>Ga0209692_10000047_pt1 | contig 493292 bp, 411 predicted proteins | sample tdDd472_FD_187129 | JGI IMG/M metagenome (GOLD analysis project Ga0209692, IMG submission 187129) | Marine sediment microbial communities from the Atlantic coast under amendment with organic carbon and nitrate - tdDd47.2 (SPAdes)... | ecosystem: Environmental > Aquatic > Marine > Coastal >... | reverse complement strand
GACAAGTTGCAAACACAACTGACTTTGGTGCTGTATTCACAGGAGCTACAATTCCTGATGGGGCAACGATTACTTCTGCACTTCAGGCTTTGGAAACAGATCTTGAAACACAAACCGATGATCAAACGGCTGCAGAAGTTACTTCTACTGCCACTGGAAATATTGCTGCTACAAATGTAGATGCCGCAATCGCAGAACTGGAAGCTGAGAAACTAGCACTTGCAGGTGGTACAATGACTGGTGCTATTAATATGGGTACTAATAATATTACTAATGCAGGTTCAATTACCGGAACTACGCTTACAGATGGTACGCTTAGCATAACTGGAGGAAACTTAACAACAACAGGTACTATTGATGGCCGCGATGTAAGTGATCTTGGTGATGATGTTGACGATGCAGTTAGTTTAACAGGACAAGTTGCAAACACAACTGACTTTGGTGCTGTATTCACAGGAGCTACAATTCCTGATGGGGCAACGATTACTTCTGCACTTCAGGCTTTGGAAACAGATCTTGAAACACAAACCGATGATCAAACAGCGGCAGAAGTTACTTCTACTGCTACAGGAAATATTGCTGCTACAAATGTAGATGCAGCTATCGCTGAACTGGAAGCTGAGAAACTAGCACTTGCAGGTGGTACAATGACTGGTGCTATTAATATGGGTACGAATAATATTACCAATGCAGGTTCAATCACTGGAACTACTCTTACTGATGGTACACTTAGTATTACGGGTGGTAACTTAACAACTACTGGTACTATTGATGGTCGTGATGTAAGTGATCTTGGTGCTGATGTGGACGATGCAGTTTCTCTTACCGGTCAAGCTGCAAACACAACTGACTTTGGTGCTGTATTCACAGGGGCTACAATCCCAGATGGGGCAACAATTACTTCAGCTCTGCAAGCTCTGGAAACTGATCTTGAAACTCAAACTGATGACCAAACAGCGGCTGAAGTTACTTCTACTGCTATAGGAAATATTGCTGCTACAAATGTAGATGCAGCTATCGCTGAACTTGAAGCAGAGAAACAAGGTTTATTAACGAACTCAGCTGGTTTAGCTGCTGCTTTAAGTGATGAAACAGGAACGGGTGCTGCAGTTTTTGCTAACAGTCCGACTTTAATTACACCAACCTTAGGAGACGCTTTAGCGACTAGTATTAATGATGTAACTATTACAGATCCGGGAACAACCGCTACATTAACTCTGGCTGATAATAGTTCTTTAATAACTTCTGGAGCAAATTCATTAACATTAACAACAACTGGGGCAACGAATGTAACAATCCCAACGACAGGTACATTAGCTACTTTAGCAGGTAACGAAACTCTAACAAACAAAACAATAACTAGCCCAATTGTTTCTGGTGGTACAATAGACAATACTATAATTGGAGGTACAACACCGGCTGCAGGTTCGTTTACAAACTTAAGCGCATCTGGAACCGTAAGTTTGAGTAATGATGCTATTCAAACAGCTGAAATTCAAGATGATCAAATAACTGTTGCAAAAATTGCTGACGGAGCGGCAGATCAAATATTAACTACTGATGGGGCAGGTAATCCTGTATGGGAAACCAAAGCTAATTATACAGCGGTATTACCATCTGGTGATATTTTTGTAGGAAATGCTGGAGGTACAGCAACTGCTAGAACCATGAGTGGTGATGCAACTATTAACAATACGGGTGTGTTAACAATTGAAAATAACGCTATTACATCTGCTAAAATTAACGATGCTACAATTGTTAACGCTGATATTGCCAATACAACAATTGATTTAACAGCTAAAGTTACAGGAACTCTACCCGTTGCTAATGGTGGTACTGGAGCAATAACTCATACAGCGCATGGAGTTTTAATAGGAGATGGTACTAATGCTGTTAAAACAACAGCAACAGGTTCTGCTGGACAAATATTACGAAGTGGTGGCGCAGGTGCTGATCCTTCATATTCAACAGCAACTTATCCTGCTACTTCAGGTAATGCAGGAAGTATTTTAGTTTCTGACGGAACAAATATTGTTTCAGGTTCTCTTTTAACTGGTGAAATCAGTATCCCGAATAGTATTAATATAAATGCAGCTGATACTTGGATAGACGGTCCAAGTATTAATCTAGCTGCCGGAACATGGTTTATAACTAGTACTATTACATTCGAAAATGGAAATTCTGATTGTCTTATGGCCACTCAAATTTTGGCAGGAGCAACAACAGAAGCATCTAGCAATACATCAATACTTGCAGATGAGTACGGATCTATTTCCTTAAGCGGAATTGTAACCTTGGGTGCAGTTACCACTGTGAAAGTACAAGCTGCATCAAGTGAAGATAATGGTGGGAGGATGCGTCGCAGATCAGACCTAATCAATGTTGGTGTTAATGCATCATTTATTAAAGCTGTAAGAATTGGACCATAATTTGGTTAATCAAATACAGTAATAAATTATTGAACTTATGTAAACTATAATTTAATAATTGGTAATAACTAATTAGAAATAGAATGAAAACAATAATCATCACGATAATAATACTATTAATATCATTTGTTGCATTTACACAGGAACAAAATAATACGCAAGCAAATGCTAATCAGAAAGAGATTGTTTTAATATCTAATAACGATAGCTTACAATATGCATTAGGAGCATATATAGGCCAATGGATAGTAAAGAATAATTTTCAGATTAATAATGCCAATCTGTTTTTACAAGGAATGGATGATGTTATGCAGAATAAACCTTTAGCTGTTACTGATTCTACCATTGCTCCAATTATTGCAGCGCACCAGCTAGCAACACAATTTCAAATTAGTAAACAACAGGAAAAGCAGTTGTTTGAATCTTTAAAAGGGAAAGCAGGAGTAGGCGCTTTACCTAGTGGAGTTCATTATATTGTTGCGCAGAAAGGTGCTGGAAACAAACCTAATGCTTCCGACACTATTGTTTTTAATGCTAAAGGTATATTTCCTGACGGAACCGTTTTCGAAGATACATATCAAAAAAAGGAACCTATCACAAATATAATTTCAAATCTGATCCCAGGATTAAACGAAGCAATTCAACTAATGCCTGTAGGTTCAGTATGGAGAATATTTATTCCATCAACTTTAGCATATGGTTCGGCAGGATTACCTAATCGGATTCCGCCGCATACAGCATTGGTCTTTGATATCTCATTAATAGAAATAAAAGAATAAATGAAAGAAGTTTCCAAAAATATCAAAAATGTCATTCTCTTGAAAAAGGGAATCTCAAAAAATCGAAGAATATAAGATTCCCAATCAAGTTGGGAATGACAAAGTAAGATATTTGGGTCAACTTAAAAAGAATAAATGAACGAAAGGAATAAACATATAAAACAATTAAGCAATAAGGCAATGCGATCTTTCTTAAAGATCAGTATTGTTCTTGCTTGTATGTTTATTTCCAATAACTTATTTGCACAGGTAATAAATAATACTGGTGCTGCAATTTCAGTAACAAACGGAGCTTTTGTTCAAGGTGATACTCTTGAAAATACCGCAGGTTCTATTTTAAATAATGGTACAATTGGATTAAATGGTCATTATATAAATATTGGTACAACAGGCGGTAATGGGGTTTATAATTTACAAGGTAACTGGACAAATACCGGTGTTTTTAATGCAGGTTTTAGTTCTGTTTATTTTATTGGTAATAAAAATCAGATAATAACAAGTACAGGAGGGGAATTATTTTATAATTTAATTATTAATAATATAGGAGGAACATCAGCAACGAATAGAATTATTTTATTAAATAATGCAGACGTTTCCGGAACTCTTTCCATATCGCAGGGTAATATTGAAACTGGCGCAAACACATTATATTTAACAAATCAATCTGCCGCATCTCTTAATTATACTTCGGTAACAGGCAGTAGAATTATTGGTAAATTCGAACGTGGAATTAATGCTGCTGACAACTATTTGTTCCCTATTGGATCTGATGCAAATTATAATCCATTAAATCTAAATACAAATGCGATCCAAATTGCTGGATCTGTTCTATCTGAATTTGTTGTAGCTGATCCTGGTGATGCAGGACTTCCAATACCCGATGCAGGCTTTCCTTTAGCTCAAGATAGCGTTGAAGTATACCAGGCTTATGATGATGCATACTGGAGTCTTACATCTAATAATGGATTTTCTAGTAATGATTATAACATTAATCTTGATGGATCAGGATTTTTAGCTCCTATTCAAGAAATCACTAGAATTATTAAAAGACCTACCGGAGGTGATTGGTTAATTGATGGTGATCATAATGATGCAGTCGGTTCTATTACTTTTAGAAATAATCTTTCTGGTGGGATTTCTAATACTGGAAATCATTTTGGATTCGGACATTGCAGACCAAGAATTCAGGTTCAACCAAAAGATACTGCTGTTTGTGATGGAGCAAGCGCTGAATTTTCAGTTGTAGCAAGTGGTCGTCAACCACTAACCTATCAATGGCAAGAATTTGATGGTGGTGGATGGAGTAATATCACTGATGGAGGTATATACTCTGGCGCAACAACAGATACTCTTAAAATTGATCCTACAGATCTTAGCATGGATGGTTATCGTTATAGAGTATTTATTTATGATCAATATGGTAATTTTAAAATAAGTTTATCTTCTGCTACTTTAACGGTTAATCCAAACCCTGTTGCAACAGCAACACCTCAGAGAGACACAATTTGTGATGGTTCAACAACTCATATTGAATTAACAAGCGATGTTCCTGGAACAACATTTACTCTTGAGGTATTATACAGTGGTGGAATTTTAGGAACTTCAACAACATTAGATGGAGATACAATTAAACAGACTTTAACTAATCCAACATTAGTTGCTGATTCGGTAGTATATAGAATATTCCCAACGGGACCTGTTACAACATATTGTGGAGGAACTGCAGATACAGTGATTATTTGGGTTGAACCTACAGTTGAAATTAATGCTGTAAATGATACAATTTGTAATACTGATTTTACAAATATATTAGTAACAAGTCTAAATACAACAACAAACGGAATTAGATATACATGGACTGTTGCTCAAGATGCAAATATTACAGGAGCAACAAATAGTGTTGGTAAAGGACAAGATATTAATACGGCTATTATACAATCGCTTACAAATAGCGGGCTTGTCGCTCAAAAAGCAACATATACAATTACTCCTTGGACAGTAAATGCAATTGATAATAATGAATGTACTGATGTCGCAGAAGTGATTACAATAGATATTTGGGTTGAGCCAACCATTCAGATTAGTGCTGCTAGCGATACGCTATGTGATGGTGACAATACAAGTATTGTAGTTTCTAGTCCAAATACAACAACAAATGGAATAAGATATACATGGACGGTTGCTGACAATCCAAATGTAGTTGGTGAAATAAATAGTGTAGCTAATGGGCAGGTTATTGGTTCTGCAATATCACAAGGATTAACAAATAATAGTGATTCCAAACAGCTTGTACAATATGTTATAACTCCATGGTCAGTGAATGCTATTGATGAAAATGAATGTACTGATGCTGGAGAAGTTATTACAATTGATATTTGGATTGATCCTACTCCTCGTGTTATTGTTGATGTAATAAAAGATACTATTTGTAATGATACATACACTCAAATAGACTTAACAACTCCAAGTGTGTTAACTACAGGTATTGTTACATTTGATTATAATTCTAATCCTGATGTAGGTATAACAGGAAATAGTACAGGAATTACTGGATTAATTGATGGTAATTCGATTATTGATTCCTTGCATAATGCAACTGCCCTACCTGCAACTCCATTAGTTGTTAGGTATAGTATTACGCCAAAAGGAACAGCTATTGGCTGTGCCGATGGATTAATAATTACAGATTCAATTACAGTACATCCAACTGCAGACACCAGATTTGTTGATGTGGATAGTGTAAGATGTTATTTAGAATCCAATGGATCGGCAACTATAGAAGCAAGAAACACAATTAACGACTTTACATTCCTTTGGGACGATCCTTTAAGTCAGACAGATTCAATTGCAGATGGATTAGTTAGAGGAACATACATTGTTACAGTTACAGATAATCAGGGTTGTGTAACTTCAGATACTGTTTTTATTGAAGAACCCGATGAATTGTTTGCAGGATTAGATAGCTTTTCAAATGTTTCTTGTTTTGGAATGGGTGATGGTTATGTAGAAGTTGATCCTATTGGAGGAAATGGAAAATATAATTACGTTTGGGAACTAGGAGGATCACAAATTGCAACGACTTCATATATTGAAGATCTTAGTGGCGGGACTTTTTATGTTACGGTAACAGATTATAAAGGTTGTTTAAGAGATTCATCTTTTATTGTTGATGAACCTGGACAAATTAGTTTTAATATTGATGTTGATCATGTAATATGTTATGGTGAAAACAATGGCTGGTTAGAGGTATTATATGCTGCTAATGCTTATGAATGGGATACTGGCGATACAACTGCAAGGATAGAAAATTTATCGCCTGGAGAGTATTCTGTTACGATAACGACTGGAGGTAATTGCAAATCATCAAAAACAGAGGTAGTTACAGAACCTGATTCATTATTAGTGGATCATTCAAAAATAGATATTATTTGTGCCGGGGATGCAAGTGGAACAATAGATCTTACTGCGCAAGGTGGAAACGATTTCTTTGATTATACTTATAACTGGACAACAGTTGGAGGAAGTGGATTGGTTGTTACAGACGAAGATCAAACAGGATTATCTGGTGGTAATTATTATGTTACAGTAAGCGATTATAGAGGATGTACAGGAACAGATTCGGCTGAAATAATGGAACCTGGTCCATTTTATTTAGATCCAGACTCATCACATGTTACATGTTCCGGTGATTCGAATGGATGGATATCTCTTGATGTTTTTGGTGGAAATGGTAATGAATATACATACGAATGGTCAAATACTGGAGGAGGTAGTTTTGGAGATTCGCCTCTAATTGAAAATCTATCTGCAGATGATTATTATGTTATTGTGAGGGATACTGCCTTGTGTGAGATATTCGATACAATACAAATTACAGAACCAGATCTTCTTGAGATATTATTAGTCTCAGAAACCAATTCTACATGTTATGGTTATAACGACGGCACTATAAAAATTAATATTCTTGGTGGAAATGGAGGATACTCAATAGATTGGTCAAATGGGGAAAATACAGATTCTATCTATAACCTTTCTTCAGGAACTTATTCTGTTACAGTTGAAGATGTAGAAAACTGTATTGCAATGGATACATTTGATATATCAGAACCTGAAGAAATTCTTCCAAATATAGAGACTAGTAATATTACATGTTTTGGATTTAATAATGGAATTATTTTAGCAAATCCAACAGGAGGAATTCAACCATTTAATTATAACTGGAGTCACGATCCAATGCTAACACTAAATGAAGCAACAGATCTGGATCCTGGTAATTATTCTGTTACTGTTATCGATAACAATAATTGCGAAGATATTACAAGTATTGATTTAACAGAACCAGAACCTTTAGAAATTTCAATTACTAAACAGGATATTACTTGTTATAATTTTGATGATGGTTATATTAGTTTATCAATATACGGAGGCACACCAGATTACTCTTATTTATGGTCGAATGGAGTAACCGATCCAAATGCACAAATGTTAACAGAAGGAAATTATAATATTCGAGTAACAGATAGAAATAGTTGTAGAATAGATACGATAGTTGAGATTATGGAGCCTGAAAAATTAATTGTAACACCTGTTATAAGAAGGCCAACATGTCCTGATATACAGGATGGTTATATTGAACTTAATTTGAATGGAGGAATTCAACCATACCAAATATACTGGGGAGATGGAAATATTGAAGAAAATATTTACGATATTCGATCAGGTATTTATGAACTTTTTATTTTGGATAGTAATGAATGTGAAATAGACACTTCTTTTACTGTAAGAAGTATACGAGATTTCTGTATTACTATTCCTTCTGCTATTACCCCTAATGGAGATGCATTTAATGAGAAGTGGGAAATTGATATGGGTGGACTTTATCCTAATGTTGAAATAGAAATATATAATCGTTGGGGTAAACTAGTTTTTTATTCGAGAGGATATGATGAATCACAATATTGGGATGGCACCGATAATGGGAAAGAACTTCCTATGGATTCATATTATTATATTATAAATCTTAAGAATGGTGCTGAAAGATTATCAGGAATTGTAACTATTATCAAATAAAAAGCAGTAAAAAGAATACAAAAGGTTAATATTACCAAGTTTTAATAAAAAATATAAAACCTTTTTAAATAATATCGTATAAGAATTAAATTTATTAAGTAAACATCAAATATCATGAGAGTTTTAAATATTACTTTTCTTTTTTTATTATCATTTATTTTTATTTCAAATTCAGGATATTCGCAAGAACAATTAGTTCATAAGAAGAAAATATATCGTTCGGCAGAAGGGAAATTATATGCAAATAAAGATTTACCAATTTATTTCAGAATTGCTACTTCAGATGATGATGATGCAGAAACTTATCTATTAAATCCGGCACCAGATTCTAAAAAGTATGCAAATCCTATGTATTTAGATACAGAAGGCTATAATACATTTCGATCTCCTTCAAAAGTTGATACGGTAACAAAGAAAGTTATTTATCCGCTTGAAGATATAATTTATCAGATGTATTCTGATAGTAAAGCTCCAATCACGAAGTTTTCATTTGATAAAAAGAAATATTTTAAATCAGATAATATTTATTATTTCGGTGAGGTTATTGATCTTAAATTTTCTTCATTAGATGCTACTTCTGGCGTTGAAAAGACATATTATTCTATGAATGGTGCTGCTTATATCGAATTTGCTGATAATATCAAACTTGATAAGGAAGTATTATACGAAATTAAATATTATTCTGTAGATCACGTAGGGAATGCAGAAAAATCAAAATCAATCAAAATCAAAATTGATATAACAAAACCAAGTACAAAGCTTTCTGTTGATACAGATCTTCATGATAATATAATTTCATCAAGATCAAAAATTGTATTAGACGCTAGTGATAATAATTCTAAAGTAAATAAAACTGTTTTTTCAATTGATGGTGGAACATTTTATAATTATCATAAACCGGTTGTAATATCTGGTTTAAAAGAAGGTGAACATAAAATAGCATATTACTCTATTGATAATGCAGGAAACAAAGAAGAACAGAAAGAATATGATTTTTATCTAGATAAATCGGCACCTTTAATTGTTGATGAATTAATTGGAAATACCTTTATCGCTAATGGTAGAGAATATTCGTCTGGAAGAAGTAAAGTTAAGTTAACTGCAATGGATAATAAAGCAGGCGTTAAAGTAATAAGATATTCTATTAATAATGGTGAATTTAAGGAATATACTAAGCCATTCTTTCTTACAAAATCTGGAAAACTAAAGGTTCAAACATTTGTTACTGATAATGTAAATAATGAGAAAATTACTACTATTATGACAAATAAATCCAATATTTCGTATGTTGATTTATCTGGACCAACTTTGGGACATTCTTTTCAAGGTGCTCATTTTAGCTCCAAGGATACAACCTATATAACTGAAAACACAAAAATTCGGTTAGCTGCGAAAGATGATGCTTCAGGATTTAAGCGATTGGAATATAGTGTTGATAATCAAGGAATAATTACTTATGAAAAATCATTTAGCATTGGAAATGAAGGCATACATGTAATTACTTATTCTGGATATGACTTTGTAGATAATTCAAGCACAAATACATTTACTTGTGTTGAAGATAATTCTGGGCCGGAGATATTTTTCCGCTTTAGTATTTTATCAAATAAATCAAAAATTATTAATGATAAAACGTATGAAGTATTCCCGAACCATGTTGTGCTATTTTTATCATCAACCGATTCTTCTGTTGGATTCGAGAATATATCTTACTCTGTAAATGGGAGTTCACTTAAGCCTTATACAAGTTTGATTAAAGGTTTTGTTACAAACAAATTATACTCTATAAATGTTAAGTCGGTAGATAAACTAGGAAATATTAGCGAGAAAAAGATTGATTTTTATATTGAGTAGACTTTGTTAAAAGTCAGTTTATGATAAAAATACTGCGAATTGTATTTATATTTATTTTCTTTATTGAGTTGGGATTTGCTCAAAATCTTGACTCAACAGTAGTAAATAAAATCGAAAAATATAAAACTGAAGTTGAAAAGTATAAAGAGAATAAGAATTCTATTCAGCAGGCAAACTTCCTAAATAAAATAGCTTATGAATTTTGGGAAAATGAGATATACGACGAGGCTATTAACTACTTTGCCAAATCGCTAGGAATAAACCAGTTAAACAAAAATCAAAATGGAGTTAAGTCATTATATTATAATATTGGCTTAATTTATTCCGACAAAGAGGATTATCAATTAGCACTTACAAATTTTGATAAAGGCTTAGCAATTGCCCAACAACTTAAACAAACTCAAGGAATTTACACTGGACTTATTAATAAAGCAGGAGCACTCAAAAATCTAAATCAAAGTGTTGAAGCTATTTCTGTTTTAAAGAATGCGTTGCAATATGCTCAAGAGCTAAATAATTTGAAGCATATTCGAACTTGTTACGGTATGTTAGCTGAGAATTACGAGATAGAAAATGACTCTGAAAACACATTAAAATATTTTGAATTATTTGCATCTGTAGATAAGCATATTAAGTCGGAACAGATTAAAGAGATTGAAAGAAGGAGTAAAGAGGAAGTTCACACTGCAAAAAGCGATAAAATAAAATCGGAACAAGCACTTAACGAGAAGTCTAATCAATTAGTTGAAACACAACAGACTTTAAAAGAAACCGAGGAACTTTCAAAGCAACAAGTACTTGAGCTTGATTTAAAAGAACTTGCTATTCGTGAAAAAGAGGTACAGCTTAAAAATGAAAAACTTATAAGATATGGTATATCTGCTACTTTTATTGGTTTCCTTTTATTTTCGATTTTAATTTTTCAACAGTATAAAGCAAAAAAAAGGATTAATAAAAAATTAGCCGACCAGAAGAAAGAAATAGAAAAACAAAGAGATCTCGCTAATAAACAGAAAACTGCAATTACGGATAGTATTCGATACGCCAAAAGAATACAATCAGCACTATTACCTCCAGAGAATTATATAAAACGAAATTTACCAGATCATTTCATTCTTTATAAACCAAGAGATATCGTAAGCGGAGATTTTTACTGGATGATGAATAAAGATGATAAAATAATTATTACAGCAGCAGATTGTACCGGACATGGAGTTCCGGGTGCTTTTATGAGCATGCTAGGTATTGCTTTCCTAAACGAGATTCTTACTAAAATTATAGAAAACAAGCACATTTATTCATTACAAGCAAACGAGATATTAAATCAGCTACGAACATATATTATAGAGTCATTGCATCAAACGGGAGATCCCAACGAATCTAAAGATGGTATCGATATGGCAATTTGTATTATTGATCCAGAAAATCATAAGCTGCAATATGCTGGAGCTCATAATCCTTTATATTTAATTCAGAACAACGAATTAAAAATAATTAAAGGTGATAGAATGCCCGTGGGAATTCATAAGAAAGCAGATGTGTCTTTTACAAATCATGAAATAGACATTAATGAAAATGATCTTATTTATATGTTTTCAGATGGGTATTATGATCAAATTGGAGGACCAAAAGGAAGAAAGTATATGTCGAGGAATTTCCAACAATTAATCCTTGATATATATAATAAACCATTACCTCAACAAAAAGAAATTCTGGATAAAACATTTGAAGATTGGAGAGGAAAAGAATCTCAATTAGACGATATTCTTGTTGTAGGAGTTAAATTAGAAGTAGAAAAAAAGAAAATACAAAAAGACGATTCTTATAACTGGAGTGATAAAGTAATATTAATAGCTGAAGATACAGAAATGAATTATATATTCTTGGTCGAGGCGTTAAAACCAACTAAAGTAAAGATTTTAAGAGCAAAGGATGGAGAAGAGGCAGTAACAATATTTAATGAAACTGAGAAAATCGATCTAATATTAATGGATATAAATATGCCCAAATTAAATGGATTCGAAACAACAAAAAAAATTAAAGAAGTAAATCCAAATATTCCTATAATTGCTCAAACTGCTTTAAATATTGAAGATGCTAGAGAAAAAGCAGATGAAGTAGGCTGTGATGATTATATCTTAAAACCCATTAGACTTAAATATTTTCTTTCAAAATTAGATACATTCTTAAATTAACATAGCTATGGAAGCTTTAATTATAGCAGCAACTCAAGAAACTCCAGGTGTAAACTTTGATAAGGAGCAAAATAAATTCTTATTATTTGGTAAATCCTTTCCTGAAGAAGTAAAAAGTTTTTTTGATCCAATTATATATTGGTTGCAGGAGTATGAAGCCAATGCAAACGATGAAACTAAATTTGAGATTCGATTAGAGTATTTTAACTCGGCAACTTCTACAATGTTACTTGAGATTTTTTATACCCTTGAAAAAATTATTTGTGATAGAGAAAAAAAGGTTGTAGTTGTGTGGAATTATTTAGAAGAAGATGATGATATGCTAGAAGTTGGAACAGAATATTCCGAAATGATTGAGATTCCTTTTGAATTTAACGTTATTCAAGACTATTAAATACAAAAAAACCTTCAGAATATTCTGAAGGTTTTTGCTCCCCAGGTAGGACTTGAACCTACGACCCCCTGATTAACAGTCAGGTGCTCTAACCAACTGAGCTACTGAGGAATTTTAGACACTTTTTTGTGTTTTGCGATGCCAAAAATAAGCGCTTTTATTTTATTAAACAATAGTTACAGCACAAATTTTTTATTTTTTTTATACTTTAAATGTATAATGCTGATTATCTGTAAGAAAAAAATGCAATTAATTGCAAATTTTTAATCCAAGGTCTATCCATGAGTATAGATCAATGGCGTGATGCTTTATTTTTTGCTTATCTCTTTTATGTCCTAGTCTTACTATTACCATATTTTTTTCAGGTATACTTATAATATATTGACCTAAAATCCCACGGGCATAATACACATCTAGATTATTATATTGGCAAATCCACCATTGAAAACCATAAAAATCTACTTCTTCTCCTTTATTATCTATAAGATAAGTTGCAGGCTCAAAAGAATCTTTTAAATATGCTTCCGATATTATTTGTGTTCCATTCCAAGAACCTTTATTTAATACCAATTGGCCGATTTTTGCAAAATCCTGTGCATTTGAATTAAAGCAGCAAAATGCTTTCTCATCTCCATCTTTAGCATCAAGACTCCATGTTGCTGCATTTCTTGCTCCTAATGGCCTCCAAATCTTCTCTGAGGCATACTCGCTTAATGTTTTATTGGTAACTTTTTTAAGTATTATGCTTAAAAGTTGTGGGTTGGCTGTTATGTATTCAAATTTTTCTGATGGAGCATGTGTTGACTTTGCTTTTAATACAAGTTTATTTAAATTCTTACCATAGTATGCTTTTGTAGTAACGGAAAAGGGATTAAAATAACTTTCGTTCCATTCTAATCCGGAACTCATTGTTAAAAGATCACGAATTGTGATATTATAAGTTTTCTCATTGAACTCAGGAATATATTTTGATACAGGATCATCAACAGAAGAAATTAGACCTTCATCAATAGCAATGCCTATTAAGAGACTAACAAAACTTTTAGCCATCGAAAATGAGCTGGAAAGTGAATTTTCAGAATATCCATCCCAGTAACTCTCAAAAACTAAATTTGTATCTTTCACTACTAAAAATGCAATACTTTCATATTTAGCTAATAAAATAGAATCGTCAATTGATAATTCATACTTATTATAATTTTCCGACGTTTCCCAGTTTTGAGATTCACCAATATCAATATTTCTATTTTCAAAAATTTCATAATCTGAAATTCCTGCAGTCGTATATATTATAGCATTTCTTAAATAAGGATTCGGTTGGATAAACAGAATAATAACAATTAATAGAATTATTCCGGGAATATAAAATTTTAATATTTTTTTCACACGAATAGAGTTTTAGTTTCTAAATACCAATATATGAATTTATCCTGCGGAAGACAATTTTGTAAATTGTTTATTAATTATTGATAATAGAACCTTTGGTTTAACTGGCTTAATTAAATAATCATCCATACCCGATTCAAAACCCTTGTCAATATCACTTGGCATAGCATATGCTGATTGCGAGATAATAGGAATATCTTTATTAATAAATTTAATGCGCCTTGTGGCTTCGTAACCATCCATTTCAGGCATTTTTATATCCATAATAATAACATCAATATTATTATTTTCTTGCACAATTTTAACGGCTTCTTTGCCATTTACCGCTTTTAAAATGCGCGCTTTGGTGATTTTTAAAACTTCTTCAATATAAATGTAATTTGCAGGTTCATCTTCAGCAACTAATATTGTTTTATCCTTCCAATCGTATTTGTCAGACGCAATAGATAAATGTGAATTTTTTGCTGTTGATTGAACTTTATTAAATGGTATAGTAAAATAAAATGTAGAGCCTATCGATGGAGTTGATTCAACCCAGATTTTACCTCCCAACAATTCAACTAAACTTTTACTTATCGCTAAACCTAATCCAGCGCCCCTGTATAATCTGGAAGAGTCGTCTTCGATTTTTGTAAATCTATCAAATACAAGATCTTTTTTGTTTTGATCCATTCCTAAACCTGTATCTTTTACATAAAAGAGAAGCTCTTCGCTGTTTTTAATCTCATAGCCAAACTCAATAAATCCATCTTCAGTAAACTTGAGAGCATTACCAACTAGGTTTGTGAGTATTTGATTTAATCTTAATGGATCAGTTTTAATTGTTAAATCCAGATCAATAGTATTATTATTAAGTCTTATATCAACTTTATCTTTATCCTTATGTTTTTTAATTTCATAAAATGACTGTAATATTTCATTTAAAGTAACACTGAGTGCACAATTCTTTTGTATTATTTTTAACTGATTTGCTTCAATTTTTGATATATCGATTATATCGTCAATTAAATGAAGTAAATTATTACCACTGTTATTTATTAGTTTAATAAAATTCTCTTTTTCTCCAGGAGTAACTTCAGAGTCTGGCATTGTAAGCAATTCAGTAAACCCTAAAATTGCATTCATTGGGGTTCTAATCTCATGCGACATGTTTGCTAGGAATGCAGATTTTAAGTGATCACTTTCTTCAGCTCTTTCTTTAGATTTTAGAAGTTTATTTTCAGCAAGGTCTCTTTCGTCTTCACGTTTTAATATTTGTTTAAGCATATTATTAAAATCGTCGTATAGAATACCTATTTCATCGTTACTTTTTCTTTCTATTTGAACTGAATAGTTTCCTTCGCCCGATATCTTTCTGGTAAGCTGTGCTAATTCCAGAATTGGTTGTGATATTGGTTTTTGAAATCGATTAGCAAGAATATATGAAAGTATAATCATGCCAAATAAAATACCTACAATAATTAAAATATAATTTTGAATTTTTGTTTTTAACAACGCGGTATCGGTTTGTATAACAATTATACCATACTTAAAATTATTATATAAAATCGGATGTTCAATTATTAGTGATTCATTAGAAAATTTTGAAAGTGATTTTTCAAGATCATCAGGATTTTCATATAAAGGAGGTATAAATATATCGTCAGATCGTTTATAAGACGAAAACAAAATCCCATTTCTATCATATAAGATCCCAGACACAACTCCTGGTATTGTCGATAATTTTGAAAGAATATTTTCAGCTCCAATATTGTCATCGAATGTTAAGGGGGCAACAGAATATTCACCAATAAGCTTGGTATTCATTAATGTATTAAGATGCATCTCCTTTCTCAGACTTTTTATATCGCTAATACCAACAATAGTAAATCCAATAAGCATAGTTATTGTACTAACAAAAAGAATAATGCTTATTATCTTATTTTTTATTGATATATCATGAAAAAACTTCATCAATTATTTTTTACAGGTTGAACTATTTGAGCTGAATTCAATAAATAAAAACTCATTTGTAAAGGAGATTTTAGAACTGCTGTTTCATTTATCTCAAATCGCAATTTATTTTTTTCTTCAAAGAAATTTATAAGAACACCATTTTCAGCAAATTTAGGAGAATCACTAATTGTTAAAACTGGCAATCGTTCTGTTACTGTCAATATATTTTGAAGATTTTTTCTTTCTGATTCTGCTACAACTAATATGTGACAGTCTTTAATTTCGTAAAGATTAGAAATCTTCTTTATTTCTACTCTTTTATTATTAATTTTTTTGATTGCATAAATTTGTTCTAAGTTTTTATGCAATGGAGTTTTTCCAATAACTGCTATAACAAATGGTTTATCTGGATTGTCCATTTCGGATTCTTCTGGCCAAGTAACAAACCTTGAGAACTTTTCTAAGTAAACAGCTTTTAATACATAAATGTTTGCCTGAGAAAATCCATGAAATGTACTTACAGTAAAAATTAAAATTAAAATAAACTTTAACTTTAAATGATTTAATATTATATGTGATTTAAGTTTTTTAATCGCTCTTTATTTATTGTAAATAGAATTCTCAGTATACTCATTATTTTGCAAGCTCCAAATTGCAAAAGTTGAGCTTGGATCGCCATTTTGATCAAAGTCTATTCTTCCAGAAGCACCATTATAATTAATTTCAACATTTGAGTTAAGCAATACTATCGCTATGTCAAATTCGTTTACATTTATAATAATATCTTCTTGATTTGGAGATGTATCCTTTGTAACATTCCTCAACTTTTCTTTTATATCATCGGGATTAACCGATTGAGCTTTTTGAATTGCATAAGCTATTGAATATAGAGCATCGTATGCATGTTCTGAATAAGTAGCAGGATCGAAGCCGTATTTTTCAACATAATTATCTTTATAAATATTGTAATTGGGAGTATTTGTAATTGAGCTTGATATACCCAAGACTGTTTCTATAATCTCAGGCTGACCATTTGATAGAAGTTCTTTTGGAAAAGCTCCTTCAGTTAAGAATAGAGTTGGTTTTGTACTGTAACCTTGATATAAGTCTGAATACCATAAATCTTGTGTTATTTTCCCTATCTCTTCCTCGAATACAACAGCAAAAATAATTTGGGGTTCGTTTTCTAATAGTTTGTGTATTTCTTCATCGTAATTATAATTACTTAGATCAATACCACTTGTTGGATAATAAGATTTAGCTACAATTGTTCCTCCTAAAGTTTCGAATCTTTCTTGAATAATATTTGCCATTGATATTCCGAAATTATCATTTCTGTATAATATTGCACCATTCATAAATTGTAATGAGTCTATCGAATATTGTGCCATTATTCTTCCACTAAAAGCATCAGAAGGGCATGTTCTCCAAATTAAATCTTCATCTTCTATTATTGAAATTTCAGGAAGTGTTGCTGAATATGTCATCATAAGAATGTTATTTTCAACACATAATTCTGCCATATCAACAGCAACAGCTGAAGTTGTAGGTCCAATAATTATGTTTACATCTTTTTCTATAAATTCATTAACGATATTAATTCCTTCTTCAGGACTTCCTTCAGAATCTTTGAATATTAATTCAAACTTTCTGTTTTCACCATTTATTTCTAATCCACCTTTACTGTTAATTTCATCTGCCCCCATTTTCACAGCAAAAAATATATTCTCTGCAATTTCTCTGCCAACTGAAACATTTGCAATTACTCCTATTTTAATAGGATCTTTATATGATGGTTTATTATAATCTTCGTTCAACTGTTCACAGGCTATGGTACTTAACAGAACCAAAGAAAGAAACAGAATTAGGAATTTATTTAATCTTTTCTTCATGTTCTATAAATGTTGAGTTATTTTAAAATAAAATGTACGTCCTAATCCAGGGATATCATAGTTGTTAAATCCAGGATAATTAAATTCTGTATTCAATACGTTTTGGATTTTTAAACTAAGTTTTGTTTTATTATTTTTTATAATCTCAAGATCTGTTGATGATATCATTATGTCAAATATAAAATAAGGGTCTATTTCATATCTGTTAATTGAATATTCAATTGGATCATAAATAAAATTATTCTGATCACTTGCTATTCTGGAACTAATAAACTTCCCTTCAATATTAACACTTGTATAAAATCTGGGTAGATGAAGAATATTCCCTAATTTAATCATATGACTAGGATACAATGCTGTTTTGATTTTAATCTTATCTAAAATTGGATCATTCTTTTCAAGAATACTTCTCTCATATGAATAGTTTAAATAAGAAGTATTATTCCCCATATTTGCATTCAATTCAGCCTCAATACCTGCAGAATGAATATTTGAAACATTTTCTGCAGTGATGTTTGAAATATCACCATAAGGTAAAAGGTATTCAATCTTATCATCAATCTTGGTATAATATAAATTGGTATTAAAATTAATGTTTTTAAAAAGCTTTCCAATTAAAGCCCATTCAAGTGTTTTTGCCCTTTCTGGTTTTAAATTCGGATTTCCAACTATACCTCCGGGAGATATATAATTTGAGTATAATTGTACCGATGATGGAGCATTAAAAGATGTGCCGTACATAAGTTTTGTACTTAACCTATCGGCAATATGATAAACGGCTGCTAATCTATAATTTAGCACATCTCCGTATATGTTGTGATAGTCGAAACGATACCCTGCAGTTAAGGTCAATTTATTTAAATAATCAAAATCGAAGAATTCTGCAGCATTTATAATCATCTGCATATAAACGCCAAGATTATTGAAATTCTTATAGCCTTCTGTTCCTCCTGGATTTAATGTTCTAATACCTGAGCTATTTACTGTATAAAATTTTTGATGATCATGAATATCTGTTGTGTAATCTACTCCAAAAGAAAAGCTATTAGTTTCGTCGAAAGCGTAAGTTGAATTAAATCCTAAATCATAGCTTGTGTAACTTACCTCTCTTTCTATCCATTCGCTTGGATCAGAATCATTGTCTAAAATTTCATTTTTTATAGGTTTTCCTGTTGAATGAGCGAAAGAAAAATTCGTTTCGAAATTATTAAAGAATACATTTGAATATGATAATCTCTCATAACCATTAAATAAACTTATTCTATTATTGTGGGTGAGTGTACCCCAATCTAGAAATTCTGCCGTAGAATTTATATGTTGCTGATTAAAATCTAAGGTGAAAATACCAATTGAATCCGTTTTATACTTAAGTTTTAAATATACAGATAGAGGATTTGATTCATTTTTTAAAGCTCGATCATTTGAAGTATAAAGATTACTTCCGGGAACATTGCTAGGAGAAATTCCCGAATAATCAAATTGAGAATAAGAACTTGCGAATATTATATCCAGATTTTTATTTGAACCACCCCAAACTGTACTAATGTTGAATGTGCTATTATCATTAATATTTCCTAAAAAATGTGATATGGAATTTTCAATTTCTGAACCTTTTTTTGTGATGATATTTATAACTCCTAAAAAAGCATTTTTACCATAAATAGCTGAGTTAGGACCTCGAATAATCTCAATTTTTTCAACAACATTTAAAGGGATTAATGAAGGATCTAAGAAATTATCAGAACTTGAACGAAACGAAACATTTTGTCCATCAATCATAACCTTTACAAGTCTCGACCAGCTTCTTAAGCCACCATTAATACCTCTTATGCCTAAGTTAGGCTGATAATAATCAGTAATCACATCAAATCCGGCAATTGAATTTAAAGCTTCAGCAACACTTGTGTAACCTCTTTCTCTAATTTGAGTTTCGGTAATTACCGAAACAATTGATGGTGCATCGGTAATATTTTGATTTCTTTTTGATGCAGAAACAATTTCAATATCCATAAGATCTTCTAGGGAAAGGGCAAAAAGTGCATTTGCAGAACTAGTATCTGTTTCTTGACCATGGATATCAAAAATGAAAAACGAAAAAAAGAAAATTATTAGGCATCCTAATTTGGTTCGCATGACCATGTTTTTTAGTAAATTCGATTGTTGTAATTTATGAAAAATAAGTTTACCAACTAAAAAAGAATATATTTTTTTAGTTACTCATTGCAATTCTTGCAAATTTCATAATTACTTCTGCGTTTTAATACGTTTAAGCGGAATTTATTAAATACTTCCGAGCTCCAAATTTTTAACGTATTTTGTATAATAAGGTTTCCAATTTCATATTTATTGTTTTTATCATAACAGCATGGAGTTATTGTGCCATCCCAAGTTATAACCAAAACACTCCAAATGCGAAAACATCTATTTCTTAATTTCTTTTTTATAACGTATTTGGAACCTGATAAGGAATACCGTGAGTACTTATTGTTTTTAGGGATTAAATTGAAATTTTGTTTTGAATTGATTTGTGCAGTTTTAAATTCTAATTTGTCTATTTTGAGATCATTACATAATAATTTCATTTTTTGAATTTCGTCTTCATTATGATTAAAAACCAGAAACTGAACAATAATTCTTGGATATAAGGAATGGAATTTCTTTTTTGCTTTAACTAAGTTTTTAATTCCACTTAATACAGTTTCGTAATTCCCACCAACACGATACTTCTCATAACTTTCCTGATTAGTTCCATCTAAGGATACTATAATTCTTTTTAATCCTGATTTCACAACTCTTTCAGCATTTAATTGCGAAAGGAAATGACCGTTTGTCGATGTGCTGGTGTAAATTTTATTGTTATCAGAATATTTAATCATATTATAAATCTCTGAATTTAAAAAGGGCTCACCCTGGAAGTAAATCATCTGATAAGCAATATATTTTTTTACTTTATCAATTACTATTTTGTAATTTTCAAAAGACATCTCACCTTTTTTTATTTCAGAAGTTTTATTCCCTGTTGGACATTCCAGACAACTTAGATTACAGCGATTGGTTGGTTCAGTTGTTAAACTATAAGGATAACTCCAAACAATAGTTTTTTTTAATAATAAAGATAAAAGATAACTAATATATACAAGGATGATATTGTATATTTTAATTGCACTAAAATATCTTATTAATTTGAAAACCTTCATTATAAATTGAAAAAGGCCGAATAAATCGGCCTTAACTTATTTTTTGCAGTTATTAATTTGCTTCGAGTATTTTAAACAGCTCATCTAATTTTGGTGTAAGAATTATCTCTGTTCTTCGATTTTTCTTTCTTGCATCAGGAGCTTTTGAATTTATTACAGGATGATATTTACTTCTACCAGCCGCAATAATTCTATTGCCATCAATTTTAGTGTTAGACATAAGGATTCTAACAATGGCAGTTGCTCTTTTAACACTTAAATCCCAATTGTCTTTTACTGTTGAGCTTGAAATGTAAGGTACATCATCTGTGTGCCCTTCAACCATAATACTTATATCTGGATTTACGGCTAGCACTTCGGCTAATTTTTTTATAGCACTAACACCTTTTGGATCAACATTAGTACTTCCTGATTTAAAAAGTAACTGTTCGTCAAGCGAAACATAAACTTTACCATTCTTCATTTCAACAGCAAGTCCCATATCTGCAAATCCCATCAGGGCTCTCGATACTTTATCTTTTAATGCATTAACAACAGAGTCTTTTTTACTTAAAATACCTTCTAGCTCAACTAGACGTGCACTTTTTTCTTCAAGCTCAGTTTTATATTTATCAAGTTTATATTGTTCTGCTCTTAAATTATCTTCAAGTTTTCTAAGCTGATCTTCTTTTTCAATAATACTCGCTTGCGTATTTTGTATTTCTTGCAATAATTTTTTTGTTTCAGAAATATTGCCAGTTAACAACTGATCTTGGGTAGTTTGCAGATTATTGTATTGACGGTTCAGTTTATCATATTTAATGTCAAGCGAATGCAATTTGTTTTCTCTTGCTAAACTATCAGTATGCATATTTTTAATACGCTCACCTAAAATATCTAATTGCGATTTAAGTTCAGTATTTTCAACATTCAGATTCTTATTCTCATTTTTAGTTATATCAAGTTCCTCTTCACATTGATTACTTTTATGTTGTAAGTCATCGAATTGTTTTGTAGGCACACAACTACCTAATAATAGTAAAGTCAATAGAAAAGGCAGGTAAGATTTGATTTTTAATTGCATATCAACTATTTTAAGTTTTGTTTGTTAAATATAAGAAAATTAGAATAAAGCAAAGATATAAAATATGAACAGCTTTGTTGCGTTAATACAAAGTAAAATATCATATCTTTGTCACGGTTAAAAGAGTGAAATGTCGACAGATTTATTAAATAAAATATTATTCCCCGAAGATCTTAAAAAGCTTGATCTGATTGAGCTTCCTAAGGTAAGTGATGAACTTAGGCAGTTTATTATTGATATTGTTTCAACTAATCCAGGGCATTTTGGAGCTAGTTTAGGTGTTGTTGAATTAACCGTTGCTTTGCATTATGTTTTTGATACTCCCAGAGATAAAATTGTATGGGATGTAGGGCATCAGGCATATGGTCACAAGATCTTAACAGGAAGAAAAGAAGATTTTCATACAAATAGAAAATATAATGGTTTAAGCGGATTTCCAAAACCAACGGAAAGCGAATACGATGCTTTTGGTGTTGGGCATTCATCTACTTCTATTTCAGCTGCATTGGGAATTGCAAGAGCAGCAGGTTTTAAAAAGGAAGAAGATAAACAGGTTGTTGCGGTAATTGGAGATGGTTCAATGACTGCGGGTCTTGCTTTTGAAGGTTTAAATCATGCTGGAATCGAGAATACTAATTTATTAGTAATTCTGAATGATAACAACATGGCAATTGATCCAAACGTTGGTGCCCTTAAAGAGTATTTGTTAGATATTACTACATCTAAAACATACAATAAACTTAAGACTGATGTTTGGAATTTATTGGGGCATTTAAATAAACTTGGACATGATTATAGAAAACTCGCTCAACAAATAGATAATGCAGTAAAATCATTTTTACTAAAGCAAAGTAACTTATTTGAATCTTTAAACTTTAGATATTTTGGTCCGGTTGATGGACATGATGTTGTTTATCTGGCTAAAATTTTAAGTGATTTAAAAGATATAAAAGGACCTAAATTACTTCATGTTGTAACTCAAAAAGGCAAAGGATTTAAACAAGCCGAATTAAATCAAACAACCTGGCATGCTCCAGGCAAATTTGATAAAGAAACAGGAGAGATTTTAAAGATAAAATCAGATAAATTAGTTCCACCTAAGTATCAAGAAGTATTTGGTCATACAATTGTGGAATTGGCAAAACAAAATGAAAAAATTGTAGGTATAACACCAGCTATGCCAACAGGTTGTTCGCTAAATATTATGATGAAAGAAATGCCCGAAAGGACATTTGATGTAGGTATTGCAGAACAACATGCGGTTACTTTTTCGGCTGGATTGGCAATTGAAGGAATGTTACCTTTCTGTAATATTTATTCATCATTTATGCAACGCGCTTACGATCAGGTAATTCATGATGTTGCTTTGCAGAATTTAAATGTAGTTCTTTGCTTAGATCGAGGGGGACTAGTTGGTGAAGATGGGGCAACACATCATGGAGTTTATGATTTAGCATTTTTCAGAAGCATCCCAAATATGATTGTTTCTGCTCCTATGAATGAAGAAGAGCTTCGAAACTTAATGTATACTGCTCAATTAAAAGATCAAGGCCCTTTTTCTATTCGTTATCCAAGAGGTAAAGGTGTAATGCCTGAATGGAAAACTGAGTTTAAGGAAATCACAGTAGGAAAAGGACGCTTAATAAAAGAAGGTAAAGATATTGCAATTTTATCAATAGGTCATGTTGGTAATTTTGTGAAGGATGCATCTAAAGAACTTGCCAAAAAAAGAATAAGTGTAGCTCATTACGATATGAGATTTGTAAAACCAATTGATGAGGATTTATTGCACGAAGTAGGAAAGAATTTTAATACAATAATCACTATAGAAGACGGGACTATTGTTGGAGGATTTGGAAGTGCAGTACTTGAATTTATGAGTGATAATGGTTATAATCCTATCGTAAAAAGATTAGGAGTTCCCGATAAATTTATTGATCATGGAACACCACAAGAGTTACATAAAGAGTGTGGTTTTGATGTAGAGGGTATTATTAAAACCGCAAAATCACTAATTAAGCCAAATTTATTATCAAATGTTGGATAGTTTTCTAGGTTAAAAATTTGTGTATCTAAAACTATTCTATATTTTTGCAATCTAAGTTTACAAAATGCCTGGATGGCGGAATTGGTAGACGCGCTGGTCTCAAACACCAGTGAACGCAAGTTCGTGCCGGTTCGACCCCGGCTCCAGGTACTAAAATTTAATTAACCCTCTTTATGAGGGTTTTTTTATATATATTTATACATCATAAATTCCGCTAGTATGTGTAAAGAAGATACTATACATCCATATAACGAAAAACAAACCGAATACGATAAACGCTATTTGGAAATGGCTCAAATTTGGGCAAAAAATTCATATTGTATTCGCCGTCAGGTTGGAGCACTTATTGTTAAAGGTAAAATGATAATTTCTGATGGATATAATGGAACTCCATCTGGGTTTGAAAATATCTGTGAAGATGAGCATGAAAAAACAAAACCTTATGTTTTACATGCAGAAGCAAATGCAATTACTAAAGTGGCAAAATCTAACAATAGTTCAGAAGGTAGTACTTTATATGTAACAACATCTCCATGTATGGAATGCTCAAAGCTGATTATTCAGTCAGGAATAAAGAGAGTCGTATTTTGCGATAAATACCATAATGAAGATGGTTTAAGATTATTAGAACGAGCAAAAATTGAAATACAACATTTGAAAATATAATATTATGTCAGAAAAATACAATAAAATATACTTGCCGATTCTTTTTGCCATTATTCTGGTAACAGGAATATTCTTAGGTAAAGCTTTAAATAAGAATCCATATGAAAACTATGCACATCTTGTTCAATCAGATAATAAATTAAGTCGAGTGGTAAGTTACATCGAAAATAGGTATGTTGATACAGTATCCAGAAGCAAGCTGGAGGAAGCTGCCATTCCTGCGCTTCTTGAAGAATTAGATCCGCATTCGGTATATATTCCTGCAAGTCAAATGCAAAGTGTAAATGAAGATATGCGCGGAAATTTTGAGGGAATTGGAGTTGTGTTTAATCATCAAACAGATACGGCAATTATTATTAGTGTAATTACTGGAGGGCCTTCAGATAAAGTTGGAGTATTAGCTGGAGATAGAATTATTCGTGTTAACGATTCTCTTATTGCAGGTCAGAATATTCCTAGCAACGATGTAGTGGGAATGTTAAAAGGAGAAAAAGGAACAAAAGTTAAAGTTAGTTTGGAGCGTAAAAATGTTCCTGATCTAATCGAAGTGGAGATTATCCGTGATGAAATTCCATTATATAGCGTTGATGTTTCATATATGATAAATGATGAAATTGGTTATATAAAAATTAACAGATTTGCCGAAACAACTTATGATGAGTTCGTTGAAGGAGTTAAAAAGTTAAAGAAAGATAATATTAAAAAGCTAATTTTAGATCTGAGAGGTAATACTGGGGGATATATGGTTGCTGCAACTAATATTGTTGATCAATTTCTGGAAGCAGGCAAATTAATTGTATATACGGAAGGTAAAGCTAGTCCAAGACAAGAAATATATTCAACAGCAAGAGGCGTTAGTAAAGATCTTGATATTATTGTTCTTCAAGATGAGTTTGCTGCTTCAGCAAGTGAAATTTTATCGGGAGCAATTCAAGATAACGATAGAGGAAAAATAATTGGAAGAAGATCATTTGGGAAAGGTTTGGTTCAAGAGCCGTATCAGCTATCAGATGGTTCGGTTATCAGGTTAACTATTGCAAGATATTATACTCCAACTGGTCGAAGTATACAAAAACCATATAGTGAAGATAAGTTGAAATATCATAATGATTTAAATGAAAGATACCAAAATGGAGAATTTACACAAGCCGACAGTATTCATTTTGTTGATTCTTTAAAGTTTGTTACTCCTGAAGGAAACGTTGTTTATGGAGGAGGGGGTATTATGCCTGATATCTTTGTGCCACTAGATACAACTGGTTACTCAAGATATTTTGCTGAAGTAGTTCGAAAGGGAGTTTTATATAATTTTGCATTTGAATATGCAGATAAACATAGAAATCAATTAGTAAAATTTAAAGATGCAAAATCGATAAATGATTATCTGGAATCAATAGATATTTTTAATCAATTTGTGGAATTTGCCGAAGAAAACGGAGTTTCGAAATCTGCAAAAGGATTTAATAAATCAAAGCATTTAGTTAATACTCGGTTAAAAGCAAATATTGCAAGAAATATTATTGATAACGATGGATTTTATCCAATAATCCAAGATATTGATACTATTCTAAAAGTAGCTATTGAGTATTTCGAATCGAATTAATTACGAATTAAACCTTTTTAAGATATTAAAATCTAACATTGGAATTAGGATTAAATTATAACATTTAATTTACAATTTTGGGTTTTTCGGTTAGTGCAAGCATTCTCTATAGAATGCTTGCTTTTTTTATTAATGCCTTTTTTGTAATTACATAATAATATACAAATTGCTTACAAAGAGGCTGTTGGGTTGTAAAACATTGTTTTTTTATTCTGATGTGTAATAAATAAAAATTCTTAGTGTCAAAAGCACAGAATTAAGAATTAAAATGTAAAACATAAATTTTAGGATTATGAAAACAATGAAAAAAGTAGCAGTATTAACAATGGCTGTATTATTAATTGGAAGTGCTAATTTAATTGCACAAAATGGTAGAAATCATTCAAAGCAAGGAAATGGATATGGTACAAATCAAATTTGTCATCAAATTCCAGATTTAACTGAAGATCAACAAACAAAAATTAAAGCTTTAAGAGTTGATCACATGAAAGAAATGACTGCTCTACGAAATCAAACTAACGAGTTAAGAGCAAAGAAACAAACTCTTATGGCAACTGATAATGCAGATATGAAAGAGATAAATGCAATAATTGATCAGATGACAAATCTTCAGAATAAACGAATGAAATTAAGCGCAAAACATCATCAGGAAGTTAGAAATGAATTAAACGATGAACAAAAAGTTTATTTTGATAGTAGAAAAATGCACAATCATAGGAATGGAAGAGGAATGGGACAAGGACATCGAGGAGGCAAAGGTTTTAATCAAGGCGCTGGTTCTGGAAGAGGAGTTAATCCAAATTGTCAATATCCGGTAAATAATTAATTGGTTTAATGAAACAAAAAGGGGAGCATTAGTTCCCCTTTTTTATTTTTCAATATATTCAGATATATCATTAGCTAATTTCAACACCTTATATATTTTACCTTCTTCATTATATATAGGCGTATAAGATTCCATAAATAAGTAGGTCTTATTCTTTATATTAATTTTTGTTTTTTCCTTTTTTACAGCACCACTTTTAAGATCCTTCCAAAATTCTTTATATTTTTTTTCCTGATCATCAGTAAAGTCAATATTATCTGAATGATGAGTTCCAATTACTTCTTCTTTACTTATACCTAACAATTTTAAATAGGCATTATTTACAAAAATGATTTTCCCATTTAAATCATATTCTGCAACAAAACTAGTAGAATCGAGTGCTTTAATAAACCCTTCCATTTCAGCAGTTTTACGAGCGGCTTCCTCTTGCGTAGCTTGCAATTCCTCCATGTTTTGACGCATCTCTTCTTCTTGAGCAACCATTTCTTCAGCTTGTTGTTGTGTTTTTTCCAGAAGTTGTGTAGTATGTTCGTTAACTTTAACCGAAGATAGAGTTGATGCGATACTTTCACCAACTTTTTCTACAAATTCAATTTCAAAATTTTCGAAAGTGTTGAAAGATGCAATCTCAATTACACCAAGTACTTCTTCTTCAATCTTTAAAGGAACAATAAGAACGCTTTTCGGGTTAGCACTTCCCAAACCTGATGTGATCTTAATATAATCACCTGGAATATCTGTTAGGTAAATAGTTTGTTTTTCGATAGCACATGTACCAACTAATCCCTCGCCTTGTTCAACAATTTTTTCATTAAATTTTTTCCTGTCAAACGCATAAGTTGCTATAAGTTCAAAATAAATATGGCTTTTATCATCGTTATTTTTTAGAAATAATCCACCTTGATTTGCTTTTAAGTATTCGATTAAATTTATTACGATACTAAATGCTAATTCCTTAATATTATCCTGATTTTGACGCAATACATCTCCAAAAAGCGCAAGACCTTCATTGGTCCATGTACGTTTTTCATCTTCACGTTTTCGTATCGACTCTTCGTTCTGAGCAACTTTTAGTTTATCTCTCATGTCGATAAGAGATTGCCCTAATATATCTTCTTCACTTAAAAGTTCGATATCCGTATCGTATTTTCCATTTCCGATATCCTGAGCAAATTCTGTTTTTTCAATTAATCCAGTAATTGATTTATTAAGAGCATCGCCCATTTCTTCTATTTCATCACCTGATTTAATTTGTATATTCATCTTAGAATCTATTGATCCCTTTGCAAGATTTTTAAGATATTGGGTGATTTTTAAAATTGGGTTTGTGATACTATTTGCGATTATATATATAACCAGACTTAGTATTAGTAATCCAATTACTCCCACTATAAGTGAAACTTTAAAATTTTTATTAGCCTTCGACATTACCTGATCAATTGGAACAGCAATTCCAATAGCCCACGGAGTACCCGTTGTCCCAATTTTAATTGGAGCATATGCAGTATAATACATTGATCCATCTAATCCGATTTCGGAGTATGATAGAAACTTGCCATCTTTAATATGTTTAGTAATATTATTCTTATTGTCTTGATCGGGAAATAAATCTTGTATTCTTTTTCCTATAAGTTCCGGAGATGGATTAGCAACATATGAACCTTCATTTGAAACTAAAAAGGCTATGCTATTTTCAAAAGGTTTAACATTATTAATTATTTCTTGAAATTGTTCTAATTGAATATCAACCCCAACAACTCCTAAAAATTTATTATTATCAATTATTGGTGAAACTATGCTAGTCTCTAATATTTCGTGTGTGCTATTTTTGGTGTAAGAATAATAATAAGGTTCAAGAATAACAGTATTTCGAGTTTTCTTTGGTAACTGATAATAATCACCAGAAAATACACTTACTGCATTTGATTCTATCGATTCATCTAAAACAATAGCACCATTATTTTTATAGTATAAATGGCCAAAATTACCTAAAATGCTACTTCCTTTTTTATTTTTATATTCATGATCTAAATTATCAATTGAATTTGGCTCCCAAGTACTCCATATAGCAAGAAAATCATTTTTTGCAGATAGTGATTCGATCATAATCTTGCTAATAACATTACGTCGGTTAGTTTCATCTATGTTTTTATAAACCTTAAAATTGTTACTTAAATCTTTAACCGAAGTATAATAGTTTTCAAGATAAACTTTTACTTCGTGTGCGGCCCCTTTTGCGTAGTTATTAGATATAGTAATGGCATCTTCATAAGCCATTTTTTTTGTTTTTATACTTATGTATCCAATTGCAAAAGCATATATAATTATGGTAATAAATAATATAAAGAATAGAATCTTATGCCGAATTTTAAGATTTAGTTGCATAGAAATAGTATGTAAGTAATGTTAGGTTTTTTCGTTTATACGTTTACAACGAACAGTTACAAATTTAAAAATATTTTTTAAAGTCTAGGGTTTAATCTGATTATTGTAATAGCCCTTATTATGAATGTAAATATAGATTTATTCTGCAAGTGCATTAATTACTTTATCGCAGAATTATGAAAAATTAAAACCTTCGCACAAGGTTGGGTTTACTGTAATTGGATGAGGATACTCGTGTGGTTCATTACTTTTAGAGATATAAAAAAATGGAAATAAAGAGACTGTACAAAAAGTAAACTGTTCATGAAGGATGTCATTCTGATCTTGTCGAAGATTCAAGAGTTAAAACATGAGATATTCTACAAGCTCAACATGGCAGCATTTAGTTATTTTTGGACAGTCTCTTTATTTTTTTACAATTTTTTATAATTATATCCTTTAAATTTTAATCGAAGAAGATGATTATTTAAAGATGCTTTAAAAAGTTCAAAATCTTTATGTTCAGAACTAAGCCATACTACTTCAGAAAGTGCACACATTCTTGGTAATATCATATATTCTAAATGATCTTCGGTTGCGATATATTCAGTCCAAAGATTTGCTTGTGCTCCTAAAATATGTTTAGATTCTTCTGTTGTTAATTCTTTAGGAATCGGGTCATAATTGTACACATCTTCAACATCTGTATATCCTCCAATAGCCAAAGGTTCATTTTCAGGTTCTCCTTGATAGTGATCGAAATAACATTCGTTATTTGGAGACATTACCACATCATGATTCATTCTGGCTGCAGCTATACCTCCTTCAGTTCCCCTCCAAGACATAACTGTTGCTTCAGGAGCTAATCCACCTTCCAGAATTTCATCCCAACCTATTAACTTTTTATTATTTGCAACAAGAAATTTTTCTATTCTTTTAATAAAGTAAGATTGTAATTCTAGTTCATCAGTTAAATTTTCATCTTTTATTCTTTTTTGACATTTTGGGCATTTTTCCCACTCAGCCTTTGGACATTCGTCTCCTCCAATATGAATATATTTACCAGGGAATAGTTCAATAACTTCAGCTAATATGTTTTCTAAAAACTCAAAAGTTTTATCATTTCCTGCACAATATACATCATCAAAAATTCCCCAGACTTTAGAAACTTCATACGGACCTCCTGTACAACCGTATTCAGGATATGCAGCTAGTGCTGCAAGAGAATGACCAGGCATTTCTATTTCAGGAACAATCGTAATAAATCTATCTGAAGCATATTCAATAATTTCTTTAATATCTTCTTGTGTATAATATCCACTATGTGGCGTTCCGTCAAACTCCTCCCAGTTTTTATCAATCATAGTTTCAGATCTGAACGATCCTACTTCTGTTAGTTTTGGATATTTTTTAATTTCTATTCTCCAACCTTGATCTTCAGTTAAATGCCAATGGAAAGTATTCATTTTATGTATTGCTAAAAGATCTATATACTTTTTAACAAACTCTTTATCATAAAAATGGCGACAAACATCCAAATGCATACCTCTCCATTTAAATTTTGGTTTATCGTTAATTTTTACTCCTGGAATTGTTTTTTTGAAAGATAATTGATTGTCCGTTTTATGTATTTCAAATAATTGAAGCATAGTTTGTACACCATAAAATGATCCATTTGGTGTTAGCGAGATTATCTTAATATTTTCGCTATTTACTTCTAGATGGTATTCTTCTTTTTCAAATTCTTGATTTAAATCCTGAACAAGTAAAATAGCATTATTCATTACTTTATTATCAGTTACTTTTATTTCAAGATCAAAACCGAAATAATTCGAGATCTCTTGTTTTAAGTAGAGAGCAACTTTCTGAAAATCTTCGTCATCATTTTGATAAACAATAGTTGTTTGTTCATCAAATGTAAACGAAGTATTTATTACTTCTATACTTAAGGGCTTTGGAATGATATTTATTTCTGCAACTTGGGTTTTTGAATTACAAGCAAACAGAGTAATAATCATTAAAAAAAGAAAACTTAATTTATACATAATTAAATGGAGTTTATAAATTGATTTATAATTTTTAAAGATATTTCCTTTTCTTCTATAAATCCCATATGCCCAGAATTTTCAAGCGATACAAATTTTGAATTGATGGGAAGTTTTATCTTTTCTTTAATATCAGAAAAATTAATATAGTTGTCTTTTTTTCCTGCTATATATAAGAAAGGAATTTTAGTTTTTGATAAAGAATTCGATAAATCAGGTCGATTCATCATCGCATGCAAGTTAGCAACAATACCGCTTTTACTTGTTCTTAATGCAATTATTTTTGCTGTTTCGACGTTTTGTTTAAATAAATCGAGATTGTCGTTTGCAAATGCATTAGGGATATTATATTTTGCAATAAGATCTTTTTTTCCGTCGTTAACAAATTGAATTTCTCGAAGTCGTTTCTTTTTTATCTCATTAGAATCGGCATAAGGATGAGAATGAAATAGAGAAAATCCCAATAGCTTTTCAGGGAAAAGTTTTTGAAACATCAAAGTAATGTATCCACCCATGGAATGACCAATCATAAAACATTTATCAATATTTAATTCGTTTAGCGATTTGTACATTAATCTGGTTATAGATTCAATAGTATGCTTATCTCCAATAGAATCACTTTGTCCGTGTCCGGGAATATCAAAACATATAACTCTAAATTTTTTTGATAGCTCATTTGTGAATTCGCTCCATATTTCTATGGATTCCAAATAGCCATGGAGTAAAATAATTACTTTTCCTTTTCCTTGATCAGAATAATTAACCTTTTTGTTATTTATATTTAGAAAAGAAATCATTATTTTTTTACCCAGGAACGCGCCTCTTTTAAATCGAAGAACGTTTTTGTGGTCCAATTGGTTCCGGTCATAAATTGATCATATTCTCTGGTGATCTCGGCAACGTAATCATCTTCGGTAACAATAGCAACCCTCATGGTTTCTTTAAAATCAGATTGAGATTTATCCATCGTACCTATAATAGAAATATCGTAAGATGTAATGCTAAATTTGTCAATATGTAAGAAATCAAAGATTTGGTAATTGATAGTGTCAAAATTAGCATTGCTAATTACATAGTTATTGGCATCAATTAAATCCTGGGCTGTTACATCTCCTCTAAATTTAACGTAAACTCCATCTTTATCCCAGTTGATATTAAATGTCATATTGTATATATTTATGTGTCAATCAGTATATTGTTTAATTTTAAAAGTTTGGAAAAATACTAATTATTATTCACTTTGTTCATGAGTTTTTCAATTTCTTCAACTTCCTTTGGAATTTCTTCCATTAAATCAAAAGGCTTTAGACCTACTACAATGTCATTCTCTATTCTAATTCCAATATTTTCCTCAGGAATGTAAATGCCGGGTTCACAAGTCAATACCATTCCTTCTTCCAATACAACTGTTCTTTCACCAACATCATGAACATCCAATCCAATAAAATGGCAGGTTCCGTGAGGATAATATTTCTTAACTAAAGGTTTATTTGGATCTTGATTTTCGATATCTTTTTGTGAATATAATCCTAGTTTTATGTGTTCATCTTGAAACAGTTTTTCTACTCTTTCATTAATCCTGTTTATTGTTGTTCCAGGAGTTAACCAGGAAATGGCTTTTTTCATTATTCTTAGAACAGCTTCATAACATTCCTTTTGTCTATCGGTAAATTTCCCATTTACAGGAATTGTTCTAGTGCAATCTGCGGCATAATTGGCATATTCGGCTCCAAAATCCATTAATAATAAATCCCCATCCTCACAGATTTTATTGTTTTCGATATAATGCAAAACACAAGCACTCTTCCCTGAAGCAACAATTGGTGCATAAGCATGATCAGTAGCTCTGTTCCATAAAAATTCGTGTGTAATTTCAGCTTCAACTTGGTATTCTGTAACCTTAGGTTTTACAAATGTTAATATTCGATTAAAAGCTTTGTTAGTTATGGCACAAGCTTCCTGCATTAATTGAATTTCTTCAGGTTCTTTTTTTAATCGTAGATACTTCATTATAGGAGCTAATCGCTCTAATTCGTGAGCTGGAAAATCCTTTTGCAGAGTTTTCATTAATCTGTAACCTGCACATTCTACTTCTGGATTGAATTTAGGATTTTCATTTAAATTTAGGTAAATGTTTTCAGAATTAATGGCAAGTTCTCTAAAAACAGACTCAAATTCTGAAATATATTTTATAGTTTTTATTCCTGAAGATTTTTGAGCTTCTTCTATTGTATATTTATGACCTTCCCACACAGCTATTTTTTCATTACTTTCTATAATAAAAAGAATTTCGCGTAAATCTTTATTTGGATGATTAGGACAAAGAGTTAAAATAGTTTTTTCCTGATCAATTCCTGTTAAGTAAAATAAATCTGAATTTTGTCGAAAAGAAAAATATTGATCACCATTTCTGGGCATCTGATCATTGGAATGAATAACAGTTACAGAATTTACAATTAAATGTTTTACTAGTTTCTTTCTGTTTCTTTCAAATAATGAGCTGTTTAGCTGGGGGTATTTCATAACTTAGAACTGTTTTAAATTAAAATGAATGTGCTTCTAAACATTGGAATTACGTAATTAAGCAAATATATTTGTTTATGTACATATGTCATTACAAACTAGCGTGCAATTTAACTAATGTTCTATAAAAATTAAATTCTATGAGCAAATTTTTCACTTCATCCATTGGACAAAAATTTTTCATGAGTATAACAGGACTGTTTCTCATGATGTTTTTAATGGTCCATTTAACAATTAATTCTTTATTGCTTTTTGGCGATGGCGAATTATTTAATGTAGCTGCTAATTTTATGAGTAGTAATCCATTAATGAAAGTCATTGAACCAGTATTGGCATTGGGATTTATTTTGCATATATTTTATGCGACTTATCTCACTCTTAAAAATCAAATGGCTCGACCACAAGGTTATAAAGTGTCAAGTAAAACAAAAGCTTCTTGGGCATCTAAAAACATGTTTATTTTAGGAGGTTTAATTTTTATCTTTTTAGTTATTCATTTAGCTAACTTTTTTTGGAAAGTAAAATTTGGAACTATAGCTTCAATTACATATGAAGGTAAAGAATTACATGATGTATATGGTCTAGTAGCCGGATTGTTCAAAGGATGGTGGTGGTATGATGTGTTATATATTTTAGGAGCAATTTTTCTATTTCTTCATCTAACACATGGATTTTGGTCAGCGTTTCAAACGATAGGTTGGAATAACGATAAGTGGATTTGTAGATTTAAAATTATTGGCTACATCTATGCAGTAGTTATTGCTGGTGGATTTGCGGTTATCCCTTTGTATTTCTTATTAAAATACATTGTGTAAATTAAATAGAGTAAAAAATTGTAAAATATACACTATGAGTAAATTAGATGCTAAAATACCAGAAGGTCCATTAGCTGAAAAATGGACAAAATATAAAGCTACTCAAAAACTTGTTAGTCCAAACAATAGGAAGAAATTAGATATTATTGTTGTAGGAACAGGTATAGCAGGCGCACCCGCTGCTGCTTCACTAGCAGAGATGGGATATAATGTAAAAGTTTTTTGTTTTCAGGATTCTGCTCGACGCGCTCACTCAGTTGCTGCGCAAGGTGGGATTAATGCAGCTAGAAATAATAGAAATGATGGCGATAGTATTAATCGTCTATTTTATGATACAATAAAAGGTGGAGATTATCGTGCTCGTGAAGCAAACGTATATCGTGTTGCTGAAGTAAGTAGTAGCGTTATCGATCAGCTTACTGCTCAAGGAGTTCCTTTTGCACGTGAGTATGGTGGTACTCTCGCAAATAGAACTTTTGGTGGAGTTCAGGTTTCACGTACAAATTATGCACAGGGACAAACTGGACAACAAGTTTTACTTGGAGGTTATTCTGCGCTAAAACGTCAGGTAGCTTTAGGCAAAGCTAAAATGTATAGTCGTCAGCAAATGCTTGATATTGTTGTGATTGATGGGAAAGCACGTGGGATAATTACTCGAAATCTGGTAACAGGCGAAATGGAACGTCATGCAGCGCACGCCGTAGTTTTAGCAACGGGCGGCTATGGAACAATCTATTATTTATCAACACTGGCTGTACAATCTAATGGTTCAGCAGCTATGCAAGCATATAGAAAGGGAGCCTTGTTTGGAAATCCAAGTTTTATTCAAATACATCCAACTTGTATTCCTGTATTAAACGAATATCAGTCGAAGCTAACTCTGATGTCTGAATCATTAAGAAATGATGGTAGAATATGGGTTCCAAAAGCAGAAGGCGATAAACGAAAGCCAAAAGATATTCCAGACGAAGAGCGTGATTATTTTTTAGAAAGAAGATATCCTGCATTTGGAAATTTAGTGCCTCGTGATGTTGCATCACGTGCTGCTAAAGAACGTTGTGATAATGGATTTGGAGTTGGGAAAACTGGTTTGGCTGTCTATTTAGATTTTAGAGATGCTGTAGCAAAACAGGGAAAGAAAGTTATAAAAGGTAAGTATGGAAATCTTTTCGACATGTATGAAAAAATTACTGGCGATGTTCCATATGAAACACCAATGATGATATATCCTGCGGGTCATTACACAATGGGTGGTCTTTGGGTAGATTATAATTTGCAAACTACTATACCAGGATTATTTGCAATCGGAGAAGCAAATTTCTCTGATCATGGTGCAAACCGTTTAGGTGCAAATTCATTATTGCAAGGTGCTGCCGATGGTTATTTCATTGCCCCTTATACAGTTTCTAATTATTTAGCTGATGAAATATCAAATAAGGTTCCATCTACTGATTCTCCTGAGTTTGTTCAAGCGGAGAAGGATGCAAAAGCTATACTTGATAAATTCTTAAGTATTAATGGCACTCAAACTGCAATGTCATTTCATAAAAGATTAGGACATATTATGTGGACTCATGCAGGAATGCAGCGTAATGAGGAAGGTTTAAAAAAGGCTTTAGTTGAGATAGCTGAACTTAAGAAAGAGTTTTGGAGTGATCTGAAAATTCCTGGAAAAACAGATGAAATAAACCAAGAACTGGAGAAAGCAAGTCGAGTTGCTGACTTTATTGATTTGGCTATTTTAATTGTTAATGACGCATTAAACAGAAAAGAATCATGCGGTGCTCATTTCCGAGAAGAAAGTATGACAGAAGGAGGAGAAGCAATGCGTATCGACGAAGATTACTCTTTTGTTGCAGCTTGGGAATATCTAGGAGAAGATAAAGAGCCTAAGCTTCATAAGGAAGAACTTAAGTTTGACAATGTTGAAGTTAAAGTAAGAAGTTATAAGTAGTAATTTAGACAGAGGATATTATGAAAATATATTTAAATATTTGGAAACAAGCAAATGCTAAAGTCAAAGGAAAATTCGAAAAATACGAACTAGATGGCGTTGATGCAGAAATGTCATTTCTTGAAATGCTAGATTCGTTAAATGAAAAATTAATAAAGGAAAACAAGGAACCTGTTGCTTTTGAACATGATTGTCATGAAGCAATTTGTGGATGTTGTAGCTTATATATAAATGGACACCCTCATGGACCAGGTAAAGAAACTGCAACATGTCAGGTTCACATGAGGTCTTTTAAGGATGGAGAAACAATTACAGTTGAACCATGGCGAGCAAAAAGTTTTCCAGTGTTAAGAGATCTTATGGTTGATCGAAATGCATTTGATAAGTTAATGGCTGCAGGTGGATTTATATCTATTGACGCAGGTCAAGCTCCTGATGCTAATGCAAATTTAGTAGGTAAAATCGATGCTGATAAAGCATTTGATGCTGCTGCATGTATTGGTTGTGGTGCATGTGTTGCCGCATGTAAAAATTCGTCTGCAATGTTGTTTGTTTCTGCGAAGGTTTCGCAATTAGCTTTATTGCCTCAAGGTAAAGTTGAAGCAAAACGCCGAGCATTAAACATGGTTGCTAAAATGGACGAACTTGGTTTTGGATCTTGTACTAATACTGGAGCTTGCGAAGTTGAGTGTCCAAAAGGTATTGGAATAGACTTTATAGCAAAATTAAACCGTGAATATTTATGTGCATCGTTCTCGGAAAGCGAATAATAGAATATACATAACAGTAATTCCTGGCAGGTATTAACTTGTCAGGATTTTTTTATATGTATAAAATGAATTTTTGATTTATTCAGGCATTGGAATTACTTTAATATTACTTGTCGTTAAGGATGCACCAGCAAAAACTCCTAATCCACCATCAATATTTGAGTAAATTTGTGTTGGTTCTGTAAAAATATCTTCTTGGGTTTTACCCTGAGTATGTAATGTTAAATAGTAGTTGTAATATTCTTCACTTACATGAAATAGTTCTACTACAAAGAACTTAAAACTTTCTGTACCGTATAGATAATTCTTAATTTCTACTTCAATAGTTTTTGTTTGACCACCAAAATCAATATCGCTAAAAAGGAAACCTTGTAGTTCATAAATATTATTTTCGTAGTCTATATCTCCTAATCCAGAAATTTTACTGTCGTAAAACTTAAGATTATTTAACCAATAATAATCTGGAGAATTAGTGGTATAATTGTTCCAAAGCTTATCCATATCTATAGTGTCAATGGAAAAATCGCTATTACATATTACTGTGGATAAGGTTAGATAATAAAAGTTTTCTTCATCTTTAGGATCATCAAAAGCTATATTATATACTTGATTATATGATGTATCATTAGGTTCATATTGAAGATTTTCTGTATTTATTTTATCAGGTAATTGTTTAAGCGTTATTGGAAGTTCTTCGGGAATTGTTGTGGTGGATTTTAAACTAAATCCAGATCTTTTAACTGTAGGGTATGTTTCTAGTTCATAAACTTCTATAGTATATTCTTTACCAGCTTCAGGAATAAAGGCGTCGTTAGAATAATAATTAATCTCTTCACTTAATTTATTATTATCATATTCCGAGATTTCAATTGGTATTTGATGTAATTCAAAATCTGTGTATACTTCATTTTCACTAGTTACAATTATTTCAACATTATCAGTATAAAATGGTTGTGAATAGTATTGCAGATTAAATGGATAATCGGGAAATACTTCTAATGTTTTAGCTAATATTATTTTAGGTGATTCTCCTTCAAATGCAAGTCCATGGAGAACGGTATGTTCTTTTTTCATGTCAACTTCGTATTCATTCTCGCACGAGAATAGCAGGAATAATACTAAAACAAAAAGTAGGATATGTATATGATTTGATTTCATTTTATTTTTCATTTTTTGCAATTAAAAACTTAATGTGTAACTAGCTGATGGTATTATACCAAATAGTTTTTTATCATCAATATATCTTGTTGAATAGGATAGAGGACCAAGAATATCAGCCCAGCCTTCTGCATAAGTTGATGTATAAACATTTTTTCTATTATAAACATTGTATATTGATATCGACCATTTTCCTCGACCCCATTTGTTTTTACGATTATAATTTACCGAAAGATCTAAACGATGATATGACGGTAATCGATACGCATTCTTTTCATTGTAAAATGCTTTACTATCTGGCAAGTTAGGAGCCATGCGGCCATAAATATCCGTTGAATATGTATAATAAATTGCACCAGGAATTGTCGCTGTACTTCCAGTATGAAATAACCAATTAAATCCGAGATCGAATTTTTCATTGAATTTGTATTTTCCTACGATGTTTAAATAGTGACGGTGATCGTATATAAAAGGGAAACTTTGTCCTTCATTAATATTTTCAAATGTCCTTGTTGTATATGAATAAGTATATCCGATCCATCCAGATAATTTCCCTGATGTTTTTTCTATTAATAGTTCAATTCCTTTAGCTTCGCCTGTTCCAATTTCTATTTTATCTTCCCAAGAAGAAGCGTTACTAAAATAGGATTCTCCCGGCGAGAAATTGACTAAATTATTGAGTTGTTTATAATAGGCATCAATATGTACGTTGATGTTTTTGAATCTTAAATAACTTAAACCTAAGGAGTACTGATCAGACTCTTCAGAAGGTGCTTTATCTCCAGCAGCCACTAATAAGTCCGATGCTTGTTTTATTCGAGTTGCTCCGAGCAAATGAATATTTTGACCCATTCTGGAATATGATGCTTTTAAGATAATATCATCTGTAAATTCCCAATTACTTGTTACCCTTGGTTGTATGCTTAAATTGCTGTAATCGTTATTCGTGTAATACGAAATGTGAAAGCCTGAGTTAATGGTAAATTGTCTCCATGGACTAATATTTATTTCGAGATAACCAGAGTGTTCAGAAGTTTCGTAATTGTACTCAGCTAATGTGGTGTCTTGTTGTGGATTATAATTACTGCCAATATCTTGTTTAGAATTTGTTTCCCTAATATTTTTAGAATCTAAATTGAGTAATGAATATTTGTATCCAGTTTTTAATTTTACGCTTGGTGATATTTCATATTGTAAATTAGCCGAACCAAAATAATTACTAACGCTATTATTTAATTCTGCACCAATAAATTCAAAACTTGTATCTGTCGGACTTCTTATGTAACTAGAATCGGTAATATAGCTAGAATATCTATATTCACTTGCCGCAAACTTGATATCACCAAATAGTTTATTGTTGATTTTTCCTGCCCATCCTATTGATCCTAACGTATTCTTCCAGTTCTGTCCATCAATATTTTTATTAAAAGTGTAATTGTTGCTAAACTGATTTGGCTTTTGTTCGTTCTCATTAATATCTTCTCCGGTATCATTTCCCATATAAAATGATACTTGTAGCTTATGATTATCAGATAAATTATGAGTTATTTTGGCATTAATATCATTAAAATTATAGTTACTTATATTGTTATCATTACCAATTTCATTTGGTAGTAGTTCTCCATAAATATAGTAGTAGCCTAATCTTCCACTTACTGCGAAACTTGTCTTGTCTTTTATGATTGGTCCTTCCAGAAAAAGTTTTGAAGAAATTAGCCCAAGGCTCACTTTCCCTTTTATTTCCTTTAAATTACCATCTTTTGTTGTTACATCCACAACCGAAGATAATCGCCCTCCATATCCAGAAGGAAATCCGGCCTTTAGAACCTGGGTGTTTCCGATAATGTCTGAGTTAAAAACAGAGAATAATCCTAATAGATGAAAGCAATTATAGATCGGAACATCATCAATCAAAAAAAGATTTTGTAAAGCGCCACCTCCGCGAACATAAATAGCACCATTGCCTTCTGAACCACCTTGAATACCAGGAATAAGTTGAATTGATTTCATTAAATCAGGTTCACCCATAATTACTGGCATAGATTCAAAGTTTTCATTAGATATATTTATTTTCCCTAAAGGATCTGTTCTTTTTATTATTTGTTTATTTTCAGTTCCAAACACAATTACTTCGTCGAGTTCCATATTAGGATTCAATTCAATCGAAATTGTGATATTTTTGTCAAGAGCAATAAGTTTTTCGATAGGATTTCTTCCTATATAGGAAAAAACAACAGTATATATTCCTTCAGGAAGACTTAAACTATAATAACCATGTTCGTTGCTAACGCTACCTTGAAAGCTTTCCTTATCGAAAACATTGGCTTGAAATAAGGCTTCTCCAGTTTCATTATCTCTAATAAAACCACTAATGGTATACCTCTGGAGTTTTGTCTTTTTTGTAAGAATTATTTGTTCTTCAACAATTTTAAATTTTATTCCGGTTCCTCTAAAAAGATATAGCAGAATATCTCTCAAATTTTGATTATGAAATTCTTTAGTAAATCTAATGTCTTTAGGAATAAAGTTGTTTGAAAAGGCAAATGAATATCCAGTATGTACTGCAAGAATATCAAGAGATTCTGTTAAGGTATTGTTATTTAGCGAAATACTTAAGCTGTCTTTAAGTTCAGAACCTTTAGTTGTTATGGTTGAAATAATTGAGAATATCAATATCATTACAACTGATACCAGTATTTTTTTATTAGTTTGAAGGAGTTTCTTTCTTCTTAAGTGTAATTCTTTCATTGTTATAGTCTGCTTCTAAATCGAAAGTTATTGAGATAACTTTAATGATTTTTTCTAATGATTGATTTTTAAAATTGGCTGTAAATGATAATTTACCCAGCTTCTTATCGTCAAAAAATATTTTTGTATTAAATGTTGTTTCTAGTGTTTTTGCTACGTCGGCTAGATTCGTATTAAAAAATGATAAACTACCTGTTTTCCACGCTATATAATTTTCCGTTTTAAGTTGTTCTTTTACGACTGTTAATTCTGTTTTATTAAAATGGATTTGATATCCTTTACTTATCTTTAGACTGCCTTTTCTTGCTTTCGGGAAGAATTCTACAATGCCAGTTTTAACATAGAGCGATAATAATTCATCTTCATTGTATGATGAAATATTAAAAGATGTTCCAAGAACTTGAAAACTTCCATGAGTCGTATGAATAATAAAAGGCCTTTTTGAATCTTTTTTAACATCAAAAAAAGCTTCACCGGTTAGCATTATTTCACGGGTTCTCTTGCCGTATTTTTTGTTAAATATGATTTCACTATTATAACTTAAATCAACCTGACTTTCGTCTGGAAGATTATATGCCAATGAAGTATTATTAGTTGTTGAAATATAGGTTTCTTTTAAATCGAATACATTTTTCCCAGCCAAAAGAGCAATAAGTAAAGATGCTGCAATAGATAATGGCAATAGTATTTTGCGTTTAATGGTTATTGTTCTAGGTTCTTTTAAAATAGTTTCTGATTTAACTAATTCCCAAGCCTTGTTTGTTTCTTCTGAATATAAATGAGAAATATTTCCTGTTTTTATCCATGCATCTTTAATCTGTTCAAAACTTTCGGAGTTAGTTTTCTCCGCACCAATCCATGTGTTAAACTCACGAATTTGTGATTTAGAAGCAGATTTGTTTAAGATATCAGTAATAATATCCCAATTAATGTTATGTAATTCAGTTTTGTTCATAGCTTATATAAATGAATACACGTAAGTTTAAAAAAGGACCTACGTTTTTTTAAAGATTTTTTTCAATTATTTGTAATGCGCAGATAATAAGGGCGATATTTAGATGTGAAAGATCATGTCTGAGATGCTTTAGTGCTTTTCCAATTTGATTTTTAATTGTTTTTATAGCAAGTCCTAGTTCTTCTGAAATTTCTTTATGCGATAAACCATTCATTCGACTCATAATAAAAATTCGCTTGCACTCAGGGGAAAGCTTGTCGATTGATTGTTGAATTTGAATTAATTGATCATTGCGTTCATCTACTTCAAACTCATAAGAGATATCATCGTATTTATGTATGCTTTCATAGTTGTTTTTTACTTCCTGATGACGAATGTAGTTTAGACATTTGTTTTTTGCAGATTTATATAAATATGGTGTAGGAGATTGAATTGGAAGAGTCTTTCTTTTTTCCCAAATACCAATAAAAACTTGTTGAGTTATTCCTTTAGAAGCATCTTTGTCTTGTAGAAACTTATTGCAAAAATTTACTAATGACTCAAAATGTATCCGAAATAGAATTTCAAAGGCTTGTTCATTCGAATTTCGTACTAATTCAAATAAATTTTTCTCAGTTTTCATCAAATCAAATATATATTGTTTGATAAAATAAACAAGTTTATTTAACGAAATAACTAGTGCTTATAAATAAAATATGCATTTCAAATACCTTTTCGAATGAAAAGTGCTTATAAAATAAAATACTCTTATTGTATTTTTTTATTTTGTTATTATTTTTGAGAGAACATGCATGGCATGTTATTTGCAAAATGCAGATGATTAGAACTTTTATTTATTAACTAAAACAATTTTTATACAATGACTATGAATAGAATAACAGCCCTGTTGATTTGTGCCGGAATGTTTATGTTTGGATTAAACACTTTTGCAAAAGATAAAACAGATCCAAATCATGAAAATCATTTTAAACAATTAGATCCAATTGAAACGGAGGATTACAGAATAGAGTTTTCAGATGTTCATGCACAAATGTCTTTTTGCCTTGCAAAGTTGACTATAACAAATAAAACTAATGATTATTTATTTTTTTATACAAATGAAGTGGTGTTTAAAATAAACGATAAGGAATATTCTCCTAAAAAGAAACTTGTAATAATTGAGCCAAAAGAATCGACAAAAAAAACATTAAAAGTAGTAAGTGAAAGTGAAAATCTTCATGTAGAAGAATTTTCGATGGAAATAAAAGGTATTAATAGAGTTGCAACAAATGTTGAAGGTGTTGCAACAGAAAAATTTCAGATACCTGCAAATAAAAATAGTTTTGATGCTGGAGGATTTAATATAAACATTACAGATTCAAAGCAAACTACAAAGGTTACTGATGCCAAATTTACTTGTACATACAATGGTGAGAATGTTGGTATCTTTGATCCTAGTAAACTAATTATTACTACTGAAAAAGGAGAATGGGCAAATGATAATAGCAAATCCAAAGAGGTTATAATGCTCAAAGGAGATAAAAAGAAATTTAATGCAACTTTTCATATCGAAGGAAGAATTCTGGATATGCAATTTGCAACAATGCATATTGATTGGAAAGATACTTTTAAAGAGTCAACTATTGATTCATTGGAAAATCAAAATGTAAGCTTTGAATTTGATCCTGGAATGACAGCTGGGAAAAACAAATAGAAGATTAAAATATAATATAAAAAAAGCTCCGATATAAATACCGGAGCTTTTTTTATATTGTATTGAGTTTTTATGACTTCATTGTTTCTTCAACTTCTTCAACTGTAATTGGAATTCTTTTTCCAATCATTTGCTGACCAGTTTCAGTTACTAAAAGATCATCTTCTAATCTAATTCCACCAAAGTCAACATATTCTGAAAGAACTTTATCGAAGTTAATAAAATCAGAATTGATGTTCTCGGCTTTCCATTTCTTAACTAAATCTGGAATAAAGTAGATTCCAGGTTCTGAGGTAAGAACAAATCCTTCTTGTAATTTACGTCCTAGTCTTAAGCCTCGTAAACCAAATTGAGTTGCACGTTTGAATTCATCGTCGTAACCCACGTGATCTTCACCTAATCCTTCCATATCATGAACATCAAGTCCCATCATGTGACCTAATCCATGAGGCATAAACATTGCATGTGCTCCTTCACGAACAGCATCTGCAGGATTACCTTTCATAATACCAAGATCAGTTAATCCTTCAGCAATAATTCTAGCAGATTCTAAATGAATATCTCTATAAGGAACACCGGGTTTAATTAATGAAATAGCGTGATTATTTGCATTTAAAACAATATTATAAATGTCTTTCTGTTTTTGAGAAAATTTACCACCAACAGGAACTGTTCTTGTGTTATCGCTAGCATAGTGTAATGGAGTTTCTGCTCCTGTATCAGTAAGCATTAATTTACCTTCTTGAAGCATGTTACCATGATAATGATTGTGTAAAGTTTCTCCGTTTTGCGATAAAATTATAGGAAACGATAAAGCTCCACCATGAGCTAATGCTATACCTTCAACTGTTCCGGCAATTTCTTGTTCGTAAACACCAGGTTTTGCCATTTTCATGGCAGTAGTATGCATTTTATAACCTATTGCCGATGCTTTTATAAGCTCTTCAATTTCATAATTATCTTTTATTGATCTTAAATCAACAACTGCTTTTATTAATTCAAGAGAAACATAGTTTTCTGCTTCTGCGTGATTTATCTCTAATAAATTGCTGAATTGAATTATTGAATCACCCCGATAGAATGGTAATACATGTATTTGTCTATTTTGATTTTGTGCATTTCGTAAATAATTAGCCAATTGAGTTAATGGTTCTGTATTTTCAACACCAATCTCAGAAGCTAATTCTTTGATAGTTGGTTGAGGTCCCATCCAGATAATATCATCAATGCTAAAATCATTTCCGAATAAATATTCTTTTCCAGAATCAAGATCAATTAATCCACCTAGCCCAGGAATATCTAATCCAAAGAAATATAAAAAGCTACTATCTTGTCTGAAATGATATGCATTATCAAGATAATTAAATGAAGATTCATTATTCCCTAAAAAAAGAACTAATCCACCTTTTAATTTTTCTTTTAGTCTATTCCGACGTCCAACGTATACATCTTTTTTAAACATATTATATTGATTTGTTTGATTATTAATAATTTGATTAAAATCTAAATTACATCACATAACAGAGAAAAACAAAGGACTGAAATTTTAGTAAATAAAAAAAGCATTGTTGAAATAATTGGACTAAAAAAAACAAACATTTAGATCATATGCACGTATAGGGTTATAGAAATTGTTGTTTATTAGTAATAATAATGGTTTTAGAGAGAATTTGTACTAAAGCGCTATAAATCAATTTAAAAAAATCCAAAATTAATTGCGAATAGGCTTGTATTTTTCGTATAATTTATTATATTCGCACTTTATCAACATCTTGTTAACAATCGTAACTTATTAAATTGTATTCTTATGCCTTACAGAAGATTACCAAATACGGATAGTTCAAGACTAAAAGCTCTTAAAATAGCATTAGAAAAAGGTAAAAAACTAACCCCAATGGATCTGGCATTTAAACAAGGAACATTTCAACGTGCAAGATCTTTTCTTCCTAAGTGGGAAAACGCAATTTCAGAACATAAAACCACTTACGAAATCCAAATAAAAAACAATAAGGAGTATTTAAAGAAGCTTAAAAAGGCAAAATTGTATATTTCACATTTTATTCAAGTTGTGAATATGGCTATCACAAGAGGTGAAATGCAGGAGTCTGTAAGAGAATTTTATGGTATTGAAAAGGAAAATAGTAGATTGCCATCTCTAGGGACAGAATCGGATGTTGTTGAATGGGGTAAAAAAATTATTGAAGGAGAAGCTAAAAGAAAAATGAGAGGTAATACTCCCGTTACAAACCCAACCATCGCCGTGGTTAGAGTACATTATGATAATTTCATCGAAGCATTTAAGTTTCAAAAGATGCTTCAGAAAAACCATACAAGAGCACTAAATTGCTTAGCTGATTTACGAAGCGAATCTGATGATATTATTTTAAATGTTTGGAATGAAGTGGAAGAAACATTTAATGATTTACCAGATGATGTTAAAAGAGAAAAAGCACAGGTTTACGGTCTAGTTTATGTTTACCGTAAAAACGAAATAGGTCAAATATCGTTGATTAAGGATAATGAATCTAGAATTTTTAACTTTTAACCTTAAGTTTATTTTCTTTATAAAAAGCGAATATTGAAATAGTAAATATTGCTATACTCAATCCTACAAAAGCAATTGTTTCTTGTCCTATAGATTCTAGACTCTCCATTGCTTTGTCAGCATAAAAATAATACACAATAATTGCTGCCGAATTATTTACAAAATGACCAAGAATTGGTATCCATATAGATCCACTCCAATAAAACAAATATCCTAATAAAACACCCAACATAAATCTCGGTAAAAATCCATAAAACTGAAAATGCATTGCACTAAACAAAAATGCCGAAATAATAATTCCCCAATGAATATTTTTGGTCCATTCTGAAAAAATTCTTTGAAGAATTCCTCTAAAGATTAATTCTTCTCCAATTGCAGGCAATATGGCTATCATAAAAAGATTAAATGCCAAAACACTAAAACTTTCCATTTTTAAGAATGATTCAGTAATAAGTTTAGCACTTTCTTCTTTTTCTTTCATCCATTCTTCAACGCCTCCTAACCATTCTGGGAATTTCATATATCCATTCAAGATCCCTAAATAATTTATAATAGGAATTGAAATAAGAAATATGAAAATGGTTAAAAAAATAGTGTTTACAGTTACCTTTTTATTAAATCCTAAATATTTTGTTGTTTGATTATGAAATAAATACCCAATAATAAATGCAGGAATAATAAATAAACCTATAGCTTGTATCGTTTGTAGGTATCTTAAAAAGTTAAGATTATTTGGGTCGTTATAATCAGAAAGCACTGATGATAGCTCAGAAAAACTGATATGAAAAATTGGAAGAGCAACAATTAAAGCAATAATAAATGTTAATAGAAAGGAAACTAATATTATAAATAAAGAAAATATAAGTTTTGTAAAAGGATTAGCATCTGAAAATGAATTTCTCATTATGAAACCGAATTAGTTTAAAATTATTTAAATTTGCGCCTAAATTAATCAATAAAATTACATTGGTAAAGATAGGGAATATAGAGTTAGGAGAGAAGCCACTTTTTTTGGCTCCAATGGAAGATGTAACAGATCCTTCGTTTCGATATTTGTGTAAAAATTATGGTGCTGATGTGGTGTACACGGAATTTGTGGCATCAGAAGGATTAATTCGCGATTGTAAAAAGAGTTTCAAGAAATTGCAATTGTTTGATTATGAAAGGCCTGCCGCTATCCAAATTTATGGTCATCAGATAGATTCAATGGTTGAGGCAGCAAAAATGACCGAAGAAGCAAAACCGGATTTTATAGATATAAACTTTGGATGTCCGGTTAAAAAAATTGCTAGTCGTGGAGCTGGAGCAGGAATGCTTCGAAATGTTCCATTAATGATTGAAATGACTAAAGCAATTGTCGACGCTGTAAAAATTCCGGTAACTGTTAAAACACGTTTAGGCTGGGATGATGATAGTAAGATAATTGTTGATTTAGCTGAGCAACTTCAAGATACAGGAATAAAAGCCTTAGCAATTCATGGTCGAACTCGACAACAAATGTATAAAGGTGAAGCCGATTGGACTTTAATTGGGGATGTAAAAAATAATCCCCGAATGAAAATTCCTATTATCGGGAATGGTGATATTAAAGATGGAGAATCAGCTAAACAAGCTTTTGATAAATATGGTGTAGATGGAATAATGATTGGTCGCGCAACGGTTGGTCGTCCTTGGATTTTTAAAGAGATAAAAGATTATCTTGAAAAAGGCGAGGTAATGAAACCTCTTACTATTAAAGAGAAGGTTGATTTGGCCAAATTGCATCTTGAAAAATCGATTGAATGGAAAGGTGAACCTCGTGGGATTTTCGAAATTCGTCGTCATCTTTCAAACTATTTTAAAGGATTACCGCATTTTAAAGAAACTCGTATGAAACTTGTTACTTTACTTGATGTACCAGAATTAATAAAAACTCTTGATAGCATTTCAGAACAATATGGAGATTGGGATGATAGCCAACAAGCAGATGATTATTCTTACTTTCAATATTAAAATCCAAAAGCGATGAAAAAAATTACTTATTTACTTATTATTTGTATTTCAATTTTAAGTGCTTGTACTCATCATAAAAATGAAGAGAATAAAAATATAATTAGAGTTGGTATTTTTGATACAAATGGGGATAGCCCTGGTTGTATAGTTGATGCCTACGAAGCTTTAAGAATTGACAGAGAAATAAATCCTGAAGTTATAAGTGCTGCAACTATAATGTCTGATGATATTCTTAATTACGATTTGATTTTATTTCCTGGTGGATCAGGTAAGGCAGAAACTAGTCGTTTAGGTGATCTTGGTCAGGAAAGAATTAAGGAATTAGTTTCTGTACACGGAAAATCTGTCATTGGAATTTGTGCTGGGGCATATATTTTAACACAAACTGAAGGTTATCCATCACTAGATTTAAGTGGAATGCAAGCTACAGACATAGAACATGATCATCGTGGACACGGAATTGTAAAATTTAATTTAACAGAAAAGGGAGCGGAAATTTACCCTGAATTAATGAATCGTGACTTAGGTTATATGCAGTATTATGAAGGTCCGGTTTTAGTTCCCGTTGAAAATGCCAAATACAATGCACAAAGTTTAGCCACAATGTTAAGTGATGTGCATACAGTAGAAGGTACACCTTCGAATATGACAAACAATAAACCATTTATTATAACATCAGAAGTTGGAAAGGGAAATACAGCGTCATTTGTTGGTCACCCTGAAACTACACCAGGAATGCGCTGGATGATTCCAAGAATGGTTCGTTACCTTTTGAATAAAGAATTAGTTGCTTATTCAGATGCAGTTGTACGTCCGGAGATTTATAAAGATGAGATATTATTTACCGATGATCTTTTAAATTTACAAAATAGATATTATTCAAATTTATGGGGTTCGGAGGAAGAAAAGATAGAAGCCATAAATGGATTGGTAGAAATTTCTGCTTGGTCGGCAAAGAAAAAACTGGTTGGCTTATTAAGAGACATATCTCCTGAAGTTAGAAAAGCTACTGCTAATGCTTTGGTTCAATTGGAACGTACTGATTTTATTCATGATCTGGAAGTTGCAGTGCAAGTAGAAAAAGATGAAGAAGTTAAAATATTTTTAGCAGAGAAATTGAAGCAGTTACAATTAATTCTACCAGAGTAATTTAGCAAGGAATAGGACATTGGAAATCCGATGAATATTCATCGGATTTTTTTGTTTATAGATAAAATAAAATTGGATTTGAGATTACACAAAAACATATGATTCTTAAATTTGTTATTAAAGAATTAAGCTTTTGTTCGTATTATAATATTTACACTCCTAAAACAGAATACTATTATGAGCCTAAACTATCATAGTACTCCAAGAATAACTGAAAAAAAGAGAAAAGACATTATTCGTTATATTAACATGAAGCTTGCTTCTATGGGGCAGCCTATATTTGAAGGTGACACAGGGCAAAAGCATGAGGGAATGTCGGAAGCTGAATTTGTGAGTCTGGCAGAAAGCTTATTAAATAATTATAAAGAAAAAATGCGTTTGCTATCAACGGAAATTATAAATCCGGCAGATAGGCGTATTCAAAAGTTTATTGATCGATATTTAGGAGATTTAGAATTTGAAAAAACTCTTCGAATTCCATTTGACTCTTTTGTTTTAGACAAAGCAGGTATTGGAAGAGAAATAAGCTTACCACCAAATAGCAATAGATTCGAGAATAAGCTTATAAAATCGTATAGAATACGACAAGGAGTATTACATAATCCATTGCACGACAGAAGAACAACCAAAGGTTCCTTTCACATAGTTGAAGGTGGCTTGCCAATTCCTCCAGATAAGAAAGCAGTTCCTAGAATTACCTTTGCACATTTTCTTAATTCGGCTTTCAATCCGCCTAAAGAATTCATGTTGCTTCCTTTTACTTCGGCTCAGGAAAATAAAGCACACTTATGGACATCTTTATTATTAAGACCAACAGTTTGTCCGGAGATTCCGGGAGTAATGGACAAGAAAAGTATGGAGATACGATTTTTCGCTCCTGGTTCGCTTGTAAGTAATCTTGATTTTGTTGAATCAATATTCGGAAATGCCGGAGATCCTTATCTGTTTAAAAATGATTCTGGCTTAGATTTGGAGCATTGGACAGGTCATACAGGTTGTGTTATTTTAGCACCGCAATTGATAAAACTTAAAAAGAGTGAAATAGGATTACCTAATATTAATGATGCCACAGATCAACAACGCAAAGATGGAATGTGTTGGAAGGATCAAGATGAATTATATAACGATGGACAACCCTTCAAAATAACTTGTCGTGATGAAAGTGGAGTTATTATTACCTTAATTGCCGATAATTATTTTGGATATTCGAAGAAAGAAGTAAAAACACAGATTAGTTATGCAGCTAATATGTTTGGTTTATGCGAAGAAGAGCATGCTGGTGGTACCTTAGCATTTTCAAGAATTAATATGGGTGATTCTTTTTCTGCTTCAAAAATCGCAGATAAGTTGGGGAACAAATATTCATTTACTGATGTCAAGAAATCTTACTCGGATATAATGAATCTTCAACTCGAAAATTATGGTATCGATAAAGTTCACCCAAACATTTTTTATGTTCCTGAGAACGCTGAGTTTAGTTTAAAAGAGAATAGTATTAAATGGGAATTCAATGGAGACATTGAAAAAATCAAACTTCTAAAAAATCATTTTTATATATTGCCAAGCGGGCAGAAGATTCATATGGAGAAACATCCTTTTGCACCAACGTGGTATATAGCTATCACATACTCAGAAGGATCGTTTTTACATAAGCCAAGCACGGTTTCAGGAGGAGGAAAATCAGAAATATCAAAATCATTATTAAACGCAATTATTTATGGAACTTTTTTCATTGATAATAAAGAAAAGGATTTTGCCAAGGTCGATGAGATTCTTGGATATGATTTTGGCAATATATATAAAGAACCCCAAAAAGAGAAAGATAGCAGTCGTTTGATATTGGGTGTAGAACGAACTCTAGGATCAGTTATCACATTATTAACTCCTTTCGAAGGTTATACTGATGAGTATAATGAATTTTTACAATCAATTCCTGATCACGTAAAAGCGCTGGTTTTTTTAATTAAAAAAATTAATGATGCACAAGGGATTGAGAATAATTGGCGAGAATTATTTACAGTCGATAGAGTTAATGGACGTTTAGGGCATTGCTTAATGTTTGATAATAGAAAAATAATTACTTCGTATTTGCGTGTGGGATACGGAATGGATGAATCTTGGTTTGTTCACTCTTTAAGACCAGATTTCTTGGCAGCTGCAAAAGTGCAAATGGAAGATGATATTTCGGCAACCGTAACTGTTCCAAGCAATCAATTAGAATATTTGAGTAAGGAGCAAAAAAATGAAAGTGTAAAACTGGTAGAAAACTGTGAATATCTTTTCTTTCAAAGACCTGATGAAGCTATTACTCGGGGTTACGATAAGCAAGCAGAAGAAGATCTTTCCAAAAAGAACAATTTTACAACAAATTATGAACCCCTAACTCCAGCTGACGGGAAAGAAATAATCGAAGATGCTATTCAATTCGATAAGTACACTTATCCTATTAAGTCATTAATAAAAAAGGGAGCTACCAATGAGAATAATTTATTTTTTATTTCTCCTTCACACCCTAGAGTTTTAGATGATAATACAAGATCAAAAAATCCAAGATATTTGCAAACTAGCCCGGATTTTTCAAATCCAATTGATGGTTATTTGGCAAAAATAGGGACGCGACTCTTTCGTAAAATCCCAATAGACAAACCGGTAATTTTTCCTATAACAGATATGCTACCTGGAAGAAGAAATAATCCATCTGATAAAAAATCAGGAATTCGTTCTTTGAGTGTATATAATCCAATTCATTTTCAGGAGTTCCCGGAATTATTTATGGATTTTATTTGTAGTTTAACGGGAAAATCTCCATCAACAACTGGAGCTGGATCAGAAGGTGCTCTTACAAAGGGGCCATTTAATATGTTGGTTGCAACAACAGATCTAAATAATGCATTGTTATCATATATCTTAACAGGATACAATGGTTTTTCTACGGCCGCAGGTCATGTTGGTTCCAAAAATAGGTTCGACCATGATATTAGCATCTTAATTCCTGAATTATGGTGCCGCATGGGAAAGGAAGAAAAGAATCCTAAAAGATTAATTCAAGAAGGGGCTTTGGAGAAATTAAATGATTTCGAATTTAATGGGAAAAAGGTTTTAGCAAGTCGTTTAGGATATAGAATTACCCGAAGATTTATCTTCAGACATTTTGGGCGAATTTTTGAAGAACCAATGGGTGTATTTACTGATGAAATGTTAAAACCCGAATTACAAAACATGGACGATTTTGTTGATGGAATTAATAACATTGTTGAAGCTCAAAAAAAATCAGCATTAATGTATCTTGAAGATGGAAGTATTGAATCTGCTATTCCACCATTGAAAGTGCTAATTCATGTTATGGCTCACGGACATTATGAGAATAAAGGAATTGATGATCCTGAGTTGAGAAAATTATTTACGAGAGAGTATGTCATTTCTAGCGATTGGTATAAAAAGAGACTTCAGTTAAAGCAGGAACAAGAGATTAAAAATTGGCAAGATAAGATTGATTACATTCAGAAATTTAAAGAACAAGAAATCAATCAATCTATTAGTGATGAGTTAAAAATCGATGACAAACTAAAATATGCTCGTAAGAATCTCGAAAAGGTAATGACAGAAGATTACTTAAAATCATTAGTAGGAACAATTGGCTTAGATTCGTTTTTTAAGTAGAAACTAATTTAGATTAATATAATTATTTACCTTGATTTTGATTATGAGAAATCCTTTTTCTTATTAAATTTTTATTCTTTAGTTGTAGTTAGTTCTTGTAAGAAAGAGGAGTGTGCAGATTCTGAACTAAGACATGTTTTAGAAATTGGTTTCTAAACTGATAAAGACGAAACAGTAAAAACATAATTTGGAGAGAAATTAACTAATCTTGATAAGTTAGTTTCTGCGAATACTTAGCAAAAGATTAACGCATTATTACTTTTAATTCTTTTCTTGTAACTTGTATTGAGTTTTAATTTAAAATTTAATTAAGATGAAATACATACTATCTGTTTTTATTGCTTTGGTAATCAGTTCAGGCGCATTTGCTAATGGAATTAATAATCAGAATGAAATGATTAAACTGCCAGCACCTAGTTTAAAAGGCTCTGTTTCTGTTGAAGAAACTATGCTTAACAGACGATCTGTTCGTGACTTTAAAACGGATGCATTAAGTTTGGAACAAGTTTCTCAAATACTTTGGGCTGCATATGGAATTACAAAAGAAATGAATTCTTCTTCATCTTTACGAGGAGGTTTAAGAACTGCTCCATCTGCAGGTGCAAAATATCCTTTAGAAATTTATGTTGTAGCTGGTAATGTGAATGGATTAAAACCAGGAATTTATAAGTATTTACCAGAAGGTCATTTTTTAATGGAGACTTACGATAAAGATGTTCGCAAAGAATTGGCAGAAGCAGCTTTAGATCAGGAATTTATTGAACAAGCTCCGATAAGTTTGTTCTTTTCTGCTGTTTATTCTAGAACTACTAGCAAATATCGAGAACGTGGTAGAGAAAGATATGTATGTATGGATTTAGGACATTCAGCTCAAAATGTATGCTTACAAGTTGTAGCATTAGGTTTGGGAACATGCCCTGTTGGAGCATTCGAAGATAGTATGGTTAGTAATGTAGTAATGATTCCTGATAAAGAAGAACCACTTTATATCATGCCAATTGGCTATCCAAAAAAATGAAAGTATATTTATAAGTCGTTAATGATACTTTAAACATTATTTATTTTTAGGTGTTATAATCTATTAATATTTTAACACGAGTTTTATGAATATAAGATATGTTTTGGCAGCTGTAATTTTTTTATTATTAACTTTTAGGTCTTACTCCCAGCATGACCATAAAGATGAGCTTCACGACCATGAGCACCCCAAAAATGAGATAGGTTTTTCGAATAATGCTGTATTCAATGTTACTGAAAATGAATTTGCTTATAGCTTACATTTACATATTGTTAAAACAATTGGTAATAGTGATAAAATAGGATTAGGTCTGGGATACGAAAGAATTTTTGATGATCATAAACATAATGCTTTAGGGATAATATTTATGCTTCGACCTATAGAGAGTCTTTCATTTAATTTATCGCCTGGAATATCGTGGTTACAAACAAAATCAAATTCATTAAAACCGGTTATGCACATTGAGGGTTTGTATGAGTGGCAATTTAATCATTTTCATGTAGGTCCTTTATTGGGAATGGCTTTTAATCCTGATGATTTTCATGTTTCTGTTGGATTACATTTAGCTTTTGGATTTTAATTTTAACTAATTTTAATGAAGAAGTGGTTATTCGATTTGCAAAATTTGAGCTTCTAGTTGCAATGGATTAAAATTCAAATACTAATCTCTTTAGAGATAAAAGAACAAATCTCAAGGAATTTTGTTTTCATGCTATTAATTTCTTATTGAAAATTATACAGAGATTCTATATTCTATAGCATATCATTTTAATGCTAAAAGTCATGATTTTTAACGCGAAATGCTGTAATTTTGCACAGAATTTTAAAAAATTTCACAATTTGTTATGGCAGACAAAACAAAACAAAAGTTGTTCGAAGAATTCCCGCCAATTTCCACACAGGAGTGGCAGGATAAGATCACAACAGATCTAAAAGGTGCAGATTTCGAAAAGAAACTGGTATGGAGAACCATCGAAGGTTTTAGTGTTCAACCTTATTATCGTGCTGAACACCTTGAAAAACTGAATCACCTTAAATACGTTCCAGGAGAATTTCCTTATGTACGTGGAAACAAAGCAAAATGCAACTGTTGGTATATTCGTCAGAATATTGATGCTAACGATGCAAAAGTAGCTAACGAAAAAGCACTTGATGTTTTAATGAAAGGTGTTGACTCATTAGGTTTTGAAACTTGCTGCAAAGACGAGTTTACAAACGAAGAGTTTGAAACACTTTTAAAAGATATTAGTATTGCAGACATCGAATTAAATATTACTGATGCTACTGCAGCTCACCCTTTTGTTGATTTCTTAAAAGCTAAGATTGAAGCAGAAAATATCGATAGAAATAAAGTGAAAGGTTCTGTTGGATTCGATCCAATGGCTCATTTAACTTTAAACGGAAATTTCTGTAAAGCTCAATCGGATGTTTTTGATACAGCTAAGGAATTAATCGAAAAAGCAAAAGATTTACCAAAATTCAGAACTATTGGAGTAAACGGTGAGATGTTTACAAATGCTGGTGCAACCATTGTTCAGGAATTAGCATTTGCTTTAGCAATGGGGAATCAGTATTTGAATCTTTTAACAGAAAAAGGATTAGATATTGATACAGTTGCTGAAAATATTAAATTCAACTTTGGTGTAAGCACAAACTATTTCATGGAGATAGCTAAGTTCAGGGCAGCACGTATGCTTTGGTCTAAGATTGTTTCTGCTTACGAACCTAAGAATTTGGAAGTAGCAAAAATGAATGTTCATGCAGCTACATCTAAATTTAATCAAACAATTTACGATCCATATGTAAACATGCTACGTGGAACAACAGAATCAATGTCAGCTACTATTGCAGGAGTTGATTCATTATCTGTTACTCCATTTAATAAAGCATTTGAGAGTTCAACTGAATTTTCTGATCGTATCGCTCGTAATACTCAAATCTTACTAAAAGAAGAATCTTATTTCGATAAGATTGCTGATCCATCTGGTGGTTCTTATTATATTGAGAATTTAACTAGTTCGGTTGCAGAACATGCTTGGAAATTATTCCAAGATATAGAAGCAAAAGGTGGTTATGTGGAAGCTTTTAAAGCTGGATTTATTCAAGATCAAGTTACTGAATCTGCGAATAAGCGTAACATGAATATTGCTACTCGTAGAGAGATATTACTAGGCACAAACCAGTATCCTAATGCACTTGAAAAAGTTGAAGCCAACATTAAAGAAGCATGTTGTACTTCAACAAAAAGGGATGATGCCATCGCCGAACCAATAAAGAAATTTAGAGGTGCAGAGCAAATGGAAACATTGCGTTTGAAAACTGAAAGAACAAAAGAAACTCCAAAAGTATTCTTATTAACTATTGGTGATTTAACAATGCGTAAAGCGAGAGCAGGATTTGCTTCAGGCTTCTTTGCTTGTGCAGGCTTCGAAGTGATAGATAATTTAGGTTTCAATTCTGTTGAGGAAGGTGTAAAATCTGCAATGGATCAAAATGCAAGTATAGTTGTTGTTTGTAGTTCAGATGATGAATACACAGAAGCTGCTCCATCTGTTTTAGAGCAATTAGGCGATAAAGCAATAACAGTTGTTGCAGGATATCCTAAGAGTGTTGATGAATTAAAAGCTAAAGGATTAAAGCATTTTATTCATATGAAATCAAATTTGATTGAAACATTACAAGGATTTCAAAACGAATTGGGAATATAAAAGATTCAAGTAGAAAGAAAAAAGACAAAAGTTAAATCTTGATACTTGATACTAAAAATCTAAAACAAAAAAAATGAAACCAAATTTTAATAATATAAATTTAGATCTTCCCAAGTCGAAATACGATTCAGCCAAAGACTGGGAAAAAGAAAACGATATAAAGGAGAACTGGAAAACTCCAGAGCAGATTGATGTTAAAAATGCATACACAAAGGATGATCTAGAAGGTATGGAGCATTTGAATTATGCTGCAGGTTTAGCTCCTTTTTTACATGGACCATACTCAGTGATGTATGCTATGCGTCCTTGGACAATTCGTCAGTATGCTGGATTTTCAACTGCTGAAGAATCAAATGCATTTTACAGAAGAAACTTAGCTGCTGGTCAGAAAGGTTTATCTATTGCATTTGACTTAGCTACTCACCGTGGATACGATTCAGATCATGACCGTGTTGTTGGTGATGTTGGAAAAGCAGGTGTAGCTGTTGATTCTATCGCTGATATGAAAATCTTATTCGATCAGATTCCTTTAGATAAAATGTCAGTATCGATGACAATGAACGGTGCTGTTCTTCCAGTACTAGCATTTTACATTGTTGCTGGATTGGAGCAGGGAGTTCCTTTAGAAAAATTAAGTGGTACTATTCAGAATGACATCTTGAAAGAATTCATGGTTCGTAATACATACATTTACCCACCAGAATTCTCAATGAAGATTATCGCTGATATTTTTGAGTACACTTCTAAAAATATGCCTAAGTTTAACTCAATCAGTATTTCTGGTTACCATATGCAAGAAGCCGGTGCTACTGCTGATATTGAGTTAGCTTATACTTTAGCCGATGGTTTAGAATATTTACGTACAGGTGTTAATGCAGGTATGGATATCGATACATTTGCACCACGTTTATCTTTCTTCTGGGCAATCGGAATGAATCATTTTATGGAGATTGCTAAGATGCGTGCTGGGCGTATGATTTGGGCAAAATTGGTAAAACAATTTAATCCTAAGAATCCAAAATCTATGGCACTACGTACTCACTCGCAGACTTCAGGTTGGAGTTTAACAGAGCAAGATCCATTTAACAATGTTGCTCGTACATGTATCGAAGCAATGGGTGCTACTTTAGGTCACACTCAGTCGCTACACACAAATGCTTTAGATGAGGCAATTGCATTACCAACAGAATTCTCTGCTCGAATTGCACGTAACACTCAGATTTATATTCAGGAAGAAACTCAAATTTGCAAAGCTGTTGATCCATGGGCTGGTTCTTACTATGTTGAGAAATTAACTCAGGAAATTGCTGATAAAGCTTGGGCTTTAATCGAAGAAGTTGAGAAACTTGGTGGTATGGCAAAAGCAATTGAAACAGGTATTCCAAAAATGCGTATTGAGGAAGCTGCTGCACGTAAGCAAGCAAGAATTGATACAGGTAAGGATACAATTGTTGGTGTTAATAAATATAGATTAGAAAAAGAAGATCCAATTGATATTTTGGATGTTGATAATACTGCGGTTCGAGAAGCTCAAATTAAGCGTTTAGCTAAATTAAGAGAAGAACGTAACGAAGAAGAAACACAGGCTGCATTAAAGAAAATTGAAGAATGTGCTGCAACAGGTAAAGGAAACTTACTTGAATTAGCTGTAGATGCAGCTAAGAAGCGCGCAACTCTTGGTGAAATTTCTGATGCTTGTGAAAAAACTGCAGGAAGATACAAAGCTGTAATTAGATCAATTTCAGGAGTATATATGTCAGAATCAAAAGATGATGCAACTTATAATAAGGCAAAAGAGCTGGTAGAAAAGTTTGCTGAAAAAGAAGGTCGCCAGCCACGTATTATGATTGCTAAAATGGGACAAGATGGTCACGATCGTGGAGCAAAAGTTGTTTCTACAGGTTATGCCGATTTAGGTTTCGATGTTGATATTGGACCTTTATTCCAAACTCCTGCTGAAGCTGCTAAACAAGCGGTAGAAAATGATGTTCACATTATGGGAGTTTCTTCTTTAGCGGCGGGTCACAAGACTCTTGTGCCTCAAGTTATGGAAGAATTGAAAAAACTTGGTCGTGAAGATATTATGATTATTGTTGGTGGAGTTATTCCAGCACAAGATTATGATTTCCTTTACAATGCAGGTGTTGCAGGTGTATTTGGTCCTGGAACAAAAATCCCGGTTGCTGCAATCAAGATGCTTGAAATTATGCTTGATGAAGATTAATATTTAAACAACAATTATACTTTTTGCAAGGCCTGACTGAAAAGTTGGGCCTTTTTTCTACAATGTTATTCCGGGCGAAGACCCGGAATCTATTACTAAGAGATTCCCGCCTACGCGAGAATGACATTCGATTAATGAAATGTTAATATTTATAAAGCCAAATACTAAAAAAAATCAGTATTTTTAACTTATAAAAATTAACTCAAAATTATTATGAAAAAGCTTGTTGTAATTTGCATTTACCTTTTTGTTAAAATTCAGTTTGTTCATGCTCAAACTATTGAAAATATGCAATGGGATAAGGATTTTCAAATTCATATCACGCTAGCTAATGATTCAAATTATATATTAGATATTAAGGAATTACATCATACCGATATAGCCGAAGATGGATCTTCATCTTTCACTTATTTACCTACAAGATTAGAAAATCAATATGTAGAAAAACTTTTAAAAACAGAAGTTGATACAAGTCGATTGAGCGAGAAAGAAATTGAATCTAATAAAACATTATGGAGTGCATTACATAATTCTTTAGGGGGAGGTTGGGTGCATTTTGTAAATTGTTTATTGTATTCATTAGAAACAGGGTATTTAGATGTAACAGCACCCTTAATGAAACGTCCAGAAAGTAATTGGAAACCTAAACCAATGACCGAATCGTACAAAAGAACAAAGAAATGGGAATATTATATTCCAGTTGATCAAAAGTTGGCAATAAAGGAATATAATATTAAAAAGAGTAGTAATACATTAGGACATTTAAATGATGTTCCAGTTGAGTTTATTAATTTATTTCTAAAGACAAATCATTCTGATTATGATCAATTAAAATTATCTCCTAGAAGTCGTAAAAAAGCTCAAATCGATATGGTGAAAATTCTAATTGGAGCAAATTACTTAGGAGAAACACAGATTAAATACATAAAATCAATGGTGTTAAAAGCATTCGCTCAATATGCTGATGATCAATTACCATCTGTAATAATATTTGATAATTTTAATGCCGCAGTTGCAATGAGTCTAAACGAAGCTGGATATCAGGTAGACAAGATTGTTTTTGCTGATGAGAGATTTATTTCTATTCAAACAAGATTAGATAGAATTAATCAAATAAATTTGGTAGTGAAACAAATTAATGATGTAAATAAAGAAGTGTTCCAGCAAAAATTACAGAACTACTATAATTAAAGTTTATTTTTTGCTGTTAAAAGGAATCTGATAATAAATATAGTAGTTGGCTGCTAAATGCAAAGATTTAGATCCAGCACCGTATCCTGGAATATCGTATGGATGAAAATCGGAATTTTTACCTCCGGTAATTTGAGCTCTAACAATTCCAGCCCAGCCCAGATAGATATTTTTAAATATCTCACCTTTTACTCCAAAAGAAGCTTCAAACCAAAATGCATCGAAAGAATTCGAAATACTAGGGAATGGTTCTGTTCCCCAATGGTTTAAATTAATTTCAATATTATCGGCAGTATGCGAGAAACTAGACCATCCTAGTCGTAGTCCAATTCCTAAAAAATCACTAGGGAATTTTTTCAGCAAATTATAATCCAATCCAATTTTTAAAAAAGTTCCATCTGAGTTGTAACTATAAAGATCTTTATTAAAGGAAATTTCAGAATAGCCACCTTCAACAACTCCAAAGTATTTATTACTAAGGTTAAAATCAACAGAGGCTTCATAGGATTTGCGATCAGGTTTAAACTGAAAATCAGAAAAACGACCAACATTTACACCAAATTTAATTCCCTTTAATTGTAAAGGATCCTTAACTTTTTCTTCAGCATAAAAACTATCGTCTTGAGCATAAGAAAAGCTTAAGGATAAAATACCGATGAACAGACTAAAAATATATTTGTATTTGACCATTGTTTTTTCTTGAAATATCGCTATTTAATAGCTCTAAAGAGTCAATAATATTATATGTACTAATAAAAGTATCTATCTTATAATTTACAATAAAACCACATTCCGGAGAAAGAAAAACTACTTCGTTTTGATGATATACCTTAAGTGTATCTTTTAATTCTTCTGTTTCTGATGTAAATACAAATTCTGTTAAATCTGAATTTGGAGATAAAACTAATAGCAGACTAGAATCAGATTTTTCTTCCGAGTAGTAAATGCTATCAGTCCATTCAGATGAGAATATCGATAAACTGTCTAAAAATTTATCATTTACTAAATTTGTATCAGCAGTATGAAAATTAACTTTTAAGTATGTTTCAGTATCTAAATTACATGTGTCATCGCCACATGATATTAAAAATATGGATACTAAGAAAACAAATATGTAAATGATATTTTTCATTCTGGATCTGTTATATATAACGGCAAAAATAGTAGATTATTCGTATTAATTTGTTTTATCTGTGTATTTCTTTAATATCAATTCTTCTCCATCAAATTTAGCAAAGGTAAAATGACTAAGCCAGTCACCAAGATTTATATATCGGCATGTTTCATTTAATTTCAAATCTAAAGGATAGTGCCTATGACCGTAAACCATAAAATTAAATTCTTGTTTTTTAAGTAAGTCTTTCGAATATAGAATTAACCATTCTTTATCTTCTCCTTCAAAAGGTCGTGTTTCTCTTGAATAGCGACTATGTGTAGACCATGAATTCGCAATCCAGATCCCTAAGTTTGGGTGAAATCTGGCAAATAACCATTGTGAAAATCGGCTAGCAAATATACGTTTAAGTAGTTTATATGATTTATCTCCTGGTCCTAATCCATCACCATGAGCAAGGAAAAATTTCTTTCCGTAATATTCTTTTGTTATAGGAGTTTTATGTAGAATTATACCTGTTTCTTTGGGTAGATAATCAAAAATCCACATATCATGATTACCAATAAAAAAATGAACAGGAATACCAGAATCGGTTATCTCACATAATTTTCCTAAGAATCTTGAAAAGCCTCTTGGGATTGCACGTTTGTATTCGAACCAAAAATCAAATATATCGCCTAAAAGAATTATTTCTTTAGCATCGTCCTTAATTTCATCGAGCCATTTTACAAATAGCTTTTCTCTCTCAAGACTCTTTGTATAATTGGGGAGTCCTAAATGAACATCGGATGCAAAGTATATGTTTTTTCTTTCAGTCAAAATCTATTTTAAGCTATATTCAAAGGTACTTATTAATTGTTCTTTCGAAGGATTTACTAAAGCAATCTCTCCCGATGGATTAATTAAAAAACTAGTTGGTAGTTTTCTAACATTATAAATCTTTGCATAATAAGACATTCTACCATTCAAATCTATAACATTAATCCAAGGTAATTGATCGAATTTAATTGCTTTCTCCCAATTTTCAATTTTAGTATCTAAGGATACTTGATAAATTTCAAATCCTTTAGAGTGATATTTATTATAAACATCTTTTAAAACAAGGTTTCTCTTAGTGCAATCTTTGTTCCACGATGCCCAAAAGCTTAATAATATATATTTCCCTTTTGTTTTGGTTAATGAAATGCTATCACCCTTTGTATTAGGAAGGTATATCTCCGGCACATTAATTACATGTCCTTGATCCTCTACAATTTCATTAACCTGAGAACTTAAAACCACTTTGTTATATTTAGCTATAAGATTTTCTTTATCAGCAATTAATGTTTTTACATGTTCCGATTCTGGATACTTCTTAGCAAGCGATTCCGAAACAATCTTTACGTATTGGATATCCTTATTTTTATATAAAACGTAATTTACATCATCGTATTTTTGATATAAAGCAACAATGCTTGCTAAACTATTCATATTTCGAATTATAAAAGCAATAGAAGAATCCCTCTGAGTATCAACAATCATTGCATATTTAGCATTTAATTGATTTAACTCTTCTTGTTTTGAATTATCTAAAGAATTTGCAGTTTTTACAATTTCATCAAGTTTTTGTTTTGTTTCAGAAAGCTGATCATTGATATTCTGAACTAGAACTGAACCTTTAGATCCTTCTATATTTGCTATGCTTAGATTCTTTACCGTTGCTGAAATATTTAACTCTTCGCCAGGTTCAATTAGTAAGGTAAGAAAATTACTTTTTGAAATAGACAAATGATAAAATCTAGGTAAGTCAGTAGAAGATTTAATTTTAAAACTTCCGTCTTTATTAATTTTTACTGATTTTACTTCTTCGGTTCCGGTTACAAGTAATTCACTTAATGTAATATTTTTCTCCTCAGCATTTTCAATTGTGCCTGTTATAACAAATTGATCTGAAATATCACATGCAGATAAAAATAGTAATCCAATAAAAAGGTATTGTAAGCGCTTCATGCTTATTTATTTTAATGTTATATAATTGTATGGCTCGTCGTACAATGCGATCCGTTTTTTATTTAATGGGCTAATTTAATTAAATAATTCTGAAAGTTTTGCTTCAAGAACATCTCCTCGCAAATTTTTAGCAATAATTCTTCCTTGTTTGTCGATAAGGAAGCTTGCAGGAATACCTTCTACTTTATAAGTTCTAGCAGGAACAGAATTCCAATATTGCAAATCACTTACATGTACCCAATTAAGATTATCCTGACTTATTGCATTTATCCATGCATCTTTTTTCTTATCAAGCGAAACCTGAAAAATCTCGAATCCTTTACTGTTATATTTTTCATAACTTTTAACTAGATTCGGATTTTCAACCCTACATGGTCTGCACCAAGATGCCCAAAAATCGATTAGAACATATTTGCCACGTAATGAACTTAATGCAATTGTATCACCATTTGGATTAGGTAGAACAATGTCTGGCGCTATATTTCCTATTCCAATAACAGCGTTGATTTCTTCAGTAATATTTTTTTGTCTTTTAAATTCTTCTATTTGGGAATGCAATGATTTTACAGCTTCAGATTCAGGAAATCTCAGCATTAATGAGGAATCTACCATATTAAAATACTCAAAATCCTCATCTAAACTTAAAACATAACGTCTCGGAGCAATTTGCTGATAAAGTGCCATTAATCCTGATAAAGAATTTTTATTCTTATCAATAAACTCTTTTGTATAATTAGTATGATTATCAATTATGCTTTGAGATACTATTTTTAAAGAATCTTTTACCTGGTTTATTTTCCAAGAACCAATTAAAGATTGATAATAATCAGCTAAAGAGTCAAGTTGCTCAATGCTTTTCTCAAGTTTAGTTCTTAGCAGAAGGATGTTTTTACTATCATTAGACCCTGTAATTATTGCGTTCTCAGCAAGATTATCAATATTTGTAGTAACATGGATTTGATCAAGGTCATTAATTATTAATGTCAGGTAATTATTATTATTTGTTCTTATTGCATAGAATTTTGGGATATTTGTTTGTCCTTTAAATGAAAAAGTACCCTTTTCATTTAAAATGATAGAATCTAAAATTTGAGTATTATTTGATTGTAATTCTACCAAATAAAGTTTTTCACCATTAGCATTACTTATTTCTCCGGAAACTGTAAAAAACTCAGGTTCTGTACTACACGAAGAAAGAATTAAAATCAAAGAAAGAATTATAGTTAAATTTTTCATAACTCATATATTTTGGTTTGATTATCAGTTAATTAAATATTTTAGAGTCCAAAATTAGCGTTATTTTACCAAATTTCAATACCTAAAAGAGTTTTTAGTTTTATTTCAGTTGTTATAGAATTCTAAATATTGATGTTTATTTTTCATATTTTTGTGCTTCAAAATATTTATTTGTGGTAATACATACTGATTTAAATAATTTTAATATAAAAAATCCAATTCTTACAATTGGGGTTTTTGATGGTGTGCATCAGGGGCATCGAAGTATACTTAGCCGACTTAATAAATTGGCGAAAGAAAAAGATGGTGAATCTGTTGTTTTAACGCTATGGCCGCATCCTAGAATTGTTTTGAATAAGGATGTAGATACCCTTCGGCTTTTGAGCAATATTGATGAAAAGAAATTTTTGTTATCAAAAACAGGAATCGATCATTTAATAATTTTACCTTTTACAAAAGAGTTTTCAGAGCTAACAGCTTGTGAATTTATTGAAAACTATCTTGTTAATAAGATTGGTGTAAAGCATTTGGTTGTAGGGTACAATCACCAATTTGGGAAAGATAGAAAAGCAGGTTATGAATTTCTGAGTGAGTGCGCTAGTAAATTTGGATTTACCATAGAAAAACTCAGCGCAAAGTCTGTTGATAAGGATAATATCAGTTCTACTAAAATAAGAGGTTTTTTAAATGCCGGCGAATTGGATATTGCAAATAAATATCTAGGATATGAGTATTTTATAAGCGGAAATGTAATAGAAGGAAATCAGATAGGTAGAAAAATTGGATTTCCAACGGCAAATATCGAAATTCCAGAACCATATAAACAAATACCTCAGGATGGTGTGTATGCTGTTCGTGTAATACTTAATGGTGATTCGTTTTATGGGATGTTAAATATTGGAACCAGACCAACAATAGAATTAGATCTAAAATCAAAAAATATTGAAGTACATATTTTTAATTTCGATCAAAAAATTTATCATCAAACAATTACAGTTTCTTTTGTAAAAAGAATTCGAGACGAGAAAAAATTCTCGGGATTAGAAGAGCTTACAAAACAACTTACTAATGATAAATCAGAAATAAAGAGGATATTTTCCTTAGATTAATTGAACAAAGTTTCAATATTAATAGTATAGTTTTGAGTGATATAGATTTTTTAATGTAATTTTGCATTTCCAAATAGAAAAACTAAATAAAAAATATAAAATGGATACAATGGTTGAGAGTATATTATATAAAGTTAAGGATTTATCTTTAGCTGAATGGGGAAGAAAAGAACTTGATTTGGCAGAAATTGAAATGCCAGGATTAATGGCATTAAGAGAAGAATATAAAGGACAGAAACCATTGGCTGGAGCTAAAATAATGGGTTCTCTTCACATGACTGTACAAACAGCTATTCTTATAGAAACTTTAGTTGAGCTAGGTGCTGATGTTCGTTGGGTTTCTTGTAATATCTTTTCAACGCAGGATCATGCAGCAGCAGCAGTTGTTGTTGGTAAAGATGGAACAGAAGAGTCTCCAAAAGGAACGCCTGTTTATGCATGGAAAGGCGAAACTTTAGAAGAATACTGGTGGTGTACTAACCAAGCCTTAACTTGGCCTGATGGAAGCGGTCCAAATTTAATTCTTGATGACGGCGGTGATGCAACTATGTTGGTTGTTAAAGGTGCTGAGTTTGAAGCTGCAGGTAAAGTGCCTGATTTTGACCCAAAAGCGCACTCTGAAGAGGAAGGTGTATTTTTGGCGTTATGCAAAAAAGTATTAGCTGAAAATCCAACTTGTTGGACTAAGAAGCGTGACCAAATTCGTGGAGTATCAGAAGAAACAACAACAGGAGTACATCGTTTATACCAATTAGCTGAGGCGGGAAAACTACCATTCCCTGCAATTAATGTAAACGACTCTGTTACAAAATCAAAATTTGATAACCTGTACGGATGTCGTCATTCATTAACAGATGGTATAATGCGTGCTTCGGATGTTATGCTTGCAGGGAAAGTTGCTGTTGTTTGTGGATACGGTGATGTTGGTAAAGGATCAGCACAATCTTTACGTGGGCAAGGTGCTCGTGTAATTATTACTGAAATTGATCCAATTTGTGCTTTACAAGCTGCTATGGAAGGGTACGAAGTAAAAACTGTAGAAGACGTTGTTGATAGCGCTGATATTTTTGTTACAACAACTGGTAATAAAGATATTATTACTGCTGAACATATGAGCAGAATGAAGAACATGGCTATTGTAGGTAATATAGGTCATTTTGACAATGAAATACAGATGGCTGAGATGATGGCAATACCTGGCATTAAAAGAACTAACATTAAACCACAGTTTGATAAATGGACTTTTACCGATGGACACAGTGTACTTATTTTAGCTGAAGGGAGATTATTGAACTTAGGTTGTGCTACTGGTCATCCTAGTTTTGTAATGTCTGCATCGTTTACAAATCAGACTTTAGCACAAATAGAGTTGCATAAAAACAACGATGCATACAAAAATGAAGTTTATACCTTACCTAAATTTTTAGATGAAAAAGTTGCTCGCTTGCACCTTGATAAATTAGGAGTTAGGTTAACGAAACTTAGTAAAGATCAAGCTGATTATCTAGGAATTCCAATTGAAGGTCCATATAAAGCAGATCATTATAGATACTAATATAATCGAATTAATATTGAAAAACCTGGCTAAACGGCCAGGTTTTTTATTTTATATAATTCAATGAATTAATTTGAAACAGTAATAGTATTTAAGCCGTCAAAGTAACAATTATATTGTTTTAGAGGTAGGTTTGCAGGTCCTTGAAATACAGAACCGGCAATTTCTCCTGTCATTAAAAATTGAGATTCACAGCATGGGCACTTATAGATACTTACTTCGTCTTTTAATATACAATTGCTAGAAGCATCATAAGTGCAAGCTCGATCAAAGGCCTGAAAATAATTATAATCTGTTCTATAAATAATTAAACCTCCTAATCCATAACCTGAAATTTCTTTATATTGCCCAACTGGCATATTTCCTAGCTGAGTATCTAATGATAATGTTACATATACTGATACATAAGGAAAACGTGTTTCATTTTCATCACAACGAACAAAAGCAAGTAGTAATAAGGCGATTATCAAAAAAAATCTTAAATTTGATTTGAATTTTATTTTCTTCATATTAGATATTTTTTACATAACAAAAATAAGCAATTGCTTTGCAAATTAAAGCACACGATGTTTTTAATTTTAAGCATGCTAATTTTAAGCTCCTGTCATAATGGATGGGTAGCAAATAAAGTTGGAAAAACTAATCCTAAAAAAATAGAAAAGAAGAAAGCGGAGGAGAAGAAAAAGCGGAGAGAAGAATATCATTCAAATAGATTAAAAGCTAGAGATAAACATTACAATAACCAGGCTGAAAGCACAAAGAAAAATTGGAACATAAATAAAAATAAATCCGATGCCTGGATTGAAAAAGAGTTTCACAAAAAACCTTTAAGTTATAAAATACGTAAATTCTTTGAGCAGTTTGAGCGAAAACCGAAACCAGAAGGTGGTTTATATTCAAATAAACAGTTAAAAAAGAAAAATAGGAAAAAAGGGAATATTTTTCAACGTATATTTAAGCCTGATAATAAAAAGAAAAAGAAGAAAAAGAAATAATTATGGAAGATATTTTTGACAATTTATTGTACATAATAATTACTATTGCTGCATTTGCAATCTCAGCAATTGGTAAGAAGAAGAAGCAACAAGCCAAAAAACAGGGTATTGCTAGTCAGCACGAAAATCTCAGAAATGAAAAACCTTCTTATTCTCTTAATATTGAGAAATTAATAAAAGATGAGTTGGGATTTGAAGATGAGAGTTTTATAAGAGATGATGAGGTTGAGGAAGAAGTGATAAATGATACTTTTGTAGAGGAACCAATAGATACAGTTCCTAAATATTTGTTAGATGACAAAGAAGATGTTCCTTATAGCATTGAATACGACGAATCTGAATTAATTACTAATAGTTCTATTAGTGATAATGACTTAACAAATGTAGATACAACTGATGAATCTATTCTTGATGATTTTAATTTAGAAAGTGCAATAATATATTCAGAAATCATTAATCGAAAGGAATATTAATTTTTTCTTGTTAATTAACAGTTAGTTATATTAGAAATGGGAATTTTTATTAGTGAGTATGTGAATTTTTTTTCTTAAATTTGTACATACTTAAGAAGGGTTCCGGAGTATTTTGGGATTCTTCTTTATTTATTATATATGCTAAAAGCATTAATTTAAAATGATATTAAAATGGCAAAAGTTTCTTACATTACCGAACAGGGATTAGAAAGATTAATGAAGGAATTAGAACAATTAGAAACTGTTGAAAGACCAAGTATTTCTCAGCAAATTGCTGAGGCTAGAGATAAAGGTGATTTATCTGAAAATGCTGAATATGATGCGGCCAAAGAAGCTCAAGGATTGCTTGAATTAAAAATTAGCAAATTAAAAGATACATTAGCTAATTCCAGAGTATTAGATCAATCAAAATTAGACACTTCGACTGTTCAGATATTGAATAAAGTTAAAATTAAAAATAAATCTAACGGAACTATAATGGAATATACAATTGTTTCTGATAGTGAAGCTAATTTGAAAGAAAGAAAAATGTCAATTAATACACCAATTGCAAAAGGTTTACTTGGAAAGAAAGTTGGTGATACAGCAATTGTTCAAGTTCCCAATGGTGAAGTTGAGTTTGAAATTATCGAAATTTCATTATAAAAAAAGAATCTTATGGCTTCGATTTTTACGAAAATAATTAATGGTCAAATTCCATCTTATAAAATTGCAGAAGATGAGAATTATTATGCTTTTTTAGATATATTCCCATTAGCTAAAGGCCACACATTAGTTATTCCTAAAAAAGAAGTAGATTATTTGTTTGATCTTGATGATGAGACTTTAGCTGGCTTGAATTTGTTTGCAAAAAAAATCGCAAAAGCAATTGATAAAACGATAGATTGTAAGAGAGTTGGTGTTGTAGTTCTTGGATTAGAAGTTCCTCATGCACATATTCACTTAATTCCATTGAATAATGAATCTGATGCTAGTTTTTCTAAACCAAAACTTAAATTATCGGAAGAAGAATTTAAAGAAATTGCTGAAAAGATAAGTTCCGCTATAGAATAAAATATATAATTTATATAGTTGATCCGAAGCTCTTGAGTTTCGGATTTTTTTGTTAATAATATTGAAATTGATTTGTGTTAAAATCAAAAATAAAGTTAAAAAAAGTTAAAGCGGCAATCTTTTCTGATTACAAACGTATAATAATATAAAGCCGGCATACTAGCGAGAAATTGTGGAGAGGAATTGTTTAACCCTTAAAACCTCATTACCATGAAACCAAAAAAATCAAAGAAAGCAAATTTGGAGAATTACCGAATAATTTTTCTTCAAGTTGGAACGATCCTAACTCTCTCTCTAATCTTAGGTGCATTTGAATGGAAATCTGGATATGATATCGAAGAAATTACCATAGAACAAATTGAGTGGGATGAAACAGAGATATTACCACCTGTGACAAGACCACAACCTGAAATTCAGGAAGTAAAGCCACCATCTTTTGAAATTAACATCGTTGACGATGAAAAGGAAATAGATTTTGAAGATCTTTCTGATCTTATTTCGGAAATTGATGAAGGTGATAGAATTATTGTTAAAGATTATACTGAACCTGAAGAAGTGGTTACTGATGAACCGTTTTTGTTTGTAGAATTTATGCCAACATTTAATGGTAAGGATAGTAAGTATTTTAGAAACTATATTGCAAACCATATAAAGTTCCCTGAAGAAGCCCAGATAAATGGGATTCATGGAACAGTTTATACATCGTTTGTAATCGATAAAGCTGGAAACGTTACAGATGTTCAAATATTAAGAGGAGTTAATTCGGCGATTGATGCCGCTGTTATTGAAGCAATAAAGAGTTCTCCAAAATGGGAACCTGGAATGAATAATGGGACTTATGTAAAAGTTAAATTCAATATGCCAGTATCATTTAAACTATTATAATGAATTAAATAATAGAATTGGAGCTGTTGCCGATAATTATCGGCAACAGTTTTTTTATTTTATTAAGCCTTATATGCTTATTGCAAATTTATTACCTTTGAGGCGTTCATAATTTTAAAAATAACAAGTAAAGAATGCCCAAAAATATAGATACGGCTATAAAGCCAGAAAAAGCGGTATTGATTGGAATAACAAATCAAGAGCAAGACTCAAAACAAGTTCAAGAATATTTAGATGAACTAGCCTTTTTGGTTAAAACAGCTGGTGCAAATCCTATTAAACAATTTACTCAGAAAGTTAACATTCCTAATGCAAGAACATTAATTGGAGAAGGAAAACTCGAAGAGGTAGAATATTTTGTTAAAGATAATGATATTGATTTGGTGGTTTTCGACGATGATTTAACCCCAACACAACATAGAAATATTGAGAAAGTACTTAAATGTAAATTACTCGATAGAACAAATTTAATTCTAGATATTTTTGCTAAAAGAGCTCAAACTGCTCATGCAAAAACTCAGGTTGAATTAGCACAATACGAATATTTATTACCTCGATTAGCTGGTATGTGGACTCACTTAGAAAGACAGCGTGGTGGTATTGGAATGCGTGGTCCTGGTGAGCGTGAAATTGAAACTGACCGTCGTATTGTTCGTGATAAGATCTCTTTGCTAAAAGAACAGCTTAAAAAGATTGACAAGCAAATGGCAACGCAACGAAAGAATCGAGGTAAAATGATTCGTGTTGCATTGGTTGGATATACAAATGTTGGAAAATCAACTATAATGAATATGTTAAGCAAATCCGATGTATTTGCTGAGAATAAACTCTTTGCTACTTTGGATACTACCGTTCGTAAGGTTGTTATTGAGAACTTACCATTTTTACTTTCAGATACTGTTGGTTTTATTCGTAAGCTACCACATAGTTTGGTAGAATCATTTAAATCTACCTTAGACGAAGTCCGTGAATCAGATATTTTATTGCATGTTGTTGATATATCGCATCCAAATTTTGAGGATCATATTACTGTAGTGAATCAGACTTTAAAAGAAATTGGAGAAGTAAATGCTGAAAAATACATCGTTTTTAATAAAATTGATGCTTATACATACGACAAAAAAGATGAAGATGATTTAACTCCTAAAACAAAAGAAAACTATTCGCTCGATGAGTTAAAAAATACTTGGATGGGTAAAAATAATGAACATTGCATCTTTATCTCGGCCAAGCATAAAGAAAACATTGAGCAATTTAAAAAACTGATTTACGACAGAGTTAAAGAAATTCATGCCATTCGTTATCCGTACAATAATTACTTGTATTAAAAACTTATTCTTGGGGTATTGATTTTACAGATGGAAACTCAATAATTACCTGAGTGCCAATGTTTAGTTGACTGTTAATTTGGAGTGTTCCATGATTTTTTCGAATAAACTCATCGCAAAGGACTAATCCCAGACCAGATCCGGGCTCTCCATCTGTTCCTTTGGTAGAAGCATTTCTCACAAAATTGAGAAGATCGTTTAGTTTTTCAGGAGCTATACCGTTTCCTGTATCAGCAATAATAATTCGAATGCAATCTAATGTTTTCTTTACTGCGATATTTATTTTTCCTCCTTTGGGAGTAAATTTTATTGCGTTTGAAACAAGGTTTCTAATAACAGTCTCAATCATTTTGGTGTTTCCATCAATAAAAGTTTCTGGTACTGAACTAAATTCTAAATCGATAGATTTTATATCAGTTAGATTCTTGAAAAATGAGATGTTTGAGAAAATTAGTTCGTTTATGTCAACAATTTCATTTTCAAAATGAGATATGTTTGTTGATGTTGTTGCCCAATCTAATAGATTATGTAATAAATGATAGGTTGATTTACTTAACATTTCAATTTTTTCAAGAAACTCACGCTTTTTTTCAACAGTAATTTTTGAGTTATTATTTAAGTAATTTAAAAAATTCATAATTGTTCCTACTGGTCCTTTTAAATCATGTGCAATTATTTCAAAGAACTTGGTTTTAGATTTGAGCTGACTATTCAGATCGGAATACAGTTGTAAATTAACTGCAGAAAGAAAGCCAAAAGTTAAAGCAATCATGACAAAACCTGTGATTATAAATAATATTATTCCAGCTTCATTTATATACGAAGGATTATAGGTTGGATTAATTATTATTGATATTAAACTTATTAATAATACTCCCAGATAAATAAAAAAAGAAAAAGCATTTAGGATGAAAATATTTTTAAAAGTTTTTTGTACAGATTTTAATTGCAACATTTCGTAAATGGCAAGTAAACAATATATTATTAGTATTATGTAATGAATTTCAACTCGTATTTTATCTAAGGGATACAAATATGTAAAGATTACTGATTGAAAAATATCCAATATCGGTATTCCAATAACAATCCAATTGTTTATCTTTTTTAATTTGAAATGCCAAATCCCGGCTAAATAAAAATATAATCCTATTGTTACAAATAATGGAGGTACAGCAATAATAAATAAATCATTAGGATGTCCCAGTAATCTTAAAAGTAATCCAACTCCAATAATCAACGCTCCAATTGCCCAAAAAGCCGTTCCCTTTACCCCAGGTGAGTTTTTATGTAGAAGAATCATATAAAACCCCATTATTAGACTTATTCCTGCATTAATTATTATTAAGACATTAAAATTTATATGTTCCATATTCAATAATTTCGAATGTATACGTAGAATAAGAATAAAAGCTACGTTCTTTTGAATGGTTTTGTATGGAATTTTGAAAAAGAATTTAGTCTGTCCACAATAATGTCAGTTAATCAGTAAATTATATTGAAATAAAAGATTGGATTTTTTACACTTAAGGAGTTTTATTAAAAGGAGTAAATTATTTTTCGGGGAAAAATACTTTTGGAACTTTCTTATTCGATCAGCTTATGATTCACAAGATATTCAGCAATCTGAATTGCATTCGTTGCAGCTCCTTTTCTTAAGTTATCTGAAACCACCCACATGTCTAGTGTTTTTGGTTGAGATAAATCCTTGCGGATTCTTCCTACAAACACATCATCTTTACCCTCAGCATATTTGGGCATAGGGTAAATATTATTTTTAGGATCATCTTGAATAGTTATTCCTTCAGATTCTTCAAGTAATTTCTTAATTTCTGATATTTCAAAATCATTCTCAAATTCAATATTCACAGCTTCTGAATGTCCTCCAACAACTGGAATACGAACAACGGTTGCAGTAACATTAATGGATTTATCTCCTAATATTTTTTGTGTTTCGTTTACAAGTTTGGTTTCCTCCGAAGTATAACCGGTATCTTCAAAATCACCACCATGAGGGAAACAATTTAAATCAATAGGATAAGGATATGCCATTTCTCCCTTAATTCCTTGACGCTCGTTTTTCATTTGTTCAACAGCCTTAACACCTGTTCCAGTAATTGATTGATATGTTGAAACAACTAAACGTTTTATTTTATAATTTTTATGAAGAGGCGCTAATGCAACAACCATTTGTATGGTTGAGCAATTTGGATTGGCAATTATTTTATCATCTTTGGTTAAGGAATGAGCATTAATTTCAGGAACAATTAATTTAATATTTTCATGCATTCTCCATGCCGATGAATTATCAATAACTGTGGTTCCAACTTTTGCAAATTCAGGAGCCCACTTTAATGAGGTTCCTCCTCCTGCTGAAAAGATCGCAATGTCTGGCTTCAAAGATATAGCTTGTTTAATTCCAATAATCTCTAGATTAGAATTTCCAAATTTTATTTTTTTACCAATAGATTTTTCTGATGCAACAGCAAAGATTTCTGTAATAGGGAAGTCCCTTTCAATTAAAGATTTTAAAATTACTGATCCTACTAATCCGGTTGCTCCTACAACAGCTATTCTCATTTCTATAATTTTTAATATTACTTTATTTAATAATTGAAAATACTAAAAATCATTTTTAGTATCTTTCAAAATTAAATATTTAATCGATAATCTTATGATTAAAAAGCTAATTATTATTTGTTTGTTATTTCCTGTAAGCTTGTTTGCTCAAATTACAGATGATTTTGAAGATGGTGATATATCTGATTGGACTGAAAGTAATGGTGGGAGATGGGCAGCATCTGATATTTCACCTTTGAATGGAAGTTTTTCTTTACATCATATATATGATAATACTGAAGCAAGTAACGATCAAATTTCAATAAAATTACCAACTCTAGATTTAAGTGCCGATACTACTACCTGGAGATTCAAAATTAAGTATGATTATAATCCATCTGGAGGTAATAGTTGGAGTGTTTTCTTAGCTGGAAATGCTGATGCTAAAGAAATGTATCCCGGGGGAGCTATAAACGGATATTTAATAGGTGTTAATTTCACAGAATCGGATGATACATTAAGGTTGTATAAAATAACTTCAGGAGAAGAAGATGTTATTGTAGCTACATCATTAAACATTGATGATGATACAAATCCATCTGATACATTAGCAATTGAAGTAATTAGATTTCCGAATGGTGATTGGGAGGTTAAATATAATTCTGACGAAGATTTTAATAATCTTATTTTAATAGGTGACGGGAGTGATAATACTTTTACGACTGCAGATTATTTTGGAGTTTATTATTTATATACTTCAAGTGCCGATAGAAAATTGTGGATAGATGATGTTGATATCACAGGCGAAATTTATTTTGATAATTCTTCACCCGAGGTTGATTCATTAATTGTTTTATCGACAAATAGTTTAGAAATTAGATTTAGTGAAACTCTTGATTCTACAATAGCAGTTAATAAATCAAACTATACAGTCAATAAAAACATTGATATTCCGGATTCTATTCAAATAAATGATTATCACAATACAGTTATTTTGTTTTTTGCTGAAGATTTTCAAAATGGCGAACAATACACTATTTCAATTCAAAATATTGAAGATAAAAATGGGAATGTTTTAATAGATACCACAATTAACTTTTTATATTTTAAGCCAAATACATACGATGTTGTTATCAATGAATTAATGGTCGATCCTAATCCTGTTATTGAATTACCAGAATATGAATACATCGAACTTTATAATTCTACAGAATTTGATATAGATTTAACGGATTGGTCAATAACTGTTGGGTCAAATACCAAAACCATTTCTTCTGAGACAATAGCAGCAGGAGAGTATGTAATATTATGTGATGATGATGCAGCAGAAGAACTTCAAGCTTTTGGAAAAGTAATTACAATTTCAAGTTTCCCAGCTTTAACAAATTCAGGACAAACTATAATATTAAGAAACGAAGAGGGTGCAACAATTTCTTCGGTAACGTATACTGAAGAATGGTATCAGGATGATTATAAAGCTGAAGGAGGATGGTCGTTGGAGCAGATCGATCCATTGAATCCATGTAGTGGTGAAAATAATTGGATAGCTTCGGAAAGCGAATTGGGAGGAACACCTGGAATAGTTAATTCAGTAAACGCAAGTAATCCAGATTTAGATTCACCAGAATTGAAAAGAGTTGCTATTGTTGACAGCAAGAACATACAATTGTTTTTTAATGAGTCATTAGATAGTATTAGCGCAGTGCAAACAGAAATATATTCTGTGGATCAAGGAATTGGCAATCCAATATCAATTAATCTAAATAGTCCGGAGAATAAGTCTATAATTCTGGAATTCGAAAATGAATTTAGCTCAAACACAATTTATATTTTGGAAATTTCGGGTAGTATTTTCGATTGTGCAGGAAATGAAATCAGTAATAATACTGCACAATTTGCAATACCTCTGAATGTAGAAGTAAATGATCTGGTAATTAACGAGCTATTATTTAATCCATATCCTGATGGGAGTGATTTTATTGAGATATATAATAGATCAGAAAAAATTATTGACCTGAAAGAAGTCTTTCTTGGAAGTTACGATTATGATGAGGGCGAATATGTTGGGATAGAACAAATTTCGAAGGAAGGTTACTTATTTTTTCCCAAAGAATATATTGTTGTAACTGAAAATACTGAAATAGTTAATGAGCAGTATTATTCAAGTAACATTGATGGATTTATTGAAATTTCAGATTTACCTTCTTTAAATGATGATGAAGGAAGAGTTATAATATTTGATAAAACCCAAACTATTATTGATGATTTTGAATACGATGAAGATATGCAATATCCATTATTGGCAAGCAATGAGGGTGTTTCTTTAGAGAGAATTAATTTTGATCGATCGACAAATGATAAAACTAATTGGCATTCAGCTTCTGAAATAGTTGGTTTTGCAACTCCAGCATATGAAAATTCTCAATTTATGGAATCAGAAGATATAAAAGAGAAAATTCAAATAGAACCAGAGGTTTTCTCACCAGATAATGACGGTTTTGAAGATTTTGTAAATATAAGTTTCTTACTTGATGAACCTGGTTATGTAGCTAATATAAAAATATTTGATTCAAAAGGAAGATTAATAAGGTACTTATCAAATAATCAGCTTTTAGGAATTAATGCAATAATCACTTGGGATGGACTTGATGAAAAGAATCAAAAAGCACCTGTTGGAATTTATGTAGTGTATATTGAGTTCTTCGATTTAGATGGAAACGTTAAGCAATACAAGGAAACTATTGTGGTAGCTGCAAAATATTAAAATTAAATAGAAGAATTAATAAAGAATGAGGCTGTCCAAAAAGTCACAAAACTGTCATTACTCATTTCATTCGTGAGAAAATTTCCCTTGAAAAAGGGGATCTCATATTTTACAGTAATACAACTTAATATGAGATCTCAAATCAAGTTGGAGATACCAAATAAAGACTTTTCGGACAGCTCCATATTTTTATTTGCTATACTTCCTTCTTAACATTAACACAAAAGGAATTGCTAAAAAAGCTAGTATTGAAGATATTTTATAAGTATCTATTAATCCAATAAAATCGCTTAATATTCCTACAACTAAATTTGTTATCGACGATGAAACAAAGGAAATGAACATAAATACTCCACTTAAAAAGGCCTGATGTTCAGAATCAAAATCCATTACAAGAGCTAATAAAACAGGTGTGGATGATATTATAAAAAAGCCTAGCATCAGTAATAAGGGAAACATTGCAGGTCCGTCTGAAGAAATAAATAACAACATTAACACTGGAGATACAAGTATTATTATTGTTAACATTCTTAATCGACCTATTTTATCCGAGAATGTTCCAGCTAGATATGCCCCAATAGCTCCGGCAAATTCAAAAACAGAAAGTGAAACACCTCCAAGCCATAGTGAGCCTCCTTTTTCTCCTAAATAAGTTGGTAAGAAACTGGATATGGATGTTTTCATGAAACCCCGAAAAAACATTATTCCTGCAATAAGTAAAAAGAATGGTAAATGCTCCTTAAACGTAGCTTTGATTCCCGAAAGAGATTTATTTTTAGGAATATCTTGTGAAAGATTGATATTTCTTAATTTAAAATATAGAATTAAAGATGCCAGTAAACCAAAAGGGATTAATTTAAATGTTCCTTCCAATCCCCAAACTTCAACAGCAGCAACAATAATTAAAGGGCCAATAGTTCTTGCAGCTTCACCACCAAGCATATAAAAACTCATTCCTTTTCCAATACGATCACCAGAAATTTTCTTAATCAAAACAGGAGTGGGTACATGAAACATCGCACTACTTAATCCGGAAACAAACAGAAGTATTATAATAATAATATAAAAAGGAGATACACCTAATAAACTCATGCAAATTGTTGTAAGTGCAGGAGCTAAAATAACTAAGTATCGGATTTTTAGTTTATCGGCTATTATTCCAATAAATGGATTTAATAAAGAAGGTATTTGTTGTGCTACAAACAATAAACTAACTAGTGTATTGTTAATACCTAATTTTGATTTTAATAAAGGAACAATTGGAGCTAGAAAGGCACTATAAGTGTCGTGTACTAAATGAGCTATTGATATTAGAATGACATTATTTAGTTGAAACTTTTTCTTACTTTCCATTGTGTAAATACAATTTATTAAAGATTTAGTTCGAGTTTAGACAACTTATATTTAAAAAAGATTAATCAGCCATTGTTTCGGGTATAAAAAAACCGGGATAAACCCGGTTTGTTTTTATATCTGAGATATTAGCTCCTTCATAATGAGTGTCATTTTTGTCTCCGCTTTTGCGGCAACTTTTTGAACTTCTTCATGAGTTACTTCGACGATTTTACCTGGGACACCCAAATCAGTAATAATTGAAATAGCGAAACAAGGAATTCCCATCTGACGCGCAACTATTACCTCTGGAACAGTTGACATTCCAACTGTATCACCACCTATAATTCTGAAATATTGGTATTCTTTAGGAGTTTCAAAAGTTGGACCTGTAGTTGCAACATAACAACCTTCCTGTACTTTTAAATTATTATTCTTAGCTATTTCTTTTGCTTTTGCAATTAAAGCATGATCATATGGTTCACTCATATCGGGAAAACGAGCACCAAATTCAGGAATATGTAGTCCGATTAATGGATTTGGTATTAAATTGATGTGATCATTAATAATCATTAAATCACCAATTTCAAAATCAGGATGAACACCTCCACTGGCATTTGAAACAAACAAAGTTTTTATTCCAAGAAATTTCATTACACGAACCGGGAAAATAACCATATCCATTGGATAGCCTTCATAAAAATGAAAACGACCTTGCATTGCAATTATTTTTTTGCCTCCTAATTCACCAAAAATAAATTTTCCATGATGTCCGTCAACGGTTGAAACGGGAAAATCTGGTATATCTTCATAATCAAGGGTATGTTCAATCTTGATCTCCTTTACTAATCCACCTAATCCTGTCCCTAAAATAATTCCAACCTCAGGGTAAAAATTTGTTTTATCCTGGATAAAGGAAGCTGTGCTTTTTATTCTTTCTAACATATTCAATGATTTGCTGATTAAAATTATCCGTTCGATTATTTAAGAATTCAACTTGAATAGGAATATAAAAAAACGAACCTTTTAAATTGTTAGCAATATTACTAAATTTTTGTAAACGCATAGCATCTTTTTCCGTAGTAATAATGATTTTTTTATCCGAATTAATCGAATTGAAGGATTGCTCAATCTTCTTAAAATCAGATTCTTTGAAGTCGTAATGATCTGAATATTCTATTTCCTGAATTTTTTTGGAAATATTTTCTACGATATAATCTTTTAAAGGTTTTGGATTAGCAATTCCTGTAACTAATAAGATTTCATAATCATTATAACTGTTATGAACATTGGATTCTAATAAGGATTTATAAACAGGTTTTATTTCTCCATAATCAAAGGTTGTAAAATACACATGCTGAAATGGATAAGGTTCCAGTTTATTAAAAATAATTCTACGTTCGATGGGTTTTAGATCTTTAGGTGACTTTGTAATAATTATAATATTAGCTCTTTTCTTTTCGAAAGCTTGTTCACGTAAATCTCCAAAAGGCAACATGAAATCTTTATCAATTGGACGCGAATAATCAATCAATAATATGGACATATTTGCATGTACTTTTCGGTGTTGGTAAGCATCATCTAATAAAATGGCATCAAGATTTTCTGTATTATTTATTAATTGATTTATCCCATTTGTTCTATTAGCATCAACAGCAACGCTAATTTCTGGGAATTTCTGTTTTATTTGTCGAGGTTCATCGCCAATCTCTCTGTCAGTGGATTCTATTGATGATAAAATAAAACCTTTTGATTTTCTCTTATATCCTCGACTAAGCGTGGCAACATTAAATTCTGATTTTAAAACGTTAATTAAATATTCAATATGGGGTGTTTTACCAGTACCTCCAACTGTAATATTTCCAACAGAAATTAATGGAATATTAAATTGATTTGATTTGAATATTTTGTAATCGTAAAAACGATTCCTTATATAAATAATCAATCCATAAATTAAACTAATTGGGAAAAGAATTGGAGAAAGTATTTTTCTTAAGGTATTCATAAATTTATCTAAAAAATATATACTACAAAATTACTAAATATAAACGTGAATATTAATTATATATTGAATGAGAATAAATAAATGATAAAAATAGTAGTGAGTGTGAAAGTCATATTTAGTTTGGGATATTTTAGTATCTTCATCCTTTTTTACTAAATTTATTAACATGAGATTTAAACTTTTATTTATTAGCCTTTTTCTTGTCCAAATTACACTCGGGCAAGAATACATTTCATTTGAGAGCAAACAATTTGTAAAAAGCAAATTAAATACCTTGCCAACTAGAGTTGTTGACTCAAAAAACACAAACGAAATAATAGTAAGTTATTCTTTTGAAAATGCAGGAATTGGAAATACAATTGTAAAAAATGATGAGTATCAATTCTTACATATTGAAGGTTTTTCTAAAATGAGTCAGGTTGGTGCCCCCGCTTTACCAGCTCATAATGATTTAATAGCAGTTTCTGAAGTAAAAAAACCTCAAATTATAATTCTTGAAGCAGAATATAAAGAGATCAAAGGATTTAATATACATCCAACCCTAGAACCAGAAAGAGATACTGAGGGAGCTCCGGCATCAAAATTTGAAAAGGATTTAAAAATTTATGAAAAAGATGAGTTTTTTCCAAAGAATATTGTTGAAATAGAAAACATACATAAATATAGAGGAATCCCAATTGCAGTTACTCAAATCAGGCCTATTCAATATAATCCTGTTACTAAAACAATTAGAGTTTATACGAATATTAAATATAAAATAGAATATTCTTCTAAAATAGATTCAAAAATTGCTACTGAAAATAGCGAACATTCTATTTCGATGTTAAAAAGGAATGTGTTAAATGGATCAGTAATAAATTATGAATCTTCAAAACAAAAAAGTGATTCAAATCCTAATTACATCATTATATCTCATGATGAATATAAGAATGCAGCAGATACTATTGCTAAATGGAAGAGTCAATTAGGTTACAAAGTTGAAGTTGTGTCTCGATCATCATGGACTACAGAAACTGTGAAAAGTGCAATTCAATCAAGATATCAGACATATTCTCCTAAACCAGATTATTTTTTAATTATTGGTGATCATACAGGAGATAATGCCGTACCTGGAGAATTACATCAAGATCCAAAATATGGAAATGATTTTGCTACTGATTTATATTATGCTTGTATGGATGGTATTAGTGACTATTATCCTGATATGGCTCATGGTCGTATTTCTGTTTCATCAGCAACTGAAGCTATGAATGTTGTTCTAAAAATTGTTAATTACGAACGTAATCCAGTTACACAAGCAAGTTATTATGAAAACGGATTAAACTGTGCACAATTTCAAGATGTTGCTGACGATGAACAACCTGATGGGATAGCCGCGCGCCGATTCTGCCACACAAGTGAGAATATAAGAGATTATATGAAGGATGAGCAAGGTTATAATGTTGAAAGAATTTATTATACCGATGGTGCAAATACTCCAACTAACTTTAATAATGGTTATTATTCTAATAATGAACCTATTCCTTCGGAGTTATTACGCGCAAATGGTTTTACATGGAATGGTGGAGCGTCTGATATTTTATCAAGTATTAATGCAGGTAAATTTTATGTATTTCACAGAGATCATGGTTATTCTGGTGGTATTGGATGGGCTCATCCACGTTTTATATCGAATAATACATATGGTTCCACAAATAATGTAAGTCAATTAACAAATGGGAATTTATTACCAGTTCTTTTTAGTATTAATTGTCACACAGGTGAATTTTTATTAGATAATTGTTTTGCCGAAGAATTTTTAAGAAAAGAAAATGGTGGAGCTGTAGGAGTTGTTGGAGCTGCATATTATAGTTATAGTGGATATAATGATGGCTTTTCTGCAGGAATGGTTGATGCAATATGGTCAAATCCAGGATTGACACCTACATTTGGGTCTGGTGGAGTTTCAAATCCAGTTGCATCTAATGCTAATAATACAAGAACAATGGGAGATGTTGTTAATCAAGGATTAGCACGTATGATTCAGATTTGGGGTGATAATAAATATACTCATGAACTATTCCATTGGTTTGGAGATCCTGCGATGAAAATATGGACAGAGAATCCAAATAATAATTTAATATCTGCAACCATTCCAACTTCTATAGAATGTGATGCAACATCTTTATCTATTTCTGGATGTAACGTTGATGATGCGGTTGTTACTCTTGTAGTAAATGGGAAATTAGTGGCAAAAGGAATTGTTTCCAGTGGACTTGCAAATCTTAGTTTCGATTATGCAGGAAATTCTAGTTCACCAGCTCTAGTAACTATCTCAAAAGGGAATCATAAACCCGTTATTGCATATTTAACAATAAACGGGTCATGTAATTTCCCTCCTGAAGCAGCATTTGTTTCTGATAAGAATAATATCATTCCTGGTGAATCAGTTCAGTTTACTGATAATTCATTGAACGATCCAACATCATGGTCATGGACATTTGAAGGAGGAACACCAGAAACATCTACCGATCAAAATCCTTCAATAGCATTTAATTCAGTAGGTTCATATTCTGTTTCTTTAAAAGCAACTAATGCACAAGGGACTGATAGTTTGGGATTTGAAAATTATATAATTGCTACAGATCCAACATATTGCGAATCAAGTTCTAGTGAATGTGACGAATCTATTAGTCGTGTACAATTAAACACAATTGATAAAAGTTCAAGTTGTAATTTATACGAAGATTTCACTACTATATCAACCAGTTTAAGTGTTGGAGGATCTTATAACATAGAAGTGACGAATCCAACGCATTATGATGAAGATCAAGTTGGATGTTGGATAGACTGGAATCAAGATAAAGATTTTGAAGATGAAGGTGAAGAAATAAGTATGTCATATTCTTCAGGCTCAGGGACTGGAATTGTTCAAGTGCCTATTCATGCACTGGCTGGAGAAACAAGAATGAGAGTTAGTCTAGTTTATAATTCAACTCCTCAACCATGCGGTTCATCAAATTATGGAGAAGTTGAAGATTATACAATTAATGTTGTTTCTGGTGAAAGTTATGAGGTAACATTTAATGTTAAAAATGAGAGTGAAAATATGGTTGGAGCAAGTGTTAATCTATCAGGTTATGGAACTCAGATAACGGATAATTCGGGGAATGCAGTATTTGCAAATGTATATTCAGCTATTGGAATTAATTATGAGGTTCAGGCAAATGGATATTTTAATTCGAGTAGCACAATAGATGTTGTAGATACTGATATAACAGAAAATGTAGTGTTAGATGTTGAAAAATATAATGTAAATTTCACTATTAATAATGGTTCAGTGGCTATTTCAGGCGCAAATGTTACTATCGGTCAAGATACTAAAACAACTGATGCACTTGGAAAAACAGTTTTTGAGTTAAAACCAAGTTATTATAATTTCCTTGTTACGGCATCAGGATACAATCAGAATAATGGTAGTATTAATGTAACCGATGAAGATATTTATAAAATAATTACATTAAATATAAATACATCGAATGGGGGATTAGAGAAGGAGTTGTTTAAAGTATTTCCAAACCCAACTTCAGGTAAATTAAAGCTTGAAGGAGATGTGTTAGTTAATGCGAATGTTGCCATATACGATATAAATGGAAAACAATTATTGATTAAATCTTCAAATGAGAGTATTCTTGAAATAGATATTTCTCCATATTCAAGTGGGACTTATATTCTAAAAGTAGAGGTAGATTCAAAAATATATAATCAGGTAATAATTAAAGAGTAATAAGAAAGGCGAGCTTTAAAGCTCGCCTTTACTTTTAAAATTCACTTATTGATCCCTTTTTTGGATAATCTATAGTATAATGTAATCCACGACTTTCGTGTAAATCTTTTGCCATTTTAATAATTAAATAACCTACGTTAATTAAGTTTCTTAACTCACAAAGTTTTTGGGAAAGAATAGATTTTTCGTATAATTCTTCAGTTTCTTTATAGATGATTTCTAAACGTTTTAAAGCTCTTTCCAAACGTAGATTCGATCGTACAATACCAACATAATTACTCATAATCTGTTGTACTTCTTTATAGTTCTGAGTAATCATAATCATTTCTTCTGGATAAGTTGTTCCATGAGCATCCCATTCAGGAATTTGAGAATGTATTTTTATTTGATTTATTCTTCTTATCGAGTCTTTAGCTGCTCTATTGGCATAAACAACAGCCTCCGATAATGAATTTGAAGCAAGGCGGTTTGCCCCATGTAATCCTGTAGAAGATACTTCTCCAATTGCATATAACTGACTAATAGTACTTGCTCCATTTTCATCTACCTTAATACCTCCACACATATAATGAGCAGCAGGAATAACAGGAATTGGATCTTGCGTAATATCAATTCCTAAAGACTTACACTTTTCATAGATATTTGGGAAATGATCTTTTAATTTTTCAGAATCTAAATGGGAACAATCTAAAATAACATGATCATCACCAGTAATTTTCATTTCATGGTCGATGGCTCGGGCTACAATATCTCTAGGAGCAAGACTTTTTCGTTTATCATACTTTTGCATGAACTCTTTGCCATTAGTAGTTTTCAGAATCGCACCGAATCCTCTTAAAGCCTCTGTAATTAAAAAAGAAGGTTTTTCTCCTGGATTGTAAAGCGATGTTGGATGAAACTGAATAAACTCCATGTTTTCAATGATTCCTTTTGCGCGATATACCATTGCAATTCCATCGCCTGTAGCAATTTTAGGATTCGTTGTAGTGTCGTATAAATTGCCTGTCCCTCCTGTGGAAATTAAAGTTGTTTTGGCAAGAAAAGTATTTACTTGATCTGTTTTTAAATCAAGAACATAAGCTCCATAACACTCCGTATTATTATGACTTCTTTTAACGAGTTTACCTAAATGGTGTTGAGTTATTAAATCAACCGCAAAGTGATTTTCTAAAATCTCAATATTTTTATTATTCTTAACTTTTTTTACTAACGAAAGTTGGATTTCTTCTCCTGTTTTATCTTTACTATGTAGAACTCTATTTTCAGAATGCCCACCCTCTTTTCCTAAATCATACTTTCCTTTGTCGTTTTGATCAAAATTTACACCCCATTCAATTAACTGTTGGATCTGAGCAGGTGCTTCACGAACAACCATTTCAACAATTTCCTTATCACATAAACCATCACCAGCGACTAAGGTATCTTCAATGTGTTTTTCAAAGTTATCGGGTTCGTACGTTACAGCAGCAATTCCTCCTTGTGCATATTTAGTATTTGATTCTTCAAGATTTGTTTTGCTGATTATGATTACTTTTCCATGTTCAGCAACTTTTAACGCAAAACTTAAACCGGCTATTCCAGATCCAATAACCAGAAAATCAGTTTCTTTGATCATACCTTTAATGAATTTAAGTAATTAATTGAAATGTAAGCAACAAAGGTAGAAATTGTTATTGAGAAATTATACAAAATATGGGTTTTCTGCTTGATTACTTGTATAAGTTAATTATGTTATGATTTAAAAAGTATTTCGATTATTTTTGTCTGATTAATTTAAAAATCAATAAACAATATAAAAATTATGGCTCAAGACGATCTATTTAAGAAGCTGATTGCACATGCAAAGGAATATGGATTCATTTTTCAATCAAGTGAGATTTATGACGGTTTAAGTGCTGTGTATGATTATGGTCAGATGGGTGTTGAATTAAAAAACAACATTAAAAAGTTTTGGTGGGATGCAATGGTGAAAATGCATGAGAATATTGTTGGTATTGATTCAGCTATATTTATGCATCCAGAGATCTGGAATGCATCAGGTCATACAAGTGCATTTAATGATCCTTTGATTGATAATAAAGATTCAAAAAAGAGATATAGAGCCGACGATTTAATCGAAGAGCATATTCAAAAATATCAAACAAAAATTGATAAAGATGTTGCCAAAGGAATTAAAAAATTTGGTGAAGATTTTGACAAAGAGCAATTTCTTGAAACAAATCCAAATGTATTAAGAAACAAATCTAAGATTGATGAAATCCAAGGACGATTAGTTAAAGCTCTTGAAGCTGACGATTTGAATGAGATAAGACAAATCATAGTTGATTGTGAAATTGCTTGTCCTGTTTCAGGTTCAAAAAACTGGACAGATGTGCGTCAGTTTAATTTAATGTTCGATACTAAACTAGGTTCAGTAGCAGAAGGAGCAAATAAGATTTATTTACGTCCAGAAACTGCTCAAGGTATTTTTGTAAATTACTTGAATGTTCAGAAAACTGGACGGATGAAATTGCCATTTGGAATTGCCCAAATTGGTAAAGCTTTTCGAAATGAGATTGTTGCACGCCAGTTTATTTTCCGTATGCGAGAATTTGAGCAAATGGAAATGCAATTCTTTGTTAAACCAGGAACTGAAATGGAATGGTTTGAGCATTGGAAAGATTTAAGAATTAAATGGCACAAGGCATTAGGCTTGCCAGAAGAAAAATATCGTTTCCATAAACATGATAAATTGGCTCATTACGCAAATGCAGCATACGATATCGAGTTCGAATTTCCGTTTGGATTTAAAGAATTAGAAGGAATTCATTCGAGAACAGATTTTGATTTATCACAGCATCAGAAATTTTCAGGTAAAAAAATACAATATTATGATCCTGAATCAGGAGAAAGTTTCGTACCATATGTAGTAGAAACTTCGATTGGATTAGATCGTACTTTCTTAACAATTCTTTCTGGTTGTTTAAAAGATGAAGAAGTTAAAAAAGAGAATGGAGAATCTGATACTCGTGTTGTACTGCAAATTCCTCCTGCTCTAGCTCCAATTAAATTAGCTGTTTTACCATTGATTAAAAAAGACGGTTTACCAGAAAAGGCTCGTGAGATTATTGACGAATTAAAGTTCGATTTTACCTGTCAGTATGACGAAAAAGACTCAATTGGTCGTCGTTATCGTCGTCAGGATGCTATCGGAACACCAAACTGTATAACTATAGATCATCAAACATTGGAAGATAATACAGTTACAATTCGTGACCGTGATACAATGCTACAAGAAAGAGTTCAGATTTCAGAGCTTGCCAGCATACTTGAAGATAAGGTGAGCATGAAGAAATTATTAAAGAAAATCTTTTAAAAACTACTAATGATTAAATATTCGGTTGTAGTTTGCACATATAATAGATCAGATTATTTAATTCGTGTTCTTAATTGTCTAAAAAATCAGACATTTGATAATTCTGAATTTGAAGTTGTTCTTGTGAATAATGATAGTCCTGATAACACAGAACAGGTTTGCATAGACTTTCAACAAGAAAATACAGATCTAAATTTTTCTTATATCGTTGAAAAAAACAAAGGTTTGTCTTATGCAAGAAATACCGGGATAAGAATATCAAAGGGAGAATGGGTTATTTTTCTTGATGATGATGCGGAACCGATAAATGAATATTTATCAGAAGCTGAGAAATTTCTTAATAAATTCACAAGTTGTATTGCTGCTGGGGGAAGAATATATCCTAACTATGAAAGTGTTGAACCAAAATGGATGTCAAAATATCTGTTGCCGTTAGTATCAGCTATTGATTTAGGTAATAAAATAAAGAAATTCCCTTCAAATAAATACCCAATAGGAGCAAATATGCTTTTTAAAAAGGAAGTATTTAATAAGATAGGACACTTTAATGTTGAGTTAGGACGAAAGGGCAATCAACTATTAGGTGGTGAAGAAAAGGAAATATTTATGAAACTTCGTGAAATTAGTAATGAAGTTTATTATATACCAGATGCAATCGTTCATCATTTTATACCTGATAAAAGAATAAAGGATGATTTTATAAAGACTATGGCTTATAAGATCGGAGAATCAAATCTAATAATTTATAGAGGTTTAGGAATTAATAAGTTAAGGTTTTTAGAATTTGTAAAGTGGTCTGCATCTTTTGTGTTTTTTCTTTATTATTTTCTTACTTTTAGGTCACAAAAGGGTACTATGCTTTTAAAATTTCGTTTTTGGGTTTTAAAAGGTATTTTATCAGCAAAATAATTTTTCGCATTTATGGGTTTGTTAATTTTAATACAATCATTTATTGATAATCTTGGTAAATTCTTATTATCGATAGTTAAAATTATTTTGCTAAGTAAATGGTTTGTGAAAGTTAAAAAGCAAAAGCAAGATAAAGATTGTGTATTGCTGGGTAATGGACCTTCGTTAAATAATATGATTGATTCAAATAAGGATTTTTTAAGAAACAAAGAATTGATTTGTGTTAATCATTTTCCAGTCTATGAACATTATGAATTACTAAAACCAAAATTCTTTATGACTTCGGCGCCAGATTTATGGCTTGATGACATAGATGAGAAATTTGTGATTGCAAGTAATAAACTTTTTAAAGCAATATCAGAAAAAACAAATTGGAATTTAGATTTGTTTATTCCTTTTGAAGCTAAGAAATATAAACGCTGGCAATTACATTTGAAGTCAAATCAGAATGTAAAAATTGTTTACTATAACAATGTAGCCATAGAAGGATGGAAAGGATTTCGTCATTTTTTTTACAAAAGAAATATTGGAATGCCACGCCCACATAATATAATGATTCCTTCTATATTTAATGCCATTAATTTAGGTTTCAGGAAGATATATTTATGGGGAGTAGATCATTCATGGTTAAAAGATATATCAGTTGATGATGAAAATAATGCTTTGATTAATCAAAAGCATTTTTATGATTATGATTCATCAAAAGCCGTTCATTTAGATAAAAAGGGAATTGGAGCCAGAAAACTTCATGAAATATTACATAAATTCATGTTAGCTTTTAAGGGTTATTTTGTTTTAAGAGATTATGCTGATAAAATGAATGTTAGAATATTAAATCAAACAGAAGGATCATTTATTGATGCATTTGAAAGAGATAAATTATAAATTAATAAAATGAAGAAACTAACTTATACAAAACCAAAAGTTGTAGCAGAAATTGGATGTAATCATAAGGGAGATATGGAGATTGCAAAAGAGCTTATTAAACTTGCTAAGTTTTGTAATGCTGATTATGCTAAATTTCAGAAAAGAACCCCAAAAGAACTTTTAAAAGAAGATCAATATAACGCTCCACATCCTAATCCAATGCATTCTTATGGTAGTACATATGGAGAGCATCGTGAATTTCTAGAACTTTCAGTTGAACAGCATAAGGAATTAAAAGATTTTTGTGAGCTTGAAGGAATTGGATACGCCACTTCAGTATGGGATGTGACCTCTGCAAAAGAAATTGTTAGTTTATCTCCGGATTTAATTAAAGTTCCATCAGCATGTAATAATCATTTTGAAATGATGAAGGTGCTTCGTGATGATTATAAAGGTGAAGTACATGTGTCTTTTGGTATGACTAAAAAGGATGAAGAAAAACAAATAATAGACTTTTTTAAAGAAACTAATCAAGCAAAGAGCAGACTGGTAATTTATTCTTGTACTTCGGGATATCCCGTACCTTTTGAAGATGTTAACTTACTAGAGATAGTTAGACTTTATGAATCTTATGAAAATGATGTAAAAGAGATTGGTTTTTCTGGTCATCATTTAGGTATTGCAATAGATAATGCAGCATATACACTTGGAGCAAGTTGGGTAGAAAGACATTTTACTAAAGACAGAACGTGGAAGGGTACAGATCATGCGGCTTCTTTAGAACCTGCGGGGTTGAGTAAATTAGTACGAGATTTAAATGCGACTTATAATACTTTAAACTATAAAAAAACAGAGATTTTGGATATCGAGTCTGTTCAGAGAGAAAAGTTAAAATTTAGAAAATAGTATTTAAAAGGAAGGATATTATGAATATAGTTTTTATTCCGGTACGTTGTGGAAGTAAGTCTATTAAATTCAAGAACATTAAAAATTTTAATTCTAAGCCATTGGTTTATTGGTGTGCATTAGCAGCACAGAATTCTGAGAAAACTGATAAAGTTGTTATTGCTACTGATTGCGATCAAATTGCAGATACAGTAAAAGAGTTTAATTTTTCTAAGCTTGAAGTTTATAAACGAAGGAATGAAAATGCAAAAGACACTTCTTCAACAGAAGCGGTAATGATTGAATATATTAATAATGTTAATCTTTCTGAAAATGATAATTTTATTTTAGCGCAAGCAACTAGTCCTTTTACAAAATCAATTGATTTTGATCAAATAATACGAATGCAAGAGTCAACTAGTTATGATTCAATTTTGAGTTGCGTAATGCAAAAAAGATTTTATTGGAACGAACAAGGGGAAGCCATTAATTACGATTATAAAAACCGCCCTAGAAGACAAGATTTTAAAGGGATATTAATGGAAAATGGAGCTTTATACTGCAATTCAGTTAAAAATATTCTTGAATATCAAAACAGATTATATGGCAAAATTGGGATTTATGAGATGCCAGAATATTCATCAGTTGAAATAGATGAAGAAGAGGATTGGATCTTTGCAGAAATGTTAAATAAAAAATTAAAAATACTTCCTTCAATTATTAAAAATATAGAAGTGAAGTTATTTTTATCAGATATTGATGGTGTTCTGACCGATGCAGGGATGTATTATACTGAAAATGGAGATGAATTAAAAAAGTTTTCAACCTATGATGGAATGGGGTTTAAACTTTTAAGAGGAGTAGGTATAAAAACAGGAATTGTTACTTCAGAAAGTAGAAGTTTAAATAAAAGACGTGCTGAAAAATTGAAAGTAGATTTCCTATATCAGGGCATTAATAATAAACTTAAAATAGTTACTGAACTTTGTAATTCTAAAGATGTTGACTTACAAAATGTTGCATATATTGGTGATGATATTAATGATTTTGAAGTACTTTGTAAGGTTGGAGTTGCTGCATGTCCTATAAATGCTTCAGAAAAAATTAAAAATATTCCTGGGATTATCCAATTAACAAAAAGAGGTGGAGAAGGAGCTGTAAGAGAATTTATTGAGTTGATATTAAATAAATAATTATATAATAATGTCTTTAAAATGTGTTGTATGCGGTAATCCTGATTTAAAAAAGGTCAATCTAGTTTCACGCGAAAAAGAGTATTTAGATCTATTTAAATGCATCAATTGTAATCATTTATTTCAAGATCCATCTCGATTTAATGATATATATTCTTCAGGGGAGTTTACAGAGATAGCTAGAGATAACCAAAGAACACCTTCAAAAGAAAAAATATATAGTTTAGATAAAAAGGCTTTAGAGAGAGTACGATATTATAGTAAACATTTAACAACAGATTTTGATAATATTCTTGAAGTTGGTAGCTCAATCGGTTCATTCGTTCATCATCTAAAATTAATGGGCAAGAATGCAAATGGATTAGAGCCTGATCCTTATTATGCAAAATTTTCAAAAGAACAGTATGGATTTTCTCAATATTGTAATACAATAGAGCACTTTGAGCCAGAAAAAAAAATTGATGCTGTATGTTCATTCCACGTATTAGAGCATATTCAGAATCTGGATGAATTCTTTTCGAAGATTAAAAGTATTTTAAATCATAGAGGGAAGGTGCTTTTGGAAATGCCTTCATTGGATATACATAATTATGGTCTTTTAGATAAAACAATTTGGAAACCACATATTCATTATTTTACATTATCAAGTCTCTACTTTATAGTTGCAAAATATTTTAATGTAATTGATATTGGCATAAAAGGGGAATCGCTTTATGTTTTTGCTGAAAAATCAGATAATACTGAGTTTAATACTAAAACTTTTAAAAGATTAAAACGAAGATTTAAAAAAACATATAATATAGTAAAATATTTGCCTTCAATAATTTATAAAGGAATAAACATAAGTCAAATAACTCTACAACCTTTCTTTCAAAAAGATTTTATAGTTTGGTTAAAAAAACTAAATCTCTTTGCAATTTATGGGATAAAAGAACGAATTTATGTTTTAAAGGAAAAACGGATATTTAATAGAAAAAAAACAACTCATATAACATATTATAGAGGTTGGGAGAATACGGGAGATACTGTTTTATCTAAATGTGTTAGGGATGTATACAATGTAAACTTAAAGGGACTTAAATGGGATTTAAATAAGATAACTCATCCTGTAAATTCGGACCTAATTGATCGCATTAATTCATCAAAATCAATGGTGCTGGGCGGCGGGGGTGTTTTAATTCCAGACACTAATAAGAATACAATTTCAGGATGGCAATGGGCGATAAGTAAAGAACAGTTAAATCAAATTAGAGTACCTATTATTCTTTATGCAATTGGATATAATTATTTTCCTAATCAAGAACCCAACGAATTCTTTATTGAGAATCTTCGACAAATAGTTTCAAAAGCTGATTTTATAGGCTTGCGTAACCACGGAAGTATTCACAAAGTATCAGAATTGGTTGGAGAAAATCTTGAAGCAAAATTAAAATTTCAACCTTGTCCTACAACACTTATAAGAAAGTTATATAAGAACATACCAGATAAAGAGAAATCAAAAAATATTGCTGTAAATATCGCTTATGATAGATATGAAAGAAGATTTGGCTCTGATATTTATGAAATATTAGATCAAATATCATTAGCTTTAAAAGATTTGGAAAGTAGAGGCTATAAAATATATAATGTTTGTCATTTGAATGCAGATTCTAGGTTTGAATTATCATTAAATAAACATCAAGTAAATTATTCGACAGTTTATTTAAATTATAAATTGCCATTTGAAGTTTATAAATTTTACAATAATATGGAATTAGTTATGGGAATGCGTGGACATGCACAGATGATTCCTTTCGGATTAAATTGTAAAATTATCTCTCTTGGCTCTCATGACAAAATGAGATGGTTTCTGGAAGACATTGAAGCTACTGAATGGTACTTGAATATTAGAGAGGATATTAGCAATTTAAAACAGAATATTTTAGAAAAAACTATTGGACAGCTAGAAGATAGTGAAATTATTGATGAAAAGCTTCGCTTAAAACAGGATTACCTTTTTGATATTACTAATACTAATATTAAGGAAATAAAAAGAATTATTTCAGGAAATTAATTAGAATGGGAGTTGTTGAAAAACAGTCTATAAAGGGTTCAGTAATTATTTATGCAGGAATTATTCTTGGATTTATAAATACTGGTTTGGTTTTTCCTAAAATTCTTTCTACAGAGCAAATTGGTCTTGTAAATATTCTAATTTCTTATTCTACAATTCTAGGTCAGTTTGGGAACCTTGGTTTTACGAATACAATAATAAAGTTTTTCCCATATTTTAAAAACAAGGATAAATACCATAACGGTTTTCTGAAAATTATAACTCTTGTCTCGTTTGTAGGATTCTTAATATCCTTGTTATTATTTTTTTCAATAAAATCTTTTTTAGTTAAAACAGGCACTGAGAAGTCCATTTTACTATTTGAATATATTTATTTACTAATTCCGCTAACTTTTTTTACTATCTATTTTAATGCATACGATGCTTATTATAGAGCCTTATTTAATTCGGTCCCTGGTATATTTTTAAGAGAATTTAGCACAAGATTGTTAGTGCTTGTATTTATATCACTTTTCTATTTTAACCTTATAGGATTTAAACAATTTGTATTTTTTTATATCCTAGCATATTCTTTTCCAGCTATTGGAATAACAATATCAATTTTTCGATTTGGGGAATTTAAAATTGGAAGAAAAAAGATTGTTGTTAAGAAAGATTTAAAAAAATCAATGATCAGTGTAAGTTTATTTAGTATTATTTCTGGATTTTCTGGAGTAGTTCTAATAAACATTGACAGAATAATGCTGGAAAGATATAATGGTTTATCAGATGTAGGAATTTACAGTATCGCATTTTTCTTTGGAACTCTTGTAGGAATTTCAGCACGACCTATATCAAGAATTGCTGGAGCATTAATTGCTGATTTTTGGAAAAACAAGGATTTGGAAAGTATCTCGAAAATTTATAAGGGAACAGCTATTAATCAATTTATTATTGGAGTTTTAGTCATAATAGGTATATGGTCAAATATACACAATGTATTTAAGATATTACCCATTGAATATCTTGCAGGAAAGTTTGTTATCCTTATTATAGGATTTGCTTTTTTAACGGATATGCTTGCAGGATCTTCGGTTAATATTTTAGCCTATTCACAATATTATAGATATCATACATATATTATGGCTATTTTTATTGTAGTAGCTGTTATTACAAATATGATTCTTATTCCACGTTATGGAATAACAGGTGCAGCACTGGCAACTTTGATTTCAAAAATATTTTATAATACTCTTAGAGGGATATTTTTATTTGTAAAATTTAAACTCTATCCTTATAATTATAAATTTATAGTAGTTGGGTTAATAGGAGCAATAACATATTTTATTTCAACACTTATGCCTATAATGGAAAATTTATATTTTGATATTATTTTTAGAAGTTTAATAATACTTATTATTTTTATGAGTTTAATTTATTTTCTTAGCATATCAAAAGAATTGAATAATAAGTTAAATAATATTTTAAGTATAAAATAAAAATTGATTATGAAAAAATTAAAATCTTATATTCCACACATTCTTGTTTTACTTATTTTCATTGTAGTTTCTGTACTATATAACTCAGCTGTTTTGGAAGGAAAGGTGCTTGTTCAATCTGACCATATACATTATAAAGGAATGTCCAAAGAAATAATGGATTATGAGAAAGAAGGAGGAGAAACACAGTGGACAAATAGTATGTTTGGTGGAATGCCAGCATATTTAATTAAAAGTGCAAATAAAACAATGTTAAGTCCAATTAATAAGATTTTAACTTTTAATAATCTTAAACCGATCTCTTTTTTATTTTTATATCTGGTAGGTTTTTATATTGCTTTATTATTATTTCGTGTGAATCCATGGTTAAGCTTGGTAGGAGCTATAGCTTTTGCCTTCTCATCATATAATTTTATTATTGTAGCAGCAGGACATAATACTAAAGCATTTGCAATTGGTTATATGGCTCCAATTATTGCTGGAATATTTGCAACATATAAAGGACGTTATTTATTAGGAGCTGCAGCAACAGGCTTGTTTTTGGCATTGCAGATTTATGTAAATCATTTACAAATAACATATTATACACTGTTAATTGTCTTAGTTTTTGGTATTGTAGAGTTAGTTTATACAATAAAGAGCAAAAACTATAATAGTTTTTTAAAAGCAACAGGAATTTTATTAATCGTTTCAATTATTGCTTTTGCAAGTAGTTTTGGGAAAATGTGGTCCACATATGAATATGGGAAATATTCAATACGTGGAAAATCGGAACTTACTAATGATCAGGGAAATAAAACTTCGGGGTTAGATAAAGATTATGCAACAGCTTGGAGTTATGGAATTAGCGAAACCTTAACAGTTCTTATTCCTAATTTTAAAGGAGGAGCATCGGGTGCTGCTTTAAATGAAAAATCTGCATCATATGAGTTTTTTAGTAAAATGCAGGGGCCACAATATGCAAAACAAGTAATAAAACAATTACCAATGTATTGGGGTGATATGCCGTTTACAAGTGGACCTTTTTATTTTGGAGCAATTGTTATATTCTTCTTTGTAATAGGGATATTTGTACTTGATCCAAAATTGAAATGGTGGCTACTAATTACAACTGGATTATCAGTTTTGCTTGCCTGGGGGCACAATTTTAACTTCTTAACAGATTTATTTCTTGATTACTTCCCTGGGTACAATAAATTTCGAGTAGTTTCAACAACACTTGTAATTGCTCAATTTACAGTTCCTTTAATGGCGTTACTAGCATTAAAGAATATCTTTAGTGGTTCAATTGAGAAACAAAAATTAGAAAAAGCATTTAAAAACTCTTTATATATTGTTGGAGGAATCACATTATTTTTTGCATTACTTCCAGGAGCTTTATTTGATTTTGCTGCTCAATCTGATCAAGGTTATATTGCTCAGGGCGGACAGGCTTTTGTTGATGCGCTGCACGAAGATCGAAAAATGATGTTACGAAATGACTCATTCCGATCTTTAGTATTTATATTAATATCTGCAGGTATTGTTTTTGCTTTTATAAAAGGAAAATTGAAACTTAATTTCGCATTAGGATTATTGTTAATACTTGTTTTGGTAGACATGTGGTCTGTAGACAAGCGCTATTTAAACGATAATAATTTTGTAAGTAAGCGTAAAGCAAAAGAGCCGTTTCAGATGACACAGGCTGATAAGTACATTCTTCAAGATAAAGACCCTAACTTTAGAGTGTTAAATTTAACAGTCGATCCATTTAATAACTCAAGTACTCCATATTTTCATAAATCAATTGGTGGATATCATGGAGCAAAAATGAGAAGGTATCAGGAATTAATAGAGCATCAAATATCAAAAAATAATATGGGGGTATTAAATATGCTTAATACTAAGTACTTTATTGTTCCTGATAATAATAGACAACCGGTACCACAATTTAATCCTGAAGCTCTAGGTAATGCATGGTTAGTTGAAGATTACAGAATTGTACCTGATGCAGATGCCGAAATGTTAGCTTTAAGTGATTTTAATCCAGCAAAAGAGGCAATTATCGATCAAAGATTTGGAAGCTTTGTTGAAGGGAAAGATTTTGAAAAAGATACCATATCAATTATAAAATTAGATACTTATAAACCTAATCATTTAACATATAGTGCAAACTGTGTGAATGAAAAATTTGCAGTGTTTTCGGAGATATATTATCCAAAAGGATGGGATGCTTTTATCGATGGTAATTTAGTAGATCATTTTAGAGTAAATTATATTTTAAGAGCAGTGGTAATTCCAGAGGGGAATCATACTATAGAATTTAAATTTGAACCTAAATCGTATTATTTAGGAAGCAAAATCTCAATGGCAAGTTCTGCAATTTTATTATTGTTCTTAGTTTTTGCTTTTGGGAAAGAGATATATGTATATTTTAAAGAAAATAAAGAATAGAACAATTCGTTATCCAAATACTTAAGAAATAAAATAAGATAAATTTGTATCTTTGCACGATTATAAAATAATATGAGTAAAAAAGAAACTAATATAACTAAGCGCAGATTAAGAAGTTCTTATATTACATCAATAATAAGCATTTCTTTAGTTTTATTTCTTTTAGGGATGCTGGGATTGTTGGTTTTAAATGCAAAACGACTTTCTGATTATGTAAAGGAGAATATTGGTTTTTCAGTTATTCTTAAAGAAAATATTAAGGAAGTAGATGTTATTTTATTACAAAAAAGTTTGGATGCATCTGAGTTTGTAAAATCAACAAAGTATATTACAAAGGATGAGGCTGCAGAAGAATTACAAGAAGATTTAGGTGAAGATTTTGTTGAATTTCTGGGATTTAATCCACTTCTTGCTTCTATAGAGGTTAAATTATATGCAGATTATGCTAATACGGATAGTATCAAAGTAATTGAAAGTGATTTTAAGCAATACGAACAAATAAAGGAAGTATTTTATCAAAAATCATTAGTGAGTGCGGTAAACGAAAATATTAAAGAAATAAGTTTGTATATTTTAATATTTAGTGGATTGCTTTTATTGATTGCTATAACATTAATTAACAGCACAATACGACTGTCCGCATATTCAAAGCGCTTTATTATAAACACAATGCAATTGGTTGGGGCAACTCGAGGATTTATTAGAAGACCATTTTTATATCGAAGTGTTGGAAACGGAATATTAGCTGGAATAATTTCAATAGGATTTTTAAGTGGAGCTATATATTTATTCCAAAAGGAGTTTAGAGGTGTTGTGAATTTTAAGGATATAGAAATTGTTGGAATTTTATTTTTAGTTGTTTTAATGGTAGGAATCATAATAAATTGGATTTCTACTTTCTTTGCAGTTTCAAAATACTTGAGAATAAAAGTTGATAAATTATATTATTAATTAAAAATATTGATCTGATGTCAAAAAGTAACAACCCGAATGAAAAGAACGTGGAGTTTGCTCTAAGTAGAGAAAATTACAAACTTTTAATTATCGGATTTGCAATAATAGTTATCGGATTTCTCTTAATGATAGGCGGGAAATCAGAATCACCAGAAGAGTTTAACGAAGCTGTATTTAGTTTTAGAAGAATAACTTTAGCACCAATTATTGTTTTATTTGGTTTCATATTTGAAATTTATGCAATAATGAAAAAGCCTAAAGAAACCGAAGAATAAAAATCTCAAAATTATTAATTAAATGAATTGGTTAGAAGCATTAATTCTTGGAATTATCCAAGGACTTACTGAGTTTTTGCCCGTTAGTAGCAGTGGGCATTTGGAGTTAGGAAAACATATTTTGGGAGTTGAATATACCGAGAATCTTACATTTACGGTCATTGTACATGGAGCAACAGTTTTAAGCACAATTATTGTATTCTGGAAAACGATAGTAGAACTCTTCAAAGAACTTTTTAAATTTAAGTGGAACGAATCAACAAAATACATTGCTAAAATAGCTTTATCTATGGTTCCTGTATTAATTGTTGGTTTGTTTTTTAAAGATGAGGTTGAAGGATTATTCACAGGTAATATATTATTTGTTGGTATAATGTTATTAGTAACCGCAGGACTATTAGCATTTACATATTATGCAAAGGAAAGAGAAAAAGATATTTCTTTTAAGGATTCGTTTATAATAGGTATTGCTCAAGCTCTTGCTGTCATTCCAGGAATTTCAAGATCAGGTGCTACAATAGCAACTGGATTATATTTAGGAAACAAAAAAGAATTTATTGCTAAGTTTTCATTCTTAATGGTATTAGTACCTATTATTGGAGCCAATGTAAAAGATTTGTTAGACTTGGATTTAAGTGTGCAAAACTCAATATCAATAACTCCATTAATAATAGGATTTATAGCAGCCTTTGTAACAGGACTGTTGGCATGTACGTGGATGATAAAAATTGTAAAACGAGGAAAGCTGATATATTTCGCAGCATATTGTCTTATAGTTGGGTCAGTTGCAATTATTTATTCTATTTAGTAGATGAATTTTGAAGTAAAAACTATAGAAGAGTTTCAAACAGGTAAAATTATACCTATTAATAAACCTTATGAATGGACATCTTTCGATGTTGTTAAAAAGGTAAAAAATTTAATTGGTAAGAAATTGAAACTGGCAATTGATATTAAGTTAAAAAACTTTAAGGTCGGTCATGCAGGTACTCTTGATCCTTTAGCTGAAGGAATGCTAATTGTTTGCACTGGAAAAGCAACTAAAAAGATTAATGAACTAATGTCTGATGAAAAAGAGTACGTTGCAACTATTGAATTAGGGAAAACAACTCCTTCATTTGATTTAGAAACTGACTACGACCAAGATTATCCTACTGATCATATCACAAAGGAGATGGTGGAAAGCGTACTTGAAAAGTTTATTGGTGAACAAAACCAAGTACCACCTGTTTACTCTGCAAAGAACATTAATGGAAAGAGGGCATATGAATATGCTCGAAAAGGAGAAAAATTAGAATTAAAATCAAATAGAATTGTAATTACAGAAATAGAATTGTTAGAATTTAGTTTGCCTAATATAGTACTTCGAATTGTTTGCGGAAAGGGTACTTATATCAGATCTCTGGCTCACGATTTAGGGAAAGAATTGGAAAGTGGTGGGCACTTAACAAAACTAATTCGTACACGTATAGGAGATTATAAAATAGAATCTGCTTTAAGTATACAAGAAATTGAGAAAATTTTAACAATTTTGTAACCAATTCAATAATGCTGCGTATAAGCAGGTCACGAATGTATAACCTATAAATCGTTTCAATAAATGAAGTTATCTAAATTTAAATTTGATCTTCCTCAAGATTTAATTGCAAAATTTCCAACACCGAATAGAGATGAGTCACGTTTATTAGTAGTTCATAAAGATACTGGTAAACTAGAACATAAGGTTTTTAAAGATGTTGTTGATTATCTTAGCGATAAAGATGTTATGGTATTTAACAATACAAAGGTATTTCCAGCACGATTATATGGAAATAAAGAAAAAACCGGAGCTAAGATTGAGGTGTTTTTATTACGCGAATTAAATCGTGAGCAAAGATTGTGGGATGTGTTGGTTGATCCAGCAAGAAAGATAAGGATTGGAAATAAATTGTATTTTGGAGAAGATGATTCATTAGTAGCGGAAGTTATTGATAATACAACGTCTAGAGGGCGTACTTTAAGATTTTTATATGATGGTTCTTACGAAGAATTTAAAAAGACATTATATGATTTAGGAGAAACTCCTTTACCTCGTTTTATTAATCGAGAAGTGGAGCCGGAAGATCGTGAACGATATCAAACTATATATGCAAAGCATGAAGGAGCTGTTGTGGCACCTACTGCAGGAATGCATTTTAGTCGTGAATTGATGAAGCGATTAGAAATAAAAGGGATTGATTTTGCCGAAATTACTCTTCATGTTGGATTAGGTAATTTCCGCACTGTTGATGTTGAGGATCTTACTAAACATAAAATGGATTCAGAAAAAATTCATATTTCTGAGGAAGCAGTAAAAATTGTTAATCATGCAAAAGATATTAAAAGTAATATAATTGCAGTTGGAACAACTGTATTAAGAACTTTGGAATCTTCTGTATCAACAATAGGGCACCTTAAACCTTACGATGGATGGACAAATAAATTTATTTTCCCACCATATGAAGTTAAAGTTCCTAATATGATGATTTCTAATTTTCACTTACCATTATCAACATTATTAATGATGGTATCAGCCTTTGGAGGATACGATGTTATGATGGACGCATACAAAACAGCTATAAAAGAAAAGTACCGATTCGGAACTTATGGCGATGCAATGTTAATTTTATAAAAATTTATAATAAAGAATATAGGAAGGGATTATCTAGTAGGTAATCCTTTTTTTTAATTATCTATGTTTTGAAAAGTGATCGTCATAAAAATCAGAACCTTCAATAATACACACTATATCAGACATTTGGAATCCTTATCCCAAAACTAAACTTGTTCTTGTATTAATATTACAAACTCGTCTATATAATAAAAATTAATTCATAATGTTTTGAGGATTTCCGTCGAGCCATTGTGTAATGTTATCAACAACTATTATACCGCGAAGTTCTATTGCTTCTTTTGTAGCGTATCCAATATGTGGTAATAAGATTGTATTTGGAGCGTCGAATATTATGTGATCTTGTTCTAATGGGGGCTCTTTCTCATACACATCTATTGCTGCTCCTGCAATTGATTTTTCTATTAATGCAGATTTTAAATCAAAGATACTAATTATTGGTCCGCGTGCAGTATTAATTATTATTGAAGATGATTTCATTAATTCCAATTCTTTTTTTCCAATAAGGTTTTTAGTTTCATCGGTAAGGGGAACGTGTAAGCTAACAATATCGCTTTCTTTAAGTAATGTTTCTAAATCAACTTGTTTAACATTTGATAGATCTTTATTTGTTCGATTATATCCCAAAACTTTACATCCAAAAGCAACAGCAAGCTTAGCTACTTCTTTTCCTATTTCTCCTAGGCCAATAATACCAAAGGTCTTTCCATTTAATTCTGTCCCAAGAAATCCATCTCTAGATAATCCCTTTCGAGTTTGATTATCACACCAATTAATCTTTCTAAATAAGTTAATAACTGACCCAATGGCAAGTTCAGCGACTGCATGATTCGAATATCCAGCGGCATTTGAAACAACAATCTGCTTCTGATTACATAATTCCATAGGAATATGGTCAAAACCAGCAAAAGCTACAGATATCATTTTTAAGTTTACACAAGAGTTAATCACGTTCTCCGAAATAGGCAAGTTGCTTAATATTAAAACTTCAGAATCTGCTATTCTTTCAATAATCTCTTCTTCTTTTGAAGGTCTAGTGTCAAAAGATATAAATGTATGATCCTGAGCTTTAAATTTAGCTTTAATTTGAGTTAGATTATTAGGATTAATTCCGATTGGTTCTAGTAAAGTTATTTTCATTGTGCAAAAGTTTAGACAATAAAATTAGAAATAAAAAAGGGAGTTCAAAACTGAACTCCCTTAGAATTTATAGTAATAAAAGATTATTGTTTAATTGAGAATCTTTTAAATTCAGAAACTGTTAAGTCTTTATCTGCATTTTGTAGATATTGTTGAACAGTCATTTTATTTTCTTTAATAAACGCTTGGTTTAATAAAGTATTTTCTTTGAAGAATTTACCTAATTTACCTTGAGCAATTTTGTCAACTAAATTCTCTGGTTTACCTTCAGCTAAAGCTTGATTTCTTCCAATCTCAAGTTCTTTCTCGATTACATCTTGAGAAACTTGATCTTGGCTAACAGCAACTGGTTCCATTGCAGCAACTTGCATTGCAACATCTTTACCAATTTGCTCTTCAACTCCACCTTTGGTTAAACCTACTAATGTAGCAAGTTTTTTATCGCTATGAATATAAGCAGCAACTTGTTCAGCTTCTACTTTGTCAAAAAATGCTAATTCAAGTTTTTCACCAATAACACCTGTTTGTTCAACAATCTTATTAGCAATAGTAGAACCTTCATAATCTGCACTTTTTAATGCATCAAGATCTGCAGGTAATTCATTTACTGCTTTCTCTAAAATGTCATTTGCAAATTTTACAAAATCATCATTTTTAGCAACAAAATCAGTTTCACAATTTAATGCAATGATTGCTCCTTTAGTGTTGTCAGCATTTGTTTTTGCTAAAACAACTCCTTCAGAAGTTTCTCTATCTGAACGTTTGTTTGCAAGAGCCATTCCTTTTTCACGAATGATTTGTGTTGCTTTATCGAAATCGCCTTCTGCTTCAACTAATGCCTTTTTACAATCCATCATTCCGGCACCAGTCATTTTTCTTAGTTTATTTACATCAGCAGCAGTTATTTGAGCCATTTTTTCTAAATTTTAAATTATTATTCTTTTGTTTCTTTTTTAGCATCTGCTTTCGCTTCTTCCTTTACCTCTTCTTTTTTAGCAGGGGCTTTTTTCTCTTCAGCTTTTACTTCTTCAGTAGCAGCTTCTTCTTTTGGTTTTCTAGCGCTTGTTTTTTTAGCATCAGCTGGGCTTTTTGCACTTTTCTTATTATCCTTTGATGAAGCATCTTTTTCCTTCTCCATTTTTCTTTCAGATAATCCTTCTTTAATAGCATCCGTGATTTTATCAAGGATTAAAGAAATTGATTTTGAAGCATCATCGTTTGCTGGAATAGGGAAATCGATTGGAGATGGATCTGAATTTGTATCCACTACACCGAATAAAGGAATATTTAATCTTTGTGCTTCTCTAACTGCAATATGTTCTTTTGAAACATCAACAATAAACATTGCTGCAGGAAGTCTAGTCATATCTGAAATACTTCCTAACATTTTTTCAAGTTTAGCTCTTTGACGAGTAATTTGTAATTTCTCTCTTTTTGCTAAATTTTTGAATGTTCCATCTGTTTCCATTTTATCAATAGAAGACATTTTCTTAACAGCTCTTCTAATTGTAGGAAAGTTAGTTAACATTCCACCAGGCCAACGTTCTGTAACGTAAGGCATTTGTGTTGTTTGAACTTTTTCAGAAACGATATCTTTTGCTTGTTTTTTTGTAGCAACAAATAAAATCTTACGACCAGATTTTGCTATTTGTTTAATTGCATTACAAGCTTCTTCTAACTTTGCTTCTGTTTTTTGTAGGTCGATAATGTGAATACCATTACGTTCCATGAAAATATATGGAGCCATTGCTGGATTCCATTTTCTCTTCAAGTGTCCGAAGTGAACACCTGCTTCTAATAACTCATTAAAATTTGTTCTTGACATTACTTAAATTTTTAACGTTTACATTCTTTTTTCTAGCCAATTGCTGAGTAGCTCCTAGCAGGACGTCTCAACAATTTAGATACTAAACGGAATATTATCCAATGGAATATAATCCTATCGTTTACTAAATTGAAACTTCTTGCGCGCTTTTGGTTGACCAGGTTTTTTACGTTCTACTACTCTTGAATCACGTGTTAAGAATCCAGCTTTTTTCAAAGCATCTCTTGATTCTGGATTTACCTCGATTAAAGCTCTTGATAATCCTAAACGTAATGCTTCAGCTTGTCCTTTAATACCACCACCAAAGATATTTACTTTAACATCGTAATTACCTAAAACTTCTAATAAAGTTAATGGTTGCTTAACTACATACTGAAGAGTTTCAGTAGGGAAAAATTCGTTTACGTCACGATTGTTAACTGTAAAGTTTCCTTTTCCTTCGCTTAAATAAACCCGTGCAACAGCTGCCTTTCTTCTACCTAAAGTATTTATTACTTCCATGTTAATTATTTAATTGAGTTTAAATCTACTTTTTTTGGTTTCTGTGCTTCTTGAGCATGTTCGCTGCCTTCATAAACATAAAGGTTTCTAAATAATTCTCTTCCCAAACGATTTTTTGGCAACATACCTCTTACAGCTTTTTCAATAACCGCAATTGGTTTCTTTGCTAATAATTGTTCTGGTGTAACAAATTTTTGTCCACCTGGGTAACCAGAATGACTAACATATTGCTTTTCAGTCATTTTGTTTCCAGTTAATTTCACTTGACTAGCGTTGATTACAATAACATTGTCACCACAATCTACATGTGGAGTAAAAGAAGGTTTTGTTTTCCCTCTTAATACCATTGCAACTTTTGAAGCTAGTCGGCCTAATACCTCATCTTGCGCGTCGATAAGAATCCATTCTTTTTGAACGGTTGCCTTGTTGGCTGATACTGTTTTGTAACTTAATGTATCCACTTTTTTGACTCCTAACTTTTTAATTAATACCTAAATACATTATTCTTCCCTGTATTTTACGGATTGCAAAAGTACAATTATTTTTTATAAATCAAGAAAATTATTAACAATTTATTTGTTAATATCTTGACCTACAAAGAATAGTTATCTGTACTTATACATTACATCCCGAAAAAGGAACTGCAAAAATAGATATTTTATTTAAATTGAAAAGCTATTTATTCAATCAATTATGTATTTATGTACTATCTGCTTTATTTATTTGTTTTATAGCTTGGCTATAAATTAGTATACTTGTAAAATACTTACAATTATTAGTTTTATGCGAATATTTGGATTCTCGATAAACCACAAATGGCTTTACTATCATTTATTAATTCTTACTGCAATTTGTTTGCCTGTTTCAAAATTTGCTCTTAGTGTTACTATGGTTTCTTTAATAGTAAATTATATTATAGAGTTTGATTTTAAAAGAAAATATGAAGCACTTAAAAATGACAAATCAATTTTGATTTTTTCTTTAATATTTATTATTCATATTATATGGCTATATAATTCGCAGAACTTCAAATATGCATTTCATGATATTGGTAATAAAGCTATATTAATATTATATCCTGTTATTATAGGCTCATCTGAAAAGTTATCTGTAAAGCAAATTAAAACAATACTACTCTGGTTTTCTGCATCTTTGCTTGTTTCTACATTAATAAGTAGTGGTATTTTAGTGGGTATAATTGATATAGAAGTTAAAGACATCCGTGATATTTCTCCTTTTATGTCTCATATTAGATTAAGTCTATTAATCAATATGAGTATTTTTTCTTTAGCATATTTTATTTTTTCAAAAAATTTTAAGGTGAAAAATTTTGAAAAAATCATTTATTCTATAGTTGTATTATGGCTTGTTATTTTCCTTTTTCTATTAAAATCGTTAACAGGGATTATTATTTTTTCTATTGTTTTGTTTATTACTCTTGTTTTTCTATCGTTTAAGTTTAAAAATAAGTTACATAAGATCGTTTTGCAGGTTTCATTATTTATATCTTTTATACTAGTGGTTACATTTTTGATTCAAGCTATCAATAAATTTTATAGTAATGGAGATATTAATATTTCTAATCTGGAATCAAAAACAGTAAATGGCAATTTATATAATCATTATATAGAAAATACTCAAATAGAGAATGGCAATCTTGTTTGGATTTATGTTTGTGACAAAGAACTGAAAAAAGAATGGGAGCAACGAAGTGATTTTTCTTATGAGGGTATTGATGAAAAAAATCAAATACTAAGAACAACATTGGTTAGATATTTAAGCTCTAAAGGATTTAAAAAAGATTCTTTGGGAATTTCGAAATGTTCGCAAAAAGATATTAGAAATATTGAATCTGGAATGGCGAATTATATATATGAAAGTAAATACGCAATATATCCTTTGATTTATAAAGTAATTTGGGAAATAGATGTATACAGAAAGGGAAATAATCCTGCTGGTAATTCTATCACACAGCGAATAGAATTTCTAAGAGCTGCAAAGGGAATTATTCATGATAATTTTTATTTTGGTGTTGGAACAGGTAATGTAAAAGATGCTTTTAAAAAAGAATATAACATAATAAAAAGCAAACTACCTACAAAGAGAAGACTACGGGCACACAATCAATATGTTACATTTTTACTCACATTTGGAATATTTGGATTTATAGCTTTATTCTTTTGCATGTTTTATCCAATATATAAGAAGAAAGCTTTTTTAAATTATTTATTCTTGGTTTTTATTGCAATTGCCTTATTATCATTTGTTAATGAAGATACTTTGGAGAATCAAATTGGTGTGACATTTTTTTCGTATTTTTACTCGCTTTTTTTATTTGGAAGCAGATTGATCTTTAAAAAGGGAGAAGACTATGTGTAAAAATTGTGATGAATATATGCGAGAAGCGATTGAGTTGTCTGTTAATAATATTGACAATAATGGAGGTCCTTTCGGAGCAGTAATTGTAAAAGACGGAAAAGTTATTGCAAAAGGAGTAAATCGAGTAACCTCAAACATTGACCCTACGGCACATGCTGAGGTTAATGCTATTCGTGAAGCTGCTAAAGTCCTTGGAACTTTTGATTTAAGTGGATGCGAAATTTATTCATCATGTGAGCCTTGTCCTATGTGTTTAGGAGCAATCTATTGGGCAAGATTAGATAAATTATTTTTTGCAAATACAAAGCAGGATGCAAAGGATATTGAGTTCGACGATTCATTTATATATGAAGAGTTGGATTTGCCAATCGAAGAAAGAAAAATACCTACCAAACAAATGCTACGTGAAGAAGCATTAGCAGCTTTTAATAAATGGAAAAACAAAGAAGATAAAATCGAATATTAATGTCGAGGCTTCCAAATAGTTTTTTTACACGTGATGTTCTTGATGTTGCTCCCGATTTATTAGGGAAAACTCTGGTTAGAAAAAGCAATCAGGATATTTTACAGAAATATATAATTACTGAAGTAGAAGCTTATCGAGGCGTTGAAGATTTAGCTTGCCATGCTAGCAAAGGCAGAACTCCAAGAACTGATATTATGTTTCAGGAAGGAGGTAGCATTTATGTTTATCTCATCTATGGTATGTATTGGATGTTAAATTTTGTTACTGAAAAAGAAGGTGTTCCGCAAGCAGCTTTAATTAGAGGAATTGAAGGCTTTGATGGACCTGGTAAACTAACCAAAGCACTTAATATTGATAAATCGTTTTATGGTGAGAATATGTTTACATCAGATAGATTATGGATCGAGGATGGAATGGTGGATGTAAAATATAAAACAACACCAAGAATAGGTATTGATTATGCTGGAGAGATTTGGAAAAATAAACCTTGGAGATATATTCTAGAAACTTCTTAATAGAAATTTATCATTAAATACAATTAATATACTCCAGAAATATTCTAGGTTACTATCATCAATATCATAAAAGGAATCAAAACGAAATCCAAGATTTAAACCATCTACAATATCTTTATGATAGCTTACTTTACCCATTATAATACTTCGTTTGGGTTCTTCAATAAAAATGTTAGTGCGAGAATAAGATTCGAATAAGGGATTTCCTGAAGGTGCTACAAACTGCTTTCCATACCAGTATCCAAGTAAGAAGTCAATGGAATTATTAAACAGTTCTAAAGTACTGTATGAGCCTTCACCATCAATAAACATTTGCTGTTTTGTTATAGATAAATCTTGGTAATTTACCCAATATGAAGAAAGTCTAATGTTATGTATATTTTTTGAATGTGTAGTTTTTAAGTATGATAAGCCAATTGCACTATTGAAGATCGTTTTTAGAGGTGCGCTACGGTTGCTATTAATCTGACCTCCTTCGTGTCTGATTAGATTCTGAAATGGGATAGATAGTTGATAGTTATCATTCTTCACTAAAATATAATTTGATGATAATCCAACATTAAACTTTTCTTGAAAAGGATCATCATAAAATATTTGTTGTTGCCAATCTAGCCATAAATCTGCTGTAAATCTATCTCCATTCCACAGAAACTGAATGCCATTTTCGATATTATCATATAAGTATCTTTCATAATCAAAGAGAGGATCAATTAATTTATGATTAACTGTACCATAAATATTACCTAAGACAAAATCTAATTTTGGAAGCAATTTATATTGAAATGAAAGGAGAATGGATACTTTTGTTTCATCGTTACGGCTATAGTATGATAACAGATTTGCTCCTGCGCTTAACTTTATTTTTGAGTTTGGAGAATAAGTAAGTTTTGGAGCAATATTAAAACCAAAAAGAGTATAACCTTCAATAACTTTCCCAAAATATTCATTATTTTTTAGATAATTAATATTAGATATTTCAAGGAATAACTTGTTTGTATCAGAACTATATACTTTATTATCAGTCAACAAATGATTGTCAAATGATTGTGCAATAACACTACAAGTATTAATTGAAATAAAAATAAGAAGTATGAAAATATATTTACTAGCCATAGCGATTTTTTCTAGTTCCGAAAATAAGAAAAAATGAATTAATATAGTTATGCACCTTGGATAATTATTAAATTGTATATATCCATTTACTATTTAGCCTTAATTGTTTTAATTTAGAGGATTATTTTAGAATTAATATTAAACACTTAAAATGAAAAGTTACCGATTTTACAACATCTTAATAGGTTGGATTACATTTATAATAGCAGCAACTGTTTATTTATTAACTATTGAACCGACAGCAAGTTTCTGGGATTGTGGAGAATTCATTGCATCAGCATTCAAACTAGAAGTAGGTCATCCTCCTGGAGCACCTTTTTTTATGATACTTGGTAGATTCTTTACCCTTTTTGCTGGTGGTGCAGAAAATGCTGCTAAGATGGTAAATATGATGTCGGGTTTAGCTAGTGCTTTTACAATTTTATTTTTATTCTGGACCATTACTCATTTTGTAAAAAAGATTATTGCTAAAGATGATAACTTTACTTCTGGTAAAATAATTACAATTATAGGTGCTGGCTTAGTTGGTGCATTGGCTTATACATTTTCAGACACATTTTGGTTTTCGGCTGTGGAAGCTGAAGTTTATGCAACATCATCGCTATTTACTGCAATCGTTTTTTGGGCAATTCTAAAATGGGAAAATGAATCAGAATTAAAATATTCAAATCGTTGGATTATATTAATTGCTTATTTAATGGGTTTATCGGTAGGAGTTCACTTGTTAAATTTATTGGCTATACCTGCAATTGTTTTTGTTTATTACTTTAAAAAATATCAGGTTACAAGAAAAGGAGTATTTAAGGCATTTATTATCTCTGTTGTTCTTTTAGCAGCGATAATGTATATTCTTATACCTGGTGTTATTAAAGTAGCATCGTGGTTTGATTTGTTATTTGTCAATGGGTTTGGCTTACCGTACAACTCTGGAGTACTTTTTTATCTTGTTTTATTGATTTTAACGATTACTTGGAGTATAAAATACACACACAAAAGAGGCAAAACTGTTCTTAATACAATTATTATAGGAATAACTGTTATTTTAATTGGATATTCTTCTTTTGCGATGGTTGTAATACGTTCATCGGCAAATCCTCCTATGGACCAAAATAATCCTGATAATGCTTTTGATCTATTATATTATCTAAATCGCGAACAGTATGGTGATAGGCCATTATTTTATGGACAATCTTTTGATGCTCCTATGATCAGTAATAAGGAAACAAAGCCTGTTTATGTAAAAAAAGATGGTAAATATATTATTGCTGATCATAAAATAGAAGTAGAGTATGATTCTCGATTTACTTCGATTTTTCCGAGAATGTATAGTCCTGAGCAACGCCATGTAAACGAATATAAAAACTGGGTCGATCTGTCGAATAAAGAAATTACTATTAGTAATGGTCGTGGACAAAACGAGAAAAGAATTAAACCATCATTAGTAGATAATATTGCATTTTTTGTAAAGTACCAATTTGGACATATGTACTTTAGGTATTTTATGTGGAATTTTGCCGGAAGGCAAAATGATATTCAGGGACACGGAAGTGTTTTAAAAGGAAACTGGATAAGTGGAATTCCAGGAATTGATAATGCTCGTTTAGGGAATCAGGATGATGTACCCGATCATCTAAAAAATAATCCCGGAAGAAATAAATACTATATGCTTCCATTTATATTGGGATTGCTCGGTTTGATTTATCACTATAAAAGAAATAAAAAAGATTTTACAATAGTGCTGATGTTATTTATTTTAACCGGGATTGCTATTGTTGTGTATTTAAATCAATATCCGATACAGCCGCGTGAAAGAGATTATGCTTTTGCAGGTTCGTTTTATGCATTTTCAATTTGGATTGGATTAGGTGTTGCTATGTTAACTGATTTAATGAGCAAAAAAGTTAATCGTTCGGTTTCAGCAATCGTTGTAACAACAATAACTTTAGTATTAGTTCCTGGTATTTTAGCTGCAGAAAATTGGGATGATCATGATAGATCCGGAAGATATACTGCAAGGGATTTGGCATATAATTATCTGAATTCGTGTAAGGAAAATGCCATCTTATTTTCGAATGGCGATAATGATACTTTTCCACTTTGGTACGCACAAGAAGTTGAAGGAATAAGGACAGATATTAAAGTGTGTAATCTTAGTTATTTACGTGCATCTTGGTATATTGAGCAAATGAGTAGAAAGTCATACGAATCTGATCCTATGCCTTTTTCATTAACTCATGATAAAGTTCATAAAGGAAATAGAGATGTTTTACCAATAATTGATCGTATAGGGAAAGCAGTTGACGTAAAGGATGTTGTAAATTTTATTGCCAGCGATGATAAGAAAACTAAAATAAATTCGCCTTTTGTTGCTAATGAGATGATTAATTATATTCCTACAAAAAAGTTTAGATTAAAGATTAATAAAGAAGAAATTTTGGAAAAAGGAATTTTGGATCAAAAATATGCTGATCGAATAATTGATTCTATAGAATGGGGGTTTGATCAATCTTATTTGTATAAAGATGGATTAATGTTATTGGATCTTTTAGCAACAAATAATTGGGAGCGACCAATATATTGGGCTTCAACTGTAACAAGTTCTAAATACTTTAATCTAGGAAAATATTTTAAAGTGGATGGATTAACATATCAACTTGTTCCGTTTGTTGCTGAAGATGCAAGAGGATATACTGGTGAAGTTGATTCAGAAGTGTTATATAATAATATAATGCATAAATTTAGATGGGGTGGTATCGAAGAAAATGATATCTATTTCGACGAGAATAATATACGAATGTTTTCTAATTTAAGAAGCAGTTTCGGCCGCTTAGCAGAAAAATTAACTGACGAAGGTAAAACAGATTCTGCATTAGTTGTTTTAGATCGATGCATGGAATTATTCCCTGATAATAAAATCCCATTTAACAATACTTTATTATCAGTAATTTCTGCATATTATCATGCAGGTGGAATTGAAAAAGCTGATTCTTTAGTGAAAGAATTAACAAATAAAATGTATCTTGAATTAGATTACTATTTCAGTTTGAATACGAAATATACAGAAGGGCGAAGAGATATTTCAAATGAGGTACAACTGAATTTGTTTATTCTTCAAGAATTATATAGAATAACAGGAGAGTTTAATCAACAGGCAACTAACAAAGAAATTGAAGAAAAATTTATGCAATACGTGCAACTTTATAGAAGATAAATGTTAAAAGCAGAGCATATGGGAGCAATTGTATTTAGAGATCTTGTCTGGCATTTCCTAGGTAAGGAGAACGAATTATTCTTAACTTTCGATGATGGTCCTGAGCCTGAAATTACACCTTGGGTACTTTCTGAGTTAAAGAAATTTAATGCTAAAGCAACATTCTTTTGTGTTGGAAATAAAGTAGAAAAGAATCCGGATTTGTACAATCAAATTCTTGATGAAGGGCATTCTGTCGGTAATCATACTTATTCACATATTAAAGGATGGGCAACAGCAAGTAAAAATTACATCAGTGATGTTGAGAAGGCTAAAGAGTTTATTAAATCTGAGTTGTTTAGGCCACCTTATGGAAGAGTTCGTCCGCATCAATTAAAGCAGCTCAAGAAAGATTTTAAAATTATTATGTGGGATGTTCTAAGTAAGGATTATGATCAGAAAACGACCAATGAACAATGCTTTAAAAATGTTACTGAATATGCTGAGTCTGGGTCAATTATAGTTTTTCATGACAATCAAAAAGCCCAAAATAACTTATATAGCACATTGCCAAGAGTATTAGAGCATTACACAGAAAAGGGTTTTATCTTTAATTCAATTTCTTTTTAACGACTTATAAATCACCAAGAAAGGTCTTAACGGATAATACAAGAAAAACAAACTGTTTGGTAGTTTAAGTATTTCCCAATCCGAAAAGTGAGTTCTTAATCGGTATACTAAATCGAAATAATATTTATAATCAGGTTTTAAGTTTAACCTGTATAATACATAGTTTAACTTTCCTAAAATACCTCTTTGTTTTAATTCTGTAGTAGCAATCGATTTTATAGGAATATGAAGAAGTTTTTGTTTTATTGATCCCGATGTTAGAAAAGTTGGTAAGCTAATATTGTATAATTGCTGTGATAAAATACATGCTTGAAGAAAACACCTATCTAACTTTAATTTTTTAGACATTTCATAAATTTTATAAAAGTCTTCGTTGTTAGTTTTTGAAATTAAAACCGAGAAATCTTTTAACCAAAACATTCTATACCATTGATGAATTGCACCATGAGCCGCTAAGAATATAATGTTTTCGGATTTGGAAATGTAAGGTAAATTATAATCTTGAATTTGAAGTTCTATACTGTTATTTAATATTCTTTTTGTTGGAATTGATAAAAACGTTTTTGGATTAGTTAAGTTCCAATGCAGTTCAATATCTACGGGTAATAAATTATGACGTAAATGATAATGATGACTTATTGAATAATTAATTCTTTTTTGAAGCTTATTTAATTCTTGTTTTGGTTCTAACAATGAATAATCACAATTTTTAATAAGCGATGTTGCTTTGTCAATATTTTCTTTATCAACCAAAAGATCAATATCGCGAAAATTTCTATATCCAATATCATTATACAATTCAAAAGAAAGTAAGGAACCTTTAAAAAACGTATGTTTTATATTCTGATCAATTAACTTACCATGTATTTTTAATAGTTCACTATTAAAAAGGAGACTTCTTTTTATCTGCTCTAAATGAATTGCTTTAAGAGTCTCGAATGTTTCATTTGGTAAATACTCCTTCGTGTTTTTATGATTTATTACATGAGAAACTAAACGATGTTTTCTAATTAATTTGATAAATAATTCCCATCGAATATTTTTTAAATTTATATTAGAATCAGTTATAGAGTTATTCTGCGAAAGAAATACAATTAATTTAAGTTCATTCGAGAAATTCATGTTTATATGTTCATGCAATTTAGTCATTGAATAGTTCAGGGTGTTTTTCTATATATAAAATAAGTTTTAAATAATTATAAAATGCACCGGGATTTACATTTTGTTTCTTGTTTATAGATCTTTCGAGTAATTGATTAAACCATTTTTCATATTTATCCAGGTCTATGTATTTTGTGATTCTTTTATTTGATTTCGCCTGTTGAATGATCCCGAATATTTCATCTTTATCTTTTAGCGTTCTCATAAAAACAGTTGGAATAGTAGCTCCACTTTTATCGTTACGCCATTGAATTTCTTTTGGTAAAAGTCCTTCGATTGCTTTACGAATCGCATATCTTTTTATTCCGTTTTGGGCTTTTAATCTTGGAGGGATCGATAAGTAAAATTCAACTAAACGTTTATCTAAGAATGGATATCGATATTCTATTCCATGTTTTCGAGCTGCTAAAGCACAATATTCTAGTCGTTGCGAAACATGAGGATGAGTAATTCTCGTAATATTAATTTCTTGTGTTGAAGATGATTTAATATTCTTGTAACTTGAAAAGTAGCGTGAATTAATATCCATTCTTATTGCAAAGTCTTTGTTAAAAGCCAAGTTATTATACTTATCGTACCACCAAGGCTTCACTTTTCTTAGCGAAGAAATCGCTTTGTATAAAAATGGAGTTTTAGACTGTACAAAATATTTAATAAATAATTTCCTAGTTTTAAACCAGCTTAGTTTTTGAGTTTTAAGATCTAAAAATAATTCTTTCCAGTTTGAATTGTTTGCAAGTTCTTGTAGATAAAAAGTCGATTTAGAAGTAATAACTTCATCGCCACCAAAACCCGAAAGTAATACAGATACTCCTTTTTGTTCAGCTTTTTTATAAAGCTCATCTGAAAACACATTAAAATTCTGTTGATTAATAAACTCTAAATCAGTCAGATTTTTTTGTATTGCGTCAAGAATCCCATGTTCTTCAGAATAAACAAATCTATTACTACTGATTTTGCAAAAATCACAGACCAAGCCAATTTGTTCTTTTTCATCTTTAAAAGGATGTATTTTCCCTATTAAATTATCCGGTAAAACATGCGAAAAAGTTTTAAGTTCGGAAAATTGATTTGCACACGCAGCAATAGTTGAAGAATCTATACCTCCACTTAATTCAGATCCTATAGTTTCATTAGTTTTTATTCGACATTTAATTGCTTCTATTATTAATTCTTTGAATTGATCAATTATTTGATCTTCCAATAAGTTTAAAGTTTTTTGGGGTATTAGCTTCCAATATTTTGAAATATGAAGATTTGTATCTTTAAATATGATTGAATGAGCAGGTTGAAGTTTTTTAATTTCTTTGAAATTTGTTCGGTAGATTTCAGATTTAACTATTGATATAGTATCTGCAATATATTGCTCATCAACAGAGAAGTTCAAATCTGTTTGTGAAATTATTGCTTTAATTTCTGAGGAAAACACAAATATGCCATTGTCGATATAATAAAAAAAAGGCTTTACTCCAAAGTGATCTCTGGCACAAAAAAGAGATTCATTTTTTTTATCCCAAATAGCGAAAGCAAAATCGCCAATAAAGTAATCAGTGCACTTTTCTCCCCATTTTTCAAAAGCTGATAATATCAGTTGATCATTACTAATTTTTGAATTCGAGAGTTCGAGTTTAATAAATAATTCATCAAAATTATCAATTCTACTATCCGAGCATATGATATATTTGCTTGATTCAAAACTATTAGAAGATGCTTCTTTATTGAGATTTATTTGTGAAAAATTGTATGTTTCAGAACTAAACGAATTCTTTGGGAAAGAACTATTTGGTGTAAGAGCTATTATTCCTTTATAAAAAAGCTCATTATCTATTTTATTTTTATTGTAATTTATTCTACCAAAGAAAGATTTCATTCTTAATCGAATTTTAACAAAGATAATGAATTGAGGAGGATTATTCTAAAGCTAAAAAGCTTAATAATTCAACAATTTACAGTAATTTCAATTAAATTTGTGAAGCATATTAATTTATTTAATGAATTCTATATACAATTATAAAGCCTTTGGATTGAACATTCAGTCGGAATTTGAAATTCCTGAATTTATTCTAAGTTCAGATAAGCCTGAAGTGTTTGTTCGCATTGGGAAGACACCTCAAAATCTTCAAAACACAAATAAAGGAGGAGTAAGATATCAATCGACAAAGAATGAATTTTTATTGGAGATTGATAACATTGCAAAGTTTTATGTTAAAAATGGAAATGAAATAATTGTTGAACCTAAAAAAGAGCTTGTAGATAAAGAAATTCGTCTGTTTTTATTGGGATCAGCTATGGGTGCTTTATTTATACAACGTGGATTATTACCGATACATGGAAGTACAATAAAATCTGGTAGTGCAGCTACAATTTTTTCAGGACAAAGTGGTGTAGGCAAATCATCAATTGCTGCATATTTTTCCCAAAATGGGTTTAAGATTTTAGCAGATGACATTAGTGTTGTAAATAACAATTTAAATGTTGTTCCTGGGTTTCCAAGAATGAAAGTTTGGAAAGATATAGTTGAAAAGTTAGGTGTTAAGTCGAACAATTTAACGGAAATTAGAGATTCTATAAAAAAGTATCATCTTTCAATTGAGAAAGATTTTTTGGATCAAGAAATAGAGTTAGAAAGAATTATTATCATTCATGCTCGAAATACACCTGAATTTGAGTGTGAAGAAATATTCGGGATTAAAAAGTTTAACATAATTAAAAATAATACATATAGGTATAGGTTTGTTGAAGGCTTAGAAAAGAAACAAGATCATTTCATTCTTTTAAATAAACTTTTACCCAAGATAAAAGTTTATAAAGTATCTCGGCCGCAATCTCCAATAATGCTAGAGGAATTTGCAAAATTTCTGATAAAAACATTTAACTTAAATGCATAAAAGAAATGTAATATGGTTGGCTAGTTATCCTAAATCAGGGAATACTTGGTTTAGAGTGTTTCTAACGAATCTATTGAATGATTCAGATGCTCCAGCTAATATAAACGATTTAGCAGAAGCGTCTATTTCAAGTTCGCGAAAAATATTTGATGATTATACAGGTATATCTTCGGCTGATTTAACTAACGAAGAAATAGATAGGTTAAGACCAGATGTTTACAGATTACAATCGAGAGAGACGAATGATTTGTTATTTAAAAAAGTGCACGATAAATATTATTTTGTCGATGAATTTACACCTCTTTTTCCAGCTGAAATTTCAAAAGGAGTAATTTATATAATTCGAAATCCTCTAGATGTGATAGTTTCCTTTGCCTATCATAGTGCAAAGTCCATTGAAGAAATGCTCCCTGTACTTAATAACCCTGAATATGCTTTTTGTTCACAAAAAAATAAATTACATAATCAGTTACGTCAAATTTTAGGAAGTTGGTCGGATCATGTTAAGAGTTGGACAGAGCAGAAAGATATCCCTGTTCGAGTAATTCGCTATGAAGATATGATTTCAAACACTTTTAATACTTTTAATCAAGCTTTAAAATTTCTTGATATAAATAAATCTGATCAGGAAATTACAACAGCAATTCAAAAAAGTGATTTTGGTGTCCTTTCAAAACAAGAAAAAGAAGAAGGATTTAAGGAGAAAATGATAAAATCGACTTCTTTTTTCAGAAAAGGAGAAATAAATGATTGGAAGAATCATTTAAACGAAGAAATGAAAAATGAAATAATTTCTGCTAATAAAGATGTAATGATGAAATTTGGTTATATCGATTCCAATAATCAATTAATATTTTAATAAAATGAAGCTTACTTTAGATACACAAATTCAAAGAAATAATGAAATGCTCACAAGCAGTATTGATGGTGAAACCGTGATGATGAGTATAAAACGAGGAGAGTATTATGGATTTGGTAATACGGGTAGCTTTATTTGGGAAAATATTGAAAAATCGATTAGTATTAAGGATCTTGTTGCGTTAATAACTTCAGAATTCAATGTGGAAGAAAAGAAATGTTTTGATGATATTTTACCCTTTTTGGAGGAATTAGCAGAAAAAGAGTTAATTATTGCAACCAAATAAGAATTAAGTTCGTTTAAAAAATAAGCGCAATTATGTGATGCTCAAAAAGTTTAGAGAATATTTATTAATTAGTAAACTAGAACGTAAAATATTGAATCAATCATTTTTCTGGCTAATTAGCTCTTTAATATTAGTTCGATTAATTCCTTTAAAATGGTTCAATTCAATTTTAGGAGAATTTAAAAAGGAACGAAACACTGAATTAAATACAATAGAAATAGAAAAAGTATTACAAGTACAAAAAAACATTCGACGACTTAAAAGAGCTGTACCATGGCGAGTAAAGTGTTTTGAAGAAGCTATTACAGCTAAGAAAATTTTAGAGAAAAATGGTATAGAATCTACTTTATATCTTGGAGTCGATAAAAATTTAAGTAATAAAATGATTGCACATGCATGGTTAAAAAGAGGTAGCTATTTTATTGCTGGAGAAAAAGGAGCTGAAAAATTTAAAGTTGTAGGTTTCTATAGTTGAATTTTAATATTATGTACTAGATTGTTACCTTTGTATAAATAGACGGAAAAGAATAAACAATTGTGATGAAAGAAAAAGAAATAGCAAAGGACAAACAGGATGTTAATAAAAAAGAATGGGAAGCTCCTAAACTTTTTTGTTTAGATAAAGGAAAAACTGAAGGTGGTAGTTTTACAGGTCATACGGAAAGTCATTCCTATGCTCCTGGCAATGATGCTTCATAATTAAAAGTATAGTATGAAAAAGATTTTTTATTTTTTATTTTTGTTGTTATCATTTGAAACTTATTCTCAGAATTGGGAGGTTTCTAAACAGTTTAAATGTGATGATGATTTAAGAATTCTTGATGTAAAAAAAGACTTAAGTGACAATTTTTATGCAACTGGAATTTTTAAGGGGACATTCAATAGTAATACTTCTGAAGGAATTTATGATATTTTTCTTTTAAAAGTTAATCCATCTTTCAATATTGAATGGATTCAAACAATTGGAAGCTCATCGGTAGAATTTGATCCGAGAATTACCATTAGTCCTGATAATAATGTTTTTATTGTAGGAGCTTTTAAGGACAGTTGTATATTCGAAAATGATTATTTAATAAGTGATGGTGATTTTGACATATTCCTTGCAAAATACTCAAATGCTGGTAGTCTTATTTGGACTAAGAATATTGGAAAATTTCCTACATCTCAAAATCCTACAGATATAGATATTGATAATAACAATGATTTGATAATAACAGGTCATTATAGAGATTCTTTATATATTGACAATGAGAAGGTGGTTAATGCTGGAAGAAATAACTTCTATGCTAAATTTGATACTACAGGAACTAAGCTATGGGTTAAAAATATTTCAGGGACTAGTAATTTTTCAAGATTAGCTAATGTCAAAGTCTATCAAGATGAATATTATTTTAACGGTTATTTTAGGGATCAAATAGATTTTGATATTGGAACGATTAATAGTAATGTAGCAGGGAAGCAAGATCTTTTTTTATATAAAACTGATATTGATGGAGTAGGTTCTTGGTTAAGAAGATCATATGGAGATAATCTAGATTTTACAGGATCAATTTCAGGTGATAATTATGGTAATGTATATTTTACAGGTTATTTTCAAAGTTCAAATCTAACCATTGATTCGAGTTTAGTAAATGTATCTAATAAAACATTACAAAATAATGGGAGTCAAGATATATTTATATTTAAATATAATAAAATTGGGACTCTACAATGGAGTAAAGAATTTGGTGGTTTAGGTGTTGAATCAGGAGTTGATTTAAATGTAAACAATGACATTCTGTATATGTCAGGTTACTTTAGTGATGCTATTGATTTTGGTGATGAAACATTAAATTCAACAGGGACAGCTGATAGAGATATGTTTTTAGCTTCATTTGATTTAAATGCGAATGCATATAATAGTATTTCACTTGGAGGATCAGATGGCAATGATATTGCTGCAGGTGCATTGGTACTTAATTCAGGAGATGCATTAATGGGGGGATACTTCCAGTCTACTTCAATTAGTGTTGGTGATAGTAGTTATACCAATAACTCTCCTGGTCTTAGGGATGGAGTTGTCGCTAAATATTCTGCACCTTTGTCAGCAGTGTTTTCGGAAATAAACGAAATTAACTGTAATGGAGATGTAAATGGTAAACTGGTGGTTACACCAGAATTTGGTCAAAAACCTTATGCATATGAATGGAGTCACGATGGAGGTCTTGTTGATTCTACCGCAATTAATTTAACAGCCGGGGTGTATAATATTACAGTAACAGATGCTTTAGATTCTACAAAAATAATTTCATACACATTAGTAGAACCATCACCAATAACTTTTAATCCAGCTATAACCAACATTACTACTTGCAGTTATAGTCAGGAAGGTGCAATTGACTTAAATACTTCAGGTGGAACAGGGAGTTTTACATATCAGTGGCAAGCAACAAATGGTGGCTATGGAATTATTATTGATGCAGAAGATCAAAGTGGACTTACAATTGGAACATACAATGTAAGTGTTACAGATGCTAATCAATGTAATGCAGATACTTTAATAGTATTGACTAGTTCAGTGGATCCAATAATATTTACAAATTCCATAGTAACAGATTCTTCAACTGCAGGTGCTGGAGCTATTGACTTAGAATTTACTGGAGGTTTTGGCGTGTCATTTACCTTTAACTGGGATTATCCAACGGGTGGTTCTGCAACAACAGAAGATATTTCAAACCTTCATACAGGAAATTATACTGTTACTGTTACAGATGCTCATGCATGTGAGTTTGATACTATTTTTAATGTTGCCAACCTTGATACTTTTTATACTTTTATTGCTGATTTTAAAGATGCATGTAAAGGAACAATTAATGGTTACGCAAATGCTTCTTTCTATTCACCGGATAGCCATACCGGGATTAATTATTTATGGGATGCAAATGCAGGTAGTCAAACTACTGCGTTAGCTACTAATTTGGCACCTGGAAGATATTATTACGTGACAGTAACTGATGTTGAAAATGATCCTGATATAATTCGTGTTGATAGTGTTTATATTGACGAGCTAAGCTATGATTTTACAGGATCACTATCTGGTACATCCTTGCTAAATTGTTTTGGAGATACAGACGGATATGTTGACCTAACAATTACTTCTGCAGGAGTTTTACCTTATTCATATAATTGGAGTACAGGATCTACACTTCAGGATTTAGTTGATGTTGGTGTAGGATCATATAGCGTTACTGTAACTGATGAAAATAATTGCCAATTTTCAGAAACAAATTTCACTGTAAATCAACCTACTGTTTTGGCGGCGGTTGCAGAAATTGTTACAGAACCTTCTTGTAATGGTGATTTTAATGGTGAAGTTACTGTAGATAGATCAGGAGGTACATCACCATATACATATCAATGGGATGATCCTGGATTTCAAAATACAAGAAATGCTGATGGCCTAGACGCAGGATTTTATACTGTTACAGTTACTGATGTTAATAGTTGTAATGCAAGCTCTGGAATTAATTTAACAGAACCGGATGAGATTAGCATTATAAAATTAATTTCAGATGAAACATGTAATACATCATCTGATGGTTTTATATCACTTACAGTTTCTGGAGGGACAGCACCATTTTCATATTTTTGGTCAACAACTAATGGATCAGGAATAAATGTAACTGATAAAGACCAAAGTGGATTAACAGCAGGCGATTATTATGTAACTATTACCGATAATAATAACTGTACTTATGAAGATAGCGCAAAAATCTTAGAACCTTTATTATTAGAAATTACTTTAGAAGAAACTATAGATGGAACTTCATGTACAGGTGAAGATAATGGAGCTATTAATATTACAGCAACAGGAGGAACTGGAAGTTTAACTTATACATTAAATCCTGGAGCGATTCAAACAAATGCTACTGGTAATTTTATTAATGTTGGTGAAGGAATATATACGGTTGATGTTGAAGATGATAATGGCTGTATAACAACTTCAAGTTCTTTGACAGTTAATGAACCAGAAATATTAACTATAAATACAGATAATGTTACTAATGCAACTTGTTTTAGTACAGCAAATGGGAGTATCGAATTAACTATCACTGGAGGAACTGTTGCAGGAAGTTATCTTTATACATGGACAACATCAAATGGCTCAGGATTAGTTGATGGTATAGAAGATCAACTTTCAGTTGGGGCAGGTACATATAATCTAACTGTTACAGATGATAATTTATGTGAAGCAAATGAGATTTTTTCTATCACCGAACCAGCTTCAATGGATATTACCAAAACAGTTTATCCTCCATTTTGTGCAGGTACAGATGATGGAGTAGTTGTGATAACTGTTACTGGAGGTGTATTACCATTATCATATTTTTGGTCTACAGTAGATGGATCGGGACTGATACCTGTAAATAAAAATCAAGGTGGATTAAGTTCTGCAATGTATTATATAAGAGTTGATGATGCATTGGGGTGTATATATAATGATAGTGTCGAAGTAGTTGATCCTGCATTAATTTCTATAACAGGAGAGTCATCAACGGATGCTACAGATTATAATACAAATGACGGGACTATTACAATAGAGGTTACTGGAGGAACACCACCGCTATCATTTACTTTAAATCCTGGAGGTAAAGAAAACTCTACAGGTATATTTGATGATCTATTTCCAGGAGAGTATACTGTAGAGGTGTCTGACGTAAACAATTGTGGTCCTTATACTTCAGATACTTTAATTGTTGGGTCTCTTAGTTCTATTTTCAATATTAATTTAGACGATAAAATCAATATATTCCCGAATCCTGCAAATTCTATTATTTATATAGATTTTGATATTGAACAAAAGGAAATTTATACTATGCAATTAATTAATATCTCAGGTCAAATATTATATACCGATGAATTTAATTCTGAACAAAATAAAAAAGGAATAATTGATGTGAATCATTATCCAAGAGGAATTTATTTTATTAAAATATTCAATAATCAAACTAGTTATCAAGAAAAGATATTATTGCAATAGTCACTAAATTAGAAAATTACAAAAGCTCCAATCAGGAGCTTTTTTTATTTGTTAATATAGTTTAAAGCGATAATTTGTTGACTAAGCTATAGATAATTATCTTTGTTTCAAATATTAATTTTTACAGTTATGAATATACTACTATTAGGATCTGGCGGAAGAGAACATGCGATTGCGTGGAAATTAAGTCAAAGCAAAAAATTAAGTAAATTATATATTGCTCCAGGTAACGCAGGAACATCTCAAATAGGGATAAACGCGAGTTTAAATATTGCTAATTTTAGTAGTATAAAGGATTTTGTAATTGATAAGAATATAGAAATGATTATCGTTGGTCCAGAGCAACCGTTAGTAGACGGGATAGCTGATTATTTTTTGACCAACGACGAGATTAAAGATATTCCGGTAATAGGACCTGTTAAGGCAGGGGCAATATTAGAAGGCAGTAAAGATTTCGCTAAGGATTTTATGTCTAAACATAATATCCCAACTGCAAAATATATGTCCTTTACTAAAGCAAATTTAATCGAAGGGAAAAAATTTCTTGAGACTTTATCAGCCCCATATGTTTTAAAGGCTGATGGATTAGCTGCAGGCAAGGGAGTTTTAATTTTGAATGATCTAGAAGAAGCTAAAGATTCATTAACTGAAATGCTTAGTGGACAATTTGGTGAAGCTAGTGAAACTGTTGTTATTGAAGAGTTTTTGGATGGAATTGAATTGTCAGTTTTTGTTCTTACAGATGGAAAATCATATAAAATTTTACCTGAAGCAAAAGATTATAAGAGAATCGGTGAAGGAGATAAAGGTCTAAATACCGGTGGGATGGGAGCTATTTCACCAGTTTCTTTTGCAAATAAAGAATTTATTGATAAGGTTGAAAAACAAGTTATTCAGCCAACAATAGAAGGCATTAATAAAGAAGGAATTAACTATAAAGGATTTATCTTTTTAGGTTTAATAAAAGTAGGTGACGAACCTTTTGTAATAGAATATAATGTCAGAATGGGGGACCCAGAAACCGAGGTTGTAATTCCTCGTATTAAATCTGACCTGCTTGATTTGTTTATCCATGTGGGAAATGAGACCTTACAGGACGCTGAGTTTGAAGTTGATGGCAGAACTTGTTCGACTGTCATGCTTGTTTCAGGAGGATATCCTGAAAAGTACGAAAATGGAAAGTTAATATCAGGTTTTGAAAATATAAACGACTCAATTTTATTTCATGCCGGCACAAAACAAAATCATGATAAAATAGAAACTAATGGAGGAAGGGTAATTGCAATAACTTCGTATGGCAATAATAATCAAGAAGCATTAAAGAAATGTTATGATAATGCAATAAAGCTTGATTTTGAAGGGAAATATTACAGAAAAGATATTGGATTTGATTTAAATTAAAATATAAATGGTTTCACAAATTTTAAAAAGTAATCAGCCGTCGGCACTTATATTAATAATTATCACAGGTTTGGCCTTATGGTTTGGTTCTTTCCTATCACCAATCGGGATGAATATTCCATCAGATAGTATTAATATGCCTTTATATGAGATAATTTCAAATAGCTTAAGCAAAAATTCAGTAATTTCGATAATTCTTACATTTATCTTAATTTTTATACAATCTTTATTACTCATTCAGTTTAATAAAAAGTTTATTGTAATAAATTTCCGAACTTACCTACCAGCATTTTTTTACATACTAATTGCCAGTAGTTTCATTCCCTTACAGAGACTAAATCCTGTTGTTTTTGGAACACTATTTTTATACATGTCCGTATTTTTTATTTTAGGTGTTTACAGAAATGATTTTGCTTTAGATAAACTTTATTTAGCTGGTTTTTTTATTTCTATTGCATCACTATTCTGGGCGCCATTTGCAGTTTTCTTTTTAATATTAGTAATCTCATTAATTATTTTAAGACCTTTTGTTGGCAGGGAATGGGTAGTTAGTATATTAGGGTTTTTAACCCCATATTTTTTTGTTTACGTATATTATTTCGTTTTTAAAAGTGGTGAAAAATTAGATATGTTGATTGCTAATGTTTCCGATAGTTTTAAATTAATTAAACAGATTAATCAAATCCACTTCGCATATTATATCTTTTATGGATTAATAATTATATTGATTGCAATAGCTAGCATATCAATCATTAGAAATTTTCAAAAAAAGAAGATTAGAATTAGAAAATTCTACACATTAAATTGGTGGGTATTTATTTTAAGTATTCTATTGTTTGTGTTTTTTGAGAATGTAGGGTATGAAATAATATTTATAATCGGGATGCCTATTTCATTTCTTATTACAGATTATTTTTATGCAGTTAAAAGAAATCGATATTTAAATAGTATACTATTAATTCTTTTTATTTCGATTACATATATACAAATAATAGCTCATTATTAGTGAGCTATTTCAATTTCAAAATTAAATAAAGCTTATAATTTTCTTACAAAAGAAAGTAAAGCTACGGCTAATCCTTGCTGTCCTTCTTTAAACGTAACCATCATATGATAAACGCCAGTTGTGGAACATTTGAAAGTAACTTTAGGGTAATACTTACCAGTTGCGATAATATAGTTAGTGGTAACTAAACGATTATTGTCGTATAGTTTAAAAATAGCTTCTCCTTGAAAATCTTTAGAATTACATATAGAAAATAAATATTCTGTATTTTTACTTAAAACAACTGAGTAGCGTTGAATGGGCATTTCTTCACCAGGCTTAGCTGCGTCAAGTTTAATTTGAAAGTCTTTAAGATACATTGCATCACCTGCAACCATATTACAAATATCAACAAGTTCTTGTCCCGACTGAGCAAAAAGCTTATTACTATTTCCAACAAAAAGGATTGCAAATAATACGAATAATATTTTTAGTTTTCTCATATTTACAATTGTATTATTTTATTGCGAACTTCAATAGTCTTATCAACAATCTTTAGAAGAGTTTCGTTAGATATATCGATAAACTGTTTGTCGTTTTGCTTAAATACTAACATTCCATCTTCTTCAACCATTTCAGGTTCACCTTTCTCATAAGTAATTGTAACTTCTTTAAATAGAACTTGTATTTCAGTAAGATCCTCAATTAAACTTCTAAATTTTGGATCTTTATCATAATTCTTTAGTAAAAGCATTAGATTACCTAAAATTATTTGCTGTTCTCCTATTTTTTCTGAAAGTTCTGCATTTGGTGTATCAGATTCTTTTATAGTTTTACCCAATAAGTACATACTTTCAATCCAAACACCTGTTACAATTAAAGAACTAAGATTACTTCTATTGTTCTCTCTCAAATATCGGTCCATTTGATTAAAATTCTGAACAGATATATACATTAATGAGTCAAGGTTTTGATTATTAGTCACTAATCTTTTTAGAGTGGTAAAATCAAAAAATTGACCTACACGAATTCCATCAGCTAATGTTTTAATTGCAGAAATATAATCTATAACAGAGCCAGTTTTGTTATACATATTTTGGTAGCCTAAATCAGCACCAAAAATGCCTAATCCGATTGCTTTTTTGAAGTTTGTATTATAATTGTCAACATAATCTGTTGTTGCAAGATAGTCTTTAGAATATGGTACACCCACAGCCTTTATTAAAGCAGATATTTCAACTGGAGAAGATATATTTTGTACAATGTCCTCCATTGCTTCTTCAGAAATTTGCAAATTTCCATCGTAAATCACAGAATCTGGAATATTAAATTCATCAGAAAAATCTGTATCTTTTGGTTTATCCGAACCGCCACAAGCCGCTAGTAATAATAAAGATAGTAGTATGTAAATCAATTGTTTGTTCATAATCAATAATCTTGAATTTCAATTATTTCCCAAATTTGTCATATCTTATAAAGATATAAAAATAATCAATATTTAGAAAAAATATTTCTTTAACTTAATCTTTTCGGGCAAATCAAGTAATTTTTTTAATAAATTAAAGTACAATGTAATATAAAAAAATGCTGTAATAACCCATATAAAAATTAGATTAAACCAATAAGTATCACGGTATTTCCCTGCAAAATATTTTTGAGGAGCAAAAAAGTGAGATCTAAAATTAAAGTAACCTTCAATATCTGGATCTCTATAAATAGGATCAACTTGTTGTATTAATTCATCTTTATATCTAATGATTTTATTTTTTTCGTAAACTTTTTTCACTTGATCTTCAACACTTTCATTATGGAAAGCATTTCTCTTATTAACGTATAATTCAGCATTCGTATTTAAAAGATATCTAATAATATTTTCTTTCTCATTATTAGCTTTTTGAAAAATAAGAGAATAGTATGAATCAAGTTTCTCAATATAATCTGTTGTTTTATTTAATACTATTTCATTGAATTGGGAGGTATCTAATTGATGACCAGATTCAAATGGAATATTTGTTCTAAACTCTTCTTTTTGAAGTTCTGTCTTTAAGAGCTGTAAGTCCTCGGTTATTGTTTTTCTTACCTCGCTATCTGTTGAGAATTTATACCAATTATTTTCAATAAATTCAGTTTTCTTTTCGAGTTCAGGTAAATAATAGACTTGTTTGAAATCGGCATTACTCTCGCGTTTTTCTATTTCAAAAAAGGTTTTCTCAAATTCATTGTTTTTAAATTGATTTACCATAAGTGCTTCAAAAGACCACTTAGTTGGCATAAATTCGGCAATAAAAGGAACCTTTTTTACACTTCCAATGCTTCTATTCATTTTATCAAATGGAAACATTGCTCCACTTAAAATCATCATAGGAATCATTACAAGCGGGATAAGAATGTATATTGTTACAGCTGAATTGAAGGATGCTGATACATTTAATCCAAGCATATTAGCAAATGCGGCTGTAGTAAACAATGCAAACCAATATTCAAAGGTCATAGCTCTAATACCTAAAATATTATTTGCAATAAGAACAAATAATATTGCCTGTATTGCTGATATAGTAAATAGTATGAGAATCTTAGAAACAAGATAACTTGATCGACTTAAATTAAGGAAAGCTTCTCGTTTTAGAATTTTTCTGTCGCGAAAGATTTCTTCAGCACTAACTGTTAATCCGAGAAATAGGGCAACAATAAGGCCCATGAAAATATAGATATGGATATTCTCATTTTCTCTAAATATGTATAATTTTGAATTTGGATCGGCAATATATCGAATAATAAAAGATAATATAAAACCTAACAATGGAGCTTCAAGTAAATTAAGTGCAATGTATTGAGTATTGCTTATTTTAGATAAGAAATCACGGATAGTAAATATTTTTAATTGTCTAAACCACGAAGGAATGCTTAATGTTGATGGGGGAGCTTCTTTAACTTGTGGAACTTTTTTAAGTTTAATATTTTCTTGAAAGGTTTCTTTCCATTTTTGAGGGGAAATTTTTCGCTTAGGTGTATATTTACCATATTCATCAACAACCTTAGCTTCAATAATATTGAAAATATGTTCAGGATTTACATTCCCACATGTTGTACACTCTCCAACTTCACTATTAATCTGGGCATCGATGCGTTTGAAATACATAACACCTTCAACTGGATTTCCATAATATATCATATAGCCACCAGTATCCAAAATCATCATATTATCAAACATTTTATAAATGTCAGATGATGGTTGATGTATTACGACAAAAATAAGTTTTCCTTTTAAGGCAAGTTCTCTTAAAAGATCCATTACATTTTCAGAGTCTCTTGATGACAATCCAGATGTAGGTTCATCAACAAAAAGGATGGAAGGTTCTCTAATTAATTCTAATGCAATATTTAATCGTTTACGCTGTCCACCACTAATCATTTTATTAAGAGGTGATCCAACTTTTAAATCTTTTCGATCAAATAGGCCTAGGTTCGTAAGTGTTTTATTGACTAGTTCAACAATTTCTTCTTCTGATTTATTGTTGAAACATAATTTTGCATTATAGTATAGATTTTGAAAAACAGTTAATTCTTCAATTAATAAGTCATCTTGAGGAATATAACCTAAAACGCCTTCAATTTTATCTTTCTCGGTATAAAGATTTACTCCATTTATTAATACTTCACCTGAGCTAGGGGTGTTTAATCCGGCAAGAACATTTAAAAGAGTTGTTTTACCTGCTCCACTTGCACCCATCAATCCAATTAATTTTCCCTGATCTTCAGAAAAATTAATATCTCGTAAACCAATTCCTCCATTTGGAAAAACAAAGTTTAAGTCTTTAGCTGTGTAGGAAATTTTAACAGAAGTTGAGTCTGCTAAATAATGGGCAACAATATCGCTGTAATAAATAGGTTTACCTTTCGGTAGTTTTATTGAACCACCACCAGCAAACAAATATATTCGTTTGTTATTTACGGGCAATCCATTTAAGAAAAGATCCTCTTGCCCATTATATCGCATAAAATAAAGATCAACACTTTTAACTTGTAAAATAAATAGATTACCATCTAAGGCTTCTATTTTTATATGTTTACAATTATCACATTGAATATCTTTATCGTTTATAATTAAATTACTGGAATTGTCAAGTTTCGAGATATCGTTATAAATAACATAACTTTCAATTCCAAGAAATTCTTCTTTACTTAATTTAAAAACTTCGGCAACTGTGTTAATAATTGCCATTCTTTGTTCAGAAAACTTTCTGTCAGCATTTACTAGCTCAAAAAGACGAACAAGAACAATTACTTTTTGTTGCTGTGTTAATGTTTTATTAATTTTTTTACAAATACCTAGGATTCGTACTGAATCTTTTACTGATGTTAATTTTACTTTGTCACTTTTTTCTGCTTTTTCTCCTGTAAATCCTGCTTTTTCATCGAAAAGAGCAAGATATTCAGGTACAGCTTCATCATTTAATTGTTGAGTTAAAAAGTTTTTAACATATTCCCTTTCATTTGATTCTACACCTTCATCCTGTTTAACTATAATAGCAAACAATTGCATAAGGGCTTTTAAAATCTCTTCACTCATAATTTATGATCTTAAAAAAGTAACAAAAACGTAAAAATACTCATCGGTATTTATAAAGTATAGCTTACTTGTTCAAATGGAACATCAACAATATCAGCATATTCTTCGCCTGCTTCTTCCATATCTTCATCATCTTCAGGGAAGAACCATTTAATAAGAACCTCTTTGCCTCCTTCGTGCATATCTTCAAGCTTCATTAAGATATCAAGAATAAGTTTTGAAGATGCTGTATTAAAATAAACTAGTTTAAATGTAAATACAGTTTTTTCGTTTGCTTCATCTTGATAGTCTTCAAGCCAATTAAGAATAGGCTCATAGAATGTTGTTACGTCTTCAGGAAGAGATCTACCTGAAATTTCAAAAATCCCACTATCCTGATCAAGAATTATGGTTGGAGTATCGTCAGTTCCTTTGATCTTTATTACTTCCATAGTATTATAATATTTTATTAAATATTTCTTGAAATTGATGATGTTAGCAAGAAGAATGAACTTCCTTCATCTATTGGCAAAAAGTGAAATTCTAACTTTTTACCTGTTTTACGAGCGATATCAATAAAACCAAGTCCGGCACCACCTTTTTCTGATAGTCGACCTTCTTTCATTTGACTTTTGTAGAGCTCCTTTAATCCTTCTTTATCCAATTCGTTAATATGATTAAGCATTTTGGTAAGTTCTTCAATCTTATCATTCTCAATAACGTTCCCTGTTGTTACATGATAATCTTCTTTTCCTTTACTTACCATAAATATACCTCGACCTGCAAATAAGAAGTCATCTGATCCAAATGAATCAGCATGTTTGCTTATATTTTGCAGACACTCAACCATAACATGAAATACTTTCTTTTGAACAGAATTTGCTTCTGACATTTTTGCCATGTTAGATTCTGTCAAAGAAGTAAAGGCTTTGGTAATTTGGTGTGTAATTTCACCTTCATATACCAAGGTAATCTCGTGAGCTTTCATAGATCTGTAAAAATCATACACAAATTCTAGAAAGCCTTTTACATTACTTTTGTCCATAGGTTGTAAAATTAATATTTATTAAAATAATAAAAAATTAAAATTCGATTCCAATTAATAACACATCATCAATTTGCTTTGTATTTCCTTTCCATTTTGTAAAATCAGACGAAAATAGATTTGAATACTGTTCCATTGTAAAACCATTGTTGTTTTTTATGTGTTCTCTGATGCGTTGAGGAGCATATTTTCTTCCTTCTGGGCCACCAATCTGATCAGGTAAGCCATCAGAAAATATGAAAATTTTATCTCCCTTTTGTATATCAATTGTGTGATTTATAAAATCTTTTTCTGCTTTTTTTCTATGAGGAATTCCTCCAATTGCCTTTCTGTTCCCTTTATATTCTAAAAGTTCCTCATTTCTTAATAAGAATAGTGGTCGATGTGCTCCAGCATATTGTAATTGTTTCTTTTTGGGATCGATTCGACAAAGTGCAATATCCATACCATCTCGAGCGTCAGCATCAATCCTATCTTGCTTTAAGGTAGTTCTAACGCCAAAATGTAGTTTGTCTAGAATTTGTCCTGCTGTGTAATTTACATCATGGTCAACAATGTTATTTAATTGAAAATACCCAATAAATGACAATAGTGCTCCAGGAACTCCATGTCCTGTGCAATCTACTGCTGAAATATATAGAATATCTTCTTTTTTGAAAAACCAAGGAAAATCACCACTAACAACATCTCGTGGTTCATAAAAAATAAACGATTTAGGAAGGTATTCCTGAATAATTGTATTGCTTGGAAGTATTGATGTTTGAATGCGTTGAGCGTAATTTATACTTTCGTTAATTTTTTTATTCTTATCTTTTATTTCAAGTTCAATCTGCTTTGCTTCTGTAATATCGTGTCCAACAAATAGAATTGTTTCTAATTCATTTTCATTAAATTCAGGGATAGAATTAAAATTCATAATTCTTACACCCATATTGGCAGTTGGAATAGTAATTTCTTCGTTAAGTTTCTGATTTGTTTTTCTAATCTTTTTAATCGAATCTTTAAAGAAGTTTACTAATAATGGTTCTATTTCTAAATCGTCAATTCTAGTATTAATGATATCGCTAGATTTTATTCCAAGAAAATCTTCAATCATTGGATTGGCATAAAAGAACTGTCCTTTGGTATTCATTCGTAATATTAAGTCTGGACTGTTTTCTGAAAGCGATTGCATTTTACTTTTCATTCGCTCTTCTTTTTCTGCTCGTTTTCTTTCTGTAATATCTTGCGAATTTAGAATGATACCATTTATAGCTTGATCGCTCAGTAAATTGCGACCTGTAGTTTCAATATGAATTTTTTTACCATTTTTTTTAATATACGTATACTGAATAGTTCTTGAGGTAAAAGAATCTTCTAATAGTTGATCAAACATTTCTTTCATGGCTGCTTCTCCTTTTGCGGTAAGCCTATCCATATCTTTACCTCTCATCATTTCCTCTGGTGTGTAACCAAGGATTTTAAAAACTGATGGACTTTGGTATTTTAGTTTTATTTCACTATCGTATATTGAAATTACCTCAGATGCATTTTCAAGAAGGGAGTGAAGTCTTTTCTGTGCATTCTCAACTTCGTTTATTTGTGTCTCTAAATTTTTATTAGAAATCTCAAGCTCTTCTTGAGTTGCCCTCATTTCTTCAGCATTCTGGCGCAACTGTTCTTCATTTGCTTTGAGTTCTTGAGTCATTTGTTGAGACTCTTGCAGAAGTTTTTCAGTTGTTTGATTCATTCTTAGATTATAAAGCGTTCTAGCTATTATTTCTCCAAGTTCTTTTAGAAAATCAATTGTTAACTGTGAAAACTCATCTTTAAGTGATGCAAATTCAAGAATTCCTTGTAGTTTTTCTTCAGTTACTAATGGAACAGTAAGTATGCTTGATGGTTTTTTATCTCCAAGAATTCCAGATGTTATTGTTGCATAATCTTCAGGTATTTCAGTTCGATAAACAATATCTTGTTCATATGCACATTGCCCTATAAGGCCTTCTCCGATTTTAAATTCTTGATTTATATACCTTTTTCTATTATAGGCATATGTTGCAATATTATGGAGTTTTTTATCTTCTTCTTCATATATATAGAAGGCACCTTGAATAACATCTATATATTTTATTAATTCTAGAATTACTTCGTAGGCAAGTTCATTTATATTATTGTGCATACGAAGAATATCTGATATTATATCTTTTCCTTCTGAGATCCAGTTTTGTTCCTTTTCTTTTTTATTATTTGCTAATAAGTTATCTCGCATTAACAAAAGAGATTTTGCAAGAATATCATTTTCGTCATTTAGCCTGTAGTCCTCTTCGTAATTTCCTTCTCCAATCTTTTTTGCGAGGGTAGCATTTTTATTAATATTTTGATCTCTTAGCTCAATTACAGCTTTGAATTCATTTTTATCAGTTTCACGTTTTTTTATGAAGATAAAAATGAGAAAACCAATAATAATAGGTGCTAAATCTACAATCCAATGAACAGGATTATTTATATGTATTTGTTGAATTGTTGAAAGGTTTACTGTTAAATTATTTGTAATGATGTCTATCATCCACGACAGAAATATAAAAATAAAAGAAATGCTAATTCCAATGATTAAATCATTATATGAAATTGCTTTTATTTGCGTTTTATTTTTTTTGATGATCATATTAAATAATTTAATACTTACTTAAGGTTTTGGCTAAAAGTATGGCTGTTTTCTCAAAAAGGTCATTAAATTTATGTTCAAATTCTTTAAAAGAAGCAAACTCTACAATCCCTATAGTTTCGTTGTTAGAAATTATTGGGATAATTAATAAATTTTTTGGTGAGCTACTTCCCAATCCTGATAATATAGTTACATAATTTTCAGGAATATCTTTTATATTAAGAATAGTTTTATTTTTTGCAACTTGACCAGAAAGCGATTCCCCTAGTTTAAAATTTTTAGGCTCTTCTTCTCCAAAGTAAGCATATTTGCTAATGTTTTTAAATATATCTGAATCTTTTTCTTTTAGAAAAAACAATCCTTGGACAATATCAAATTCTTTTGCAAATTTACTTAAGAACGCTTCTGTATATTTCGTTATATCAAATTTCGAACTTTCTTTTGGAATAATTTTTTTAGTAAAATTTTCAATATCAATTATTTCATTTGTTTCATTTTCAGAAACAGTATTTTTAGAAGAATCTTCATTAGAGAACTTTATCTCTTTAATTAGATTTTCTTCACCTTTATTAGCAAAAACATTAAATAATAAAATAAATAATATTGCTGTTATTAGAATTGAGGCTATTATTAAAAACGATATTGTTTTTTCATTTGCATCAATATTATTTTCAATAATTAAGTTTTTAATTTTTCCAAAAAGCACAAAAGAAATTATCAACTCTGATAGAAGAGCAATTATGGCTACGATTTTATGTGTCTTAAAATTATTCATGAATTAATATCATTTTAACTTTAATAAAAAGTTGATAATTTGCTGTGTTGTAAAAATATGATCTACAGATGTTGCTTTTAAAGATGCTTCGGTCATTGTTCTAACCTGACATTCGTTTGGATCTTGAACAATTGCTGTTCCACCAAGTTGTTTTAATTTTTTTAAACCATTAGCTCCATCACGATTAGCTCCAGATAAAATTATTCCGATTAATTTGTCTCGATATGCTTGAGCAGCTGTTTCAAATGTTAAATCGATAGAAGGACGAGAATGATTAACAGGCTCTTCAGTTGAAAGTGCAATTCTTTTATTTAATTCAACATACATATGATAATTGGACGGAGCCAAGTAGCCTTTCCCAGGTTTGATATTTTCTTTGTCGTAAGGCTCTAAGATTGGTATTTTAGATTTTATTGATAAAGCTTCAACGAATCCAGATCTAACATGCTTTAGTCTATGAAGACTTAAAAGCACAGGTAATGGAAAATCTTTTGGTAAAGAGTTTAATATCTTTGTTATTACCTGAAAGCTCCCAGCTGAACCGCCTATAACTACTGCCTTATACATTTACAATTTTTATGATAATTTCTTTTTATAAATACTTTCAGACTGATTAATTAATGTATAATCTTTATCTGAGTTCCAATAGTCTATTTTCTCATTGTTTCCAATAATCAAATGTCCTCCAGGAATCAAACAATTATACATTATTTTAACAAATCTTTCCTGTAGAATTTGATTAAAATAAATCATACGATTTCTGAACAGGATTAATCTTACCCCTTTGGGATAATCATCAAATATAATATTTTGTTTTATAAATTTTGTATTCTTAATTAAAGAAGTGTCCCATTGGGCTTTTTCGCCATCGGAACTATAAAAGTCAGATAAATTTGAATCACTAAAAATTCTGTTAAAATTCACATCGTTAGTTTCAATTTTTTTAGGATCAAAATAACCATTCTTGATATTTTCAAGATTAAGTTCACTTATGCTTGACACAATAAATGTAACTTTATCTAATAAGTTTAATTTCTTTAATAGAATTGATATTGAAAATAATTCTTCTCCTGTAGAAACTTCAGGAAACCATATTTTAAATTTAGGTGCGTTAGTTACTAGATTTGGGAGTAAGTCGTCGTTTAAAACCCTCCACAAAGCGGGGTCACGAAACATCTCAGTCGTGTCAACGCAAATGTCTTTTAAAAAAACATCAAAGAATTCCTTTTCAGATTTGATTTTATCAATAAAACCATCAGCATCCTTTAAACTATATTTTTGAATTGCTTTTTCGACTCTTCGCTTAAAAAAAGTCAACGCATAGTTTTTAAAATCATAATTATAAACATCCTGTAATGTTTTAATTATGTTCCTAGTATGTACTATGCCTAATTCGTATTTATTCATTTCTTCAATTAAATAATCATCAATTACTTTTTCCTGTACGCTTGACCTTTTTTCTCATATTTCGAAGTAATCTCTCCAAGCATTGTTTCATGCATTCCTAAAACTAAATATCCGTTCGTATATAAATGGTCGTGAAAAAGTTTAAAAACTTTATTTTGAAGACTATATTTAAAGTATATAATTACATTTCTACACAAGATTAAGTCGAATTTTGCAAAATATAGATTTCCTCCCTGCACTAAATCGTGTTGTCTGAATATTGGTTTCTTTTTTAGAAATTCATTAATAGTAATTGTATCGGTTACTTTATCTATTTTGAAATACTTATCATAAGAAACATCATTATACTCATCGTAATTATATGGATTCTCTTTAATTACCTTATCGAAATTATCAAGATAACCTATGTTAAATCGATATTTATAAATTCCTTTTTTGGCAGCATCAAGAGCATCTGTATTTAAATCACTAGCAAATATTTTAGCTTTATCAAGCATACCCATTTCGTTCAATAAAATCATCATTGAGTATACTTCTTGACCAGTAGAACATCCAGCGTGCCAGATGTTTATATTTTTATTTTGTGAAAATTTAGGAAGTATTCTATAGCGTAATGTTTGCCAAATCTGAGGATCACGAAAAAGTTCTGTTGTATTTACAGTAACATCTTTAACGATTTTTTCAAGAAAATCTTTATTAGTTTTTAATTTATTAATTAAAGCAACAAGATCCATACTGTTGTCGATTAAAATTTTTTGTAATCGACGTTTTAGTGATTTTTCTGAATATTCACTAAAATCGTAACTTGATGTGCTTTTTATTGTATTTATAAAATAATTGACTTCTTGATCTGTTAGAACCATATGGAGCTCTCGTTAAAAAAGTATATACTTAGTACGCTATTTTTTTTAAATAGTTTGTTTAAAAATGCAAAAATAACTAATAAACTTGTACTGAAAAATTTAAGACTAAAACAATTCAAAAAAAATTAAACATTAAATTTAATGATATTGTTATAATGAATCTAGATCAATCAAAACCTACATTAGCAATCTATGGAATTAAAGATATAAAAAATTCTGGATTTCCTGTATTTGTGCATGATCATAATATGACCTTATTTAATAAAGGAAAAATAATAAAGCATATCCAATTAGAAAGAGTATCGCGAAAGAAATATGATAACACTTTGGATAAGAGTATATATGATTTATTGAAATCGGAAAATTTAATCGGAAAAGATTTTGACATTATTTTTGTTGATAATGTAATTGGAAGGGCGTTTATTAGTGAGGATGGTGAAATTCATTTTGAAGCTAGTATTCAAAATGAACTTTCAAATAAGATTGAAAATGGTAAATGCTGGTGGTATGGGAACGAAATAAATGCTTATATACTTAATCATGAGTTGGCTCATATCTATAGTTGTCTTCCTTTTTTTGGAAATTTTACAGAGAACAGTTTATTAATTCATTTTGATGGAGGAGCAAGTTTAAGCAATTTTTCTGCCTGGAAATATTTCAAAGGGCAAATATCTAAATTGGAATACCACTGGGACTTAAAATATTTATCTTCAATTTTTAACGCTAATGCGCTTTCGTTTGCAATTATTGGAGCAAAGGAATTTGATCAGCATTCTGTTCCAGGTAAACTTATGGGATTTGCATCTTTTGGGAATTATTCTGAAGATATCGAGAAATGGCTTAAAGGGAATAATTATTTTCAAGATATTTGGGGAAAGAAATCTTTGTTTTTTCAGAAAGTAAAAAGTGACTTTGGAATTAATCTCCACAGCTTTGATCAGAAAAGTCAATTTCTTCAGGATATTGCAGCAACCTTCCAATATATTTTCCAGAGGGATTTTATTAAAAAAGTTAAGGATCTTAAAAATGAAACGAATACTGATTATCTTTATTTAACTGGAGGATCTGCGTTAAATATTTTAGTTAATTCAGAAATTGTAAACCAAAAGCTGTTTAAAGATGTGTTTATTCCACCATGCACCAACGATTCAGGATTATCAATTGGTGCTGGAGCCATTTTAGAGCAACTAAAGCATGGTAAATTGCAGTTTCATCAACCCTATTTAAATAATTGGAATATTGATAATTATGAGATTGATTATAATAATGAAGATATAAAACAGCTTGCAAAATTATTAGTAGATAATAAGGTCGTTGGTATTTGTAATGGGAAAGCAGAATCTGGGCCTAGAGCTTTAGGAAATCGAAGTATTTTAGCTCTTGCAAATTCTAAAAATTTAGCAAAAAAAGTAAGCGAAGACCATAAAAAGAGAGAGTGGTTTAGGCCTGTAGCTCCTATAATGCTTGAAAAAAACTCAAAATATTTTACGGGATTAGCTGAGATTCATCACTTAAGTAAATATATGCTACTTGATTTTAAAATTTTACCAGAAAAAATAAAAGAAATAGAAGGAGTAGTTCACATTGATAGAACATCCCGGATTCAAACAATTTATAAAAGAAATGATAATCCATTTATTTATGATTTATTGTTTGAATTAGATCAGAATTATGGCATAAAAGCATTAATTAATACATCTTTCAATATTAAAGGAGAACCAATTGTTCATGCAACCGGCGATGCAATTTGTTCTGCTCATAATATGAATTTAGATGCAGTAGTTTTGAATGGTAAAATCCAGATTATAAAGTAAATCCAAACTTAAGAAATAATGAATTTGCAAGTGGATTGGTAATTAAAGCAGTTTGTATTGGAATTTCTTTAGTTTTAAATACTTTTAATGACCTATTAATTCCAATACTGGCATTAACAACTCCAAATTTATCACCATAATAACTATCAAATGCGTTAAATCCAAGTGCTAAATTAATATTGTTCTTTTCGATAGCTGTTGAATAAGCAAATTGAAAGTAAGTAGAATATCTGTTTTCTTTTGTTTCCTGATTTTTATCATCGCCATATACCATGGTTGCAACTAAAATTGAAATTGGAAAATTGTGAGTTGCATTAAATGCTACATCTAGTTCGATTGTATGATTCGTAGTGTATTTATCGAAGTTAGTTATCTCATTACTTTCACGATATGATGGAGGACAATAATAATCGTAAACAGTAAATGAAAAACTTTTTAAGTTGTATGTAAAAAACAAATCAAGTTCAGAATAGTTTCCATCTAAACTATGAGCTAGCCAAATTCCTGTTGTAGAATTGTTACGCGTTACTTTAAAACTTGGCTCTAAAGTAGGAGATAAACTAGTTGCAAAACCCCTCCATGTATGAATACTCATAAAATCGATTTTAAATTCAGCATTTAAAACCTCAATTTTTTCATTTTCGTTAGAATAAAGATGTTGTGTAACTAAAATAAATATGACTGCGAAAGTCAACTTATAACTATATAACCCTGATTTCATAAACCCCTTAAATTTGAGGGCAAAAGTATATAAAAAGCCGAAAATCTTATAAGGATTTTATCTTTTTTTATTCTAAACTAATAATATGCGTAAGGGCATGGTAATCAGTGCGTAAAAAGTTAAAACTAGAGAATTTTACAAATTGGGATTTTATGTTTGGCGACATAAGATAAATATCTTCTAAATTCTTTAATATTTGTTACTTTAAAGTTCCATCATAAAATGCAGAATTATGAGGATTTCGATTTTTTTATTGACATTAAAATAAAGAAATATTTTTTGTAGCCTTTAAACGAGGAATAATTATTTGTTGGAGATATTAAATAATTATATCTTTGGGCTTTAAATAAACAATCTAATGTGGATTAGTTGATTGTTAATCAAATCATTTCGTCAAATTCTAAAATCGTATTAAATGAAATTTGGAGTAGTAGTATTCCCCGGTTCAAATTGTGATCAAGACATGATTTATGTTCTTAATAATATTATGGAACAAGAAGTAGTAAAACTTTGGCATAAGGACACTGACCTACAAGATGTAGATGCAGTTGTTTTACCAGGTGGTTTTTCTTATGGTGATTACCTTCGTTCAGGTGCGATTGCTCGTTATTCTCCTATAATGGAGAAGGTAATTGAGTTTGCAAATAATGGTGGATTTGTATTTGGTGTATGTAATGGATTTCAGATTCTTTGTGAAACTGGTTTGTTACCAGGAGCATTATTACATAACGATAATCAAAAATTTATTTGTAAGAATATTCATATTATTCCTGATAACAATACAAGTAGCATAACAGGATTACTTGATAAACAAATAGCTTTAAAAATTCCTATTGCACATGGTGAAGGTAGATACTTTGCAAAGAAAGAGGTGTTACAGGATATGCGACAAAATGGACAGATTTTATTTAGATATTGTGATGAGCATGGAGAAATAACTTCAGAAGCTAATCCAAACGGATCTGTTGAAAACATTGCTGGAGTTTGTAATGCAAACAAGAATGTTTTTGGAATGATGCCTCATCCAGAACGTGGTGCTGACGATGAATTAGGAAATACTGATGGAAGACTTATTTTTGAATCTATGTTAGCATTTATACGTAAATAAAAATCTTCTATATAAGATATTAGCCTGATAGTTTTTTACTGTCAGGCTTTTTTTATTCCTTAAAAACAATTTATAAAATCAATTGTTGAAGTACATAACCGGTTAGTTTGATTGTTTTTATTCTCAAATAACTTTATATTTAAACTAAAAAATAAAACTAAAATCATGGACTTAAAACAAGCAATTGAAATTAGAACCAGTATTAGAAATTTTACTGAAGAAAAAGTTCCAGTTGATGATTTAAAAGAACTAGTGCGAAGAGCAGGTTTAGCTCCAAGTGTAAACAATTATCAACCATGGAAATTTTATGCTGTAACAAACAAAGATGTGCTTTCTAAAATGGCCTTTAAAGTTGCAGAAAAAATTAAAGATTTACCAGCTAATAAATCAATAGCATCAGATAATGTTAAGTCGCAAGTTGAATGGTTTGCAACTTTTTTTGAGGATGCTCCAGCATTAATTGCTATGACAATGGAAGATTATGAGTCTGTATTAGAAAAGGGCGTAGCACTAAGTCATGAGAAAATAAATAAAATGAGAAATTTCCCAGACCTCCAGAGTGCCGGTGCTGCAATACAGAATATGCTTCTTTCTGCTGTTGATATGGGATATGGAGCTTGTTGGTTAAGCGCTCCAATGATGGCAAAAGAAAGTCTTGAAGAAATTCTTGAAATAAAAGAACCTCATCATTTAATTGCATTTGTAGCTGTAGGAAAACCTGCAAGGGAATTAAAACCAAAATCAAAAAAATCAATTGACGAAATTTTTAAATTAATCGATTAAAATGTCATATAAAATATATCATAATACAAGATGTCGTAAAAGTCGTGGAGGACTTCAATATCTTGAAGAAAAAGGGATAAAGCCAGAAATTATTGAATATCTTAAAGATAAACCTTTTACTGAAAGTAGTTTAAAAGAAATTATTTCTAAATTAGATATTGAACCAAAAGAGTTAATTCGAACTCAAGAAGCGGAGTATAAGCAGAAGTATAAAGGAAAAGACTTTACTAAAGATGAGTGGATTAAGATTCTTGTTGAAAATCCTAAATTCATTAGACGACCTATTATTGTTAAAGAAGATAAGGCTATTGTTGGAGATATTGTAGAACATATTGATGTCTTGCTTTAATTTTTGTAACTTTTGAATTCTATTTTTTTAAATGAGTTTCATCAAATTTTGATGTTCTAATCATTTTAGATATTAAAAAATACAAACTAAAACTAGATATTTTATGTCAACCCCTGAATTTAATTATCAAGTACCCTTTCCATTAGGGAAAGACGAAGCTGAATATTATCTTTTAACCAAAGATCACATTTCTATTTCTGAATTTGAAGGCAAACAAATTTTAAAAGTTGAAGCAGAAGGTTTAACAAAATTAGCTAATGCAGCCTTCAGAGACACTTCATTTATGCTTCGACCAGTACATTTAAAACAAGTTGCAACTGTTCTTAATGATAAAGATGCTAGTGAGAATGACAAGTATGTAGCCTTAGCAATGTTGCGTAATGCAGAAGTATCAGTAAAAGGAAAATTGCCTTTTTGCCAGGATACAGGAACAGCAACAATTGTTGCCAAAAAAGGTCAGCAGGTATGGACTGGTGGTGGAGATGAAGAAGCACTTTCTCTAGGAGTTTACAAAACTTATACTGAGGAAAATCTTCGTTATTCTCAAACGATCCCTTTGGATATGTATACCGAGAAAAACTCCAAGACTAATTTGCCAGCACAAATTGATATTCATTCAACAGATGGAGATGAGTATAAATTTCTTTTTGTAGCAAAAGGAGGAGGATCTGCAAATAAGACAGCTCTATATCAGCAAACAAAAGCTTTATTAAATCCTGAAAAACTAGAAGCTTTTTTACTTGAGAAATTAAAATCGTTAGGAACGGCAGCTTGTCCACCATATCATGTTGCATTTGTTATTGGAGGAACATCAGCGGAAACTAATTTAAAAACTGTAAAGCTTGCTTCTGCAAAATTCTATGATGATTTACCAACATCTGGTAATGATGGAGGTAGAGCTTTTAGGGATATTGAATTAGAAAAGAAAATATTAGATGCTTCATATAATATTGGAATTGGAGCACAGTTTGGAGGAAAACATTTTGCTCTTGATATTCGGATTATAAGATTACCACGCCATGGAGCTTCATGCCCAGTTGGAATGGGTGTTTCATGTTCAGCCGATAGAAATATTAAAGCAAAAATTAATAAAGATGGTATTTGGATTGAGAAGATGGAAGATAATCCTAGTCAATTTATACCAGAAGAATTAAGAAAACCAGACGAAAAAGGCGCAGTAAGTATTGATCTTAATCAGCCAATGAAAACTATTTTGGGCGAATTAACAAAACACACTGTTGGTACGCGTTTGTCATTAAATGGAACGATTATCGTTGGTCGTGATATTGCACATGCTAAGCTAAAAGATAAGATTGATAGTGGTGAAGGTTTACCTCAATACATTAAAGATCATCCAATATATTATGCTGGCCCAGCAAAAACACCCGAAGGAATGCCATCGGGTTCGTTTGGACCAACAACTGCTGGAAGAATGGATCCGTATGTTGATCCTTTTCAAAGTCATGGTGGTAGTATGGTAATGATTGCAAAAGGCAATCGTAGTCAGCAAGTTACTGATGCTTGTAAAAAGTATGGTGGTTTTTATTTAGGTAGTATTGGAGGGCCAGCAGCTTTATTAGCTCAGGAGAATATCACAAAAGTTGAATTGCTTGAATACCCTGAATTAGGGATGGAAGCAATCTACAGAATCATTGTAAAAGACTTTCCTGCATTTATTCTTGTTGATGATAAAGGAAATGATTTTTATAGTATGGCGTAACGAATTTACTTGATAAATTTTTTAAGCCTTGTAGGATTTCTGCAAGGCTTTTTTATTATGTTTGTCATACTAAAATTTATTATCGATGCAAAACATTCGAAATATTGGAATTCTTGCTCACGTAGATGCTGGAAAAACGACTATAACAGAAAACTTTCTTTTTTTAAGCGGACAAACAAAAATTCTTGGAAGTGTTGATGATGGAACAACACAAACTGATTTTTTAGATGTAGAAAGAGAAAGAGGAATTTCAGTTAGATCGTCGAATACAAGTTTTGAATGGGAAAATGTAAAAATTAATCTAATTGATACTCCTGGTCACGTTGATTTCTCTGCTGATGTGGAACGAGTCTTACGTGTGATGGATTGTGCAATAATGGTAATATCAGCTGTCGAAGGCGTTCAGGCACATACGGAAACCTTATGGAATGCATTGCAGAATAGAAAAATCCCAACACTCATTTTTATAAATAAAATTGATCGAGCTGGTGCAGATGTGGAGCTAGTTATAAATGAGATTCGAAAAGAATTAACAAATAATCTGGCGATACTTTCTGAAGTTTCAAATGAAGCTTCTTTAAATGCAAATGTTAGTTTTTTATGGAATAATGAGGTTTTGAACGATACGATCATTGAATCAATAGCTAACACTGATGAGGATGTTTTAGATAAGTATCTTGATGAGCATAAATTTTCTTTTGGCGAACTAGATAAATCTCTAACAAAAGCAGTAAAAAACTGTAATTTATATCCTGTATTAATGGGTTCTGCTAAAAATTCAATTGGAGTAAGAGAATTATTAAATGCGGTGATTCATTATTTACCGGGATACATTGCAGATGAGTCGAAACCATTGTCGGCATTGATTTATAAGATTGCTCACGATAAAACAATGGGACAAATTGCTCATGTGAAAGTTTATAATGGCACAATTAAAAATCGTGAATTAATTAATAATGCAACTCAAAATATTGATGAAAAGGTTACTCAAGTTCGAAAATTAATCTCAAATAAATTTGAAGATATAGGCGAAGTAAATGCTGGAGATATTGCTGGTATTTGTGGTTTGCAAAATGCGAGAGTAGGAGATGTGCTAGGAGAATTCTCAGATGTTCTTCCTAAAGATATTTCATTAAGAACGCCATTGTTAACAGTTCAGATAAAAGCAGAAAATGATAAAGATTATCCGGCTTTAGCAAACGCATTACAAGAATTATCAAAAGAAGATCCAACATTAGATTTTGAGTGGTTAAAAGATGATAAAGAGCTGCATGTAAAAATTATGGGTTGGATTCAGATCGAAGTAATTGAAAAAATCTTAGAGGATAGATTTGGGATTGCTGCAAAATTTGATGATCCAACAGTAATATATAAAGAAACTCCGTCTAAAACTGGCGAAGGATTTGTTCGTTATTGGATGCCTAAACCGTGCTGGGCGATAATGAAATTTTTAATTGAACCAGGCGAACTAGGAAGTGGAGTAATATATGAATCAAAAATTAGTGTTGACAATGTACACCAGAAATATCAGAACGAAGTTGAAAGAACAATTCCAAATGCACTTAAACAAGGAATAAAGGGATGGGAAGTAACCGATATAAAAATTACTTTAATTGAAGGGGAAGATCATCAGGTGCATTCAAATCCAGGTGATTTTATTGTTGCAACTCCTATGGGAATTATGGATGGACTTACAAATACAGATACAACTTTATTAGAACCATTAATTTCATTTAAAATTTCTGCAACAGAAGATTTATTGGGGGCTATTACCAGTGATATAACACAAATGCGTGGCACATTCGAAAGTCCTGAAATGGAAAATGGTAAATTTATATTGAGCGGAATTTTACCTGTTGCAACATCTTTAGATTTTCCAGTTCGTTTAAGTTCCAGATCTGGAGGGAAAGCAAAGATCTCAACTAAATTCCATGGATACCAAAAATGTGCCAATGAATTAGGTCAAACCAGAGAATATAAAGGGATTAGCCCACTGGATACTTCGAAGTGGATTTTAAAAGCTCGAAAAGCATTGCAATAAAAAACCCATCAAAAGTAATCTGATGGGTTTTAGGGAGATAGTATTTTTTATTCAATTATTAATTTTTGAGTAATTCTTCTTTTATTTGGTAAAATCATTTCTACAAAGTAAATACCTGAATTTATATTGCTAACATCAATTGTCTTCTTAAGAATAGACGAATTTTTAGAAATAATTTTTTCTTTAATTATAGATCCTGAATTATTAATTATTTTAATTACAACTTCACCAATAATATCGTTTTCAAATAATACATTGAACTCTTCATTTACCGGATTAGGAAAAATTTGAAGTTTCTCATGTAAATCATTAGAACTAATTCCTGAGGTATTTTCAACAAGGATGGTAATATTGTAAACTTCGCTTTTATTCATTCCATCATTTACAAATACAGGGACGCTTAATGTTCCATTGAAATTATTATTTGGAATTACTTGAGTATTATTCAAAGTATAATCATCACCTGTGCTAATGGTAAAAGTAAAGTCATCAGGGAATGAATTGTCATTATCGGTTACAATTAAATCAGTAATTGCTATATCAACTGGTACATTCATTTCTGTTGAAAATTCCTTTGTAGTTCCTGTAATTATAGGTATATCGTTATAAATTAGTCGAACAGCAAAGCTAGGATTAGATTCCCCATCAATTTCAAATCTCGAAAATAAAATCAAAGATTTTTCGTCCATTTCGATTGGGGTAATCGTTCTGGAAACATCAATGATCTCAGAGGGTATATTAAAGTTTTCATCTACAGTCCCATCTGTATTAATAAATTTTATTGTTCGTTTAATATCGCTGTTATAATCATTTCCTGTAAGAATTACTCCAGTTTTAAATTCTAAGAATTTCAAAATATAAAAATTTTCCGATATTGAGTTATTATAATTTGTTCTAAATTCATCATAAACAATACCAGTACTAGATGTTTTTATTAAAGGATTATCACCCATATAGTCAAATAATAATATCTCATCATTGTCTAATAAATACATTTCAGTAATATCAAAACCGCTCGGCAAATTTGGAATAAAGTTTTGATTTACAACACCATCAAAATCTAGTTTTACAATATCGGTAAAATTTAAACCATTTACTGTTGTAAAGAACCCTTGATACAATAATGCATTCGATTGAATCCCCATTCCGAAATAACCTGATGCTCCATTTAATTCGGGGATAGTAAAAGAGATGTTTTTTGAACCATCCGAGTTTAATTTAAAAATACCGTTTCCAGAAGCCGTAATAATGCCTCCATTTTCTAAAAAGTTAAATTTTTCAACAAACCTTGCAGGATCGCTTATGGCTTGCGTAATAAACTCGCCGTCAATATCTCCTTTGCTATTTAGTTTTACTAGTTCACTGCCATATGCAAGATAAATGGTAGTATCATTTTTAAACATTACTTGAGAAGGTATTGTGTTTTTAAATGAATTATCGAAAATAAAGTCAGAATTAATAGATCCATCTTCTTCAATTAAAGCAAGATTTGTTGTGTAAATTTCTCCTAATTTCAAAAAGTTACCTGCAACTATTAATTTATTATTATAATAATCTCCTGTCTCATAATATCCGTAACTTCCTATTTCAGGATTAAAATCAGTATCTAAAATTCCATTTTGATCGTATTTTGACAAGCCAAATTCATTTCCGTTGGCTGATAATGCGTTTGTTAAAATTTCAACATCAGATGAACGGTCAATAACTATAGTAGAACTATAGTCAATTTCAATGTTCTGAAAAGAATCAATAAAATTTCCTGATGTATCTATTTTACAAATAAAAGTTTGGTTAGAATTATTAAAAGGGGAAGCAATTATGATAGTTGTGTCTTTTAAATATATTTCACTAACAGGTCCTGTAATAGAAGACGGGTAGTTAAATGAAAAATCTTGATCTCCATTTACATTTAGCCTAACTAATTTACCTGTACTATTACCATTAAAAGAATATATATATGTATTCCCAAGTAAAATTTTCCCATTTTCTTGAATTGTAATTGAACCGATAAGATCACCAGTTCCTGATCCTGTATCAAATGAATTGTCTATGTTTCCATTTGTGTCAAATCGTGCAAGGTCATTTTTTTCAATCCCATTAATTTCTGAGAAACGACCCGAAACAACAATATTATCCCCTTGCATTTCTACATCGGTAAATGCTTGGTCAAATTCATTATTTTGTTTAAAAGTTGCATCAATTGTTAAGTCATTGTTGTATCTTCTTAGAAAATGTTTTCTAAGACCTAATTTTGTGTCATATCCAACTGCAACTATTTTCTCGTTAGTTTGAATAGCAGTTGCAATAAAACTCGATGTGTCGATATTTTCTAATAATGCACCAGAAGAATTCAATTTAACAAGTTTATCATTACTTATTACAATTAAATCTCCATTCGAAAGAATTTTAATATCTTTAACAATTTCATTTTCAGCAACTGAAAAGGTTTCATCTACACTGCCGTCAGAATTCAATCTAATTAAAGAATTAATCTCATCATTCCCAAAGACTGCAAAATCTCCACCTACAAGTATTTTTCCATCATCCTGAAATTTGATAGAATATATTTTTGCCGATGTTATTGGAGTTGGGAGTTTAAATGAATGATCAATCTCCTGTGCACTGGAGATCGAAATAACTATAAAGGTTAAAATAGAAATAAAAGGTAATTTTAGGTTCATAATCTTAAATTTGAGTTAATAATCATTTTCAAATTTAAAAATACATTATTATTTAGTTTCTAGGTAATAAAACGTTAGAATATTTTTGATGGATAAAGAGAAAGTTTTATGTGTCTTTTATAAGAAAAATTGATGAAGTATGATATTAATAGTAAAAAAGGCTGTTTCAGGTATCTTAACTATGAAAGCACTCATTAGTAAAGATTATCAAATAAAAATCTGAATTTCCTAAAACAGCCAATACTTTTCTTTTACGAAGATATATATAAAATTTTTAGCTTCAATAGATTGTAATAAAAAACCACCTAAGTTATAGAACATTAGGTGGATGTATTTTATTGTTTAAAATCCTTAATAAATTTCAACTTCGTAAGGTATTCTTGCTTGTATTCCTTGTTGATTTTTTAATTCTTGGATAGCATTATAATATTTATACTCGTTACCAAGTTCATTCTTAAGAATAGAAACTCTAACATTTCCTTGGAAATCTTCCAATAATTGTTCAATTGGATCTTTTAATTTTGGATAATTAACAGTTCTGTATTTCTCTAAATTAGCAGCTTCGGCAGCCATTGCAATAGCATCGTCTAATCCACCAAAACCATCAATTAATCCTATTTCTAGAGCATTTGAACCGCTCCAAACTCTTCCTTGACCAATTGCGTCAACTTCTTCTGTTGTCATATTTCTACCTTCAGCAACATGAGAAATAAAAGTAGAATAAATATCTTCGATACTTAACTGAATAACTTCTCTTTCTTGAGCAGTTAATCTACGTGTGAAAGTACCCATGTCGGCAAAGTTATTTGTTTTAACTACATCAACATAAACTCCAAGTTTTTTATTTAGAAGTTCTTTTCCATTAAATAAAACGCCAAATACTCCTATTGAACCTGTAATTGTGTTAGGGCTTGCAATAATTTTTTGAGCAGGAGCTACAATGTAATATCCTCCTGATGCAGCAACATCACCCATTGACGCAATAACTGGTTTTATTTCTTGTGCTAATTTTACTTCTCTCCAAATTACTTCTGAAGCTAATGCACTTCCACCTCCTGAATTAACTCTAAATACAATTGCTTTAATAGAAGAATCTTTTCTTGCTTTACGAATTGCTCTTGAAATACGGTCAGAACCAATAGTTCCTTCCTGACCTTCTCCCATCATAACTGTACCGCTAGCATAAATAACAGCAATTTTATCCTTTTCTAATGATTTACGTTTTGCATTAGGAGCTTTTGTATATTTTGCCAATGAAATACTTTCTAATTTATCGCTATTCTTTTTATTTGTTAGTGATGCTAGTTCATCTAAAATTTCATCTTTATACTTAAGCTCATCAATTAAGCCATTTTCAACAGCTGCTTTTGCATCGTTAAGAGTAAGGTTGTTAGCTAAAACGTTAAGTTCTTTAACGCTTATGCTTCTTTCTTCTGAAATACCCTTAAGAATTTGATGCCAAATAGAACCCATATATGTCATAACTTGAAGGCGGTTTGCTTCACTCATCTTAGTATACATGAATGGTTCAACAGCACTTTTAAATTTACCATGACGAATAATTTGTGGTTCAACACCAAGTTTCTTCATAGTTTCTTTAAAAAACATTATTTCAGAACGCAAACCAACAAATGTTAGAAGGCCTTCTGGATTTAGATATACTTTATCTGAAACACTTGCGATATAGTATGAAGGCTGAGTATATGTATCGCTGTAACTTATTATAAACTTTTCAGATTCTTTAAAATCAATAAGCGCATTTCTGATTTCTTCAATTGTAGCTATCCCAGTCGGAATAACTGTTAAATCAAGATAGATACCATCAATGTTTGGATCTGTTTTTGCTTTTTTGATATTATTTAAAATATCGTTTAAACCAAGCTGGTTTTGAGGAGAAAAGCTTGTAAAATCAAAGCTGTCAAATGGACTGTTATTACTTCTATCCAGAATAGGTTGATCAAGCTTAATATGAAGAATCGTATGTTCTTTTACTTTTACTGGTTGGTCTTGCGATGATACCATTGCACCAATTCCGCCAATTAATATGAAAAACATAATAATCCCAGCTAACAAAACGCCTAAAACTGAGGCTAATAAATACTTAAAAAAACTTTTCATTTTATATAATTATTAAGGTTAATTTTATTGATAAATGATAAAAATATAATATTAAAACTACTATAACAAAAAAATATGATTTGATGTTTAAATAATACTTTACATGATATGGTTGATGTTATATTTATATTGTATTAGTTTATGTAATTTTGCTTTTATTACAAATAAGACATAAAATAATTTAATGAATCAGGTTTATTTATTAATTGGGGGTAATTTAGGGGATAGATTTTTATTGCTTTCGCAAGCAAATGAAAGGATTGTAAATAACATTGGAACTTGTATTAAAAAGTCATCAATTTATGAATCTGAACCATGGGGCTTTGATTCAGAGCAAAATTTTTTAAATCAGATATTAATTATTGATACCACTTTAAATTCATTAGAAGTTTTAAATGAGTGTCAAAAAATAGAAAATGAACTTGGCAGGATTAGAGAATCTGAGAATTATGCCTCGAGAACTATGGATATAGACATTTTATTTTTTAATAATGAAATTATTACTGAACCTCGACTAAAAATTCCTCATGAGCATTTGCATAAAAGGCGTTTTACTTTAGAGCCATTGGTTGAGTTAACTCCTGGCTTTATTCATCCTTTACTAAATAAATCATTAAAAGAAATATTAAAGAATTGTTCAGATATGTCAAATGTAAAAAGGTTATAATTACATTTTACTTCCAAAAGCTAAATCTCCCGCATCGCCTAATCCAGGAACAATATATGATTTTGAAGTAAGTTCATCATCCACATCACCAGCCCAGATAGTTACGTTTTTCATATTAACATGCTTTTTTACATAATTTAAGCCTTCGGTGCTTGCAATAATTGTTACAATATGAGTATGAGTAGGAGTACCACGCTCCAATAAGCCTTTATAAGCAAGCGCCATTGATGCACCCGAAGCTAACATTGGATCTGAAAGAATTAATGTTTTATTATCAATTGAAGGACTTGAAAGATGTTCGAATTGTATTGAAAATGAGCCATCTTTATGGTATTTCCTATGAGCAGAAATAAATGCGTTTTCGGCTGAGTCGAAATAATTCAAAAATCCGTTATGAAATGGTAGTCCCGCTCTTAAGATTGTAGCGTTCACAATCTGTGTTTGTGGAAGTGTCATTTTCGATGTTCCTAGGGGAGTTGTAATTTCTTGTTCTTTGTAATTAAGCTGTTTACTAATTTCGTAAGCAAATATTTCACCAATACGTTCCATATTTCTTCTAAATCTCATACTATCTTTTTGGATTTCTTTATCACGTAATTCAGAGATAAAAAGATTCATTAAAGAATTTCCCCTAGCAAGAATATTAACCATGTCAAAAATATTTTATTAAAAGTTTAAAAATAAATGGTAGTTTACTCATATAAAAACCTGTGTATTTATATGCATGAGCACCAACTCCTGTCAAATAATCAATATCATTAATTGTAATGATATTTTCAAGGTTCAAAGTTAAGTTTTTTTCGGAATGAGTTTTAATAAAATTACTAATAAGTAAGTGCATGGCATTTGTTTTTAATCCGTAATCATTAATAGAATTAAAAAGCAAATGTATTTTATACTGCGATTTTATAAACAGTGCAACTGCGCATAAATTATTTTCGGCGGTGTAAGCGCCATAAATTTCAGTTAAATTATATCTTAATCCATGAGCAAGAATCATTTTCAGTTTTAAAAGTTCATTTTTACTTAATTTGGGATTTGAATAAACTTTGTTTTTTAGAATAAACCTGAATAGTTCATTTGGCAATAAACCCCTAATAATTGTAGTTTTATTTTGAACAGCAAGTTCAATATTTGCTTGAAATTTAAGAGAGAAGTTTGTATATAGTTTTACATAAGACTGCATTAGATCTAATTCAAAAGTTGAATGCTTTTTAGTCTTTTCTCCAGAGAGTTTATTAAATTTATTTAATAGTAAATTTATATTTGAGAAACTTTTCGGGATAGATTTAATGAATTCACTACTAATGTTTTCAGATAACACATTGTTAGAAAAAATTCCTAATCGATTACTTAATTTTGAATTGAAAATGATTTTATGTTTGAATTTCTCAACTTGAATTATTGGCATAACATATTCGTAATCGCCAGAAACGAGAGCTGCCCAATTTTCACATATGATATTTAAGTACCACGAAAAAGCAAATATGTTACTATTGATGGAATTATTAATGCAATTATCCCATCGGATTAAATTGATTTCGTGATTTTTTAGATACTTAATATCCAAGATAAACTTTTAGTTAGCTTTTTATATAAAACTTTCATTGTTACTATATATTATACTATCTACAATTTAAGTCTGGATTTGTTTTATAATTTCCCTTCGTCGGCGTAACTATAGTACCTTGTATCGGCAACTACAATATGATCTAATATTGCAATATCGATTAAATCGGCTCCTGTTTTAAGTTTTTGAGTAATGGAATCATCTGCAGTGCTGGGATTTCTATTTCCTGAAGGATGATTATGACACAGGATAATTGATGAGGCCAATTTTTCTATGGCACTTTTAAGTATTATTTTAACATCTATTACAGTGCCAGAAACTCCTCCTTGGCTTATTTTAAATTTTTCAATAATTCCATTTGAACGGTTTAAAAGTAAAATCCAAAATTCTTCGTGAGGAAGGTCTCCAATAATTGGTTGAAATAATTCAAAAACATCATTACTACTGGTAATTTTTTTCTTATTAATAATTTCTGATATTTTTCTTCTTCGTCCAATTTCTAACGCGGCCATAATTGTAATTGCTTTAGCCTCTCCAATACCTTTTAGTTTTGTTAGATCAGGAATTCCAAGTTTACCTAGCTCATTTAGGTTATTGTTTGCACTTTTAAGTAATTTTTTAGATAAATCTACCGCAGATTCATTTTTTGTTCCCGAGCCTAAAAGAATTGCAATTATTTCAGCATCACTTAAATGACTAATGCCCTTCTTTAATAATTTCTCTCTTGGGCGATCTTCAACTGCCCAATCTTTAATTTTAAGACTCTTATATTCTTCCATTATCGTGTAATTCTATTTTGTATGTTATTTAAAATTAGCGATAATTTTATTAAATAAAAAAAGGCATGAAAATAATTCCATGCCTTAAACTGAAAGTTTTAAATATTTTATAAAAGTGGCTTAAGTTTAGCTTCAAGGTTACTTTTTGGAACAGCACCTACTTGTTTGTCAACAACTTCACCGTTTTTAATGTATAAAATTGTTGGAATATTTCTGATTCCATATTTTGAAGCAACACCAGGACTACTATCAACATCAACCTTCACACAAACCGCTTGATCTTTATAATCATCTGATAATTCTTCAACGATTGGACCAATCATTCTGCAAGGTCCACACCATTCTGCCCAAAAATCAACAATTACAGGTTTGTCTGATTTTAATACTATTTCTTCAAAATTTGAATCATTAACTTCTACTGTCATAATTTTTAGATTTTATGTTTTTAACTAATTTTTCAGATTAAAATATCTATACAAATTTATATATAAAAAGTTTAATTTATGGAATATTGTATCTCCGTTTTTTCATTAAGGAAATTTATCAATTCATTTGTAACATCAATTCGCTCAGTACGAGAGAATAAATCCACACCAAAATTTTCTTCGGTATCGATAATTTTAAATCGAAGATTTACTTTTCCTTTTTTTGCTAATACATGTGTCTTTATTTCTTCTATTAATTGCTGATTAATCATTTTTAAAGGGATCTTTAATAAAAGATTTTCAACCATTTCGTCGCGAACCTGACTTAACATCATCATAGTTTTTATTTTAAATTCAAGCTCCTGATCGTTGTATGGTCTGGGTTGAACTTTACCTTTAATCATAAGAGAATAATCGGGGTAACAATATTTCCTAAAGTTTTCATAATCTTTGCCAAATAGTGCTAATCGGTATGAATCTGTAAAGTCCTGAATAGTTAAAAAACCGAAAGGTTTTCCCGTTTTTGTCATCGAATGATGGACATCAGTTACTATTCCAGCAACAGTTAAATCACGTCCATTCAAATTATTTATGTCATTAAACTCATTTAATGATACATTACAAAAATTATCTATTTCTAATTTGAAATCATCCAAAGGGTGTGCAGAAAGAAATATTCCAATAATTTCTTTTTCTCGTTTTAGTTTCTCTAGTTTTGGCCAATCTTCCGTTGATGTCACTTCTGGCTTAGCAATTTCAATACTATCACTACCGCCAAATAATGATTGTTGGTTACTGTTCTGATCGTTCTGATATTTGTTACCATATCGAACCAAATTTTCAACAAAGGTATTTTCTTTGTTATCTTTCGAAAAATATTGTCCTCTATTTAAGTTGTCCAGATTATCTAAAGCCCCCGCAGTGACTAGTGCTTCCAAGTTTTTTTTGTTAACTTGACCAAGGTTATTTCGTTCAACAAAATCATATATATTTTTAAAAGGTCCGTTTTTTTCTCGTTCCTGAATAATTGCATCTACAGCACCTTCACCTACACCTTTAATTCCAGCCATTCCAAAGCGAATAGCTCCATCTTTATTTACAGTAAACTTACGATAACTTTCGTTTACATCAGGACCCAGAACTTCCATACCCATGTTACGGCACTCTTCCATAAAACTAGTGATCTTAGTTATGTCACTAAGATTACGACTTAGTACTCCTGCCATAAACTCAGCTGGGAAATGTGCTTTCAAGTAACCTGTTTGATAAGCTATATAAGCATAACATACTGAGTGGGATTTATTAAAAGCATAGCTAGCAAATGCTTCCCAGTCATTCCATATTTTTTCAATTAGCTTTTCTGGGGTTTTATCGCTTGTCTTGCTACCTTCAACAAAATCTTCACTTGCTAAACATCCATCAGTAAACTTAACCTTAAGTTTATTCATCATGTCTATCTTTTTCTTACCCATTGCCTTACGTAATGAGTCAGAATCTCCACGAGTAAAACCTCCTAATGCTCTGGACTGGAGCATAACCTGCTCTTGGTATACTGTAATACCATAAGTGTCATTAAGGAAAGGTTCCATTAAAGGATGATCATAGACAATTTTTTCTTTACCGTGTTTACGATTAATGAATGATGGTATGTATTCCATTGGACCCGGACGATAAAGGGCATTCATAGCAACAAGATCTTCAAAACGGTTTGGTTGAAGTGCTCTAAGATGTTTTTTCATTCCAGGTGATTCAAACTGGAATATAGCAGTTGTTTCACCTCGACTAAAAAGTTTGAATGTTTCTTCGTCGGTGAGTTCTATATTGTTAATATCAACTTCAATTCCTTTGGAGAGCTTTATATTGGCAATTACATCTTTAATAATAGATAAGGTTTTTAGCCCAAGAAAGTCCATTTTTAATAGCCCAATATCTTCAACAAAACGTCCATCATACTGAGTAGTAAGTAGTTCTTCTCCTTTTGTTGGCATTACAGGAAGATGTTCATCCAGCGGATTTTTACCAATAAGTACACCGCATGCATGTACTCCTGTTTGGCGGACAGAACCTTCTAAAGATTCTGCTAGTTTTATAGTCTGTGCTATTAAAGGATTAGACGATTTCTTTTCTTGCAATAAAGCAGGCTCTTCTTTATAAGCTTTTTCAAAACTCATTTTTGGAGCTTCGGGAACTAATTTTGCAATTCGGTTTGATTCAGATAAATCTAATTTTAATACTCGTGCAACATCCTTAATTGAACTTTTGGTAGCCATTGTTCCAAAAGTACATATGTGTGCAACTTTATCACGTCCATATTTGTCGGTTACATAATCTAATACAAGCTGTCTTCCATCGTCGTCAAAGTCGATATCTACATCGGGCATTGATATACGATCTGGATTAAGGAAACGCTCAAACAGAAGATCGTATTTTATTGGATCAACATTTGTGATTCCCGTACAGTACGCAACAGCTGAACCTGCGGCTGAACCACGTCCTGGCCCTACAAGGACACTATTATCTTTTGCCCAGTTTATAAAATCTTGTGTAATAAGAAAATACCCTGGGAAACCCATATTTATAATTGTGTCTAATTCGAAGTTTATCCTTTCAAGATGTCCTTCGGGAATTGGGTCTCCATATCTTTTTTTAGCACCTTCAATTGTTAAATGACGTAAATAATCTGCTTCAGAATCAAAACCTTCAGGTAAAGGAAAGTCGGGCATAATAGGTTTAGAATCTAATTCAAACTCTTCCACCTTATTGGCAATCTCTACTGTATTTGCAAGAGCTTCAGGAACATCCGCAAATACATTATTCATTTCCTTAGTTGTTTTAAACCACTCTTGCCGAGTGTAGCGCATTCTTGTAGGATCATCAAAATCGCGCCCGGTATTTAAACATACTAACACATCATGAGCTTCTGCATCTTCAGGATCGATAAAGTGAGAGTCATTAGTTGCAATTACTTTAATGTCAAGTTCTTTTGCAAGTTCCTGTATTACTTTATTTACTTTAACTTGATTCTCCCACACATCGGCTCTTAACCTAGGATCGTCATTTTTGTGCCTAATGAGTTCAAGATAGTAATCATCACCGAAGATAGATTTGTACCATATAATTGTTTCTTTGGCTTTATCAAAATTACCTGCCATAATATGCTGTGAAACCTCACCACCAAGACATGCACTACTAATAATAATACCTTCATGGTATTTTTCAAGTAATTCTTTATCAATTCTTGGTTTGTAATACATGCCATCAGTATAGGCTATAGATGTAAGCTTAAGAAGGTTTTGATAGCCCTTATAGTTTTTAGCTAAAAGAATAAGGTGATGACCTGATGCATCTATCTTTTCATCTTTGCGGAGGTGTCCTCGGCGTGCAACATAAGCTTCAATTCCTATAATTGGTTTAATTCCATTTTTCTTACAAGAAACATGAAACTCTTTAACACCAAACATACCGCCATGGTCAGTTATTGCAACTGCTGGCATTCCGTCTGCTTTTGCTTTACTTGCTAATTGTGCAGTAGTTGCTGCTCCATCAAGTATAGAGTATTGCGAGTGTACATGCAGGTGGACAAAAGGTTGAAGTTCAGTCCCGGTTGCTATATTCCGTAATTTGCGTTCTTCTTCTTCAACGGAAATATCGCTAAACTCATTTACTTTAAATGATTCGTATTTTATACCGACAGGTTTAATTGCAGAAGGGTTGTTTCGGTGAAATGCTTCAACTTCTTCATTTGACATCCTAAGGGCTTCATTGCTTAATCCTCCAACTCTTACTAATTCAAGAAAGCATCTTGATGTGGCTTCAACATCAGCTGCCGCATTATGAGCTTCCGGAAAAGGAGCATTAAAAAGTTTTAAGTGAAGCTCTGTAAGTGTAGGTGATTTTAAACCTCCACTTTTATTGCGGATGGCACAAAAATTTGTACTTTCTACTTTTGTACAAAAATTCGGAGCTTTTGTTATTACTTCTTCCATGCCGCACCTTAACAGCTCACTGCCAACTATGTTGATGTCAAATTCAACATTATGACCGATAATAAACTTTGCTTTTTTGACATCCTCTACAAAATCAGCTAAAGCATCTTTTAGCTGAATGCCTTTTTCGTTGGCAATTTCAGTTGTGATACCGTGTACCTCCACTACATCATCTGGTATTGTATAACCTTCGGGTTTAATTACATGATTTTTAGCAAAAAGAAAATTACCTTCCAAATCATGGCATTGCCAGGCTAACTGAACCATTCTTGGCCAGTTTTCAAAATCAGTTAAAGGAGCTTTCCACTTTTTAGGTAATCCTGTGGTTTCGGTATCAAATATTAAAAACATCAAATTTAATTTTGTAGGAGAATAAAAATTGCAACAAAGTTAGTTTAACGCAATACTTTTATAAGCAAATCACATAGCTTTTTTTACAATAATTTTAAAAAATATATAAGATTTAAAAGTAAACATTTCACTCATAAAAATCTTCTTATGTTAATAATTATTGATAAAATGAGGAACTCATTTTTTAAATTATAACAGTTGATTTTAGTTTATGTTTTGATAAGATTCAAAGATGAATTAACTAATTGAGTTTTACCCTCAAATAAGATTAGAAAATGTTTTAATAATGAAATAAATTTGTATCTTTGCCGCACATTTTTAGGAATGTAGGTTTAATTAATAATTTAAAAACGAGAGTATGCCTGTAAAAATTCGATTAACAAGAAGAGGGAGAAAAAAAGCTCCATTTTATCACATTGTTGTCGCAGATAGCAGAGCGCCACGAGATGGTAGATACATTGAAAGTATAGGAAGATATAATCCTACTACAAATCCTGCTACTATCGAGTTAGATTTTGATAAAGCCATTGATTGGCTTCATAAAGGTGCTCAACCTACAGATACATGTAGAGCTATTTTGTCGTACAAAGGTGTAATGATGAAAAAGCACTTACTTGAAGGAGTAAAAAAAGGTGCTTTAACTGAAGAACAAGCTGAGACAAAATTCCAAAGCTGGTTAACAGAGAAAGAATCTAAGATTCAAGCAAAAGTTGATTCACTTAAAAAAGGTGAAGATATTGAAGCTAAGAAACGTTTAGATGCTGAAACTAAAGTACGTGAAGCAAGAGCTGAAGAATTAGCTAAACGAGTTGCGGAAGCTGCTGCTGAGGAAGCTAAAGCTGCTGCTGCTGAGAAATCAGAAGAGGAAGCTGAAGAAGCTCCAGAGGCTGCTGAAGAGCAAGCTCCTGAAGCGGGAAATACTGAAGAAGCTAAAGAAGCTTAAGATATTTTCATGCATGAAAAAAGATGATCATTATTTAACGGGATCGCTTTTAAAAACAACTGGGACTAAAGGCGAAATTATTCTAAAGTTTAATAGTGATTTATCTGATGAAATTTTAAAATTGGAATCAATTCTCATCGAAGTCGATGGGAAATTGGTTCCTTTTTTTATTGAAAATATTAAAGTTAAATCTAATAATACTGCAGTTGTAAAAATTGAGGGTATAAATTCAGAACAATCATCCAAAGAGTTTATTGATAGCGATTTTTATATTTCAAAAAAACAGAAAAAAGAAGTTGACCTAATTCTTGATGAATCAATTGATGTTGCTGGTTATGTTCTAAAAGATCAAAACGAAGAAGTAATTGGAACAATAATAGAGTTTATAGATATAGCAAGAAATCCACTGCTAAATGTTAAAGTTGGTAAAAAGGAGATTTTAATTCCTGCAAACGACGATTTAATAATAGAAGTGGATGATGATCAACAAATCATTTTGATAAATATTCCTGAAGGATTATTCGATATTCCTTAATATTTAATATCTTTTTCGAAATCCTTAATTTTAATTTTCCATTCTTCAGGGAGAAGAATAGGTTTATTTTCTCGTACACCAAACGCAACAAGAACAGCATCATTATGTGCTTTAACTTCTTTAGTATCTGAGTTTATTATTTCTTGAATCATTTGTAGGCTTTTATTCCCAAGAGTATGAACTTTGGTTTGCACTTCAATTTTTTCTTCAAGAAAAATAGGATTGAAATATTCGATTGTGATTTTTGCTAGAACTAGCGCTTGTTTTTTCCAATCGATCTTTGATTGAAATACCTTTTCGAAGTAATGAGTTCGGGCTAAATCAAAAAAGTTCTGATAAACAGAGTTATTTACATGAGCCATTATGTCGATATCGTTAAAACGAATTTGAATAGGTGTATAATGCAGGAAATTGATCTTATTGTTATTCATAATCTTGAAATTCGATATCGAGTTCTTCGTATATTGAGTTCTGACTTTTAAACTCAGGAACAATTTTCTTCATTTTTTTAACGATTTCTATGTTATTATGATGTTTTTGAAGATTTAAAAGTTCTTTAAATTGTTCTTGAACTTGAGCGATATCGTAATGTATTACTTTGGCAATCATTATTTTAGAATGATGCGTTGGAATCGTATTTTCTTTATCGTTAAGTAATTCTTCGTATAACTTTTCTCCTGGTCTAAGTCCAGTATATTTTATCTGAATATCTTTTCCAATATCTAAACCCGAGAGCTTAATCATTTTTTTAGCAAGATCAATAATCTTTACAGATTTGCCCATATCGAATATAAATATTTCACCTCCCTTACTCATTGCTCCAGCTTCAATAACAAGCTGACAAGCTTCAGGGATTGTCATAAAATATCTGGTAACTTCAGGATGTGTTACCGTTACTGGACCACCTTTATCTATCTGTTTTTTAAATCTTAAAATAACTGAGCCATTTGAACCTAAAACATTTCCAAATCTTGTTGTAATAAAATTAGTATTGCTTAATTGATTAAATGATTGCACATAGATTTCAGCAATTCGTTTTGATGCACCCATAACATTTGTTGGGTTTACTGCTTTATCAGTAGAAACCATAACAAATTGTTCTACTTTATATTCATGAGAGATATCAGCTAATAATTTTGTCCCTAAGATATTGGTTCTTAACGCCTCAGTTGGGTTGTTTTCCATCATAGGAACATGCTTGTATGCAGCTGCATGATAAACAAATGAAGGTTTGTGTACTTCAAATAGTCTTTTTAATCGATACTGATCAGCAACATTTCCAATTACAATTTCAAAATTATAGAAATTACTTTTCTCTTGAAGATCGAGTTCCATATCATACAATGGAGATTCTGCTTGATCAAAAAGAATAATTTTCTTTGGATTAAAACTGATTAATTGTCGTACAATTTCACTACCTATTGAACCTGCTGCTCCAGTAACAAGAATAGTCTTATTTAGAAGTTTTTTCTTTATTCTGGTTATATCAAGTACAATAGGAGGGCGTTCAAGAAGATCTTCAATTTTAATTTCTTTTATTTGATTAAAACTTAACTCTCCATTAATCCATGTATTGATATCGGGTACCGAAAGGACTTTTATATTGTTTTGTAAACAATTTTCAATGATGTCTTGTTTCTCAATTGCGTCAATATTTTCTTTTGCAATAATTAATTTGTTGACATTATTTTTTTCAGATAGGTTTGCTAAATGATCCGGATGATAAATTGTAACCCCTTCTAATGCTTTACCAACATTCGAGTAATTTATATCAATAAATGCAATAACTCGATTTTTACTTTCTACATCTTTATCTAGAGTTCTCTTAGTAATTACACCAAATTGACCTGCTCCATAAATTATTACATCTGATTTATCTTTACTTGGGTTGTATAATTCCTGATATACAATCTTAGTTGCTAATCTGAACGAAGCCATTAAGAAAACCGTTAATAAGAAATCAATTATTATTACTGAAAAGGGAATAATATACGATCCGCTAATCAGAAAATAATTAATTACATTCATTAACACAAATACTAAACTTCCACTTATAGCGACAAGGAAAATTCGTTCAGTATCCTTTGCTCCAGAGTATCTAATTATTCCTGCATAAGTTTTAAAAATTAGAAAAGTAATTGATCTAAAAAATAAGACAAAAGGAATAATAAATGATAAAGCCTCAATGTATTCTTCTGGTATTTCAAAGTTAAATCGTAATAAAAATGCTGCTGAAATTGATGCAGCACAAATAAATAGATCGATTAGAAATACTATCCATCTAGGAGTATATGATTTTGGAAATTGAATCATTATATATAAATCTTTAAAAGAAAATAATGTTCAAAAATAACGAAAATTAATGCAGCACATATAATTTTTGAGAGTCTTTTATTAAAACAATACAAAAATCTGATATTATGAAAACAAAATTAAACTTATTAACGATTGCGATAGCCATGGTTTTTGTGGCATGTTCAACAAACGCATTTGCTATATCTTTAAATGAGATAAAAAAAGAAAATAGAAAAGTTGCTGACTTTAATCAAATTAGTATGTCGATACCGGCAGATGTTTATTTGACACAAGGCAATAAAAATGAGGTAGTTATTGAAGCTGACGAAGACGTGCTAGCAAAGATAGAGACTGAGGTACATGATAATAGACTGGAAATAGAGTTTGAAAAATGGTATAATTATAAGGGATCAAAACAGATAAAAATTTATATCACGGTTAAAGAAATAAATAAACTTGTTTTGGCAGGATCAGGTGATATTGTTTCTAAAACAACAATAAAATCTGAAAAACTTAAAATGGTTATTACCGGTAGTGGCTCGATTTTTATGGATGATTTAAATGTTAATTATGCTTATACAAATATTTCTGGATCGGGTGACATTCGTATTGCAAGCAAAGTTAAAGCTGCTGAATTAGATGCTACTGTAACAGGATCAGGAGATATTATTGCATCAAATTTTGAATGCGAAAAGGCTGACTTGGTAATTACTGGTTCTGGTACAATTAAAGCGAATGTAATAGATGAGTTAGATGCGACAATAACAGGTAGTGGAAGAATTTATTATAAGGGAAAACCTCTAATTGATGCAAATGTTACCGGTAGTGGAAAAATAAGAACTGACAACTAATAATTCTTTTTATAATATTCAAAGGGCTACTCATTTCTGAGTAGCCTTTTTTTGTTTTAAAATATTAGACTGCAAAAAATCTCTTACGAAAAAAGCAACTTAAACCTGCCAATGCAATACAAATAATAGTACTAATAGGAGTAAAACTGCAATGAGCTTTGTATCCCAACATTGATATTTTATTTGCATATCCATAAGGGATAACAGTAGATAGTGCGCTTATTGTAAAGATAATAGTTAAAACTAATAAGACTATATATCCTTTTTTTCTTTTTTTCATATTTTTATGGGATTTCGTTAAGAATATCTAATATGATTGGTTTTAGCCCGCTAAAAAAGAATTCTACTGCTATTACCATAACAATAAGTCCCATTAATCGCATCATAACATTATTACCTGTTTCGCCAAGAATTTTAATAATTTTCGAAGAACTAACTAAAATGAAATAAGTAAGAATCATTACGGCAAGTATAGCAATAAAAAGAACTGCAACCATTTTTATATGAGTTGCATCTTCCATTAAAACAATAGAATTGGTTATTGCTCCCGGACCACAAATCATTGGTATTGCTAGTGGAGTTACTGAAATATCATTAACATATTTTTTCACTTCGGAATCCTTTACTTTTACTTTACCTAATCGTGCTTGTAGCATATCCATCCCCATTAAGAAAAATATTACACCCCCTACAATTCTGAAGCTATTTACAGAAATCCCAAAAAAGTTAAATAATAACTGTCCTGATAATGCAAATACAATAATTGTAAAGAAAGCTACAATCACAGCTTTTCTTGCAGTTTTAACCCTGTTTTTATGTTCTAAGTCAGCAGTCATTGTCATGAATATTGGCATAGTCCCCAAGGGGTTGATAAGCGTAAAGAAAGATGTAAAGCTTAAAAGCGCAAATGTTATCATGTCATTCATAGGTCCAAATTTATAGAATTACAAGTTAGCTAATAATTAAAATGTGTAATAAAATTTCTCGTTAATTTTTTTATCTGCAATAATTCCTTTATCCATTCCGTCAAGTAATCTTATACATGCTTTTTTAAAATCAGTATAAAAAATCTCAGCAACAAGAATTAATTTTTCATTAATTTCTTTTAGATGATGTTTCCCAAATTCTGGATTATTTCGACTTGTTAAAAATACATATTTCCCAGATGTGAAAGTGTGAGCTAAACTTGCTCTTAACTGATCGTATAATCGATGATTATTATTTAGATTAGCATATTCTCTTGGCATTAATTTATTTATTGCATGCGAAAATCGAAGTTTAGATTGATTACGTGCTTTTAAAGGCTTAGTGTCTAAAAAACTACCAAGAGTCTCTAAGCCTTGTGCCATTATTACAAATGCAAAATGATAAAGTTCTGCGTTTATTAGCCTTTCAATGTCGTCAATAAATACAGTTTGTATAAATTGTTTTGCTGAAATTATGTTTTGATTCTCCATTAATTGGTATTTTCTGCAAAGATAGAACTTTGCTTATATTTACATTCTAATTCTATATTATATAATGAGCAATACAGAAAATGTAGTAATAATTTATCAAGATGAACAAATTGTTGTTTGTGACAAACCAGTTGATTTACCAGTGCATAAAAATGATTTTATGCCAAAGGACGCAGCTTATCTAACCAAAAGTCTTGGTCAGATAACAGGAAAGAGTGTATATAATGTTCATCGATTAGATTCAAAAACATCGGGAGTAATGGTTCTTGCTTTTTCGCCAGAAGTCGCAAAGAATTTAACTTTGCAATTTGAAAGGAAAGAGGTTTCTAAAACATATTTTGCGCTTGTTAGGGAAAATCCTGGAGAAGGAACATTTAGCGAAAATGTTTTAATTAAGAAAAAAGGTAAAAAGAAAACGGCAATAACGCATTATAAAACTCTGAAATCGATTCAAACAGATATTAGTTATAAAGAATGTGAAAATATTGAATTGAGCTTGGTTAAAATTAATCTTGAAACTGGGAGATGGCATCAAATTAGGCAACATTTTGCAATGCATCGTTTTGATATATTAGGAGATACTCACCATGGTGATTGGACCTTAAATCGTATTATTACAGAAAAAACGGGAATAAAACGATTATACCTACATGCAGGAAAACTTGCATTTACTCATCCGGAAACAGAGGAAAGAATTAGTTTTGAATCCCAAATGCCAGAGGAGTTTGAACTTACGCTGCAAAAACTAAGTGTTTAATCTTCAATAATTTCTTTTACTCGCCCAACTTCACCTGAGGTTAATCTAACTTTTATTCCATGAGGGTGAGTAGCTGATTTTGTAAGAATATCCTTTACAATACCATTAGTCAGATTTCCAGTTTTTTGATCTTTTTTAAGAACAATTGAAACTGATATCCCGGGTTTTATATTTGATCGTATTGTTCCTTCCATTATTTCTCTTCTTTAAAAAACACTTGATAATATTGCATTCCAGTTTTATCGTCAAAACCTTTGGTAATATATTCTCTATTACCATGCACGTATATGTGAAAATTTTTATCTAGTTTTATTACACTTTTAAAAATACGTGATTGCTTTTTTACGGCACTATCAGAAATTTCAAATTCTTCAGAGATTTGGACTTCGTTATCAGATTCGTAAACGTTTTTGTAATTGTTAAAACTCGAAATAATATCTTTATCTTCAATTACTTTTTCGGCAAACTCTTCCATTTCAAAGTTATCAGATTCTTTAAAGAATTTTTTTGATTTATTTATTAAATCAACCTGATCGGCTTTAGTAACTTCGTATTCAGAGGGGAGTTCTTTAACAACGAAATCTTTATACATTTTCATCACATTTTCGGTATGATAATATTCATCTTCACGTTGTTTTATTTTCAAGAAATCATCAATCCAATATCGAGCATCTTCGCCTTTACTTAGCTTGTCAACAGAACTTACTACATATCCATTTTCTTTTTCGATATTTAGAATTAAGCAACCCTTATCTAATTTTTTAATATCAATTCCTTGCTCGCTTTCAATAGAGTAATTATCTTCTTGAGGGTAGACTTTTAAAAAAGTTTCTCTTGTTTCCGATTTAAACAAGCCAATTGCATCAACAGGTTCGTTATTGAATTCTAAATCTTGAAAATAGACAGTATAGAACTCGCCACCATTAATATTTGGATGTGTAGAATTTTCGTAAAGGTGTTTAGCTAAATTTACAGATTGATCATAAATTTGCTCAGGATTATTGAATACTCTGTTGGCATAATGATATACTTCGTTCAAATTTAAATCTGATTCATGATAAAAATTGAAAAACTCATTTGACTTAAAGGGAGTAAGAAAATACTTTGTAAGCAAATCTTTTATTTCATCATTAATATTTAATAAATCTTTAGAGAATCGAACATTCTCTTCATTGTATTTGCTGCCCACTTTGTGAACAACGATCTGATCAATAATTGTTTCTGTAAATAATATCATAGCAAATAAATTAAAGAATGCATAAAGATACTTTATAAAACGCAAATATCCCCAGGCAACCACACCCGAGGATATTCTAAATTAAATTTCAATAAAATTGAAAAATAACCTGTGGCAAAGGTACTCAATAAAAATACTTTTTAGCAATAAAAACAAATAAAGATTATTTAGAATTCTATATGATAACCTATACTAAAAGCTATAGGAGCTAATTCACTCATATCATATCCATAATCAACTAATTCGTTGTGATATTCTTCAACGGCATCAGATCTTACAGGAATTATTAAATCAATGTTTATTCCACTTCGTTTTCTGCTTCCAAATCTTAATTCGTTACTTAATCCAAAGCTTAATCCATAAAATGTTCTATCGTCCTTATCTCCATCTAAAGTTATTAGGACAGCATTGTAACCATACATTGTTTTTATTGCTAAGCCATAAGTTTTTGAAAGATTTTTTGGTATCAAATGAATGTTTAAAGCTCCACCCATAACTGCTTTGCTAAGATTGTAACCCATATTCCCTTCAATTGAAACTATTTGTGCGGGAGCAAAAGCTAAACTCATGCCAAAACCACCGTAATTTAGGCCTCTTCCTATGCCAAAATCCAAGTGTTTGTATGTGTCGTTTTGTGCTTTTAATCCAACTGTTAATAATAAAGCAAATAACAAAATAATAGTTCGGTTTCTCATTTTCTTTTAGATTAATTGTTTTCTTAATCTAAAGATAGAAATAATTGTTAATTAAATAATAATGCTAATTGAATCTAATATGAGGAAAGACTGATAGATTTAAAGCTATTTTTTTGTACTTGGCAGCTTGTTTTGGATTAGTTTGACTGTATATTCTTGAAAGACCAAAATATGCATATGATTTATATTGATTTGCAAAATCTCCATATTTCTCAAGTTGTGCAATACTCTCTTTGTAGATTATTTTTGCATTTTCAAGGTCTTTATTCTTTTTTTCAAGGATTATTGCCTGATAAATTTTTCCAACATTTTTAAAAAAATCATTTTCATGATTAGATTTTTCTAATTTAGGTATGATATCAAATGCCTTATTGTATTTTTTTAAAATCAATAAATTTTGAATTTCATAAGATTCATATAGCAAGTTTTCTGGATAATCTTTTTTTAATTGTTTGGTATACTTTAAAGCACTTTTAAAATCCTTTTCGAAATACATATTTATATAAACAAGGAAAAAGGTCGATTCTGGTTTAAGAAACAAACCATTCTTTCCATTATACTCCAATTGCTTTATTCCTTTAATGGCATCTCCATCCGGAAAAAAATAAGCGATAGGTTTATATACGGGATGAGCTTTTGGATAAAATTCTCTGTAATAATTGTATACCCCCGATGAGAAATTAAAGTCGATTATGGAATCCGTTAAATCAAAACCCTTTACCAACATCTTATAAGCGTCGCTTAAATGAGGAATTACTTTTGACGAGATGTTATTGTCTGCAAAATACTGCATAATTAACATTCGTCCCATTAAATTGAAAAAAATAGCTTCAGTATCTCCTTCATTTAATTCTAACTGATTTTCAACCTTTCCTAATGCTTTTGTTAGGTGATGTAAGAATGGTTCTTCGTATTTGCTTCCGGGCGTTATAGGGAAGTGTTTCCAGTAAAATAATAAAGATTGATAAATATCCGGGAACGGATGGTCTGGATGTTTTTTTGCAAATTCAACTAGAACTTGATCCGAATTGGCAAACTGAAAATTGTAGATTCTATCTATATTTTCTTGCAATCGTGAGACAAATAACGAATCATTAAGAATGGATTCTTGGCTATATAAACTCAAAGAAATTAATAAAAAGAAAAAAGTAAGTAATCGTCTCATTCGCCTGTTTATTAGCGTGGTAAATTGAAGGTTTCTTTCAATCTTATACCTTTTTCTGTTTTATACACTTTTGCACATTCATTATATAAATCGTGCTGGAAGAATAAGGTGTAATCCTTTTCGGATGCTTCAGTTAAAACATTTTCTTTATCTTCTAGCATTTCCATTGGACGTACATCATAAGCCATATTCCAAACCAAAGGAATATGTGCGGTCGAAGGAATTAAATCAGCCACAAACACAATGGTGTCTTCGCCCGTATTAATAAATGGAATCATCTGACCAACAGTGTGTCCATTATATAATCGAAGATTTATTCCAGGGTATAATTCACAATTTTTTTCAATAAAATTAAGTTTTCCGCTTTCAAATATTGGCATTAAATTTTCTTTTAAAAAAGCGGCTTTTTCTTGTTGATTTGGATTCATTGCCCAATCCCAATGGCTTTTACTTACCCAGTATTCCGCATTTTTAAATGTTAATTCAAATCCAGTTCGATCTGAATTATATTTAACACCACCGCCACAATGATCAGTGTGCAGATGAGTTAATATTATATCGGTTATATCATCAAAAGAATATCCATTCTTCTTTAAAGCACCTTCTAAACCATCTCCACCATTAAGATATACATGACTAAAGAATTTTTCATCCTGTTTATCTCCATATCCAGTATCAATTAGTATGACTTGTTTGCCAGTGTCTATCAATAATGAACGAATGGCCCAATTACATAAGTTATTCTCATCAGCGGGGTATTTTTTATTCCATAATACCTTAGGTACAACTCCAAACATTGTTCCGCCATCAATCTTAAAATTTGTGATATGTATAGGATATAGTTTCATAATAACAATAGATTTAATTCAATATTTAATAATTCGAATACAGTTTATTATCTTCACACATTAAAATACAAATATATAATAATGAAAGTTCATTTTATAGCAATTGGCGGCAGCGCAATGCATAATTTAGCCATAAGTCTTTGTAAAAAAGGATATCAAGTTTCAGGTTCTGATGACGAAATATTTGAGCCTTCTAGAAGCAGATTGAAAAAGCATGGGATATTACCTGAAAATAGAGGATGGGATATTACTAAAATTACACCTGACTTAGATGCAATAATAATTGGGATGCATGCTAGAGAGGATAATCCTGAGCTGCTTAAAGCACGAGAATTAAATTTGAAGATATACTCTTATCCAGAATACTTGTATGAGCAAACAAAAAATAAAACCAGAGTTGTTATAGGTGGAAGTCATGGAAAAACAACAATAACTTCAATGATTATGTATGTAATGAAATTTTATGATAAGAAATTTGATTACATGGTTGGTGCTCAAATAGAGGGTTTTGATACAATGGTTAGTTTATCGGAAGATACTTCTATTGCAATTTTTGAAGGAGATGAATATTTATCTTCTCCAATTGACAGAAGGCCTAAATTCCATTTGTATAAGCCTCATATAGCTGTGTTAAGTGGTATAGCCTGGGATCATATAAATGTATTTCCAACTTTTGAGAATTACGTAGATCAGTTTAAAATTTTTATTGAAAAGATAGAAGAGAATGGTTCTCTGTTTTATTGTAATTTAGATCCGGTTCTTAATAATGTTGTTATTAATTCAAATAACAATATTGAAAAAATCTCTTATGGTGTTCATGATTATTCAATAAAAGGTGGAATAACCTACATAAAAAATGAAAATGAAGAATTTTCATTGGAGATATTCGGAGAACATAATCTTCAAAATATAAATGCTGCTAAATTGGTTTGTAATAAACTTGAAATTAGTAATGATGAATTTTATAAAGCGATTTCAGGATTTAAGGGTGCTGCAAAGCGTTTAGAGATACTTGGTGAGAATAAAAACACCAAGATTTTTTTGGATTTTGCGCATTCACCCTCAAAGCTTAAGGCAACTGTACAGGCTGTTAAAGAGCAATATAATGACAGGAAACTATTCGCAGTAATGGAATTACATACTTTTAGTTCTTTAAGTTCTGATTTTCTTGATGAGTATCAAGGATGCATGAACGATGCAGATATTGGAATAGTTTATTATAATCCTGAAGTAATTAAGCATAAGAAATTAGAATCGATAAGCGAAGGGCAGGTTAAAAAGGCATTTAATAACGAAAATCTTACAATATTAACTTCTCAATCAAAATTATTAGAATTCATACAAAACGCGAATTTGTTGAATGTAAATCTTTTAATGATGAGTAGTGGTAATTTTTCTGGTATAGATTTAAAAAGTTTTGCAAATGATTTATTAAAATCATGAAATCATTTGTTTTTTTCAAAATCTTTTCCTTTTTTTGCTGCTCGAAAATTTGATAGAGTACATTGAAATTATTGTTGTAAAAGAGATTAGTAAATAATCAAGGTAAATATTCTTCATAAAATAACATCTTTTAAAAAAAGATAAAAAAAATGAAAAAAATATTTGCAAGAATGAAAAAATCATTTACTTTTGCACCACCAAGTTTCAGACTTGAATAATGGTCCGTTCGTCTAGGGGTTAGGACGCCAGGTTTTCATCCTGGTAACAGGGGTTCGATTCCCCTACGGACTACAAAGTTTTAATAAGTTAACGGAGAAATTATGGCAAACCATAAGTCAGCAGAGAAAAGAGCAAGACAAAACGAAGTATTACGATTACATAATAAATATTATGCAAGAGGAGCTCGTAATATGATTAAAAAATTACGTGAAACTACTGATAAAGCTGAAGCTACTGAGATGTTACCTAAAGTTTGTGCAATGCTTGATAAATTATCTAAGAAAAATATCATTCATGCAAATAAAGCAGCTAACTTAAAATCAAGCTTAACAATATTAGTAAATAAGTTATAATCGAACTTACATATATTTAAAGCCTTTCTTCATTTGAAGAGAGGCTTTTTTGTATTTATACTTTTCCTAACTTTATACGCTAAATGTATTTATTATGATTAAGAAAGTTTGTGTATTCTGTGCATCAAGCCATAAGGTTGATGCAAAATATTTTGATGTGGCTGAAAGAACTGCAAATGTTTTTGTTGAGAACAAAGTAACAACTGTTTATGGGGGTGGAGCAGTAGGCTTAATGGGTCGGCTTGCTGATGTAGCAATGGATAAAGGCGGTGATGTAATTGGAATAATTCCTTCTTTTATGATGGACGTAGAGTGGGGACATAAAAATATTTCTGAGCTTATTTTAGTAAAAGACATGCATGAACGAAAAAAGAAACTTATCGAAGACGTTGATGCTGTTATTGTGCTGCCCGGAGGTTCAGGAACTTTAGAAGAAGCCATGGAGGTAATTACTCTTAAGCGTTTGGGTAAATTCACGAAACCCATAATTTTTATCAATACCGATGGTTTCTACGATAGTTTGTTTGACCTTTTTGAAAAAATGATTGATGAAAAATTTATGCGTACTGAGCACAGAGGAATTTGGAAGTCTATAAATAATCCCGAAGATATTATTTCCGCAATAGAAGATTCTCCTATCTGGGACGAATCAATGATAAATATTGCAGCAGTATAAAATATTAAAAGCGTATCATTTTAAATGATACGCTTTATCAAATTAAAGATAATATTTAAAATCTTCTTCCTATAAATACAATATCATCAATTTGTTCGTGATTTTTCATCCAATCAAGAATTGTTTTTTCAAGTTCTTCACCTTGCTTCTTCATTGGTAATTCTTGAATAGAAAGCAAAAGATCTTTCATGTGTTTCTTTCTATACTTTCTTCCATCTGGACCCCCAAATTGATCTGCATATCCATCAGAGAAAATAAAGAATGAATCACCCTTTTCAACTTTTATCTCATGATTTGTAAATTTCTTATTATCATGAACTGTAGTCATTCCAATTGGAAAACGATCGGCTTTTATTTCTTCTAGTTCTCCCTTTCTAATTCTTATTAAAGGATTAAATCCACCAGAATATTCCAAAATTTGAGTGTCTTTGTTATAGCACATTAATGCAAGATCCATCCCGTCATTAACTACACGTTCACCTTTAACATTTTTCTGATGTAGTGCATTTATTATCTCTAAGTCAAGTTGATCTAAAATTTTTGCTGGTTCTAAAATTCCATATTCACGCACAATTTTGGTTAACATACTGTGTCCTAAAATTGACAAGAAAGCTCCAGGAACACCGTGGCCAGTGCAATCTACTGCAGCAATCATTTCTTTATTTTCAATTGTTTCTAACCAATAAAAGTCTCCACTAACAATATCTTTTGGTCGAAAGAATATAAATGTATCATCAAAAGGTATTTCAGGAGGTAAAATTGCCGTTTGTATACGTTTAGCATATCGAATACTATCAGTAATATCCTTATTCTTTTTTTCTATTTCTAAACTCTTTTGCACTACTTCTGCCGTTCGCTCTTCAACTTTATCTTCAAGAATTTTCTTTTCTTTAATTAAATTCTTTTCACGTACTTTAATGTAAGAAATAATAGCAATCATTATTAGAACAATTACAGAAAGAATAAACCACCAAGCTTTGTAAAATGGAGGTCGGATTGTAAATGAGTAAGTAATAGGCTCTTTGTTCCAAACACCTGCACTATTTTTTGCTTTTACATTAAAAGTATATTTGCCTGGTGCTAATGATGAATATGTTTCTATTGTTCGTTTTGTTATCGGCCGCCAATCTTTATCTGCAGGATCAAGTCTTATCTGATAACTGACTGCATCAGGATTATTTAAACATATACTATTATAATCAAACGTAAAATCATTTTCTAAATAACTATACTTTTGATGTTGAACTAATTCTTGATAAATTCTATTAACTCGAAGTTTAGCAATATGGGTTAGTGGTTGACGCCAAATGCTATTATCTAGTTTGGGTGTGTATTTTGTTACACCTTTTACAGTTCCAAACCACAAATTGCCCTCGTTATCTTTAAAGCTTGCATTTTCTTTAGCTTCAATTCCTATAAAACCACTTTTTTCTGTATATACTCTAATATTTCCTTTTGAGTCTATCTTATTAAGACCTCTACTAGTACCAACATAAATATTATTGTTGTCATCAACATTAAGTTGATTAATTAAGTTTGATAATAAACCATCGTTCTCCATGTATCGTCTGATAACTTGATTTCCATCAAATACGAAAACTCCTTTGGCCTGAGTGCCAATCCAGATGTTACCATTAGAATCGTCAATCATGCACTTTACAGTTATTTTCTCATTAATTTCTATTTTGGATATATCAAAGTCCTGAATAAGGTTGAGACCTTTTCCATTGTTTATTCCGACCCAAACTCTACCTTTTGAATCAGCAAATATTGCAGAAATATCTGAGCCATTTAAACCATTTATTTGACTTAAGGATTGACTTTTATTTTCGTTTATATCGTAAAAAATTAAACCATCAAGTGTTCCAATCCATAACTGATTTTGTTTATCTACATCCATTGCGGTAACGGAGTAATTTGTACTAAAATATCTATTTATTACAAGATTTGATTCAAACCGACCCGTTTTGTAGTTATACATATTAACAGCATTGTCATCTGTTCCTATCCATATGTTGTTATTCCTATCCTTTTTGAGAAATCTGACATGATTTCCAATAGAATTTGATTCTTCGTTATAATGTGCAAATCGAATTCCTTTACGTCCAGCCTTTGGATTAAGTATTGATATTCCTTTGTTAGTACCAAACCAATATTTTCCACCTTTGTCTTGTGTAATTGCCCAAATGTTTTGATCAATTAATCCATCTTTGGTAGTATATGTTTTAAATCTTTCGCCTTTAAAAACTGCTAATCCATGTTCGTTTGTTCCTATTAAAATATTTCCCTCAAGATCTTCCAGGATATGTCTTATTTTAAGGTCGGATAAGCCGTTTAAATTGTTAAATGTTTTTATTTCGGTTCTAGAGAATTTAGAGATTCCACCTCCCCATGTACCAACCCATACATTACCTTGAGAATCTTCAGTTATTGTACTAATCCAATTGTCAGCTAATCCATCTCTTTTAGCATCATAGACTATAAATTCATTTTTTTCTTTAATAAGTCGAAATAATCCTCCATGAAAAGTGCCAAACCAAATATCACCAGCTTTATCTTCATACATTTTTGTTATTTGGAAATAAGAACTTAAACCTTTTGGAGCGTATCTTTCAAATGAATTTTGACTTTTATTATATTTTTTTATGCCAGCTTCGGTAATAAAAAATATAGAATCACCTTTTGCTATAGTTCCTGAAAAAACCCTGTCTCCCAATTGTTTTCCTTTAAATTGTTCAAAAACAATTTTTCCCGAGTCGGTTTCGTAAGGATTCTCTAATTTTATTAATCCATCTCCTAGTGTTGTTATCCACAAGATACTATCCCGATCCATTAAAAAAGATGTGACTTCAACAGATATTTGTTCACTAATAGGATGGATTTTAAATTCTTTCCCATTGAAAAAAGATACACCGCCTGTGTTATGACCCATCCAAATAAATCCGTTGATATCTTTTAAGAGAGTTTTTATTCCTCCTTCAGCAATACCATCTTCTGATGTATAATTATGGAAATTTACTCCATCAAATTTTGATATTCCACTTTCTGAAGCAAGCCATACATAACCCTTACTGTCTTGTACTACATTATAGATTTTAGATTGAGGTAATCCTTCCTTAACACCGTAATAGTCAAAATAATATGTCTGTGCTGTTGATGATAAGCTTATTAGAATTGTAGTATAAAAAAAAGTTATTCGCTGAAGTAAGCGAATAACTTTTTTTGTTTTCGAATTATTTTTAGAAACCATATTTTATAGTTTTGTTATCTATCTTTTGAAATAAAGAAAAATGTTCCTCCTTCATCTTCTAATCCATCAATTTTACCAAATTGTGGTTTTTGCATTCCACCTTTAGCAACAGCAACTGTTACTTTAGAAACTACATTTTCAATTGGTAAACAGGCATTTGGGTTGTTTCTAAGTGTATTTGCAAAAGTTCTTGTGAACTGTGAATTGTCAATAGCTAATTCATAACCAGCAGAAGAAAATACTTGCGATGATTTAAACTTAGTAGCTTCCCAGTCGCCACAATCACGATCTTTCAATCCTGAACGCATGGCCTGATAAAATGTTGGTCCTGATTCACAAGCATCAGTTATCACTAATGTGTGAGTAACAAAGCTTGCATACGATTGTAATGATGCTTTTAGAGTACTAATATTGAAATAAGTAAATTCATCATCACGGGTAGCATCTGTTGGAACCCAATAACCAATATCGTTAATAAACTTACCATGTCCGGCATACCATACTAATAGTGAATTTACATCGTTGCTTCTAACTAAGTTTCGTAATTCAATAGCAAAAAATCTTTCCATATCAGCTTTTGCCATATTCTTCTTATGAATTATATTATGTATTTTATAGTTAGCTAAAGCAGCTTTCATCATACTTACATCTTTTACTGGTCCTTCAAGACTTGCAAATGTTGTATAATCAGAATTTTCAATGAAAATTACCCAGGTTTTCCCCATTGGATTATCTTGAGAAATTTCAAGCGCTTCACGATTTATGGTGTATTCCATTTCGCCAATATTTCCATAAATATCTTCAGCTTTAACAATAAATTTATTTTTGTTTGCAATATCAATGGTAGCAAAAAATTCAGGATTACTTGCATCAACAGAGTAACTAGCTGTCATGTCATTAACAATGATGCTTTTAATTTTATTTTCATCAGTAACTCTACCTTCAACATAAAGTTTTCGATTTTCAACATCTAAATAGATTTCTCCAGAAGTTGAAGCGAAGGGAGCAATTAAAGAAATTACTGGAGGATTGATCTCTGTTCTGTTTAATGAATAATTAGATGCTAATACATTGTTGTATATATCAGCAACTGCAATAGAAATAGATTCTTTTCCAACAACATTTATTGTAATTGTAAATTCATTGTTTTCTGAATCTTTATCAAACTCAACATCTACACCGTTAACCTTAGCGTATTGTATGTCACTTTCATCGATAATTTCACCTTTTAAAATTACTTCTTCAGCATTCTCAATAATATTTAATATACTACCTGTTCTTTCTGCAGGGTCTATAAAAGTAAGGTTAGGCTTATTGTTTTCTCTATTTAGTTCATATAAACGATCCTTTACAATTTGTAATCTTTCTTTAGCTTCTTCACTTTTATCAGACAATTTAGCATATGTTTGGTAATCAGAAATCGCTTTTTCATATTGTGTAATTTCTTCATAAGAGTTTGCTCTTAGAAAATACGAAGAAGCATTCTTATCATCTAAGGAAATTACTTTGCTAAAGTCATTTATTGAACTCTGGTGTTGATTAAACTCCTGATAATAAACCCCTCTGGCAAAATAAGCTTCTTTGTCGTCTGGCGCGAATATGATCATTTTTGATAAATCGTTAATTGCATTTGGATAATCAATTTTCTCTTTATAAATCTTGCTCCTTGTCCATAAAGCTTCTTTACATTTTGAGTCAATATTTAAAGCCTTATTGCATATCGCTAATGATTGATCATATTTTTTTGCCTTATATAAAACATTCCCTAAGGCAACATAAGTTTCAATAACAGTTGGAGCTTTTTCTAGTGATTTTCTATAATCTACTTCCGATTGACTATAATTTTCTAATTTATCGTTTATAAAACCCCTTGAAGAATAGTTTCTTGCAGATTCTTGTAGATCAATTAGTGAGTTGCTTTCATTCAACGCTTTATCGTATTTTTTTGTAGCAATATAAGATTCCATTTTATACTTATAAGCATTGATATGTTTTTTATCAAGTGAAGTAACTTTTTCCAACATTGGAATTGCTTCATCGTATTGCTCTAATTCATAGTAAAGTCTTCCAGCATTATAATATATAGCTTCATCTTTAGCATCAAATGTAGTAGCTCTTTTGTAATCACTTGCAGCATCTTCTTTACGTCCTGTTTTCTCATATGCTTCAGCTCTTGCTATATAAGCTTCGGTATATTCAGGATTTTCATCAATCAATTTGGTAAATTGAGTAATGGCGTCATCATAATTCCCCGATGCAACAAATTCTTTACCCGTATTATAAAGTTTAGGACTACATTCTACAAGTGAGAATAGTACTAATAATAATGGGATAAAAAATAATGAACGTTTAAATCCTAACTTTTTCATTTTTCTTGATTTTTATATATTGATGATTTGCATTTAAATACAGTATAATCTATCAAATTTACGAAAGCTTTTAGTGAAATAGAAATTTTATTTCTAATGAATGCAATTATTTTATTAAATAACCTTTATTTTTTGACGAATCCCAATTTGCTATTGCCTAATTGATCATTTAACCTGATAAAATGTTTTAAATCAGGTGCTTTAATTCCATTTTTGAAGTTTTTATTTCCTTCAAATACTCTCGCTTCATCCCAGAAATTCAGTTTTATAAATGAGTTTAAAACTGTTTCTCCTCCTTCAATTATTAGAGATAGGATATTATGTTTGTTAAGAACTTGGAATAGTTGAATAGTAAAGTCTTTGGAATAATCAATAAACTCAAAAGTAGTTTTGTTAGAAAAATTGGTTAAAGTTTTATTTTTAGCAGATACATCAGCTATTACAATTGTGTATGATTGATCATTAAAAACATTAAAATGTGGTTTTAGTTTTAATTGTCTATCTAATACAATTCGCAGTGGATTTTTCCCTAACCAATTCCGAGTTGTTAAACTGGGATTGTCTTGATTTACTGTATTTGTACCAACTAAAATTGCTTGTTCTTCAGCTCTCCATTTATGAACTAATGCTTTCGCATATTCATTTGTAATCCATGTTGGCTTTTTAGGTTGAGAATTATCTCTTAAAATATCAATAAACCCATCTTCAGTTTGTGCCCACTTTAAGATTACATAAGGGCGTTTTTTTTCATGAAATGTGAAAAACCTTTTGTTGAGTTCTTTGCATTCATTCTCTAAAACTCCTTGAATGACATTAACTCCTGCATTATTCAGAATATTTATTCCTTTACCTGAAACATGAGATGCTGTATCAATTGATCCAATGACAACATTCGGAATACCAACATCAGCTATTAAACTTGCACATGGAGGCGTTTTCCCAAAATGAGAGCAAGGTTCAAGGCATACATATATTGTTGATTTTTTAAGAAGACTTTTATCTTTTACAGAATTAATAGCATTTACTTCTGCATGTGGTTCTCCGTATTTTCGATGATACCCTTCGCCAATTATCTTATCTTTATAAACTATAACCGATCCGACCATAGGATTAGGAGCAGTATTTCCAATTCCTAACTTTGCTAAATCAATGCATCGCTGCATATATTTTTCATGTATTGAATGATTGATCATACAATTTTTTTAATTTTGGGCTATGAGTTCAAACCACACTATAAAGAAAGCAATTTCGAAAATAAAATCCGAATTAAAAGATGTTTATCCAATTCAAGAAATAGAAGGTTTTATAAATTTAATCTTTGAAAAACACCTAAATTATTCAAACATACAGTTGCATTTAAATATTGATAAAGAGATATCTAATGAAATCTATCTTATTATAATGAATGTATTATCTGAACTAAAAACTCTTAAACCAATTCAATATATATTTGGCGAAACTGAATTTTATGAGTTAAGGTTTAAGGTAACCGAATCTGTATTAATTCCACGACCAGAAACAGAAGAGTTAGTTGATTGGATTATTAAAGAGAATAATAAAGAAGAACAAGTCGATATTTTAGATATTGGGACAGGAAGTGGATGTATTGCCATTGCATTAGCAAAAAATATATCAATGGTAAACGTATCAGCATGTGATGTATCTACAGATGCTTTAAAAGTTGCAAGAATGAATTGCGAATTAAATAAAGTTGATGTTAAGTTTATGCAAATGAACATATTAGAGGTGCCGGAAAGTTTTAAAAATACTTACGAAGTTATTGTAAGCAATCCTCCTTATGTTACAGATTCAGAAAAAACGCAGATGCATAAAAATGTATTGGAATTTGAACCTCATTTGGCTTTATTTGTTTCAGACAATAATCCTTTGTTGTTTTATAAAAAGATAATTGAATTTTCTAAAGATCATTTAAATCGTGGAGGTAAACTATATTTTGAAATCAATGAGTCATTTGGAAAAAAAACAGATGAATTACTTAAAGAATATGGATTTGTTGATACTGTTATTAAAAAAGACATAAATAATAAAGATAGAATGGTTCGGGCAATCTTAAAATAAATAATATGTCTAAATTAAATAAGTTTATTTCTTCCAAAGAGGCTTTAATAAAAGCCCAAAATATTTGTTCTCAGCAAGAAAAATGCGAGTCGGACATCCGTAAAAAGCTTTTCGCATGGAAAGCAAATCCAGTTGATTTTGACAATATAATTATTTTACTAAAGGAAGATAAGTTTATAGATGAACAGCGTTACGCCATATCTTTCGCAAAAGAGAAATTTAAATTTAGCAAATGGGGTAAAATAAAAATTGAATATAATTTAAAGCAAAAAAATATCCCAAGTGAATTTATACTAAATGCCATAGATGAAATTAATGAAAAGGACTATGATCTTATTCTAGAAAAAGAATTATATAAAAAGCTGAAGGCAATTAAAGGAACGGATGAATATACTATAAAGACTAAGCTTCTGAGGTATGCTTTATCTAAAGGGTATGAAAATGGCAAGGTATTTGATATGGTATCATCGATCCTTTCAAAGGTTAAAAAAAATTAACTTAACTTACGATTATAATTAAAAGCAAAATATGACTAAAATATCGAAAATATTATTTCTATCATTTTTAATTTGTGCTTTTGCTTTTGAGAGTAGTGTTGCCATTGCAAAATCAAATCGCAAACCAAAATGGGTGAGTAATCGACCAATTAACGATGATTATTATATTGGAATTGGCAAATCTGCAAAAACACAAGTAGATTATATTCAATCTGCAAAGAATAGTGCTTTAACTGATATGATTTCCGAAATATCTGTTCAAATTTCTTCTAATTCGATTCTTTCCAAATTCGAAGATAACTCTGGTTATAAAGAGAAATATGAAGCAACAATCCAAATGTCTGTAAAAGATAATGTTCAGAATTATGAAATTGTTGACTCTTGGGAAAATAAGGAAGAATATTGGGTGTACTACAGATTATCAAAAGCAGAGTATAAAAGATTAAAAAGGGAAAAACTTGAAAAGGCAAAAAGCCTATCTAAAGATTTTTTTGAAAAAGCAAAGGAATATGAGAATTCGTATGATATTAATAATGCTTTGATATTCTATATAAGATCTTTTGACGCGATTAAAAATCATCTCGGAGAAGATTTATCTGTATTTACTTTTGAAGGAAGAGTATTTTTGGATAATGCAATTTTTCAATCGATTCAAGATATTTTTAGTAGAATTAGATTTGTTCCGGGAAAAGAAAAATATGAAATAAAGGCTTTATCATCAAGTAATGAACCAATAATTGTTAAGGTAAAATTAAAAACAGACCTCGAAACACAAAATTTATCGAATATTCCTGTAATCTTTTCTTTCCCGGATTTAGATGTAGATAAAACAGAGAAAGTTGTTTCTTTAAGCAATGGGATAGTAGAATGTTCAATTGCTAGCATGGTTCCAAAAGGGAAATCTCAGATTCTTAAGGCCGAATTAAATATTGATAATTATTTTGGGCCGGATTCAAATGATAACTTACTTAAGAATTTAATTTTAGAAAGAGGAACAAAACCATTTGGAAATGTAAATATTGTAGTTAAAGAATTATTTGCTTATCTTGAGTCGGAAGAAATTATTTTTGGTGCTCAAAGTTCTATTAATACAGTTACACAGTTTTTTAAAAATGAATTGTCGGAGAACTTTTTTTCCTTTACAAACGACATTGAAAAAGCTGATGTTTTTATAAAAATTAACTCTGAAATAATAAAAGGCACAAAACTTGATAAACATAATTTACACACAGCTTTTTTAAAATGTAATATTTCAATTAAGAATTTAGAAACAGAATTAATTATATTTACAGATGGATTTGACAATTTAAAAGGAATAAAATCCGGTAGTTTCGAATCAGCAAGTAAGGATGCAATTATAAAGGCAGAAAGAAAGATAAAAAATAAAATTATACCTAACATTAGAAAATTGAATTTATAATATTTAAAAACTAGTTATTAATATAAAAAACAGAAGTTATGAAAACTAAAATTTACAAACCACTTGGATTATTATTAGTAGGAGCAGTTGTTTTTGGAAGTACATTTACAAGTTGTAAATCTAAACAAGAAGTTTCTAATGTAAAAAATGAAACTTTAATTGAAGTATACTGTTCAGGTCCTGATTACAGAAGCGACAAAAACAATTTCCGTGCAAATTCAATCGGAGAAAGTTCTGATCAAGTTACTGCTCGTAAGAAATCAATGAGTAATGCTAAGGCTGATTTAGCTGGTTTAATCCAAACAGTTATTAAAGGAACAACTGACAACTATGTTAATTCAAGAGAATTTAACAATGTTGAGGAAGTTGAAGAAAGATTCGAATCACTTACACGTGAAGTGTTAAATCAACAGTTAAACAACATTAAAGTAATTTGCGAAAAGCAAACTATTACTAAAGAAGGTCGTTACAAAACTTATGTTGCTATTGAAATGAGTGTTGATGCATTAGAAGAAGCATTAAACAACAGACTTTCTAAGGATCAAAGATTAAAAGTTGATTATGACTACGAAAAGTATAAAGAAACTTTCGATAAAGAAATGGAAAAATTAGAAAATAGTTCTTACTAAACTCATATTCTTTACAATTTAAAAGGGAGCAGATGCTCCCTTTTTTTATATTAAATAACTACTTGCCTTTCACTTCAATATTGTTATTTTTGTCTCAAAATTTTAAACATGATAACAAACGAACAAGTTAAAGATGTTGAAAAGCGACACGAGATGCTGAGGAGGTATCTTTGACATTGATAATAAGCTTATAAAAATTGAGGAAGAAGAGGAAAAAACTCATGCACCCGACTTCTGGGATAATCCATCTGAAGCAGAAAAACAACTTAGATTTATTTCAGGAATAAAAGAATGGACAAATTCTTTTTCTGAAATTACCACTCAAATAGAAGAACTCAAAATATCAATCGATTTTTATAAAGAGGGAGAAATTGAAGAGAGTGAGGTTGAGAAATTGTATGAAAATGCAAAAAGTTTAATCGAAAAGCTTGAGCTGAAAAATATGCTTCGTAAAGAAGAAGATAGTTTAGGAGCATATTTGCAAATAAATCCTGGAGCTGGAGGAACTGAAAGTCATGATTGGGCAGAAATGTTAATGCGAATGTATATTCGTTACGGCGAACGGAACAATTATAAGGTAAAGGAGATAAATTATCAACCTGGCGATACCGCTGGAATAAATACTGTCACATTAGAATTTACAGGGGATTTTGCCTACGGATATTTAAAAGGAGAAAATGGAGTTCATCGATTAGTTCGTCTTTCTCCATTCGATTCAGCGAATCGTAGACATACTTCCTTTGCATCTGTTTTTGTATCACCTGTTGTTGATGATACAATTGAAATTGAAATTAATCCTGCTGATATTACTTGGGAAACATTTCGTTCAAGTGGAGCAGGAGGTCAGCATGTAAATAAGGTTGAAACAGCAGTTCGTTTAAGGCATGCTCCAACTGGAATAGTTATCGAAAATCAGGAAACAAGATCTCAACTTAAAAATAAAGAAAATGCAACACGCATGCTTAAATCCCAACTTTATGAGCTAGAATTAAGAAAGCAATTGGACGAAAGAGCAAAAATAGAAGGTGAAAAAAAGAAGATAGAGTGGGGCTCCCAAATAAGAAACTATGTTTTACATCCATATAAAATTATTAAGGATGTTAGAACAAATTTCGAAGTTGGAAATGTTCAGGATGTTTTAGATGGCAATCTGGATGGTTTTATTAAAGCGTTTTTAATGGAGTTTGGCGGAGAGTAATTCCAAATTTTAATCAATATTATTTAAGAATTAGTATCATCGAATATTTTTAATATTCAAAAAAAGATATGTAAAAAATGACAACAATTACAACAACAACAAATAGTAAATTAGGTTTGCCGAGCCTATTAATATTCATTTCTACTTTGTTTTTTTATTCCTGCTCTGATTATAAAAACGCAGAAGAAACAATAAATGGATCAGATATGGAACGAATTGTTAAAGAATTTTCTTCGGATAATTTTCAGGGGCGAAAACCATTAACTATTGGCGAGGAAAAAGCTGTTAACTACATAATTGAAGAATACAAACGAATAGGATTAGAACCTGCAAAAAATGGTAGTTTCATTCAAGAAGTTCCAATGATAGAAATAAAAAATACTTTAAGCGAACGAATGAAAATAAACCTATGGAATGCATCTATAGAATTTAAATATATAGACGATTTTGTGGCACAATCAAATCATTTAGTAGATGAGGTCAAGATCAGAAACTCAAGAATGATTTTTGTTGGTTATGGAATTGTAGCTCCTGAATATGATTGGAACGATTATAAAGATATAAATGTAAAAGGAAAGATTGTAGTTGCTTTAGTTAACGATCCAGGATTTGAAAGTGAAGATTCTACTTTTTTTAAAGGAAATGAAATGACATATTATGGAAGATGGACCTATAAATATGAAGAAGCTGCACGACAAGGTGCAAAAGGAGTAATAATTATTCATGAAGAGAAATCAGCAGGTTATCCTTGGAGTGTAATTGCAAATGGTGCAACTCAGTCAAAATTGTTTTTGGACAACGAGAATGATGACGAATTAAGTTGTTTAATGCAAGGATGGATGACTAGCAATGCAACAAAAGAACTGTTTTCTATGGCAGGATATAATTTTAAAGAATTAAAAGCTAAGGCAAAAAAGACAGAATTTAAACCTATAAATTTAAAGGCAAGGTTAAACCTGAAGATCAATACGACATATAAAAAATCTATTTCTAAAAATGTAATTGGAATATTGCCGGGAACAAAAAAGGCTGATGAAGTAATTATTTACACTTCTCATTGGGATCATTTAGGCGTTGGCCCGATTGTTAATGGCGATTCTATTTACAATGGAGCTGCAGACAATGCAACTTCTACTGCTTGGATGCTGGAGATTGCTGAAGCGTTTACTAATCTTAAGAAAAAACCTTCGAGATCTTTAATGTTTCTATCAACTACTTCGGAAGAGCAAGGGCTTTTGGGTTCAGAATACTATTTAAAAAATCCATTATTCCCATTAAATAAAACCATTGCAAATATAAATAATGATTTAATGTTGCCTTTCGGACCTTATAAAGATATTATGATTGCGGGATATGGTCAGTCTGAATTAGATGATTATGTTAAGAAATTTGCCAAGGAATACGATAGATATGTTCTTCCAGATCCAAATTCACATACGGGTATGTATTTTAGATCGGATCAATTTTCTTTTGCCAAGAAAGGTATTCCTGCATTGTTTGCAAAAGGCAGCTATGATAACAAAGAGTTTGGGAAAAAGTGGGGAATTAAAAAGGAAAAGGATTGGTTGTCTAAAAAATTTCATACCCGATCAGATCAGTATGATTTTAATACTTGGGATTTTGAAGGAATCGTAGACGATGCAAAATTTTTATTCAGGATAGGATATGAGTTAAGTAATACAAATGATTTTCCAAAATGGAAAGAAGGTTCTGAGTTTAAAAGATAAAAGGAGTGGAGCATAGCGGAATCGAACCGCTGACCTCTTGACTGCCAGTCAAACGCTCTAGCCAACTGAGCTAATGCCCCATTTTTTTAAAAACATGTGAAAATACATTTTTTTATTTAAAATAGAAAGTTATTTTAGCAAACTGAAAATTTATATATTAATCATGCGTTATGTTTTAAAGACTATAGTCCTTCATTCGCTGATTTTTAGAAACATAATACGATTATTTACGTATAATCAAGTTAAAATTGTTAATACTTAAAAATTTTAACGCGAAAGTTTTGAAAAACATTATTATATTATTTATTTTTAGGCATTCAAAAAATAAACCAACATGGAAGTTAAAAAAACAGATAAGGCTAATTTAGAGAAGAAAAGAGGGATGTTTCTTCAATTAGGTTATGTTATCGTTCTTGGGCTTGTATTACTAGCGTTTGAATGGGGAACAAGACCTACAGAAATTGACTCATTGGGAGAGTTAGGAGATATGGATCTTGAAGAGGAAATAATACCAATTACTCGTCAGCAAAACGAACCACCTCCACCACCTCCACCACCTCAAACTACAGAAGTTATCAATATCGTTGATGATGATGTAGAAATTGAAGATGAATTAATTCTTGATGATACTGAAGCAGACCAAGATGATGCAATTGAAATCGTTGAGTTTGAAGAAGAAGAAGAAGAAGTGAATGAACAAGAGGTTTTCTTTGTTGTTGAGGATATGCCAACATTCCAAGGTAAAACTAGTGATGCATTTCGTATTTACATTCAACAAAATTTAAACTACCCAGTTATAGCACAAGAGAATGGCGTTAGTGGTAGAGTTTTCGTTCAGTTCGATATCAATGGACAAGGAAACGTAACTAATGTTGTTGTTGTAAGGGGTGTTGATCCATCTCTTGATAAGGAAGCTGTTAGAGTTGTTAAATCATCTCCAAAATGGGCTCCTGGTAAGCAAAGAGGTAGACCAGTAAATGTACGATTTACATTCCCTATTGTATTCCAATTACAATAAGAGAAAATAAAGATATAAAGGTAATCCCGTGCAATTTGTACGGGATTATTTTTTTACTCTTCCTTGATTTTTATTAATGAAGTCTTTCCAACTATTATAACTTTTGTCTATCGTTGGATTATTAGATTGATAGAAATGACACATAGCCGCCGCTAAACCATCTGTAGCATCTAGTTCTGCAGGCAATTCTTTTATTTTAAGCAAGCTTTTTAATAACATTGCCACTTGCTCCTTCGAAGCATTTCCTTGACCAGTAATCGACATTTTAATTTTTCGTGGTGCATATTCAAATATTGGCATTGATCTAGATAAAGCTGCTGCAATAGCAACCCCCTGTGCTCGCCCTAGCTTTAGCATAGACTGTACATTTTTTCCAAAAAAGGGAGCTTCAATTGCTAACTCATCAGGATGATATTGATCAATTAATGAAGTTACCCGATCAAATATTTTTTTTAATTTAACATAATGATCTGAGAATTTTCGTAGATCTATAATTCCAAACGCAATTAGTACAGGCTTTTTTTCTACAATTTGAATTATGCCATATCCCATAATTGTAGTGCCAGGATCAATCCCCAATATAATTCGATCTTTGCTCATTTTAATGAATTATAAAGATCCTCTTTCATCTTTAATAGAGCGTATTTCTTTTTTAGGAATTTTACGTAATTCTGTTGAAGATTTGCGTGATGAAAATACTCCGTTTTTGATATGATAAAATACTTCGCTAAAAATAGCTTCATTAGTTCCAAAGTTATGGTAAATATCATCATCTACGTAGCTATCAGCTTTTAAACCATCGAAAAAGCTACCGTAGCCATCTGCATTTTCAAGGCTAAAACATATTGGTACATAAACTAAATTGCTATAACGACTATTAAACGAATACATGCCTACAGGTTTTCCATAGGTGTCGTTCCCAACAATATAAACATTGTCTAAATGTGGTTTTAATCCATTTATTATTGCTTCACTAGCTGATGCTGATCCTTTTCCTGCTATAAAATATACATTAGAAAGTTTTAATGAGTTGGTATTTTGTTCTAGGTAAATACTCTCGTTAAGCTCTGATGTTTTGTTATTATGGACGTATGAAAGAAATTCTTTTCCATTAACTGCATCTGGAATAATTAAACTTGCCATATGTTGAACAATACTTAATAATCCACCTCCATTGTATCTTAAATCAATTACAAGATCTGTTATTCCAGCTGTTTTAAACTCTAAAAATGTTTCTGTAAGCTCATCTTTCGATGGTCCAATAAAACTTTCAAAAACTAAATAACCAATTTTATCGACACCATCTTCAACAATCTCACTGTGAACAATGGTGTTAATATCTACTTCTTTCTTGCTATATGTGTTCGATATGAAAGTTCCTAAAGGAGATTCAAATTCAAACGTATTAGATACTCCAATTGCATCTGCTCCTAACAAACCTGAAATATTTGTATTTTCATTTATCGATGTTCCATTGATCTTATTTATTTTCCAGCTTCTATCAATACCGTCATTTCTAAAATCACAATCATCATATAAATATGTAATTCTTACATTACCTTCATTGTCTGGCGAAAACCCAAAACCATAACCAACATATTTCCCTTCCACATAATACTGCTCATTCTCTTCTTTAGTTGTAATATAACTCCATTTGTCTTTAGGTTGAAACCTCATCGCATCAAGTAATTCTTGTGCGCTGGAATAATTTTCATAGTTAAAACTTGGTATGGAATCAATCCAAAAATAATAATCTTCTAATATCATATGTAATTCTTCAACAGTATCCATTTGTTCGGGTGGATATATTTTTTCTTTTTCGCAAGAATTAAAGAATACAAGTGTTGATAATAAGATAGATGTTAAAAGAGTAATTTTTTGAGATGTCGGTTTCATATTAATAAAATTTAAAAATTAAGTTTTTATTCTTCTTTTGGCTTGCTGAATAAATATTCCAAGAATGATCAAAATTAAACCAAAAAATGTTGTAATAAATATTTTCTCGTGTAAAATAATACTTATAAATATTAACGAGCAAAAAGGTGTTAAGTATATAAGATTACTTATTTTATCTGTTCTTTCAGATAATTTTAATGCTTTTAACCATAATACAAATGTTATGCCCATTTCAAAAAAGCCTATGTAGATACCAGAAGAAATTCCTTTAAAAGAATTAATCTTTAGGCTAGAAAAAAGATAAGTCGTTATACCGATAAAGATTACTGCCGTAAGAAAGTTTAGAAACAGTTGAACTATTTCATCTCCCTTATTTTTTACGTTGAATAACCAAAACAGTGCCCAAATTACAGAACTTCCTAGTGCTAATATTACTCCTAAAGGATTAGCAAAGCTCATATTGAAAACATTCCCTTCGGATGATATTAGAAATACTCCCAAAAAACTTATTATTAAGGCAAGAATACTTTTAAATTTTAGTTTTTGTTTTAAAATAGGGATCGACAAAAGAACCAAAGTTATTGGCCAAATAAAATTTAAAGGCTGCGCAACTTGGGCTGGCAATAAAGAGTATGCCTTAAATAGAACTACATAATATACAAATGGATTAAGAAATCCAAGAAGAATATTTTTGCTATATTCTTTAAAATTAAGCTCTTTGATTAAGTGAAGTTTTTTTTGAAAAAGTAATAAAAGAAAAAGAAATACTGTACTCGTTAAGGTCGCAATAAATAATAACTGAAAGTGATCAATATGGCGCAGGCCTATTTTAAATGCAGAAGCTGAAGTTCCCCAAAAAAGTATAGCAAAACTTGCAAATAAATATGCTTTTTTAGTTTTTGACATTAAAAGATTGTGTCAGTTTTTAAATGTAAGGAAATAGAAATATTATTAAAAATAAGAATATTTGAATCAACACGTTCTTTTAATAGTTCAATCATTTTTCTTTCTGATTCTAATTGAAGTTCATATTGAATAGGTGATATATTTTTCTTCTTAACATCCTCTTTTAATCCAATTAATTGATCTTTAGCAAAAAAGATTTCTTGTTGCATAGAATAATAATTCTTTTCTATCTCAGCAATATTATATTCCAGAAATTGATAAAATAATAATGTATCAGGAATTATTATAAGTTTAGAAATAGAATCTGCAACAATACTATCATCACTTAGTTTATATATTCCTTCAAGTGTATTGTTATAGATTTTAGAAAAATTTACATTAATACTATCAGTTGTCTTAATATATGAATTGAGCGACGAAATATTAATTTGTCGCTCAGTTTTGCAACTAATAATCGTAATAAGTAAGATTGAAATCAGATATAAATTTCTCATGGTTTTTTAATTGAGAATAGCTCTAATATTACAAAAATATTTAAATAAAAAAAAGAGTGCTATGTAAAGCACTCTTTTGAGATATATGAATTATTATTTTTAATCAATAATGTCAAAACCTGTATAAGGTCTTAAAGCTTCAGGAATAACAATTCCTTTCTCTGTTTGATTGTTCTCTAATATTGCTGCTAGAATTCTTGGCAAAGCTAGTGCACTTCCATTTAAAGTATGTGCAAGCTGAGCTTTTTTCTCACCTTCTTCTTTAAATCGCAACTTTAATCGATTAGCTTGATATGATTCAAAATTCGAAACAGAACTTACTTCTAACCATTTTTCTTGAGCAACAGAAAATACCTCAAAGTCAAATGTTAGAGCAGAAGTGAAACTTGTGTCACCGCCACATAGATGAAGTACTCTGTATGGAAGATTTAATGACTTTACTAATTCTTCAACATGACTAACCATTTCAGTTAAAGTGTCATATGACTTTTCAGGATGTTGAACTTGAACAATTTCTACTTTATCAAACTGATGTAATCTATTTAGTCCACGAACATCTTTTCCATAAGAACCTGCTTCTCGTCTAAAGCAAGGAGTATAAGCAGTCATTTTTACTGGAAAATCTTTAGCTGATAATATTACATCTCTAAAGATATTTGTTACAGGAACTTCAGCTGTTGGGATTAAATATAGATTATCAGCAGTTATATGATACATTTGACCTTCTTTATCAGGTAGTTGTCCCGTGCCAAATCCAGAATCTTCGTTAACCATTAGTGGTGGCATAACTTCGTTATACCCTGCGTTAGTTGCAGTATCAAGAAAATAAGAAATTAAAGCTCTTTGAAGTTTAGCTCCTTTACCTTTGTATACAGGGAAACCACTACCTGTTAGTTTATTTCCAAGTTCGAAATCAATAATATCATATTTTTTTGCTAAATCCCAATGTGGCATTGCGCCTTCATATAAAACAGGAATTTTTCCACCAGATCGAATTTCTTTATTTTCATCCTCACCTTTTCCTGGAGGTACAGACTCATGTGGAATGTTTGGTATCTGAACTAATAATTCGTTTAACTGAACTTCGATGGATGCTAACTCTTCATTTTGCGACTTTACAGAATCTTTTAATTCTGTATTTTTTTCTTTTAGTTGATTGGCTTCATCAGCTTTCCCTGATTTGAATAACATCCCAATTTCTTTGGATAATTTATTCAATTCAGCTTGATTGTTATCTACTATTTGCTGAGTAGAACGACGTTTTTGATCTAAGTCAAGAATTTGAGAAACGATATCTTCGGCTTGAAAGTTCTTTATTTTTAATCGCTCAATTACAAGATCTTTATTTTCCTGAATAAACTTTAAGGTTAGCATAATATAAATTATGAATGGTTATTAAATAAAAAATCTCCTGAATTTTTACTTTTTACAGTAAATATTAGGAGATTCAAAATTACGTAAAATTCTTTTATTCTTCTATAGGAAGTACAGATACAAATGATTTGTTTCCTACTTTTTTGTTAAATGCAATTTTACCATCTATTAGAGCAAATAATGTGTGGTCTTTTCCCATACCTACATTTTCGCCTGGGTAATGTTTAGTTCCTCTTTGACGAACGATAATGTTACCAGCTTTAGCAACTTGTCCACCATATAATTTAACGCCTAATCGTTTACTTTCTGATTCGCGACCGTTCCTTGAACTACCAGCTCCTTTCTTATGTGCCATTTCTTAGAGTTTTTTAAATTAAGCAATAATTTCTTCAACGTGAATTTGAGTAAACTGTTGACGGTGTCCGTTCAGTTTTTTATACCCTTTTCTTCTCTTTTTCTTGAAAACAAGAACTTTGTCACCTTTTTGGTGAGCAATAACTTTAGCGGAAATTTTTGCAGCTTTCACGGTAGGTTTTCCAACTTTTACCTTTCCGTCATTATCGATCAACAATACGTTTTCGAATTCTACAGTAGATCCTTCTTCAGCGTCTAAACGATGAACAAAAATTTTACTGTCTTTCTCAACTTTAAACTGTTGTCCTGCTATCTCTACAATTGCGTACATCTATTAATTTTTTTAACAGTTTTAATACTTTTTTGGGAATGCAAAAATATAAAAGTTTATCTGATTAACAAACAATTAATCACGATATTTTGTCTTAAATACACTTTTTACATTCACAAGTGTGCAAATATATGATAAAAAATAGGTTAAATCTTAAATTTTGTTAAAATAGAACGATACAAGACATAAATTTAATTAATGACAAAATAATAGATAACTTTGTACTGTTAAAATATATGTACTATGGCTATAAAATTTTTTCATACTCCAAAAAATAAGAAGTTTAATTATTCGCCTAGATATTACGATGAGCAAAAAGAAGAATTAGAAAAACGTGTAGAGCAAATAAAAAGGGAAATGGGAGTTTCCGATGATGACCCTGATAAACCTTATGTTTCTAGTATTCGAAAAGGACAAATGCGGGGCTATTTAAAGAAAAAGTCAAAACAACAAAGACGATCAACAGCTCGATTAGTGATAATACTTATAGTATTAATCCTATTAGCATATTTCCTTCTTTACTTTTAAATAGATATTCTAATGGCGGATATTATTCAATTATTACCTGATTCGGTTGCAAATCAGATTGCTGCTGGAGAAGTTGTGCAACGACCTGCTTCTGTTGTAAAAGAATTGGTGGAAAATGCAGTTGATGCAAAAGCTGATTCTATTACAATAAATATAAAAGATGCTGGAAGAACATTGATCCAGATAATTGACAATGGAATTGGTATGTCTGATACAGATGCCAGATTGGCATTCGAGCGACATGCAACGTCAAAAATTAAAAATGCAGACGATCTTTTCGCTATTTCGACAATGGGATTCAGAGGAGAAGCTTTGGCTTCAATTGCAGCAATTGCAAATGTTGAATTAAAAACTCGAAAGAACGAGAATGAATTAGGTACGCATATTATTATTAAGGGATCAAAAGTAGAAAGCCAGGAATCTATTAGTTGCGCACAAGGAACTAGTTTCTCAGTTAAAAATTTGTTTTTTAATGTTCCAGCACGAAGAAAATTTTTAAAATCAAACACAACGGAGTTTAGTCATATAATTAATGATTTTCAAAGAATAGCTCTTACAAATCCAGATATAGAATTTAAGCTTTATCATAACGAATCAGAAATTTACCTGCTTCCTAAAACAAATATTAGGCAACGTATTGTTTCAATATTTGGAAAGAGAATAAATCAAAATTTGATTACAATTGAGAGTGACACAAGCATTGTTAAAATTACAGGATTTATAGGCAAGCCTGAATATGCAAGGAAAAAATCTGGTGAACAATACTTCTTTATTAATAATAGGTATATGCGTAGTGCATATTTTAATAAAGCGGTATTAAATGCCTATTCTCAAATATTACCCCCGGAAACTGTTCCATCATATTTTTTATATTTAGAAGCCGATCCTTCAACAATTGATGTGAACATTCACCCAACAAAAACAGAAATTAAGTTCGAAGATCAACAAGCTATATGGCAAATATTACACGCAGCTGTAAAACAAGCTCTTGGGAAAAACAATATTGCACCTTCAATAGATTTTAATCAGGAGCAGGGATTTGAAATACCTGTATTATCTCAAGCAACAGATGTTCATGTGCCAAAGGTGGAAATTGATCATACATTTAATCCTTTTGAACAAAAGATGCCTTCGTTTAAAAATCCAAAGAGCTCGAAAATGTCTTTGGAAAAGGAAAATCTTACAAATTGGGAGTCTTTGTATAGTGGATTTGAAAATGAACCTAAGCAACAAAACGATTTCTCTTTTATTTCGAACGAAGATACTCAACAAAGCATTAGTGATTCAAATTTAAGCGAAAAGTACTTTCAGTTTAAGAACAAATATATATTAACTCCGGTTAAGTCTGGATTAATGATTATTGATCAGAAAAAAGCACACGAAAGAATTTTATTTGAGAGATTTTTACACTCATTATCATCAGAATCCATAGCAACGCAAAAATCTTTATATCCAAAAACGATTGAACTGGATGCAAAAGATCATAATTTAATTTTAGAGATTTGTGATGATTTAAAAACTTTAGGTTTCGATATTTCAGATTTTGGTGGTAACTCAATTATTGTAAACGGAATGCCTGTTGATGCAGGAAATCAGGAACCGGAGCAAATTATTGATAAGTTTTTAAATGAGTTTTTAAATTCAGAAGTCAACATAAAAACACAAGCAAAGGAAAATATAGCAAAAGCGCTTTCAAAGGCTTCAGCAATAAGCAGTAGTCAAGTTTTAGATAGCAAGGAAATGCGAGAAATGGTAGATATGCTTTTTGCCTGCCAAAATCCGAACTATACACCATTTGGCAAACTAATTGTAAGTATCATTAAAACAGATGAACTTGAAAAGCGTTTTAATTAATGATTTATAAAATTTTATGATATGAGCACTAGATTAAGTGATATACCCCCAGTAGTTAAGAATCTTATAATAATAAATGTAATTATGCTTCTTGCTACGTGGGTCTTAGGGAATGTATTCGGAATAGATCTTAGCGATATCCTTGGATTGCATTATTTTAGATCAGAATTATTTCAACCATACCAGTATGTAACACATATTTTTATGCATGGTGGACTTATGCACTTATTCTTTAATATGTTTGCCTTATGGATGTTTGGACGAGTTTTAGAAACTGTTTGGGGAAGTAAAAGATTTTTCATTTATTTTATTGTAACTGGCTTAGGTGCTGCTGCTTTGCATACTTTTGTTATTCATTTACAAATGACTAGTGTTGTGAATGGTATAAATGCTTTCATCAACACACCATCTCCTGATGGTTTTGCGGCTTTAATAAAAAAATCTTTTGGAGAAATAAATCCTCAACATTATCGTAATTTTTTGAGTTCATGGTATAGTAATCCTGATAATGAAAGCTACATTAGTGCTGCAAATAACTTACTTCAGAAATATCTTGAAGTTAAAATGAATATTGCAACCGTTGGTGCTTCGGGTGCAGTATTTGGTGTTTTACTTGCTTTTGGAGTGTTGTTTCCAAATACACAACTAATGCTTTTATTTCCACCAATTCCAATAAAAGCAAAATATTTTGTTATTGGTTATGGGGTTCTTGAATTATGGTTGGGCATAACTCGCCCAGGAAGTAATATTGCCCATTTTGCACATTTAGGTGGCATGTTATTTGGGTTTATACTTCTTAAATACTGGAAAAGTAAACGATCAGATTTTTATTAACTTACTGATCGTTAAGCAGAAATATTAATTATCATGAGTATTCTAGACGAAATAAAGACCTCTTTTAAAAGTGGAAATGCATTAGTAAAACTAATATACATAAATATTGCTGTCTTTTTGGCAGTGAAGTTGATTGGAGTATTAGTAACAATATTACAAGTAAATTATAAATTAGCTCCTGTTTATTGGTTGGCCGTAACAGCTGATCTTTCAAGTCTAATATATAAACCATGGACATTATTTACATATATGTTTGTTCATAAAGATTTCTTGCATATCATTTTTAATTTACTTTGGTTTTTTTGGTTTGGACAAATTTTTCTGAGATATTTTAACGAGAAAAAATTAATTAGCTTATATATTCTTGGTGGTTTATCAGGAGCACTATTATATATTTTAGCATTTAATGCATTTTCTATTTATAATCCATCAATACCAATGATCGGGGCATCGGGTTCGGTTATTGCAATTGTGGTTGCTATTTCGTTTTATATTCCTGATCATACAATAAATTTAATGTTTATTGGACCAGTTAAACTAAAGTATATTGCAATTGGATCTATAATTTTAGATCTTTTAAGTATTACTTCTGGAAATGCAGGTGGTCATATTGCTCATTTAGGAGGAGCTTTATTTGGTTATTTATACATAATGCAAATGAAAAAAGGTAAAAACATTACTAAAGGTTTTGATCGATTTATGGATAAAATATTTTCCTTATTTAAACCTCGTCCAAAAGTTAAAGTCTCATATCGAAAACCAATTAATGATCTTGATAGAGATATTGAGTATAATAAGACTAAAGCAGCAAATCAAAAAGATATTGATAAAATATTGGATAAAATTGCAAAGTCTGGATACGATAGTCTCTCAAAGAAAGAGAAAGAAACTTTGTTTAAAAACAGTAAATAAAAACTTTTATCAAATATAGAAGCTTCTTATTGTAATATTCAAGTAATACTCATAAATTAGTATTAAATCAAGCTCGATTCATATTGAAACGCATAATATATAAACTTTTAAGATATTTTAATTATGGATTAATCCTAGGATTAATTCTATCATATATATCTGTATATGTAAATCCTGAAAGGAGCTGGTTCTTTGCGTTTTTTGGATTGGGATATCCTTTCTTATTAGTAGGGAATATTGTATTTATTATTTTTTGGATAGTTAAAAAGAAAAAGTTTTTTTTAGTTCCTTTAATTACAGTACTTATAGGCTGGACATATATTTCGTCATTGGTTCAAATTTCATTTAAAAGTAATAATGCTGAAAAATCTACAGATTCTGAGTTTAGTATTATTTCATATAATATTAGATTATTTGATTTATACGATTGGATAAAAGGAGAAAATACCTCAGGAAAGATTTTCGATTTTATCAAGTCAAAGAGCTCAGATATTATATGTTTTCAAGAGTATTATACAACTGTAAATGGTGAAATTTCAGAATCTAAAATATCAAATTTGCTTGAAAACAAGTATAATTCTCATATTAACTATGCAATAGAAAATTCAAAATCTAATTATGGGATTGCGACTTATAGCAAATACCCAATTGTAAATAGAGGTGTAATTCAATTTAAAAATTCATCTAATTCAAGTATTTATACCGATGTAGTAGTTAATAGTGATACTATTCGGATTTTTAATTGTCATTTACAATCTATTCGATTTAATCGCAACAATTATTCGTTTATAAGTAATAGTAAAGAACTAAACGACGAAGATAGAATGAAAGAGATAAAAGATATCTCAAGTCGATTACGAGATGCTTTTATTAAAAGAGCAGGGCAAGCAAAAATATTATCTCAACATATAAGAAATTCGCCATATCCGGTAATGGTTTGTGGTGATTTTAATGATGTACCTGTTTCATATACATATCATGTTATTAAGAAAGATTTGAAAGACTCCTTTACTGAAGCAGGCGCAGGAATTGGGAATACATATTTAGGAAAATTTCCATCGTTTCGTATTGATTATATCTTGCATAGTAAAGATGTTGAATGTATAGAATATAAGATCCCACTGATCGAATTATCAGATCATTATCCTGTTACAGGAAGGTTTAAATTAGAATCAAATTAAAACGGAAGTTTTTCAAGATCAACGTTTCCTCCCGAAATAATTATTCCAATTTGTTTATTTTTGAAAAGTGATTTGTTTTCCAATATTACAGCAATTGGAACCGCAGACGAAGGCTCTATAATAATTTTCATACGTTCCCAAACCATTCTCATAGCTTCTATTATCGATTCTTCTGTAACTGTAAATATATCATCAACATTTTTTTGAATAATCTCAAATGTTAACGGACTAAGTGAAGTTAATAAACCATCTGCAATAGTTTTTGGAGGACCAGCAAGTATTAATTCTCCTTTTTTATAAGATTGAAAAGCATCATTGGCTAAAAGAGGTTCAGCGCCATAAACTTTTATTCCGGGTTTAATTGATTTACTTGAGATTGCTGTCCCACTCATTAAACCACCACCGCCAATCGGTGCCATAATAATATCTAAATCCATATTCTCTTCTAATAATTCTTTGGCTGCTGTACCTTGGCCCGAAATAATATTAAAATTATCATATGGATGAATAAAAGTAGCACCTGTTCTTTTTTGAACAGTTTCTAAAGTTTCTTCACGAGCTTCAAGAGTTGGTTTACAGAAAGTTATTTCGGCTCCGTATCCAGCAACCGCCTTCTTCTTAATTTCTGGCGCATTTTCTGGCATTACTATATAGGCAGGAACTCCTAGTTGCTTTGCTGCCAAACTTAATGCAGCAGCATGGTTTCCTGAAGAATGTGTCGCAACGCCTTTTTGTGCATCTTCTTTGCTTAGTAATCTAATAGCATTACTTGCTCCACGAAATTTAAATGCACCTACTTTCTGAAAATTCTCGCATTTTAGAAACAGCTTAGCTCCAAGTATATCATTAATACTTTTAGAAGTATGAATTGGTGTTTTGTTAATTACTCCTTTTATTCTATTGTGAGCAGATTTAATGTCGTTAAATGAAGGAATGTGTGAAGTCATGATTTTTACTTTTTGCTAAAGTAAAAAATCATTCAATAATTAAAGAATCTTGATGACTTTTTTTATAGTCTTCAAATCTTTTTAAAATTGTTGAGTATAGATTATAGTTTGTTGTTTTAAGTATAAACTCGTCTTTAAAATTACAATATTCAATAAATTTTTTTGATTCATCCAGAGTTAAACCTGTAATATTTTTTACGATATGTTCGTTAAGTTTTTCCCAGATTTTATCTTTTGTTTTCCCTTCTTTTTCGAGATCTAAGTATTTATTAAAATCCTTAGCTTCTTTGCTAAACATAACGTAAATAAGCGAAGCAGGACTGGTAATAGTCGGTTTTACAACTAAAGGAGCCCTTTCTACATGTTTAAAAAGACCCTCTACCTGAGGATTAAATTCAATTTTAGGTAAATCTAAATTAACTAATTTTCGTTCAAATTGCTGGTACGATCCCAAATAGGAAATAGAAGCTTCAGGTATTTCGTAAGCTCTATTTTCTAATTTAATTATAATTTCATCATCGTTTGAACTATCAAGTACTTCTTTATTATGATAATGAAATCCAATAGCCGAAACGTTTAATGTGTCGCCATGGTAACCCCATATTTCAAAATGACCTGTAGTATCTGCTGTAACTCCCCATTTCTGAGTGTAGTTAATGATGTGTGCAAATGCTATTGGATATTCGCCTGATTTGCTAATTATTTGCCCCTGATAATATAATAAACTATCGGGATTCTGTGCTTTTATATTGTAAGTCGTTATTACAATTATTACACAATATGACGATATGAAAATTAGACTTCTCAAAATTTATGCATTGGTTCGAAACAAATATATATTTTGAATTTGTAAGATTTTTTTTATTTAACACACTTTAACTTTCAATAATTATTTTAAACATAAACCCTTATTTTAATCAGAAGGTATTTTTCTTGAATCATCAATTTTGGTTATCTTCGCAATAGTTTTATAGCTATTAAATACAATTAGAAAATATGTACTCAGAATATAAGGTTTTAATAGAATCAGCCTGGGAAAATAGAGAAAAGCTTAAGGAAGATTCTACCAAAAAAGTTATTAAAGAAATAATAGAATTGCTTGATAAAGGAAAACTTCGAGTAGCAGAACCTGACTTGAATGGATGGAAGGTAAATGAATGGATAAAAAAAGCTGTTATTTTATATTTTCCTATTCAAAAAATGAAAGTAACCAAAGTTGGTCCATTTGAGTTTCATGATAAAATGGATTTGAAATCGGGTTATGAAGACCTTGGCGTTCGTGTAGTTCCTCATGCAATTGCCCGTTATGGTGCCTTTGTTGCAAAAGATGTTATTATGATGCCATCATATATTAATATTGGAGCATATGTGGATTCTGGTACAATGGTAGATACATGGGCAACAGTTGGTTCGTGTGCTCAAATAGGCAAAAATGTTCATTTAAGTGGTGGTGTTGGTATTGGAGGAGTATTAGAACCAGTGCAAGCTGCACCTGTAATTATTGAAGACGATTGTTTTATCGGGTCTCGTTGTATAGTTGTTGAAGGTGTTCATATTGAGAAAGAAGCTGTTTTAGGAGCAAATGTAGTAATTACAAAATCAACTAAAATTATTGATGTTTCTGGATCAGAGCCAAAAGAATATAGTGGTTTTATTCCTGCCAGATCAGTAGTAATTCCAGGTACGCAAACTAAAAAGTTTAATGCAGGAGAATATCAAGTTCCTTGTGCATTAATAATAGGAAAACGAAAAGAATCAACAAATCTTAAAACATCTTTAAATGATGCCTTAAGAGAATATAATGTGGCTGTTTAAATATTTTTAATTATGCAAATACAGAATGAAAAATTAAAGATTGCATATTTTTTACAAACAGATATTCAACATTTTCCTCCTATTTATAGACTATTACCACTATTGGGGGGAATTGTAATTACAACTAACAAGAATATCCATAACTTTATTCTCACAAAATATCCTGAGCTTCAGGATAAAGTGTTTTTGGCAAAAGGAAGATCTCAAACTAAAAATATTGTACTTAAAAATAGAATTCGATTAGTTATTTATCCTGGATTCAATGCTTTTTATTTTGGTAAAGCAGTTCAAATCTTTCACGGAGGATTGTCAGATAAGAATTATGTTGAGTCGTTAAATATTTTACTTTATAATTTAGTGTTATTTCCAGGTGAAAAAACCAAAGACAAAGTTCAAAAAGCTGGATATTTAAAGTACCTTAAATGGAAAATTATAGGATATCCAAAGTTTGATCCATTAATTAATAATAAACTAAATGTAAAACCAGAATTTGCAAATGAGCGAAAAACAATACTTTACGCTCCAACCTGGGTTTCGAATACAAAGTCTACAAAAATTATTAAGTTCTCTCCATATGGAGAAACTTCTTTAAACATATGGGCAAAGGATATTATTCGGGAGCTATGTAAGGATTATAATATTATTGTAAAATACCACAGTAAGATAAAAAGATGTAAAAATGATATTTATGATCAGATTGAAGATCTAATTACAGAGTTAGGTGCAGAAGATTATGTTAAAACAAAAGTTGATGATAATATTTTACCATATATGTATCAATCGGATTTAATGATATCTGATATATCAACTGCTTGTTATGAATGGTTTCATTTTAACAAACCAATAGTTTATGCAAATCCTGCTCCTGGAAAATATTTTCGATCAGATGAGATTTCGTCGAATACCTATGCATGGCAAGCAGGAGATGTAATTAACGATTCGTCTGATATAAATAAATTAGTTAAAGAGAATTTATCAAACGATAAATATAACGAGATAAGAAATAGTATTTTTAATTACACTGTGTATAAACCAGATGGTGATGCAACAAATCGCCAAGCAGAAGCTATATTAGAATATTATAAATCAATCGAAAAAAAACCATACTGGAGCTTAATTCTTGGAAACTATATTTGGAGTAGGTCTAGGCGTATTGCTTTAAAACTAGTAAACAGGTATTACCATCTGTTTAAAAAAGAGAAAGTTGGTAAGTAATTAGATTTCTATTAAAACATTGTAAAAATGGTTAATCTAATTCATAGGATTTTACATACGATTTTGTTTTATTTGAATAAATAAATTGGACATATGAAAGCAATTTTAATTTCTGCAGGTAAAGGAGAGAGACTTTATCCATTAACAAAAAATACTCCTAAGAGTTTACTAGAAGTAGGAAATGGTTTAAGTATTCTAGAAACACAAATACACAGTTTATCCGAGAATAATATTAAGGATATAGTTATAATTACTGGTTTTAAAGCAGAACAAATTGAAGCAAAAATTAAGGATTATCAAGATAAAATAAACTTTACTACTGTTTATAATCCATTTTTTGATGTATCTAATAATTTAATCTCAGTATGGATGGCACGCCACCATATGACAGAAGAATTTATTTCAATAAATGGAGATGATATATTTTCTGCTGAAGTTATAGAGAATCTTTTAAAATGCGATAACGATATTACAATGGTAATCGACGAAAAAGATGAATATGACGATGATGATATGAAGGTGATTCATAAAGATGGGAATATTCTTGAGGTTAGTAAAAAGATAGAGCAGGAAAAAGCAAATGGTGAATCGGTAGGAATTATAAAATTTGCAAATAAAGGTCCTAAGATTTATACTGATATGTTAGACCAAATGGTTCGCGATCCTAAGAACAGGAATGTATTTTATCTAAAAGCTATTCAAGAAATAATTAACAAGGGATATAAAATTAATTATTCAATGTGTAAAGAGTCCGATTGGGCAGAAATTGATTTCCACCCAGATTTAAAGATGATAAGGACTTACTTGAAAAGATATAATTACTTAGATCAAGTTACTCCACCTAAGAAATAATTCTTAAACGGCGTTTCCAATTATTGTAAGTTCATGATCGCTGCATTTCCAGCATTTTACAGGAACTTTCCAGTTTCCATACTTTTGAGTTAAGTACTCTTTGTAATTATTTGGAACTTTTAATTCTTTGTTTTGAAACTCAACTGTATCGAAAGATGAGTAATGAGATTTACATACTCTAAGTATTTTCTTTTGAGCTTGCCAATAAGTATGATCATTATCACTAGCCTTAACAAATATATCAGCAACAACCATATGTTTGTTAAAGGAAGGAAATATAAACTTTAGAATGGATGGAATAAACCGTTTTACCTTTATAATTCTCAAGTTACCTTCTTTTAAGGGGCCATGAGAAACTTCCATTTTACGTTTTTTTATTCTGTATCCCTTTAGCAATAATTTGTAAGTATTCCTGGATAATTTTTCAGAATCTTGTATCGAAACAGATAAGTCAATATCATGATCCCAAGGTAATAGTGAGTTATCTCTAACAATTCCTAATAAAGTACCACCTTCAAGTTGATAGTCAATATTAGTTTGATCAAAAAAGTCAACAACATCATGCAATACCTTATGAGCTCTAACAAAGTTCTTGTTAGTTAAACTAGGCTTATTATTCATTTCTACGTTCCTAACGGTGTTAGTATATAAGATTATTCGGTCGGTGCAATTTTAATTAATAATTATTAAAAAATTAAATTTATATTAAATTAAGTTCCTTAAATTTTATTTTATCTTTGTCAATTCAATAATTTCTGAAAAAGAAACCCTTAGGATAATGATAAAACTTTCTGCTGTAATAATTACTTATAACGAAGAAGATAAAATTGAGAGATGTATTTTATCATTAAAACCAGTAGTTGATGAGATTGTTATTGTTGATTCGTTTTCAACTGACAAAACAGAAGAAATTTGTTTAAAACATGGAGTTAACTTTATAAAAAATCCTTTTGGAGGATATATTGAGCAAAAAAACTTTGCTTTAACATGTTCGTCAAATGATTATGTTTTATCTCTTGATGCAGATGAAGCTTTGTCAGAAGAACTTAAGAATTCAATTCTGGAAGTAAAATCAAACTGGACTCATGATGGTTATTACTTTAATCGATGTAGTAATTATTGTGGACAGTGGATAAGACACTCTAATTGGTATCCAGATCGAAAAATGAGACTTTTTGATCGTCGCATGGGAAAATGGGGAGGAACTAATCCTCACGATAAATTTTTATTATCAAAAGAAGGCAAAAAAAAATATCTTAAAGGAGATATTTTACACTGGGTTTTACCTACATTTGAAGATCATATACTTAAAGCAAACAACTTTTCTACAATAGGAGCGAAAGAAGCATTCAAAAAAGGAAAAAAAGCTTCAATTTACACTATATTTTCGCATACTATATGGAGATTTGTAAAATCTTATTTTATTAAGAGAGGCTTTCTTGATGGACTTAATGGATTTGCAATTAGTTCATTTTCTTCGCTGACAGTTTTTTTTAAATACCTTAAGCTTAGAAGATTGCATTTAGATGAAAAGAAAAAGGGAAATAAAAAGAATCAAAAATATTCACCACAGATAGCAAAATAAAAGTCACATGAAAATTATAATATTGGCAGCAGGTATTGGTTCAAGATTAGGAAATCCTTTCCCAAAACCACTTACTCCACTTAAAAGTGGCGATACCATAATGAAGCGGCAAATAAACAATTTATCTTCCTATTTTAATTTCGATGATATTAATATTGTTGTAGGATTTAAAAAGGATCTTATTATGGAAAGTATGCCTGATGCTACATTTATTTACAATCCAGTTTTTGATCAAACTAATACATCGAAAAGTTTATTAAAAGCATTAAAAAAATATATTGGTGAATCTGTGTTATGGTTAAATGGAGATGTCGTTTTTGATAAAAAGATCTTTGATTTATTAATTCCTTATATCAATAAAAACGAATCTTTTGTTTCTGTAAACAATGAAGAGGTTGGCGATGAGGAGGTTAAATATACGTTAGACTCTGATGGATATATTAAAGATATTTCGAAAACTGTGGAAAATGGATTAGGTGAAGCTGTCGGAATAAATTTTATTTCTTCACGAGATATAAATTTTTTCATAAAACGCCTTGAAGAATGCGAAAATAATGATTACTTTGAGAAAGGAATTGAAACAGCCATTCAAAAAGATCAAATAAAAGTAAATGCTGTTGATATTTCAAAATTTAATTGTGTAGAAATTGATTTTCTTGAAGATTTAGAGAATGCAAATAAAATTTTCTAATTAATGAAAGTAACACTTTTTTGCAAAAATCCCTATGCTTATGGGATTTTAAAGCCAATTAACGATGAGTTAGTTAAAAGATCTCATTCTGTTATTTGGTTTGCCCCTGCAAAAATTATAAATAAATTTCCATATAAAGATGGTTGTCACATTACCAGCGATATTCAAGAGATTCACAATTATAAAAGTGATGTTATTTATGTTCCGGGAAATGAAGTTCCACATTATTTGAGAGGACTTAAAGTTCAAATATTTCACGGTCTTGCTGGTGAGAAAAAAGGTCACTTCAGAATAAGAAAATATTTCGATTTATATTTAACACAAGGGCCATACTTTACAAGCCGGTTCAAGAGATTGGCTAAAAGATATAAAGATTTTGATGTAATTGAAACAGGTTGGCCTAAACTTGATCAGTTATTTCTTGAAAAAGAATTATATAATCAAGAAAAGCAAAAATTATTAAATGAGTATGGTGTTAAAAGGATTGTATTGTATGCGCCTACTTTTTCACCATCGTTAACTTCTGCAAATTTATTAAAACAAGAAGTATCAAATCTTGCTAATAATGATAATCTGGTATTAGTAAAATTTCATGATTTAATGAATAAAAATACGGTAAAAGAGTATCAAGAAATTTGTGAAGGATTAAAAAATGCTAAAATTGTATTAGATAATAATATTATTAAATATTTAATTCTGGCAGATGTAATGATTAGTGATACATCATCTGTTGTGTACGAATTTTTATTGCTTAATAAGCCAGTAATTACGCTCAATTCAAGTTCTGAGAATATTAGATGGAAAGATATTTCTGATTCAAAAGACCTGATTCCTGCATTTGAGCAAACCATTGAACAAGATGATCAAAGAGAAGATCGAAAATGGATTATAGATAATTATCATCCATATACAGATGGAATGTCGTCAAAGAGAATAGTCGATACTGTAGAAGAATACTTAAAAACTAATACTATTCCTGAAAAACGTGATATCCCAATAGGTAGAAAGTTAAAAATGCTGAATGTATTTGGAAGAGTCCAATAATATTTTCATGAAAGAAGATCTTGAAAAATCAATAGAAACACTTCGAAATGGAGGAGTTATTTTATATCCAACTGATACCATTTGGGGATTAGGTTGCGATGCAACAAATAAAGACGCTATTGAGAGAATATACAAAATCAAACAACGAAGTGATCAAAAAAGTCTTTTAGTTTTACTAGATAATCCTGGAAAGATTCCATCTTATGTACAAGAAGTTCCTGAAGTTGCATGGGATTTAATCGAGTTATCAGAAAAGCCTTTAACAATAATTTACTCTGATGCCAAGAATTTAGCTCAGAATTTAATTGCCGAGGATGGTAGTATTGGAATTAGAATACCGGAAGATCCATTTTGTCAGAAATTAATACAGAGATTTAAAAAACCGATTGTTTCTACATCAGCAAATATTAGCGGTGCTAATGCTCCAACAAACTTTTCAGAAATTAGTCAGGAAATTATTGATTCTGTTGATTATGTTGTAGAATGGAGGCAAGATGATTATACTAAATCACAAGCGTCAAGTATTTTAAAACTAAAAAATAACGGGGAGATTAATATTATTAGAGAATAATTATTTTTTCTTTAAAACAAATGGGATATTTAAAATAGATTTATATTCCAATCCCTTTTCTTCAATTAAATCATCACCTATTTCATAATACCAAGTAACATGAATTTTATTTTTTGATTCATTAATCTTTTCAAGTTCCAAGAAAATATTATAAATCATTTTTGCAGATGATGAATTAAAATATTCAAAATCACATATCAAATGAGTGGTTTTATTAGGAGTTTTTATGTAGTTATCTATCCAGGCTAGAATGGGATCAAAAAAATGATTTGTATTTTCTGGTAAGGAATTACCATTAATTTCAAACACATTATTTTCTGGATCAAATAGAACAAATGGCGTGTCGCGAGTGCTTTTAATTTCTAGCTTTGTAAGCATGGCTTAGTTTTAGGCAATTACATTAATTGTTAAGAATGATTTTTTACTATCAATTCTAAGAATAGAATAGTTAACAGGCGAAATAATTCTTCGAGCAATATCTATTAATCCAATTCCAGCACCTTCTTTTTTAGGCAAGTTTCGCTCTCTTAGTTTATCTAAGTATAGATCTTTTAATTCTTTACCATTGAGATTATTAATTTTGTCTAAGTGATCTTTAAGATCATCAACATATTCATTCTGAATTAGATTACCAGTGTTAATTACAAAGTAACCCTCTGATTCTCCAATCATGAATATACCTTCTTTTTTATTATTTTCTACATAGCAATGTTTACTAATGTTTTGAAGAAGCTCAACCAGTATATGAAATATTTTCTTCTTAGAAACGGCACCTTTTTTTTCTTTTTGCAAATTCTCTTCAATAATTTTTAATACTGGGAAAATAGCATCTTGGGAAAAATCACCTTTATGAATCACTAAAATATTACTTTCAGTCATTTTTTGATGATATTCAATTGCTTCTTTCAATTCAAAAGGGGATTCATCATTAGGAGAAAAAACTTCTTCCATTGATTTTAATACAATCTGATTGTAAAAGAAAGAAAACTGGTCATCAAAATTTTGGAAAAAATAGTCTAGCTTTTGACCCGATTTTCTGGCCATCTCAATAAGCCCTAATCCAGCACCTCCTTTATCTGATATTTCTTGATTTGCTAATACTTCTCGATATAGTAGTTTTAATTCATCCTTACTTAAACTATTAACTTTCTCCAGTTGGCGTTTAAGTTCAGATATTTTATTATTTTCAACTAGATTACCTGAAGTAATATAGTAAATTCCTTGCCAGTTCTTGGTTAAAAAGAATCCTTCATCAACATAATCGATCTCTTGTCCATCAATATTTTCTCCATGTCGAACTATATTTTGAAAACATTCGGCCATAAGAAAAGATGCTTTCTTTTTCATTTTTTTTAAAGAAACATTATTATGAATGTTATATTCACTTAATTCAATAAGTTTATTAGTAATTTCATCGCTGAAACTTCCATTATATAACAAGCATAAGTTATCTTCACTTATTCTGTCAAAAAACCAAAATGTAGTATCGATATTCATTGCTTCCATTAGTCTCCTCGTAATTCAAGTATTAAAATAAAGGAAAATTTATGAAATCCGCTAATTTTTTGCTGTTAAAATAGTGATTTAAATCATATGTTTGTTAAAGTCAGAAATATTCAGGTCTTATTTAATTTTGATTTATCTTTAAAAACTGAAAATTTTATAATATGAAGGCAACAATAATCAATCAATTTGGAAATCCAGATGTATTTGAAATAATAGATATAGATAAACCAACAATAAAGGAAGATCAATTATTAATTAAGGTGTTTGCAACAAGTATTAATCCAATTGATTGGAAGCAGCGTAAAGGAAATCATAAATTCATTCTTGGTTCTCCTTTTCCAATTACTCTTGGGTATGATGTTTCGGGTGAAGTTGTAGAAGTTGGAAGTGAGATCAACAATCTCAAAATAGGAGATAAAGTTTTTGGTGTTTTGGATAATAAATACGGAGGAGCCTTAGCGGAATATGCTATCGGACACGAAAAATGCTTTGCAAAAATACCTGAAAATATCTCTAATGAGGAAGCAGCAGCTTTTCCAATGGTTGCACTAACATCTTTACAGGCTTTAAGAGACAAAGCAAATTTGAAAGTCGGTCAAACAATATTAATAAATGGGGCTTCAGGAGGAGTAGGTCATATGGCTCTTCAGATCGCAAAGCTTATGCAGGCAAAGGTTATTGCAGTTGCAAGTGATAAAAGCCAAGACTTTATTAAACAATTCGATCCTGATGAATTTATTGATTATACAAAACAGAATATTTTAGAACTTAACCAAAAGGTCGATGTTTTTTTCGATGTTGCTAGTAATTATACATTTCCTAAAACTAAACATCTTTTAAATCCTGGAGGAGTTTATTTAAACTTAGAGTATATTAATACATTAAAGAAGATGCCTGTTTATAAGCTTCACCAGTTATTCTCAAAAGGGAAAAAAGCAAAATCATTATTAATGAAGCAGAGTAGTGAAGATTTTGAGATAATATCTAAATGGATTACCGATGGAAAATTAAAAGTTTCTATTGATGAAACCTTTAGTTTAAACAATATCTCAGCAGCACATGATTATGCTCAACAAGGACACAATAAAGGTAAGAACGTTGTAGTTATTAATAACTAATTTCTTAGATTTTATAATTAAGATTTAATAATGAGTCAAAAAAGGAAAGCAAAAAAGAAAACGCCAAAGAAAAAATGGACTAGAGTATTACTTAAACTTGTTGGAGTATCAACTATTTTACTTTCCATTTTATTGTTTTTATTTGTTTTGGTTGTTAGGTTAGGTGTTTTTGGAGAAATACCAAATAATATTGAGCTTAAAAAGATAAAGAATAATATTGCTACAAACATCTATTCTGTAGATGATAAAGTTCTCGGAAGATATTATTATCAGAATAGAACAAATGCTTCTATAAAAGATATTCCTACTCATTTAGTTAATGCTCTTGTTGCTACCGAAGACGTTCGCTTTTTTGAACATCATGGGCTCGATTACCGAAGTACTTTACGCGTTTTAGTTAAATCTATTATATTAATGGATAAGAGATTCGGTGGAGGAAGTACTATTAGTCAGCAATTAGCAAAAAATTTATATCCACGAAAGGATTTTGGTGTTCTTAGCATGCCTGTGGCAAAGGTTAAAGAAATCACAACTGCTTTTCGAATGGAGGAATTATATTCTAAAGATGAGATCTTAGAATTATACTTAAACACTGTTTCGTTTGGAGAAAATACGTATGGGATTGAAACAGCTGCGTTGATATTTTTCAATAAACGCCCCTCCGAATTAAATATTGATGAATCAGCAATATTAGTTGGATTATTAAAAGCAAATAATAGCTATAATCCGAGAACAAACGAAAAGGCAGCAATAAAAAGAAGAAATATTGTTTTAAGGCAAATGCTTAAATACAAATACCTGGAGCAAGAGGAATATGAAATATTGATTCAAAAACCCATAAAGCTTAAATACCAAAAATTATCTCACGACGAAGGTGCAGCTCCATATTTTCGAGAATATCTTAGAAAATCGTGTGTAGAAATTTTAAAAGATAAAAAGCATCCAGATGGCAGTGACTATAATTTATATACTGATGGATTAAAGGTTTATACAACTTTAAATGCACAAATGCAGAATTATCTCGAAAAATCAGTCGAAGATCATTTATCAAAGCTTCAGGATTTATTCGACAAACATTGGAAAGGGGAAGAGCCTTGGATTAAAAACCCTAAACTAGCTATGTTGCAAATAGAGCAGAGTAATGCATATCAATCATTAATAAAAAAAGGATTAAGTTCTGATGAGGCAATTGCAGCAATGAAAGTGCCTCATAAAACAGAGATTTTCACTTGGAATGGAATGCAAGATACTTTAATTTCTTCTTTGGATTCTTTGTTGCATCATTTTAAAACATTGCAAACCGGAGCTTTGGTTATGCATGGTAAAACTGGAGATGTTTTAGCCTGGGTTGGAGGTGTTAATTATAAATATTTTAAGTATGATCATGTTACCTCGAAACGACAAACCGGATCTGTAATAAAACCAATAGTTTATGCTTCAGCATTAGAACATGGAATTGAACCATGTGATTTTTACGAAAACGATAGTATAGTTTATTCTGATTATGATGATTGGATACCTCAAAACTCAAGCGAAGGTTTTGGTGGTTATTATTCTGTTAAAGGGGCTTTAGCAAATTCAATTAATACGGTTAGCGTAAAGCTATTATTAGAAGCAGGAATAGATTCTACTATTGAATTAGCGCATAAAATGGGAATTGAATCAGATTTACCATCGGTTCCATCAATGGCTTTAGGAACGGGAGAAGTTTCTCTTTATGAAATGGTAAAATCATATGCTGTTATTCAAAATAAAGGCAGAAAAATTGAGCCAAGAATGATTCGAAGAATTGAAGATGCCGAAGGAAATGTGATTTATTCAGAATCAATGCATGAACCTGCCGACATTATTTTATCTGAAGCATCTGCTCAAAAATTAATAGCAATGATGCAAGGTGTTGTAGATAGAGGAACTGCAAATGGATTAAGATCTGTTTGGAATTTTGAAGGTGAACTGGCAGGTAAAACCGGAACTACTCAAAACAATACAGATGCTTGGTTTATGGGAATGGATTCAAGACTAATTGTTGGTGTGTGGGTAGGTGGAGATAATCCTGTTGTAAGATTTAGAACTACTACTTATGGTCAGGGTGCTTATGCAGCATTACCAATTTTCGGTAATTTTTTGAACAGTGTTTATAAAAATCCTAAATATGCGTACTTACAGAATGAGAGTTTTAATATTCCAGACTCAATTCAAACTCTATTAGATTGTAATGATTTTGATGAGGATGGTGAACCTCGGTTTTTAAGATTGTTTATAGATGACGATGAGGATATAGGGGAATTTATTAAAAGATTGTTTAAAAGAAGGAAAAAGAAGGACGAAAAAAATAAACAAGATTGAGACCCTTGTTAGGATTTTATAATATGTAATCGTTTTTGAATTTCTGTAAAAAAGAGTTAAATTGGTTAGAATAATTATTTTGTAAAATCTTTGTAAGAATGGATTTATTCAAAATTTTAATAATTGACGATGATCTTTTTCAACGAAAGATTATAGAGCAAATTCTAAAAAGTATCGATAAAAAGATGAAGATACATTGTGCAGATAATGGACAAGAAGCTCTTGAGATTATTAAAACCCTTTTGCCCAATTTAATAATCACTGATTGGGATATGCCTCAAATGAATGGAATCGAGTTTTGCAAATCCATTCAGCTTATTAAAAAGTTAAAACATGTTCCTGTAATTATGTGTACAGGGATTAAAACTTCGTCAGAGAATTTAAAAACTGCATTTGAGTCTGGAGTTGCTGATTTTATTCGCAAACCAATTGATAAAATGGAACTTCTTTCTCGGGTAAATTCAATGATAAAACTATCAGAATCTTATCAAACAATAAACTTACAGAAAGAAAAACTGCAACAAGAAAAGGAAAAAAGCGATAAACTTTTATTAAATATTTTACCTGCAAAAGTTGCAGATGAACTTAAAAATAAAGGTAAAGCAGAGCCGGAGTTATTTGATAAGGTAACCGTATTGTTCTCAGACATTGTTGGTTTTACAGAGCTTACAACTAAAATTAAACCTAAAGATTTAATTCGTGAATTGAATGATATTATTTCTGGATTCGACGAAATAATGGAGAAACACAATTGCGAGAGAATTAAAACTGTTGGCGATGCATATATTGCTGTTTGCGGAATGCCAACTCCAAATAGAAATCATGCTAAAAATATTATTAGTGCTGCCATAGAAATAGTTCATTATTTGGAGAATAGAAATATAAGTAATAATCATAAGTGGGAGATTCGAGTTGGAATTGATACTGGTAAAGTAGTTGGTGGTATTATCGGCACAAAAAAATATATTTACGATATTTTTGGTGATCCAATAAATACAGCTTCTAGATTAGAAAGTAATTCCGAAATTATGAAAATTCATTTGTCGGAAACAACTTACAAACTTGTAAAAGACAATTTTGATTTTGAAGAACAAGTTCCTTTGGAAGTAAAAGGAAAAGGAAAAATGAAAATGTATTTTGTAAAAACTCCTTAACAGATTTTCTATATTTGAGAAAAAAAGATATGTCTCAAAACGCGGAAAAATTTCTAGACTACTTTAATCACATTGAAAAACATTTAAAATCAAAGTATAATAATGGTTATTATATGCCTTTTAGCGATTTGGTGCGAAAAGCATCTGCAAAAGAAGGTGTAATAAAACGATACAGAGAAGATTTATTTGTATACTCCGATTTACGTAATGTGATGGTGCATAATTCAAGAATTAATGGAAAAATAATTGCACAGCCATTAAATGATGTAATAGAAAAGATAGAACTAATATGGGATCAAGTTCAACATCCAAAGAAAGTATCTAAGTTTAAAAGGAAAGTGCATTATTGTTTTACTGATGATAAACTTCTTAAGGCTTTACAATTTATGCATGAGCATAAGATTTCTCAAATCCCGATAATTGAAAGAAGTGAAATTGTTGATGTGTTAAATGCAAATCATATAGCAGATTGGCTTGCAGCAAAAGAAACTGTTTCGCCATCAGAAACAACTATTGGAGATGTTTTAGGGAATGCATCAAGAAATAATAATTTTGAAATAATTTCTGGTAATATGTCTGTGTTTGATGCAGCTGAAATATTTAAAAATTCTTACATGAAACATCCTGTAAATTGGTATTACGATGCATTAATTATTACGCCAACAGGTAAGTCCAGTGAGCAAATAATGGGAATTATTGTTTTAAAAGATATTGCAGAATACATAAGTAATTAATAAACTGAATTATGCAGTGTTAATCAGAAAATAATATTATAGAAGCAATAAAAATATAAACAAATGGAAAAGAAGGAGTCTGAAAAAATCAGATTCCTTTTTTTAATTGTATTCCGAATTAATAGCAATGAATTTATGAAACGCAAAAAAAACTGAATCAAGAAAAAAGAGAAAACCCTTAATCCATTTTTATTATATGCTTTTGCACTTTCGAATTTAAATCGTACAATTTCAGAAAAACTTCTTGACAAACCGGTGCTTGAACATGGCTGACCAGTTACAGTTTCACATGCCGATTTTATAGGATGATTGCTTTCTTCGGCAGAAAAAATGCCGGAATAAATAAAAATAAGGATTATTATTCCGGCAAAACTTAAATTTATAATATGATAAGGTTCTTTTATTAAAGACCTGATACTAATTTTCGTCATTTTCGTCTTCCAACTCTTCTGCAACTTCCTCTAATTCTTCTGCAAATTCTTTTATTGCTTCTCCTGCAGCTTTGCCTACTTCCTCTAATGTTTCTTCAGTAATCTCTTCAATTTCTCCTTCTAATTGTTCCATTGCTTCTTCTAAATCTTCCATATCTTCATCATCAAGCTCATCATCAACAGCTTTCTGGATTTCTTTTCCTATTTGTTCAATTTTAGAAGGGGCATTTCTGAAAATATAAAATTGCCATGCGGCAATCGTTGTACCAACAATTGAAAGAACTAGCGCTGCTATAATTAATCCTTTTTTTGCATTAGCCTTTGTAGCTTGAGAATAACCTATTGCACTTAAGATTATTGCAATTATTCCAGGTAAAAGAGCATACATACCTAAGCAAGGTATAAATGAAATAATTAATGCAATGATTCCCAATACTAATCCAGCAATTCCAAGTCCTTGTCCAGCATTCGAGTTTTTAGTTTCTTCCATAATAATTATTGTTAAGGTTAAGAATCAAATTTATTAAAATGACGAATTCCGTCCAACAATTGCTGCATGTTTAATTCCAAAATAGATTGAATCTAAATGATAGATTTAAAAATATTTCTATTAATTTAAGATTGAATTTAGTTCCTGCAAATTATAAGCTATTCATATGAGGGGCTTTAGATGATTTTTAAACCTAACGGTTGGTTACATGTCTAATATTGAACATTGCAAAAATTTGTAAAAAAATAACAAACTAAGGCTTTTAGTTTGAAAACTAAAACATTTAGTTTATATTTGTAATATGAAAGAATTAACTAAAGCAGAAGAACAGGTGATGGATTATCTTTGGAAGCTCGAGAAAGCTTTTGTAAAAGATATTCTAAATCAGTTTCCGGAACCACGGCCAGCTTATAATACAGTTTCAACAATTGTAAGAATTCTTGAAAAGAAGGGAATGGTAGCTTATCATGCTTATGGGAAAACACATCAGTATTATCCATTGGTATCTCCTGCAGGATATCGTAAAGGAAGATTTAAAGATGTTTTAAAAAAGCATTTTAATAATTCATATAAAAAGTTTGCATCTTTTTTTGCAAAAGAAGAGGATGTTTCGATTGCCGATTTAGAAGAAATGAAGAAGATAGTCGAAGAAGAAATAGCAAAACGAAAAAATAAATAATGAATTTTGGAATAATAAATATAATTGAGTCAACTTCAGTGTTGGCTATATTTTATTTATTCTATAGTTTGTCGCTTAAGAAAGAAACATTCTTTAGATTGAATAGATGGTATTTGATTTGTTCATTATTGTTTGCAGTTACGATTCCTTTTTTAAATTTAAATCTGGGTTTGCTAGAGTCTTTCATTTCTAATTCAAATCTTTATAATAAAGTTACCGGAATAAAACAGGGATATAACGAATTAAATTCCGTTATAATCTACGCATATTCAGGGAAATTAACATGGAGTGCAATTCAGGAATATTTAACTGCTATCTATTTACTTGGAGCTTTAATATCAACTGTGTTTTTTGTATTTGGATTAGGAAAGATATTCCTTTTAATTATTAGGAATACTTCATTAAAGATAGGAAGATATAGAATTATAGAAACATCAGAAACAATTGTACCATTCTCACTTTTTAAGTGGATTATTATAAATCCTGAAAAGTATTCATCAAATGATATGGAGCAAATTATTGCTCATGAAAAAATGCATGCTTTTCAATTACATTCATTAGATCTAATCTTTATAGAAGTACTTGTTATTCTTTTTTGGTTTAATCCTTTCATCTATTGGTACCGAAAATCGATTAGAGAAGTTCATGAATTTTTAGCTGATCAGGCTGTCGTGGAAAATGGTTATGATCATATAGATTATCAAAAGCTGTTGTTGGATCAAGCAACAGGAGGTCGATTTGTTGGGTTAACCAGTAGGTTTAGTTATTCATTATCTAAAAACCGATTAAAAATGTTAACCATGATAAAATCAAAAAATATTTCGAAAACGAAGTTTTTCATAGCAATTCCTTTTGTAATAGCATTTATTTTCTTTTTTGTTAATTCGTCTGAACGTGTAAAGTCGTCTATAGCTCGAAATTTTAATTCAAATATTATTGAGGTAAATGACACAATTATTGAAAATCAAAAAGAAGATAAAGTAGAAGGTGAAGTTTTTCTTACTGTTGATGAAATGCCTAAATTCAATGGGAAAACCCCAGATGAGTTTAGAATTTTCATTCAAAAAAACTTAAAATACCCAATTGATGCTCAAAAGAATAATATTGAGGGTAGGATATTTGTTTCTTTTGTAGTAGATAAGATGGGGTATGTAAAGAACGTAAAGGTTGAACGAGGAGTTTGTCCTTCGTTAGACAAAGAAGCAATTCGAGTTGTTAAGTTATCACCAAAATGGGAACCAGGCATAAAGGACGGAAAACAAGTAAATGTGAAATATACATTTCCAATATTATTTAAACTAAAGTAAAACGGAATAACAATTATTGTTTATTATTCAAATTAAATTTTTTAAATCAATGAAAAAGTTAATCATTTTAGCTATTGGGATTGTTGTATCATTTAATCTTATTTCGCAAGAGCGGAATTTTATTCAAGATCTTGAAATAGAGGTTTTAAAAGGTCAATATGATTCCGCATTTGAATTAGCAAATAATATAATTAAAGAGGACTCACTTAATAGTATAGCCTATTATTTTAAAGGAAAATCGCTTATAGGGAAATATAAATACTTTGATGCCCTTAAGTCATTTGAAAAAGCAAATTTGTTAGATTCCGCTAATAGAATGATAGAAATTAAATTAGCAGAAACCTACGGTTTAATAGGAAAGGATGAAAGTGCAATTCAAATCTATTATAATCAGTATTTAAGAGATACCAATAACATAGGGCCAATTGTTAATCTTGCAAACGTTTTTCGTAAGTCGCGAGAGTATGGGTCTGCAATTCATTATTATCAAAAAGCCACTTTTATCGATCCTGAGAATTTTTATTATTACAAGCAACAAGGGTATTGTGCTAGTAAAATTAACATGAATGTGCCAGCCATGTATGCTTACGAAAGTGCTATTATGTTTAATCCTTACGATTTGGGTACATATCAGCAATTGGCTAATTTGTATAACTCTGAAAGATACTTTACTGATGCAATTAGTACATGTAATAAAGGATTAAAGAATTATCCGGATGATATTCAGTTATTAAAAATAAAAGCTTATGCAAATTATTTAAAAAGAGATTTTGATTCATCAATAGTACAATTTAATTATTTATTGGAGAATGGTGATACAACTTATTTTAATTTGAAATATAGAGGTTTTTCGTATTTTGAAAAGAAGGAATTTGTTAATGCAATACAAGATTTAGTATATGCAAATGAGATTAATAGTGATGATCCTGAGCTTTGTTTTTATTTAGGAAGTGCATTAAGTCGATCGAACCAAAATAAGGAAGGAATAGATTATTTAAATAAATCTCTGAAACTTTTATCTCCTTCACCTAATGAGTTGTCAAATATATATTCAGAGATGGCTAATGCATATCTAAATCAAAAGAGGTATAAAGAATCTTTAGACCAACTGAAACTGGCTTATAGAAATAATGCAAAGCCAATACTTTCATTCAAAATGGGTCAGTTGTATGATTATTATCTCGATAATAAGAAACTTGCTATTGATTGTTATGAAGGCTATTTAACAATGTCTAATGTTTCTGATAGCACATTAGGATCAGGTAAATTAATAAATTCATTCAAAGCAGATTCTGCGGTTGTAGAAAATGCTAAAGAGCGTATTCGAATAATAAACGAAGAATTGTTTTTTGAAAGTGATATTAAATAATTATCAGTTCTGAATACCCTATCACGAGTTGTAAACTACGTGAATGACAATTATAGTCTAATATATAAACTAATTAATATAGCACAAACATGTTCAGGTATTATATTAAAATTGGACTTAGAAATATTTACAAATACAAAAATAGCTCAATTGTAAATATCATAAGTTTATCTACTGGGATAGCCATTTTACTATTAATAACGACGTATAGCCATAATGAGCTAAGTGTAGATAATTTTCATAAGAAAGAATCACAAATTTATAAAGTCTCATATGGTAATTCTAGTTTTACACCAGGTCCATTGTCTGGCTTACTGAAAAATAATTTTCCTGAAATTCAGGATGCAACTCATATTGAAACTCATCAGTTGTTTTCTTCTTCTCCTGTTTTAAATTTTAGAAATAATGTTTTCGAAATACAAGACTATTATTCCACCGATTCTACTTTTTTTAACATTTTTGATTTTGAAGTATTAGATGGAAATTTGAAAACAGCATTAAACTCACCATTTTCAATTATTTTAACTAAAAGTGAAGCAATTCGAATTTTTAAAGATTTGAATCCAATTGGGAAAATAGTTACCTGGAAAAGTAATCGGGATTTTACATTTACAGTTAAAGCTATTGTTAATGACCCACCTCAAAATTCTTCTATTCAGTTTAATGGATTAATTTCTGTTTCATCAATAAAGAAAATGGGAAATAATTACTCTGAAGACTGGGGATTTGGTGTTTTCGAAACATATCTGCTTTTAAAACCTAATGTAAATCTATCTGAGTTTGAACAAAAACTAAGGACTTATCTAATTGAATATTATAAGATTTATTTATCGTCAACTGGTAGCTCTTCTGATGCACAAACTAATCCATTAAAATTACACCCCATCAGGGAGGTATATTTTAACAAAAACCTTTCTCATGATACTACAAATCGAGGAAACTTATTACTTGTGCGCATATTAATTACAGTTGGAATTGTTATTATGTTGCTTTCAATTATTAATTATATTAATCTTTCTACAGCAAAAGCGTCAATTCGAACAACAAAGATTGGAATTCAAAAAGTGCTTGGATCAACCAATCGCAGCCTAATATTACAATATCTAACAGAGTCATTAATAATCAGTTTATTCGCATCTGTAATTGGTTTTGTTATTGCTAAATTATTATTAAATAGCTTTAGTCAATTCATGGATATAGGGCATAGCTTAGAATTTTCGTATCTAATTCTATTATTCTTTATCCCAGGAATCTTTTTGGTAGGAATTATTGCAGGTATATATCCTGCATTCTTCATGGTTATGCAGAAACCTATCGATATGCTTAAAAAGAAATCCAAACAAATAACAAAAGGCTTTAATTTTCGGTTTTCGCTAATAATTTTCCAGTTTTTAGTATCCGTGTTTTTAATTGCAGTTACACTCCTTATTTTTAAGCAAGTAAAGTATATTAAAAATAGGGATTTAGGTATAAGTAAAGAGCAAGTGATTTGTGCTAAAATGCCAAATCTTCTACGTGTAAAAAAGGAACTCTTTCGCGAACGATTATTGACTTTGCCAGATGTAAAGAAAGTCGCCTTTTCAAGTACTGTTTTTGGACAAATAGACGGACTAAATAGTCAGGAAGTGGATGGGAGAAATATCAGTTATACAACTATATGGGTTGATGCGGAATTTATTGATTTATATAATTTGCAATTAATCGAAGGTAGGTTTTTTTCAAAAGAATTACAGGGTGACGTTAATTCAACTGTCCTTTTAAATCAGTCTGCTGTAAAAGAATTTGGCATGAAGGATCCATATAAATTAGAAATAAGGGTGCCAGGTGGAAGGGCAAAGGTAGTAGGAATTGTGAAAGACTTCAATTTTAAATCTCTTCATACTGCCGTTGAGCCAATAGCAATAGTCTATCTGCCAAGGCAGGGCCAATTTGCTAATATAAAATTATCCGGTATTAATGTTTCGGAAAGTCTGAAAACAATAGAAGAAACTTGGAAAGAATTCGCGCCGGGATTTCCATTTAATTACCAATTTCTTGATTCAAGTTTTGAAAGTTTATATAAAAAAGATGAGCGAATGAGGAAAGCAATTACAAGTTTTTCTGTTATTGCTATAGTTATTGCTTTAATTGGTATTTATGGGCTATCAATATTTTTATCGGAGAGCCGAGTAAAAGAAATTAGTATCCGTAAGATTCATGGAGCAAAAAATTTGAAAATTCTTTTATTGTTGAATATAGATATTATAAAAAGTTTAGTAGTTGCATTTTTTATTGCTTGCCCCTTATCTTGGGTTGCTATGAGCAAATGGCTGGAAAATTTCGCTTATAAAACAGAAATTAGTTTGTGGATATTTGTTGTGTCAGGATTAATTGCTTCGATAGTTGCATTACTGACAGTAAGCTTGCAAAGTTGGCGTTTTGCAACAAGAAATCCGGTTGATACTCTTAGATATGAATAATATTGGATGAGTCAAATCCAAAGAAGGGATAGTAATTTTAAATAAAGAATTATTGTTTGAATATACTAGAACAAAAAGGATAATCAGATGAAAAAAATACTATTCAATATTGTCTTGATTTTTATATTTTTTCCTGGAATAGGGCAAAATAATATAGAACCTTTTAAAGTTTTAACAGGACATAAGTATAAACTTAATTATTTGAGATTTAGTGATGATAGTAAATTCCTAGTAAGCGGTGGATGGGATAATAATGTTATATTATGGGATATGGAGACTTTCTCTAAACTGCATGTTTTAAATGGACATACAGATTGGATTCGAGAAGTTGATATTAGTCCGGATAATAAATTTGTTGTAAGCGGATCACATGATGGAAGTATCAAAATATGGGATTTATATTCAGGTGAGATGAAGTATGATATTGAACCAACACCCAGGGAGTTTATAAATAAAGGAATAATTCCTGAGCTTGACAGAAAAGCTAAAAATGCTATTTCTGCTTTGGCTTTTAGTCCGGATGGAAGATATTTTGCTGTAGGTTCCACTGATGATTTAATAAGAATTTTGGATTCAAAATCATTTGAGTTAATTCATACATTAGAAGGACATGGAGCCAGTGTATTCTATATAGATTTTAGTAAGAATAGTGACATAATGGTAAGCGGAGCTATTTATAATGAATTAATAGTGTGGGATACAAAGACGTTTAGGCCTATAAGAAAACTAAAAGAGGAAAGAGGATATAATGGATCTTTTCAGTTTTTTAATAATGATAAGTATTTACTAAATACAGGGAATAGTAAAATAAATGAGTGGGATATTTATGAAGGCAATTTAATTAGGTCATACCCTGTTCAAAAAATGCTTCAGAGCGTGCAGTTAACAACTGATGAAAAATATATGTTTACTTGCGCAGAAGATCACACACTTAAATTATGGGATTTTAATTCTGGAGAGGAGTTATGGTCATATACAAACACAAAACCTGAGTTAGCTGATTGTAAAATAAGCCCCGATGGGAAATACTTGGCTCTAGCTACTCCTGAAGGTAAAATATTAATTTGGAAGCTTAAAGACTTTTTTAGTAAGAGTAGAATAAAAAAGAATAAGGTCGAAAATTCCGACCTTATTCTTTTTATTTTATAATAATTATTCCTTTTCAGGCTTAGCCTTAGGTTCTTCCTTTTTAGGAGCAGCTTTCTTTTTAGGTTCAGCCTTCGGTTTTGTTTCAGCTTTAGGCTTTGGAGTAGCTTTCTTTTTAGGTTCAGCTTTAGCTTTTGATTCTACTTTTGCCTTTGATTCAGCTTTTGGTTTAGCCTCGGCTTTGGGTTTAGGGGCAGCTTTTGGCTTTTCTGTAGCTTTTTTTATTGTTTCTTTTACTGCAGAACTATAGGATGTTTTTGTTTTCTTTGGTCTTCTTTTTCCAAAACTTCCAATAGTGATTTTTCCTCGTCTTGTTTTTTTATCGCCTTTACCCATAATAATAATTGTTTTTTAATTTGTATTAGCTTTATTCCCAAATATAAAAATATTAGGATTAACTATGAAATTAATTTCCAATTAAATACAAAAGTCCGGTTGTAATAACCGGACTTTTTAATATAATATTTGAATTGTATTTTAAGCAAAGAAACCTACTGCAACAGTTAAACCTGCCATTACAACAGAAACCATAGTCATAAGTTTAATAAGGATATTTAATGATGGTCCTGATGTATCTTTGAAAGGATCACCAACAGTATCACCAACAACACCGGCTTTATGAGTATCACTACCTTTTCCACCGAAGTTTCCTTTTTCGATATACTTTTTAGCATTATCCCATGCACCACCAGAGTTATTTAACATACTAGCCAAAGTAAATCCTGTTACAAGACCACCTGCTAATAAACCAATAACGCCAGCTACACCTAAAATAACACCAACGATAATTGGAACAGCTATTGCTAATAAAGAAGGAACCAACATCTCTTTTTGTGCTCCACGAGTTGATATTTCAACGCAACGTGCATAATCAGGTTTACCACTACCATCCATAATTCCAACGATTGTTTTAAACTGACGACGAACCTCATCTACCATTGCTCCGGCAGCACGACCTACAGCTTTCATAGTCATTGCACTAAATACAAATGACATCATTGCTCCTAAGAATAATCCGCCTAATAACATTGGGTTGAATATTGTAAGATCATATGCATAAATGAAATCTTGGATTGAAGCTCCAGCTAATTCTACAGCTTTTTGTCCTTGCTCAACAATGGGCATGTTATCACCATTATAAAACAATGTATCACCTACTTGTTTAAATCCTTCAACACTAGAATCTGCTAGTTTTCCTAACCATAATCTAACTTCCTCCATGTAAGCAGCTAATAAAGCCATAGCAGTTAATGCTGCAGAACCGATAGCAAAACCTTTTCCGGTTGCAGCAGTTGTATTTCCTAACATATCTAAGGCATCTGTACGTTCTCTAACTTCTTTTGGAAGGTTAGACATTTCAGCATTTCCACCTGCGTTATCTGCGATAGGACCAAAAGCATCTGTTGCTAATGTTATTCCTAAAGTAGAAAGCATTCCAACTGCAGCAAAGCCAATACCATAAACACCAGTAGCAAAGTTGCTGAATCCACCAGCAAAACCATAAGCACCAATAATGGCTAAAACGATAGTAACAACAGGAATCCATGTAGAGTACATACCAATAGCAATACCATCAATAATAGTAGTTGCAGGTCCTTGTTGTGCCTGACTAGCAATGCCTTTTGTAGGTTTGTATTCATCAGAAGTATAATATTCTGTTCCTTGTCCAATAATAACACCAGCAGCTAAACCTACTGTTACAGCACCAAATATTCCCCAGCTAATCCATCCCATATTTGCTAAAACAGCAACAGCAATTAGAATTAACACAGAACTACCACCAGTTCCAAATAATAATGCATTTAATAATGTTTTTTGAGTAGCAGATTCTTTTGTTCGAACCATAAATATTCCAATAATAGAAAGGATAATACCTATTGCAGCAACAAACATCGGAGCAACAACCGCTTTTACAGGATTCACATCTGCAAATAATGGTAGTGCAGCACCTAGTGCAGCAGTTGCAAGTATTGAACCTGCATATGATTCGTATAAGTCAGCACCCATACCAGCAACATCACCTACATTATCACCTACATTGTCAGCAATAGTTGCAGGGTTACGAGGATCATCTTCTGGAATTCCAGCTTCAACCTTACCAACAAGGTCAGCTCCAACATCAGCAGCTTTTGTGAAAATACCACCACCAACACGAGCAAAAAGTGCTTGAGTTGATGCACCCATACCGAATGTTAACATAGTAGCAGTAATCTCAATAAGTTTTTCATGATCAGTTGTTCCTGCGTGAACAAATGTTAAGCCAAGAGCATGCATTCCTTCTTGCATATGTTCTGCAGTATAGACTACTTTATTAAGAATAACCCACCAAAGGCTAATATCTAATAAACCAAATCCTACAACAACAAGACCCATTACAGCACCACTTCTAAAAGCAATCTTCAATCCTTTATTTAATGATTGTGAAGCTCCGTGTGCAGTTCTGGCTGAAGCATAAGTTGCTGTACGCATTCCTAAATAACCACATAAACCAGAGAAAAAACCTCCAGTTAAAAATGCTACAGGTACAAATGGATTTTGAACACCAAAATAAGCTAACATTAAAAGAATAATGAATAGTACAACAAATACGATTCCTACAACTTTATACTGTCTGTTTAAATAAGCCATTGCACCATCACGTACGTGTTGTGCAATTTCTTTCATTTTGTCTGTGCCTTCTGAATTCTTCATCATATTCTTGAAAAATAACCATGCAAAAATCAGTGCTATGACCGATGCAAAAGGGATAAACCAAAAAATACTTTCCATCTTTAATTCAATTTTAATTAGTAATTATTATTTAATTATTTTTTTTGAGTACTGTTTTGTATTAGTTATCTAAAATAGAGCGTGTTATTTGCCTTTAATCTAAAAAAGGATTCCAAAAATAGCTATAAAATTCTGTTGTACAACATATTTGCAAAATATTTATCCGCTTTGTGAACTTTTAATAGAAAGTTATTGAAATCTTTAGTAATTTTGTTAACTGGTGGAAAAGTTTTTTTATCGAAAGTGAATTTTTTCAGCCTAAAAAACTTCTTTAATTTCTTATTCTAATCAAAATAAAGATTCTCTTAATATTCTGGAATAATTCATAAAAATGAATTAGTTTTAGCTTATCGAATAAAATCAATAATTTATGAAACTTCGTTTTTTTGTAATTGTAAGCCTTTTATTTTGGAGTAGTTACAGTGTTGTAGCCAAAAAGGATTATCGAATTCAGGATGGAATTCTTGACTTAAAGTTGTTTGATGTTGAAGATATTCAGAATACAAAATTAGATGGTTATTGGGAATTTTATTGGGATCAGTTATTAACTCCTCAAGATTTTCAGAATTCAAAAAGCACTTTAAATCCTCATTATGAAAAAGTTCCAAAGTCGTGGACTAATTATGAGTTTGATAGTTTAAAGTTGCCAAACAAGGGATATGCTACTTATAGACTTGTAATAAACAAAAAAGCGGATATTACAGAAACGATTTATGGATTAAAGATTTCTTCAGTTTTTTCGAACTATAAATTATGGGTAAATGGAAACTTGCTTTCTGAAGTTGGAAAGGTTGGAGAAACAAAAAAGATTTCTAAACCAAAATTCCAATATCAAGACATACCTTTTATTTTAGATCCTGCTAAAGGAAGTACAAAACAGATTGAAATTGTTATACAGGTTTCGAATTTTTCACATCAACGCGCAGGATTGCAAAAACCTGTATCTTTTGGAAAATATGAGAATCTAAAATCAGATTCACGTTGGATGGATATACTGAATCTAATAATTATTGGAATAATTTTGGTTATTGGGATTAATCATATGAATATGTATCTATTCCGACGTAAAGCTATTTCAAATCTATATTTTAGTATTGTTTGTTTGGTGATGATAATTAGGAATATTAGCACAGGAGATAGAATTATTACTTATATATTTCCAAATATTAATTGGGAGCTTTTAGTAAAGCTGGATAACTTCTCGGGTTTTGGTACAGTACCATTATTTGCTTTGTTTTTTTATAGTTTGTTTAAAGTTGATTTTCCTAAAATAATGCGTGATATTATTTTGGGTATTGGAATCGTAGTTACTTTATTAGTATTTACTACGCCTGCTAATTTTTACGGTAAGTTCAGGATGTTTTTCGAAATGTATATTTTAATATTCGGATTATATTTAACTTTTGGAGTTCTATTAAAATCTGCAATAAGAAGAAGACCTACTGCTTTTTTTACTTTTTTGGGGATGTTTATATTATACACTACTGCTATTAATGATGTTTTAAGCAGTATGGGGCTAATTCAATCTGCATACGTTGCGCCTTATGGATTAGTAACTTTCATGTTTATTCAATCAATTACTATAACTGTAAAATCTGCAAAAGCAATTAATAAGAATGAAGAATTGAGTTCAGAATTGCAAATTGAGAAAATAAATCTTGAAAAGAATATAAATGAACGTACACAAGAAGTGCGATCTCAGCATGATGAATTAATTAAACATAAGGAAAAGGAGCAAGAGCAAAGCTGGTTAAATAATGGTGTTGCTATTGTTAACGATATCCTCGCCGATAATAAAGATGATTTTAAAGTACTTAGCTCAAAAGTGTTAAAACAACTTATTAAATACGTTGGTGCTACAACAGGGGTGCTTTATATGCTAAATAATGATGATGAAAAGGAGCAAGCTTTCGAACTAATAGCCGATTATGGTTGCAACAATGAAATACGAAAGAATAAAACAACGGTACACATCTCTACAGGGAATTATGGAATAGTTTTTTCAGAAAATAGAGAAATAATAATGAATGATGTTCCTGAAAATTATCTAAAGATTGAATCCGGAATGGGTTCAACAAATCCTGCAGCACTTTTAATTGTTCCTTTAAGTATCGACGAGCAAGTTTTTGGTATAATTGAGTTAGCAAGTCTGAAAAAGTTTACAAAATTGGAAACAGAACTAATAAAGCGAATAGCTAATAATATTGCAAGTAATTTGAATAATATTCGAATGAACGAGAAAAGTTCTAAACTAATTAAGAAATTTGAGGAACAAGCCATTTTAATGCAAGAAAAGGAAGAAGAGATGCGACAGAATATTGAAGAAATGGAAACCATTCGAGAACAATATGAAGAATTACTTAAAAAAAGTAAAGAAAAATAACTTTCGAAAAACTGGAAACTGTTGATCTCAAAAAAAACATAAATTACAAAGCCAAATTTCAAATAAATTACAAATACAAAACCTCAATAACCCAAAAGGATTGAGGTTTTCTGGTTTTATTTATATGGTTATTTTGTTTGTTGGTTGAATTTTAATTAACAGGAATACTATATTTTAATCTTAAGTGTATAAACGGACTACCTTCAAATTCTTGATTAGCTCTTTCTCTATCATCGCCAAAATTTACCAATGGAATTCCTAGATCAATTTTATCGTCTTCGGCATATAAACCATAATCTTTAGATAAAGAATACCCTACGCGACCTTCAAAAAAGATATTATCCCATAAATGAATATTAGTGAATAAGGATAAATCGATACTTCTTCGGTCAACATAGAAGTTTTCAAAGTTTTGCTCGTTAATCCTATACGAAGTTGTAAGTCCGATAAAATGCAATCCTGCTTCAACTTTTTCGGAAGCTTGAATATAAGCTTTCGCATAAACAGGAAGTAAACCTTTAATCTTGAACTTCGAAGTTAAATCCCAATCGAGATATACAACTGGGACAATATAGGTTCCAAAGAATTCTTCATTATATAGTACTCCAATTCGCCAGGTAAAATCATCATTTTTTATTTTCTCGTACATTAATATTCCTCCAAGCTGAACTGATTTTTCAAATGAGGTATTAAAATCGCTCATATATCTAGGAGCAAATAATATTTGTAAAGATTGTTTTGAATTGAACTTATGAATATAACCAGTACGAATAATTATACCATGTAGATTGAAATTTAATTCATTATTCCCACCAAACATTAATGTTTTATTTGGAGTAGAGTAATACATATAATCTACTGCAGTATACCAAATCGATGAGTCTTTAAGTACAATAGGAATACTTAAATTAGACATGATGGCTGCTTCGTAATTTTTATCGTTGAGATTATCTTCTTGCATGAGATTATAATTTCCTGCAACATAAAATACATCGAAACGATCTTGTGCAAAGGATGAAACTGATAAAAACAAGATGATAATGCTGGCGAATAAAGTTTTCATGGTGTAATTTTATAGTTTGTATCTAAAACTAAAGATATATGTTTTATTTAAAAACACAAATATCTATGGAAATACAACTTTCTAATTCCCCCAACCGCTTCTGTCTAAACTTCTATATTGTATCGCTTCTGCTAAATGATAGGATTGAATATTTTCTTTGCCTTCTAAATCTGCAATTGTTCTAGATACTTTTAAAATTCGATCGTATGCTCTTGCCGACAATCCCAGTTTTTCCATCGCTTTTTTAAGTAGTGCTTTTCCTGCGGTATCAATTTCACAATGTTCACGAATTAATTTCGATGACATTTGAGCATTGCAATAAACTTGTTCTTTATTTTTATAACGTAAAGATTGTTTTTCACGAGCAATAATAACCCTTTCGCGAATTTCTGCACTACTTTCTGCTGGTTTAATATCAGAAAGTTCATCATAAGAAACAGGTACAACCTCAATATGAATATCAATTCGATCTAAAAGAGGACCTGAAATTTTATTTAAATATCTCTCAATATTTCCAGGAGCACAAACACAATCTTTCTCTGGATGATTGTAAAATCCACAAGGGCATGGATTCATCGATGAAATCAGCATAAAACTTGCTGGATATTCAACAGTAAATTTCGCTCTGCTTATACTTATTACCCTATCTTCTAGAGGTTGTCTCATAACTTCAAGCACAGACCTTTGAAATTCTGGTAATTCATCAAGAAAAAGCACTCCATTATGAGCCAAGCTAATTTCTCCTGGTTGAGGAAATCCTCCGCCACCAACTAATGCAACATTTGAAATTGTATGATGAGGAGATCTATATGGTCGTTTTGTCATTAACGATGTTTCGCCATCAATTTTTCCTGCAACAGAATGTATTTTTGTAGTTTCAAGTGCTTCGTGTAAAGTTAAAGGAGGAATAATAGTTGGAATTCGTTTTGCTAACATAGTTTTCCCGGCACCAGGAGGACCAATCATAATAATATTGTGACCACCAGCAGCAGAAATCTCTAGAGCACGTTTTACATTTTCTTGTCCTCGCACATCAGAGAAATCTAAATCATAATCATTAAGATTTGTAAAGAATTCGTCTCGAGTGTCAATAGTCGTTTTTTCTGGAATAGAATCGTCATTAAAAAAATCGATAACTTCTTTAATATTGTTTACACCATATACTTCAAGGTCATCAACAACTGCAGCTTCACGGGCGTTTTCTTTTGGTAGTATAAATCCTTTATAGCCTTCTTTACGTGCTTGTACGGCAATAGGTAAAACTCCTTTTATTTTTTGTAAACTTCCATCGAGAGATAACTCTCCCATTATCAAATAGTCACCAATTTTTTCGGGTTTTATTTGTTCCGATGCTCCTAAAATACCGATTGCTAGAGGTAAATCATAAGCTGAGCCTTCTTTGCGAATATCGGCAGGAGCCATGTTAATCACAATCTTTTTACCTGGAACTTTATATCCATTGGTGCGAAGAGCTGAATCTATTCTTTGTTGACTTTCTTTTACAGCACTATCCGGTAATCCTACAAGGTAGAAATTAATTCCTTGTGAGACACTTACTTCAATTGTTATGGTTGTTGCATTAATTCCCTGAACGGCACTTCCGAAGGTTTTGACTAGCATAATTGGTGATTTACTCGAGGTTTTCTTCAATATAATGAATTAAAGAATGAATTATTTTTATATGTATTTCTTGAGCTCTATCGGCATATTCTGATTTTGGAGCACGAATCTCTACATCACAAATTTCAGCAAGCTTACCACCAGATTTTCCGGTTAAAGCAATTATATTTATTCCTTTCTGACGTGCGTATTCACATGCTTTTAAAATATTAGGAGAATTCCCGCTTGTACTTATGGCCAACAGAGTATCTCCTGTCTGACCTACCGCTTCAAGATACCGAGAAAAAATATAATCATATCCAAAATCGTTTGCAGTGCATGATATGTGAGTTGGATCAGATATCGAAATAGCTGCAATTGCCTTTCTGTTATCACGAAAACGACCTGTAAGTTCCTCTGCGAAATGCATGGCATCACTCATAGATCCACCATTCCCACATGAAATAACTTTTTTGTCTGATTGTATTGATTTTATAATAATGTCTCCAGCCTTCTTTATTTTATCAAAGTTAGATTCATCGGAGATAAAATCATTTAATATATTTTGAGACTCCAGAAAATCATTTTTTATGGTATTCATTTTTTTAAAAGTATCGTTAAATGTGAATGCTAAGATAAATATAATCTTTTATTATTTTCTATTCAAGTTAATATGGAAATGGAATCAATACAGATTTAAAATCTGTAAAATAAACGAATATTTAAGCTATTGATAGTAGGATTTTTTTCTAATGCTTTATTTTATAAGATTTTGTAAGTTGTTCATATTATGGTAATTTAAAATATATACCATTTAATTTAGTACGATGGTTTTTTTTTCAATAAATAAATTGTTAAACTTGCTTTTAATAAAAAATGGAAACGAGTAATTATTTCATTAAATTTAATGTGAATAAATTACTCTGAAAAATACCTTATGAGTAAAATAAAACTTAATGTATTAGGAATTTCATATAGCCAGACACAAACTGGTGCATATGCATTAGTTTTAACTGAGGAAAGAGGTGAAAGAAGAATTCCAATCATTATTGGAGGGTTTGAAGCTCAGGCTATTGCTATTCAGCTGGAAGGATTGAAACCACCAAGACCTCTTACTCACGATCTATTTTTGAACTTATCAACTACATTTGGAATAAATCTAATTGAAGTTAGTATATATAGATTAGATGAAGGTGTTTTTTATTCAAAGTTGCTTTGCAATAATGGAGGTAAGAGTATTGAAATTGATGCAAGAACTTCTGATGCAATTGCTCTTGCTTTAAGATTTAAATGTCCTATCTATACAAGTGAAGAAATACTTCAGAAATCAGGAATTGTTATCGATATTGAAGAAAAAGGGAAATCTAAAATTTCAGATCAGGAGAATAAAGATATTGAAAGTACTGATATTACTTCTTCAATAAGACATACCGAATATAAAGATATTGATACAAGCACTTTAGAAGGTATGTTAAACGAGGCAATTAAAAACGAAGAATACGAAAAAGCTTCCGCAATTCGAGATGAAATCGAAAAACGGAAATCAAGTTAATAATCCAATTACTTAAGAATTTTAAAGATGAAGAAACTATTAATACTCTTTTCTCTGGTTATCGTGGCTACTGGTGTTATCGTAACTATGAGCTCATTTAATGCACAAGAAACAGAAAACATAGTAGATACAGTACAAGTTGAAACAGATTCGATTGTTGTTGCTGATGAGGTGATTTCAGAAGATTCTATGGAACAAGTAACAGAATCTTCTAAAGACACTATTTTACTTTCAGGGAAAAGAAAATCTGGGTTTAGCCTAATCACTATTATTCGCGGATTATTTGGAATGGCAGTTCTAATATTGATAGCATGGATGTTTAGTGCTAATAAAAAGAAAGTTGATTGGTTTGTAATAGGTAAAGGATTAGCAATTCAATTGTTACTCGCTATATGTATTTTATATGTACCTTTTGTTGCTTACTTTTTTGAGTTTGTTGGAAAGATTTTTGTTAAAATTCTTGATTTTACTAAAATAGGAAGTGAGTTTTTATTTGGAAATCTTATGAATATGGATTCTTTTGGAATGATCTTCGCATTCCAAATTTTACCTACTATTATATTTTTCTCAGCTTTAACAAGTGTGCTTTTTTATTGGGGAGTTATTCAGATTGTAGTTAAAGGATTAGCTTGGGTAATGGTAAAAGCAATGAAACTTTCAGGCGCAGAGAGTTTGTCTGTCGCAGGAAATATCTTCCTAGGACAAACAGAATCGCCACTAATGATAAAAGCATATTTACCCAAGATGACAGACTCTGAAATGTTATTAGTAATGATTGGAGGTATGGCTACTGTTGCAGGAGGGGTATTAGCAGCATATATAGGTTTTTTAGGAGGTGACGATCCTGTGCAAAGGGTTTTATTTGCAAAACATCTTTTAACAGCTTCAGTTATGGCCGCTCCGGGTGCTGTTGTTATTTCAAAAATATTAATGCCACAAACAGATAAGATTCAAGAGCAAGCAGAAGTTAAAATGGAGAATATTGGCTCAAACTTTTTAGATGCTCTTTCGAATGGAACTATCGAAGGATTAAAATTAGCAGCAAACGTTGGTGCTATGTTATTGGTGTTTTTTGCTTTTATTGCAATGGTAAATTACATATTTACAAAAGTTGGATCGTGGACACATTTAAATACTCTAATTGCTGAAGCAACGAGTGGAAATTATGATAAACTTTCAATAGAATTTATTCTTGGACATTTATTTGCTCCACTAATGTGGGTAATTGGTGTTTGCAAAGAAGATATGACATTAGTAGGAAGACTATTAGGTGAGAAATTAATAGCCAGCGAATTTGTTGGATATACTAGTTTAGCTACGTTGAAAACTACAGGAAATGCATTATATGGTAGTTTTGCAGAGCATAAGTCTATAATTATGGCAACCTATATGTTATGTGGATTTGCAAATTTTGCATCAATTGGAATTCAGATTGGCGGAATAGGTGGATTAGCTCCAAATAAACGCGGATTTTTATCAAAACAAGGTATGAGAGCATTAGTTGGAGGAACTATTGCATCCTTGCTTTCTGCTACAATTATAGGAATGATCTTAGGTTAATGTCATGAATTCTGTAAAATCAATTTTATTAGTATTTTTATTCTGCTTTGTTTTAAATGTCTCTGGACAAGTAAAAACTTCTGAAACGGAATATCTGGTAACAATAAGTACTGATTTTGGTAAAATAAAATTAATTTTATTTGATGATACTCCTTTACATAAAGAAAACTTTTTAAATCTTGCAAAAGAAGGAGTCTATGATCATATAATTTTCCATAGAGTTATTAATCATTTTATGATTCAAACAGGAGATTACTCTACCCGAAACCAGGCAATTAATTACGATCCTCGAATAATCCAGGATCCGATTAAATCTGAAATTTCTGTAAAGCATACGCATGTTCATGGCGCTATTGGTGCTGCAAGGAAAGGGGATGATGTTAATCCTGAAAGAAAATCGAATAGTACTCAGTTTTATATTGTACAGAATTATAAAGGAGCACATCATTTAGATGGAAAACACACTGTTTTTGGACAGGTGATGAGTGGCTTTGAAGTGATTGATATGATTGCCAAGCAGCCTACTTCAAAAACAGATAGGCCAGTAAAAAATATAAGAATAACTGTTGATATTGATCAGGTTAGTAGGTCTGATATCGAAAAGTTTTATAATTTTACATATAAATAAAAACCACCCTGCGATGAAAAAAATTGTTGTTTTAGGTGCCGGTTCAGTTGGTAGAGCCATAGCCATTGATCTAGCAAAAGCTTATGAAGTAACTGCGGTTGATGAAGTTCATTCGAATTTAGAACGCCTAAGTAAAAATAAACAGATTAAAACAATTTTGACTGATCTGAATGATGACGATGAATTACAAAGTGTAGTTAGTGATTTTGATTTAGTAATTGGCGCTTTACCAGGTTATTTAGGTTATAATACTATTAAACAAACAATTCTAGCGGGTAAAGATATCGTTGATGTATCTCTGTTTCCAGAAGATCCTTTTGAATTGGATGAATTAGCAAAGAAGAATAATGTTACTGTTGTTGTTGATGCGGGTGTTTCCCCAGGTATGGGAAATGTAATTTTGGGTTATCATAACTCAAAAATGGACATTACAAGTTATAAATGTTATGGTGGAGGATTACCTTTTAAAAGGGAATGGCCATTTGAATATAAAGCTGTATTTTCACCTTTAGATGTATTGGAAGAATATACAAGACCAGCCAGATATGTTTTAAACGGTGAGCCAGTTGTAAGAGAAGCATTATCAGAAGCAGAAATTGATCATTTCGAACCTATAGGTTCATTAGAGGCATGGAATACAGATGGATTAAGAACATTGATTAAAACAATGGAAATTCCTAACATGATTGAGAAAACATTACGTTATCCTGGAACTATAAAATACATTAAAGTTTTAAGAGAAACGGGTTTCTTTTCAAGTGATCCATTATTAGTAAATGGGAAACAAGTTAGACCTATTGATGTAACAACAAAATTACTTTTTCCTGTTTGGGAATTAAAAAAGGACGAAGAAGATTATACCATGTTGCGTGTAATTATTAAGGGTAAAGAAAATGGTGTTGAAAAGAAGATAACATATAATTTATTCGATAGATTTGATAAAGAAACGAATACTACTTCTATGGCTCGAACTACGGGTTATCCATGTACAGCAATAGTTAACCTGATTCTAAAAGGAAAGGTAGATCATAAAGGGATTTGTCCTCCGGAATATATTGGAGAAGATAAAAAGAACTTTGATTTTATATTAAATTACCTGACTGATCGTGGTGTTCAGTATAATGTAACAGAAGAATAGAAACTAAATAAAATATAAAGTAAAACCCAAACATTTAATTGTTTGGGTTTTGTATTTTATTATTTGGGATTTAATCTAATGTTGCCCAATATGTTCTCCGGTTTTTTCTCCAGCTAAAATTCTAACATTTAAAATATTGTCTTTTGGAGGAAGTGGACATGTAGCAAAATCAGTAAATGCGCATGGAGGATTGGTTGCCTTATTAAAATCAATGTAGGTAATTCCATCTTCGTTTGGTTTTTCAACCGATAAAAATCTACCAGCACCATATGTTTCTTCAGCACTTGTACCGTCTCCAAAAATTACAAAAAACCCATCTTCAATACCATCTCCTAGAGGTAATAATGAATACTCATTTCCGTCAATAGAGAATTTTAGTTCACCATAACATTTTTCATATTCAATTTCGCCAAGAACATTTGGAATTGCTATATCTTTTGTCGTAGCAAATTTTTCGAATTTAGCTTCAACTCTCCATTTAGAATCAATTGGGAAAGAAGGAATTTCAGTAATTTGTTTAACTAGTGGGCTTTCTAAATCGCGTAAGCGAATTCCATATCTTTCACCACGTTTAATAATGTACCATCGGAATGTTCCCATTTTAAAGGATGTAGTATTCTCGTCAGCATCAGAATAAATATCGTGCTCCTTTAATAGGGAATCATTAATAAATACTTCAACATCATCATTAATCGTAATGCTTAAATCATTTTTATATAATGATATTGATCCAATAAATTCAGGAGCATTTTCTGGGAATATAATATTATTTGCTTCGTTACTTCCGAATGGATTTTCACCTTCTTTTAACCAGTGCAATCCAACAAGATTTAACCATCCTGTTTCGGACTTTAAACCTTCAAATCTTTTTAGTTGCCATTCTTTTACTGATTTAATATAATCAGCTTCGTTAAATTTTTCTTTACCTGTTTGGCAAGAGAAAAGACCTGTAATAACTGTAATTACAATGATTTTTGATATAATTCTATTCATATGAATTTCGTTTTTAAATTTTTCGAAATATATGAGTAAGTTCTCTTTTTACAAAACCAAATTACAATAGTTTAATTACTAAAAGTCTTAAGTCTTGATCTGTATTGTTTCTCCACCCACGATTTTTTTCTGAAGTAACTTTTGTAACATCATTTTTTGAAAGAACAAAGTTTTCACTTTCAATTGATAAAATGCCACTTCCTTCAGCAACAAAAAAGATTACATCGAATGGATTTTTGTGTTCAGCAAGATTTTCTCCGGGTTTTAGAGTTAGGTGAACTAATTCAATTTGCTTTTCTGAATGAAGAATATAGCCTTCTAGATCGAATGGAACTCGGGGAGAATTGTTTAGGTTTTTTATAGTCATTTGGTTTGATTAATTATAATTAAGTTAAGCAACTCTTTGGTATTTATGTAAAAACTTATAGAAAAAATACCATAATGCATCCCGTGTATGAGTATAAATCATTTTAGGTCCAACAGTTCTCATAACTTGTTTCATCTTATCCTGGTGGTGTTTGTTATAGCAATGAATATTACAATTCGAACATACAGGTTTGTTCTTAATGAATGGACAACTCAATAATCTTTTTTCGGCATATTCTTTTAACTCATTGCAATCTTCACATAATTCATTACTCTCATGAACATCAAGACAAAAATTTGAAATCATTAAATTGATTATTCGTTTTTCTCTATTAATTCTGGGATGCATAAATTTTTTATTGGTTTATAATAGTTTTGTTGGTCCGTTTGGTTTTGGAACTTTTGTTACGAGAACTCTTAAAATTTCATTGCTTTCATTATACCAACAGTGTGGAATTTTTGCCGGACTGTCAATTAATGTATCCTTTGTTACTTCAAGTTTTTCATCTCCAACTTCAACAATTCCTGTTCCTTCTAAAACATAGAAAATAGCATCGACAGGAGTAATATGTTTTTTTAACTGTTCTCCTGGCTGTAATAGAATATGTGTTACAATAGCATGTTCGCCATCATATAAATTGCGGGCATCAACTCCATGAGGATTTGGTCTGGCTTCTGCGTCTGTGTATTTCTTAGTTTTCATAGATATAGGTTTTAAAAAACCTGATAAGTTTTTATATAACCTATCAGGTTTAAAAATGTTCGTATAAATATACTAATTATAATTAGTTTGCTTCAACTTGAGCTTCTTGCATAAACATATTGATATCATCTTCTACAGTTCCGATTCCAGCAATACCAAATGTTTCAATCAATACATTTGCCACGTTTGGAGATAAAAATGCAGGTAATGTTGGTCCTAGGTGAATATTCTTAACACCTAAGTGAAGTAAAGCTAATAATACAATAACAGCTTTTTGTTCGTACCAAGCAATGTTGTATGCTATTGGTAATTCATTAATATCGTTTAATTCAAATACTTCTTTTAGTTTAAGAGCGATAACAGCTAAAGAGTAACTATCGTTACATTGTCCAGCATCTAATACTCTTGGAATTCCTCCAATATCACCTAATTCAAGTTTGTTGTAACGATATTTTGCACAACCAGCAGTTAGAATAACTGTATCTTTTGGTAATTGATCAGCGAAATCAGTATAATAATCTCTTCCTTTCATTCTACCATCACAACCTGCCATTACAAAGAATTTCTTGATTGCACCAGTTTTAACAGCATCAACAACTTTATCGGCTAATTGCATAACTTGGTTATGTGCAAATCCACCAACGATTTCACCTTTTTCGATTTCAATTGGAGCTTCACATTTCTTAGCATGCTCAATTATTTGAGTGAAATCTTTTTGTCCACCTTTTACTCTGTCAGCAAAGTGAGGGAATCCGTCAAACCCTGCAGCACCTGTTGTGTATACTCTATCGTAATATTTCGAATCCTTTTTTGGAGGAACAATACAGTTTGTTGTAAATAGGATAGGACCGTTGAAACTTTCGAATTCTTCTTTTTGTTTCCACCATGCATTACCATAATTACCTATAAAATGCGAATATTTTTTGAACGCAGGATAGTAGTTTGCTGGTAACATTTCACTGTGAGTGTATACATCAACACCGGTTCCTTCAGTTTGTTTTAGCAGCTCTTCCATGTCTTTTAAATCATGACCACTAATTAAGATACCAGGTTTATCGCTTACTCCAATATTTACTTTAGTGATTTCTGGATTACCATATGCAGTTGTGTTTGCAGCATCAAGTAAAGCCATTGCATCAACACCATATTTACCTGTTTCAAGAGTTAAAGCAACTAATTGATCCGCAGTCATTGTATCATCAGTTGTTGCAACCAATGCATCTTGCATGAATTTATAAAGTTCTTTGTTCTCATGATCTAAGTTATAAGCATGCTCAGTGTAAGCAGCTAAACCTTTTAATCCGTAAGTAATTAATTCGCGTAATGATCGAACATCTTCGTTTTCTGTTGCTAAAACACCAACAGTTAAAGCTTTAGTTTCAAATGTATCTGGAGTGCCATTCCATGTTGCAGATTCGTGTAATTCCGCATCATTGAATTTAACACCAGCAGCTTCTAATTTTGCACGAAGGTCATTTCTAATTTCTAAAGCATTTTTAACTCTTTCAACAAAAACTGCTTTGCTAAAGTTAGCATTTGTAATAGTTGCAAATAAACCATCGAAAACGAATTTGTTTATTTTCTCATCATAATCAACGCCATTGTCGCGTGCACATTTAGTAAAGATAGAAACTCCTTTAAGTGTAAACATCAACAAATCTTGAAGATTGGCAACATCGTTAGTTTTTCCACAAACACCTTGTAATGTACAACCAGTTCCTTTTGCAGCTTCTTGACATTGATAACAAAACATACTCATGATAATTTGATTTTTTTAGTTAGATAATATTTTTTAATTATTTGATTCTTTTTTTAGGAATGACTTTCCCTATTTAGATGTCTTTTTAGTAACATCTATTATTATTTATTTTTATATTTTTTGATTTTAAATTATATCCAATCTTCTGATATAACTTCTCCTGAAATACTTACAGTCATAGATTTAATTGGAACTTTTCTTGTTGCTTGTTGAGAAGCAATTTGTGCCATTTGTAATATTCCACCACAACAAGGAACTTCCATTTTCATAACAGTAATTGTATTAATTTTTGACTCATCGATAAGTGCAACTAATTTGTCGATATAGATTTCTTTGTTAGCGTCTAATTTCGGGCAAGCAATTCCAAGTGATCTTCCTTTTAAGAATTTATTATGGAAATTACCCATTGAGAAAGCAACACAATCAGCAGCTAATAATAAATCTGAATTCTGGAAATAACCAGCAGCAGGATTAATTAAGTGCATTTGAACAGGCCACTGAGTTAATTCTGAAGGAGCATCTTCAACAGTTACATTATTTGAAGTTTCAGGTTTGTTAATTGTCTTGGCTTGAGATCCAGGGCAACCACCACCTGCGTGTGCGTGTCCATGATCTGCATGATGATTATTGTGAGCATGAGCATGCGCATGCTCTTCATGGCCGCCACCGCCACAACCACAAGTGCTTGGAGCAGCTTCTTGTTGTGTTCCATTGTGTACTGCTGACATAACTTCTTCTATGTTAAAATTTATACTATCTTGATTTTCTTGCATCCATCTTACACCTTGTTTTAAGAAACCAAATTCTTTATGATCTTTTAAATGAGCAAGGTGAGCGATTACTGTATTTTTACCTTTAGTAACCATTTCTTTAATTACCATGATTTCGTCGTAAGGTTGAGCTTCACGTTCAATAATTTCAATTGCTCCTTCAGGACAATGTCCTATACAAGCTCCTAAACCATCACACATTAAATCACTAATTAATCGAGCTTTTCCATCAATCATTTGCAATGCACCTTCGTGACAGTTTGGAATACATTCTCCACATCCTGTACATTTGTCCTCATCAATTTGAATAATTTCCCTTTTCATAGTATATATTTTAATATTTTAACTTCTAAATAAGTAATTAAGTAATTCGATACCAAAATAACGAATAGTTTTGCACCTGACCAAATTTTTTTCAGTGATTTATATCATGTTTTTTAACATGATGCCCAGAAAAGACTGAAATATAGATACATATAGTGTGAAAATAATAACAGATTTTTTTGATTTTAAAAAAAGATATGTATCTTTGTTCGGTAAAATACGAACAATAATTATGGAAAAAAACGTTTTCACTGATAATCAAACTAAGACTGCGCGGATTGCGAAAGCAATTGGCCACCCTGTTCGTTTGTATATACTTGAATTATTATCAAAGCAGGCTTGTTGCTATAGTGGCGATTTAACAGACATATTGCCAATAGCAAAATCTACTTTGTCGCAGCATTTAAAAGAATTAAAAGATGCTGAATTAATTCAAGGAGAAATAGAAGCACCTAAAATAAAATATTGTATTAATAGAGAAAATTGGGAGCAAGCAAAAAAGCTTTTTACAGAATTATTTAAATAAAAAATTTCCTAGATATGTTCGTTGTTTTACGAAATGCGAACGAATAAGTTAAAAAGATTAATTAATAAGTTAAAATTTAAAGAAAATGGATATTAAAGTATTAGGTTCAGGTTGTGCAAAGTGCAAAACCTTAGAGAAAGTAACTTTAGAAGCAGTTCAAGAATTAAATTTAGATGCAACAATTGAGAAAATTGAAGATATTCAAAAGATTGTTGAGTATGGAGTAATGTTTACACCAGCATTGGTCGTAGATGGAGAAGTTGTTGTTAAAGGTAGAGTTCCTAAATTGGATGAAGTTAAAACTATTTTAAATAAATAAAATAATGATTATGAAAAGTAAATTTAATATTATTGGTTTAGGTCTGATTTTAGGATTAAGTTCATTATTTGTACAAAGCTGCAGTTCACAAGCAAGTAATAAAGAAAAAGCAGAAGAAAGTTGTTGTTCATCTGCTAAAGAAGAATCAACCGAAAAGGAATCTTGTTGTTCTGTATCTGCAGAAGAAACAGCAATTACTGCATATTACTTTCATGCAACACGTCGTTGTGCTACTTGTCAAGCTGTAGAAAAAGTATCTAAGGAATATATCGAAGAAAACTATGCTGGGAAAGTAAATTTTATTTCGATTAACAGAGAAGAAGAACAAAATAGCGAGTTAGTAGAAAAGTATGAAATAGCTGGACAAACTTTATTAATTGTATGTGGTGACGAGGTTGTTAACCTAACAAACGAAGCATTCTTAAATGCTCGCACAAATCCTGAGAAGTTGCAGGAAAAAATTAAATCGACTATTGATGCTCGATTAATTTAATTATGGAAATCTTACAAAACTTTTTAGAAAACTCGCAATTTCCTATTATATCAGCTTTTGTACTTGGACTAATGACAGCCATTAGTCCGTGTCCTTTGGCTACTAATATTACCGCTATTGCATATATTGGTAAAGATATTGAGAATAAAAGGCAGGTTTTCCTGAATGGATTTATTTATACTCTGGGTCGTGCAATTTCATATACTCTTATTGGATTGATATTTTTCTTTGGTGTAAGTCAATTTAATGTATCATCTTTTTTTCAGGAATGGGGTGAAAAACTACTTGGGCCATTATTAATTCTAATTGGATTAATGATGATGGGAGTATTAAAATTAGGATTAGGAAATCTGAATAATGTAATTCAAAAATACACTGAAAATAAAAAACTGAATTTTTGGTCGGTTTTATTCATTGGAGTATTATTTGCTTTAGCATTTTGCCCATATAGTGGAGTATTGTATTTCGGAATATTAATCCCAATGACAGTTGCTAGTGCCAAAGGATTATATCTACCAATTGTATTTGCTTTTGCAACGGGATTACCGGTAATTATATTTGCCTACTTATTGGCTTTTACTATATCTGGTGTAGGTAAATTATATAACCGAATTAAGATTTTTGAAAAGTGGTTTAGATATATAGTTGCAGTATTGTTTATTGGTGTAGGGATTTATTATACGGCGTTAATTTTTTTGTAAGAGATTAATGTCATTCCTGACGATGAGAAACAAAGATCAGGAATTTATATAAAATAGATTCCGGTTCATCCCGATAGTTACCAGGACGGAATGACAAATCTGGTTGAAGCTTTTTAAATGAAATAAAATTATGATTACATATTTAAAAAAGAATATAATATATATATCAATTTTAACTGTTGCATGGGTATTATTCTATAAATATCTAAGTCAGATTACAGATTTTATTATTGATGATATATTCAGTTTAGAACAAGGGACTCATTTAACAGAAACGTTAAGGTTTTTTATTTATGAAGTTCCTAAAGTATTTCTTTTACTTATTCTAATAATTTTTATTGTTGGAATTATTAGATCGTATTTTTCTGCTGAAAAAACTCGTGAATTATTAAAGGGAAAATCATTATTTACAGGGAATATAATGGCGTCTTTATTAGGAATTGTAACTCCATTTTGTTCTTGTTCTGCAATTCCATTATTCTTAGGATTTGTTGAGGCAGGTATTCCTATCGGAATTACATTCTCTTTCTTAATTGCTGCACCTATGATAAATGAAGTTGCAGTTGTATTGCTTATAGGATTATTTGGCTGGAAAGTAACTTTAATATATGTTCTAACCGGACTTACTATTGCTATTCTTTCTGGTTGGTTAATTGGAGTTTTTAAATTGGAGAAATATGTTGCTGATTGGGTGTTTAAAGCTAAATCAAATAATCAGGAATTAGATCAGCAGAAGGTCCCATTTAATGAACGAATAAAGTTAGGTTATACATCAGTAAAAGAGATTGTTGGTAAAATTTGGATTTATATTATAATAGGTATTGCTGTAGGAGCAGGAGCACATGGGTATATTCCAGAAGATTTTCTTTCAAATATAATGGGAAAGGCGCATTGGTATTCGGTCCCGTTAGCTATTGTAATAGGAATTCCATTATATTCTAATGCGGCAGGAGTTATCCCGATCATAAGTGTACTAATAGAAAAAGGAGTAACACTAGGTACAGCCTTGGCCTTTATGATGTCAGTTGTGGGATTATCCTTACCCGAAATAATTATTCTTAAGAAAGTATTGAAATTTCAATTAATAGCAATATTTGTTGGAGTTGTTGCTGTAGGGATAATAATAGTAGGTTTTATTTTAAACTTTATATATTAAGAAGATATTTAAAAAGAGTATTGCGATTATTTAGAAACTAATCGCAATACCCTTTTTTTATAAATATTTATCAACTGTTTGATTTTCTAGAAAACTTTTAAATTCCAAAGTCATTTTACTGGTTACGTTGTTCATGATACATTTATTAAAAGGGCAGACTTGTTTATCCATTGGACATTCACTCACTTCAATTTGTCCTTCTATGGTCTCATAAATCTCTAAAAAATTAATATCTTCAGGTTTTCTTCTCATAATAAAACCACCGCTTGGGCCCCGTTGAGAAGTTAAATATCCTGCTTTTACCAAACGCTGCATAACCTTTGCCACATGATGTTTTGAAGTGTCGGTTCGTTCTGCAATTTTTATTACGTTTAATCCTCCTTTTTCTTGAGCAATTAATATAATTCCATGTAAAGCTATGGAAGCTGCTTCTGAAAGTGAAAATACTTTAGACATATAATCGGTTATTTAAATAATTTAGGTAATTAAATGCCCAAATGTAAAGAATTATTTTTTATTAACAGGTAAACCTGACTTAAAATATAGATATTAAGAACTTTATTTAATGAGAAATATAAATTGTTGAATAGAAAATCATTAAAATAATTAATAGTGATTAATGTTTATGTAATTTTATAAGCTATAAACCTAAGTTAAGCTATTCAAAATGAAACAATATCTCGATTTATTAGATCATGTAGTTAATACAGGAACAAAGAAAGAAGATAGAACAGGAACAGGAACTATAAGTAAGTTTGGTTATCAAATGAGATTTAACTTACAAGATGGATTTCCATTGTTAACGACAAAGAAACTACATCTAAAATCAATAATACATGAGTTGTTGTGGTTTTTAAATGGAGATACAAATATTAAATATCTGAACGATAATAAAGTACGCATTTGGGATGAGTGGGCTGATGAAAATGGAGATTTGGGAAATATTTATGGTTATCAGTGGAGATCGTGGCCGGCACCTAATGGCGAATCTGTAGATCAGATTTCTCAGATTATTGATTCAATAAAAAATAATCCTGATTCAAGACGTCATATTGTAAGTGCTTGGAATGTTGCAGATATTAAAAATATGGCTTTACCACCTTGTCATATTTTATTTCAGTTTTATGTTGCAGATGGAAAGTTGTCGTGTCAACTATATCAACGTAGTGCAGATATATTCTTAGGAGTACCTTTTAATATAGCTTCGTATGCTATTTTATTAAAAATGGTGGCTCAAGCAACGGGACTCGAAGCTTATGAATTTGTTCATACTTTAGGAGATGCACATATTTATTTAAATCATATAGAACAGGTTAAATTGCAATTAACTCGAGAGCCAAAAGCATTACCTAATTTGAGAATCAATCCTGATAAGAAAGATATCTTTTCATTTGAATTTGATGATTTTGTGCTTGAGAACTATGAGTCGCATCCACACATTAAAGGAGCGATATCTGTATAATTAATAATTGTAAATTACGAATTAATAATTTAAGAATGTTATCAATAATAGTAGCTGTAAGTGAGAATAATGTAATTGGGAAAGATAATGATTTGATTTGGAAATTGCCGAGAGATATGAGGCATTTCAAGGAAACTACAACAGGTCATTACATAATTATGGGAAGAAAAACCTTTGAATCTAACGGTAGGCCTTTGCCAAATAGAACCAATGTTATAATCACACGAGATAAGAACTATAAAGCAGAAGGCTGTGTAGTCGTTCATTCATTAGAAGATGCTATAAATGAAGCAAAAAATGATTCGGAAGCTTTTATTATAGGAGGTGGTGTAATTTATGATTTATCAATGTCATTGGTCGATCGGATTTATATAACAAAGATTCATCATTCATTTGAAGGAGATACATTTTTTCCTGAAATAAACATGGATGAATGGAATGTTGTTGATAAAAGAGATTATGAACCAGACGAAAAAAATAAATATCCTTTTACAATTTTAACTTTAGATAGAAAATCCATATAGTAAAATGAGTTTTTGATACTTTGTCATTCCTGACGAAGTGAAACGGAGATCAGGAATCTCTAGAATTAGGATTCCCGTTTTCACGGGAATGACAAAATGGAAAAAAGCCACATTTAAATGTAGCTTTTTGTTGTAAACCGAGATTTCGGATTTATATTAAATGATTAAAAAATTATGCTGCTTTAAGTTTTTGAATATTAATCTTACCCATCTTCTCTTTAGCATATTCAAGAGTAATTAATATTTCTTTTTCCTTTTTAGATGGCATATCAAACATAGCATCCATCATAATTGCTTCGCAAATTGAACGTAATCCACGAGCTCCTAATTTAAACTCAACTGCTTTATCAACAATATAATCGAAAACATCATCTTCGAAGTTTAATTCGATACCATCAATGTCAAATAACTTATTATATTGTTTGATTAATGCATTTTTTGGTTCAGTAAGGATTCTACGTAAAGCATCCTTATGTAAAGGATTTAAATACGTTAGAACAGGTAAACGACCAATTATTTCTGGAATTAATCCAAAAGATTTTAAATCTTGTGGAGCAATATATTGCAATAAATTCTCGCGATCAATTTGTTCTTTTTCTTTGCTAGCTGAATATCCAACAACTTGTGTATTTAATCGTTGACCAATTTTTCTAACTATGCCATCAAAAGCACCACCGCAAATAAATAATATATTTTTTGTGTTAACGGCAATCATTTTTTGATCCGGATGTTTTCGACCACCTTGTGGTGGAACATTAATAATTGATCCTTCAAGAAGTTTTAATAAACCTTGCTGAACACCTTCTCCAGAAACATCACGAGTTATAGATGGATTATCACCTTTACGTGCAATCTTATCAATTTCATCAATAAATACGATTCCTTTTTCAGCTGCTTCAACGTTATAATCTGCAACTTGAAGAAGACGAGTCAAAATACTTTCAATATCTTCACCAACATAACCGGCTTCTGTAAGAACTGTTGCGTCTACAATTGTAAAAGGAACATGAAGCATTTTAGCAATTGTTCTGGCTAATAAAGTTTTTCCTGTACCAGTTTCTCCAACAAGAACAATGTTTGATTTTTCAATTTCAACATCTTCCTGATCCTTTGACGGAGTTTGCATTAATCTTTTGTAATGATTATAAACAGCAACCGAAAGGTATTTTTTTGCTTCTTCCTGACCAATTACATATTGATCCAAAAATTCCTTTATTTCGATAGGTTTTAGTAATTCGATTTTTTCAACATCGAAATCACCTTTTTTCTGAAGTTCTTCCAGAACAATATCATGTGCTTGTTCAATACAACGATCACAAATATGACCCGACAAACCTGCAATTAGTAGGTTTGTATCCTTTTTATCTCTCCCACAAAACGAACACTTATCCATTGTAATATTATTTGAATTATTATGAGGCAAATTTACTGCATTAATTACAATAAAAAAACCGCATAATGATGAATGCGGTTAATTTTATATAAATGGGTATTATATTACTTCTTATTACCGTTTCTTACCAAAACTTCATCAATCATTCCATAAGCTTTTGCTTCTTCAGCGATCATCCAGTAATCACGATCAGAATCTTTTTCGATCTTCTTATATGTGTTTCCTGAGTGCTTAGCAATAATTTCGTAAAGTTCTTTCTTTAACTTTTGAATTTCACGAGCTGTAATTTCAATATCAGAAGCTTGACCTTGTGCACCACCCATTGGTTGATGAATCATTATTCTAGAATGAGTTAATGCAGAACGTTTTCCTGCTGTCCCAGCTGTTAACAATACAGCACCCATAGATGCAGCCATTCCGGTACAAATAGTAGCAATGTCTGGACTTATATATTGCATTGTATCATAAATTCCTAATCCTGCATGTACAGATCCACCTGGAGTATTCATATAAACCTGAATATCTTTTGTAGGATCGGCAGATTCTAAGAATAACAATTGTGCTTGAATAATATTTGCAACATCATCATTAATTGGAACACCTAAAAAGATGATTCTATCCATCATAAGACGTGAGAAAACATCCATCTGTGCAACGTTCATCTGACGTTCTTCAATAATGGTTGGGGATATATAATTATTATAAACTGAAGCATATCTATCCAGCGACATGCTATTGATACCAAGATGCTTGGTAGCATATTTTTTAAATTCGTCTTTTGGAATCATAATTTTATCTGATTTTATATTAGTGCTGATAAAGTTAATTAAAATTAGACTAATTTGTATTTATAATGAAAAAAATGTCGCACTATTTAGTGCGACATTCTATTTATGTTAAGTAATAAACCTTGTCTGGTTTATTTATTAAAATCAAACTATTCGATTACTTCTTAGTTTTCTTTTCAGCTTTCTTCTGTTCGTCTTCCCAAAGTTTTTGGAAATCTTCAGTAGTTATTTCTTTTGTGTCAAGTTTTACAGAATCTTTAATAAAGTTAACAACCTTATCTTCGAATTTCTTTTCGTAAAGATTTCTACGTTCACCATCTTTTTTAAGAATCTCTTGTGCATAAGTTGCTAGTTGTTCATCTGGCATGTTTGCTAAGCCATACTGAGCAAATTGAGCAGCAGTTACTTCTTTTGCTAGATCTAAAATTTCACTTTCTTCAACTTTAATTTCATTAGTTCTAATGATCTGATCCTTGATTACTTGCCATTTAAGATCTTCTTCGAATTTAGGAAATTCTTCTTCGATTTGTTCTGCAGTGAATTTGCCTTCGTTTACAATAGTTAACCAACGTTTCAAGAATTCAGTAGGTAATTCAGGATTAATTTTGCTAACGATTTTCTTTTTAGCATCAAATAAGAATCTGTAATCAGTTTCTTTAACGAAATTTAATTTTATTTCTTCAGTTAATTTTGCATTAAATTCTTCAACAGATTTAACAACATCTTTACCATAAGCTTTGTCAAATAAATCTTGATTTATTTCCGATTTTTGGAAACGTTGAAGTTTTGTAATTTCGAATTGGAATTCACCAGTTAAGTTTGCCGCAACTTCTTTCTCAATTCTTAACATTGAAGAAATTTCAGCATCACTTGGATAAGCTTTTCTAACATCAAAATTAACTATGTCGCCTAATTTTTTACCGGCAAAAGTTTTCTTGATATCTTCGTCTTTGATGTATTCAATTGTTATTCTTACATCATCAGCTTTAATTCCACCTTCAAGAATCTCGTTGTTTTCGTTTAATTGAATGAAATTACCAGAAAGCATTTCGTTATCAGTAGTTTCCTCAACATCAATGAACTCACCAAATTTACGAGCATAATTATCTGTATGTGATTCTAATAATTTCTCGTCAACTTTAATATCATAATAAACTACTTTATCTTTCTTAGAAAGTTTCACTTCAACTTCAGGAGAAAGAGCAATATCAAAAACGAATTCGTATTCAGATTCGTTATCAAAATCAATAGTTTTTTGATCTTTATTTGGTAATGGTTCGCCTAAAACATTAAGTTTCTCGTCGCGAATATAATTTGTAAGAGATTCAGAAATTAATTTATTCACTTCTTCAATTAGAACTCCTTTTCCGTACATTTTTTTTATCATTCCTGCTGGAACTTTTCCTGGACGGAAACCATCAATACGTGCTTTTTTACGGTAATCAGCTAGTGTGTTCTCTACTTTCTCAGCATAATCTTCCTTGGTAATTTGAACCTTTAGTACCGCTGTTAAATCGCTAATGTTTTCTTTAACTATATTCATCACTGTTTAGTTTGAAATGATATAAATACTAAAAACCGCCACAACCATCGATTTAGATCAATAGTCTCGGCGGTTTGTTTTAAAGTGCGGATGAAGGGACTCGAACCCCCACGCCTCTCGGCACTAGATCCTAAGTCTAGCTCGGCTACCAATTACGACACATCCGCAAAAGTTGTGCAAAGATATATTATTTTTTTAATTACGGAAAAGAATCACTAAAAAATAATAAAATTTATAATATTATATTTTAGAAAAGGATTAAATTACTAATCGTCATTAATTCCTATAGTCCTTAAATCGAAATTTTTACCTAGATATACTCGTCTAACTTGCTCGTCTTCTGCTAGCTCACGGGCATTCCCAGATTTTAAAATTGAACCTTCAAATAGTAAATATGCTCGATCGGTAATTGAAAGTGTTTCATGAACATTATGATCTGTAATTAAAATCCCAATATTTTTCTTTTTTAAAGATCCAACAATTTCTTGAATATCTTCTACTGCAATAGGATCTACTCCAGCAAAAGGTTCGTCAAGTAATATAAATTTTGGTTTTATTGCTAAAGCTCGTGCAATTTCAGTTCTTCTTCTCTCTCCTCCAGAAAGTTGAATTCCTAAACTCTTTCGAATTTTTTGTAATCTAAATTCATCAATCAAATTCTCAAGACGTTCACGTTGTTCTTCCTTCGACATGTTAGACATTTCCAGAACAGCTTTAATATTATCTTCAATACTTAATTTTCTAAATACAGAAGCTTCTTGAGCCAAATATCCAATCCCCATTTGAGCTCTTTTATAAACAGGTTCCTTTGTTACATCAACATTGTCGAGATATATTTTACCTGAATTAGGGGTAATTAATCCTACAATCATGTAAAAGCTAGTTGTTTTTCCAGCACCATTTGGTCCAAGTAATCCAACAATTTCTCCCTGATTAACTTCAACAGAAACACCTTTTACAACAGTTCTTGATCTATATTTTTTAACTAATGTATCTGTGTGTAGTTTAATTTTTTTTTCCTGATTCATCGTTTCTTATTTAATAAAGAGTAAAACATGATAATAATCATGCTCCTAGTTTAGTCTTATAAGTAGTTTTGATCAACAAGATTACCTAATCTATTAACTTTTACAAATCTATAATTTTATTATGTATAAACTGAATTTTTTATTAAAACTTACATTAGTAAGTTTAATTACATTATTTACAATTGGCGATGTAATTGGTCAAATTGAATTTGAGAAAGGGTATTTTATCGATAACGATGGAACTCAAACAGAATGTTTAATTAAAAATATGGCTTGGGATAGTAATCCAACCGAATTTAATTACAAACTTGGGATAGAAGGCAATGTTGAGAAAACTAACATACAAAATGTTAAAGAATTTTGTGTGTATAATCAAATTAAATATACTCGTTTTGAAGTCGACATTGATCGATCAAGTATGGATCCAAATAGATTAAGCGAATATAGAGTTCCACAATGGTCAAAAGAAATTTTGTTTTTACAAGCTGTAATTGAAGGAGATGCTAAATTATATTTATATAAAGATGGCAAAATGGTAAAATATTTTTATTCAACAAAGGACATTCAACCAAAACAATTAGTTTATAAGAAATATTTTAAAGAGGATAGGGTAACAACAGCGGTAAACAAGAGATATCAAAACCAACTTTGGACAGATTTAAGGTTGGATGGTTCTACTATGAGCTCTGTAACAAATGTTAGTTATAAAATGACACCACTTTCAAATTACTTTAAAAAGTATAATGGACAAATGGGTAATGGTTTTGTTGAGCATAAAAACAGTATAAAAGGCGATGGTGCTAAATTTAATCTGAAGATTCAGGCAGGAATTTCAAATCCGGAGCTTATAATGTTGAATAACAAAAGTGGTAAGAGTATATCATATGGCTCAGATATGGATTTTAGATTAGGAATGGAAATAGAAATGATGCTGCCGTTTAATAAAAACAAATGGGCTTTTTATATAGATCCATCTTTCGTAAAGTATAATTCCGCAACAAAAATTTATGATTATTATGGGTATCCAGAATATTTGGAAGCAAGAATAAATTCTATCAAAGTAAGTTTTGGTTTAAGATATTATTTATATATTAATGATAAGTCAAAGTTGTATGTGAGTATAAATGTTCTATATCATCAAAACTTTAATACATTGTTAGAGGTTTTCTATGACAATGAATTGGATGTTATTGAAAGATCATTAACTTTTATTGGAGTTGGAGTTGGTTATTCATATGAAAGATTTACTATACAGTTTAGAAGAGATCCTGAAAGGTCTGTACTAGAAGCTTCAGCATTTTGGAGAGAGGAAATGTCAGATTATTCCTTAACGTTAAGTTACAGACTTCTTGGCGGTAAAACCAAAGAATAATAAATAAAAGAAAGCTCTCATTTAATTATTCAATATTAAATGAGAGTTTTTTTTTGTAAAATTTTAGAATACAAATTGCACTAAAACTCGCACTCCAAATTTTTCAATATCCTCATGATCGAGATACGATAATCGCCACATAGCATCTACTCTAAAAATCTTTAAAATATTTTCAATTCCAACACTCGCTTCAACATAAGGATCATTTACTTGATATAACCCTTCAGGGAAATCCATAATTTTTTCATGTCGATTGCTAAGTTCACCAATTAATCCTTTTGCAGAAATTACTTCACGCCATTTTAATTTCCTCATTAAAGGAATCTTATTTAGAAACAAACCTTGAAAGTGATGTTCAGCATATAAACTCACATATCTGTCGCTAGCAAATTCATAGTAATTCATCATATTAAATGCATAACGATCAAATCCGTATGTTTCGTTTCCTTCGTGAAGTTTTAATAATGGATAAGGGACATCACCAAACACCTGTCCGACATCTAGAATGTATTTGAAATAACCGAAAGTACCCATTGGAACCTTATGAGCTAAGCTTACATTTACCTTATAATACTCATATTGACTTCCGAAAACATTATTTAATCCTGCAGTTAGATCTACATTTAATATTGGTTTGTTAGTTCCCAGACTAACTCTTTCAAATTCTCCGCGAATAAATTTCTCATTCTTTGCAAAGCGAAGATTAAGCGAAACTTCTGATGTGGTTACATTGTCAAAAAATACAGTGTCATTAGTTGTGGTTTTTTGAAAAGGAATATAAGCAGTAGGTTCAATGCTTTTATAATTGAATGTAAGTTTATTCGATAATCCTTGAAACCATTCTTTCTCAACGTAAGTACTAAAATCATTAACTAAGGTTAATTTGTAGTTGGGATTCCTTCTTAATATAGATGTGAAAATATTATCTTCGGTTAAAGCATTAGGACTTTGACCTAATTGTTGAATATCGTGTTTATATTGAGCACCTATCGCAAGGCGAGGATTTTTATCAAACATATATATAAAACCTCCACCATATTTAAAGCGATTATCTTTTTCGCCATAGGCTGCATGAGCATTAAACATTAATTTTGTACTGAAATTATTGCTTGTTCTGCCTCCAAATCGAAATCGGTTGCCTTCAATTTCATTGAAGCTAAACATTTTATAATATGGTCCAATTTCGAATAATCCAACTTCGTAATGATACATTGCGAACATACCAACGATCTTTTCATAAGTTCTATAAATTGGTACATCCTGAATTTCTTCAACCATTTTGTAAATGTCTTTTTCTTTTGGTGTTAATTTGACTGGTCGTTTGGCATCCCAATACTCTTCATCGTTTATTATTGCACCTTCTTTTACAATAACATTGTCATTTATCTTGGATACTTCATTGGGAATAGGAGCGTCTAACTCAATATTCATGTAATTGGTTGATTTCCGACCAAAGAATCCTAATGTTTTATCGGTTAGATTAAAATCAAAAAATAGTTGTTCATTTTTTAGAAACCACAAACTATCATTAACCAATTCATACTCATAATTGGCAACAAAATCATTTATATAATTGATGTTAACATCTTTGGCCATTCGCATTTGAATTTTAACAATTGCAAAAGTTGAGTCGCTTACCCAAAAGTCGCCACGAAAAGTTCTTTCTTGTTTACGTTTAGGAATAAAAGAGATTTGATAACACCATTTATTACTGATGTATGCACTATCAATTAAATAATATTTATAATACATTAATCCAAAATCGGCAATAGGGCTTACAAACCCAGGTTCAAATACTGATTCGTAATTATTGTAGATGTTTATTTTCTGATACATTTTGCCAGTAAATTGCGAGATACTGGTATTTTCTACGCCTGAAATTTTTGTTGCGTTTATTATCTCCCTTTCTAATTTTGGGTTTTTATTAAAGTAGTAATCAGAGAAGGATTCTGTAATAAAAATAGGCAAATATGATTTTCCTGTTATTGCAGACGTATCAACATAATCAAATATGAATTGAAAATCTTTTAGTAATCTTTGATTTTTAAAATCATCATCGACGTTATTTATGTCTATTTCAACTTTGTTGTATAAATTGTAGTTATAAGATTCAAATTTCTCTGGATTATGTTTTGATTTATTTGCAATAATATTTCTTAGAATTGGATGGGCTGGATTCTCTGTTGGACGAATTACGATTTCTTCCAAAGCAAAAACATCAGGTTCTAATTCAAAATTTAATTCCTGAAAATGATATTTCTGAACCGAATTTATTTTTTGTTTATAACCAATAAACGATACTATTATTGAGTCATAATCTTTTCGGGTTTCCAAAAAATATTCTCCATCGGTATTTGTAATTGTACCAATTGAAGAATTCTTGAATGTAACATTGGCAAAGGGAACGGGCTCCTTTGTATTTGAATCTGTTATTACTCCCCTTACTTTCGTAATTTGACTATATATTAAACTGTTTCCACTAAAAGAAATAATCAGTATAAGAATCCAAGCTTTGTAAATTTTTCTCATTTGTTATGTATAAATCTAAAATTAGTGCTTAAGTTAATACGATTTCAAGATAGTAATATTATTTATCGTACTAACTAATTTATAATATGTTATTTCAAATACAAATTTGATTTTATATTATAAATACAAATAAATTTAAATTGTCTTTTCTTAAAGCTTAGTGGTGGTAAGATGTGAAATGTCCAATCATAGAAAATGAACCCTTCAATGTTTCAAATCTATTGTAAAAAATATTGTTTTGCAAATATTAGATAAATGGTAATAAAACTATTCAATATCTCTTTTGGATTGTACTTTTTTTGAAATTAGGATTCCAACTTCATAAAGAATTATTAATGGGAAGGTTACTAATATTAAGCTAAAGATATCAGGAGGAGTTATGGTTGCAGCCAAAATTAAAATTACAATAATGGCATGACGTCTATATTTCTTTAAAAAACTTGGGGATACAAGACCTGTTTTGCTTAAGAAATATATTAGAACAGGTAATTCAAAAGTTATACCTGATGCTAAAGTTACTGAAGTTATTGTTCCAATATAAGATTTTAAATTTATTTGATTCAGCACTTCATCGCTAATGCTATACGATCCTAAAAAGTGGACTGACAATGGCGCTATTATAAAATAACCAAATAAAACTCCTAGTAAAAATAGGAAAGAACTTACAGTTACAGCGCCACGAGAATGCTTAACTTCCTTTTCGTAAAGGGCAGGTTTTATAAAACGCCAAAATTCCCAAAATAAATATGGGAATCCTAAAATTATACCGGCAAAGATTGACGTAGTTATATGCATGGTAAACTGACCAGCCATTTTTATACTAATAATCTGGAAAGGTTCAGTATTTATGCACAATTTGGGAATGTTAACCAGAGTTCCTAATTGGCATAATAATTTATTAGTATAGAATTCAGGATTTTTCGGGGCAAGGATTATTTTATCAAAAACTATATCATTGAATATAAATGCAGCTATAGCAATTATAAAGATAAAAGAAAATGCACGAATTAAATGCCATCTTAATTCTTCAAGATGATCTAAAAAACTCATGTCTTTTTCTTTAGCCATAAATCAAATTTAAACAATTCCTTCTTTTAATATATCATGTAAATGAACTATTCCCAAATATTTATTATCATTTGTAACAATTAACTGGGTAATACTATTTTTTTCCATCATTTGAAACGCGTTAATTGCAAGTTCTTGTTTTGATACTGTCTTTGGATTCTCAGACATTATATCTTTTGCAATAAGATTATCAAAACTATCATGATTTTGAAGCATTCGTCTTATATCACCATCAGTAATCATTCCAATTAATTCTCCAGAATCATTAATTACAGCAGTTGCGCCAAGGCGTTTTGAACTTATTTCAAGAATAACATCCTTAACATTATCGTTAAGTTTCACTTTCGGTTTTTCATTATTTTTATATAAATCGCTTACACGCATATATAGTTTTTTTCCTAACGCTCCACCTGGATGATATTTCGCAAAATCCTCACTTGAGAACCCTCTATATTCTAATAAACAAACAGCTAAGGCATCACCCATAACAAGCTGAGCCGTAGTGCTATTTGTTGGAGCTAGGTTGTTAGGGCAAGCTTCACTATCTACGGTTGATTTTAATACAAAATCTGCTTGATTTCCTAAAAAAGAATCTACCGAAGAAACCATACCAATTAAAGTATTTCCTCTACTTTTTATTAAAGGAACTAGCACCTTAATTTCTGGAGTATTTCCACTTTTTGAAATGCATATTATAACATCATCACGCTGAATAATCCCAAGATCACCATGAATAGCATCTGCAGCATGCATAAAAATTGATGGTGTGCCTGTTGAGTTTAATGTTGCTACGATTTTTTGAGCAATGTTGGCACTTTTACCTATTCCGGTAATTACTAATCTCCCTTTACTCTCGTATATAATCTTAACAATCTTGTCGAAGTCATCATCAATATAATTTGCTAATTTTTTTATTGATTCAGCTTCTTGTAAGATGGTCTCTTTGGCTAATTTTGTAATGTTCATGTAAATAATATTTATAAAAATAGGACGTTAATCAAATTTGATAAAAATTGAATGCGTATTTTTTTTATGATTTTAAAAAATGTTGTAAATTTATGTACAAATGTATCTATTTTTAAAATATTCCGAATAGTATTGTTCGAAAACATGTTGTAGAAGTAGATAAAAAATTTGTAAAAAAATATATTTTGTATTTTTTTTATACGTTGACCTAAAACAATTTTTCACATATATTGACTGATATGAGTGTAGGAGCAGATATCTCTTTAAAGGACTATCTAAAACAGCATTTTGGATTTGATAACTTCAAAGGGAATCAAGAAGTAGTAATACGAAATGTCCTTGATGGAAATGATTCTTTTGTATTAATGCCAACTGGAGGAGGTAAATCTTTATGTTATCAATTGCCATCTTTAATAATGGATGGAACAGCAATTGTGATTTCTCCATTAATAGCATTAATGAAAAACCAAGTTGATTCAATGAGGGGATTTAGCACAGTAGATGGAATAGCTCATTTTCTAAATTCTTCGCTTACAAAAACTCAAATGCAAAAAGTTAAGCAAGATGTACTTGATGGAAGAACAAAGTTATTATACGTCGCCCCTGAATCTTTAACAAAAGAAGAAAATATTCAATTTTTAAAACAGGCTAAGATATCTTTTTATGCTGTTGATGAGGCTCATTGTATTTCTGAATGGGGTCATGATTTTAGACCTGAATATAGAAGAATACGTCCAATAATTAATCAAATTGGAGTAGCTCCCCTAATAGCATTAACGGCAACTGCGACGCCAAAAGTTCAAAGTGATATCCAGAAGAATCTGGATATGCTCAATGCTAATGTATTTAAATCATCATTTAATAGAGAAAATCTTTATTACGAAATAAGACCTAAGGTAAATGCTGCAAAAGAGATAATTAAATTTATAAAAAGTAACTCGGGTAAATCGGGAATTATATATTGCTTAAGCCGTAAAAAAGTAGAGGAGTTAGCTGAAATTTTACAAGTTAATGGAATAAAAGCATTGGCATATCATGCAGGAATGGATGCAACAACACGTAGCCAAAATCAAGATAAGTTTTTGATGGAGGATGTTGATGTAATAGTTGCTACAATTGCATTTGGAATGGGTATTGACAAACCAGATGTTCGTTTCGTTATTCATTATGATATACCTAAAAGTTTAGAGGGGTATTATCAGGAAACTGGTCGAGCCGGTCGTGATGGAGGAGAAGGTAAGTGTTTAACATTCTATAGTTATAAAGATATTCAAAAGCTTGAAAAGTTCATGCAAGGTAAACCTTTAGCAGAACAAGAAATTGGTAAGCAATTATTATTGGAAACCGTTTCTTATGCTGAAAGTGCAGTTTGTAGAAGAAAATCATTATTGCATTATTTTGGAGAGAAATACCAAGTTGATAATTGCGAAAATTGTGATAATTGTAATCATCCGAAAGAGCAACATGAAGGTAAAGATGATGTTGTTTTAGCATTAAAAGCAATTATAGCTGTTAAAGAAAAGTTTAAGGCTGAACATGTTGCTAAAATATTAGCAGGCGAAAAGAATACAGCAATAAAGTCGTATAAACATCATGAACTTGATTTGTTTGGGAAAGGTTCAGGACAAGATGAGAAATATTGGAATGCCGTTATGAGGCAAGCTCTTATTGCTGGTTTTATTAATAAAGACATAGAAAGTTATGGATTGTTGAGCGTTTCTAAAGATGGGAAAGAGTATATTAAAAATCCAACAAGCTTTTTATTAACAAAAGATCATAATTACGAGACAGTCGATGATGATATGGATGCTAGATCTGGAGCAGGAAAGACTGGAGCTGTAGATACGGAGTTATTTAATATTTTAAAAGATCTTCGTAAGAAAGTAGCAAAGGATTTAAGTCTTCCTCCATTTGTAATTTTTCAGGATCCTTCTGTTGAAGATATGGCTATTCAATATCCTGTTACTTTGGACGAGATGCAAAATATTGCTGGTGTGGGAGCAGGGAAAGCGCAAAAATATGGTAAAAAGTTTATCGATATTATTGCCAAGTATGTAGAAGAGAAGGAAATTATTCGACCAATGGATATGGTTGTTAAATCGGTAGTGAATAAATCAGGCATGAAAGTTTATATCATTCAAAGTATAGATCGTAAAATGCCATTGCCTGATATTGCTTCAGCGAAGGGGATAGATATGAGTCAATTGCTTGATGAAATTGAATCGATAGTACAGTCAGGTACTAAGCTTAACATTAATTATTATATTAATGATGTAATTGATGAGGATAAACAAGACGATATTTACGAGTATTTCAGAGAAGAGGCAGAAACCGAATCAATAGAAGCTGCACTTGAAGAGTTAGGAGAAGAAGATTATTCAGAAGAAGAAATAAGATTAATGAGAATAAAATTTTTCTCGGAATTAGGTAACTAATTAAAAACTTATTCGTCTTTAAAAAGAAACTCATAAGGGAATATTAAAAGTTCCCTTTTTTTAAACCTTAAAAACCAGAATTTGTGGAAAAAATATTGCAAATAAATAATCTGAGCAAGAATTACGGAAATCTTCAAGCTGTCAAAGATATATCCTTTAGTGTAAATAAGGGAGATGTGTATGGAATTCTTGGACCAAACGGTAGTGGAAAAACAACTACTTTGGCTGTTGTTTTAGGAATTTTAAACGCAAATGGAGGAAATTATCAATGGTTTAACGAGCCATTTAGTAAGCTTGCAAGAAGAAGAATTGGTTCGTTAATTGAAACACCAAACTTTTATCCTTACCTAACCTTATGGGAGAATTTACAAATTGTTGCAAAAATTAAAGATGCTCCTGAAAAAGATATTAATTACGCATTAGGTGTGGCTAATTTATTGAAAAGGAAGCACACTAATTTCGGACATCTTTCATTAGGAATGAAACAGAGAATGTCTATGGCCGCTGTTTTAATTGGGAATCCTGAAGTTTTAGTATTAGATGAACCAACCAATGGTTTAGATCCAGAAGGTTTTGCCGAAGTGCGAAATATTATTCAATCTCAAGCTAAAGAAGGGAAAACAATTATTTTGGCAAGTCATGTTCTTGATGAAGTAGAAAAAGTATGTTCTCATGTTGCAATTCTTAAGTCTGGAGAATTGGTAGCAAATGGAAGAGTAGGGGAATTATTATCCTCAGAAGAAACTGTCATTATTCGTTCTGATAAATTGGAAGAATTAAACACTATTTTAAATGATTCTGATATTGTTAAAGAAGTATATTGTGAAGGTGAAGATCTTGCTGTAGTATTAAACAGTGGATTAGGGGCTGGTGAGTTAAATAAGTTTTGTTTCGAGAAAGGCTTTTCTCTATCTAAAATATTAGTTCAAAAGCAAAGTTTAGAAGATCAGTTCTTGCAATTAGTTAAATAAGATTGTTAATATAATAATTCATCAATAATGAAAAAATTACTTATACTCGAAAAAATAAAAGCTTTATCATATCCAGCATTTAGGACACTAATGATTATTCATTTTTTACTTTTCTTCTTGGTTGTCTTAGTTGTATCCAGGGTTCATTTTAGTATTCCTGGCTTTTCAATAAAAGGACTATATCAATTCCCTAACATTTGGGAGTTCTTCCCATGGGTAGCAAGTTGGTTTAATATTTTCTTAACAATTGTTTTAATCACATTAGTAGGTAATGAATTTGCGTTTAAAACTTTTAGACAAAATGTTATAGATGGATTAAGTAGAAACGATTTAATAAGAGGAAAGCTAATTCTAATTTTCACAATAGCCATTTATACATTTTTAATGGTTCTTATTGCAATCTTAATTTTTGGAATAATTTTCACTAAAGATTTTTCTATTGATATAATTTTCGAAAATTCGTATTTAATCTTGGTGTATTTTGTTCAAGCAATTGGATACATGACATTAGGCTTGTTGTTTGCAGTAATATTTAGAAATAATGCTTTATCAATTATAATGTTTCTTTTGTATTTTCCAGTTGAAGGAATTATAAGATTGTTTTTTAAAACGGAATACAGACCTTATTTCCCACTTAAGATAATATCGAATTTAACTCCTAAACCAGAGTTTTTAACTATTGCTTCTGAAAAATCATATACAAATTCTTCAGGAACAAGTTCTTTAGATTTTAGTGAAATAGGAATTCTACCAGAAGATTTACCATTAGGAATTACATTAGTAATGGCTGCTGGTTATATTGGATTCTTTATAGCATTGTCCACATTCTTGTTAAACAGAAAAAGTTTATAAATAAAAAAATCCCGGTTTAACCGGGATTTTTAATATATATATGTTTTTTAATTTCTACTTTAAATATTTTGAGAACTTTTCAAGAGCAAATTCATAAAGGAGGTATACTAAATATCCTATAATACCACCCAATAATGCACCGCCTAAAACATCAAATGGATAATGCACACCTAAATATATTCGGCTGTAAGAAACAATTGAAGCCCAAACAAAAATAAAAATTGAAAAGTTTCTATTTTTAAATAGCTTCGATAAGAAAAATGCTACTGCAAAAGTATTTGCTGCATGCGACGAAACAAAACCATATTTGCCACCACATTTATTCCTTACTAAATGTACTATATCTTGTAAATCTATATTATGACAAGGTCTTAATCGTTGAAATACTTCCTTAAACGCTTTTACAGATATTTGATCGGCTAAGGTTACTACTAATGCAATAAAAACTAATGTGATAATTGCTTTCCATTTAAATTTATAAATTATAAAAGCAACAATTATTAAATACATAGGAATCCAGGATTTTGATCCTGATATCCACCACATGATTTTATCCCAAAATGGAGAATTAAAACTATTAAAGAAAACGAAAAGTTGAGTGTCAATTTGGTTAAAAAAATCAAGCATAGTATTTATAAATTATTTATTGGAGTTCTTTCCAAATCATATCTTTAAGTTCTTGAATTCCTTTTTGAGTAACAGACGAGATAAATATTATAGGTATATTTGGTAAATCTTTTTTTATTTCATCAATTAATTCATCGTCAAGCATATCTGATTTTGAAATAGCCATTATTCTATTTTTATCCAGTAATTCAGGATTATATCTTTCTAGTTCTTTAAGTAATGTTTTATACTCTTTATTAATATCGTCGGTATCGCAAGGAACCATAAAAAGCAACATGGAATTACGCTCTATATGACGTAAGAATCTTAATCCTAATCCCTTTCCTTCGCTCGCTCCTTCAATTATTCCAGGAATATCCGCCATAACAAATGAGGTGTTGTTACGATACGATACTATGCCTAAATTTGGAACCAAGGTAGTAAATGGATAATCGGCAATTTCTGGTTTTGCAGCAGAAACTACAGATAGTAGTGTCGACTTTCCTGCATTTGGAAATCCTACTAAACCTACATCAGCAAGAATTTTTAATTCTAAGATGAACCAATCTTCTTTTCCATCTTCGCCAGGTTGTGCATAACGAGGTGTCTGGTTTGTTGACGATTTAAAATGAAGATTGCCTAATCCGCCTCGGCCACCTTCCAAAAAGATTTCTTCTTGGCCATCTTCAGTAATTTCAGCTAATATCTCGTTTGTTTCAACGCTTTTGATGATTGTTCCTAAAGGGACTTCTACAATAACGTCTTCGCCATCGGCACCTGTACTTCCTGATCTTCCACCAGCCATTCCACTTGTAGCCGAAATGTGTCTTCTGTATCTTAAATGGAGCAAGGTCCATAATTGATCATTACCTTTTAGAATAATATGTCCTCCACGACCACCATCGCCACCATCAGGACCACCTTTTTCTATAAATTTCTCACGTCGTAAATGCGGAGATCCGGCTCCACCTTTTCCGGATTTGAAAAATATCTTTACATAGTCTACAAAATTCGATCCTGCCATAACACCCCAATTTAAGTATATTTTTCGATTGTCTTACAAATTTCTTCAAAGATAACATCAATTTCTCCATTACCATTAATTGATTGATGTTTTCCTAGTGATTTATAATAGTCTGAAACGATTGCGGTTCTGTCGTTATAAATACCAATTCGTTTCTGAATTATTTCTTCTTTTCTATCATCGGGCCTGCCTGATTCTTTAGCGCGATTACTTAATCTTTCAACCAGAATTTCTTCGTTAACATCTAAAGAAATCATTACATTAACATCATTTCCATAACCAGATAATAATTCAGGAAACTTTTCTGCTTGAAACTTTGTTCTTGGAAAACCATCAAAAATAAATCCGTTAGTATTTTTATGGCGATTCAATTCTTCTTTTATTATTGCAATTGCCATTTCGTCGGTAACATAATTTCCATCATCGATTAATTTTTGAGCTTCTATTCCCATTGGAGTTTTTTCGGAAATAGCCTTTCTGAGAATATCTCCAGTTGATATATGAACCAAATTAAATTTGTCAATAATCTTTTGTGATTGCGTACCTTTCCCTGCACCCGGAGGTCCAAATAATACAATATTTAGCACTGTTTTATTCTGATTTTAGATGATTATTCAATTAATGTATAAATGTCGGCAAGATTCCTTCCAAGGCCATCGTAGTCTAGGCCATATCCAACAATAAAATCATTAGGAATTTCCATTCCAATGTAATCAATGGTCATGCTTTTTTTGTAAGCTTCAGGTTTATATAAAAGTGATGCCACCTTAACACTCGCAGGCTCATAAGATTTAAGTTGTTCAAGAATTTGCTCTAAAGTAATTCCAGTATCAACGATATCTTCTAATACAATAACATCGCGACCTTTTATTGTTTCATTTACTCCAATTAATTGTTTAACATTACCTGAGGTTGAAGTTCCGGAGTAGGAAGCCATCTTAAGAAATGTAACCTCACAATTAAATTCAATACTTTTAAATAAATCTGCAGTAAACATAAAAGAGCCATTAAGGATGCTTATAAAAAGAGGAATTTCTTTATCCTTATAATCATTATTAATTTTAACCGCTATTTCAGAAATAACTTGCTGAATCTTCTCTGCTGGTATTGATACCCCAAACTCCTTATCTTTTAGCTTAACTTGCTTCATTTTAATAATGATTTTAAATTACTGCAATTGAATAAATTAACCGTTTATTTTTAATCGATGAGTACAAATTAAATTTATTAATATTAATTTTGTAAAACCTTTTATAAAAGGTTATTTTTCTAATCGAAAAAATATTTTGCGAAAATACGAATTAATGCGTTAAATAGTATTTTTTATTTACTTAAAAATCTTAAAAATCAACATGGAAGCTAAAGTAAGTATTATAATGGGAAGTACATCGGATTTACCGGTAATGGAAAAAGCTGCAAAAATTCTCGACGAGTTTAAAATTCCCTTCGAGATAAATGCCTTATCCGCACATCGTACACCTGAACAAGTAGAGAAGTTTGCTAAATCGGCAAAAGATCGTGGTATTGAAGTGATTATTGCAGGCGCAGGAATGGCTGCTCATTTACCTGGAGTAATTGCTGCCATGACAAGTTTACCAGTTATTGGAGTGCCAATCAATGCTTCTTTAGATGGTATGGATTCGCTTTTAGCAATAGTTCAAATGCCTCCGGGAATTCCTGTTGCAACCGTTGGAATTAATGGTGCTCAAAATGCAGGTATCTTAGCAGCTCAAATGATGGCTGCAGGTGATGAAAACTTAAAACAAGTCTTAATTGATTATAAGGAAAACCTTAAATCAAAAATAGTAAAAGCAAACGAAGATTTGGCTAAAATCAAATTTGAGTATAAAACAAACTAAGAAAATTATAATTTTTAGATAATTAAAGCATCCGAATTAATTGTTCGGATGTTTTTTTTAATCAAATCTTTAGGAAAATAAGATGGTTTTAAAATCTTGATTTTAATCTTAAACTGTTTAAAACTACAGAAATTGAGCTGAAAGCCATTGCTCCACCAGCAATCATTGGGCTAAGCATAAAACCATTAATAGGATAAAGTATCCCTGCAGCAATTGGAATAGCAATTATATTGTATATAAATGCCCAGAATAAATTCTGCTTTATTGTTTTAACTGTTTCTTTTGATAGTTTTATTGAGGTTGCAATTTTTCCTAAGTCACCTTTAACTAAAGTAATATCAGCACTTTCTATAGCGATGTCGGTTCCGTGTCCCATTGCAATTCCAATATCAGCTTGTGAAAGAGCAGGGGAGTCATTAATTCCATCACCAACCATTGCTACTTTGTAACCATTAACTTGTAATTTTTTTATGTAATCTAGTTTTTCATGAGGGAGAACTTCAGCTTTAAATTGATCGATGCCTGTTTGTGTGGCAATATCTTTTGCTGTACCTATATTATCACCAGTTAACATATGAACTTTAAGATTCATTTTATGTAAATCACGAATCGCTTGAACTGAACTTTCTTTAATTTTATCAGTAATAGTAATAAGGGTAATGAGCATCCTATTTTTTGCAACAAAAATTTGGGTTTGCGCAGTATTCCCATATTGATTAAAATATTGATGTTCTGCCTCAATATCAATATTGTTTTCTTTCATTAATTGGTAGTTTCCAATTAAATAATCATTTTCATAAATAGTTGCAGAAACTCCCATTCCAGTTTGACTATTGAATTTAACAACATTCAAACTACTATTTGATAAATAATTTAAAAACTTAACTATTGATGATGCTAATGGATGCTCAGATTTCTTTTCTATCGCTATAATATCTTCAAGAATTTGGTCACGTGTAATATCACTTTGCAACCATACTATTTCATTAACTTCAGGTTCTCCTTTGGTGATAGTTCCTGTTTTATCGACAACAACAATATCTAATTTTTGAGCGTTTTCAAGAGCTTCTGCATTTTTTATTAGAATTCCATTTTCGGCTCCTTTGCCAATACCAACCATTAATGCTGTTGGAGTAGCTAATCCAAGAGCACAAGGACAGGCAATGATTAATACAGTTACTAATGTTACAAATGAATATGTTATTTTAGGATCAGGGCCAACAAAAAACCAAATTAAAGCACTTAAAAGAGCAATGCTGATTACTACAGGGACAAAAACAGAAGCTATTTTATCGGCTAGTTTTTGCGCAGGAGCTTTGCTTCCTTGTGCAGTTTGTACCAATTCAATGATTTGAGCAAGCATTGTGTTTTTACCTACTTTTTCTGCACGCATTTTAAAGCTGCCAGTTTTATTTACAGTTGCACCAATTAAATAATCGTTTTCAATTTTATCTACAGGAATCGGTTCGCCGGTAATCATGCTTTCATCAATGGAAGAGTAGCCTTCAATTATTTTCCCATCGACAGGAATTCTTTCTCCAGGACGAATTATTAAAGTATCACCGATTACTACATCTTCAATAGGAATAATTGTTTCAATATTATTACGCAATACTTGAGCGGTTTTAACTTGCAAACCCATTAATTTTTTAATGGAATCAGACGTTTTAGATTTTGCCTTTTCTTCAAGATATCTACCCAAAAGGATTAATGCTATTATTACTACCGCAGCTTCGAAATATACGTGAGGTTGAATCCCTTTAGAGATTAAAAAATCAGGGAAAAAAGTATTGAATGAGCTAAAAAGAAATGCTGTACCTGTGCTTAAAGCAACAAGGGTATCCATATTTGTAGATAAGTTTTTTGCTTGTTTAAAAGCAATAACAAAAAAATCTCTACCAAACCAACCAAGTGCTGGAATTGCTAAAGCAAACATGATCCAATTTGCATTAGAGATTTTTGAAAAAAACATTGCAATAATAAAAATAGGTAAGGCAAGTAGAGTTGAAAATATTGCTTTTTGTTTAGCAACTTTTAATCCTTTAAGTTCTTTTTCTTCAGCTTTTTCAAAATTATTCTCTGATTTGTCAATTATAATTTTATAACCAATATTTTCTACTGATAATTCAAAATCAGCTTCTGAGACTAACTTATCATTAAACTCAATAAAAACTGATGAAGAAGCATAATTTACTGTTGCATTTACAACTCCATTAAGTGATGATAAAATAGATTCAACACTTTGAGCACAGACAGCACAACTCATGCCTTCAACTGGATATGTTTCTTTTCTTGAGCTCATATTGTAGAAATAAAAAAGTAATTGAATTTTACATCAATTACAGAACGACACTTTATATTTTATTAACTGGTTTTAACCTATTATTGTTTCAGATAAAGTGAGAAATTAGATTCGTTCAATAGAATAACCAATTTTTGTAATCTCTTTAATAATTTTTTCTTCAAGAGCAACTATGTCTTGATTATCAATAACCGCTTCAATAATTTTATCTGAGCTTTCTAAATTAACACTCCATGAAGAAATTTCTTGAACAGAATCCATAAATGGTTTAATAGCATTTACACAGCCATTACATTTAAGGCTGCTTTTAAATTTTAATGTTTTCATTGTATATCTTATAGTGATTTTATAACTCTTTCTAATCTAGAGCTAATATCTTCAGCAACGTTTTCTAAATCGGGGTTATTTACAGATTGCATTGATACTTTTGGATTTACAGCGGAGACTTCTATTTCTCCATTATTCGATTCTTGAACGACAATATTACAGGGTAATAAAAGACCAATATTTGGTTCGTAACTTAAGGCTTTATAGGCATTAGGAGGATTGCATGCTCCAAGAATTTTATATTTACGAAAATTAACATCAATCTTCTTTTTTAGTGTCTCTTTAACATCAATTTCGGTTAAAACACCAAATCCTTCAGTTTTTAATTTTTCGGTTACTCTAATAACCGCATCATCAAAATCAGAACTAATAACTTTACTAATAAAATACGACATAATAAAAAAAGTTTTTATAAAAGGAAATCGGCCCCGGAAGCTTCAAAGAAAATGATTATGAGAAAAATTACCTTGTTATTAACCCTGCTTCCGAAACCGATCTGTCTTTATAAACAATTATAATTTGAAATTGTTTATTTGTAAGTTATAAAAAATTTATTTGTTATTATAATCTAATTATCGATTTTTTGTTATATAAAAGAACGTAACGAATTTTTGATTCAAAAATAATAAAAGACATGCGTATCTCTTATTCGACAAATGTATGAAATAATTTTTTAATTAAACCTTCTTTTTTAATAAAAAAAAAGCACCAATTACTGCTGGAACAGCTAAGTTAATAAACCACAGTGAGAAACTAGTGAAAATAATTCCTAAATTGTTTGAAGAATAAAGTCCAATAATAAATATTGCAACTGATCCTCTTATCCCTAATTCTGCTAATGTCGTTGTTGGTATCAATGTTGTAATTAAGTATACTATGCTAATGGATACAAAAGCCTGAAGAATTGTAATATTAACATTAAAAAAGTGAAGTAATAAATAAAATTGAGAACTAAATACGATATATCTTAATAAGCTTAAAACTAAAATAACAAGTAGTTTTATTGATGATGTTTTTGATAAATAATTTAATTGTCCAGCTTTTGATCTAAAGAAAGGTAGTTTTATTAATAGTTTATGTGCTTTAGAAGAGTTGAAATAAAACCATATAATAAAGCTTAAAAAAATAGAAAGAATAATAATTGAAGTTTTATTAAGTATTATATCTATTGCTTTATTAGCTGGCGAGAATGTTAAAAAAGTGATTGAACCAATTATGCCTATAATAATTGTAATAATAAATTGAGAAAAACTACCAAGCCAGGTAGATATTGTTCCATAAGTACGCTTGCCTTTTTCTAAAAATAAGATACGACCTCCAATTTCTCCAATACGATTTGGAGTGAATATTCCAATTGTAATACCAGAAAAAACAGCCTTAAAGGATTGCAAATAATTAATTTGTTGAATTTCCTTTATTAATTCTCTCCACTTTATAGATTCTAATAACCAGTTAATTGGCATTAACAACAGAACAAAAACCAATAAAACATACTGTTCTTTATTAATTTGGATAGAAGAAAGATAGTGTTTATTATATTTAATAAAATCATTGATAATATAAATAATATATCCGTATGATATTAAAATTAAAGCTATGCTTAAGAATATTTTATATTTATGTTTCTTCAATACTTAAATATTTTAGGAATCAAAGATATCAATTATTTGAAATTGAGGTAAGTTTTTCGATCTTTGCATCACATTTGTTTCAAGTACACATTTCAAGTGCTTGTTTTTATACCAACAAGAATTTTATATTCCTTAATTAATAATTACTATGGCATATGTACGCCCCAAGAAAAGTTTAGGTCAACATTTTTTAAAAGATCAAAATATCGCACAAAAAATAGTTGATGCTATTGAAGGATTAGAACAAAAGACTGTATTAGAAATAGGTCCTGGAACAGGAGTGTTAACATCGATGCTTATTAAAAAGGAAGATATAAATTTTTATGCAATTGAGATTGATTCTGAAGCATATGAATTTTTGCAAGCTACATACCCATCATTAGGTGAGAAGCTAATATTCAAAAATTTCTTAAAGCTTGATTTAAATGAGGTATTTAAAGATCCAATAACTATAATTGGAAATTTCCCATATAACATATCAAGTCAGATATTTTTTAAAGCATTAGAAAATCGCGATTTAGTGATCGATATTGTTTGCATGATTCAAAAAGAGGTAGCTGAAAGAATTAGCTCACCTCATGGAAGTAAAAAATACGGAATTTTAAGTGTGTTATTACAAGCTTTTTACGAAATTGAATATTTATTTACAGTTGGTCCGGGTGTTTTTGACCCACCTCCTAAGGTTAATTCCGGTGTAATTAGATTAAAAAGAAATCAACGAAAAGAACTGGATTGTGATGAAGTCTTGTTTTTTAAGATTGTAAAAATGGGATTTAATCAAAGAAGAAAAACTTTGAGAAACTCTTTAAAAAGTATTTTAGTAAATTTACCAACAGACAATGAGATTTTTGGAAAACGACCAGAACAATTAGATGTTGAACAATTTATTTATCTAACAAATCTTATTGATTCTGAAATGAAATAATTAGTAACTCAATTAAATTCATCATATGCAATTTGAATTAACTAAAGAATTTATTGATCAGTTAAGAGATCAAATAGAAAACAGTGATGAGGTTGGAGTTTTTAATAATGTAAAAGATCTCCATCCTGCCGATTTAGCTGAAATATACGACGAGCTTAGTATTGATGAAGCAAGGTTTATTCATGTTAAATTGGATGATGAAATTGCCGCAGAAGTTTTAGTTGAACTTGAAGAAGATGATCGTGAGCGATTCTTAAAAGTATTATCTAGTGAAGATATTGCAAAACAATTTATCGAAAAACTTGATTCTGATGATGCTGCAGATGTAATTGGTGAGTTACCAGAAGATAAACAAGAGGAAGTTATTGCTCATCTCGACGATTTAGAGCATGCCGGCGATATTGTTGATCTTTTGAATTATGATGAAGATACTGCCGGTGGATTAATGGCAAAGGAATTAATTACAGTTAATGAAAACTGGAATATAATGACTTGCTTAAAGGAAATGCGAAAGCAGGCTAAAGATATTGATGAGGTTTATTATGTGTATGTAGTCGATGATAATGAAGTATTAAAAGGAACATTATCGTTAAAGAAATTATTATTAACTGCAACAAACAGAAATATTGCAAACATTATTAATACCGATGTAATATCGGTTAAAACGGAAGAGTCGTCGGAAGAAGTTGCGAACATAATGGATAAGTACGATTTGGTTGCACTTCCTGTTGTTGATGCTCTTAATCGTTTGATTGGTAGAATTACTATTGATGATGTTGTTGATGTAATTAGAGAAGAAGCCGAAAGAGATTATCAATTAGTTTCTGGTATTACACAAGATGTTGAATCTTCGGATAATGCATGGATGCTAACAAGAGCAAGGATTCCCTGGTTGTTTATAGGTTTGTTCGGTGGAATTATAGCAGCTCTAGTTATGCAAGTTTACGAGGGTGACTTGGGGAAATTTCCTCAAATGGTGTTTTTTGTTCCGTTAATAGCAGCGATGGGTGGTAACGTTGGAGTACAATCATCATCTATTATTGTACAAGCATTGGCAAGTAACTCAATGGGTTTTGAAGGAATTGGACAAAAGCTTTTTAAAGAACTAGGTGTAGCTGCGATAAATGGAATAATTTTATCGTCGGTAATATTTCTATATAATTATTTCTTTTCAGATTCTTTCGCACTTACAGTTACTGTAAGCTCTGCACTATTTGCTGTAATTATATTTGCATCTTTGTTTGGAACATTGGTTCCAATGCTGTTAGATAAGTTTGAAATAGATCCTGCGTTGGCAACAGGACCTTTTATTACTACTGTTAATGATATAATGGGTTTATTTATTTATTTAATGATTGGCAGAGCTTTCTTCCTAATATTTTAAAAGATTTTCCAATAAAATATTAATAAAAAAGCAATTGGGATTACAATGCCTAAAGATGCTAGCCAGGCTCCACGTCCTTTAATGCCGTTTTTCCCTTTTAGAATAAACAAACCTGAAATGGCTAAAACCATTAATGAAATTGCATAAATGTCAGCAATAATTGTCCACCAACGAATTGGATTGTAATGTAAAAAGTTAAACTGATGAAATACAGGTCGTCGTTTGCTTGTTTCAAGAATAGCTTGTCCGCTTTGTAAATCAATTTGAATATTCCCGTCTTTAATAAATATTTTTAAAGTGTTCTCATCTGGTGAAAAGTGTGTTTTATATTTTTCGCCTGGAGCATATTCTGTAGTAAGTTTTATTAATGACTCTTTATTTAATTTTTCTTGAGTAAGTTGTTCAGGATTAATACTTAATTCTTTCTGTTTTATAATATAACTGGGGTTCCAATTATCTCGATGATTTAATGCAATTCCAGAGAGGCCATAAATCATTGTTAAAAAAAAGAATATATATCCAAGATCGCGATGGATATTTCTGTTTAGTTTTCGAAGTTTCATAGAAATATTTAATTAAAAAATCCGGGAATTTTTAATTTCCCGGACAAACTTACTTATTATTTTAAAAGTATTTTTTTTAATGTTGATGTTCTTCATCATGTTCATGATCATGTTCTTCTCCTTCTGCATGGTCGTGATCGTGGTCGTGGTCACATTCTTTTACTTCAAATTTACTTGCTACAATCCAAAACTGAGAATAGTATCCATTCTCTGATTCAGCAATTTGAGTTCTCATAGCTTCAATTTGAGTTTTTTTCTCATTTTCTGCTTCTGCTTCTTCTTCGTGTGTTCCACCCGAATGATCATGCACGGCTTCGTTGTCGCCACCTTCAGTAAGTTCAGCTTCTAAATTTGCAACATATGCTTCATCTATTCTAAGTTCTTCTAGTATACCAGTAACAATAACGTGGCTTCCTTCAAGCTCCTTTTCAAAAACACCCATCTCTTCATTTGGTATAATTTTAATAGCAACATCTGGATTTTCACCCATTATAAACATTCTTTTCCCACCGTGCGAACAAACATGATTTACAGTACCTACAATTACTATGTCTTTATCAACATAAGTTTGCATATTTTCCATAACCTGTTCAACAGTAACTTTTGTCATTTCTTTATCGCAGCAAGCTTCTTTTTTTTGTTCTTTGTTTCCACAAGAAACCATAATAGCTGCAACAGTTAGTATCCCCAATACTTTTTTAATCATAAATTTAGATTTTATTAGTTTTCTAATTTAATTAATTTAGAAGGTAAATATAATAAGTATCATTCAATATACTTACATATGATAATAAATTAACTTCAGGTTAACATAAAAATAGTTGATTTCTTTTTGATTGCAGCGATGTCCTCTTAAAATAGAGAAAGGTATTGTACAATTTAAATTGATTTAAATTCCTGGGGTGAAGTTTGGTTTTAGAAGATTGATTAGTTAAAAAGTTGTATTAATTGCCTCAACAGGATTTAATTTTGAAGCTTTGTATGAAGGGAATATTCCTGAAATTATTCCAATAATTACAGAAATTATTAATCCTAAAATAATATTCCCAAAACTAAGTGTGATTTCTAAATCGATTTTATTGCTTGCAATAAAACTTCCAATAAAAATTAATAGTAATCCAATCGCTCCTCCAATTAAAGAAAGCATAATAGCCTCAAATAGGAATTGGAATAATATAAATTTCCTTTTGGCACCTAAAGACTTTTGTATCCCAATTAAATTGGTTCGTTCTTTTACTGAAACGAACATAATATTTGCAATTCCAAATCCACCTACTAGAATTGAAAATCCACCAATTAACCAGCCTGCCATATTTATTACTCCAAAAATGCTATTTAATACAGAATTCAATACACTTGACTGATTAAGCGAAAAGTTATCTTTTTGTTTTGGGTTAAGTGTTCTTGTAGATCGGATTATACTGCGAAGTTCATCTTTTAATTCACTAATAGAAACATTTGGTTTTGCTTTAACCATGATCATGGGATTTGCATTTTCACTTTTAATATCCATTAATGATTTTGCATAAATCACAGGTAAAATAATCATTTCATCTAGGCTTCCGCCACTATTTAAAATGTCTTTACCTTCTTTGGCAATAAGACCAACAATAGTAATCTTTCTACCTTGGATTTTAATTTGCTTTCCAATAGGATTTATATTAACAAACAAATCTTTAGCTATCTGATTACCAATTAAACAAATATTCTTCCCAGCAATAGATTCGAACGGTGTAAAATAACGACCATCTTCAAGTTCAAAAGTTCTTATTTTTTCAAACTCGTGAGAATTTGCCCATAAAATTGTATTTTCAGCAGTGTTGTTTTTATATTTTACATTTCGAGCTGTTGAAACAGCAAAGTTTACAATTTCAGCTTTTTCTGATCGCTTTTTGATTTGTTCGTATTCTTCAATTTTAGGAACCGGACGTTTCAAGTATTCCCACCAAGCAAATTCTTCTCCCGGAGGGGGAGCCCAAGGCCATTTTTGGACATAAATAATATCATCGCCCAAAGAAGATAAACTATTTCGTATTGTATTTTCTAATGAATCAATTACCGTGAAAACAGAAATAATTGCAAAAATCCCAATTGTAATTCCAAGTAAAGTAAGCAGGGTTCTTAATCTATTAACTTTTAGTGCATTAAGTGCAAATAAAAAGCTTTCCTTTAAAATATTTAAAAATAGCATGTTATCAACAGTTGAGATTTGATAAGTTTTTTAACAAATATACAATAACCAATTTTTTTTTTGATGTATTATTTATATTTTCGGACAATTATTAGAATGGTTCGTTTCGCAGCCTATCTGCAAATATTAAACTTATCTAATTACAATTTTACAGTTTTTTTTGATTATTTTTGTCGGAATTTAACAAGATTTTGTAAATGAGCGATTTAAAGAAAATTAATTCAGCCTTAATTTCAGTTTTTGATAAAGCCAATCTGGAACCAATTATTGAGAAATTAAATAAGCTAAATGTAAAAATATATTCTACTGGTGGTACTAAGGAGTTCATCGAGAAACTTGGAGTGAATGTTGTCGCCGTTGAGGAGGTAACAGATTACCCATCGATTCTTGGTGGTAGAGTAAAAACTTTGCATCCAAAAGTATTTGGTGGTATTTTAGCTCGTAGAGATAATGAGTCTGATAAGGAACAATTAACTGAATTTGATATCCCTGAGATTGACTTGGTTATTGTTGATTTATATCCATTTGAAGACACTGTTGCTTCAGGTGCTCCAGAGCAAGATATTATTGAAAAAATTGATATCGGTGGGATTTCTTTGATTAGAGCAACTGCTAAAAATTTCAAGGATACTTTAATCGTTCCATCAAAAGATCAATATCAAGCCTTAATTGAATTGTTAGAAAATAAAAATGGAGAAACATCTATTTCGGATCGTAAAAGATTTGCTTTAGATGCGTTTAATGTTTCATCTCATTACGATACTGCAATATTTAACTTTTTTAATTCTGATTTTAATATTTCTTCATTTAAGGAAAGTTTTAATCAAGCAAATGAATTACGATATGGAGAAAATCCACATCAGAAAGGATCATTTTTTGGTAATTTAGATCAAGTTTTTGAGCAATTACATGGAAAGCAAATATCTTATAATAATTTATTAGATATTGAAGCTGCAGTTCAGTTAATTGCTGATTTTAATGAAACTACTTTTGCAATTCTGAAACATAACAATGCATGTGGAGTTGCTTCACGAAATAAGTTAGTTGAAGCATGGAATGATGCATTAGCAGGTGATCCTATTTCAGCATTTGGAGGGATATTGATTACAAATAAAGAAATTGATATGGCAACAGCCATTGAAATAGATAAGATATTTTTCGAAGTAATTATAGCACCATCATACGACAATGATGCTTTACAAGTATTAAAGAAAAAGAAAAATAGGATAATTTTAATTCAAAAATTATTTGATTTTCCGAAGACACAATACAGGTCAATGTTGAATGGAGCATTAGTTCAAGATAGAGATCTGAAAATGGAAATGGAATCAGATTTAACACCTGCAACTAAGAGAACTCCAACTACAAAAGAAGTTGAAGATTTATTATTTGCTAATAAATTAGTTAAGCATTCGAAATCAAATACGATCGTATTGGCAAAAAATAAGCAGCTTTGTGCAAGTGGAGTAGGACAGACTTCAAGAATTGATGCTCTAAAACAAGCAATAACAAAGGCAAATAGTTTTAAATTTGATTTGAATGGTGCTGTAATGGCATCGGATGCATTTTTCCCTTTTTCCGATTCAGTAGAAATTGCTAATGAAGCAGGAGTAAAATCTGTAATTCAACCAGGAGGATCGGTGCGTGATCAGGAATCAATTGATTTTTGCGATAAAAAAGATATGTCAATGGTTTTTACTGGAACAAGACATTTTAAACATTAAAAGTAATTTGAATAACTAAAATATAGGACAGCTAATGGGATTCTTTTCATTTTTTACTCAGGAGTTAGCAATGGATTTAGGAACAGCTAATACCATTATAATTCATAATGACAAAATAGTAGTTGATGAACCTTCGATTGTGGCAATTGAGCAAAGTACAAATAAACTAATAGCTATTGGGAAGAAAGCTAGACAAATGCATGGGAAAACTCATGTAAATATTCGAACTATTAGACCTTTAAGAGATGGTGTAATTGCAGATTTTAATGCAGCAGAGTTAATGATTCGAGGAATGATAAAGATGATCAATCAAAAACCTCAATTATTTGCACCTTCATTACGATTAGTTGTATGTATTCCTTCTGGTAGTACAGAAGTTGAAATGCGTGCTGTTCGTGATTCGTCAGAACATGCAGGAGGTCGTGATGTTTATATGATATATGAACCAATGGCTGCAGCGATTGGAATGGGAATAGATGTTGAAGAACCAAAAGGAAGCATGGTTGTTGATATTGGAGGAGGTACAACCGAAGTTGCGGTTATAGCTTTAGGAGGTATTGTTAGTAATAAATCAATCCGAATTGCTGGAGATGCATTTACTGCAGATATTCAGGCCTATATGAGACATCAGCATAATATTAAAATTGGAGAAAGAACAGCAGAAGAAATCAAAATTAATGTTGGATCTTGTTTAGCTGAACTTGAAAATCCACCAGAAGATTATGTTGTTCGTGGTCCTAATTTAATGACAGCTATGCCTGTTGAAATTCCTGTTTCGTATCAAGAAATAGCACATTGTTTAGATAAATCAATTTCAAAAGTTGAGACAGCAATATTAGGAGTGCTAGAACAAACACCTCCGGAATTATATGCTGATATTGTTAATGATGGTATTCATTTAGCGGGTGGCGGAGCTTTAATGCGCGGTTTAGATAAAAGATTGACTGATAAAATCGGTATACCTTTTTATGTAGCCGAAGATCCATTGCATGCTGTAGCTAGAGGAACAGGAATTGCACTTAAAAATGCAGATAGATTCTCATTCTTAATGAGATAATATATAACTCCGATAAGGATAAATAGAGTATGAGAAGTTTATTGAATTTTCTATTGCGTATACATTTTTTATTACTGTTTATTCTTATTGAAGTGTTTTCTATAGCTTTATTATTAAATAATAATAATTTTCATAAAGCACGCTTTATTAATTTTTCACGTCAGTTTTCTGGAAATTTTTATACTAAAATTGATGATTTTAAGAAATATATTTCTCTAACTGAAGAAAATCAAAGACTTGCCGAGGAAAATACGCGACTATTAAATATCTTAGAATCGACATATAAGTCGGATGAGATATTCTTTAGATCAGTACATGACACAGTTTTAAATCAAAGATATAAATATACTTCTGCACGAATTGTAAATAACTCAGTTAACAAAAAGCACAATTTCTTAACATTAAATAAAGGAAATCTACAAGGATTAAGACCAGAAATGGCTGTTGTGTCGGATGGTAGTATTGTTGGTGTTATTAAAGGTGTTTCTAAAAACTACTCAACTGTTATTTCTCTTTTAAATTTAGACTTAAAAGTTAGTGCTAAAGTTAAGAAAAATGGATATTTCGGTTCTTTAAGTTGGGACGGGAAAGGATATTATTCGGCTACTTTAAATGAAATACCACTGCACGCAAACATTCAACCTGGTGATACTATAATTACCAGTGGTTATTCTTCTATTTATCCAGAAGGTATAATGATTGGATTTATCGAAAGCTTTAAAGAAAAAAGTGGTAGTTTCTTTGAAATTAAAGTAAGGCTATCTACAGATTTTAAGAATTTAAGTAATGTTAATGTTGTTGGAAATTTAATGCAAATCGAAATAGTTGATCTAGAAGAACAAGCAAAAGAAGATGATTAAGTTAATACCTAGATATATAGTCAATTTTATAATACTTGTTTTAATTCAGGTATTTGTTTTAAATAATATCCAATTAGGAGGATTTGTAAATCCATATATTTATGTATTATTTATCTTAATACTTCCATTTGAAATTCCAAGTTGGTTTTTACTAGTTGTAGCATTTTTATTGGGAATGTCGATAGATTTATTTTCAAGTACAATAGGAATGCATACTTCCGCAACTGTATTTATGGCATTTTTACGTCCGTACGTTTTAAAATTGATCTCGCCAAGAGATGGATACGAATCTGAAACTCTTCCTCAATTAAAATACTATGGTGGAGCATGGTTTATTCGTTATTCCGCAATTTTAATATTCGCTCATCATTTATTTTTATTTTATATTGAGGTGTTTAGATTATCAAACTTTTTCACCACATTTGTACGAGTAATTTTAAGTTCAATATTTACAATTTTTTTAGTATTAATAAGCCAGTATTTCTTTAGACGAGATAGTAGGAAATAATTTCTGGAAGTAATTATCTTTTCGTGGATTCGTTTGCAAATAGAAGACATATTATACGTTTTATTATTATTCTTGTAGGATTAATTTTCGTTGTTCGATTATTTATTCTTCAAGTAGTTGATAGCACCTACAAGCAAACTGCAAGTAATAATGTTTTAAGATATGTTACTCAATTCCCTTCACGAGGATTAATATATGATAGGAATGGTAAGCTACTAGTGTATAACGAAGCAGCTTATGATTTAATGATTATTCCAAGGCAGTTAAGATCTTTTGATACAACAGAGTTTTGCCAAATATTAGAAATTGACACTAATTATGTTGATGAATCAATAAAAAGGGCAAGAGATTATTCCGTTTATAACTCCTCTATTTTCTTAAAGCAGTTATCGGCAAAAACATATGCCAAATTACAAGAAAAGCTTTATAAGTTTCCTGGCTTTTATGTTCAGGCTAGAACAATTCGAAAATACACATCTAAGAATGCTGCTCATATATTAGGTTATGTGGGTGAGGTAAATGAAAAAATTATTGAGAAGGAGGATTATTATAATCTGGGTGATTATATTGGTATTAGCGGTGTTGAAAAGTCCTATGAGAATGAATTAAGAGGAGAGAAGGGGGTAAATGTTTACTTAGTTGATGTTCATAATCGAATTAAAGGGCCATATGCTAATTATAAGTTAGATAAAGAAGCAAAAGTTGGGTCGAATATAATTTCAACAATTGATTCAGATTTGCAAAGCTACGGTGAGAAGCTTATGAATAATAAGATTGGAAGTATAGTAGCTATTGAACCATCTAGTGGAGAGGTTTTAGCTTTAGTTTCATCACCTGGTTATGATCCTGATTTATTAGTTGGACGAAAGCGCACAAAAAATTATGTTACTTTAATGGCTGATACATTAAAGCCTTTATTTAATAGAGCTTTAATGGCTCAATATCCTCCTGGATCAACTTTTAAAATTGTAAATGCTTTAATTGGTTTGCAAGAAAAAGTATTATATACTTCTTCGGAATATGATTGTGCTGGAGCTTATTATTCTAGAAATTTTAGATTAGGTTGTCATAATCACAGAAGTCCATTAGATCTTAGAGAATCTATTCAAATGTCTTGTAATGCATATTATTGTTATGTGTTTCGAAATATCTTAGACAACAAAAAGTATCCTTCAATTAGAGAATCATTCGATAAATGGAGAGAATATGTTTTATCATTTGGATTTGGCCAATATTTAGAAAGTGATTTTAGTAATGAATTGAGGGGATTGGTTCCTACGAAACTAACTTATGATAGAATTTATGGTGAAAGAGGTTGGAATTCTTTAACCCTGATTTCCATGGCTATTGGACAAGGGGAGTTAGGAACTACACCTTTACAAATGGCAAATATGACCGCCGCAATAGCAAACCGCGGTTATTATTATACGCCACGTATTGTGAAAGAAATTGAGGGCGATTTTGAACTTAATTCTCGTTTTGAAGAAAAACATTTTACAAAAATCGATTCAATATATTTTGAGAGAGTCGTTGAGGGTATGGAATTAGCTGTAAATGGGGAAGCTGGGAGTGGAAGTACAGCTAGAAGTGCACAAATTCCAGATATTACAGTCTGTGGAAAAACAGGTACAGCAGAGAATCCTCACGGAGAAGATCACTCTATATTTATTGCTTTTGCTCCAAAAGATGATCCAAAGATTGCAATTGCTGTATATATTGAAAATGGTGGATTTGGAAGTACTTGGGCTGCTCCTACAGCTAAATTAATGATGGAGAAATATTTAAATGACTCAATTTCTGTTCCGTGGTGGGAACAACATGTTTTAAATGCAGAAATAAATTACAATGCAAAGACGAATTAACATTTGGGCTAATATTGACTGGTTAACAGTGGCATTGTACATGTTACTTGTTTTTCTCGGTTGGATAAATATTTATGCTGCTGTATATAATGAAGAGCACCAAAGTATTTTAGATTTCTCTATGCGTTATGGGAAACAATTAATTTGGATTTCAGCTGCATTGGTATTGGCTTTTGCCGTTTTAACGATCGATATAAACTTTTTTTCATATTTCGCTTATATTATTTATGGAGCCTTAATGTTAGTATTAGTAGCTGTTTTAATATTTGGGAAAGAAATAAATGGTGCTACTTCATGGTTTGAAATTGGAAGTTTCAGAGTACAACCTTCTGAGTTTGCTAAAACAGCAACAGCATTGGCCATTGCGAGATATCTAAGCACATTTAATGTTAAAATTAATACACTTAAATCCTATATTAGATTAGCGGGCATTATACTTCTTCCAGCTTTGCTAATATTTCTTCAAAATGATACAGGATCTGCACTCGTCTATTGTGCATTTGTTTTTGTTCTTTATCGTGAAGGAATTTCAGAAGGTATTTTACTTATAGGTTTCTTTGTTATTGTATTGTTTGTACTTGCTTTGGTGTTAAGTAAGTTAACAATTTTGTTGTTGTCAATATCAATAATTTTTATAATTTTTTGGTTTCTAAATAGAAGTTTTAAAAATATTGGAATAGGTTTTTTATTTATTTCTGGAATAACAGCAATATTATTTGGGGTTAATTTATTATTAAAATTAGGTCTGTCATTATACTATATTTTACTTATCTCTTTAGCAATTTCCAGCTTAATTTATATTTATTTCTCAATAAGATATAAGCTTAAAAATATAATATTACTTCTTGTATTTTTATTAAGTTCTATTGCATTTACATATTCAGTAGATTACGTTTTTAATAACTTTTTAGGGCGTCATCAGCAAAAAAGAATAAATGTAGTACTTGGATTAGAAACAGATCCTTATGGAGTAGAATATAATGTTAACCAGTCGAAGATAGCCATAGGTTCAGGTGGACTTACAGGAAAAGGTTTTCTAAAAGGAACTCAAACAAAATTTGATTTTGTTCCAGAGCAAAGCACAGATTTCATATTTTGTACAATAGGTGAAGAATGGGGGTTTGCCGGAACTTTCTTTGTTCTAAGCTTGTTTGTGTTTTTACTCTACCGATTAATTGGAATAGCTGAACGGCAAAGATCTCCATTTAGTAGAATATATGGATATGGAGTGGTATCGGTGATATTTTTTCATGTTGCAATTAATATCGGAATGACCATTGGTTTAGTTCCAGTAATTGGAATTCCGTTGCCATTTATTAGTTACGGTGGATCTTCTTTGTGGGCATTTACATTATTACTATTCATTTTTCTGCGATTAGATGCCAGTAGACTTGAGTTATTATAAAAAGAGACCATCTTTCGATAGTCTCTTGTATTGTTATTTCTTTTTAATTTTAAACTTGGATATTCGAAAATTCTTCTGTGATTTCGAAAGGATATTTAGGATATTCAAAAACAGGAAATCTACTTTCAGTTTCTCCTATTGAATAACCCCAAATAGAGTTATATTCTTCTTTATCTTCGCCCATTTTTTCTATTTGTCTTAAATATTCTCCGATAGGCTTAGATTCTACTATTATTACTTCTTCCATATCATTAATAATCGGACTATGGCTTCTTGTAGAATCATGATCAAATTTTAAAATACGTCTACCTCGTCGAGTAATTCCAATAGTTCTAAACGTAAGGCTTTTACCAACACCTGGTAAGTTAATTACATTTCTATCTGTAGCTAAAAATGGAAGATTTTCTCTTTCGCGCAAATAATTAATATTATCAATCATATTATTTGCATTTAAAGGATAGGTTCGGATCAGTTCAATATACTTTTTAGGAATTCTTCCTATCCGTTTTTCTTCTAACTGTTCTTGAACTGCTCTAGCATTCGTGGCAAAGTTATTGTAATTCTCCATATAACCTTTAACAGAGAATGTATAATAAGTTATTACTCCTATGTCGTTAAGTTCTTTTCTTAGTTTATTAGTATGACCGCGTCGTGAAGATGCAGCAGTAAAAACATGCTGATTTGTAATAGTCCAGCCAGCTTTTATAATTTTTTCTATTCCTGATTTTACTTCAGGAGTAATTTCCATTGCTGATTCGAAATGAGTCTGAATTACAAACTGACGGATTCCAATTTTAGTTGCCTTTTCTCTAAAATCTGTTAGTATTTTAATTAAATCTTGAGTGATTCTTTGTGGAAGATATACTGGAAGTCTTGTTCCTAAACGAACTCGTAATATTTCTGCACGTTTTTTGCCATCAGGAAGCTCTTTGTTTTTTTCTCTTTTATTGTGCGCCATTTCATAAACAGCTTCAAGTATACTTTTAAGAGAATTATCAGAGCTCATTAAGGCGTCTCCACCTGTAATTAAAATATCTCTAAGTTTATTATCATTTTCGAAATAATCAAGCAAGCGTTTTAGTTTTGCTGGCCATTTCTCTGTAGGTTCTAATGAATTTAAATCGAAATTTAAATTACCTCTTTGAAAGTCATACATTCGCTGACAAGAAGCACAAAGTCCACCACAAGCTCTTCCTAAGGAATCAGGAATTAATATTGCAACTTCGGGATATCTTCTATGTAAGCTATGAGCAGAAGGAAGTAACCATCCAGCTGCATTAGGTTTACCTTGTTCTACAATATCTTCTTTTTCCCAGGCAACAATGTGCCCAAATTCATGAATTAATTCTTTGCTATAAATTATATAATCTCGTATCGCAGCATCTGTGTGTGATTTCTTTTTCTTCTCAACATTTAACAATGATAAGTAGTAAGGATTTACGAAAAATGGGATACCTTCTTTTTCAGCGTCTTTTAAAATCTGTAATGTTTCATTATCCAAAGAATAATCAAGCATTCTGTTTAATAAATCTGGTGTTCTAATTGCAAATTTTAAATGAAAACGTCTTGTATTCCACCAAGAGGTTACTTTTTCGTATTTTTCTTCAAATGATAAAGATTCTTCTAAGGCATATTTTGTAGTTTGTACTTCTCCAGATTCAATAAGGTCAATAATAATTTTTATTATTCGATCCTTATTATTTATTCTACGTTCAATAATATCGTCATCTAAACCAGATGGATGTTTGTCCATCCAATTTTGAATTTGTTCATAGCTCGGTGTTTTGTATTTAACATTACCTGAGAATTGACGAAACAAATGAAGCATATCAACAAAGAAAAAATATTTTCCACCCCCAGATCCATTTTTAACAGCCAGCCATAATATCTTGAAAGGAGTATTTACTCTTTTTTGACCTCTTACATTTAAATCAGTATAAATTTGATCTGTATAATTTATATAATCTAGGATTCTTATCGCAGCTACTTCTTGCCATTTTATTTTTTCAAAATTCTTGCGGCCAGATATTTCATTTTTATAATATTGATAAGCAATTTTATTTGCCTCGAGCTCAGTTTCTGCCCATTTTGCAATTGCTTCGTTAACTTCAGTATCATCCTTACTATTAGATAGGATATCTTTTAATTTTGGATTTTCTTCAAGAATTAGATCTAAAATATTTTGTGACTTTTGACTTATCTGCACTTTCTCTTCAGCTGAATACACCATCTCTCGTATCAATTATTTATTAGAAACAAAACCTGCAGAATCATTTATTGAATTCTTTATGCAGTAATTACCAATCCATCATTAGGGAATATGAAATGGATTTTTAGGAATTGCAAAATTATTTAAAACCAACAAGAAATCAAAGGAAAATATGTTAAATAACACTTATGTAATTTCGATATCTATATTATGAACAGTTTTAATATAATATAAGATATCAGTAAAGAATAAAAAGAAATTTTGTTTTAAGAACTCATAATTTTTTTCTAAAACTTCGATCGCAAAATCTGAATGGTCGGGTAAAGATGTATATATTGCCATTGTACTTAATACAGATCTGATTCCTTCAATTTCTTTGTATGAATATATGCGGTCGTTTCGTATAAGTCGTGGAACAAATTCCTGAACTTCGGCCGGAAGCATTTCGTTTTTTGTAATTAATAATTCATGAAAATTATCGATATAATCTCGTAAGCTTATATATGAATATCTATTCCAGTTTGTTGCAAGAAAATGATCATATATTATATCGATTACTATTCCAGCATATTTTCTATATTTTGATGCAAATAAATGCTTAGCATCTAAAGTGTGAGTATTTTTATCTGTAAATGAATCAATAAACCGGTGTAATAAAATACCTTGTTTTATTTTGTCGGGATAAATATGGAAGGCTCTTCCTTTTACATAATCACCAATAAAATTTCCAATTTTAACATCTTCTTCATTACCTGAGAGATATATATGTGCTAAAAAATTCATGGAATTGCTAGTATTAGTGATGAATATTGTACTAAGTTAAAGCTAGTTTTTGGCAAATTGTTTAATCATTTTTAATTTTTTCTTTTCTAAAACATGTTTCTTAACATGTTTTCTTGGTTTTTTACAGATCGGTGTAATTATCATACAATTAGGCGATTGTTAAAAAAAGTTAAGTCCATATGGTTACAAACTTTATACCTTTAAATTATGAAATGTGAGTTTAAAACATAATTTTGTTAGAGTAATTATAAATTAATCAATTAAAATAAAAAGGAGGAATTATGGCTAAGAAGAATGTTCTCATTATCGGAGCCGCTGGAAGAGATTTCCACAACTTTAACACTTATTACCGAGAAAATGCAGATTGCAATGTTGTTGCATTTACTGCTGCTCAAATTCCGGATATTGATGGAAGAAAATATCCTGCTGAATTAGCTGGCAATTTATATCCTGAGGGAATTCCAATTTATGCTCAGGAAGAATTACCAAGGTTAATTAAAGAATTGAAAGTTGAAGATTGCATATTTTCATATAGCGATGTTCCTTATCAAGTAGTGATGAACCTTAGTGCATTGGTTAATGCTACAGGTGCAAATTTTGTACTTTTAGGACCAGAAAAAACTATGATTAAAAGTACTAAACCCGTTATTGCGGTTGGTGCTGTTCGTACAGGATGTGGTAAATCACAAACTTCACGAAGAATTATTGAGTTATTAATGGAACAAGGACTTAAAGTAGTTGCTATTCGTCATCCAATGCCTTATGGAGACTTAGTAGCACAAAAAGTTCAGCGTTTTGCTACGGTTGAAGATTTAGCTAAGCATAAATGTACTATTGAAGAAATGGAAGAATACGAACCACATGTAACACGTGGTAATGTAATTTATGCTGGAGTTGATTATGAAGCAATTGTAAGAGCTGCAGAAAATGATCCTGATGGATGTGATGTTATTCTTTGGGACGGTGGAAATAATGATTTCCCATTTTACAAACCAGATTTAATGGTTACGGTAGTTGATCCACATAGACCAGGTCATGAATTATCATATTATCCTGGTGAAGCAACTTTACGTATGGCTGATTATGTTGTGATTAACAAAATGGATTCTGCTGATGCAGATGCTATCCAGATTGTACGTGAAAATATTGCTAAAGTAAGTCCTAATGCAATTGTTGTTGATGGAGCTTCTCCACTTACAATTGATAAACCTGAATTAGTAAGAGGTAAAAAAGTTCTTGTTGTTGAGGATGGACCAACTTTAACTCATGGTGAAATGAAAATTGGAGCTGGTACTGTTGCTGCTAAAAAATGTGGTGCTGCAGAATTGGTTGATCCAAGAGAATTTGCTGTAGGTAAATTAGCAGAAACATTTAAAATATATCCTAATATTGGAACTTTACTTCCTGCAATGGGATATGGTGATCAGCAAATTAAAGATTTAGAGAAAACAATAGACAAAACTCCATGTGATGTTGTAGTTATTGCAACTCCTATAGATTTAACCAGAATTGTAAAGATTAAGAAACCAACTGTAAAAGTAGGATATGATTTACAAGAAATTGGAACACCAGACTTAAAGCAAGCTGTAAACGATTTCATTCAAAAGAAAAACTTAAAATAAGTATAAGTTAAAGCTCTTTAAAAGGCTGTCTATTTATAGGCAGCCTTTTTATTTGGAGCAATTTTTGATAAAAAAGCATATAAACTTGAATTTTTTTTATATTCTAGTATTTTTGTAGCAAAGAATTTTTGATAATAAACTAAAAATTTAATTATGATACGATTTGTATATACCTTTTTTGTTTTTATTTCAATTAGTTTTATTGCAAATGCGCAAGTGGTTATAGCAGAGCAAGATGATTCTGTTAAAGTTAACAAAGAAGAAAAAGTTGATACTACAAATCAAGATAATCAGGAAACTGTAGTAACTGATATAATATATCAGCACGATGGAACAAAACTTTTAGTTGATGTAAAGAAGATCTATTTAAACGACTTATATTATTCTTTCCCTGGAGAAACGAAAGTTAATAAAATGGATCAACGTTTAGTCCACAAAATTGAGTATAAGACAGGTAAAAAAGAGATTCTTAATGAAACTCCTTCTGAAGTTCGTGAAGTAGGCGACTATAGGAAAGTTAAAGTAACAAAGAATCCTGATGATGTTGAGGGATTAATAGAAGTTGCAAAATTAGAAGCAAAAGCCGAAGGAAATGATAAAGGTTATTCTACACCAAAAACATTAGAGAGATCGGCAATTATTGTATTAAGAAGAAAAGCCGCTTTAGTTAATGCAAATATTGTTTTAATAACTGATAAAAAGAGTCAAGTTGCATTTGGGGAACAGCCTACTGTAACATTATACGGAACAGCTTATTCATATAGATAATAGAATATTAGACATAAAAAAAAGGCGATCATTGATCGCCTTTTTTTATTTTGAAATTGAATCCATTTTGTTGCAAATGTATTGGTAACAATTTTTCAACTCTAATAGATCTTTATTTTTAAACCAAGATTTTACATTATAGCGTAATCTTGCAAACATCTTTTTTGTTTCAATGTAATAGTGAAATGCAAATAATCCTGCAAAAGGTAATGAAACAGGAATTGCTAATTTTAACCACCAAATATCAAATATAAATAACCCGACAATAATTAATATTATATAATATAAAGGGAACAGTATTAAGCCAACAACATCTCTTACAGAACTTACAAATTGTGGATCTTTAATCTTTTTGGTGATCCATACTGGAGTTTTGTAAGGTAGATAATTCAAAACTCCACCATATAAGTAAAGTGGGAGTAGTAAAACCAATAATAATGATTGAGCTAATATACCAAGAGTTGAGTATTTAGGTTTTTGAACAACCCAATGTCTAAAGTTTAATTTGCTAAGTAATTCAGAATATCGTGATGTTTTGTTTGCAAGTTCCTTTGTTTCTTCATCATTAGAATTAACAAAGTCATTTAATTTACTAATGATTTCTTTTTGAGCATAGAATTGATCAGGTTGCTGGGTTTTCTTCAACCCCATCTTTTTAGACATCTGTGGGAGATATATGTATCTGATGGTATCAAACATATCATAATATTCATCACTTTCAATATGAATCATGTATTTCTTTAACTCAGTAGCAACTCTTTCTCTAAGCAGATTCATCCCTCTTGGGGGATTTTTTTTGTACTCTTCATAAAAATCAGAAACGTTAATTGGCTCGCCAAAGTTCACAAAAAGTTTACTCCTGAAGTTTATGTAGTTACTCCAATCTAATCCTACAGGGACAATTTTTATGTTAAGTTTAAAATCGTTCGATTCTTCTGCCTCGAAAGCAATTCGGGAAATTCCTTTTTTCAAGGTTTTTAATTTTCTTAAACCTCCATGAGTACCTTCAGGAAGTATTACCAAACCATTTTTATTTTTTAATACATCAATAGTTTTTTGAAAAACAGCATCGTTATTTTTTAAACTGTCTTTTCCATCTCGTATTCTATATATTGGAAGAATTCTAAGAAATGTAAGTATCTTCTCAATTTGTTTTTTCTTGAATATATCAGCTCGTGCTAAAAATACAGGTTCGGTTTTAACTTGTGTTAAAACAGCAAGAGCGTCCATTAATGCATTTTGATGATTTGGTGCAAAAATGATTATTTCATCTTTAGGAACTTTGTCGTAATTAATTGATTTTGTTCGGAAATAAATTTTTGTTGTAAAATCAACATAAGGTTTTAATGCTGAATAAAAAAAAGAGGGTTTTTCAATAGTATCTCTGTTTATTGCCATAGTTTAATTATTTGTAGTTTTTCTTAAAGGTTTTCTAGACCAGTAGGCTGCAATTCCTAATCCTGAAAGAATGTGCCATACACCCCATAAGGCTGCGATAAATGCCATTCCACCAACCCCATTAAATAATTTCGGATTAAAAATTAAGACCAATGCTAATCCTGAATTTTGAATTCCTGTTTCAATAGTAATAGTTCTTATATCATTCTGACTAAGTTTAAAAATTTTAGCAAATGTAAATCCGGTTGTAAGGGCAAGTGCATTATGAATTAGTACAATTAGAAAAATTAAATGAACATATTTCAGAAAATATTTCCAATTCATACTTAATGCAATTATTACATATAATGCAAATATTACAATGGATGCAATTTTTATTGGCTTTATAATCTTTGAAGTAATTTTTGGGAACTTATATGAGAACAACATACCTATAGTTAATGGAATTCCCAATAGTATAATCATTGTTTTAAACATTTCAAAGGGGTCAATTTCTATAGGGATTATTAGTCCAGATCCCTTTGAATAAATGGAAGCATAAACACTTCCCCAAAATGCAAAATTGAACGGAGTCATTACAAGTGCAGAAAAATCTGCAACCGCAGTTAAACTCACCGATAATTCAGTATTTCCTTTCGCAAGAGATGTCATAAAGTTTGAAATATTTCCTCCAGGACATGCCGAAACTAAAATCATTCCTAATGCAATACTCGGGGAAGGGTTTATTAAGATAACTAAACCTAATGTTAGTATTGGCAATAAGAAAAACTGTGATATAATTCCAATTATGGCAGATTTCGGTTGTAAAAATACTTTTTTAAATCTTTCAAGTTTTAACTCTAAAGCAACCCCAAACATTACAAATGCAAGTGTAATGTTTAATAAGAATAAACTTTCTTGGTTAAAATTTAAGCGAATATTATCAAGTACTTCTAACGAATCTGTAAACATAATTCTATGTTTTAGTTGTGAGTAAAAATAATCAATTGATTTTAAAAAAGAAAAGTGCACACAATTCTCTCGAATTGATTAAAAAATGCTTTTATCTTTATGTGCAGATTTTTAATCAGGCAAATAGGTTTTTTTATCAAAAATAGTAATCCTTTATGGTTATTATCTGATAAGATTTATATATTTACAATAACCTATTTGAATTATAGTAACCATCTTACTATTTAATAATTAAAAACTTGATTAAATAGTGGAAAACGAAAAAGTATTAAAACTAATTAATGACGTATCTGAAGTTCTTTCAATTTTAATTGAATTGAAAAAGAATGGAAGATTTCGCGAAGCATTGGAAAAAATTGATGAAGCATTATTGAAATATTTTAATTTCAATTCTGATTTCTTTTATTCAATTTCGGAAGAATTCTTAATTAATGCATTGAAGGAAGAAAAAGGACTTTCTTCGAAGCAGCTGTCTACTTTAGCTGAAATTTTAAGTGAAAAAGGAGATATTCTTCTTGAGCAAAATAATTTGAAGGATAGTCAGAAAGTTTTAAAGAATACTTTAAAGATTTATTACTTTCTAAATGAAGATCAAGATTTCTTCTCTTTTAAAAATATGAATAAGATGCTTATTATTAACGAGAAACTTTCCAAAATTAATGTTAAAATAGAATCCTGATTTATTCTTTCTTAAGGCGCGCATTAATATTTATTGTTTCTTGTTCAAATTCAGGCTTTCCTAAAAGGGCAAACATGTTATTTTTATATGCTTCTACGCCTGGCTGATCAAATGGATTTATATCTAATAAATACCCACTAATAGCACAAGATTTCTCGAAGAAATAAAGTAACTGTCCAATATAAAACTCGTTAATTTCTGGGATTGATATTTTAATATTTGGAACCTTTCCATCCAAATGTGCCAACGAAGTTCCCTGTTCAGCCATTTTGTTTACATAGTCAATCGATTTTCCTGCTAGGTAATTCAGTTTATCTAAATCATTATCATCTGAAGGAATTGTTAAATTATGTTTTGTTTTATCAACAGAAATAATTGTTTCGAAAATATTTCGTATTCCTTCCTGAATATATTGTCCCATAGAATGAAGGTCAGTAGTAAGAGAAATATTTGTTGGGAAAATACCTTTATTTTCTTTTCCCTCGCTTTCTCCAAAAAGTTGTTTCCACCATTCCGAAACGAAATTTAAGCGAGGATTAAAATTTGCTAATATTTCAATCGTTTTATTTTCTAAATAAAGTGCATTTCTTATGGCTGCATATTGAAATATAGGATTTTCATTAAAAGAATTCTCAGATAAATTTAGCAATGATTTAGCGCCTGAAATAATTTCTTCAATATTATATCCAGCGCATGCAATAGGCAATAAACCTACAGGTGTTAATACGGAATATCTTCCACCAATATCCTCAGGTATGTCAAATGATTTATAATTTTCTTTATTTGCTAACTCTCGTAATGCACCCTTTTTTGAATCTGTAATAGTAACAATGCGTTTTGAAACTTGGTCTTCATTAAATTTTTTTTCAAGATCTTTCCTTAATAATCTAAACGCAATGCCAGGTTCGGTAGTGGTTCCAGATTTTGAGATAACAATTATTGAATATTTCTTATCTTTTAAAAAATCCAGCAATTCAAAATGGTAATCTTCCGATAAGTTCTGACCTGCATACAAAATTGCAGGAATCTTTTTATCTGATTGTAAATAATCAAAATTCCCAGATAAAGCCTCAATTACAGCTTTTGACCCTAAGTATGAGCCTCCAATGCCAATAACAACAATAACATCCGAAATTTCTTGCAAATATTTAGCGGTTGAATTAATATCTGAAATTAATTCTTGTGAAATTTCGTTAGGTAAATTTCTCCAACCAAGAAATTCACTTCCTTTTCCTGATTTATTATTAATTAAGAAATTTTTTTCAGCAGTTAACTTATCATATTTATTAAAATCATCCTGATTTATAAATGGGATTGCATTTGTTAAATCAATTTTAATATTTTTCATGATAAGTTTTATTTGAAGTTACTAACGTAGATTTTCAGTTAATAGTTTAATTTCTATTGCAGGAGAAATCTTTTCATATAATATGTTGTATACAGCCTCTGAGATAGGCATGTTTACAAGGTAGTTTTTGTTAATTTCGAAAATTGATTTAACTGCATAATAACCTTCTGCTACCATTTTCATCTCTAATTGTGCTGATTTTACCGAATAACCTTTCCCAATCATATTTCCAAAGGTTCGATTTCTACTAAATTGAGAATAGGCTGTTACCAATAAATCACCTAAATAAGCAGAACTTTTTATATCTCTAGTGATTGGATGTACAACATCAACAAATCTCTTTATTTCCTGAATGGCATTAGAAATTAATACAGCATTAAAGTTATCGCCATATCCTAAACCATGACATATTCCAGCTGCTACTGCAAATACGTTTTTAAGAACTGCAGCATATTCTGTTCCGTATATATCTTCAGAGATGCTTGTTTTTATAAATTGAGTACTAAGTGCATCGGCAACGGAACGTGCATTTTTTAAGTCAGGTGATGCAATAGTTAGATATGATAATCTTTCCAAAGCAACTTCTTCTGCATGACATGGTCCGGAAATTACTGCAATAGATTCAAACGGAACATCATAGAACTTATTGAAATACTCAGCAATAATTAAATTGTCGTTAGGAATAATTCCTTTTATAGCTGAGACAACTATTTTATTTTTTAGATCAATTTTAGTTTTTTGAAGAGCATTCTTTAAAAAAGCCGATGGAATTGCGAAAATAACAATATCCGCTCCATCGACAGTTTTTTCAATATCATTAAAAAGAGCAATTTTATCTGTATCAAGTGTTACTGAGCTTAAATAAAAGTTATTATGCTTATGTTCTTTAATAAAATTTATTTTCTCGACACTTCTCATATACCAGTTGATTTCATCAACGTTTTCGAGAAGCATTTTTACTATTGCGGTAGCCCAACTACCACCACCTAATATTGCTACTTTTGGTTTATTATCCATTCGGATTATTTTATATTTTCTATCCAGGATTTTACATCATCCTGACTTGGATTTTGCAGTCCTAATTTATGCTTTTTATTTGTTCCACACAATTTCTGATGTAATGCACCAGGATTTGAATCTTTCATACTATCAACTGTCATATAACCCGACTTTTGAATAACAGCAACCCATTCTTCTGAAATGCCAACCGCAGTGTATGCAGATACTTCATCTTTTTGTGTTTTCTTTTCTGGTCTCATTTGAGGAAAAAACAAAACGTCTTGAATAGATTCCTGACCAGTCATAAACATGGTTAATCTATCTATTCCAATACCCATTCCTGAAGTTGGTGGCATACCATATTCCAGTGCGCGAACAAAATCATGATCAATAAACATAGCTTCGTCATCACCTTTTTCCGAAAGTTTCATTTGATCCTGGAATCTTTCCAATTGATCAATAGGATCATTCAACTCCGTATAAGCGTTACAAAGTTCTTTTCCGTTAACCATTAACTCAAAACGCTCAGTTAATTCAGGATTATCGCGATGCTTTTTACATAATGGAGACATTTCAACAGGATAATCAGTAATGAAAGTTGGTTGAATCATATGAAGTTCAGCTTTTTCGCCAAAAATCTCATCAATCATTTTTCCTTTACCAAAAGTTTCATCAACTTCAATATTTAAATCTTTACAAACCTGTCGTAATTGATCTTCATTCATTCCAGTTATATCAACTCCTGTATGTTCTTTAATAGCATCAATCATTGTCAAACGACGATAAGGAGCTTTAAAATCAACTTCATTATCACCTATTTTAACCTTTGTTGTTCCATGAAGATCTAAAGCAACTTTTTCAAGCATTTCTTCAGTAAACTCCATCATCCAGTTATAATCTTTATAGGCAACATAAATTTCCATTACAGTAAATTCAGGATTATGGGTTCTGTCCATTCCTTCGTTACGGAAATCTTTTGAAAACTCATAGACTCCATCAAATCCACCAACTATTAATCTTTTTAAATATAGTTCGTTAGCAATTCTTAAATATAATGGAATATTTAAAGCATTATGATGTGTAATAAACGGACGTGCTGCCGCTCCACCAGGAATAGCTTGTAAAATAGGTGTTTCAACTTCAAGATAACCACGCTCATTAAACATGTTGCGCATAGTATTCATGATTTTAGTACGTTGTATGAAAACCTCTTTTACTTGTGGATTAACAATTAAATCGACATAACGTTGTCTATATCTTTGCTCTGGATCTGAGAAAGCATCATAAGTTTTCCCATCTTTTTCTTTAACTATAGGTAATGGCTTGATAGATTTACTAAGAATTGTAAACTCAGTAACATTTACAGATGTTTCACCAACTTTAGTAATAAATACATTTCCTTTAACACCAATTATATCTCCTATATCAAGTAGTTTTTTAAATACAGTATTGTATAATGTTTTATCTTCATCGGAACAAATGTTGTCACGTTTAAAATAAACCTGAATTTTTCCTTTATCATCTTGTAATTCTACAAATGAAGCACTTCCCATTATTCTTCTACCTGTAATTCTTCCCGCAATACTTACTTCTTGGAAGTTATTTTTTTCAGGATCGAATTTAGAAAGAATCTCTTTAGATGTAGCATTTACTTCGTACTTTGCAGCAGGATATGGATTAATCCCTAATTTTCTTAATTCTTCTAGCGATTGTCTGCGAATAATCTCTTGTTCGCTTAACTCTAAATTCATCATACAAATTCAATATTTAACTTTTTCAAAAAAAACAGTGCAAAGATAAGATTAATTAATAAAATATAAGGATTACAATTCTAATTGACTGAAAATAATTGAAAAACATTTTAAGTTATTATTTAATTCTTATTTTGAATAACTTTTTTCAAATATTGTAGTACAATAATCTATTCTCGTTGCTTTTTTTTATATATTCGTTACCTTTTTAAACGTATGATCAGATCAACTACAGCGACTTTTTTATTAATATTTATTTTGTTTTTTAGCAATGCTAAAGGACAAACTTTTTATTATAAAAATTATACAGTTGATAATGGACTTCCGAGTACAGAAATATTTCATGTAATTCAAGATCAAAAAGGCTTTATTTGGACAGCTACAAACCAAGGTGTAAGTAGATTTGATGGGTATCATTTTAAAAACTATGACAATCTATCCGGTTTGCCTCGTAATACAATATTGGATTTATTCGAAGATAATAAAGGTCGTATTTGGTTTATTTCTTTATTAGGAGAACTCTCCTGGTTTGAAAATGATTCCATTCATATTTACCCATATAATGATTTAATATTAGAATACAACAAGGGTAATTATGGACGACCAATGAAACAAAATTTCTATGCCGATTCTTTAAACAATATTTATATTGGATTTAACAGGAAACCATTAATTAATATTTCAGATGATGGAGTTTTAACAGAGCTAATACCTAAAAATGACACCTGCGGGCAATTATTCAAAATCTTACCAAATAATAATATAGTATACTCAATTAATAATTTCAATCCCACTGGCATTGAAATCGAAGATGAAAATATGCAATGCAATATTAAGGGGAGTTATTATTTTGACTCACATGTGTTTGTAACATATGCAGGTGGGAAATATCTTTTTGCTTCTACAGATATTTTAAATGTCGCTGATAAATCTGGGGAAGTAACAAATTATAAGTTTAACAGAAATATTATATGGCTGTCTAAAGATTCCGAAAATAATATCTGGATTGGACTTCCTTGGGGCGGTGTTAAAGCATTTACAAATTTTAATTTCGAAAAGGAAAAATTTTCTATCTTAAATAACAAATCAGTAAGTTCTGTAATAAGAGATTTTGAAGGAGGTTATTGGTTTAGTACACTAGAAAATGGATTGTACTATTTCCCATCTTTAGAAATAAAATCATTAACTAAAGAAGCAGGACTTAAACTAAAGTCAGTTAATCAAGTTGAAAAACAAAATAATAAAATTTGGTTTGCCGGGAATAGTAGTGAATTATATTTTCTTGAAGATGAAAAATTAAATATAAATAATTCAATTTATAAAGATCAAGATATCTATCAATGTGTTTTTATAAAAAATTATGGAGAAGGTATTGGTTTTTATTTTAATGGTGATAAAAAGGGAAATTTAAAAATTCTACAAAATTCTAAAGAAATATGGTCTGAATCAAGATTTAGCAGAGGAGTTGTCTCTTTAGGGAAAGATAGTATTTTACTTTTTTTTAAAGGTCCAAAAATTATTAATACTAATATCTCTGCTAGAAAACGGGGAATATTTAATGATAAGTATACGGATATATATACAGCTATTGTAAAATCTAAAGGAGTAGTATGGTTAGGAACAGATAAAGGTTTATTTGAATTTAATATAAGTACAAAAGAAATTAAAGAATTAGATTTCTCTCCACTACTTAGAAAGAGAATAAATTACATGCTAAAAGATCAAAATAATAATGTTTGGTTTGGAACAAAGGGTGCTGGATTACTAAAGTATGATGGAAAAACTGTAGTTCAAATTACAAAAAGGGACGGACTCCCAGGTAATTCAATAAATGTTATAGAAAAAAAAGATAGCATTTTGTGGTTAGCTACCAATAGTGGACTAGGAAAAGTTTATTTAGATAAAAACGGGAATTATAAGAAAAATAAACGTTTCAGAGGGAATAAACTTGTTCATAAATTACAAATTGAGCATTTCGAGAGGTCTAATGGCTTAATTAATAATGAAATTTATGATATAGCGTTGGACGATAATAATGTTTATGTTGGTACAAATAATGGATTAAGTTACTTTAATCAACAATTATCAGGGAATAATACAGTTGCACCTCCAATATATTTTACAAAAGTGAAAGTAATGGGGAAAGACACAGTATTAAAGGATAATTATGAGCTAAAATATAATCAGAATTATATTGAGTTTGGATTTGTAGGTATTAGTTATAAACGCGAAAAACCAATAAGATATGCATTTATGCTAGAAGGTGTTGATAGAGATTGGGAAATTACCGAAAATCAAACAGTACAGTATCCATTGCTGCCTCCAGGCGAATATGTTTTTAAAGTTAAAGCTTTTAATAGATCAGGATTAGAAAGCGAAAAAATACAAACTATTTCTTTTAACATTAGTGAAGCATATTATCAAACAACTTGGTTTAAAGTGTTAATATATATCCTTTCATTATTGCTTGTTTTAATGCTTTTCGGAGTATACTTTTTTATAAAAATGAGAGAAGTAAAGAAGCGTAATATGGTGACTGAGGAATTGAATAAGTTTCGTCAGCGTGCTTTAAGTGCTCAAATGAATCCTCACTTCATTTATAATTCTTTAAATTCTGTTCAAAGTTATATCCTTAAAAATGATAGAGAAAAGTCAAGTAATTATCTTTCAAAGTTTGGAAGTTTAATGAGAAGAATCCTTGACAACTCTCAAAATCCAGTTATTACATTAGAAGAAGAGTTAGAGGCTTTAAAGGTATATATTGAGATGGAACTAATTCGATTTCGAAATAGTTTTTCATTTCACTTAAATATTGATGAAAAAATTGATGTAGAAAATATAAAAGTCCCACCGCTTATTATTCAACCTTATGTAGAAAATGCAATTCATCATGGTTTAAGATTAAAAGAGGGAGAACGTAATTTATGGATTAATATAACAAAGCTAGATAATAAGATATGCATTGTTATTGAAGATGATGGTGTTGGAAGAAAAGAAGCTTTTCAAATAAGACAAAAATCACAGAACAGGTTAAAATCTTATGGAACAGAAATTACTGATAAAAGATTAGGATTATTTAAAGAGTTATATAAAAATGAGGTTGAAATTAATATTATTGATGTAAATGAAGGTCATGAAGGACCTAAAGGAACAAGGGTAGAAATATATATTTTAATGTTTGCAAAAAAAGAATAAGAACTAAGATCAAATGAAATTAAAGGTTTTAATTATAGATGATGAAGCAGATGCAATTGATGTGCTTGAAAGTATCATAGAGGTTAATAAACATGATTATGAAATAGTTGCTAAAACAACTAATCCTGTGAAAGGAATTGAATTAATTTTGAAGCATAAACCAGATGTTGTATTTCTTGATATTGAAATGCCTGAACTAAATGGGTTTCAGGTTTTAGAAAGCATTCCGGTTATTGATTTTGAGATTATCTTTGCAACGGCATATGAAAATTATGCAATAAAAGCCATCAAAGAAAATGCTATAGATTATATTTTAAAACCGGTAACTATTCCGGAAGTATTAGATGCTTTGAAAAAAGTTAAACGTAAAAAACATGAACGAAAAGATTCTGTTGATAATTATAAAGCCTTACTAAAAAGCTTAAATTCAAATCAGCTTCAAAGAATAAAAATACCTACATCAAGTGGATTTGAATTAATAGAAATAGATGATTTGATTTACTTAGAAGCTGATGGATCTTACACTACAGCCTACTTAAAAAAGGAAGTGAAATTAGTAATTTCGAAATCAATTAAACAATTAGAATTTTTATTAAATCATAATTGTTTCTATAGAACACATCGATCTTATATTGTAAATGTTAATCAGTTAAAACGATTTGATAGAGACCAATACTCTCTTATAATGTCAAATGATTCTTTAGTTCCGCTTTCTCGTAGGCGTTACGATGAATTCATTTCCTTTTTAGAAAATTAAGAAAGATTCGGATTTCTCGATATAAAGAAAGCCTAGCAGTTTTATTGCTAGGCTTTTTTACATTAAAAGTGTTAATTTATTTTTTAATTACCTTACTGGTAAATACTTTCTCACCATTATCAATGTGAATAAAGTACATTCCCGAATTATAACCTGACATATCGATCCTTTCTGTTTCAGAAATATCAGTTTTTTCAAATATAGTTTTACCAGTAATATCTAAAATACTTATTCTGTTAACATTTTCTTTCTCGCAGGAAATATTAAGCACATTATTTACTGGATTAGGATAAATAGAAATTTCCATTTCTTCTATATTAGTAATTCCGGTAGCATCTTTTACAGTTACATCGAAACTACATTCAGCCTCATTTCCAGAAACATCTGTTACTGTCCATTTTATTTTAGTAGTTCCAGCAAGCAACGAAGCTCCTGCTAAACTTGCAGTATTATTAAAATCATTTATAACATTTTCTACATCACAATTATCATCAGTAGCAATAGGATCGAATTCCGTTCCTGCTACGGTATATGTTCCAGATGAGTTTTTATCTCGTTCCTGATTTGCTACGCATGTAATAGTTGGATTCTCTGTTTCAAAAGTTAATATAGCTGCTTCACTTTCAATTTTAGTATCAACTCCAACAACACAACGAAATTGATAATTATTCAAACCTGAAACAGTTGCTACAGTTAATGTGCTGGATTCAGTTCCTGAATAAATTGAAGTATTTGAAATATCTACCCATGTACTTCCATCATCCAAACTTCTTTGCCATTGGTATGAATTCACATTCTCAGCAACAACCGAAAAATTAACATTACCCCCAACACAAATATCTATTTGGTTTGTTGGTTGATTAGTAATTGATGGCATTAGTAATTCATAAACCCTTACATGACCTGCTAAAGTACCGTTTCCATCATTCCCCTCAGCTCCAATTGCCACTATAGATCCATCTGAACTTAAACTTACCGAACCGCCGGACCAATCAATCTCCTCTTCTCCGTCAATATCACCACCTAATTGTGTCCATGTTCCACTTTGGTTTTGGTATAGACGAACATGGCCAGAATAGTCTCCATTCTCATCATTCCCCTCAGCTCCAATTGCCACTATAGATCCATCTGAACTTAAACTTACTGAACATCCTGAACCATCATATTCTGCTTCACCATCAATATCACTCCCAACTTGAGTCCATGTTCCTGCTATGTTCTGGTAAATCCTTACATGACCGGCACCAGTATAGCTTCCATCATTTCCATTAGCACCAATTGCCACTACCGAGCCATCAGAACTTAAACTCAAAGAACAGCCAAAATAATCATTTGCAGCCTCTCCATCAATATCTAACCCCAACTGAGTCCATGTCCCAGCAATATTTTCATATATACGTACATGGCCAGAATTATTTCCATTCCCATCATTATATTTTGCACCAATTGCTACAACAGAACCATCAGAGCTTAAACTAACAAATTTGCCAGAATAATCATCTACTGCTTCTCCATCAATATCATTCCCAACTTGGGTCCATGTTCCGCTTTGGTTTTCGTATATACGAACATGACCTGCAAAAGAACCATTTCCATCATTTCCATATGCACCAATAGCTACTACCGAGCCATTGGAACTTAAACTAACTGAACTGCCTGAAAAATCTGATCCAAATTCACCATTAATATCTGCTCCAATCTTCGTCCATGTTCCGGATATATTTTGGTATATTCTTACATGACCTGCTAAAGAACTACTTCCGCTATTGCCAGCAGCTCCAATTGCCACTACAGACCCGTCTGAACTTAAACTTACTGACTCACCAGACCTATCACCTGCTGCTTCTGCGTCAATATCACTGCCTATTTGTGTCCATGTATCACTTTGTTTTTGGTAAATACGAACATGACCTGCATAGGATCCGTTTCCGCTATTTTCATGCGCCCCAATTGCAACTACCGAGCCATCGGAACTTAAACTAACTGATTTACCTGACCGATCATTTGCTGCTTCACCATCAATATCTGCTCCAATTTGCGTCCATGTTTGAGCGTTAACTACTGAAGTTATTCCTGCAAATATCAATATCAAAAAAAAGTAATTTGTTTTTCTCATGCGTTTTTTAATTAAAATGTTATTCTTTTGATTACTTGTAGCGTAATTTAAGCTACAATAAGTCAAAGATAAATGAATGGAAGTGTAAAAAATAGGCTTTTTTGTGATGTGTAGCTCTGAGTTTGTAAGCGGTATGGTTTGTGAAATGAATGGTAGTTATAAATTTATAAGCATAATTGATTAAATAATATAAAAAAAGGTTTGTATTAGGCAGATGAGTATACTTTCTTCTTTGTATAAATCTAGTTTTCAAATAAGATGAGATGTATTGTACTTAATTATACTAAAACCTAACTGTTTTTATTTAGAATAAGTTAATTTTGTAGATTAATTTTTGATTTAAATGTAGGGGATTATGGAATCAGGAAATAAAAGTACTCGTCGTTTACCTCGTTGGATGAAAATGCAAATGCCAAAAGGCGAGTCTTATTCTAAAGTAAAAAACACAGTAAAAGAAAATAATTTAAATACCATTTGTACAAGTGGTAATTGTCCGAATATTGGTGATTGTTGGAATCGTGGTACGGCAACTTTTATGATATTAGGTGAGATTTGTACCCGGTCATGCAAATTCTGTGGTGTAAAAACAGGAAAACCTCTTCCAGTTGATTGGGATGAAACGAATAGAATTGCTGAATCGGTTAAATTAATGAATGTAAAGCACTGCGTGATTACTTCTGTTGATAGAGATGATCTTGAAGATGGAGGAGCAGGTTTTTGGGCAGAAACGATAAAAAAAATAAAAGAAATAAATCCAAAAACTACAATTGAAACCTTAATTCCGGATTTTGACAATATAAAAGAAAATATAGATAAGGTAATTCAGGCAAAACCAGAAGTAATATCTCATAATTTGGAAACAGTTGAAAGGCTTACACCTCAAATTAGAAGTAGAGCTCAATATCGTCGTAGTTTACAAGTTATAAAACAAATAGCAGAATCTGGTTTAGTAGCTAAATCAGGTATTATGTTAGGTTTAGGCGAAAAGGAGGAAGAAATTTATCAGGTAATGGACGATTTATTAGAAGTTGGATGTAAAGTATTAACTATTGGTCAGTATTTAGCACCCACAACAGAACATTTACCTGTAGTTGAATATGTAACTCCTGAAAAATTCGAAGAATATAAAACAATTGGCTTAGAAAAGGGTTTTGAGTTTGTAGAAAGCAGCCCTTTGGTGAGATCATCATATAAGGCAGAAAATCACGTTTGTTCTCATTAATTAAAATCATTAAATAATGAAAAGAGTAAAATTCGAAGATCTAGGTACAATTGATTATAAAGATGCATGGGATTATCAGGAAAGCACTTTTGCTGATTATCTACAAATAAAGGCAGAAAATAGAGATTTAGAGGAAGAAAAGCAATTTGAAATTGAAGGTAAATTATTGTTTTGTGAACATCCACATGTATATACCTTAGGTAAAAGCGGTGAGCAAAACAATCTATTAATAAATGATGAGTTTTTAAATAAAATACAAGCAACATATTTTAAAACAAATAGAGGCGGAGATATTACATATCATGGCCCTGGACAAATTGTTGGTTACCCAATAATTGATCTTGAACGTTTTAATTTGCAGGTAAAGCAATATATTGCTAATTTAGAAGAATCAATAATTCTTATGTTAAAAGAATTTGGTATTGAATCGGAAAGATTACCTGGCGCCACTGGCGTTTGGCTCGAAACAGAAACGAATAGAGCTAGAAAAATATGTGCTATAGGTGTTAAGGCAAGCAGGTTTATAACAATGCATGGATTTGCTTTAAATGTTAACACCAATCTTGAATATTTTAATCATATTAACCCTTGCGGATTTATCGATAAGGGTGTAACATCAATGCAGAAAGAATTAGGAGAAGAAGTAAGTTTAGAAAAAGTAAAAGATGTTTTAAAGGAAAAGATTGAACAAGTATTTGGGATGAACTTAAAAAAGTAAAAAATATGAAAACTATATATGGAAAAAAGATGGGTGTTAAAAACACAAGGAGGAAAGGAAGAGAATGAATTACTGGCAAACGAATTAAATATAGATCCTGTATTGGCAAATCTCTTAATCCAGAGAGGAGTCCATACGTTTGATGAAGCAAAAGCATTCTTTCGTCCTGAACTCGATGATTTGTACGATCCATTCTTAATGAAAGATATGGATTTGGCAATAGACCGGATCGAGAAAGCAATTCAAAACAACGAAAATATTCTAATTTATGGTGATTATGATGTTGATGGAACAACATCTGTTGCCTTGGTATATTCTTTTTTAAAGGAATTTTACGAAAATATAGGATTTTATGTGCCTGATCGTTATAGCGAAGGTTATGGTATTTCGTTGCAAGGAGTTCAATTTGCCCAAGATAACGAATTTTCATTAGTAATTGCCCTTGATTGTGGTATAAAGGCAAACGAAAAAATCGATTATGCCAGAAGAAATGGCATTGATTTTATAATCTGCGATCATCATTTTCCTGGCGATGAACTTCCAAATGCAGTTGCCGTTCTAGATGCTAAACGCCCTGATTGTGAATATCCATTTAAAGATCTTTCCGGATGTGGAGTGGGATTTAAATTAATTCAAGCCTACGCTAAAACACATAATATTCCTTTTGAAAGGATAATTCCATATTTAGATTTAGTAGTTGTTAGTATTGCATCGGATATTGTACCTATTATTGATGAGAACAGGATTTTAGCTTATTTTGGTTTAGTACAACTTAATAAAGATCCTCGAGAGGGATTAAAATCAATTATAAATCTTGCAGGACTAAAAGAAAAAAATATTACTGTTGACGATATTGTATTTAAAATTGGACCACGAATTAATGCTGCAGGAAGAATGGAATCAGCAAATGAAGCTGTAGAGCTACTTCTTGCAAATAACTCCAGACAAGCTAAAGTTGCTGCAAATAGTGTTAATTATTTTAATGATGCAAGAAAAAATATCGATAGAACAATAACACTAGAAGCATTGGATATGCTTGTAAAGGAAAAAGAACTAGGAGAGAAGAAATCAACAGTTCTTTACAATTATAACTGGCATAAAGGAGTTGTCGGAATTGTAGCTTCCAGATTAATCGAAACACATTACAGACCAACGGTTATTTTAACAGCTTCAAACGGATTAGCAACAGGTTCAGCTCGATCGGTTGTTGGATTTGATATTTATCAGGCAATAGAATCTTGTAGTGATTTATTAGAAAATTTTGGTGGACATATGTATGCTGCAGGATTAACACTGCAAATAGATAATGTACCAGAGTTTATAAAGCGATTTGAGCAATACGTAAAAGAAAATATTGAAGATCAACAATTAATTCCTCAAGTAGATATTGATGCAGAACTTGAATTGAGTAAAATTGATTCAAAATTTTATAGAATATTAAAGCAATTCCAACCTTTTGGTCCAGAAAATATGGCTCCTGTATTTGTCACTAAAAATGTGGCTGATAATGGCGAGGGAAGAATCGTTGGAGTTAGCAGAGATCATTTGAAATTATCGTTAATACAAGAAACAGATCCATTTAGAAATTTCCCGGCTATAGCGTTTCAGCAAGCAAAAGTTTTTGACTTTATTCAGTCAGGTGATTTTTTTGATATTTGTTATGCTGTTGAAGAAAATAGCTTTAGAGGAATTTCAACATTACAATTAAATATTAAGGATATTAAAGTAAATAGCGAGGTAGAAACAGACTAGTTGATGCCCACATTGATAAAGAACTATTAAATGGTTATGAGTCATTCCCTTGAAAAAGGGAATCTCTTAATCAAAAATATGTTTAAGTGAAAGATCTGCAGTTGGATTGGAAATTACAATCAGTGTTTTTGAGACATTCCAATTTTTATTAACGTTGCAGTATCTTGAATTCTACTCTTCGATTTTTCTCTCTTCCCTTTTCAGTTGTGTTATCACTTATAGGAAATGCCTCTCCATATCCTTTTGCTTGAACTTGTTTGGTGTCTACACCTACAGAAATTAGGTAATTAATAACTGATTTAGATCTATTTTCGGATAGTTTTATGTTAGCATCTTTATCTCCAACATTATCTGTATAACCTGCAATTTCTATAATAAGATTAGGATATGTATTAAAAAGTTCCATCAAATTTTTTAAGGTTGGATAAGATGATTTTTTTAGTTTCGAACTGTTTAGTTCAAATGAAATATTGTTTAAAACAATAGATTCCCCCACTTTAGTATTTTCGATGTTAATTTTGTTGTCGGAAATTTTCTGCACTGTAATATTATCTAGGTTTATTGAATAATTATCTTTTATCTTACCATAACGTCCAATCAGGAAGTATTTTTCACCACCCTTTGCTATATATTTATTAGATATTTTTGTCCACTCATAAAAATCTTCAACGCGTCTGTTTTCAAAAAAGAAAATATTAGGTGTTATTTTAAAGTTTTCGTTAATTATCGATTTTCCTTCTTGAGAATAGCTTATTATGTTGCAGTTATACTTAGATCTTAATAAAAAAACACCAACATCATTTTTACTTGTTATTCCTAATTTTTTAATAGGATTATATCTGATATGATATTCAATTAGGTATTCTTCACCTTTGATTAGTGAATCTTTCATTTCAACTTGAAATAATTCTGGTGTGAAATCCTCACCAAAATCCATAGTCCAATACCTGATATAAGCATTACCAGAGAAGGAATTAAAATAAGCTTGGTCTTTACACAAATGTAAAAAATTTCTACTATGAGATTCTTTAGAATTCTCATTTGCTTTTGTCCATGATTCTCCTCCTACTTTTATCCAACCACCATCAATTTCCCTCAAAAATCTTGGGCATTTCCCTCCTGAATAAATCTCAAAACTATAATTAGGAATTAAATTTTGAGAATAAGAATTTATTAAAAAAGAAAAGAATAATATTAAACAAAGAATTTTTTTCATAGAGGTACGTTTTATTGCAATAGAGACCAGTTTGTTGATTTTGAATATGTTAAATCATAATTTCTGTTGCGAATATTAAAGCTTTATTCTTACTTGAAGTTTTATTTCAGATTTTGTATCTCCATTTATCTGAGTTAATCCTGAAGATATAACATCTTTATCGGAATAATAAGTTTGTGCATATCTAAGCCAAATATCCATAAATTTTCCTATAGTATATTTAAGGTTAAAGTACATTCGTGTTCCTTTAGAATAATATGCTGGAATTGAAAAAGCATAAAGAATATCACTTTCGTAAGCATATATTCTGGAATCATATGAATCTGTATCGAAAATTGCATAACGCATGTTTAATGATAATGGTATTTTAGTAAGATCGTAAAAAATATCTTGATAAATTACATATCCATAACTTGACTCTGAATTCTCTGAAAACTTAGAAGTTTCAATTCTGTTTTTTAAAGATAAATTATTATTTATTCTATAATTAATGTGATATCTTAATTTAAAGTTATTTTGACTTGTAAGTTCATCAATACCAATCTCGGTATTTTTATTTACTAGTTTTTCTTCGTTTTTAAATCTAAGATACATTCCAATTGTTCTAGTTGGATTATAATCAATTTGGGCAAACCATTCTGTACCGTTTGATGGTGCATCAACTCCTGTTTTTATCCAGGGAAATTTATAAGAATCATAATAAGCACTTATTTGCCAATGCTTAATTGGATGTATTTCAATTCCGAAATATAAACCTGATTCATTATTATTCCCAGAAGATTCGGCAAATGCATTTGCATAATTAGCTTGATATTTTTTATCGTAATACCGATGCATAGCCGATAGTGAGATTTGTGGAGCAAGATTTACCGACATTCCATTTAGAAATGCTTTTCCTCCATTTGCACTATATGCTTCTTCGCCAAAAAAACTGAAATCCCAAAATCCAAACTGGTAATCTAAACTGATATTTGTATTTTCATCACCCTGAAATTTAAACTGATTTTCGGGTGTTGTATCTTTAAGTAATTCGCTCCCAAATTGGTAATTTGCAGTGGTTAAACCTAACTTGAAACGTTTATGATTATATGTAATGTTTCCGCCAACTATTTGCTCCTTGATTGCATCTTTATCTGCAATTTCAGATGGAATAGAATGGTATCCTGAGTTTTGAAATGACGATACGCTTGCTATATCATTGTCGGTGCTATCTTGAATATTTGCATCAATCTTTTTGTTTGAGTAAAATACAGAAACATCAAAATTATTTATAGAAACTGTTGTTCCTGCACCACGCATAAAAACATTTTCATTCGTTGAGGAGTACTTTTTTAGACCTTGAGCTTTTTTTCGAATATTTAGAACGTAAGATGTTTTACTTAATCCCATATCTGACCAAAGTACTAATCCTTGGCCGAATTTTGCTTGAAAATCACCTAAGGTTAAAGTTTTTACAATCCCAATGTCGTTAATCTGTATATGTCCGGAATAGAAATCAAATCCATTTGAATTATTTCCTGAAAAGAATTCTTCACCAGGATCTTTTTCTGCTGTAAATCCCCAGTAAATCTTATTTTTATAATTGTATTTGTATTTAGCATAAAGTCGATATTCATTCCCTAGATACCTTGAATTTGGCTTGTCTAAAAGGCTTGAATCTGCGATTGAACTGTATCCGACTTGTTCTTCTAATACTCTTTGAGCTCGAAGAAATACTTGATTGTTTCCATATTTTAAAGCATTTCGTATTTTAAGATGATCATCAATAATAGACTCAGAAATACTAACAAATGGTAATAGTTGATTAATTTCTTTTAAAGTGAATCCGTGAACTAATTGCAATTCATATATTGAAAGCATTTCACCATTTTTTTTAATGTAGTTTAGTAAACTTTTTATTTGGAAATCATTTAATATTTTAAGTTTTTCCAGATCTTCTTTTTTTGCAGTATTTAAATTTAAGGGATTATTTATAAAGAAATTCAGGTCTTCGTATAAACTTGTGTAATCAATTTCAGCATCAGTATTGCTGGCAATATCTTCTATTAAATCCTCGAGAGTAGTTGTTTTTTGAGGTAAAGCATTTTTTAATCCAAAGAAAAAAATAAGTACTATAAGTATGTTTTTCAATCTTAAAACTTTAGAAACCATAGCTTAGTGTAAATGATGGAGTAAAACCTAAAGTTTGATGGTTTAAAAAGCCAATATGTGCATCAATTGATTTGTAATGAAAACCAACACCAAATGAATATTTGCTTGGATTTGTTGAGATTCCTGCCTGTAATGAGACAAATTCAATTAATTTATAATCTAAACCAGCCTTAAATATGGCTTCCTGATCTAAATCTTTTTCAGTTCCTATAGCAAATAATACTTTATCGGAGAACATATAACTAATCCCTAAATCTAGAATGGTTGGCATTTTTTCTTCACCCATTTTACTACGTGATGGATTATAAATATGAGCTCCTATAAATAGATTATCAATGGGCTGTGATAAAATCCCCACTTCAAAATTTACTGAACTTGCATTTCCATAATTTCCTGCTATTTGAGTATGTAAATAATTAATTTGTATCCCAAGCGAAAAATATTTTGTAAAACTACGACCAAAAGCTAATCCGGCTTGCATTTCATTGTATTGAGAATAACCATAATATGAATAAGATGCGCCGATTGTCCCTGTCTTTGTTGGCAATGCAAAAGCAATTCCTTGTAAGTTTTGTTCTTTTACGAATCCAGATTGGTGAAAAGCTCCAATGGAAATATCTTCTAAATATCCGAGTCCTGCCTGATTATTGTATATCGACCAAACATCATTTAATGTAACAACAGAATTTGCCATTGCCGCTGATTTTCCTGCAATAACGTTATTTTCTTGAACCGAATATGATCTACTTGAAAAGGCAAATGTGATAATGATAATAAGAATTAATCTTATATAATTTTTGTTTATATACATACTATAAATACTTCGAAAAAATAATTTTATGAAGATACAATTTATTCTTAATTATAGATTGAATGGTATTAAAATAAGAAGAATTATTAGATTTTATTTCTTCTTTTTCGAGAATAATATCTTAATAGACTTTTTAAAGTATGTCAAATGCCAGAAAAAATGAAACATTGCTATAATAAACCAAACTGTTCCAAAACCAACATGTGTTTGAAGTAAAACGTAAGGTATTTCAATGTCGAGTTCAAAACTATAAATAAATGACATAAATATGCCAATTATTCCTGCAACGAAGAACGAAATCAAAAGAAGAATATTCCAAATTCTTCTATGAGTAATAAATTTAAAAGATTTTGTTTTAGTTAGTAGGTAGCTTATTAAATAAACTACAAGGCTTATTACAACTATCGGTAAAAATCCATAAGTACTCATAATTATATTTTTTTTGGTTTTGTTTCGCTAAAAACAAGAGCTTCAAAGGTGTAAATTTCAGCATCTTTCCATCCATCCCACGATAAACCGGCTTTGTTTTTTGCACAATGTCCAAGATATTCTTCTTTAGTCCAGCCAGTTTCTATAGCTACTTGCGGTAAGAATGTGCCTGAAGAGAATTCTTTTTTTAAATAAATACCATGTTTGCCCATTTCAATTTCATCAATCGATTCAATTTTATTTAATGGAGTTAACACTGAAATTTCAATTTTAATTTCATTCATCTCTTCTAATTCAACTTTAGAAAATCGATCATCTTGAGTTGCAGATGAAACTGCCATTTTTTGTACTATTTCATACAATGGTGTGTTGGCTGTAAATCTTCCGATACAACCACGAAGAGAACCCTTTTTATGCAAACTAACAAAACAACCACATTCGGATTTTAAATTCGATGATAGATCATCTTTATTAATGTGTGACAATTTACCATTTGTTAAAAAACTGATAATAGTACTTCGAGCAATTTCAAGCAATTGAACTTTCTCGCTCTCAGAAAGGATGAAGTTTTCTTTCGACATTATATAATAAATGATTTAAGCTAAGATATAAAAATTAAGAAGGGAAATCAATATAATAGAATTTGCCAAAGCTTAAATAAAAAAGGTTTCTTACTTTTGATAAATATGATTTATGTTAAATATATTGCTTTTTTTACAGTAAGTATTTATGCACTCTTAATTATTTATTTTTATTATGGTTGGTATATATTGAAAAACTATACTCCCCATAAAATTAGTAATTATTTGCCCATTAGTGTTGTGATTGCATGCAGAAATGAAGAAGAAAACATCTCACACCTATTAGAGTGTTTGGTTACTCAATCATATCCAAAAGATAAAATTGAAATAATCCTTGTCAATGATCACTCTTTGGATAATACTCAAAATATTATTTTAAATTTTATAAAAGGCCACAGTCAAATTCGGCTATACAATCTTCCAGAAAATCTACAAGGCAAAAAGAAAGCAATCGAATATGGCATAAATAATACAAATTCTGATATAATTATTACAACTGATGCTGATTGCACAATGAACAAGGATTGGTTAAGTAAATTATTTTACTACTATAATGATAAAAAACCAAAATTGTTAAGCGGTCCTGTTCAATTGGAATATGAAAATAATGTTTTTCAAAAGTTTCAGGCTTTAGAGTTTATAAGTTTAATTAGTTCTGGGGCAGGAGCAATTGGTGTAAATAGAGCAATAATGTGCAATGCCGCTAATATGTTGTTTGAAAAATCTTTATACAATGAATGTAATATGAAAAATGATCATGCATCTGGAGATGATATATTTTTAATGCTGCATTCAAAAGCAATTGATAAAGAAAGTATTCATTTTATTAAATCAAGAGATGCTGTTGTTACATCAAAAGCAGCAAAAAATCTAAAAGACTTTGTGCAACAACGCTTAAGATGGACTTCCAAAAGTACTGCTTACCGAGATTTCGATATTATTTTTACCGCAATTTTGGTAGCATTAGCAAATACTGTTTTAGGAGTAAGTATAATTTATTCTTTAACCAATCTTGTTTTTTTTGATGTGATATTACTTTTTGGAATAAAATCGTTAGCCGATTTTATTTTATTATATTCGATAACAAAGTTCTTGAGGTCATCAAAATTAATGTTCTTTTTTATTCCGTTACAGATTATTTATCCGTTTTATATTATTGCAACAGCTTTATTTGGATTGATAGGGAATTTTAATTGGAAAGGACGAAAGTTTTAATAAATTAGAATAATTTTGAAACTAATAATTTATAATTAGTCAGGTTAATAATGATATTTAGAAAAAAAGAAAATACAGTTACGGGGTCTTTAAACTATATAGCCTGGCAAAAATTTAAGAAAAATAAACTCTCTTTTGGAAGTCTAATTTTTATACTATTTACTGTAATAATTGGGGTGCTGGGCTATGTCATAACTCCTGATGAAACAAGCTTTGCGAACACCCAAATACTAGAAATATCAACTCAAGAACCTGGTTTTAGCTGTTTGATGATCAAGTTAAAAAATAATGAACTTGAAGAAGAATCAGGATTTTTTAAGAAAATGATTTTTGGAAAAAGGAGTTCATTTACATTAATTCCAATTAATTCTTATCATTTTGAAAATAATAAATTAATAGTCGAAGAATTCAATGAAGTCCAAGGCGAAGAGCCTTTTTTTAAAGAAATAAATCCTATTGATGTAATTGCTTCAGTGCAATATGGGACAGAAATAAATTTTAAGGAAAATGAATTTAAATATACAAATATAGAAGGAAAGGTAATCAATATTAGCATGAATGAAGTTGTTAGTATGATTGAACGGGAACATATTATTAACAAGAGTTTTATTTTTGGTACCGATCGATTTGGTCGCGATCTATTAAGTCGATTATTAATTGGAACCCGTATTTCGCTTTCTGTTGGATTTATCTCCGTTTTTATATCATTACTTATAGGAATAACTTTAGGTTCTGTTGCTGGTTATTACAAAGGATTTGTAGACGATATAATAATGTGGTTGATAAATGTTATATGGTCGATTCCAACTTTACTTATGGTTATTGCAATTACTTTAGTAATAGGAAAAGGGTTTTGGCAAATTTTTATTGCTGTTGGATTAACAATGTGGGTAGAAGTAGCTCGTGTTGTTCGTGGACAAGTACTTAGTGTAAGAGAAAAAGAATATATTGAAGCCGCTCGCGCATTAGGATTTGGAAATTTTAGAATTATATTTCGTCATATTTTACCTAATATTATGAGTCCGGTTATTATTATATCGGCAGCTAATTTTGCCACTGCAATATTATTAGAAGCAGGATTAAGCTTTTTAGGAATTGGAGTCCAACCACCTATACCTTCTTGGGGTACAATGATAAAAGAACATTATGGTTATATTATTATGGATAAAGCATATTTAGCGATCTTTCCAGGTATTGCTATTATGATTATGGTTCTGTCTTTTACTCTTATAGGTAATGGGTTACGAGATGCCTTAGATACAAAGTCATAGTGCCAATTTTTAAATCTTCTTGTTAAAATTTTAATCAATAATTTTAAGTGGTTCGTCAAAAAAATAGAACAGTTTACTTCTTAGTTTGTTAGATATCAGATTGTAACCAAAACGTATGGATTATGTTTGAGATACTAAAAAACGGAATAGATGTTTTAAAACGAAGAGTCCAGTTTAATTTGGAAATCATTCATAAAAATGAGAAAAAAATAAAGGAACTTTTAAAAGAACCTGTAAGTATTGAACGCTCAACAAAACTGAAAAATCATTTTGGATTTAATAAAAAGTTACTACAAGAAAATAAAGAAGCACTACAAATTCAAAAAAGCTTGATTAATTATTTAGAAAAATATAAAGTCGATATTGAAATTCCAGATATATTATCAGAAATAAAAAATTTGGAAGATGAGTTAAATTTAGATTATGAAATTAGTAGAGAAGATTACTTTGAATTAACCGTAAAAGAGGCATTAAATTTTGACAATCGACATCCTTATTCAAAGGATAAGAAATTTATTCAAGAACTATTGGATTATTTTACAGAACACGAAAATTACGAGATGTGTTCTAAAATAATGATATATACAAAAAAGATTATTCAAGAGTAAAATTATTAGTTAATAGTAATTATAAATCAAACTTTTTTGATCCCTTTCTTATTTATAACAAGATTTATTTTTGTTTTTAAAATGAATAAATAGTTGACACAGGTTTGAATTCTTTGTATCTTTAAAAATAGAATTCTAGATCTCTTATTGTATATACTCTTTTTAGAAAATAATATAACCTTAAAACCAAGATTATGCAAAAGAAAAACATAATCATCGGCTTAATTCTTCTTTCTTTCTTGCTTTTTCAGTGTTCTCCAAATAGAAAAAAAGCAGATACTCAACCTAAATCAAAGATTGAGAAATTACTAATGAATTATGCTGATGTTGAGTTAGTATCTAGTTTAGATATGTTAACTGAAAATCAAAAGGAAATCATTCCTATTTTAATTGAGGCAGCTCAGTTAATCGATGAGTTGTTTTGGACACAGACTTGCAATAAAAAGGATGATGTTCTGAAATCTATTCAAGATGAGAAAGTGCTAAAATATTTTAATGCTAATTATGGCCCATGGGATAAACTTGAAGGCATGAAACCTTTTATAGAAGGAGTGCAAGAGAGACCATATGGTGCTAATTTTTATCCAACCGATATGTCTTATCAAGAATTTGATGAGTTTACAGATTTAGATAAGTTTAGTTCATATACTCTTATTAGAAGAAATGAAATAGGTGGATTGCAAACTATTCCATATCATAAAGCATACAACGAGAAATTAGTTAAAATAGCTGAATTACTTAAAGTTGCAGCAGATTTATCAGAAGATGAGTCGTTTAGTAAGTATTTGGAATTAAGAGCACTTGCTTTATTAAACGATAAATATTTTGAAAGTGATATTGCCTGGATGGAGATGAAAGATAATGAAATTGATTTCCTTGTTGGTCCTATTGAAGATACAGAAGATAGATTGTATTATACTAAAGCAGCTTATCAATCTATGGTATTGCTTAAAGATAAAGAATCAAGTAAAGATCTTGAAAAGTATTCCCTTTTAACTCCATATTTGCAACAGAATTTGCCGGTCGATGCAAAGTATAAAACAGAAATTCCTGGAAAATTATCTGATATGATGGTTTATGATGTTCTATATTGTTCTGGAAATTGGAATTCAGGAAGTAAAAAAATTGCAATCACATTACCATTCGATGGACAGGTTCAACTACAAGTAGGTAGTAGGAAACTTCAATTTAAAAATGTAACAGAAGCTAAATTTGAAAAAATATTAGTTCCAATAAGCGAATTATTAATAGATGAGGATCAGTTAAAACATGTATCAGCAAAAGCATTTTTTGAAAATACTATGTTTTATGAAGTAGGAAATGCACTTGGAATTAAAAATACAATAAATAATAAAGGTAGTGTTCGCGATGCTTTAAAAGATCAAGATAATATAATTGCTGAATGTAAGAATGATATACTTAGTTTGTTCTTTGTAACAAAGTTGCATGAAATGGGTGAAATGAATGGTCACGATTTAATGGATAATTATGTTACATACATGGCTGATGTATTTAGATCCGTACGATTTGGGATTTCCAATGACCAGGGAGTTGCTAACATGATTCGGTTCTATTATTTTGAGGAGAAGGGAGCTTTTTCTAGAGATAAAAAAACTGGCAAATACAAAATTGATTTTGATAAAATGAAAGAAGCAATGTTAAGCTTGGCAGAAGAAATATTAGTTATTCAAGGAAACGGAGATTACATTGCTGCAAAAAAACTGATTGATGATAAAGGCTTTATTCGAGATGATTTATTAAATGATCTATATCGATTACAAAAAGAAAATATTCCAAAAGATGTTGTATTTATTCAAGGAATTAATCAACTTGGATTAGCAAAATAGAAAAAGGGAAGCATTGCTTCCCTTTTTATTTATTATTATTCTTTATCTTCTTCTTTGGGTTTTGGTGGCTCATAACCATAAGCTATGCCTTCTGCTTGAAAAGTTGGCGGTTCACCAAATCCTCCAATAGATTCTTCCTTAGTAAGGAGAACAATCATCCCTCCTAGATTTGCTGTTTTCTTTTGTAATCTAATTACAGCACTTTTTTTTGCAGCTTTAGCATTTCTACTTCCAGCTGAGGATTTAGCACTTACTTTTCCTAATTCATATAATCCACTTACGTCATTTTTCCTATCTGTAACAATAACTGTTTTCCAGTCTCCTTCAGCTACCATCATCATTACAGGTTTGTTGTAAACTTCTTTTCTACCTGTGCTATAAATAATTTTTTGTATTTGTTTTCTTTGTAGTGTAATTGTTTCATCAGAACCAGGTTCGGAATAACGAATAGTGGAAGATGAAACGTTTTTAACATCAACAACTAGTTTTTTTCGTCCTAGAAGGTAGACTGTGTCGAGCTTAGGAGTTTCTTCTTGAGCAATAAGTGTTAAGCTCGAAAAGAACACTATACATATAATTAATATTTTTTTAGTCATCATAACAAATGTAATTTAAAAAAATGTACTTGTTGGCTGTGAAATTAATAAGTTAAAAATAGAATTCAAAAAATATGCCAATATGAAATCAATTTAAAGTGAAAACAAATAATATTTCGTAATTGATTTTAATGATAAATTGAAAAAGATATTTTTGTAAAGGAATAAATTTTTGAAATAATATGCATAGAATATTTTTTTCAGTTTATGTTTGGTTTATAATAATAACTATTACAATCGTTTTATCACCTCTTTTTATAATCGTTTGGTTACTTACATTCGCTTTCGATAAAAAATTAGTAATATTAAATAATATTGCGAATTTTTGGGGGAGCTTGTTTACAATATTAGTTCCAAGTTGGAAGATTAAAATATTAGGAAAAGAAAAATTAAATGATAATTCTAAAATTATTATAGCAAATCATCAATCTCAAGAGGATATAGTGTTAATGTATCGGTTAGGAGTTCCTTTCCGTTGGATATCAAAAGCCGCTGTGTTTAAAATCCCAATATATGGGTGGTTTATGCATCTTAAAGGCGATATAAAATTACTACGATCGAGTAAATCTAGTATTCGTAAGATGTTAATCGATGCAGAAGAAGTATTAAATAATGGTTGTATAATTACCATGTTTCCGGAAGGAACCAGATCAAAAACTGGTAATTTAGGAAACTTTAAGGAAGGAGCGTTTAAGCTTGCAAATACAACTCAAGTGCCAATTGTTCCTGTTGTTATTAGTGGAACAGGGCAACAACTTATATATCCAAATGGATTATTTAAAGGTAAACATACAGTTACAATAAAAGTTTTGGATGAAATACCTTATTCTAACTTTAAAGATGTAGATACAAAAGAGTTTTCAAGAAATGTACGTGAATTAATGGAGATGGAACTTAATCAATTAAATCAAACTCATGAGCAATAATAAGATATTCAATAATTACAATAATAGAGTAAAATCGTTTAATATTCAGAAAGATAAACTTCAGAAGTTGCTAATCGGAACCAGCATTCTGCGTTTTATAATGTTTATATTATTTTTTGGTTCTATTGTATATCTTGTAAAGGAATTTAATCTATTCAGATTAGTATTATGTTTGTCTTCTTTTGCATTTTTTATATTCTTAGTTATTCATTATATAAAGAAAACAGAGGTTTTAAATCATTATAGAAATTTAATAAAAATCAATTCCGATGAGATTAATGTTTTAAATAATCATTTTTCGGATTTTTATGATGGAGAAGATTATATTAATAGAGAACATGGATACTCGTATGATCTAGATTTATTTGGAAACGGATCTCTTTACCAATATTTGAACAGAACAGTAACTCTTGTTGGCCGAGATTTATTAGCTAAGAAACTAGAAAATACAGAAACTTCAGAATCTGATATATTAAGAAAACAAGAAGCTATATCTGAACTGAATGGAAAAATTGATTGGCGTCATAATTTATTAGCTACAGGACAGGCATGTCCAGTGACAAACAAAGACAATAAGAAAATTGATTATTGGATAGATAAACCAGTTTATTTTATTAAGAAATTATTTTTTAAGTTGCTGGTTATAGTCTTGCCAATTATTACAGTTTCATTATTGATTTTAGTACTTGCAGGAATAGTTCATTATTCTATATTTACAATATTTGCTTTATCTCAGCTTTTTGTTGCAATAATTCAACTTCGACGAACGAATAGGGAACAACAAATGGTTTCCGAGGAGTTAAGAATTTTAAAAAACTATGCTAAACTCATTTATCTAATAGAAAATGAAACTTTTAATTCTAGTTTATTAAAAAATCTCCAGAATAATTTGCAAACACAGGGCATAAATGCAAAAGAGGCATTTAAGAAATTAATTCGAATAATTGATGCTTTTGACACTCGGTTAAATATTTTTCTGGGATTTATATTAAATTCTACACTTATGTGGGATTTATATTCTGTTATGCGTTTGGAAAGATGGAAAGTAAAATATGGTGAGAACGTTAAACTTTGGGTAAAGATAATAGCAGAATTTGATGTGTATTGTAGTTTTTCAAATTTTGCTTATAACAATCCCGAATATTCATATCCCAAGATTGCTGAAAATGTTGTTATGAAAGCATCAGAATTGGGACATCCCTTAATTCCTTCCAAGAAAAGAATTAATAACGATTTTGAGATTAATCATTTAGGACAAATTGATATTGTTACCGGTGCTAATATGGCAGGTAAAAGTACATTTCTAAGAACAATTGGAGTGAATTTGTTATTAGCTTTAAATGGAATGCCAGTTTGTGCAAGCGAATATACTTTTAAAATAATTGACTTGTTTTCTGGAATGCGAACAGCTGATTCTTTAAAAGAAAACGAATCATATTTTTATGCGGAATTAAAACGATTAAAACATATAATTGAAAAGCTACAGAATGGACAGCCAACATTGCTTTTATTGGATGAAATCTTAAAAGGAACAAACTCTGTTGATAAAGCTAAAGGTTCATGGAAATTTGTAGAACATTTGATATCATTAAAAGCAACAGGAATAGTTGCAACACATGATTTAACTTTATGCAAAATTGAAGAAAGTTATCCGAATAATATTTCGAATAAATGTTTCGAAGTAGATATTGAGGGTCAGAGTATTAGTTTTGATTATAAACTTAAATCCGGAGTTACAAAAAATATGAATGCTTCCCTTTTGATGAAACAAATGGGATTGTTTAAAAAATGATTTTTCAACAATATTCATTTAGTATTTCACGTTGATTTTTATTTAATTTGCATGATATTTTAAATTATCAACAGCATTCTTTCGGTGCTTGTTGATAAACAAATTCATCAGTGACTTTTCTTTTAATTATATTTACGAAAATTTAGGTAGAATGACTGCAATATATACAGAAGATAGTATACGTACATTAGATTGGAAAGAGCATATCCAGAAACGACCTGGAATGTATATTGGGAAACTTGGAGATGGTTCATCACAGGATGACGGAATATATGTATTATTGAAGGAAGTAATGGATAATTCCATCGATGAATATATGATGGGATTTGGAAAGGTTATTGATATTGAAATGACCGATAGTTATGTTAAAGTTAGAGATTTCGGTCGAGGAATACCTTTGGGTAAATTAATGGATGTTGCTTCGAAAATGAATACCGGAGCAAAGTATGATTCAAAAGCATTTAAAAAATCGGTAGGACTAAATGGAGTAGGTATAAAAGCGGTAAATGCGTTATCAACATCATTTAAAATTGAAGCATTTCGTGAAGGTGAAGTAAAGAGTATTGAGTTCGAAAATGGAAATGTAGTAAATGAACAAGATGTACAGAAAACTACAGAAAAGAATGGAACACAAACAACCTTTGTTCCTGATCGTAAAATATTTGGTGATTACCATTATATTGAGGAGTACGTTGTAAGTTTAATTAAAAATTATGTTTATTTAAATTCAGGTTTAACAATTAAACTTAATGGCGAAAAATATTTTTCAAAGAACGGTCTTTTAGATCTTTTGGAACAAAACATGAGTACCGATGGTATTTATCCAATTATTCACCTAAAAGGTGAAGATATTGAAGTTGCTTTAACTCATGGAAGTCAGTATGGCGAAGAATACTATAGTTTTGTAAATGGACAGCATACAACACAAGGAGGAATACACCTAACTGCTTTTCGCGAAGCATATGTAAAAACTATTCGCGATTTTTATAAGAAAGATTTTGATCCTTCAGATATTCGAACATCAATTGTTGCAGCAGTAAGTATTAAAGTTGAGGAACCTGTTTTTGAATCTCAAACGAAAACAAAGCTAGGATCAAAAAATATTGGTCCAAATGGTCCTACAATTAGAAATTTCATTGGTGATTTTTTAAAAAATGAACTAGATAATTATTTGCATAGAAACAATGAAATAGCTGAATCATTGCAAAGAAAAATTATTGAGTCAGAAAAAGAACGCAAAGCTATTTCCGGGATTAAAAAATTAGCAAAGCAAAGGGCTAAGAAAGCAAGTCTTCATAATAAGAAACTTCGAGATTGTCGTGCTCATTTTAATTCCAATCATGAAAATAAAGAAGAAACAATGATCTTTATTACGGAGGGAGATTCGGCAAGTGGCTCAATTACAAAGTCACGAAACGTTAACACTCAGGCTGTATTTAGTTTAAAAGGGAAACCATTAAATACGTATGGGCTTACTAAGAAAATTGTTTACGAAAACGAAGAGTTTAATCTTTTACAAGCAGCTCTTAATATCGAAGAAGGAATTGAAAATTTAAGATACAATAATGTAATAATTGCAACTGATGCCGATGTAGATGGAATGCATATTAGGTTATTATTAATTACGTTCTTTTTACAATTTTTCCCTGATTTGGTTAGAAATGGGCACTTGTATATTTTACAAACACCTTTATTCAGGGTACGGAATAAAAAAGAAACTCATTATTGTTATAGCGAAGAAGAAAAAGCAAAAGCTATAAAAAAGCTTAAATCAAGTCCTGAGATTACTCGATTTAAGGGTTTAGGTGAAATATCTCCTGATGAGTTTAAGTATTTTATCGATAAAGATATTCGACTTGATCCTGTTCGTTTAAGAAGAGAAGATGCGGTTAAAGATTTACTTGAGTTTTATATGGGTAAGAATACTCCCGAACGTCAGGAATTTATTGTAGAGAATTTAAAAATTGATGTAGTTGATTAATAAACTCTAAATTAATCGAATAATAGATTAACAAAATAAGAGAATGAGTACAGAGAATTTGGATAATATAGATAATCAAAATAACGAAGAATTAGATTTGCAAAACGAAATATCCGATAAAGAAGGGCATAGTGAAGAACTCCATAAAATAGTTCAGCTTTCTGGAATGTATAAAGACTGGTTTTTAGATTATGCCTCTTATGTAATTCTAGAAAGGGCAGTTCCACACTTGTTTGATGGATTAAAGCCTGTTCAAAGAAGAATCTTACATGCAATGAAACGTCTTGATGATGGGCGATATAATAAAGTTGCTAATGTAATTGGTTATACTATGCAGTATCATCCTCATGGAGATGCTTCAATTGGAGATGCTCTTGTACAACTGGGACAAAAGGATTTACTAATAGATACTCAGGGTAACTGGGGAAATATTCTTACTGGAGATAGATCAGCAGCTCCTCGTTATATTGAGGCTCGATTATCTAAATTTGCTAGTGATGTTGTTTTTAATCCTAAAACTACAGAATGGAAAAAATCATATGACGGAAGAAACGATGAACCTGTTGCTCTGCCTGTAAAATTTCCATTGTTGTTAGCACAAGGTGTTGAGGGTATTGCTGTTGGTTTAGCTTCAAAAATCTTACCTCATAATTTTAACGAACTTATTGATGCAGCAATTGCATATTTAAAAGGAAAGGAATTTGAACTATATCCAGATTTTTTAACTGGAGGCATTGCTGATTTTAGTAAGTACAACGATGGTATTCGAGGAGGGGCTATTAAAGTCCGCGCTAAAATAGAAAGAGAAGATAAAAAAACATTAAAAATAACTGAGATACCTTTTGGTAAAACAACCCAGAGTTTGATTGATTCAATCTTAAAAGCCAACGAAAAAGGTAAAATAAAAATTAGAAAAATTGATGATAATACCGCTGCTGATGTTGAGATTTTAATTCATTTGCATGCAGGTACATCACCAGATCAAACAATCGATGCTTTATATGCATTTACCGATTGTGAAGTTTCCATATCTCCAAATTCATGTGTTGTAGAGAATTCTAAACCTGTATTTATTGGTGTTTCCGAAATCCTTAAATTCTCCGCTAATAATACAGTAGATCTATTAAAGCTGGAATTAGAGATTAAAAAACGCGAATTGCAAGAAAGTTGGCATATGTCATCTTTAGAAAAAATCTTTATCGAAAATAGAATTTATCATGATATTGAAGAATGTGAGACGTGGGAATGTGTAATATCAACCATTGATAAAGGACTAGATCCGTTTAAAAAAATGTTGCTTCGAGAAGTTACTGAAGAAGATATTGTAAAGCTTACCGAAATAAAAATTAAGCGAATAACTAAGTTTGATGTTAAAAAAGCTGATGAATATATAAAAGGTGTAGAAACAGAAATTAAGGAAGTTCAAAATCATCTCGATCACATTATTGATTTTGCAATAAATTATTATAAGCAAATACGCAAAAAACATGGTGATGGTCGTAATCGTAAAACAGAAATTAGAAATCTTGATACGATTGAAGCTACGCAAGTGGTTGTTGCTAACGAAAAACTGTATGTTGATCGGGAAGAAGGATTTATTGGAACATCTTTAAAGAAAGATGAATTTGTAAGTGACTGTTCAGATATCGATGAAGTAATTGTATTTCTACGAGATGGTAAGTATATAATTACAAAAGTTACCGATAAGATTTTTGTAGGTAAAGATATTATTCATGTGGCAGTATTTAAACGAAACGATGATCGAACTATATATAATGTAATTTATCGCGATGGTCTTAATGGTTCTATAATGATTAAGCGTTGTGCCATTAAAGGAATAACTCGTGATAAAGATTATGAAATTACAAAAGGAACAAAAGGATCGAAAATTCTATATATGACTGTGAATCCAAATGGAGAAGCAGAAATTGTAAAGGTTTATTTACGTCCTCGTCCACGATTAAAGAAACCAATTTTTGAGTTCGACTTTACTGACCTTGCAATAAAAGGTCGTCAATCGATGGGTAATGTTTTAACAAAATATGCAGTTCATAAAATTGTTTTAAAAGATGAGGGTGTTTCAACTTTAGGAGGACGTAAAATCTGGTTTGAAGAAGAAGTGTTGAGATTAAATGCTGATGGTCGTGGGAATTATTTAGGAGAGTTTCACGGAGATGATAAGATTCAGATTATAACTAAATCAGGAAAATATAGAATGTGTTCTTATGATCTCATGAATCACTTTGAAGATGATGTAATGAGTGTAGAAAAATACAAAGCAAATAAAACATACTCTGCTGTATATTATGATGCTGATTTGGAATATTATTATGTAAAAAGATTTGTTTTAGAACTTACCGATAAGCTATTGAGTTTTATTGGTGAAAATGAAGAGTCGCGATTAATTAAATTAACTGAAGTTGATTTCCCAAGATTAGAAGTGTCGTTTGGTGGAAGACATAAAGCTAGAGAAAATGAGATTATCGAATTAGCAGAATTTATTGGAGTTAAAAGTTATAAAGCTAGAGGGAAGAGATTGTCAAATTACGAAGTTAAAATTGTTACTGAGATAGAACCGTTAATTGTTAAAAAAGAGGAAGTAGAGGATGTCGTTTTGGATGAAGATCATGATGAAGAAGATACTTCACAAATGAGTTTGTTCGAAAATGGCAAAGGATAAGTTGGTTTAATGATTAAAGCTTCTTAAATTTATTAATCAAAAAAACAATTTATGAGAGTTTTCTTAGTAGGATTTATGGCAAGCGGTAAATCAACCGTTGGAAAAAAATTAGCAAATAGGTTAGGCTTGCCCTTTGTCGATTTAGACGCTTTAATTGAAGAAAAATACAATACAACCATTCGATCTATTATTTATAATGAAGGTCAGGATGTATTTCGTGAGAAAGAAAGAGATGCATTAGATTTTGTAATAAATGAATATAAAACAGCTGTAATTTCTACTGGAGGAGGAACTCCTTATTATTTTGATAATATGGAGAAAATGCAAAAATCAGGAGAAACTATTTATATTGAGGTAGATATTCCTACTTTGGTAGATCGTTTGTTAAATTCGAAAAAAGACAGACCTTTAATATGGGGAAAATCAAAAGCAGATTTAACGGTTTATGCTAAAGAGCTATTTGAGCGAAGACAAGAATTGTATAATAAAGCAAAATATAAGATTAACGGAAAGAATTTGAAGATTGATACAGTTCTTGATACATTAGGAATACGTCAAAAAACTTAAATTCTAATCCCAATAGCTAGGATATCATCTACTTGAGGTTGTTCACCTTTCCATTTCAAGAATGTTTCATGAAGAATTCTTTTTTGTTCAGGCATATCTTTTTCATGTATCTCTAGTAATAATTCCCTTAAATTTCCAGCTCTAAATTTCTTTCTAAATTCGCCTCCAAACTGATCTGCATAACCGTCAGTAAATAAGTAAAATAAATCGCCAGTTTGTACTTTGATTTTATGATTTGTAAAAGGAATCATTGCTTTATCACTTATTCCTACAGGCATTCTGTCTGCCTTTACAGTGTCAAGCATATGATCTCTAATAAAGAATAAATTATTATAAGCTCCTGCATATTCTAGTGTCATCTCATCATGATCTATTATAATTAAAGAAATGTCCATTCCATCCTTAGTTTCATCAATTCGATTGGCACTAACCATTGTTTTAATTATTTTTTTACGGAGTTGATTTAAAATTACATTAGGAGAAATAGTATTCTCGTCAAAAACTATTTCATTTAAGAAGTTTATTCCAATAATACTCATAAAAGCTCCAGGCACTCCATGTCCAGTGCAATCTGCAGCAACAATTACAGATCTGTTTCCTATTTGAGCAACCCAATAGAAATCTCCGCTAACAATATCTTTTGGTTTAAATAAACAAAAGCCTTGTTTTAATACCTTTTGTAGAGTTATTTTATCGGGGAATAATGCAATTTGTATATGTTTAGCATATTCAATACTGTCGGTGGTATCTTTATTTTGTTTTACAATCTGTTTTGTTTGAATATCAGAAATATCTTTTTGTCGCTTAATCTCGTCACGTTGAGCTTCAATTTCATCACGTTGAGCTTCAATTTCTTCTTTCTGAACTAATATATTATCATTTTGAGTTCTTAAGATATTATTGTTCCTGCGACGTGTTTTATTAATGAGTAATACAACTACAACCAGAATGCTAAATAAAATAAGACCAATTATGAAAATAATATTCATATTATGTTTCTGTGTCTTTTCCTTATTTAACAGATCAATTTCTTGTTGTTTTTTATCTGCCTGATATTTAACCTCTAATTCGGCTATGCTTGAATTAGATTCTTGATTATGTCTTAAATCTTTTAATTCAATAAACTTTTCAAAGTATTTAAGTGCTTCTGATGGATTATTTAATTCCTTATAAGTTTGTGATAATACTTCATAATTAATCTCTAGTGTATGAGAGAAATCATTCAATATACATATTTCAATACTTTTAGTACAAAAATCAATAGCATTTTCATAATTTTTTAACTTCATATGAATACCACCTAAGTTTAAATAAGAGGTAGCAATGCCATCGGGATCTTCAAGTTTTAATTCTATTTCTAGAGAACGGTTATAAAAATCTCTGGCTTGTGCAAATAAGTTTAGGTACTCATGAAGCACGCCTAAGTTTATATATATACCACTTAAACCACTAATGTTATTTATTTTCTGATAAATTTCAAGTGATTTTTCATAACATTCTATTGCCCTTGTATAATCGTTAGATGCTCTATAAACAATTCCTAAATTGTTATATGCTTTAGCAATCCCATTTTGATTGTTAATTTTAATTTGGAGGTCAAGATATTTTTTAAAATACTCTAACGATTTACTAATATTTTCCTGAAGGTAGTATGCTTCTCCTATTATTTGATAACAGTAATCAATAATTTCAGTACTATCATGTTTTTCTGCATATATTAAAAACTCATTAGCTAAGCGTATTGCTTTATTAGGAGCATTGTATATATAATAATCGGTTAATGCGTAATAATATGGAATTTTCTTTTCTTCAGAGTTATTTTTTAGAAGTGTTTCTAATGAATCAATGTTGTAATTTTGGGAAAATACACTTTGAGTTTCAACTAAAAAACTAAATAAAAAAATAATAAAAAATATAGCTGGTAATTCTTTTTTCATATCAGCAATAAGAGAATTGAATATTATCGTACGTACAAATTATTATTACTTACGGTAAAAAACTAAAAAAGATACGTTTAAATGATTTTCTAGTAATAAAAAAAGGAGCGTTTTTATGAACGCTCCTTTTTGTTATGCAAATGATTGTAAATCATGTAGTTTTTTATAAACCCCTTTCTCTTTGATGAGATCGTCGTGCTTACCACGCTCTATAATTTCTCCTTCTTGTAAAACGCAAATCTCATCAGCATCTCTAACAGTTGAAAGCCTATGAGCTATGACAATGCTTGTTCTATTTTTCATTAATTTAAATAAAGCATCCTGAACTAATTTTTCAGACTCCGTATCTAATGCTGAAGTAGCTTCATCTAAAATAAGAATTGGAGGGTTTTTTAATACTGCTCTGGCTATGCTAACTCTTTGACGTTGACCGCCAGATAGTTTTGTACCTCTATCTCCTATGTTTGTTTGATATCCATTTTCAGTATTTAAAATGAATTCATGAGCATTAGCAACTTTAGCAGCTTCAATTATTTCTTCTTCTGTTGCATTTTCCATTCCAAATGCAATGTTATTATATATAGTGTCGTTAAAAAGGATAGATTCTTGACTAACAATACCCATTAGTTTTCTTAAATCATGAATTTTTAAATCTTGAACATCGTTTCCATCAATGCTTATGTTACCCTCTATAACATCATAAAATCTTGGAAGTAAATCAACAAGAGTCGATTTGCCTGAGCCCGACTGCCCAACAAGAGCAATTTTTTGTCCTTTATTAACATCAAGGTTAACATTTTTCAAAACATAATCTTCAATATATTTGAAACTCAAATTCTTGTATTCTATTTTACCTTCAAAATTATTTATTGATTTAGCATTTGGTTTTTCATTAATTGTAACTTTTGCATCTAGAATCCCACTTATTCGTTCCACAGATCCCAGTCCTTTCTGAATATTATAATAAACAGTAGAAAGTTCTTTAGATGGCGGAATTATTTGTGAAAACACAACAAGATAAATCATAAATTGCTCTGGAGTCATTAATGCATCAGAATTTAATACAATGTTACCTCCAAACCACATTACTACAACAATTACAACTGTACCCATAAATTCACTAAATGGACTAGCAAGTTCTTTTTTTCTCCATATACGAGTCATTAATCGAGTGTAAGCTTGATTTTCCTTTTTAAATCGTTGGTGAATTTTCTTTTCTGTATTAAATGCTTTTATTATTCGAAGTCCGAATAATGTTTCTTCAATAAATGATAATAAAGTACCTAAACGGATCTGTCCTTTTAAAGATTTTCTTTTCAGAGATTTTCCAATTCGACCAATTACAACAGCACTTATTGGAAGTAGTACCAATACAAATAATGTAAGTTTAGGGCTTAATATTATTAGTGTTGTTAAATATAAAATTATTGTTATTGGGGCTTTTACAGCATGGCTAAGTGATCGAATTATTGAAGCTTCAATTTCTTTCACATCACCAGTCATTCTTGACATCAAATCACCTTTTCTTTCATCAGTAAAATAAGATAATTGAAGATTTAGAACTTTTGAGTCAAGATCATTTCTTATATCTCTTACTACTTTTGTCCTAAGTGGCGCTAAAGCATAATTACTTAAATAATGAAATAGAGTTTTTAATAAAACGAAACAAACTATAGTTAAACTAAGAAATAATAGCCCCTGTTGTTCACCTCTTGTTTCAATAATATTACCTAAGTAATAATTGAAATTTTCAACTATTGCATCTGAATTTAGCTCAAATGGCGGCGGATCAGTAACTCTTTCTTGAGTCTTAAAAAGAACTCCAAGAAAAGGTCCAATCATTGTAAGTGAAAATAATGAGAAAATATTGCTTAAAAAGGAAAGTCCAACACTTGTTAATCCCTTACCCCAATAAGGAACCATGTATTTTATAATTCTATTTAAACCTTTCATTGTTATTATATAATTTAATAAGATGACAAATGTAGAAAAAATTATACTAGAATATTTGGATTTAGATTAGTATTAAAATTAAAAAATGTTAAAATTGAAAATAAATAAATGGCTGGATCTCTGCCGATTTTGCTTGAAACAAAATGAAAATTATTATTACAACAATCAATATTTTCAACGTGATATGTGATTTTATAAACCAACCTCGATAGTTTTCCTTAAAATTTGACGGTAACCAATGTATTATAAACCCGACAGCAATAATTATAAATGTTTTATAATAAGAAGAGATCATTATAGGAATTAGCTCTAATTGAAAATTACTAAATATTTGTTTTATAACTCCCAGAGCATCATTCATAGTTCCTGCTCGAAAAAATATCCAGGCAAAGGTAACCAAGTGGAAAGTTGTAAAGACCGATATGAAACGGTATAAGAAGTTTCTGCTTGAGCGTGTGGTGTAATATTTACTTAATGATAAATTCAGTTTTGCCCAAAGTTTATGAATTATAAGTCCTATTCCATGGATTCCTCCCCAAATAACAAATCGAAGACTTGCACCATGCCATAAACCACCAAGAAGCATTGTAATCATTATATTAATATATGTTCTTGTTTTGCCTTTTTTATTTCCACCAAGCGGGATGTATAAATAATCTCGCAACCAGGATGATAATGAAACATGCCATCGTCGCCAGAAATCAGTTATGTTCATAGCTTTATATGGCGAATTAAAATTTACAGGCAATCGAAACCCTAGCAATAAGGCTATGCCGATAGCAATATCAGTATATCCTGAAAAGTCACAATATATTTGAATGGAATAACCATATACAGCCATTAAGTTTTCAAACCCAGTAAAAGATAGTGGAGAATCGAATACCCGATCGACAAAATTTATAGAGATGTAATCGGAGATTAACATCTTTTTTACCAAGCCATTTAGGATTAAAAATATTGCGTGTCCAAACTCTTGTTTCGTAAGCTTAAACTTCTGATACAACTGCGGAATAAATTCAGCAGCACGTACAATAGGTCCGGCAACTAATTGCGGGAAAAACGAAACGTAGAATCCAAAGTCAATGATGTTTTTTACGGGTTTTAATTTCCCACGATAAACATCTACCGTATAGCTTATAGTTTGGAAGGTATAAAATGAAATCCCTACAGGTAATATAATTCTTGAAATATCAAATGTAGATCCAGTAATATTGTTAGTTATGTTTGCTAAATGATTTATTACTATAAAATCCGTGTGGAATGTTGTATTTAAAATATCAGTAAAAAAGTAGGTGTATTTAAAATAACCTAATAAACTAAGATTTATAATGATGCTTGTTGCAACAAATAATTTCTTTTTTAAATCGGTTTTTGCAGTGTAAATTAATTGTCCTAAAGTAAAATCAACAATGGTTGAGAATATTAGTAACGAAAAGAAATATCCTCCTGATTTATAATAGAAGAATAAACTCATTACAAATAAGTAAGCATTTCGCAATGGATTCTTCTTATAAAGGATAGAATAAAATATTAATAAAAAGGCAAAAAATCCCCAAAAGAAAAGCCTTGTAAAAAGTAAAGGTTTTGCTTCTGAGTAGAGTAATATGTCTTTTAATAAATCCATTTATTCTGTTCTGCTATCTATTAAATTTATGAGGGCATTCGTGAAAAAATCTCCCTGAATCTCATATCCTAATCGTTTAAAATGTAATTTATCTTTACTAGTTAGTCCTTTTTTATACCATTCATTAATTGAATGTTTACCGCCCATTATGGAGTAAAAGTCCCAAAAAGCCAAGTTTAAATCTTGGCTTGATTTAATGATATTCTGATTTACAAAAATTACATTGTCATTTGAATATTGTCTGTTCTTTAAGTGATCATTTGCACTTATTACTATTATTGCTGATTTGGGAGAGACATCCCTTATCTGATAAATTAAATCTTTGAAAATATATTCATGTTCAATTCTTGAAAAATTATCGTCGTAGGCTTCATTTGTACCAAGTGATAAAATCACTAAATCAGGCTTTATTAGATTTAGATGATCAGAAAAATAGTCGCATTTTAAATAGGATTGTGCTGTAGCTCCATTTACACCTATAGTGTGATAGTTAATTTGTGTGTTTGTGTTCTCTAAAATAATTCCATATAAATCAAACTTGCTTTCTTGTTCTTGATTAATCTTGATGCAAATGGAATCAGTTAATTGAGGTAAGTCAACTATCGAATAACCTCCTTTATTTTCAGTAATTCTATTGTTTATATTAATGGTAAATTTATTCGAGGTATTATGTAATATCTTTATTCTATTAAAGTAATATTTTGTAGGAATTTTATATCTTTCATTTCGCATTTTTATGCAAATCGAAGCATTCAAATCCTTAGTTTGAATTGTTATTCCTGATAATCCCAGCTTGCATGTTTTTTCATGATCTATATTTTTACAATACAACCAATTCCCAGAATAATCGACTTTAAAAAAATATGGATTATTGGTTTCTGCGATGGTATAAGGAAATATAAACCCAGGAGCTGCAATAGTATCATTCGAAAATTGTTGAAATAATTTTTGCTTTATTTTCTCAGTTAAAAATCCAGCTTGTAAATGCGAATCTCCAATATGCACTATTTGGATAGATTCATCATTATTTGTTTTAAGAGATTGAAATTTTTGAATAAGTAAATTCAAATTAGAATCATCTTGAGGGATTAGGATTTTGTTCATTTCACAGTTAATAAATGGCATTGTGTCGCATAAGCTCTGTGCTTTAATTTGGGTATTAAAGATTACAATGCTAATTATTAATATGCTAATTCTAATTTGATTCATCCTTGGTTTTTGTTTCTTTTAAGTATTGATTGTAATCGTTCATTAAAGCTTCGAAAAACATTTTAGATATAACCGTTGAGCCTTTCCATGTAAAATGAGTAAAATCTGTTCTTGCCAATGCTGGATCTGCGTATACCCACGAAGGCATTGAGTTTTTTCCACCCATTGCTTCGTACATATCCCAAAAAGCACAATCAGCTTTAAAGGCTGCAGTTTTTTGTGCATCTCGAATGTTTTCAATGTTTGGATATGAAACATATTGTCCATTTTTATTCTGCGACATATCGGATACACCAATTACAATAATTGAAATATCAGGGCGTAAATTCTTTAAAGTCTTTAGCTGTTTGTAGAATCTTTTTTCGTAATAAGAATAGTCGTTTGTAATGTAGGGTACTAGATTAACACCAAATTGTAAAATAATAAGCTTGGCATTTAATTGTTGATACATTGATCGAAGAAAGGCAAGATCGGTTTTAGTAAAATCTGTTCCACTACTTCCACGCAAAGGAATGTTATCTACAGCAACACCAGAATGATCATCTAAAGCTATTCCATATACATCAGGACTGTCTTCACCTTTAAAACTTATCGTAATTTCGTCTAAAGCACCATCTATATCCCAGGTTAAAGTGTTTAATTGTCTCGAAACTGGAATTAATTCGGCATCTAAGGTCTTATCTTTGTATTTTAATTCAGCAATGAATGGGCCATCGTTATATCCATAGAATACTCTACATTGTTTAAATTCTCTGGTTCGACGATAAGTTATATTAGATTTCTTCAAATTAATATCACCATAATACATTATGCTTTCATCGGAATTTTCTGGAGCAAATCTCCCGAAACTCATTAATGCACCAAGTCGTTTATGAAAAATAGTTCCTTTTTTAATACTTTGAATAGTATACCGATCCCAGCTTCCTGTAAGTTTATGTTTCATGGAAATGTTAGTTCCTTTTATAAGTACAGGTGCAAACAAACCAATCCCTGAACCTCCAAATTGTTTCTGTAACTCATTTCGTATATATGAACTTATACGATCACCTTCGATTTGAGAATCACCATAATGTAATATACGGATCAGATTTTTAGATTCTTTTAATCCGTTTAGATTATCAAAAAAGGAATATAAAACAGTTTTGTTTCCATCAGGATATTCTAAATGCTGCCTAATTGCTCCTGGCTTATTCTTATTTAAAACAGGCTTTATAGAATCTTTAACTAAAAGGCTATCTGACTTAGTTCCCACATAAGTTGAATCTTGATTTACAATTAGACTATCATTTATCTCAACTAAGGTGTCAGTAATTAAGTGATCAATATTTTCGACTATATCCGATTGATGATATTCTAATATCTCAGTAATATCAGCATATTTTTTTTCTTCGGATGTAAATAAGCTGTTTATATCAGGAAATCGAAGAAGTAAATTATTTCCAATTTGAATTCCATTCGAAGGATATATATATGATAAAAAAGAAAGTACGATAAAAATGCTAATTAAGAATAGTAGTATTTTAAAGGGTTTCATTCAGTTTGTACTTTCAAATTGGAATCCTAAATATATCAATATTTATTTTAATTAAAAGTTTTATGGGAATGATTTTAATAGAAAACTCCCCAACGAAAAGTAATTCGAAGGGGAGATAAAAAATAAAATTGGTTATTATTCGTATCGTAATTCTTTAACAGGATTTGTTTTAGATGCTTTTAATATATGATAACCAACCGTTAAAAACATAATAAGAAATGTAATTAAACCTGTAGAAATAAAAACAAAAATTGAAATATTTATTCTGTATTCAGAAAATTGCAGAAATGTTTTCATCATAAAATATGCTAAAGGCCACGATATTAAATTTGCAATAACAACCAACTTTACATGAGATTTAAGGAGTAAGCCAAAAATAGATATTGAACTTGCTCCCATTGTTTTACGAATACCTATCTCTTTTGAACGAGCAATTGTTGAATACGAGACCATCCCAAATAATCCAATAATAGAAAGGCATATTGCAATAATCGAAAAAATCCCAAATGTGGCACTAAGTCCCTTAATAAAACCATGTGGAACAAGATCTTCAAGCCAGGTGTATTCAATTTGATCGTCGGGGAAATGTTCTTTAGTTTTATTTTCTATCCAGGGTTTCATTTCACCGTATTGTTGTTCAGGAATACGAATTAGTAAAACATTATGTTTATATGCTACAGTATCCTTGCGAGGAACTAGTAATACAGGCCTGATTGGCCAATTCATATCGCCGTAATGATAGTCTTGTACAACGGCTATAATTTCAAGATTGCCAGGCTGAAGATATTTTCCTACTGGGTTTTCAAGTTCAAGCCTTGCTTTGGCTGTTTCGTTAATGATGCATACAGGCCTGTTGTAATCACTAATTGAAAATTTTCTTCCCTCTTTTATTTTAAAGTTTAATGTCTCAATATAACTTGCATCAATATGATTAACGTTAAAAGAAACCTTTTCATTTTCTCTAGATTCGTTTTTAAAAACATCTTGACTATCATAGTAGTATTTAATAAAAGGAGCAGCAGCAGAAAGACTAATATGTTTCAAGTTAGGATTTTCTTTTAATTGGTCTGCAAAGTTTATTATTTTATTTATTTGATTTCGATTTGAGGTTGATGCTAAAAATGAATGTACAAGAACTCCTTTCTCATCAAATCCTTTGTCTTTATTCATATGATATTTTAATTGCATTTTCATTATAATCATTGCTGAAATAAAGATTACAGTAAGTGAGATCTGAAAAATCAACAAGAATTTACGTGCTCCTAGTTTTGATTTTGGTGTTTTAAATTGATTTTGCAAACTATTTGAAAGATTTAAAGCGGATATTTTTAAGGCAGGAATAGTTCCCGAAATAATACCAATAAGTAAATTGATGAAAAGAACTGTGAGTATTAAATTTAAGTTGTCAATACTAATAAATCTAAGTTGAGCATTTGCAAGATTATTAAAGGCCGGAAGTAAAAGTTCTGTTAATAGCATTGCCATGTCAAAAGCTATAAAAGTGATTAGAGCCGACTCGCCAATCCATTGCAATATTATTTTGAATCGCTTGGCTCCTAATACTTTTTGCAAAGACGTTTCTTTTATTCGTGTTATAGCATTAGCATAACGTAAATTAACAAAGTTTATAAAAGAGATAGTTAAAATGAGTATTGTTAAAATAACTGTCATTATTACAATCATTTTCTTCTTTGTATCTGTCGGGTTATTAAGAAAGTTGTCTTTTAGTGGTAATAAAAATAAGGAATGGTTTTCGTAAGTATCATTAATGGTCTCGAGAAATGGAGATATTTTTTCATTTAATATCTTATAGTTAGCGCCCTCTTTTAACATTATTATATTACTAGAACCTGTCTCCCAATTGCCATGAATTGAATTGTTTTTTGTTGACATGGATATTATAAAATTATGCCTAAAGAGTGAGCTGTTTTGCTTGTCCTCAATAATAGCAATAGTTTTACATACTACACTTTCTGAAATGACAATCATTTTCCCTAAACAGTCGTTGTTTGGGATGTCACCGAAAAGTTTCAATTTTAATGATTCGTATAAAATAATGCTATTGGGTTCCTTTAAAGCCGATTTTGGATTGCCGGCTAAAAACTCTAGAGTTAATAGAGAGCTAAAGCTAGAATCTGCATAAATTCCATTCTCAACAATAATTTTATTTTCACCTTCTATTTGCAGTTGCTCCTGACGATATATAAATCTGGCATAACTTTCAATTTCAGGAAATTGAGCACTTAAAGTTTCAGATAAGGGAAATGGTACCTGCGAACTATAAGATATTCCATTCGTGGGACTGTCAATTTTTTGCTCTAAAATAAATAATCGTTCATGATTTACATTAAACTTATCAAAACTATACATGTGCTGTAAAAACAGTGCCATAAAAATAAAAGCACATATCCCGATTGATAAGCCAACAATATTAACAATGCTGTGTAAAAGATTGTTTTTAATATTACGCCATGCGAGTAAAAAGAAAATTTTTGTCATAATTGTTTAATTTTTCTGTAGTTGGACAAGTGGCGTGCCGTATTTTCAATTAACACGTAATCATGTGTTTAAAGCTTAAGTAATTTTTAATTGTCAAAAAAACATACAAAATGATTGTCTAAAAAATTGACAATGCTTAATTTTATAAAAATAATAAGTTTAAAGATAATTTATATATCCGAATTCAAATAGTAGTTCATGTTAAAAGGGAATTTACTGGTTGTCGATGATGATGTTAAGGTTTTAGAATCGCTGGAGCTTTTTCTAGATCTGGAATTTAAGGAAGTACATTTTATTTCAAATCCGAATTTGATCCCTGATTTTTTAGGAAAAAATAAAGTTCAGGTAGTTTTACTAGATATGAATTTTAACGCTGGCAGGAATACCGGTAATGAGGGTTTATATTGGCTAAAACAAATTAAATCAATAAATAAAAATATTGAAATAGTTCTATTTACTGCTTTTGGAGATGTTGAATTAGCAGTTAATTGTATTAAAGAAGGTGCTTTTGATTTTATTTTAAAACCTTGGGATAATAAGAAATTACTTTCGACTTTAAATGCTGCATTAAAGATGAATGAAACGAATGCAAAAGTTTTAAAGTTAGAGAATCTCGAAAAACAATTATCTGATGATTTGTCAAGACCTTTCACAAATATTATTGGAAGCTCTCAAAAAATGAAACATGTATTTAGTTTAATAGAAAAGGTTTCTAAAACTGATGCAAGTGTTCTAATTCTTGGTGAAAATGGAACAGGAAAGGAATTGGTTGCACGCGATATTCATGTACATTCAGAAAGGAAAGACAAACCTTTTATTCGCGTCGATTTAGGATCGTTAAGCGAAAATGTATTTGAGAGTGAATTGTTCGGACATGTAAAAGGTGCGTTTACAGATGCTAAGGAAGATCGGGCGGGTAGATTTGAAACCGCTTCTGGAGGGACTTTATTCCTAGACGAAATAGGGAATATCCCTTTAAGCTTGCAACAGAAATTATTAACTGCAATTGAAGCTAAAGTGATTACTCCTGTTGGATCAAATATACCAATCTCTGTTGATATCCATTTAATTTGTGCAACTAATGTTGATTTAAATGAAAAAGTTCGTTTAAAAGAGTTTCGAGAAGATTTGCTTTATAGAATTAATACAATTCAGATAAAAATTCCTGAATTACGCGATCGAGGTTCTGATATTCTGGAAATGGCAAATTTTTTTCTTAAAAAGAACAGTAAAAAGTACAATAAAACAGAGATCTCATTTAGAGAAGATGCATTAATTGCTCTTCGAAAACATAGCTGGCCTGGGAATGTTCGTGAGCTTGAACATACAATTGAAAGAGCAGTTATTTTATGTCAGAGTAGTGTATTAACGTCAATTGATTTAGGGCTTTCAAATATTAATAATTCAAAAGTCGAAACACTAAGAAAATCACTTGAAGAAATCGAAAAAGGGGCTATTCAAGATGCTTTGAATCATAATCAAGGAAACGTAAGCGAAGCAGCAAAAGAATTACGCATCACTCGACAAACTATATATAATAAAATCAGTAAATATCGGATCGAATTGTAAATCATATGCTAAAAATGCTTCATAATAATTTTGTACAAATACTTGTTCGTGTTTTACTGATTCTGGCTAATTGCTTTTTAGTAGCATTTTTATTTTATAATAGTCAAAGCTATGTAATAATTGCACATTTATTTTTATTGGTATTTTTTCAATCTTGGTTTTTAAGTCGGTATTTGAATAAAACAAATAAAGATATATTTAAGCTTTTGGAAGCATATAAAAATAACGACTCAGTAAATCTTCATTCAAAGAATAAAGTTCAAAATAAAATTTACAATCAACTTGAAACATTAAATAAAAAGTTGCGCTTAGCAGAGGAAGAATTAACAAAACAATTAGTGTATATTAATGCTGTAGCTCAGAATGTTCCAGGTGGATTAATTACAATCTTCGAAAATGAAAAGATTGATTTATATAGTCATTCAATACTTGAAATACTTAATAAAAAATCTATTCAATCATTAGATGATTTTAAAGAATTTCCCGATTTATACAAATCTATTCAAGCAATTAAGGCGGGTGAAAAAATTGTTGAAAGAATAAATTCAGATTCTGGAGTTAAGGTTTGGTCACTTTCTTGTTCGGTAATAAAAAGTGAAAGTCAAAAGATTAAAATTATAAGCTTCGACAATATAAAATCTGAACTGGACGAGCAGGAGATACAGTCATGGCAAAAGTTAATACGTGTACTAACACACGAAATGATGAATTCTTTTTCTCCATTGATTTCGGCTAATGAAACTTTAAAAATGCTTTTTTCGAGTATGGAATTTAAAGTGAATAAAGTTATTAATGCCAAAGAAATAGTAAAAATCGAAAAAATAAAAAAAGGAATTGATTTAATTAATAACAGAAGCAATGGCATTACAGGATTTATAGAAAAATATAGAAAAATATCAAAACTTCCGAAACCTAACTTTCAAAAATATTATATAAGTAAACTTTTTGAAGAATTAGCTCAGTTGTATGAGACTATTCTAAATCAGAATAAAATAAAATTTATTTCAGAAATATATCCTGATAATTTACAAATTTTTGCTGATAAGGAACAAGTTATGCAGGTTCTAATTAATTTGATAAAGAACTCTGTTGAAGCTTTAGAAAACACAGCAGATAAACAAATAATACTTACAGCAAAATTGAACACGAACAATAAAGTTGTTATAAGTATTTCAGATAATGGTTATGGGATCAACAATGAAGATTTACCTGAAATTTTTATACCTTTTTTTACAACCAAGAAAAATGGTTCCGGAATAGGTTTAAGTCTTTCGAAGCAAATTATGAATCTGCATAAAGGAGAAATTCAGTTTGTTCAGAAAGAAAAACAAACTGAATTTACACTTACCTTTTAAGTAAATTTATAATGTAGTTCATTAAATAATATCCAATTACTATTTACTGGTAACTATAATTCTCTCACTTTGAGTTATTTTTGGACTTATAAATTGTAAAATATAAACACCACTATTTAAGCTGTTTATAGGTATGTTAATTACATTATTTGAAAATTGGTTAGTTAATTCTTTACTATATAAAATCTCTCCTGCAATGCTTATGATGTTTATCGTGAAATTAGATTGCTTGTAAACATTTTCAATATAAATATTTTTGCTGGCAGGATTAGGAAACACCCTAAAAAGTTCCGTGTTAACATTTGATTTCTCTATTGATGTTGTTGGATTAAAAAGATTGTCAATTACTTGTTTTGCTTCACTTACAACAGTACTTGTAGCATTTGCTGTAGATTTATATCTTATTATTCCACCTTGATCTATTACAATAATGCGGTCGTAGGTTGTACTATATAAAGATTGTACAGCAGAACCATCTAATGCAACAGGATATGTAATTCCTGTTTGACTGATAAAGTTTAATACTCCAGATAAATTTCCATTCCAAGTATCTATTCCCAAAGCGACAAAATCAGTATTATTTTTATAAATATTGTAGATTCCGGTTTCAGTATTGTTTCCATTAGCTAAACAATGAGGGCAAGCATATCCAAATAAAAAAAGAAATACTACTTTACCGGAATTTTCTGATAAATTAAACTCAGAATTATCCGTTGTGGTTAACGTAAAATCCGGAGCTGGTTCTCCAACTCCCTGACCAAACACATGAATTTTCAGTATTAAAAAACAAATTAAGGTAAATGATAAAAACATAATTTTTTTAGTATCCATAATATTGTGTTTTAAAAGTTTGACATAATTCTAATCTCTAAACCTTGGAAATCGAGCACATCATAACAAACTCCCGAATTACAAGCTGGCCCACCTCTTCTTTTTCCATAAAAGAGAATAATATTGTTTTTATTATTTGGTTTATAGGATAGGGCGGCTCCAGGATAAAAAATATACTTTTCGTTATTATTTAGTAAAAATGGATCATTACTCATTTCAAGCAATAATGTTGAGCTAAGTTTATTTCCAGTATTTAAACTGTAGGAAAAATACATATTGTTAAATGTGCTGGTTTCTATTACTTCTCGTTCAATAAATTGTAATTGAGTTTCAAATACCGAATTCATTTTATTGTGATCCATGTCAAAAATGAAACCACCAGAATATCTGTTTGTTTCATTTATAAATGGATCGCTGGAATAATCAATGAATACTTGGTTTGTAATTTTATTTCCTATGTTAAATTTATATTCAATAAATATTTCTTTAAAAACTGGAGAATCAGAGCTTGTTAATTTATTTTGAGCAAGCGAATTATTAATTGTTATTAAACCATTTTTTGGTAATTGATAATATAATTCGATTTGATATCCACGCTCAAATGTTAATATTGGGACATGAGTACTTCTGTTGAGTAGTTTGTAAGAATGTTCCTTAACTAAGGTTGGAGGATCACTTATGCCCGTACCTATAGAAAAGTTATTATATTCTTTTAATTCTAAGCTAACACCTATTTTATTTTTTATATAATTAAAACTTAGATAAATGGAGTAAGCACTGTCGTTTTCAAATGTTAAATTAGCATCAGAACCTGCTTTTATTGCAAACTCACCATAAAAAGAAAAACTTTTTGAAAAAGAATTTTTAAAATATGCTGAAGTATAGTTATCGCTAATTGTAGCATTTTTATGATTCATAAATATTGCACCCAGTAAAAGTTTTTTATTTTGATAACTAAGTTCTGCTCCTTGAATTAAGTCTGATCGTCTATTATCGTTATCCAGTGTAGGAGGTAATGCAACATCTAAAATTCTACCATAAACTCCTTTTAGTTTAAATTTACCCAGCTTGTAATTAATTTCAGCTCCTTCTAAGTCTTTATAAAATCCGTATCTAACACGATATCCTCGATCTTCCCATATAGATCCTGGAATTTCGTATGTGCGCATTAATAATCCCGTTCCAAACATTGAGTATAAATTCCCAATTGTAATTGAGAGTTCTTTGCTTTTGTAATTGGCTCTATACTGACTAATTTTTATATAATTTATATCATCACCAAAAGAAGGATAATATTGCTCAATTCTGGTTTGAAATGTAAATGATTTGTATTTATACGATAAATTAAGCTGATCGTATAAAGATGATTGGTATTCTGGTTTTAAAGATGGAATATTTCCAAGCTGATATTCAAGCAAATTAGATCCTCTAAAATATCCTTGACCAAATAAAGGACTTGAAAATAGAAGAAATAAGCCTAAATAAATCCAAACTAGTCTATTTTTTTTCATGAAGTAGCTTGTTTATAACTTCTTCTAAAAGAACTTTATCCCCAGAACTATAACCAATATGAGTATAAACTACTTCACCTTTTTTATTGATTATTATTAGAGTTGGAAGTGAGTTTACTAATAATTCATTCATTAATTCCTGATCACTATCAAGAAGAACAGGATAAGTAATTCCTAATGAATGAGCAAAGGGTTTAACCTTAGAGCTATTTCTTGGGCTATCTTCATTTATACCAATAAATATTACTCCAGAGTCTTTGAATTTTTCTGATAGTTCAATTAGTTTTGGAATGGATTTGATGCAAGGTTTACACCAACTTGCCCAGAAATCAAGAATAGTAAGATCTTCACCTTTTATATCTGAAATCTCAATATTTTCTCCTTCAAGATTAGTCAGATTATAACTGAATATATCTTGAGCACTTAAAGTGTTATTAAAAAACACACAAAGTATAAATACTAACAAATAGGTTAAGCTATGTTTTTTCATGATTAAACAATTAGTTTTATATTTTGTCGTAGATTTTTCTAAAACCTTACAAAACATATCTTTCTAATAAATTAAGATTAGAAAAGGTCTTTCTAAAAATTAATCAAGAACATAAGGAAAAAGGCTGGATGCAATATTTATAAGTAAACTAAATTTTGTAAAATGATTTAGTAAATAATGATAAAACAGAGATGATTTCAAGTCTTCCTAAAATCATATTAAATGAGAGGTAAACTTTTCCAAATACACTTATATCAGCAAAGTTGTTTACTGGACCCACTATCCCTAATCCCGGACCAATACCACCCAGTGTTGTTATTACACTGCTTGATGCAGATTTAACATCTAATCCAGTTATCATCATAAAAATAGAACCGAATATAAATGTTAAGAAATAGATTATAACAAACGATGAAATACTGTTTAAGCCTTTTTCACTAATAATTTTTTTATTATATCTAATAGGTGTAATTGCATTAGGGTGTGTAATTTTTTGGAATTGTATTTTCAAACTTTTAATTAGGATGATATGCCGGGCAATTTTAATTCCACCTCCGGTTGAACCAACACAGGCACCAATAAACATTATTAGGAAAGTAATTAGAATAGAAAATTGCGGCCATAATTCATAATTTTCAGTAATAAAACCGGTAGCTGTAATTATTGAAACAACTTGAAAAATAGATTTTCGAAACGAATTTTCAAAATTATTGTAAAACTCCAAATTCTTAAAGGTTAACAAAGCGGTAACTCCAATTACAATAAAAGCATACATTCTCCATTCTTCATTTTTAAATATGTTCTTAATTTTGCCATTTAATATTGAAATATGAAGTACGAAATTCATTCCGGATAAGAACATAAAAAGAGTAATGATGTATTGAATAGTTGCAGAATAATCAGCAATACTCGCATTCTTAGTTGAGAAACCACCTGTAGCAATAGTTGCAAATGAGTGACAGATAGCATCGAACCAATCCATTTTTGCAAGCATAAGTGCAATTGTTTCCATTAGAGTTAATAGGATATATGTTTTCCAAAGTCTCTTCGCAACATTGATTAATCGTGGATGTGTTTTTTCATTACTAAAGAAAGAACCTTCTGCTGAAAATAGGTGATGTCCTGAAACCTTAAGCGATGGAAGAATTACAACTACGAGTGCAATAATTCCCAGGCCACCAATCCAATGAGTTTCTGCTCTCCAGAATAGAATTCCTTTTGGCAAAGCTTCAATATTATTAACAACTGATGAGCCAGTTGTTGTAAACCCGGAAACAGTTTCAAAAAAAGCATCAATAAAATTGGGAATAGAAGAAGATAGTAAATAAGGTAATGTGCCAAACAAAGAAATAAATAACCATGAAAATGTAACGATTAAAAAACTTTCTTTAATACTAGGCTTTTTTATCAGTCTTGATTTTGTAATATAAAAAATTACTAATCCAAAAATTAAAGTAATACATGCAGATTCCATCAATGGAATAAGTGTTCCGTCATGATATATTATTGAAATAGGTATGTCAATGGCAATAAATAGACCTTCAATTATAAGACAAATACCAATAATATTTAATACTAAAGGAATATGAATACTTTTCATATTAAAAAGAATAATAAGATTAAAAATTGAAATACTAATAAGAAAACTTAAGCAATTGCAGGAGGAGGTAAATCAATGTATTTATCTAATAATCTTTGTGAAGTTTTGACTAATTCAAAATATTGTGTTCTTATTGAAATGTTAAATCTATTTGTAGATTTCTTTTTATGATTAATTAGAGTAAAGTGTTTTGTTGAATCATCATCAATTCCGTCTAAATATTCTCCAGATTCTAAAGTAAATGAACATGTGTCGATTGATAAGATTTGTAAATCTATAGTTTTGGTAACATGCTCATAGTTATATTCATTAGCAAATGAAAGCTGACTAATAAAAAATAGGAATATGAGTGCCAAGTAAGATTTCATAATAAAATAAGACTCTTGTTTTGAAAGTGCAATATTAATAAATATTCATTATTATTAATACAAAACGATTATTATTTGTTTAAATATTAGATTATCCAAATTTGTTATTTTAATAGATTGGATTACTTTCGTAATATAATAATTACAAGAAACTTAATTCCTTAAAATTGAAAAGAATGAAAAAAGTATTTTATTTAATTGCTATTGTATTATTCTGTGCTTGCGAAGAAATATCTCCAGTACCAGAAACATTTACTTTTAATATCAATGGAACCGAAATGGATTTTTCTGAAAATATTGTAGTTTCAAAAAAATGGCTTTCCGGAGAAATAGCAATAACAGGTAAAAAAACAGGTGTTGGTAAAATTACCATGACTTTAAGCGAACCCTTAACAGGAGTGTATAACGAGAATAATTATGTTTTTAATGATGATGACTTTACATATAAATATAGATTGAGTTACACTGACAATAATGACAACCTATACACATATTATACTTCAAGTATTAATGAGTGGTTTATAATAAATATAAAAAAATTTGAAAACCGAATTGATGGAGAAGTGTCCGGTGAATTTTCAGGCTTTTTGGTAGGTTCTATTCTTAATGAATCAAGTGCTATGGATTCAGTTGTTATTGAAAATGGAAAATTCTCTACTCAGATATCCGATAAGATAGAGTAATGTTAAAGTATAAATAGTTTATTGGAGAGCACAAGTTCAAGTACTTGTGCTTTTATTATTTCCTTAGGTCTTTTAAAAAGATTGTTATTAAAGGAATATGAGTTTTTAAGATATTATTTATTTATTTTTTAATTTCGTTTGGCTATAGTTAACTTGTAAGAATTAAAAAAATGAAAAGTGAAAATTCTGATTATTGAAGATGAAAAGGCATTGTCCGATTCTATTGTAGAATATCTTACAACTGAAGGTCATTTGTGCGAAGCAGTATATGACTTCCATGAAGCTAGTGAAAAAATAGAGCTTTATGAATATGACTGTACTATTGTAGACATTAATTTACCTGATGGAAGTGGCCTGGATATTATTAAAAAAATAAAGGAAAAACTAATTACATTGGGTATAATAATAATTTCTGGACGAGGATCACTTGAAAATAGGATTGAGGGATTGGAAATTGGTGCAGATCATTATTTAACAAAACCATTTCACCTTGCAGAACTTAATGCTCATTTAAAATCAATAAATAGAAGGATTAACTTCAGCGGGCATAATGATATAATATTAAATGAGATAAAAGTTCTTCCTGATGAACGTAGGGCATTTGTTCATGATAACGAGTTAAAGCTCACAAAAAAAGAATATGATTTGTTATTGTTTTTTATCTCTAACAAAAATCGGGTAATAACCAAAATTGGTTTAGCTGAATATCTTTGGGGTGATTTTATGGATACAGCAGATTCGTTTGATTTTATTTATACACACATTAAAAACCTAAGAAAGAAATTATTGAAATTGGGTTGCGAAGATTATATTCAAACTGTTTATGGAGTAGGTTACAAATTTGATTTATCAATAACATGAAACTTTTAACTAAAACAACACTCAATTTTCTTTCTATAACCCTTTTTATATTTTTATTTGGGATTGTTGCTTTTTACTTTTTATTGCGCGGACAAGTAGATAAAAATGTGAATTTAGAACTGGAAAAACGAAAAGCGAGTATTATAACTCAGTTGCATTCTGATGATCCTTCAAATAGTATTCCCCCAAATCCCAATGAAAGAATTATTATTGATGTATTAGCGAATAATGATTCAATTCCAGATTATGTTTATACCGACACATTAATTTTTGATGATTTACAAAATCGATACATTCCATTTCGAAAGCTTGGATTTGTAGCAAGCTTTAATAATCAACGAATTTATATACAGATATTTAAATCACTCGAAGAATCCGATTTTTTAATTGTGCAAATATTTTTAATACTCACAATATTAGTCATTGTTCTTATAGTTTCATTGTTAATAATGAATCGAATTACTTTACAGCAATCCTGGAAAATATTTAATCAAACAATTAAAAAAATAAGTAATTACGATGTAAATGCTCATGAACAATTTGAATTGCAAAAATCAGATATTACCGAGTTCGAAGATTTAAATCGTGTTATTCAAACCATGACCGATAGAATAAATTCAGATTATTTAAACTTGAAAGAATATACAGAAAATGCATCTCACGAGATTCAAAATCCATTAGCAATTATTAATTCAAAAATGGAATTGTTATTACAATCGGGTGATTTAGAAGAGAAACACTATAAAGCTGTTGTTGATGCATACGAAGCTTCAAATCGACTATCCAGATTGAATAAAACATTAATTCTATTAGCAAGGATTGAAAACAGGCAATTTCCAGAATCAAAAGATGTGGTATTAAAGAATATTATTAATGATCAATTAGAATTACTAGAAGATCTAATAAATTCAAAGAATATTACTATTGAAAATAATATTAAGAATAATTTTTCAGTTCATATGAATCCTTTTTTGGCTGAGATATTATTTATAAACCTGATAAAGAATGCATTAAGACACAACATTGATAAGGGTGAAATAATAATTCATCAAAGTTCAAATATCATTAGCATTTCAAATACAGGACCGAAACACGAAATGACTTCTGACGATTTATTCAAACGTTTTCATAAGTCATCAAATTCGCCTGAATCATTAGGATTAGGCCTTTCAATTGTTAAAAAGATCTGCGAAGTGTACAATTTTAATATTGAGTATAAGTATGATGAAATGCACTGTTTTTTGATAAATTTTAGTTCTTAATAGCATTTGATTTTTCAACTTCAGATTTTCTTCAGATTTAGGTTATAAGTTTGTATTAGAAAGTTATTATTGAATTTTCTATAGCTAATTAAGATTAAATGATAGAATCAAAGTTGTTAGACGGCAAACTAACAACTTTTTTCTTTTATGTATTATAGCAAAATGCAATTAATAAATTGATTACTCCAGAAAAAATCATTTAATTTGAAGCGATAATAAACATAAATATTATGGATCTTCAGAATGGTTTTCAGCTTATTAAATTCTTACATTATATTGTTAGTGGAACATTTTTAATTATTGCGCTGGTTATAATTTACAGATCTATAATTGGTATAGTTAAAAAGAAAGATTATTTATTTTTCGATAAAATATTATCGTCAGTTTTTATTATTAATCTTTACTTACAATTAATATTTGGATTAATTCTATTTTCTAATTTAGGATCGTCGATCGGTTATGATTATGTAAGTGCTGATGGAACTATAAAAATGGTTTCGAAAAGATTCTGGCCCATTGAACATATTGTTTTAATGATATTTGCTTTGTTAATTGCAAATCTTGGTTTTATCTTTTCTAATAAATCCAATGAAAATATTGCTAAATTCAAAAAAGTATTGATTTACTATAGTTTGTCAATATTACTTATAGCATACTCTTTAGGTGCTATATATTTATTCTAGTAACTACCTTAAATTTTATTCTATGAAAGATCGCATAATTATTTTTGCTATTTTTTTTGTATCTATTTATTCTATTCAAGCTCAAAATCAGAAAAATTACATTGACTATGTAAATCCATTAGTAGGGACTAAAAATATGGGACATACTTATCCTGGAGCCACAGTTCCATTTGGGATGGTGCAGTTAAGTCCAGAAACAGATACTGTTCAGTTTGAGATAAATGGACAATATAACAAAGATGTATATAAATATTGCTCCGGTTATCAATACGATGATAATACTATTGTAGGATTTAGTCATACCCATTTTAGTGGCACAGGACATTCTGATTTAGGCGATTTTTTAATTATGCCAACAGTTGGAGATCTTAAATTAAATCCAGGGACATCAAAAAAGCCAGATAGTGGTTATAGATCAAGATTTTCACACGATAGTGAAGTGGCAGAGCCTGCTTATTATAAAGTATTACTTAATGATTATAATATTTTAGCCGAGCATACTGCAACTAATCGAGTAGGATTTCATAAGTATACATTTCCTGAATCAGACGATTCTCATATTATTCTTGATTTGATTTCAGGAATCTATAATTATAAAGAAAAAAATGTATGGACTTTTGTTCGCGTTGAGAATGACACTTTAATTACAGGTTATCGACAAACAAATGGATGGGCACGAACAAAAACGGTTTATTTTGCAATGGTATTCTCAAAACCATTTAGTCAATATGGGCATAAAAAATACGACATTAGTATTTATAAAGGATTCTGGCGAAAATTTAATGAAACAAAGAATTTTCCAGAAATGGCTGGGAAAAATATAAGGGCTTATTTCGATTTTAAAACAAAGAAAGACGAAGAAATTAAGATCAAGTTTGCATTATCTTCAGTTAGTACAGAGGGTGCCTTAAAAAATTTAAAATTCGAAATTCCAAATTGGGATTTTGAAAAAGTAAAAACTGAAAGTCAAAATGAATGGAACAAAGAGCTTTCTAAGATAGAAGTTGAAATGATGCAAGAAAAGGATATGGAGACTTTTTATACTGCGATGTATCATTCATTCTTGGGACCGATAACTTATATGGATATTGATGGTGCTTATCGAGGATTAGATCAGAACATCCATTACGCTAAAGATTTTACCAACTATACAGTATTTTCACTTTGGGATACATATCGTGCACTTCATCCATTATTTAATATTATTCAACCGAAACGAAATTCTGATATGGTCGAATCAATGTTAGAGCATTACAATCAAAGTGTTCATAAGATGTTACCAGTTTGGTCACATTATGCAAACGAAAACTGGTGTATGATTGGATATCATAGTGTTCCGGTAATTGCAGATGCTATGGTAAAAGGAAATCTAAAAGATTTCGATCATAATAAATTATTAGAAGCATGTGTAACAACAGCTAAAAATAAATATTACGACGGATTAGATTATTATATGCAAATGGGATTTGTTCCAGATGATAAAAATTCCTCTTCGGTATCTAAAACTCTTGAGTATGCATATGATGATTGGTGTATTGCTCAGGTAGCAAAAATTGTTAATGATAAGAAGGTTTATAAAGAATTTAATTCCAGATCTCAAAATTTCACTAATGTATATGATGAGAAAATTGGTTTTATGCGTCCTAAACTTTCTGATCAAAATTGGAAACAAGACTTTAATACATTGAGCACTCACGGGCAAGGATTTATTGAAGGTAATGCTTGGAATTATAGTTTGTATGTTCCACATCAACCAACGCAAATGATTGAAATGATGGGTGGAGAGAATCAATTTGTTCAACATTTAGATTCTTTATTCACAATGCATATCGATGATGAACATTTTGAGGGAACCGAAGATATAACAAGAGATGGAATAATTGGTAATTATGTTCATGGAAACGAACCTGGTCATCATATTCCTTATTTATATAATTGGACTAACAAGCCATGGAAAACTCAAGAACGTGTTCGAATGATAATGGAAACTATGTACTCAAATACAGTAGATGGTCTATGTGGGAATGATGATGCAGGACAAATGTCTGCTTGGTACGTATTTAGTGCATTAGGTTTCTATCCTGTTTGTCCAGGAAGTGATCAATATGCTATTGGAAGTCCAATTGTAAAAAATGCCAAATTGAATTTAGAAAATGGGAATAAATTAATAATTGAGGTTAAGAATCAGAAGCCAGAAAATGTATATGTAGAAAAAGTAGTTATAAATGACAAAGAATTAAAACGCAATTACCTCATTCATTCTGATATTGTAGGCAATAATAGGATAATATTTTATATGTCGCGAAGTGCAAATAAATAAATGACTTTATGAGTATTTTTGATGCTGATTCTAAAAAAATAAGAAATGAAAAAATATCTATTCATATTATTATGCTTATTTCCAGCATTATTAATAGCACAAACAAGTATTTATGATATTCAATACACAACAAACTCTGACGATGGGACTTATCCTTCTCCTTATGTTGGACAAACTGTTACTGTAGGAGGAATTGTTACTGCAACTGATTTTTTAGGAGGCAGATATTTTATTTCTTCTTCTAATGGAGGAGCATGGAATGGAATTTTTATTTATGATAATAACTATTCACCAACAATTGGCGACAGTATTCTTATTACCGGTAATGTTGTTGAGTATAGTGGTTATACTGAAGTAAAGGATCTCACTGCATATAGTAAAATTAGTTCAGGGAACACTATACCTACAGCTGCTAAAATTGCAACAAAAGAAGTTACTAACGAAGCATATGAAGGGGTTTTTGTTGAGGTTAATGATTGTAATGTAAGTACGGTTTTTGATAGCTATGGTAATTGGGGTGTGAACGATGGGAGTGGAGAAGGTGAGATTCGCTCTGGAATTTATAATTTAAAAGAGGATAATTTCCGATTAATTGATAACTATCCGTTTAAATCAATAATTGGAGTCGTAGGATTAAATTATGGTTATTTATCAATTCAACCTCGAAGTATAAGCGATATACAATCTGCTGATAATGCATTTATTCTATCTACTGATGATAAATTAGTTGACAACAATACTATTTTTTCTTATCCTGTTAATATATCAATACTAAATCAAACAGAATCTTTTAATTCATATTCTCTTAAAATTCAATATGATCATACTATTTTTAAATACGAAGGATTTAATAAAACTTCAACCTTATCAGAATCAGGATCGATTAGTGATGTTTCTACAGAGGGGAATATTATTTTAAATTATACAGGGAATTTTTCATGCGATAAAATTGAGACATTAATTGAATTAGAATTTTCTCCGATATCAGTAGGGAAGGCAAATCTACAAAGCGTAGGAACAACAATTAATGGAACGGAAGTATTATATTCATTTATGGGTGATTTGGAGTATATTTCTTCCGAATGCAATACCCCAATTGGTGATACATTAACAATTGTACAAAGACCATTATTAAATATACCTTCCATAGTTTTATCCGGGCAAGAATTAAACTTAATCTGTTTTGCCCCTGAATCAACTTCAAATTGGGGTGCCGAATTATTTTACAATGATATTGTAGTTCCATTAAACGTAACTCAATCCAATTATAATTCTGATTTAAATCGATGGACACTTACAACAGTAATTCCAAATGTTGATTTATACGAATTGTATGATTTAAGAGTAACTGCTTCTAACGAAATTTCGGATAATGTGATGAATGCAGTAAAGGTAATAGACCAATTTAAGGAAAATTACTATTTTGTACATATTACTGATACACACCTTCCAGGGCACACATTTTATGGAGAAAACGGATATGAAACAGATGAATCCGAGCTTGATGATTTGTATGAAGTAATAAAAGATATTAATTTGATTCATCCGGAATTTGTTCTTCTAACTGGCGATTTGATAAATGAAGGCGAATTAGAAGATTTTGAGTGCTTAAGAAATCATACATTAACAGTAGAATTGCTAGAGAAGCTTGAGGTTCCTATTTATATTGTCCCTGGGAATCATGATCTAGGTGGCTGGGATGCAACACCTCCATCACAAGGAACATCACGAAGAGAATGGTGGCGCTTTTTTGGTTGGAGACAAAAGGAATTTCCTCCTACCAAAACGGAATATCTTACTCATGATTATAGTTTCGATTATGGAAATGTTCATTATGTGGGTTTGGAAGCATACGATAATTATGATAGTTACATGTTTGACGTGTATGGAGAAGAGAGTTTTATTCCTTCACAAATTAGTTGGTTGCAGAATGATTTAGCAAATGCGGGTAGTGCAACAAAAGTATTGTTTTATCATTATGATTTTAAGCATGAATTAAATCTGTCAAGCTTAGGTGTTGATATGGCTTTATGGGGTCATACTCACAAAGATGCAGATGATGTTTCTCATCCCTATGATATATCCACAGCAAGTGTTTGTGATGGCAAAAGAACTTTTCGCATTATACGTGTAAATGGTGAGAACTTACATGCTGAGTATTCTACAAGTACTCATTCTGATGGAGACATGTTAACATCAATTTTTAATATGAATAACGATGGATCATTGGATAGTGTATCTGTAACAATAAATAATAAATACGATCAGCAATTTACAAATGGATTAGTAAAATTTGTTATGCCTATTAGTGATTATGGATATAATGTAACAAATGGAAAACTGAAGCAAGTTATTACAACTGGGAATGATGCAATTTGTTATGTTGAGGTTGATATACAAAGCAACAATAAGGTTACCGTTTCTATAAATAAAAATGATAATGCAACTTTTATTGATAACCAGAAGGAGAATAATACAATAAAAAGTTATCCTAATCCTTTTAATACTAAAACACAAATAGATTTCTCTGTTTACAAAAGTGCTAATATTAATTTGTCAGTATATAATATGTCCGGGCAACTTATAAAAGTTTTGGTAAACGAGAATAAAAATACTGGAGATTATTCCGTGTATTGGGATGCTACTGATAGTGCAGGAGGGAATGTTGAAAATGGAATGTACTTATATAAGTTTTCAATTAATGGGAAAAAAACGAAGACAGGACAAATGCTTTATATAAAATAAAATTTGAAAAGAAGATAATAAAAAGGCTATCTCAAAAGACTTTCTTTGTCATCCCCAACTTGATTGGGGATCTTATAACAATCAGTTTTACTTTAAGTATAAGATTCCCTTTTCCTCCTATCGGCAGACAGGTTCAAGGGAACTTTTCTCACGAATGAAATGAGTAATGACAGGTTTGGGATTTTTTGGGCAATCTTTTTTTTATCCTTTAGGTTTTATTTTTATCATCTGACCAGCTTTTAAAGATCGTCCGCTAGACATATTATTTAATTCCATGATATCATTTTCGGATACTCCAGTATACTTTTTTGCAATATCCCAAAGAGTATCTCCGTAACGCACTTTATAATAAATAAAATTATTATCTATTGGTTGAGGTTTTACTTCCTCCGTGCGTGTTGTATTTTTTCCAATGCGTTTTTGTTTTTCTTCAAAAGAAAGTTTGTTAATACTTGCATAAGTATTCTTTTTCCCTTTAGGGACATAAATATTTAACTTTTGTCCAACTCGAATCATATTACCGCGAATATTATTCCAGTATCTTATATCAGAAGCTTTTACATTATACCAGCTTGATATGAAACCCAAGTTATCACCTGGTTTTACTGTATAAATTAGTTTATGCCTATTTGTAGGTGCTTGCGGAACATAATAAGATTTCTTTGGATTCTTAATAGAATTATCAGCATTAAAATAAATAGAATCTTTGTAATGTACTATAGAATCTTGTAAGTCGATAAAAGAACCTACATATTCTACAGGAATTGTAATATGAAGATTAGTTGATTTTGCCGGAATAATATTTTGTTTGTATTGAGGATTTAAATCTCTTAGCGCTTTTAAAGGAATGTTTAATACTTCGGATACTTGCTTTAAGTGTAAGTTTTCAGATATCATTAAAGTATCTGTAGCAATTGGTATTTCTGGATAAATAGGATTTATGTTATGTTCTTCATAATAATTAAAAGTATATGATGCTGCAATGTAAGCCGGCACATAACCTCTTGTTTCTCTTGGAAGATGATAAAATATTTCCCAAAAATCTTTTTTGCCTCCAGATCTTCGAATGGCTTTATTTACATTTCCAGGGCCGCAATTGTATGCAGCAATAACTAATGTCCAATCGTTAAACATACCATAAAGGTCTTTCATGAACAAGGCAGCGGCATGTGCAGATTTTATAGGATCACGTCTATCATCAACATATGAGTTTATAGTTAAATCGTACATTCTGGCAGTACCATACATAAATTGCCACATACCGGTAGCTCCAACTCTAGAAACAGCACGAGGATTTAAAGCAGATTCAATAACTGCCATGTATTTTAACTCTGTTGGAATTCCATAGCTTTCAAAAATTTCTTCAATTTTAGGAAAGTAGTATTCCGATAAACCAATCATTCTACCGACACTTTCACGTCTTTTTTTAGTATATACATGAATGTAGTTTCGTACAATTTTATTGTATGATAAATCAATAATTGAAGGTATCTCTTGTAATCTATTAATGTATACTGTATCATGAAATTCTGGAACAATATCGGAATTGGTTATAGAATCAGAATAATCCTTTTTTAAAGAGTTTTGCAAATACCAGAGATTTATTAAACTATCTAAATTAGTGTCAAAATTTGAATATTTATCATAAGTTGTACTCGTTGTATCTTTCTTTATATCATTAGTGTATGCAAATATTAACGTAAAATGAGATAATAGAATTAGTGTGATAAATATTTTTCTATTCATAAGGTATATTTTATTGCAAATTAATATAAGTCTAAGTAAGTTTAATACTTTCAAAAACTGAAACAATTATTGTTCTAAAATGTTAATGATGATATTTAATTTTTCTTTCCTAAAGAAAAACTGCAACTAATGCCAATTACGTTTTGATTATCGTAAGTTTTATTAATTGTTGGTTGTACATTTAACGACAAATCATCATTTATATTATAATCGAATAAATGTGCATCTACGGTAGCATCAATAATATTGAGCATGTATATTCCGGCAAGTATAATAACATTTAAATCTCTATCTCGCTCATACTTATCTTTTGCTCTTTTCAAGGTTGCTGCATCGGTAATTCCTTCAAAGTTAATAATCTTACCATCGTTCATATCAGCATACGCGTTTTTATATTTATGATATTGATCGTTGTTAAAATCGAATGCATAAATGAAAATACCTGTTGCACCATAAATAATTGGTAGTTTCCAGTACTTTTTATTGTAAATTTGTCCTAATCCTGGAACTAATGCGGAGTAAATAGTTGCTTTATGGGGTGAATGTACTTTCATAATACTTTCTTGCTCAACATAACCATTAGTGGAAGGAGCCGTGGTTTGGCCCTTCCCAATAGTAACTGTACAAACAAGTATTATTAATACTAAATATCTTACAATAAATGTATCGGATTTCTTTCTCAGCAAAATGATTTACAATTTAAAATTCTGCGGTAAAATTATTTCATTTTATCAATAATTCCCATTATTCTTTCTAAATCTTCGTCAGATTTGAAAGGAATAACGATCTTTCCGCTTCCTTTATTGTTGCGTTTAAAATCAATTAATGAACTAAAATGAGTTGATAAATGTTTTTTTAATTGCTCGTATTCTTCAGGTAAACGAACTTTAACATTATTTGTTCCTTTAGTTTTTGGAGCATTAACATCTCTAATAATATCTTCTGTTTTTCGAACAGATAAACCTTCATCGATAACCTGATAATATATTTTTAGCTGAGTTTTTGCATTTTCAATATTTACTAATGCTCTTGCATGACCCATTGAGATTTGTTTATCACGAATTCCCAATTGAATTTCTGCAGGAAGTTTTAATAATCGAAGATAATTTGAAACTGTAGAACGTTTTTTACCAACTCTTTCACTCATGTTTTCCTGAGTTAGTTTACACTCTTCAATTAATCGCTTATAACTTATCGCTACTTCAATTGCATCAAGGTCTTCGCGTTGAATGTTTTCAACTAATGCCATTTCAAGCATTCCTTGATCATCTGCAAAACGAATAAATGCAGGAATTTTTTTAAGTCCTGCTAATTGTGATGCTCTTAATCTTCTTTCTCCAGATATTAACTGAAATTTACCACCTTCTAAAGTTCTAACTGTAATGGGTTGAATAATTCCCAATTCCTTTATAGAGTTAGCAAGTTCTTCGAGTGCTTCTTCTTTAAATATAGTTCGGGGCTGAAACGGATTTGCTTCTATTTTGCTAATTTCAATTTCGTTAACGGCATCGGCAGTTACAATATGCTCTTGTCCTGCGTCATCTATTAATGCTCCCAATCCTCTTCCTAATGCGTTTCGTTGTGCCATTTCAGGTTATATTATTTTATTCTACTATTTTTTCTGCGTTTGCAATTTTTGTATTGTCGTTTTTCTGTAATAATTCTTTTGCAAGATTTAAGTAATTTATTGCGCCTTTTGAAGCTGCATCATATAATACAACAGGCTTTCCGTAACTTGGAGATTCACTTAACTTAATATTTCTTTGAATTATTGTTTCAAATACCATATCCTGGAAATGCTTCTTAACCTCATCAACAACCTGATTTGATAATCTTAATCGTGGATCGTACATAGTTAATAAGAAACCTTCAATTTCTAATTCTTTATTTAATCGAGATTGAATAATTTTTACGGTATTTAATAGTTTTCCTAATCCTTCTAATGCAAAATACTCACATTGAACAGGAATCATAACTGAGTCAGCAGCAGTTAATGCATTTACTGTAATTAAACCCAAAGAAGGAGAACAATCAATCAAAATGTAATCATAATCATCCCTAAGTTTATCAATGACGTGTTTTAAAACGTACTCTCTGTTAGGTTTGTTAAGCATTTCAATTTCTGCACCAACTAGATCGATATGCGATGGTATAAGATCTAATCCTTCAATATCACTATTTAGAATGATATTTTTTGGATCTTGATCATCAACTAAACATTCGTAAATACTTGTTTTTACCGCACGAATATCAAAACCTGTTCCTGAAGTAGCATTGGCCTGTGGATCGGCATCAATAATTAATACTTTTTTTTCGAGAACAGCTAAACTTGCTGCTAAATTAATTGAAGTGGTAGTTTTACCAACCCCGCCTTTTTGATTAGCTAATGCAATTACTTTTGCCATAGAGTTAAGATTTTAGAATAAACCTGTTTATAAATCCCCTTTAATGAAATAAAAGGAATTCAAAAATACAATTTTATAGCGTTTTTCTATTTCACTAAGTTAAGAATTGTAAACATTTTTTATTGAGTTATAAACAAGTTATAAACATTAAAATTAGATTTGATTTTAATCAATTGATAAAGAAAGAACAATATCCTTCTTTGCTATATTTTTTTAAAAAGATATTTAAAGTTGTTTTACTTAAGAAAATTTTTCAATGCTTTCTTGAAGTAATTGTTCTTTATTAATTGGAACAACTCCAACTTTTTCGCAAACTAAACCTCCTGCTAGGTTTGAAATTCCTGCAATTAACTCAGGTTCTAACCCAGCAGCTAAACACAAACTTGCAGTTCCAATTAATGTATCACCGGCACCTGAAACGTCTGCTATATCACGAATTTCAGCAGGTATAGTATGATATGAGTTATTGTAACTAATAAATACTCCTAATTCTGATAAGGTTATTAAAAGATATTTTGATGAAAGTTCTGCGTGTAATTTTTGCGACGCTGAAAAAATCCCGTCAAAATCACCTTTGCTAATATCTATTTTCGAACCCTCAACTAATTCTTTAAAGTTTGGTTTAAAAAGCGTAACATTTTTATATTCCATGAAATTACGTTTCTTAGGATCAACTAAAGTTGGAATATCTTTTTTAATCGCGAAATCAACAATTTTTTTAATAATGTTAGGTGTGATATTTCCTTTGTCGTAATCTTCAAATATAATTGCATTAATTGATCTATTGGAAAGAATCGAAATAATGTGATTTATAAAACTTTGTTCAATATCCTTTTTGAGTGGACTAGTAATTTCTTCATCTACTCGAAGCATATGCTGATTATCGGATATTATTCGTGTTTTTACTGTAGTAATCCTGCTTTTATCTTCAATAATCCCTTCATTCGTAAGGTTTCGTTTTTCTAATAATCTCTGAAACATTTCTGAGTTAGAATCCTTACCTACCACTGAACATAGAATCGGATTTGCTCCTAAAGCTTGAACATTTAATGCAACATTTGCAGCTCCACCAAGTCTATTTTCTTTCTTTGTACTCATGATAATAGGAACAGGAGCTTCTGGTGAAATTCGATCAACATTTCCCCACATATAAGAGTCGATCATTACATCGCCAATAATTAATACATTAAATTGCTTAAATGATTCGAATATTGATTTTATGTCTGGATTCTTCACAATAATAATATTAAATAATACGGCAAAGATAATATTTTTCAATTGTCAATAATCAATGATCAAGATATCAAAATAATTTAGTTTATGTTTCAAGTTGATTATTGTTCATTTTTAATAGGTTCCAAACCAGAATTTCCTGTATCTAATACAAAGCGCCATTCTCCTTTTGGATTTTTTTCCCATATTGAACAGTATGTTCCTCGGCTTAGCATTCCTTTTTGTTCACCTACTGTAATTTCAAGTAAATATGTTCCGAAAGTGTAACCAAGATCACCAGACTCAGCAACTTTACCATAACTTGGTTTCCAAGTTAATCTATAACTTGAATCTGATAATTCTGAATAAAGTTTTTTAATAGCTGGTTTTCCGACAACTGGATAAGAATTTGGTTTTAACAAGACGGCATCGTGTGAAGCATATTCAATAAATGCTTGATGATTTCCTACTTCAACAGATCTATTTGAAAATTCGATATCGGTTAGTAAAAGTTTTTCTATCTCTTGATTCATATTTATTGACGGGGTGCAACTCGCTGTAAATAAGAATACTATTATATATAGTTTTATAAGCTTCATATTATTCAGTTTTTGCATAGATTTTCTTTGTGGAAATAATAATGAATAAAGATAATGAATTGGGTAATTAAATCAATGGTTCAAATTGAATTCTTATTTTAACTCTTTATTATGAGCAAAATAATATATTTGTAAATATTTATGTTATGTATTGGATGTTGTTTTTGTAGATAAAAGGATGCCTTTAAAAATAGAAAATAGAAGTATAACATTAGCATTTTTAGTTACTATAGTAACAGGAGTAATTTTTTTATTTCTTTTTTTATTTATAGGAATAAATCATAGGAGAGATGTTTATAACGATTCCAAAAAGTTGGCAGTTGAAATTTCACGAAAAGCTGCTTTTGAGACCCAAGTGTATCTATCATCAGCAATATCTAATGCAAAATTCCTAGAGCAAAAAGTTCAAATGCTTAGGAAGCTTAATGCACCACGAAAAGAAATTAGTGATATGCTTATGTCAGCAATTATGGGAAATACAAATTATTTGGGAACATGGTCGTTGTGGGAGCCTAATGCCTTTGATGGTAAAGATTATTTGTATAAGGAAGATTCTCTTTATAATGTTGATGGAACAGTAGGCGTGGGGTATTTTCGATATAATGATACTATTTATTATGAGAAAATGACATCTGCTGATTATAGAGGTTCTTATTTTTTATCTGTCAAAGAATCTAGAAAGGAAATGCTTACTGAACCTTACAGGTTTGTTTATAGTGGTTACAAACAAGTATTCTTTGGAACAAGTGTCAGCGTTCCTATTATTGATGATAATAAATTTCTTGGTGCTATAGGATTAGACATTGATCTTAAAGGTTTGCAAAAAGAGCTCAATAAAATTAGACCTTATGAAACGGGATATCTTTCATTAATATCAAATAATGGAACAATAATAACTCATATTGATTCATCACTGGTTAATAAGAATATTTCTAATTTATTAAAACCAGATGATGATTTAAGTTATAATTCAATTGTAAATGGCCAAGAACTTACTTTTGAAACGATGTCAGAGTTTATTGGTGTAGAAGTTTTTAGGTTATTTTATCCAATTCATATTGGTGATGGCAACAAGCCATGGAGTATGATGATTGAAATTCCATTGAAAAAAGCGACAGCCCGTTCAAGGGAATTGTTAATTGTAGCAATTATAATGTTATTCGTCGGCTTATCCTTACTGATTTATCTAATAATAAATATAGCAGAAAGGAAAAGGTACGAAAAAGATCTTGTAACAGCTAAAAATAGAACAGAAGAGAGTGATAGGTTGAAGACTGCTTTTTTAAATAATATATCTCATGAGATTAGAACTCCATTGAATGGAATTCTTGGTTTTACGGAATTGCTTGTAGAAAGTGATGATAATGATGATGAAAAGAATTCTTATAAGGATATAATCCAAAGGTCAAGCGATCAGTTACTTTCTTCGATTTCAAATGTGATGGAATTGTCAAAAATTCAAGCACGTCAATTAGAAGTAAAAATTCATGATTTTGAGATTGAACAAGCTTTAAATAATATAGTGAGTACTTACAACCCTGTTTCTAAAGAAGGAAATTTAAAGTTTATTACAAGTTTTCCTAAAAATGGAAAGAAATACAATATTCTAACTGACGAAAGTAAATTCATGCAGATATTGTCATACCTTTTAAATAATGCTTTTAAATTTACGAAAGAGGGTTATATTGAATTAGGATATAAAGTTAAGCAGAATGATTATTTAATCTATGTAAAAGATACTGGGATAGGAGTTAATCCCGAAAATGCAGAAAGTATATTTAATTATTTTACTCAGGAGAATTTTTCATCCACGAGAAATTATGGCGGGCTTGGTGTAGGCTTGTCTATTTCAAAATCTTTTGTTGATATGCTTGGCGGATCAATTTGGCTAGAGTCAGAAGTTGGTAAGGGTTCTACCTTTTATTTTAATTTACCAAAAATATACTCTAAAGTTTAGATTAGCAAAAAGAACTACGAAGCAATAACAATTTGAGATTCTTTACTTTAACAAGTGATTTAAAAAATGGTATTTATTTAAGTTTTTCTAGAAATTCTTCAACCGCTTTCCAGTATCCTTCGTTGCCATCTTGAACTTTCCCTAAAGCACGACTACCATGAATTCCATTTACTTTTGGTAAATAACTATTTCTATATTCTTCAGGTATATTATTGTAAATGTCTTTCCACATAGATTCTTCATCCTTAGCAGAAGTAATAAATATTGGGATTTTAATGTTTGATGCAAACTCTTTTATTTTTTTATTGTCGAAAAGGAAATATTCGCCAGGAGAGAATGCCATTGCAGCATCAATTTTTTCAGGATATTTTGATGCCAATATAATAGAAAGAGTAGACGAATATGAACTGCCAAGTATTACTAATTTTTTAGGGTTGTATTTTTTCCTTACATAGTTAATAGCTGCTTCTAGATCGGGCATGGCATCTGAATATTCAGTTTTTAGAGATTTTCTAACAGCCTCGGCATGTGTTTTATTCACTATGTTATTTACAGCTCTACCAGAACGTTGATCTATGGCAAGGCAGTTGTAGCCTAACTCATTGAATTTTGGTGCAGTTTCAATATATTCTCCTCTGCTGTATCCTGCTTGATGAAAGAGAATGATAAATGAAGCATTATCATCAGAAATTAAATATAAATCACCTGTAATGGTAAGTTCATCTATAGATTTAAAACTTATTTCTTTTTTGTTTGATTGAGCATTAACAGAATTTGATAAAATAAATGTTAAGCTTATTAATGCAACAAAAATCCTTTTCATACTTATTTGATTTAGTTTAGGTAAATATAGGAAATATTTTTCGAGAAGAATTATGCAATATCTGGATGTGCTTTGTAAATCAAGAAAAATTATAAAATTTTTTGAGATATAAGAATTTGACATAAAAAAAGCACAACTTCTTAGGTTGTGCTTTTTTTATTAAGAAATTGAATTTTATTGAATTATTAACCTCTGTGTTTTAATCACACCATTGTCAACAATTGTAACAAAATATGTCCCTGATGAAATCTCATTTAATCTTATTTCGTGTTTGAATGAATCAGATTTTTGATTGTATATAATAGAACCTGTAACATCAAATATTTTTATTTCATAATCTGATGAATTGTATTCAACTGCAAATGTTCCATTACTTGGATTTGGATAAAGTGTAAATTCGTTAGAATTTAGTTCATTTATTCCAGTAATTTCATTTATGTCATTAATACTAATTACAAATGCTTTATTGAATGTTAAACCATCTGCATCTTCCGTTTGAATATAGATATGATACTCATCTTTAGTTTCGTAATCTAATTCAACAGCAGTTTTAATGTTGTTACCGGCTATTGTAAATGAAGCATTGTCAGCATCATTATTTCCATCACCTGAAACAAAAGTATATGTGAATGTATCTCCATTATCAACATCAGTTGTCGAAAGTTGACCAATTATTGAACCTATATCAGAATTTTCATCAATAGAATTTTCAGATAGATCAATGTTTGAAGGAGTTTCATTGTTGTTTATAACTTCAATTACGAAATCTTTAGCAAATGTTAAACCATCAGCATCTTCCGTTTGAATATAAATATGATACTCATCTTTAGTTTCGTAATCTAATTCAACAGCAGTTTTAATGTTGTTACCTGCGATTGTAAATGAAGTATTGTCAGCATCATTATTTCCATCACCAGAAACAAAAGTATATGTGAACGTATCTCCATTATCAACATCTGTAGTCGAAAGTTGACCAATAACAGAACCTATATCAGAATTTTCATCAATAGAAATTTCAGATAGATCAATATTTGTTGGAGTTCCATTGTGGTTTACAACTTCAATTATGAAAGCTTTAGCAAATGTTAAACCATCAGCATCTTCCGTTTGAATATAAATATGATACTCATCTTTAGTTTCGTAATCTAATTCAACAGCAGTCTTAATGTTGTTACCTGCGATTGTAAATGAAGCATTGTCAGCATCATTATTTCCATCACCTGAAACAAAAGTATATGTGAATGTATCTCCATTATCAACATCAGTTGTCGAAAGTTGACCAATTATTGAACCTATATCAGAATTTTCATCAATAGAATTCTCAGATAGATCAATATCTGATGGAGTTTCATTGTTGTTTATAACTTCAATTACGAAATCTTTAGCAAATGTTAAACTATCTGCATCTTCTGTTTGAATATAGATATGATACTCATTTTTTGTTTCGTAATCTAATTCAACAGCAGTCTTAATGTTGTTACCGGCTATTGTAAATGAAGCATTGTCAGCATCATTATTTCCATCACCTGAAACAAAAGTATATGTGAACGTATCACCATTATCAACATCTGTAGTTGAAAGTTGACCAATAACAGAACCTATAACAGAATTTTCATTAATTGAATTTTCAGATAGATCAATATCTGTTGGAGCTTCATTGTTATTTACAACTTCAATTACGAAAGCTTTTGCAAAAGTTAAACCATCTGCATCTTTAGATTGCACATAAATATTATAATCTTCCTTTGTCTCAAAATCAAAAATAGAAGCAGCTTTTAATATATTGTTTTCAATAGTGAAATCTGAATTATTGGCATCGTTACTTCCGTCTCCTGCAATTAATGTATATGTGTGAGAATCGCCATTATCATCCGTTGTTGATAAAGTGCCAATTGTTTCACCAATTACATTTCCTTCAGTTATTATTACATTTGATAAGCTAATATCTGAAGGTATATTATTAATATCCATAGTTAACTCATCGCTATTCAATATTAAATTAGGATAATTAGGATTTTTAACTTGCAAGGAATACACGCCAGTATGCTCGTTTGCAAAAGAAGCAATCACGTATTCACTATTGTTGGACCAGTTTTTAACAAGTACACCATCTTTATATATTGCATATTGATTTGTTTCACAAATAAGATTCTCAGTAACTAATGTGTTACAATCAAGAATTAAAGTGCGCCCTTCAGAAAAGTATCTATTTTTATCAACCATAAATAAAGTGCCCTGCGGAGAATAATTAGTACCTAAAAGATTAAAATCTAGATTAGTTGTTTCAAAATCTTTAAAAGTAAGATTGTTATTATCTAATCTTATTCTAGCTAAATTATCTAGTGTGCTTAAATCTACTAATTCATTTAGATTGTTGTTGTGTAATTCTAAATCTGATAACAGATCTAAATTTTCAAAATTAGATGGAATAGCTCCTTCAAAATTATTATGATGTAAAAAGAGATTGTTTAGATTTATTAAGTTTCCAATTTCAGCAGGTAATTCACCTTCTAGATTATTAAAAGCTAATGTAAGATTAAATAAAGATGTAAGATTACCGATTTCGGTTGGAATATTACCAGATAAGTTATTAGAATATAGATTAAGATCGCCTAGCTTTGTTAAATTCCCTATCTCACTTGGAATAGCTCCTTCAATGTTATTGTAACGTAAGTCTAATAATTCAAGATTAGTTAAATTCCCAATTGCAGAAGGGATATTTCCACTAATGCTATTTTTGTATAATCGGAAATGTTTAAGATTACTTAAATTACCAATTTCGTTAGGTATAGATCCAGTAATACCTTCTTCATTTTCTTGAATATCAATTTTTTCAAGGTAGGTTAGGTCTCCTATATCAGACGGAATTGAACCTGTTAATCCATTTAGAACAAATTTTAGTGTTTTAACGTGACCTCCTTCAACTGTAACGCCTTTCCAAGTTTCAACATCTTCTGTTGATAACCAGTTGTTATTGTCGTTCCAGCTATTTCCATTTGTGCTATTGTAGAAGCTAACTAAAGCATCGTATTCTGTTTGTGTAATTCCATGAGAACCGCTACTATTAATAAAAGCAACCTTGGTTGTTAGAGTTAATTCAACAAAATTTGGATTGTATACAGCACAATAATATACTCCTCCATCAGTATTTAAAATTGTAAGTTCATTGCTAGTTTCTCCTGTTATTTCCTCATCGTCTTTATACCATCGGTAAGTATTCCCTGTTCCATCAGTAGTACATGATAAGATAATATTTTCGCCAGATACTGTTTGTGATGGTTCTGGTAATTGTCCTTGTGGAGAATAACTGAAGTTTGGATTTAAAAAGTCAATGTTGAAATTTTCAAGAGCTCCAAATGTAAAATTGTTATCATTAAGGGTTAATCTTTGTAAATTTATTAGTGATGAAAGCTCTATACCATTACTGAATGCATTATTGTCTAGGTATAATTCTTGAATATTAGTTAGATTTACAAAATCTGAAGGGATATCACCTTCTAACATATTATTACTCACACTTAGGTAGTACATGTTAGGTAAGTTTCCTATCTCTTTTGGTATTATTCCAGTTAGTTGATTATTTCTAAGGGATAGATATTGTAGAGTACTAATGTTTCCAATTTCCGCTGGTATTGTACCTGATAATTGGTTAGTGCTAGCAATCAAATTAGTCAAGTTGCTACAGTTTTGTAACTCAATAGGTAATGAACCTGTAAGTTTATTAGTGTACAAGTAGAGAATTTGTAAATTAGTAAGATTTCCTAACTCTGCAGGAATTGATCCTGTCAATTGATTGTCATGTAAATATAGTTTGGTTAAATTAGACAAGTCTCCTATTTCTGCAGGAATTGTACCCGTTAATGAATTCGAAAATAAACTTAAATAAATTAGATTATTTAAACTTCCTAATTCTCTTGGAATTTCTCCAGAAAATTGATTAGTAGAAAACCCTAGCATTTGTAAGTTGCTTAAGTTTCCTAACTCTAATGGAATTTCCCCATTAAGCTGATTGTTATTTAGCCATATGTGTTCTAAATTGGATAAATCTCCTAAAGTTGAAGGAATTGCTCCTACAAACTGATTATAACCTATATCTAAGACTGTTAGGTTAGCTAAATTACCTAATTCAGTAGGGATGTTTCCAGTTAATTTATTTATCCATAAGTTTAATTCACCTAAATTAGTTAAATTACCTATTTCTAGAGGAATTTCACCTGTGATTGAATTATGGTCAAGATTTAATGAAACAAGATTACTAAATACTCCAATTCCGGTAGGAATAGTTCCGGAAAGATTATTATCCGATAGGTTAATTGCATTTACATGTCCATCCACCACAGTAATTCCATACCATTCATTAACGTTTTGATCGCTTAGCCAATTTGTATTATCATTCCATGATGTTCCGTTTGTAGAATTATAAAACTCAACTAAAGCATTGTATTCTTCTTCTGCAATTCCATTACTCACTGTCATGTTAATTCCTACAGTTTCAGTTTCTAAGATTAATTCTGGATATGTTGGATTTGAAACCTTACAATAATAGAAACCTTCATTAGTATTATCAACTATTAAAGTGTTAGCAATTTCACCTGATAAAATCCCACTCATGCTGTACCATTGGTATGTATTTCCTGTCCCATCTGCAGTTACAGTTAATGTGCTTGTACCATTTCCATTATCGGCCAGATTTGGTTCTGGTAATTTAGATTGAGGAGCGTAGCTTGCAAGTTCAAGTGTAGAAAAGTCTAAACCAGTGTTTTCTATATCTCCAAAAGTGAAATAGTTTTCTCTAACTTTAAGATATTTTATTGCAGTAGCGGTTAAATCGGGTAATTGCGTCAATAGATTATTATTAACATACAAATATTCTAATGCATTACAGTTATTTAATGTTGAAGGGACAGATCCAACTAATTGGTTATTTTCTACAGAAAAAATAAATAAAGAACTGATATTACCTAATTCAGTAGGGATTTCTCCGGTTAGGTTATTAGAAAATAGATATAAGCGTTCAAGTTTTGTTAAATTTCCAAGAGCAACTGGGATTGTTCCCGTTAATGCGTTTTTATGCAATTGTAATACTGTAAGATTAGTTAAGTTTCCCAGTTCAACGGGAATTACTCCACCTAGTAAATTGTTATCTAAGAATAATGAAATAAGATTTGTTAAATTCCCTATCTCAGAAGGAATTGCACCTGATAATTGATTATAATCAAAATCTAAATTTGTTAGATTAGTTAAATTTCCAACTTCTGTTGGAATTGTACCTGTTAATTTATTACTGTATAACTGAATTGTATTTAGATGAACTAATTGTCCAATTTCAGGAATTATTGTTCCGGTTAGGTTGTTTGTATTTAGCTTAATATCACAAACATGTCCACCAGATGTTGAAATTCCATACCAATTTTTAACATCTTCTTCCGATAACCAATTAGTATTATTTGTCCAGTTTTCTCCTCCTGTTGCATTATAGAAACTTACTAATATTTCATATTCTTCCTGAGTTATACCGTTAACAGATGTTCTATTAAAGAACAGATCTTCTGTAGCAAGTTCTAAATTAGGATATATTGGGTTCTTTACAATGCAATAATAAATTCCGGTAGAACCATTAGTAAGAATTAATTCATTACTGATTTCTCCTATAATTTCGACACCTTCGTTATACCATTGGTAAGTGTTTCCTGTACCGTCTGTTGTAACAGTTAAAGTTGATGTGCCATTACCATTATCTGTTCTGTTCGGTTGATCTATTTTCTCTTGTGGAGAATAATATACAGGACTTAGTGTTGAGAAATCTAAACCTGTATTTTCAAGATCACCAAAAGTAAATTTATTTTTACTAAAATATATACTATTAATTTGAGTTGAGGTTAAGTTCGGTAATTCTGAAAATGAATTTCCTCTAATATCAAAACTAGTTAAATTGCTTAGATTGTTAATTTCTGAAGGCATAGCTCCGGTCAATTCATTAAATGATAACCACAAGTAATTCAATGAAGTTAACTTGCCTAGTTCTGTTGGAACCATTCCTGTTAATTTATTAACACTTAGTATTAAATATTGCAAAGATGTTAGATTGCTTAATTCAGAAGGAATATTTCCAGATAAGTCATTATAGTGTAAATCAAGAAAATACAACGAAGTAAGGTTTCCTATTTCAGGTGGAATTGATCCAGTCAAATTATTCTTGTAAAAATCTATATGTTCTAAAGAAAGAATTGATGCCAGCTCTAATGGTATGTTTCCTATTAAGTTATTCTCTCTAAGTTCAATTGAAATTATTTTTCCTCCAAATACTTCAATGCCAAACCATGAATTAACTGGACTAGTAAGCCAGTTTGTATTATTTACCCATGAGTTTCCTCCCGTTGAGTTATAAAATGCAACTAAGGCTAAAGAATCCTGTTCAGTTACAAAAGTTCCATCTCCTTTAGTGCTTTTTCTTTCAGGTATATTTAATTTTGTTTTACTCAAATCGAGTTTTGGTTCAATTTCATTTTTAGTATCTGGAATATTATTTTCTGAAACTATAGTTTGTTGAACCTTAGCCAACTTAGTTGGTTTGTAAGTTTTTTGTTTTAAAAGGTAATCATCCTCTAGATAATTATCTTCTTGAGTTAGATAATTGTTAAAATCCACATTAGTAGATCTTTGACAATAAGCGTTAGTTAAAATTAAGCATATGCTTAAAATCAAGAGTAATTGTTTTTTCATGAAAGGTTAGTTAATTAAAGGTTAATACAAATTGCGTAATAATTAGTTGACATAACGGATATAAACGCAATGAGGTTACATATAACACGGTTAATTTTATATAAAAAAGTATATGTTTTATTTTAAGAAAAATATGTAGTATTAATTTGATGGACCATTTATAATTGAGGATTTAATTGCGGCATTTGCAAAATTACTAGTGCGAGTTGCTCCGGAAATAGCGTCTATTTCTAATCTTTTACTTTGTCTGATTCGATTTTCAATATCTTCTTTATATTGACTGCCAGGAGAACGAAATAATTTATCTAATGTAAAATTTTCAACCATCCCAGCTTCAATTACAAATTCAACCTTAGACAGAGTAAAAAATTTAAATGCCTTATATTTTCCTTTATATATTCCATCTGGCAAATCTTGTGTAATAGGAATGAAATCTGCTAGAAATACTTTTGAATCGTTATTTGCTTTTTTAATTACGCTTGTAAATACCAAGGGAGTTAGTATGAACGAAGCAAAAAAAACGAGTATATATGGAATTATATTTTTGAATTTCATCTGGAATATTATTTATACAGGATCAACATCTATTGAAATATGAACCGATTTAAAACTATCAGTTACTTGAATATTTATTATTTGTTCATCTAAAAGTTGTTTTGCCTTTTGAAATGATCTCTCACGTTCAACTTTAAGGATAATTTTTTGAATATAGTTATTTTGAACTCTTGAAATTATTGGTGGTTCAGGGCCAAGGATTCTTTTCCCAAAAACCTTTCGAAGATTAATTCCGAGTTGATGCGATGCTTTATCTGCAATATCTTTATTCTTATGTCTAACACTAATATTTATTAAACGATAAAATGGAGGATATTTAAAATTCTTTCGTTCAAATAATTGTGATTTATACATCTCATCGTATTTGTTATCTAATACGAATTGTAAAATAGGGTGTGCAGGATTGCTAGTTTGAATAATTACTTTTCCTTGTTTGTTTTTTCGACCAGCTCTTCCACTAACTTGAGCAATTAATTGATAACTTCTCTCAAAAGCCCTAAAATCAGGATAGTTAAGCATATTGTCGGCGTTTAGAATACCTACTAAACTTACATTATCAAAATCTAATCCTTTCGATACCATTTGAGTTCCAATTAAAATATCTATTTCTCCGGATTCAAAATCACCAATTATTGTTTGATAAGCGTTTTTCTTTCTGGTAGAGTCTAAGTCCATTCTAGCTACTTTAGCTTCAGGGAAAAATATTTGAATTTCATCTTCAATTTTTTCTGTGCCAAATCCTCTTGTTTGAACAGCGGTGTTTCCACATGCTTTGCAGGTTTTTGGAGAACGAACAGTGTAACCACAATAATGACAAACCAATTCGTTTTTATGTCGATGATATGTTAAGCTTACATCACAATTTGTGCACTGTGGTATCCATCCACACATATCACATTTTAAATATGGAGCAAACCCTCGACGATTTTGGAACAAAATAACTTGTTCGCCCATCAATAATGATTCTTTAATACTATCAATTAATGCTGGAGTGAAATGAGACTTCATTTCCTTCCTTTTCTTAGCACGTAAAATATCTGCTAAATGATTTTCAGGTAATTGAATATTCTGATAACGAGTAGTTAACTTAACTAAACCATATTTATCAGCTTTAGCATTAAAATAGCTTTCGATCGAAGGGGTTGCTGTGCCTAACAATACTTTAGCATTATGCATTTGAGCTAAAACTACTGAGCAATCTCGAGCATTGTATCTGGGCGCTGGATCGTATTGTTTATAGGTGTTTTCGTGTTCCTCATCAACTATGATTAAACCTAAATTGGAAAAAGGTAAATAGAGAGAAGATCGAACACCTAAAATGACATCGTATTTTTTTTCTTTATCAGGATTTAAAATATTCTGATAAACTTCGACACGTTCAGAATCGCTAAATTTAGAGTGATAAATTCCCACCCGATTTCCAAAAACAGATGTTAATCGATTAATAATTTGAGTTGTTAAAGCAATCTCTGGTAATAAATAAAGAACTTGCTTCCCTTTTTCGATTTGTTCTTTTATTAAATGAATATATATTTCGGTTTTACCACTTGAAGTTACTCCCTGAAGTAGTACAACATCTTTTTCAGCAAACTTATCAATGATTTCATCGTGAGCATTTAGCTGTGCTTCTGACAATTCTTTAATTTCATTTAGTTCTGCAACTGATCCATTCAATCTACTAACTGTTTTGTTATATTCGGTCAGAATATTTTTATCGATTAGAGATTTAACAATTGCTGAACTTGATTTGGAATCGTCCGTTAATTCCCTCTTTTTTACATCGAGCAATTCTTTCTTCATAAAACTACCTGAGAGTTTTATGTATGTCATTAAAACATGAAGTTGCTTAGGGGCTCTTTTTAATATCTCAAAAGCTTCATTTAATTCCGACTCGGAGGAAATAGATTTATGCAGTTGGATATATGATTCAGTTTTTGGCTTGAAATTTTCACGAAGTTTTTCTTCAAGAATTACTGCTTTTTTTTCGAGTAAAGATTTAATAATAGGAAGTGAATCTTTTCTATCCAGGGCATTTGAAATCTCATTAATATTGGCAATGTTTTTATCGGCTAGATAGTCTAAAATAATCGTTTCTGTTGGAGTAAATTTCTTTTGATCAATAGATTCTGGGTTGTAAATAACTTTCGTTTCACTCTCTAATTTTAATCCTGATGGTAGTGCAGCTTTAAAAACTTCACCTACTGAGCACATATAATAATCGGCAATCCATTTCCAAAGATCAAGTTGTTTTGCGTTTACAATGGGCTGATTATCTAAAACAGAAACAATATCTTTTGTTTTATATTCTTTTGGAGCTTTTTGATGAATAGAATGAACAATTGCCGTATAAATTTTTCGAGAACCAAACTGCACAATTACTCTTTTGCCAATATCAACAGAATTGAATAAGTCATCAGGTATGCTATAAGTAAATAATTGCTTAAGCGGTAGTGGAAGAATTACATCGACAAAATACTGTTGATTGGTCATTTAGTTCTATGATTTACTAAAAAACAAATCTAGTTTAAATTGAAAGGATTTCAATATTTTTGGCAATTTTTTCCATCAACCAACGAGGAGTAGAAGTTGCACCGCAAACACCAATAGAATCAATATTTTTAAACCATTCAGATTTAAGCTCTTCTGTATCGGAAACAAAATAAGTATTCGGATTTTCTTCTTTGCAAACTTTATAAAGCATTCTTCCATTAGAACTTTTTTGCCCACTTACGAAAATAATCACATCATGTTTTTTTACAAATTCGTGAAGTTTCGGTTGGCGATGCGAGACTTGTCGACAGATTGTATCGTTAGCAATAAATTCTATTTTTTCAGTTTTTTGAGTTTCAATCATCCTTTTTTTAATTTCCTTTTGGATGTCGTAAAAGCCTTCAATGCTTTTTGTAGTTTGTGAAAATAAATGTACAGGTTTCGAGAAATCAATTTTATTAAGATTTTCAATTCCACTTATAACAATAGCTCTTCCATTAGTCTGTCCTACCAAACCATTTACTTCTGCATGACCTTCTTTACCGTAAATTACAACTTGTCCACCTTTTTTTAAAATGGCATCAAAACCAAGTTTTATATTATTCTGAAGTTTCAGTACAACAGGACACGAAGCATCAATTAACTGAATATTATTTTTAATTGCAATTTCATATGTTTCTGGAGGCTCTCCATGAGCTCTCAATAAAACCTTACAGTTTTTTAAAGTTTTTAATTGTTCATGTTCAATAGTAACCAATCCCTTTGTTTTTAATCGCTCCACTTCTGCATTATTATGAACGATATCTCCAAGGCAATATAGAGTTTCATTTCTTTCTAACTCCATTTCAGCTAGCTGAATGGCATTTACAACACCAAAACAAAAACCTGAATTACTATCAATTTCAATTTTCATGATAAAAATTAAAGTATTTAATTTATTCTACCCTTTACTAAACCAACAATCCAGTCTAATTGTTCTTGACGGTTCATATTGCTATTATCTAATTCAACAGAATCATGAGCTTTTTTTAATGGGCTTTCATCGCGAGTTTCATCAATATAATCTCGCTTTTTAACATTCTCAAGAATCTCATCGTAACTAACATCAACATTCATTTCCTTTAATTCAAGAAATCTTCTTTCAGCACGAACTTCAGCTTTTGCACTCATAAATATTTTTAATTCAGCATCTGGAAATACAACGGTTCCAATATCTCGTCCGTCCATAACAATGCCTTTTTCTTTCCCCATTTCTTTTTGGAAGCTAACCATTTTTTTACGAACGAATCCAATTTTACTAATGAAACTTACATTGTTAGATACATCCATCTCACGAATTTCATCTTCAATATTTTCATCATTAAGATAAGTCTCTTGTCTCTTCTTTTCGGAATTATATTTAAAATTAATATGAATTTGATTTATCGATTCCTGAAGTTTCTCTTCGTTAACTTCTTGATTTTTATTGTTTATTATATTATTGCGGAGGGCAAATAAAGTAACTGCCCGATACATTGCTCCACTATCGATATATTTGTAATCTAGAATTTTAGCTATTTCTTTTGCAAGTGTACTTTTTCCTGATGAAGAATATCCATCAATTGCTATTATAATTTTTTTATTTGTTTTTATCATTATGAAAATTGTTTGGGCATCAAAGGTAAATCCAAAAATTTCATTTGACAAATTCTTTTATTAACCGTAAGAATAAATACTAAAGTTTTTTTCGGAAGCTATCTAGGTTTGTACTAACAGAGAAATGATCAGAAGCTCCTGCTAAATGATATGTTGCGCGACCATAGCTTAAATGAAATTTAGAGATTTTAACCCCAAATCCCCATGAGAAACCAACCATGGAGGTTTTAGTTTCAATTAACATTTCTTGTCTTCTACGATAATTATATCCTGCACGAACAAAGAAATTATCTACTGGACTAAATTCTAAACCAATAATAACATGACGCATGAATTGATCTGCAAATTTATCAATCCCCGATTTTGAATCATTTTCATTACCAAAAGGATCTGAGCTTTCATTTTCATCTTCAGGCTTTTCATATGTCAAATCCCATTTTTCAAGATGATCTAAAGTAACAGTAAATCTTAAAGGAGCATGATTAAGTTTTTGTGAAATTCCTAGCTGAATATTAAAAGGCATCGATTCGTGTTCGTTTGTATATCCTTTTAACTGACTTCCTAGATTTTTTACTACCAAGGCAGCAGTAAATAAACTTTGTGGTTTTTGGTAAACAACACCAAAATCGGCTACTAATCCTATTGAAGTGTATTTTTCTAGTGTTGATATTATAGGTTTTACATTTACTCCAACTCTAAATGTACTATCAATTGCGTGTGAGTAAATAAGATTTATTGCGTATTCTGCTGCTTTAAATTCTCCAGTAACAATTCCTTTTTCGTCGGCAGCAATGAAATTACCATAATTTATGTATTCTATTCCTCCCGAGAAAATTCCATAATCTTTAGTCTTAGATGCAAAAGCAGCATATCCATAATTAATATCCGTAAAATAATTTACATAATTAAGAACCATATCATGGTTCATTTCTGAATTTAATAAAGCAGGATTATGATAAGTTAAATTGAGATCATTGTCGTTAATTGCAATAACGTCACCTCCTAAGGAAGCAACTCTAGCCGAATTAATTAAATTCAGGAAATCATATGTATGCGTTCCCCCTAATTGAGCTTTTACTTGAGTCGATATAAAAATAAAACCAAGTAATAACAGAATGGCAATTGGGCATTTTTTAATTATTATATGGGGAAAAGTTTTTTTCATTTTATTAAGGTGTATCAAAATATATCAGACAATGTCCAATCTCCCGGCAAAAATACAAATAATGATCAATGTGCAATATAAAAAATAGTACATTAAATTTAAACGTGCTTAAAGTAATCTTATTATTTGTAATTAAAATTAGATTAATAATATAAATAGGCAAATTATAGATTTGTATGCATTTTTATAAACTTCAATTGTTGCCTTTCGTCAAAATAATTTTTAAAAGAAGATGTTCGTAGTTAACTTTGTTGGGTTCGAGATTATATATCTTGCGAAAATTGTGGTGATGAAAGAAAAGATCTTATTTGTAATAAATCCCATTTCAGGGAATAAATCCAAAAAAAATATTCCAGACCTTATTAAACAGAAGTTTAATGATAATGAATATAATGTAAAAATTATATTCACACAATTTGCTGGTGAAGCAACACAAATAGTTAAGCAATATATCTTAAAAGGTTATAAAAAGATTGTTGCAGCAGGTGGTGATGGAACTGTAAATGAGGTAGCTTCAGGGATTGCCGATACAGAAGCTGTGTTAGGTATTATACCGCTTGGATCAGGTAATGGATTGGCTCGTCATTTAAATTTACCAATGAAACCGAATAAAGCATTGGATATTATTAAAAGTGCTACACCAATTAAAATAGATTACGGTAAAATTAACGATCGAAAATTCTTTTGTACAACAGGGGTTGGATTTGATGCACATATTGGGCACGTGTTTTCTAAACTGGATGGACGTGGTTTTGCTAATTATATTAAAGCAACAATTTCAGAATTTAGGAAATATGAGCCAAAGCGTTACGAAATTTCAATGAATGGAACCACAATTATGCGCGATGCTTTCTTAATTACTTTTGCTAATGCATCGCAATATGGTAATAATGCTCATATTGCTCCAAAAGCAGATATTATTGACGGTAAGTTAGAAGTTGCTATATTGAGACAATTTCCTTTATTAACTGCACCTGGGATTGGGGCGCGCCTATTTTTAAAAAACATCGATAAAAGCTCATATATTGAAACTTTTCAGTGCGAAAGTATTGTTTTAAAAAGAGCAAATGCTGAAGTAATTCATTTTGATGGAGAACCAGAAGAAATGGGCGAAGTTTTAAATGTGAAAATAATCCCAGAAGGATTAAATGTTTTAGCAAATTAAAGCTCTGTTTTTTTCTCCTTCATTTTTTCAACTACATCATAAACGGCCGGACAAACTTCAGTATTTTTTAGTGTAAGATCTAATATTTGATAAAATCTCTTGCGGTCGGTATGTGGATATTCTCTGCATGCTTTTGGTCTGCTTTCGTAAACCATACAATAATTATCAGAAAGTAAAAATGGACAAGGTGTTTGCTTAAACACATAATCTCCTTCATCATCAACATATAAATATTCTTCAATAAATTTTGAAGGTTTTATTTTGTGATGTTTTGCTAGGCGGTCGACATCTTTATCGTATAGTGTAGGGCTTATTGATTTACAGCAATTTGCACAATCTAAGCAATCAACTTCTTCAAAAACTTCGTCATGTAACTTGTGTGCAATAGTATCAAGGTTTTTTGGCTTCTTTTTTTTGAGTTTTGCAAAAAAAGCTTTGGTTTCAGGAGCGACTTTTAAAGCTTTATCTTTTAGCTCACTTAACGATATTTTATACAAAATACTCATTATTCGCTTGGTCTGATATATGAACGAAATTTTTCTTTTAATTTGCTCGCTTTTACTTGAGAAAGAAATAAACCACCAATTACCATTGAGATACCTAGCATCTTGTTGAAGTTTAATATTTCGTCTAATACAAAGTAAGCAATTACAGCTGTAAAAACAGGAATAAGGTTTGTAAATGCATTGGCTTTACCAACACCAATTTTTTGAATCGAAAAGGTGAAAAAGATAAATGCAAATGATGATCCGAAAATAGCTAGTTCTAATAAGGGTATCCATGCGTCTGAAGAGAATCCTGTGGATTTAAACTCGGGAAAATCAATAATAAAGAATAAAGGTGCAAATAGGAAAATTCCTATGAAATTATGATATGTAACAACTGTAATTGGATTGTATTTAGCTGTTAGTTTTTTAAGAATTAAAGTATATCCTATGGCAGCTGCTACGGCAAATGATAACATTCCAATTCCGAAAGTTGTAGCTTCAATTGCTTCTCCATTATTAAATATTACAAAACCAACACCTATAATTGAAAAGAAAACTCCCAGGATATTCGTTTTAGTAATTCTCTCTTGCAAAAAGTGCGATGAAGTAAATGAAGTAAATAATGGAATAGTTGCGATTATAACTGCAGCAACAGTAGTTGATGAAAATTTAACACCATAACTTTCTCCTAAAAAATATAAGAATGGATTAAAAACAGAAACTAGAATAAAATATTTTAGATCTCCTTTTTTAATTTTCTGCAGCTTTTTTAAAGGTGTCATTAACGCAAAAAGGAAAATAGATGAAATAATCAATCTAAAAAACACAACGGTAATAGGATTATAAAAATCGTATACAACCTTATACCAAATAAAAGTGTAACTCCAAAAAATCATGGCCAGAGTTACTGATAAATATGCTATTAGATTATTTCTTTTCATTCTATTTAATGCCTAAATCGGGGCGCAAGTTATAACATTTTATTAGTAAAAATGTAATCGAATCTTAATTTTTAATTTTATATAGATTGTAATATTTTTGTATTGTACATTTAATAAATATTATTATGAGATGTAGTAAAATGTACTTTTATAAGAAGCATATGAATAAAAATAATTCCATGTTTGATGTAGATAAAATTATTGCATTTAGGCAAGAGTTGCATCAGCATCCTGAATTGTCAGGTAATGAGTCTATTACTGCAGAGAAGATTGTTAATTTTTTATTGCATTATAAGCCAGATAAAATAATTAGAGGGATAGGTGGAAATGGAATAGCTTGTATTTTTAAAGGTCAAAAGGAAGGAACTTCTGTTCTTTTTCGTTGTGATATGGATGCTTTACCAATTGAGGAAGAAAATGATTTTGAATATAAATCAAAAGAAAAAGGTGTTTCCCATAAATGCGGACATGATGGTCATATGGCTATTATGGCTGGTTTAGCTGATTCATTTTTGAAAAATCCGCCAGAAAAAGGTCAAGCGATATTATTATTCCAACCTTCCGAAGAAAATGGACAAGGAGCTTTAAATGTTTTAAATGATGAGAAGTTTAAAGAACTACACATTGATTATTCTTTTGCTTTACACAATTTGCCGGGATTTACTTTAGGAAGTGTTTTGTTGCGAAAAGGGACATTTGCTTCTGCTTCAAAAGGAATTGTAATTAAACTTTATGGAAAAACATCACATGCAGGAGAACCCGAAAATGGAATAAGTCCGGCAATTGCAATGTCTGATATAATAAAACAATTAAATGAAATTTCTAACAGTAAAGATTTATTTACTGATCTTAGTTTAGTTACAGTTGTGCACGCTCAATTGGGAGAACTTGCTTTTGGAACATCTCCAGGGTATGCTCATGTTATGGCAACATTGAGAACATATTCAAATTCTGATATGCAAAAACTTACAGTTGAGGTTGAAAAATTGGTTAATGAGAATGCGTTAGTAAATAATCTTAAAGTTGAGATATCTTACACGGAAGAGTTTCCTGCTACTATTAATAATACAGAACTTACTGAGTTAATAGAATATTCGGCTAAATCTAGTAATATTAAATTTCAATACATTGATGAGCCATTTCGATGGTCTGAGGATTTTGCACATTTCACGGAGGCCTTCCCTGGAGCTTTGTATGGTTTGGGTAGTGGATTAAATCATTCGCAATTACACAACCCTGATTATGATTTCCCAGATGAGATAATAGAATCTGGTGTGAGAATGTTTTCGGAGATTTATAATCAAATTCAGAAAATAAAAAAATAAAATTGAAATAAATACCTTATTTTAAAACATTTTGAGCAACTTTTACGTTAAAACATAAGCAAGAAAGTTTGATTTATTTTTGATTCTACAGAAAAAATTGTTTCTTTGCATAATTTTTCGTATAGTTGTTTGTTTTGGGGTAGGGCAATTATCCATAACCAGAGATTTATAATTTGAAAAATATATCGAAGGTGTTTTTTGCAAACATCCCAGTTTTTTATCGATTAAATTAATAGTTCGAAAAGGAGAGGCTGAAATGAGACAGTTAAAGATTACAAAATCTATCACTAACCGTGATAGTTCTTCGCTTGAAAAGTATTTGCAAGATGTAGGAAAAGAGGAGATGGTTACTGCTGAAGAAGAGGTGGAATTAGCTCAAAGAATAAAAAAAGGTGATAGAGCCGCGTTAGAAAGATTGACAAAAGCAAATTTACGTTTTGTAATTTCGGTAGCTAAGCAATATCAGTTTCAAGGTCTAAGTCTTCCTGATTTAATTAACGAAGGAAATTTAGGTTTAATAAAAGCTGCTGAGCGTTTTGATGAAACAAAAGGTTTTAAATTTATATCATATGCAGTATGGTGGATTCGTCAGTCTATATTACAAGCAATTGCTGAACAATCTAGAGTAGTTCGTTTACCATTAAATAAAGTTGGTTCTTTAAATAAAATTCATAAGGCATATTCAACTTTAGAGCAACAATTTGATAGAACACCTACAGCGGATGAATTAGCAGAATTTGTTGATCTACCAAAAGATAAGGTAGAAGATACTCTTCAATTATCGGGTAAGCCTTTATCAGTTGACGCACCATTTTCTGATGGTGAAGAAGGTAGCTTGTTAGATGTTATGGAAAACTCAGATTCTCCAAACGCAGATTCTTCATTATTAGATGAATCTCTTGCAAGAGAAGTTGAACGTACTTTAAGTATATTGCCAGATAAAGAAAAATTAGTATTAAAATACTACTATGGAATTGGCGGAAAAGAATTGTCTTTAGAAGAGATTGGTTTTGAACTAGGATTAACACGCGAACGTGTTCGTCAGATTAAAGAAAAAGCAATCCGAAGACTAAGACATTCGTCTAAAAACAAGCTTCTTAAGAAATATTTAGGGTAATCCTAGCAATTTTATATATAAAAGCTGCCTTTTAAGGCGGCTTTTTTTATGCAAAAAAATTAAAACTTCAGTTTTTAAATATTTTAATTCTTAAATTTAGTGAATAAAATTTGATCATATGTCGCAACAAAAAACCAATGGCTTTGGCACTGCTCCAGTGTTCTTTACTGCAATCTCGACAATTCTAGGTGCAATTTTATTTTTAAGATTTGGATTCGCTGTTGGGACCTTAGGAGTTGGGGGGGTGTTGTTAATTCTTTTAATTGGGCATTTTGTTACAATTCCTACAGCTTTTGCAATATCTGAGATTGCAACAAATCAACGTGTAGAGGGTGGAGGCGAGTATTTTATTATTTCGAGATCATTCGGTTTAAATATTGGTGGTACTATTGGGATTGCACTCTATTTGTCACAAGCTATAAGTGTAGCTTTTTATGTAATTGCTTTTACCGAAGCATTTGCACCTATTTTTAGTTGGTTAGAAACTACATATGGTTGGGATTTACCAAGACAAGTTGTTAGTGTTCCTGCAATGACTCTTCTTTCATTTTTAATTCTCAAAAAAGGTGCAAATATGGGAGTTAAGGCTTTATATTTTGTTGTTGCGATATTATTCTTATCACTTATACTCTTTTTTGTCGGTAAAACGGGATATGCTGAGAGTTCAAGTTTTTCTTTTCAAGGTGGGGCATTAAGAAATATGGATAGTTTCTTTTTAGTATTTGCTATTATCTTCCCGGCATTAACTGGAATGACAGCGGGCGTAGGATTATCTGGTGATTTAAAAAATCCTGGAAAATCGATTCCTTTAGGAACAGTTGCTGCCACATTCACTGGACTTATAATCTACATATTTATAATATTTAAATTAGCAAATTCTGCTTCAATTGATGATTTAGTAAATAATCAATTAGCAATGGCAGATATTGCTTTATGGGGTTGGATATTTATTCCAATAGGATTAGCAGCATCAACGATTTCATCTGCTTTAGGTTCTGTAATGGTTGCTCCTAGAACATTGCAAGCATTAGGGAATGATCGCACATTTCCTTTTCAGCGATTTAATAGATTAATGGCTAAAGGGAAAGGTGAAACGAATGAACCATACAATGCATCTTTAATAACAATTATTATTGCATTTATTTTTGTTGCAATGGGTGATGTGAATGCTGTTGCAAGAATTATATCTATGATTTTTATGCTTACATATGGTTCGCTATGTTTAATTTCTTTTTTAAATCATTTTGGATCGTCACCATCGTACCGACCAACTTTTAGATCCCATTGGGTTTTATCATTAATTGGATTCGTTTTTTCAATATTTTTAATGTTTAAAATGGATTCGCTTTATGCTCTTTTTGCAATTGGGGTAATGGTTGTTCTTTATATCTACATTAGTTATTATCATTCCGAAAGACAAGGTTTAGAATCGATTTTTAGAAGCGCTTTATTTCAAGTAAATAGGAACTTACAGGTTTATCTACAGAAAAATCAATCAATTAAAAAGAAAGCAAGCTGGCATCCATCAGCAATTTGTGTCACTGAGGTAAACTCAGATCGCGATAATGCATTTAAACTGTTAACTTGGATTTCTGACAAGTATGGATTTGGAACATATATCCAATATATCCAAGGTTATTATTCCAGAACTGCCCACGATCAGGCAAAGGAAGCAATGGATTTATTAATTGAAAGAGCAGAATCTCGTAAAAGCAATGTTTATGTTGATACTATTGTTTCGCCATCTTATACATCTGCTATTGCTCAAATTATTCAGTTACCTGGCGTTTCTGGTTTGGATAATAACATGATTTTATTTGAATACGATAAAAAAGATCCTGAGAATTTAGAACAGATCGTAGAAAATTATTCATTGGTTCGATCTGGAAGTTATGATGTGTGTATTTTGGGTGGCTCAAATAGAGGAGTAAATTACCATGAGGGAATTCATATTTGGGTACGTCGTGTTGATGAGGAAAATTTAAACTTAATGGTATTATTGAGTTATATTATTCTTGGCCATCCAGACTGGAAAGGCGCAAAAATAAAAATTTTTAATGTTCGTCGACAAGGTCAGAAAGATGAGGCTACTGATCATTTACTTGAGTTAGTTAAAACAGGGCGATTACCAATATCATTAAAGAATGTAGAATTTATTGATATTGATGAAAGCATGAATTTAAAAGCTTTAATTAACGAGAAATCAATTAAAGCTGGGCTAACAATGATTGGATTCCGAAGCGAACAAATAAAGCACGAAGGGGAAAAACTTTTTGATGGTTATTCCGAAATGGGAGATGTTTTGTTTGTTAATGCATTTAGAGATAAAGCAATTGATTAATTAAACTTGCAGTTTAATAGATCCTTTGTAAATTATTTCTTGTTCAGGATATATTATAACAGTATTTAGTCCTCCATCATGAACATCAATTTGATATGGTATTTGTTTTATATGTCTGTTATAAGAGAGTGTATTTCTTCGTGCGCTAATTATAATTAAAAGATCATTTTCTGTCATTTTTTTTGAAATTACCTTTAACATTGCAATGCATTTAGCTCTGCGATAATCAATTTCATTAGAAATAGTTCTTTTACCAATAATTTGTTTAATTTTTTCGTGCGTATACTCATTTCCCCAAAAATATATTTTACCGGAAGATTCCTTGGAGATATTTAAAACGGATTCGACCCATTCGGTAAAACCAATTTCAAGTTCGGCTGCAGGTGGCATTAATACGTGTATTTTTTTAAAAATATTAAGGGGTGATTTTAAATGAGTTACGAATATAGTTTTACCGGTTTTATTTAAAACATTTTCTAATAAAGAACCAAAGAAAAAATCTTTTGTTGAATTTTTGCTATGCCAACCAAGTATTACTTTTGAAATCAAAAATTCTTTTACCGTACGAGCAATTCCATCTGCAACATTCGTATCAATTCGCGGAATTATACGGGTTATATTATTTGAAGAAGATGCAAGAATTTTAGCTTTTTCAAGTATTTTCTTATAACTCATAACGTTTTCAGATGCTTGGTCGTCATCGTTTACAACGGTAAGTGGATAAAGAGGTTCTTTAGATTTTTTGTCTTTAACTAAGATTGCAAAATTAATTAGCTGTTCGATCTTAGTAGGATTGGATATTGGTATAAGGATTCGTTCAGGGACATCAACAATGTCAGGAATTTCATTTTCTTCCATCAGAGCTATCTTTTTAGCTGAATTCTGAGTAATAAATGAACTAATAAGAGTCGAAACTAATATTAATATAATCGTTGCATTCATGATTGATTCATCAACTAGTTTTAAATTGAATCCAACAAGAATTATAGCAATTGCAGATGCAGCCCTTGCTGTGCTTAGTCCAAATATTAAATTACGTTCTGTCTTACTGTATTTAAATATTTTTTGGGTTATAAAAGCCGCTAAATATTTACTAAAAGCTGCTACAAATATTAATGAGATAATTATTAATAATAATGATAAACTGTGAGTTAATACACTTAGATCTGCAAGCATACCAACAGTAATCAGAAAGAAAGGAATAAAAATCGTATTTCCAATAAACTCAATTCTGTTCATTAATGGTGATGAATGAGGGATAAGTCTACTTAACGCTAATCCGACAAAGAAAGCTCCAATAATAGGTTCAATATGAGCATATTCAGCAGCCACTGAAGCTAAGAATACCATTGAGATAACAAAGATATATTCTGTTCCACTTTCACCATCGTAGTTTTTGAAAAACCACTTGCTTAATTTTGGAATTATAAAAAAAACTAATAAAAGGAAAAAGATAAAATAACCAATAAAGCGAAACATAAATATATGATTCAACTCACCTTTTGCAGATTCTGAAACAACCGCTAAAATAAGCAGTGCTATAGTATCCGCAATTATTGTTCCTCCAACAATTATATTAATAACACGATTTCTATTTATACCAAACCTACCAACTATTGGATATGCCACTAAAGTATGTGAAGCAACCATACTAGATATTAGTAGAGATGCAATGAATGTCATTTTAAAAGCATAGAAAAAGAGCAATCCACTTAAAACAAATGGAAGAATAAATGTTAAAATTCCAAAGATGATGCTAGGCGTTTTATTTTTCAGGAATTCTTTTACGTTTATTTCTAAACCCGCTAAAAACATTAAATACAATAAGCCTGTCTGACTAAAAATTGATAAACCAACATCTTGAGATAAAAGATTAAATCCATTTGGACCTACTGCAACACCTGCTAGAATTAATCCAATAATTTCCGGTAGGCGAAGTTTATTGAATAAAGTTGGAAAAATCAGAATGATAAATAATACTAATGCAAATATTAGTATAGGATCAGTAATCGGGAATGTAATTATTAGAATTAGGGCCATAACATGAAAAATGATTCTTATATAAAACCGAATTAAATAAAAGTGGTTCAAAATATAACAAAAATACATCGTAATTGTATGTTTGATAGTTACTAACAAATAAAAGACATCTTTGTCTTTAAATACCATGTTTTAGGTATTGATTGTTATTTAGATTCATTCTTACTTTGTCAAAAAATAAAAAATTAATAATTTAAAATAAATAATTATGAAACGAGTATTGTTATTTTTAATAAGCAATTTGCTATTAATAAGTTTATTAGTAGCGCAAGAAGAAAAGGTAAAGGAAGAAACAGCTCCTGAATCAATCAGTGAAAGTATTTTTGATGACGCTAGTCAGAAAAAACTACATTTTGGCGGTTATGGGCAGATAGATTACAATCAACCGTTGGATGCAGATTTTCGTCAGAATGGTAAGTTAGATGTTCATCGTTTAATACTTTTCGCAGGTTATGAATTTAACTCTAAAACAAAATTCATTACTGAAATTGAATTCGAACATGTTTCTGAAGTATATATTGAGCAGGCATATTTAAATTATCAACTTTTAGATAATATGTCAGTTAAAGGAGGTTTGATTTTAGTACCAATGGGTATTATTAATGAGTATCACGAACCACCATCATTTAATGGTGTTGAACGCCCGAATGTAGATAAAAATATCGTTCCAACAACTTGGAGAGAAATAGGATTAGGTGTTGATGGTAGAATTACTGCGACTTCTTTAAGATATCAATTATATTTGGTTAATGGTTTTAACGGGTACGATGGAGCTGGTAAATTTAAAGGCTCAAACGGATTAAGAAGCGGTCGCCAAAAAGGCGCAGAGTCTTACATAAGTTCTCCAAATGTAGCTGCAAAAGTTGATTTCTATGGAGTTAGTGGATTAAAACTAGGATTATCTGGTTATTTCGGTAAATCGCAATCTACATTATTCGATGATTTAGACAAAAATGATGATGCGGCTCAAGCTACAGCGGATTCATCTGTAATTGGAATTAGTATGGTAGGTTTAGATTACCGTTATTCAATTTCTGGATTTCATACAAGAGGACAATTTATATATGGAAAGTTTACAAATGTTGATGAGTATAATATGTTTACGGGACAGGATCTAGGAGAATCAATGTTAGGGTACTACGCAGAAGTTTCTTATGATATTTTTCACAATAATTCTACTGTTCAAAATGAGTTAACTCCTTTTGTTCGTTTTGAAAAATACAATACACACAATTCTGTAGTTTCTGGAATGACTGCAAATGAAGCGTATGATATGACTGAATTATTTGTTGGTTTTGCAGTTAAATTAGATCGTGGAGCTGCTTTTAAGGTTGACTATCAAATGTATAAAAATGCCGATGAAACTAAATTTAATTCAATGATAAATATGGGAATTGGTGTTTGGTTTTAACCAAACACTTTTCCTAACTGGGAATAGGTTTTAATACGAAGATTATGAAACGATTTTTAATTCTTTTTTTGATTTTTGCGATATCAAATAATCTGATGGCTGAACGTCCTCAAGTAACAAAAAAGTTTGAAAAAGAACTGTCTAAACATTTTGATCTGGAATCTTTAACAACTGTAGAAAATAAAGAATTGTCTACAAATAATGATTTGTTTTTGAATATTTATGATGGTGATAAGAGCATGGGCTTGGTTGTATTAACTACTGCAAGAGGTCGTTATGATAAGTTCGATTATATGATTATTTATAATCTAGATTGCAAAGTAGAATTAATTAAAATTCTTGTTTACAGATCGGATTATGGGGCAGAAATTACCGCAAAAAGATGGTTAAGTCAGTTTTATACTAAAAAAGAAGATAGTCTAAAGTATGGAACAGATATTCAAGCTATCTCAGGAGCTACATTTTCAGCTATTTCCTTAACAAAAAATGTAAATAGGATTAATAGGATTTTAGAATCCTATAAGTTGAATTAGTTGTTTTTTAATGTTTCTAGAATTTTATGTTCAATTGAAAGTAATAAATGAATATCTTTTTCACCAAGAATCATTAAACGTTCCATTATACGATTGTATATATTAGAATCTTCTTTAAAACCGATATCACTTAAAATAGTTTTAGTTTTAGTTTTTAAAATATTTAGTTCAGCCTGATCAGTTTTCTGATCAGGTTTTTTTATTTCATAATCGAGCATCGAAAGGGTATAAGCATAAATCATTACAGATTGAGCAAGATTCAGTGAAGGATAAGTTGTTTTCATTGGCACACTAGTAACAATATCGCAAAGTTTTAATTCTTCATTTGTTAAACCACTTTCTTCGCGACCAAATACAATTGCCAGATTTTTAATTGTATTTGCTTTGGCTAAAATCAAATTATTTATTTTATCCGAAGGATAATAATCTTCATTAACCCGTCTTTTTTTAGCAGATGTCCCTATTATCCAATCAATATCTTGAGTTGCGTCTTTAAGTGTTTTGTATTCTTGAGCATTTTCAAGAATCTCATTTGATGCATGAGCGAGCCAACTTGCTTTTTCATCTATATGAGCTTTGGTGTTTATTAGTCGGAGAGAATTGAATCCCATTGTTTTTATAGCTCGAGCTGCAGCACCCACATTTTCAGGCACTGCAGGTTCGACTAAAATAAAGTGTATTTGCATTGAAATAGTTTAAAGTTGTTAGTTTCGAGTTTAAAGTTATTCGTTAAAAAGAATTCTAATTATTAGTGTCATGTTAAGTTTGTTTAAGTATAACACGTAAAAATATTTTATAGCTATTTCGGGCGGAGACCCGGAATCTTCATATTTGGGATAATAGATTCCCGTTTGCACGGGAATGACATATTATGTTAATCGTTTATACTCAAATGATAACTGATCGCTTCATTTATAAAACTATTAAATGGTTTTAAAGCTTTAAAAGTTTCACTTATTTCATCCATAAACTTATCAGAACATACCAGTTTATCGTCAATGTATTTTATTACAGTATAATTTTTATGTCTAAGTAAATCAACATCTTCAAAATCTTTTGGAAAGCCTTTTGGGGCTGTTTTTAATTTATCCTCGCTCGTTAATTCCTTAAAATGATTTTTGAATTTTTTATCATTTAATATTTTCTTAAAATCTTCAGTATTTTCAAATATTTCGGTTCGAACAGCTTTTAATTTATCTGGTGCGGGCATATGAACACCTCCAGCTAAAAAACAACTTCCGGGTTCAATATGTATATAATATCCTGCATTACCTGATTTTTTTCCGCCAGGAACAATAAAACCACCGAAGTTAGTTTTATATGGAGATTTATCGTTTGAAAATCGAATATCTCTATTAATTCTAAAAATACATTGTTTTGGCTCAATAGTTTTTACCGAATTATCAAATTGAGCAATATCAGTAATTGCATGCGCAAGGAATTGCTCAAATTCTTTTTTTACAGACTGATATCTTGGTTTGTTTTCATGAAACCATTCTTTGTAGTTATTCTCTTTTAGATCGGATAAAAATTGAAGTAAATTTTTGCTTATCATAATATATTGTTTTAAAAGACGTGATTTTAATTTTAAATATCAATTTCTTAAGATAGAAACATACAAATATCAGATAAATTATAATGAACAAATACCAATTTTCAAATAAATTATAAACTTCAATGTTTTTAGCTCATTATTATGCTTGTAATTTGAGTATATTTTGTTTTTTGACAATTGTTATTTGTAATTTCTGTTTATAAATTGATATTCCTTTATCTTTACAATCAATTACAGTAAAAGGTTTAAATAAACGATATGAAACAGGAAATATTAAATAGATTTTTAAAGTATGTTCAGATAGACACACAATCCAATGAAAATTCTAAAACATATCCAAGCACACAAAAACAATTTAATTTAGCTCAATTGTTGGAGAAGGAATTAATTGAGATTGGATTACAAGATGTAGAAGTTGATAAATATGGATATGTAACCGCAACTTTACCTTCAAATATTGAGAAAGGCGTGCCTGTTATTGGATTTTTGGCTCATATGGATACAGCACCTGATATGAGAGGTAATGTGCGACCACAAGTTTTTGAAAATTACAATGGAGATGATATTCTATTAAATAAAGAATCGAATATTAAGATTGCAGTAAAGGACTTTCCAGAGTTAAAGGATTATAAGGGACAAACGATTATCACAGCAAGTGGAAATACACTTTTAGGTGCCGACGATAAAGCAGGTATTGCAGAGATTATGATTGCAATGGAATATTTAACTACAAATCCAGAAATAAAGCACGGAACTATTAAAGTTGCATTTACTCCAGATGAGGAAATAGGAAAGGGTGTTGATCACTTCGATGTAAAGAAATTTAGTGCAGATTATGCTTATACTTTAGATGGTGGACCTATTGGTGAATTAGAATACGAAAATTTTAATGCAGCGGGAATTGCAATTCAGATTCAAGGAAGAAACATTCATCCTGGTTATGCAAAAGGGAGAATGATAAATGCAATACTTGTAGCAACAGAATTAAATGATATGCTACCTATTGAGCAACGTCCTGAAATAACAAATGGTTATGAAGGTTTCTTTCATATTATAAAATTTATGGGAACTGTTGAAACTGCAGAGATTCACTATATAATTCGTGATCATGACAAAGAAAAGTTTGAATATAAAAAGGAGTTAATAAAGGACGTAATAGGATTAATTAACAAGAAATACAATCAGGAAGTTGCAAAATATAAGATTGAAGATCAATATTACAACATGCGTGAAAAGATTGAACCTGTATATCATATTGTCGAACAGGCAAAACAAGCCATGATTGAGGTTGGTGTAACTCCAAATATAAAACCAATTCGTGGAGGAACTGATGGAGCAAGACTCTCATATATGGGATTACCTTGTCCGAATATATTTACTGGTGGTCATAATTACCACGGGCGATATGAGTTTATTCCATTAGAATCAATGGAGAAAGCAGTTCAGGTGATATTAAAGATTATTGAAAAATCAACAAAATAGCAAACGCCCTTTAAAGGGCGTTTTGTTTTATTCATATCTTAAACTATTGACCGGATTTGATCTCGCAGTTTTAATTGTTTGAAAAGCAATAGTAAATTGTGCTATAAATAAAATCAGCAAACCGGCGCCAAGGAAAATAAAAATACTAGGTTCGGTGTGGTAAGCGAAATTATTTAACCATTTATTCATAAGAAAATAAGCAATAGGACTACTAATTATAATTGATATAAGGACCCACTTGGTAAATGTCTTATTTAATAACAAATAAACAGTTTTTGTGTTAGCACCCAAAGCTTTTCTAATTCCAATTTCTTTAGTTTTTTGTTCAACTGTAAATGCTGAAAGCCCAAATAACCCAGCGCAAGATATTAGTAAAGCAATAATTACAAATAATGTAAATGCTTTTGCTGTTTGTTTAGTATCGCCATACATTAAACTAATTTCATCATCTATATATTTGTATTCAAACGGAAATCCGGGTGAAAATTCTTGCCATATTTCTGAGATATAATTTAAGGATTCATCATTATTAATACCATCTAATTTTAATAAAATATAATTATAATAATTATGAAATATCATAATCATAATGGGTTCCATTTTTTCATTAACAGGTAAACTATGAAAATCTTCAACTACTCCAATTATATTGAGCACGCCATCGTCTTCTGTATCTCCAAACATAATTTTTTTACCAATAGGATTCTTGTAATTCATTAATCTCTGTGCTTTCTGATTAATAACTACTGCATTTGAATCGGATACAAATTCTTCAGAGAAAAACCGACCTTCAACAATTTTATAGTTAATCGTATTTAAAAAGTCATATTCTACACACTGAAATCCAAATGCCGTTTTTTCTTGGTTAACTCTTCCTTCCCAGTTCATGTTGTTAAATAAACCCTGCATATCCATTGGTAAGAAGGCTGTTTTTGTAACTCCCATAATTTTAGGATTACTCAATAATGTTGATTTGAAAGCATCATAATTCCTTACTAAATTAGAATTTAAGTGAAGGTATACGATATTATCTTTTGTAAATCCAGTATTTTTATTGGTCATATAATTAAATTGGGAATATATATATCCCATAGAAATTAACAGAATTGTAGTAATTGTGAATTGGAAAATTACAAGTACTTTTCTGAGATTTGAACTGAGCTTAAATGAACCTAATTGTCCTTTTAATATTCTTACGGGTTTAAATGATGATAAAAAAACTGCGGGATAAAAACCGGCTAGAAAACTTGAAAAAACAACTATCGATAAAATAATCAGTAAAAAACTCTTTGATAAATAATTAATGTTTGTTTCTATACCTGCAATTTGGTTAAAATACGGCAGAATTGTCTCAACTAAAAGAATTCCAAAGAATACAGAAATACTAGAGAGTAGAATTGCTTCGCCAAAGAATTGTTTAATAAGTCGAAATTTATGCGCCCCTAATATTTTTCTTATTCCTACTTCTTTTGTTCTCTTAATATACTTAGCGGTATTTAAATTCATATAATTGATTGAAGCTAGAATAAGAATAAAAATACCTATTGCTAAAAAAAGATAAATATTTAACTTACTTGTATTACTATAACTAAAATGTTGTTCTTCTAAATTCTGCAAAATAATTTCTGTTTCTCGATCATCTTCATTCATTTTATTTTTATACAGTTCAGTGATATTATGCTTGGTATCTTTTCGATCACTATTGTTTTCTAATAAAACATATGTTGAAAAATAATTATTATACCAGTCATCATCTGGGATACCATTATTAAAATCTGAAATAGGAGCATAAATATTATAATTAAAATGAGAATTGGTCGGAACATTCTTAATAACTCCTCCTATTTTAAAATTTTTGGTATTTTCAAAAAGTAAAACTTTACCAATTGGATTTTCATTACCAAAATATTTTTTTGACAGAGTTTGTGTAATGATTATTTCATCAGGGCTTTTGATTGCATTATCAGCATTGCCTATAATAAACTCAAAATCAAATATTTTAAAAAATAGAGAATCTGTATAGCAAACTCTTTCTGTTAATATATTATCCTTATGTTTAATATTAGTTGTCTTTCTGAAATATTTAGTAGAGGCTCTTACTGATGGAATATCTTCAATAATTGAGGGGGCTAAACCAAAGGGTGTTGATGGATTGATGGATTGTTCTCCTCCAATATTATAATTACGAACCAAACGATAAATATCGTCGTAATTTTTAAAAAACTTATCGTAATTTAACTCATATTGAATGTAAAGAAAAACGAGCAAAGCTCCTGCCATTCCTGTTGCTAAGCCTAGTATGTTTATTGCAGAAAATAGTTTATTTTTAAATAAACTTCGGATTGTGATTTTTAAATAATTTTTAATCATAGCTAAATGTTTTTTTTATTTAGCCAAGTAATATGCCATATGGCTTAATGTCCATTATGTCAGCAATTTGAAACTTTCATCACAAAGTATTTTGTCCGAATTTCGGACAATTAGTTGACTGATTCTCGGACTATCTATACATTTGTAAACAAATCTAATGATTAAGTGAAAAGAAAAAAAGGAAATATTTTAATTGTAGACGATAATGAAGATATTCTTTGGTCGTTAAAACAGTTATTAAAGAGTGAGTTTAATCAGATTTACACATTAAAAAATCCAAATCAGGTTAAGGAATTGTTGAGAAATGAACAGATTGATGTTGTTTTATTGGATATGAATTTTAATGCAGGCGTAAATACGGGCAATGAAGGCTTTTATTGGTTTAATGAAATAAAAAAGCTAGAATCAAATATTGTAATTGTTTTTATCACGGCTTATGGAGATATTGAAATTGCTGTAAATGCAATGAAAGAAGGTGCAGATGACTTTATAACAAAGCCATGGGACAGCGATAAACTTATTAGTTCGTTACACAATTTTGTTAATTTAAGTTATTCAAGAAAGAAAGTAGATCAATTAAAAGCATCGCAAGTTGGATTACAACAAATTTACCCTTCGATTATAGGAGAGTCGGAAGCTATAAGAAATGTAACTAAAACAATAGGTAAAATTGCAAATACCGAAGCTACAATTCTTATTCAAGGTGAAAACGGAACAGGAAAAGCTTTAATAGCATATGAACTTCATAAACGGTCAAATCGTAATTCAGAACCCTTCATTCATGTTGACTTAGGCGCGATTAATGAGAATTTATTTGAAAGTGAACTTTTTGGTCACACAAAAGGTGCTTTTACTGATGCAAAAGAAGATCGTATAGGACGTTTTGAAGCTGCATCTGATGGAACTCTTTTTTTAGATGAGATTGGTAATTTATCTCTCTCTTTACAGCAAAAACTGTTAAATATTATTCAATCAAAAACGGTTTCTAGAGTTGGCAGCAATAAAATCATATCAGTAAATGTAAGATTGGTTTGTGCCACAAATCGCAACTTAAAGAAAATGGTTCAACTTGGTGAATTTCGTGAAGATCTGTATTATCGAATTAATACAATTATTATTGAAAGTCCGCCGCTAAGAGAGAGAGAGACTGATATTAGGCTTTTGGCGAAGTCGTTTCTTTTAGAATTATCTGATAAGTATAATAAAAAAGGTTTGTCATATTCATCATTGGCAATAAAAAAAATTGAGAAACATCATTGGCCGGGTAATGTTCGTGAACTTCGACATGCTATAGAACGAGCTGTATTGTTGTGTAATTCAGATATTATACAACCCGAAGACTTATTTCCAGCAGGAATTACCTTAAAGAAAGAAATAAGAGGAGTAAAAAGATTAGAAGAAATAGAAAAAGAAGCCATTGAAAATGCAATAAATAATCAAAAAGGAAATTTAACTAAAGCTGCAACAGAATTGGGTATTTCCAGATCTACTCTATACCTTAAAATAGAAAAATATGGGATTTAATAAATACTCGCTTCAAATTATTATAAGAGTTCTGCTCATTTTTACAACTTTATTGGTGACAGTATATTTTATACCGAAACCTAACCGTGCTGTTACTGTTGTTTTTTTTATTTTATTGGCTATTTCACAAGTGGTTCTACTAATTCGTTTTTTTAATTCTATAAATAGGGATTTAGCAAGATTTTTAATTGAACTTAAAGAGCAGGACAGCTCTGAGATTTACTTTCCGGAAAAGTTAGAAAAGAACTTTAGGAACCTTAAATATTCGTTTCAACAAATATTAAATGAGATTAAAAAATCGAGAATAGAAAAGGTCAGTCAAAAACATTATTTAGAATATGTCATAGAGAATATTAGTGATGGATTAATTTCATTTGACGATGATGGTAAAGTCCAGATTCTAAACACTTCGGCTAAAAAATTACTTAAAATCTCTTTTTTACATTCCATTTGGGATCTGGATAAAATTCAAGAAGGACTTGCAAAAAAACTTGTGTTATCAAATCCGGGGAAACGTGAATTAATCAATGTAGTTATTGGAAATGATAATTATGATTTTTTATTTCGAATATCAGAAGTGAAAATTGAAAAACAGATCTTAAAGATTGTTACATTCCAAGATTTAAGAAGAGAATTTGAAGAAAAAGAGATTAGTTCATGGAAGAAATTAATGCGTGTATTGACACACGAAATGATGAACTCTCTAACACCAATAACAACGCTTTCTGTAGCTGTAAGACGAATTCTAAAAAAAGATGAAAAATTAATATTGCTAAAAGACTTAAATAAAGAAAATTTGAGTGATATCTATAAAAATAATGAAACAATTGAAAATAGAAGTAAAGGGCTGTTAGAATTTATTAATAAATATAGAGAAATAACAAAAATTCCTGATTTACAGATTGAGAATGTTAATATATTGCCATTTTTAAAGAACATAGAACAACTTTTCTCCGAAGAAATAAAAGCAAAACAAATAGACTTTCAGCTTGAAGTTTCTCCTACGAATTTGACATGCCAATTCGATAGGCACTTAATGGAACAAGTTGTAATTAATTTGTTAAAGAATTCGATAGAGGCTACAGGAAAACACACGAACAAAAAGATAACAATTCAAGTTATTCAAAAAGATTTAAATATTGAAATAATAGTTACTGATAATGGTTCAGGAATTAATGCTGAAATTAAAAATGATGTTTTTGTGCCATTCTTTACTACTAAAAAACAAGGTTCAGGTATAGGCTTGAGTCTTTCAAAAGAGATTATGCAGAAGCATAATGGCGAGATTTATTTTGAATCTAATCCTGAAATTGGAACAAAGTTTACTTTAAAAACAAAAAAGAGTTGCTAAAAATAACAACTCTTTTTATTATTATTTACTGCTTGTTTGAGTTAGGATTTTAGTTTTAGGGTTATTTTTAATTTTTTGTATTACAGCGTTAATGTCTGAATTTAATTCAGAGTATTCAACATTTTTCTCAGATAAATTAAATGTAGAAATATTATCTGAAGATTTGGTTATAGTTCCAACAATCAGATCAGCATGTTGATCGAGCTCCCAAGGAATATAAAGACTCGTTGGTTCTATTCCAAATATATACCCAGAGGTAAAATAAGATCGAACTTCCATTCCCTTAAAAGCTTCATAATATCCAATACCGTGTCTTATGCCGTTATTTTGGATGGTAAATTCTTCAAAAGATTCATAGTAAGGATTTCCGCAGTTTACATGAAAAGCAGAAAGATTATATTGACTATTGTTAGTTATATAAAAGAATATATAATCAGAAGATAGCCAAGGTAAATAATACCAATATTCAGATAAGTCTATTGACCAGTCCCAGAATATTAGTAAGCCTGCATCAACACCACTTGGAGCATTTCCTTGTGTTTCTATATGACAATCTATTAGATAATTTTCAATTACGGCAAATTTGGTAGAAGCTTGTGCAGGAATAATTATCTGTCTATTATCGAATGTCAAAGTCATATCAGTATAAAGAGGATTAACAAATTGTATGATATTAACATATGCATATTTTATTAATTCTTCTTTACCTCCTTCGTTTTTTGCAATAAGAGTAACATTATAGCAACCTGGTTCAAGATATGTGATTGTTGGATTCTGATCACTTGATGTTTCTGGTTTCCCTCCTTCAAAATGCCATTCCCAATTAGTTGGATTATTAGTGGATAAATCAGTAAAATTAATCTCTAATGGGTTAGATGAAGATTGAATAGCTGAAAAATCGGATTGTGGTTTCTCAATATCTTTTTCGCAACTGCATACAAATACAATGAATAATACGAGCAATAAAAATCTCGAATAATATAGTTTTCTCATAAATAATTATTTAAAAAGTTAATAACAGGTTATAGAGTTAAAGGTATAATTATTTATTAGAATTAGATTCACAGTAACAGCTTATTTAGAAAATAATGCACGGCTTGAACCAATTCTGTCAAGTTTCTTTTTATGTGACGCTTATCTCTTTTCCTGTTAAGTTTAATTCTTATTCCTTTTATGTTCTGTTATGGGAATGTTTAAATAATACAGAACAATTTTAAACTTTTTTTGTTTTAGTAACAGTCACAAAATAACTTACTTAAGAATATTGCATTTATAAATATAAATATCTATATTAGTAGATACATTCTTAACATTCTTTTGAGGTGGGAAAGCTATTTTGAATTATAAAGATGGGTCAGAATTATAAAGAATCAGTTATTTGATGGTCAGTAAGCGTAATTTAAATTTATATATATGGCATTTGATCTTGACCTTATTGAAGATTATTATAACAAACTTGATTCTAAATTATTTGAGATTAATAATGTACTCAAAAGACCACTTTCTTTGGCTGAGAAGATATTATATGCCCACTTATACGAAAGTAAAGTTACATCTAAGGAAAGGGGAGTAGATTATGTAAATTTTGCCCCTGATAGGGTAGCAATGCAGGATGCCACCGCACAGATGGCTCTTTTGCAATTTATGAATTCAGGTAAAGACACTTCAGAAGTTCCTACTACTGTACACTGCGATCATCTTATTCAAGCTTTTAAAAGTGGAAGATTAGATTTACAAGAAGCTAAAATTACAAACAAAGAAGTATTTGATTTCTTGGAATCGGTTTCTAATAAATATGGAATTGGATTTTGGGAGCCCGGGGCTGGAATAATTCATCAGGTTATTTTGGAGAATTATGCATTTCCTGGAGGAATGATGATTGGTACTGATTCACATACTCCTAATGCAGGTGGTTTGGGAATGATTGCCATTGGAGTTGGAGGAGCTGATGCAGTAGATGTTATGGCAGGAATGCCTTGGGAGTTAAAAATGCCAAAGCTGATTGGGGTTAAACTTACGGGTAAACTTAATGGTTGGACTTCTCCTAAAGATGTAATTTTAAAATTAGCGGGTATTTTAACAGTAAAAGGTGGTACTGGTTCTATTATTGAGTATTTCGGCGATGGTGCACAAACAATCTCAGCAACAGGGAAAGGTACAATTTGCAATATGGGTGCAGAAATTGGAGCAACTACATCCATTTTTGCTTATGACGATTCAATTGAACGTTATTTAAAAATTACGAATAGAACCGAAGTAGCAAATCTTGCGAACAAGGTAAAACATCACCTTATTCCAGATATTGATGTTGTTGAATATCCTGAAAAATATTTTGATCAGGTGATTGAAATTAATCTATCAGAGTTAGAACCTCACATTAATGGACCTTTTACACCGGATAGAGCAACTCCAATATCTCAAATGAAAGTTGAAGCTATCAAAAATAATTGGCCATTAAAAATAGATGTTGGTTTAATAGGATCATGTACTAATTCATCATACGAAGATATTTCAAGATCTGTGTCTATTGCTCAACAGGCTATTAATATGGGATTAAAAGCTAAATCTTATTTTACAGTTACTCCTGGATCAGAACAAGTACGTTATACTATTGAAAGGGATGGATTTATAGATATTTTAGATAAAATTGGAGCAAATGTATTTGCGAATGCTTGTGGTCCATGTATTGGTCAATGGAAAAGAGAAGGGGCTGATAAAGCTGAGAAAAATACCATAGTACATTCATTTAATAGGAATTTCTCTAAAAGAGCAGATGGAAATCCAAATACACATGCATTTGTAACATCTCCGGAATTGGTTACTGCATTAGTTTTAGCAGGAGATTTAGGTTTTAATCCTATTACTGATGAATTAATAAATAAAAAGGGTGAAAAAGTAAAATTAAATCCTCCTGTGGGTATTGAACTTCCTATAAAAGGGTTTGATGTGAAAGATAAAGGATATCGAGCTCCGGCTATATCTGGTGAAGGGATTGAAGTAAAAGTAGCACCTGATTCAAAAAGATTGCAGTTATTAAAACCGTTTAAAGCTTGGGATGGGAAAAATATATTAGGAGCAAAATTACTTATAAAGGCTTTTGGAAAATGCACTACTGATCATATATCAATGGCTGGACCATGGTTGAAATTTAGAGGACATCTCGATAATATTTCTGACAATATGTTAATAGGAGCAATAAATGCTTTTAACAAAAAAGTAAATTCAGTAAGCAATCTAATTACGGGAGAATATGAACCTGTTCCTCAAGTCCAGAGAGCTTATAAAAAAGCGAATATTCTAAGCATTGTAGTAGGTGATCATAATTATGGAGAAGGTTCATCTCGAGAACATGCTGCAATGGAGCCACGACATTTAGGTGTTATTGCAGTTATTGTCAAATCATTTGCACGAATTCACGAGACAAATCTTAAAAAGCAAGGTGTTCTAGGACTTACATTCATAAATGAGAGTGATTATGATCGTATTGAGGAAGATGATACTTTCAATTTCATCAATTTAAAAGACTTTGCTCCGGGTAAAAATATAGATCTGGAAATAGTTCATACCAACGGTAAGAAAGAGATAATTTATCTGGCACATACTTATAATAATCAACAAATAAGTTGGTTTAAAGCAGGGTCAGCATTGAATTTAATTAAATCACAAAACCCATAAATTATTTTAAATGCAAAAAATAAAAGTAAAAAATCCGGTAGTCGAAATTGATGGAGACGAAATGACTCGAGTAATATGGAGTTTAATAAAAGAAAAGTTGATTCTCCCATATTTGGATATTGACTTAAAGTACTATGATTTAAGTGTTGAAAATCGCGATAAAACTGATGATCAAATAACTATTGATGCAGCAGAAGCGATTAAAAAACACAATGTTGGAATAAAATGTGCCACCATAACTCCTGATGAGGTTAGAGTTAAGGAATTTGATTTAAAGCATATGTGGAAATCACCAAATGGTACAATCCGAAAGATCTTAGGAGGAACAGTATTTAGAGAACCTATTGTATTAAATAATATAAAACCCATAGTAAGAACTTGGACCAAACCTATATGTATTGGGCGTCACGCATATGGCGATCAGTACATTGCAACTGATTTTTTAGTTAAAGGAAAAGGAAAGTTAACAGTAACATTTACACCTGATAACGGAGACAAAGAAACTAACTACGATGTACATCAATTTGAAGATGATGGCATAGCTATGGTTATGTTTAACCTTGATGAATCTATTAAAGGATTTGCTAGGGCATGTATGAACCAAGCAATTTTAAAGGAATGGCCACTATATCTTTCTACAAAAAACACGATTCTTAAAAAATATGATGGAAGATTTAAGGATATTTTTCAGGAAATATATGAAACTGAATTTAAATCAAAATTTGATGCACTAGGAATTACATATGAACATCGGTTAATTGATGATATGGTTGCAGCTATTATGAAATGGGAAGGTGAATTTGTATGGGCATGTAAAAATTATGACGGAGATGTTCAGTCGGATAGTTTGGCTCAGGGATTCGGTTCTCTTGGATTAATGACATCTACATTAATTACACCCGATGGCACAACAATGGAAGCGGAAGCGGCTCATGGAACTGTTACAAGACATTACAGACAACATCAACAAGGAAAACCTACATCAACAAATCCAATTGCTTCAATATTTGCTTGGACAAGAGGATTAGCATTTCGTGGTAAACTTGATGAAAATCAAGAATTAATACATTTTGCTAATAGTCTCGAAAGAGTTTGCATTCAGACAGTTGAATCTGGAAAAATGACTAAAGATCTAGCACTTATAATACATGGCAATAAACTTAAAAATGAGCATTATCTGAATACTGAGGATTTTCTAGATTATATCGAGAGCAATCTAAAAACAAAATTATCTAATTGAAGTATTGTGAAGTTTCCAAAAAATGATAATCCTAAATAATAACATAGCCTTATGAGAAAGAATATTGAAGATTTCGATTCATTAATAAAGCATCTTACTAAGTCCGTGCAGGGTACAAGTTGTATGGAAAATGAATTATTTAAAAAATATCATGTTAAAAGAGGATTAAGAAATGAAGATCATAGCGGAGTATTAGTTGGTTTGACTAATATAGGAGATGTAGTTGGTTATAAAAGACAGGAACTTGGAAATACATTGCCATTAGATGGAGAATTGTTTTACAGAGGAATTAATATTAAAGATATAGTATTAGGTTTTCAAGCAGATGAAAGGCATGGCTTTGAAGAGGTTGTTTATTTGTTGCTTTCAGGGAAATTGCCCAATAGAGAAACTCATGATATTTTCAGGGAACTTCTTTCTAGTCAAAGACCTTTAGATCCTGCTATTAAAATGAGCATATTAGATTTTAAAGGTTTAGATATAATGAATGTACTAGCTCGAACAGTTATGGTAATGTACGTTCGAGATTTAGAAGCTGACAATACTTCACGTGAGAATTTATTGATTCAATCAATTCAATTAATTGCAAAATTCCCATCAGTAATTAGCTATGCATATCATAGTATGCAGCATTATTATAGAAATAAAACTTTGTCAATAAGACATCCAATACCGGAATTATCGATGGCTGAAAACTTTCTTTATATGCTAAAGGGAGAAAATAATTATACAAGACTTGATGCAGACGTATTAGATTTGTGTCAGGTGCTTCATGCCGAACACGGTGGTGGTAATAATTCAACATTTACAGTTAGAGTAATTAGTTCGTCAAGTACAGATACATATTCAGCCATTACGGCAGGAATTGGATCTTTAAAGGGCCCTTTGCATGGAGGTGCAAACTTACGAGTTAAACATATGTTTGATCACCTTAAAAGTTCAATAAATGATTGGGAAGATGAGGCAGAAATTAAAGCGTACATGTTAAAAATCTTGAAGAAAGAAGTATACGATGGAATAGGGAAGATCTATGGTGTTGGGCATGCTGTGTATACTAAGTCAGATCCACGAGCAATATTATTAAAAGCAATGGCTAAAAAGTTAGCTATTGAAAAGGGAAGGTTAGATGAATTTGAGTTTTTACATACCATTGAACGTATGGGAATAGAAGCATTTATGGATTATAAAGGCACGAAAGTAGGTAAGGTAGTTTGTGCAAACGTTGACTTTTATTCAGGGTTTGTATATGAAATGATTGGAATACCAAAAGAGTTGTATACTCCCTTATTTGCAATGTCGAGAATTGCAGGTTGGTGCGCTCATAGAATCGAAGAACTTAATTTTGAAAGTAAAAGAATTATTCGCCCGGCATATAAAAATGTTTGTAAAAGAATTGAGTATGAACCTATTGTTAAAAGGTAATTTTTGAATTAAAAACTCCCTACTTGGGAGTTTTTTTATGGTTGGGGTTTAGATTTTTGTAAATCATTTCTCATATACATTACAATTTTCCAACGATCTTCTTGAGAAATTTGAGAAGCATGAGCTCCCATTATATTTATTCCAACATTAATAATGTGATAAATTTCACCATCAGGACGACTAACTGTTTTTTCTAAAGTAAGGTTTGCAGGTGGGAAAGCATATTTTTTGCTTGTATATAAAAAGCCTTGTCCATCACCTTTTTCTCCATGACACTGAGAACAAAATCTTTCAAATTGCAATTTTCCCTGAGTCAGATTTTCTTTACTAGCTTCATATGGATTAAAGTATTTTTTTCCTGCAAGTTTTAAATCTTCATCACTTTTTATTAAATGATAAGGGATTACATTCCTTGGAACAGTTCCTTTAACAGGCAAACGCATGGTCATTGAATCTTCAAAGTTCGGATTTTCGCTATATGTATCATATGCCTGAGATTCTTGCATGTCCGGTAAAAAACTGGAGCCGCGTTCAGTGCTTCTTTTATCACATGAAGCTAGAATAACCATCAAAATAAAAATGATATATTGTATTTTTCTAATTTCCATACTCGAATTATATGTTCTCATAATTAAAACTTTCGTTTAAATAGGGATGATTTTTAGGTAATAAATTTGCCTTTGTAAGAGACTGTAATACTACCCATAAAAATATCCCGATAAACCCTACTGTTAAGCCAATATCAAAAAATCCAATACTTGAGACTTTTTTCATTGTTCCAGGGAAAATCATTAAATATTGATCTACCCACTGTCCAATAAACACAACGATAGCCATTGCGGTAACAACCCACAATACTCTTCTGAATTTCCTTACTATTAGAACTAAAAATGGAATTAAGAAATTTAATGCCAGATTCAAGAAAAATAGGAACCTATAATCATCAATTCTCTTAATAAAATAGAATGTTTCTTCTGGAATGTTTGCGTACCAAATTAACATGAATTGCGAAAACCACAGATACATCCAGAAAATCCCAAAAGAAAATAAATATCTTGCTAAATCATGAATGTTTTCTTTTGTAACAAATTCCATGTAACCTAAATATCTTAAAATAGCTAAAATAATAATAATAGCAGCAAAGCTTTTAACTATAACTCCTGAAAGAACGTACCAGCCGAATAAAGTACTAAACCAATGTGCTTCTATAGACATGAGCCAATCCCAAGCAAAAACAACTATTGACAATGCAAAAAACACCATAAAAATTGCGCCATAAGTTCTGTTTTTAGCTAATGATTTTTGAGCATCACCAACATCACTTTTCTTAGAGATTTTTCGAAGCATATATGTTAAAAATATCCATACAGATAAGTAAATAACTAATCTGGTTATAAAAAATGGAACATTTAAAAAAGCTTCTTTATTTGCAATTATTGGATCATGATGTACTTCATGAATCCAATGAAAAACATGGTTTAAACCAAACAACATTATAATCATAAAGATTGCCCCAATTGGCAAGTACATACTAATGGCTTCGGGAATTCTTTGTATTAAAACATGCCAGCCAGATTCAGTAATGTTATGCACTGCAACGAAGAATGTTGCTCCAAGTGCGATGGTCAGAAAGTTAACAGAATTTAAAAGCAATGCAGACCAAATTTTTTCTGGCGAATAGTTTAGTATTCCATAAACTAAGGCGGCAAGGCCAATAAAAATTAAAATGGCCAATATAATCTTTACTTTTTTGTTAAACTGAAATGTTATTTTAAGACCGTCCATCATATTTAAATGTTTTTTTTAAAGCATTATACTAATCGTTTTAAACAGATTTTAAGTATTATTTATTAACCACGAAGTGGTTAAACATGAATAATACAAGATAATATATATTCTATATTGAACCCTGAAAGGGTTCAATAGATCAAACCAGATATTTTTCATCAAATTCAATTCTATGTTCTTTTAGCAGATTAATATATTCATCTTTAAAGCTTCTTTTTTTATGATGCTCCTTTTGATTTTTTACATATTCAATTAAGCTGTCCTTTGCTGATATGGAATAAGTAAATGCACCATATCCATCCTGCCACCCAGCAAAATTGGGGAATAGGTTCTCATTTTTAATAAAGCTGGTCGATGCTAATTTAATATCTTTCACTAATGGCGAAATTGCCACTGTTGGGTGAATGTGAGTAATTATATGTATGTGGTTCTCAATACCACCGATTCTATATAAATGGCAATTTTTATTTTTAAGGATTCCCCATATAAAACTATATAGTTTTTCTTGTCCAGATTCGTTTATCGTCCTTTTTCGACCTTTTGTTGAAAATACCAACTGATATAGTATTTGGGTAAATGTGCTCATTTTAAAATTAATTTCATTGAACCCTTTCAGGGTTCTGGTTATACTTTCTATTTCATTATTCAAGTTGAATCCTTTCAGGATTTATCAAGTATTTAAATTATTGCAAATTGTTAGCAATTTGTCATTTATATTATATTATTCTTCAAATTTAACATCCATTGCACCAGAATCTTCAAATTTTGATTTGATTTTTTCTGCTTCATTACTATCTATATCTGTAGTATCTAAAACAACTACAAATCTATCATCGGTTGCTCGTTCATCATATATTTTATTATCGGCACCAGCACCTAAATGAGATCTGAATAGGTAACTAAGCACAATAGCAAATGCAGCAAATAATACTGCACATTCAAATGTAACAGGAATAAACGATGGAGCTGCTAGAAATGGCTTACCGCCAATATTTATTGGATATGCTCGTGTAAAAACCCAAACTTGAAATCCAAATCCTGAAATTGCTCCGACGGCGCCCCCAATAAACGCTGCACGGGGTAACCATGAACGTCTTAATCCCATAGCATGATCTAATCCATGAACCGGATATGGAGAAAAAACATCTTTAATTTTGATTTGATTTTCTCTTAGCTCTTTTACTGCATCGAGTAAATTTGCTTCTTTATCGTAATATCCTGAAATTTCTTTCATTTGAATAATGTTTTTATCTTATTCGTTTGCTGCGGTTATTTATTTTTGATTGTAGTTTTAACTTCGGCCATTGCTATTACAGGAAAAAACCTCACAAATAGTAAGAAACAAGTAAAGAATATTCCGAGTGTTCCTACAAAAATTGCAATTTCAACAATAGTTGGTTTATACATTTCCCAGCTCGATGGTAAATAATCACGATGTAATGAGGTTACAATAATTACAAATCGTTCGAACCACATTCCAATATTTATTATAATCGACATAAAGAATGTAAATCCAATGCTTCGACGAAGTTTCTTAAACCAGAATAATTGTGGCGAAATAACATTACAAGTCATCATTATCCAATATGCCCACCAATAAGGTCCGGTTGCTCTATTAATAAAAGCAAAAAGTTCATATTCAACTCCTGAGTACCAAGCCATAAATAATTCTGTCAGGTAAGCAACACCAACAATTGAACCTGTTAAGATGATAATTTTATTCATCAATTCGATGTGATTTATGGTAATGTAATCTTGCAGGTTCATTGTTTTACGAGCAATAATTAATAATGTAAGTACCATTGCAAATCCTGAGAAGATTGCACCTGAAACAAAATAAGGTGGGAATATTGTGGTGTGCCATCCTGGAATCACTGATGTAGCAAAGTCGAAACTTACAATTGTATGCACCGATAATACAAGCGGAGCAGCTAATCCTGCCAAGGTAAAACTTACGACTTCGAAACGTTGCCAATGTTTTGCTGATCCTGTCCAACCAAAACTTAAGAATTTATAAAAAGTTTTCTTGAATTTGGTTTTCATTCTGTCACGAATAGTTCCTAAATCAGGAATTAGTCCTACATACCAGAAAATCAGTGAAACCAAAAAGTAAGTTGATATTGCAAAAACATCCCATAGCAATGGAGAGTTGAAATTTACCCAAACATCTCTTGTGTTAGGATACGGGAATATGAAAAAACCGAGTAAAAATCGGCCCATATGAATTAATGGGAAAAGTCCTGCACAAATTACTGCGAATATTGTCATTGCTTCCGCAGAGCGATTAATACTAGTACGCCATTTTTGTCGGAATAAAAGTAAAATTGCAGAAATAAAGGTTCCGGCATGACCAATACCTACCCACCATACAAAATTGGTGATACTCCATCCCCAACCGACAGTTTTATTTACACCCCAAAGACCAATACCTTTCCAAATAGTAAGTACAATGGCAATAATTCCTATTAAAGCTGCAGATCCAGCAAGCATAAGTCCTAAAAACCATAGTTTTCCAGGTTTAGCAACAATCGGATTAAAAACATCATCGGTAATGTCTTTTAAGCTTTTATTGCCATGAATTAATGGTTCACGAGTTGAAATTTCAGACACGTTTTATATTTTTAATGATACATTTTTTTTAAATTACAAATTACAAATTCCAAGTAATGAAGCTGTTTAAAAAATTAATTAGTGTCATTCCCTTGAAAAAGGGAATCTCTTAATTGAATTGCACACAATGAATTATTAGATCCCCAATCAAGTTGAGGATGACAGAAAATAACTTTTTGGATAGCCTCTTCTAAACTCAAAATTATAAACCAATTATTCGTAATATTTCGTTTGTTTTTTGATAATTGAATCATTGCATATTATTTGTTATTTGTGGTTTAATATTTGTTATTTCAAATTTTAGCTTTTGTTTCTAACCTTAGTTAAATATCCTATAGAAGGTAAAGTATGTAATTCTTCCAATAAATGATATCTTCTCTTTTGAGCAAAAAGTTTTGAAACTTCACTATTCTTATTATTTAAATCTCCAAAAACGATAGCATTTGCCGGGCAAGTTTGCTGACAAGCCGGTTTAATTTCTCCATCTTGTAATTCACGATTTTCAAGTTTAGCTTTCAGTTTCTTTTCCTGAATTCGTTGCACGCAGAACGAACACTTCTCAATTACACCTTTCGCACGAACAGTAACATCTGGATTAAGAACCATACGCGGTAAATCCAATGTCATTCCATGTGGATCGTATAAATTTCCTTCCAGCGCATCTGCTTTATTGTAATCTAACCAATTAAATCTACGCACTTTGTACGGGCAATTATTGTTACAATATCTGGTTCCAATACAACGATTGTAAGCCATTTGGTTTATTCCTTCAGAGCTATGATTTGTTGCTCCAACAGGACAAACATTCTCACAAGGGGCACTATCGCAATGTTGACACATAACTGGTTGACGAACCACTTCAGGATTTTCAGGGTCTCCAGCATAATACCTGTCAATTCGCATCCAATGCATTTCGTGAGCACGCAAAACTTCTTCCTTACCAACAATCGGAACATTGTTTTCGATACTACATGCAGCAACACAAGTATTACATCCGGTGCAAGCATTTAAATCAACTGCCATTGCCCAATGATGTCCTTCGTACTTGAACTCTTTGTATAATGATTGATGATGTTTCTCAATCTCTTTATGGCGTTCGTTTCCTGATTCTGAGTTCTCTTTGTATTCATCAATAGTAGTTTCGCGAACTATATCACGTCCTTCCATTGAATCGTGCGACTGAGTCGTTGCTAGCTCGTAAGTTTTTAAAGTTTTTTCAATTGAGATATTTTTCAACGAATATTTTCTAAATTTTTCAATTTCGATTAACTGATATACATCTGTTCCAATGTCTTTTCCAGATTTTCCGGCAATTGTTCGTCCATAACCTAAAGCAATAGATATTGTGTTTTTTGCTTGTCCAGGTTGAACTAACACAGGTATCTCAATCGAATTATTTATTTTAATTACATCGCCAGTTTTTAGATTTTTATCTGTTGCAAAAGCCACAGAAATGGCAGCGTAATTATCCCAGGTAACTTTCGAAACAGGATCTGGTAATTCTTGTAACCAAGGATTGTTTGCATATTTACCGAAACCAATATTTACACTTTCGTAGATTTGAATTTCTAAATCTGATTTTACAATATCATCCAATTTAATTGAACTTAAAGTGTTTTTGAATTTTGGTTCTATTGAATTCATATTCAGTTCAACAACTCCGTCTTGTAATGATTTTGTCCAGAAATCAGCAAAATTAAATACACGATTTGTTTTTGGATAGATTTCAGATTTCCAGTTCTCGTTAATGAATTTAAGGTAGTCTTTTTCAATTCCAGCCCATTTCATTAAAGAAACTTGTTCTTGTCTGGTGTCAAAAATTGCATGAATACATGGTTGAGATAAACTGTAAGTTCCTTCTTTTGGATTAAAATCATTCCATGATTCTAAATAATTATTTGCCGGACAAACGTATTTCACTAGTTCAGATGTTTCATCAGGAATGGTAGATAGGGAAATAGTTAAATCGGTATTTTTAATTGCGGTAGTGAGTTTCTCAGAATTTGGATAATCATAAACAGGATTACAGTCATAAAAAATTATTCCCTTATATGCTTCCATATTGTTCATGAATTTCAGCATATCTTTATCGTTACCTTGCTTCGTTAATAATGCATTATTGAACGATATTGTTTTTCCGTAATTCCCTAGAAATTTATTAATTGTATTTACAATTAATTGAGTTTCTTTATTGTTTGTTCCACAAACTATTACAGATTTGCCTTGGTTTTTTAAAAGTTCATCTCCTAATTTTGAAATATCTGTTGTGCATTTCGAAGCTGAAATTTCTTTTTCACCAACACCATTTGCAATATAATTATAAAGATTTGCAATTAAATTTTGTTCTTCAGATGGATTAATGATTAATCGTTCATCAGCATTACTTCCAGTTAATGACATGCCACTTTCAATCTGAATATGGCGCGACATAGCTTTTTTGTCTTCGCTAACTTTTCTATTCTGAATATACTGCTTTGTATATTCAACAGGAGATAACCATGTTCCTAAAAAATCAGCATTTATTCCAACAATTACTTGTGCTTTTTCGAATTTGTAATTAGGAATTACTTTTTTGCCAAACGATTCTTTATTAGCATTTAATAATCCGGAAATGGAAATTGGGTCATAAATAATATGTTCAGTACTAGGATATTCTTTTTTGAAATCAGCAATTACTTTTATAGTTGATGGACTAATATTACTATGTGAAATCATCGCAATTTTCCCATCTTCTTTTTTTATCTTTTTTAACTGAGCTATAATCTGATTATCAGCATTTGTCCAGTTTGCATTTTCACCGTTAATTTTGGGATTTCTGTATCTTGTATCATCATATAAACTTAATATAGAAGATTGTGTAATGCTGTTTGTTGCACCTTGCGAGATTGATGATAAATCATTTCCTTCAATTTTTATTGGTCTACCATCCAGAACTTTTACAAGTATACTATTGTATTTATCTCCATCGAAAAACGAAGACGCATAATAGTTAGCCATACTTGGTGTAATCTCTTCGGGCTTTATTAAATAGGGAATGGCTTTGTGTGCTGCATTTTCACATCGCGATAAAACAAAGGTAGAAGCAAGTCCAAATCCAAATAACTTAAGAAAGTTTCTTCGGTTGGTTGACGTTATTTTCTTCTCTTTTGGTTCTTCTTTGCTTTGGTCAATCTTACCATCTATGCTTTTCCAATATTTTGACATATATATAAACTATTATCAATATTAATAATGACATTTCATGCAGTTCTCGCCACCAACTTGAGACACTGTAAGTGAATCTAAATTACCATTTTTGAACTGTTCGTGATATTCTTCAAATGTTTTTTCATAATATTCATTTTCTGGGAAGTCAACTTTTTTAGTTCGGTGGCAATCTAAGCACCATCCCATAGAAAGATCTGCATATTGTGAAGCCAAATGTTCTTCTTTAATTAAACCATGACATTCCATACAATCTAAATTGCCAGCACCTGCATGTTGTGCATGACTAAAAAAGACATGATCAGGAAGTTTATGAATTCGAATCCATTCAGGAGGGGTTTTGTTCTCGACATTTGCTAGAATCTTCTTTATTTCAAATCTACCTGAATTAGTTCCTTCACGTACGAGTTCATGACAATTTAAACAAACATCTGTAGATGGTATCCCAGCTGATTTAGCCTTTTCTGCAGTGTGGTGACAATAAATGCAATCTATTTTATTATCAGTAGCATGAACCTGATGTGAAAATTTTATTGGTTGCAATGGTGCATATCCTTCAGACCTTCCTAAACCAATTGCATCATGAACAATTATCTTTAATATAAATGCTAAAGCAAGAAATATAACTATACCATGAATTGCTTTGTGTTTTAAAATTTTTGTAAAACTTAGATCTATAAATGCTGCAATGAATACTACAATCAAGAAAATAAAAAATGCCAATTTCGACACCAACATCTTTGGTTCTTTCAATCCAGTTGTTTTGTACGTATTAATATATTGTCTAATAAGAACTATTTGTTCAGCATTTAGTTGAATGTTCTCATGAGCTTCTGAAATTCGCTTTGTAACAGGATTTAGTAAAGTGTTCGCAAATGCAGCACTATCCATATATTGCGTAGAAAGAGCTATTTGTAATACTGATGGATTCCAGTTGAAGGTATCAATAGCAGCTGTATTATGACATGAAGCACAATTTATTGTGTTATCATCGGTAAGTATCAGTCCAAAATACAAACGTTCACCCATTTTCAAATCATTCGAATTATGTTTGTCGTGACTTTCTGTATTTATTTCTTCTGAAAAGACTTTTTCTGTTGAACTAATAGTTAAAAAACAAAGGATAAGAAGTAGTTTGAAATAATTGAATAATTTTCTTTTCATGCCTATACTTAATATAAAATTTCTATTAAGTTCGTAATAAATAATTTATTACACCAATAATTAAATCAATTTTAGATAAATTTTATTTAGATTAAATCCTAAATAAGGTATTTAATGACCTAAATACGGGTAAGAGAGAACTTTTTCTATTTAGAAATAGAATTAGTATTAAATTAAATTTCCAATATTATTTTAACATCCTAATAATCTTTTATTTGATTAATATTTATTTTTATGTAATTTGATGGAGATTTTTAAAACAAGTTTTTTTCACCTAAAAATTAAACTAAAAAAATAATTTCAATAGCATGGATAATTCTAACCTGCCTAATTACCTCGAATACAAGGGAAAGTATAAAGGGATTTTTGCCTGGATTTTTTCAACTGATCATAAACGAATAGGGCTACTTTATTTATATTCTATAATGGCTTTTTTTATTGTAGGAGCTATTCTTGGATTATTAATGAAATTTGAATTAATAGCGCCCGGTAAAACCATTATGGAGGCAAAAGCTTATAATGCAGTCTTTACATTGCACGGAATAACAATGATTTTTTTAATCGTTGTGCCTGGTATACCGGCAATATTTGGAAATTTCTTTTTGCCGATACTTATTGGAGCAAAGGATGTATTTTATCCGAGATTAAATTTGCTTTCGTGGTGGTTATATATAATCGGAGCGGTTGTTGCAATATCTTCTCAATTTATGAATGGTGCATCTCCCGATACAGGATGGACCTTTTACGCCCCTTATAGTTTTAAAACTCAATCAAATGTCTTACCAGCATTAATAGGTGCTTTTATATTAGGGTTTTCTTCGATACTAACAGGATTGAATTTTATTGTTACTATGCATAGAATGCGTGCACCTGGTATGAAATGGTTAAAAATGCCGATCTTTCCATGGACACTTTATGGAACTGCCTGGATTCAGTTATTGGCAACACCAGTTGTCGGTATTACTTTATTAATGGTAGTTGCCGAAAGAGTTCTTAATATTGGCTTTTTTGATCCAGCCTTGGGAGGTGATCCGGTATTATATCAACATCTGTTTTGGATATATTCGCATCCGGCTGTATATATAATGATATTGCCAGCAATGGGAATAATATCAGAAGTTATTCCAACATTTGCCCGTAAAGCAATTTTTGGTTATAAAGCTGTAGTAATATCTACATTACTTATAGCATTTGTTGGATATTTTGTTTGGGGACACCATATGTTTACAGCAGGTATGAGCGGAACGTCATTATTTGCATTTTCGTTTTTAACATTTTTAGTTGCAATTCCGAGTGCAATAAAAATATTTAACTGGATGGCTACATTATATAAAGGTTCAATTCTTTTGAGAACACCAATGTATTGGGCTGTATCATTTTTATTTGTATTTATGATTGGTGGTTTATCAGGAATGGTATTGGGTGCTTTAGCTATGAATGTTCATCTACATGATACTGCATTTGTTGTGTCTCATTTTCATTTTATTGTTTTTGGTGGTGTTGGATTTGCCTTTTTTGCAGGAATACATTATTGGTTCCCTAAGATTTATGGGAAAACATATGATGCCGGTTGGGCCGATACCGGATGGATCGTATTTTTCTTTGGATTTTTATTACTATACACTCCGATGTTTTATTTAGGAATTGCAGGAATGCCACGTAGATATTATGATTATGTTCCTGAATTTCATTTTGCGAATATATTATCATCGTTTGGGGCCTTTATAATGATTGCAGGATTATCAATTATAATAATCAACTTGTTTAGATCAGTAAGAAAAGGTGAAAAAGCAGAAAGTAATCCTTGGTCAGGTAAAACATTAGAATGGACAATCTCAAGTCCGCCAATTGTTGAGAATTTTGAAGAAATACCAGAAATTAAATAAATTCAGATGTATGACAGAAGATAATACACATGATCATTACGACCATGAAGGCTCAAAGCTCGGAATGTGGTTGTTTATTTTTACAGAATTGTTATTTTTTGGTGGATTATTTATTGTATACGCAGTAATGCGATATAAAAATGGAATCGCATTTTGTTTAGCTGCTGAAGAACTTAATGTATCGATTGGGGCAATTAATACAGTTATTTTGCTAATTAGTAGTGCAACAATTGCCATGTCGATTTCATCCATTCAAATGAAAAAGACAAAATTAACCTTACTACTATTAGCTTCAACTCTTATTTTAGCTATCGTATTCCTGGTTAATAAGTATTTTGAATGGGGCGCAAAAATTGAACATGGACTTTATCCTGGATCAGAAATATTAGAACAGTTTGGACATGGAGAAGTATTATTTTTCGGGTTATACTATTTCATGACTGGCCTGCATGCTTTACATATCATTATAGGGATTATTTTCATTGCTGTAATGATGATGAAAGTTAAAAATGGAAAATTGAACGCTGATCGATTTGTTCAGCTCGAAAATGCAGGATTGTATTGGCATTTAGTTGATGTTATTTGGATATTCTTATTTCCTTTATTCTATTTAATTGCATAGGTCATGGACGAAATAAAAGAACATAAAATAGTAAGTTTTAAAACGTATATAATTATTTTGTTTTTACTCATTTCTCTTACAGCTTTATCTGTATTCGTAACTCAAATTGATTTAGGTAACCTAAGTGTTATAGTTGCTTTGGCAATTGCTGGTTTAAAATCATTATTAGTATTTGCATTTTTTATGCATTTACTATATGATAAAAAAATGTATGCTTTAATGGTTGCAGGAGTTATAATGGTAATGACATTAGTGTTGATTATTACATTTTTAGATTATGGTTTTTAAAAATATAAATTATAGAGATGTATTCTAATTTATCAAATTTTTCGGAAGGTGTCGATAACGCATTTGTAATTATTTTTGGAATAATTGCATTTTTCTTGGTAGCATTAACGGCTGTATTAATTTATTTTTTGATTCGATATCGCGAGAAGAAAAATCCGGTGCCAACAGAAATAGAAGGAAATGTGTGGTTAGAAATAATTTGGACAGTAATTCCGATTGCTTTGGTTATAGGGATGTTTTACTATGGATGGATGGCTTGGATTCCAATGATGAAGAAAGCACCTGAAGGATCTATCGAAATTAAAACTACTGCTCAAATGTGGTCGTGGAAATTTGAATATGAGAATGGCAAAAAAACAGATACCTTGTATATCCCCGAAGGAAAACCGGTGGAACTATTATTAACTTCTCCTGATGTATTGCATAGTTTATATATTCCTGCATTTAGAGTAAAAAGAGATGTTGTTCCAGGAAGAACTATAGAGATGTGGTTCGAAGCGAATAGAGTTGGTTCATACGACTTATTTTGTGCAGAATATTGTGGATTACAACACTCATTTATGACTACAGAAGTTGTAGTAATGACTCAGGAGAAATACGACGAATGGTATATTGATACAACAGCAGCAGCAAAAATTATGGCAACACCTGGTGCAGTTGGTTTGCAAGTTTTACGTGACAATGGATGTATTGCATGTCATTCATTGGATGGATCAAAATTAGTAGGTCCAAGCTATAAAGGTATATTTGGACATAAAGTTGAAGTAATTACTAATGGTAAAGAAAGAACAGTTGTTGCAAATGCAGACTACATAAAAAATTCAATATATAATCCTGATGAAGATTTGGTAAAGGGATTTAATAAAGGTCTTATGAGATCTTATAAAGATGAATTATCTGAAGATGAAGTAGAGAAAATAATAGTTTATTTGGAAACCTTATCCGATAAAGAACATTAAAGTAATAATATATTTGTCATTCCGGGCTTGACCCGGAATCTATTAACATTAATAGATTCCAGATATTCGCTTCGCTACTTCCGGAATGACATTCTAAACTACTTTATTAGTAGAAATTCAATAATCATTAAAGACATAATAACTATCATGAAAGCATTTATTCCGATAAATGCTTTTTTGTAATTAAAGGATGTCTCATTGTTAAAAAGGGATTTGAATAGGGAGATTATTAATACAAGGTTTACTAAAATTAAAAATATTGTAGAAACAGTTGAGCTGATAATTTCAAAATATACAAACAATAATGAAGTTAGCGAAGTTGCAATAATCCAGGAAAATATTACCCGTTTAATTTGACTAAGTGAAAATACTCTTTTTAAAACTCCAAGACCAGCTTTTTCGTAATCATCGGCATATTTAATGTGCAAAATCCAGAAATGGGGTATTTGCCACATGTATATGAAAAATGAAACAAAGATAATTACTGGATCAATTAAACTTGCACCAGTAGCACTCCATCCAATAAGCAAAGGTGTGACTCCTGTTAATGAACCAGGAACAACAGCAAATGCAGTTTTCTTTTTTAGAAAGGTGTATAAGCCATTGTACCACAAAAGGTTTAAAAATCCTAATGTTGCAGGAATTACTCCAGTCTTTAAATAGAGAATAGCGAAACCAGAAATACATAATACAAGTGCTAATAAAAGTCCGGATTTTGCAGAAATCATTTTCGAGGGAATAGGGCGATTCTTTGTTCTGGACATGATAGCATCTGTAAACCTTTCCTGATATTGGTTTAGGGCAGAAGCCCCGCCGGATAGGAGAAATACACCAAGTATTACATAAATAATTTTAAAATCAAGAAATGAGTTGGCTATTAAATAACCAGTAGCTGCAGAAAAAGATACTGCTAAAGAAACTCCCAAGCGCATGAGCTTTGGGAGTGAAGTAAGAATATTTAAAATATCATGCTGAGCTTGTCGAAGCATTATTTTATTTTTCTTCAATATTTAAGCTGTCTTTTTTGATCTACTTTTGCTTATTAGTAATCCTAAAAACACTATTACAGCGAAAAATAAGATTAAAGTACCAGCTACTCGGGTTACACTCAAAGTATATCCTTGCCCTTTAGGATCGTAATTAAAGCAATATTGTAAAACCTTATTAATAGTTGGTTTTGCAAGTCCTTTTTGAGCTTCTATAATTGCCATTTTTAAATCGAATGGTAAGAAATCAAGACCATATAAATAACGAGTAATTTTACCATCTGGGCTAATTAGAATTAATCCTGAAGGATGTGCAAAATCGAGTCCGGTAGCTTTATATTTAAAACCAACGGCCTCGGTTATGGCATCAATATTTTCTTTATCACCTGTTAGATACATCCAGTGATCAGCTTTTTCTTTTACAATATTTTGAATAAAATTATTCTTCTTTTTTTGAGCTTTGGCTGGTGTGTCGCTTACATCAAAACTAATAGTTAGAATTTGGTAATCTATACCTAATTCCATATCAATTTTTTCAGCTACTCTGGAAATACTTTCTTGCAAAGGATTACATACTCCAGGGCAATTAAAATATACAAAAGATAACACTGTTGGCTTATCAATTAGTTCTCTTAAGGTTACTACAGTATTCTCTTCACTATTAAATTTAAGATCTAGAGGAATAGTATCTTCTAAATGTTCTAACCAACCAATCTCAACTATCTCTTGAATTATTGGCTCTTGGCTTTGCAAATTTGTTAATCCTACAAAAAGTAGTGTTATTACTAGTGTGGTAATTTTTCTCATCATTAATAATTTTAAATTCCTGATTCGTTTTCTCCTTTTTGGTAGATTCCAGCAATCATTAAAGCACCACCCATCAGTGCAACATCCTTTAAAAGAGCAACCATTGCGAACATTTTGGTAGAAGCATCAAATAATTGTGGAATGTGAATAGTAAGAATAAATAATAATAGTAAAATTGCTAAAAGGATACATGAAAGTTTAATATACTTTTTAATAATTATACTAATACTTGCAGCTATCAATGCTAATCCTGTAAGCAAAATAGTAAAGCTTGATCCAGGAATGAATGAAGTTAACATGCCAGTATAAAAATCTACCATAAAAAAATGGTTTAATCCAAAAACAGCAAAGGGGAGAGCAAATAAGATTCGTCCAATGGTCGTTAGGTGTTTCATATAACAAGTTTTAGTTTAATATCTATATGATTTTACTCTAATATTCCAATATTATTTCACTATTAAAGTAGGGAAAAACACTTAATTACAAAAATATGCTTATGCAACTTACTCTGCTAATAATGTATGTCCATTGGCTTCGTACCCTAACTCATTAATTGCTTCTTCAACTTTAAGAATATCAACTTTTGTAGAATCGAATTCAAAAACAGCAGTTCCATTTTCATGGTTTGCTTTTGATGCATAAACACCTTCAAATTCGTTTATGGTTTTCTGTATAGCATTCTCGCAACCTGTGCATGTCATTCCATTAATATTAAGTTCAGCTTTTTTAACATTAACCTTTGCAACTATTTCTGCAGTCTCTTCAGAGGTTTGCGTGGCTTCTTTTGGAGCATTCTGGCAGGCAAATGCAAGGAAAATAATTGAAATAAATAAGAATTTGATTTTCATAAGGTAAATTTTAGGGTTAAGGTTAAACATAATGACTAATAAATGTAATTAAAAATACAATGCAAGTCAAAGATTGTTCAAATCTAAGGTTAACTAACTGAAGGATAGGATAAAGCGGTTTTGTTTTACTAGTTGGTGTTCATTTTCTTCGAAAAAGTTTTCCAAAACTTTAAATGAAAATCATATGAATCGGAATCCAAAAGAGTCTGTTTCCCGGATTTTAATTCATCGATTGGTTTTATTCTATATTTAATCTCTTGATTATGTAAATATATTCCTTCGGGGTGAAACTGAACACCGAGTACATTTGAGTATTTATTATGAGCAATTACTTCAATTATTTTACTATCTGTAGATGTAGCTATAATTTTTAAATCTTTTCCCAAACTTTCAATTGCTTGATGATGATTGCTATAAACTAAAGGTGTTATATTCTTTTTGTAATCGCCAACAATAGGTTCTAAGGTATTAATTTTTATCTCATGAAAACTTCCTGAGAATAAAGTCGAATCATTTACTAAGTTATTGATGTAATTTCTATGTTGAATGTTACTGTCTGAACTTAGCACTTCTTCCACTGTCATTAACCCATAGGTTTCTGAAGGAATATCCTGAATCATTGTTCCTCCAGTTGCTACATTCATAGTTTGCATTCCCAAACATATTCCATAGACCATATATTCCGGATTCGTTTCTAATAATGGAATAAAATCTACATTTTGAGAGCCACCTAAAAGATGAAATAGAAAAGAAACTTCCATATAATGTCTATAGGGATCTGTCATTCGAGTAAATAGACTCATTGTCTCATTATAAATTGCAGGTGGTAAATCTGGTCCGCCAAAAAATAAAATGCCTTTACTGTTATTGAAAATGTCAACGTAAATATCTGAACAATTGTTCTTTTTATATAATTGTTCTGCTGAAATTGGTTCCTTAATCTCTTTTAATTTAATAAATGATAAATTATTTTCTTTAATAAAAGTTTCTGATTTTGAGTAATCATAATTCTCATTGGTGTGATAAACTCCAATAATTTTAAGATCATTAATTTTTACAATATCACTATCAATTAAATATGTAAATAATTCTAGATTATATGCTGTAGGGTGAACTATTATAAGATTGTTTTCTTTTTGCGCCAAGGAAACGAAGTTTAAAAAGAAAAGTATTGAGAGTGTAAAAAGAACTTTTTTCATTTTCTAAAATTATTTATGTCACAATTAAGATTTATAATTAGATTTTAGCAATGAATAGATTAAACAATCTTGTATCTCATTATTTTTTATAACTGCTGACTTTAATTTAGCTTCTTCAATAAAGCCACATTTTTTTAAGGCTCTAATGGATGCAATGTTTGAATCAAAAATTGTTGCATATAATCTATTAATATTGAAAGTTTCGAAGGAATAATCTATCATTGCTTTAATCGCTTTTGTAGCTATTCCTTTATTCCAGTATTTTTCGCCAACCCAATAACCTATTTCCGCATTTTTTCTAAATATATCAGCTTTTATAACTATGCCAATTCCACCGATTGCATTTTCTTTATATTCAATTGCAAAATTTTTTAGTGGTATATCATGATTTGCAATTTCTATCCATTGTTTAGCAGCCAATTCTGTATACGGATATGGAAATCCATCACGTAAATTATCCCATATCTTTTTGTTATTAGCATTTCGTGATAAAGATTTAATATCTTTTTCTTGCCAGTTTCTTAATGTTATATCACCTAGATTTATCATGAAATATGAATGATATTAAATTATATGAAACAAAAAAGGAACCAAAAATTGATTCCTTAAACTTAGTTATTTTTTATCAAAATTGCTTTTTTATTATCAGCTTTTGAAATGTCTTTAAGAAATTTGATTAGTTCATCATAGTCTTCTGGAGGAAACCACCCTTTGTTCCTTTTAAGTTCTCTAATATATAAAAGTTCTTTTTCATTTACAGTTACTTTAGAGATATATTCACCGAATTTGGATGAAATATTTGATGAGTCAGGAACAAATTCAAATGTGTAATTTTCCGGAATAGTATAATGAATAGTATCAATATCAGTATACTCATAATTTAATACAACTTCACTATTGCGATTTTTAATTTTCTTGGGAATATAATTTTGCTTATTAATCATATTTAATGGAAGAAACATACGTTTGCCACTTAAACTTCCGTAGTTTCTTACTTTTAAGTCAAGCTTCTCATTAGCTGCAGGGATGATGTTTTTTTGTTGAGTGTAATTAAAATCTATTATTTCAAAATCATTTAATTTTAGATCATTTAAAATGTTTTTCTTTTGATCTTCTTGCCCATATAGTAACTGGTGAGATATATTATCATATTGAATTGCTTTATAACAAGTGTTTATATGGCATTCAATAGATCCATTTTCATCAACTTTAGCCTTAATTAATCTTGATTGTAAATTATCACCTTTAGTGTAAGATTTTGTTTTTACAAGTTCTCCACCTGTTTCCTTAATAAGGATTGCATATCTATCATCTGTAAATGATCCTAAATAACCAAAAGGTTGATTCTGATCAGTACATTCCAACCACACGGTATCCTTTTCAAAGGGGACACACAGAATAATATGATTTCCCTGATTTGTTCCTGGAAAATCTTTGTTAAATTTTCTTTTATAAGATCCTCCATATACTTCCGAATAAATAGAGTAAATACCAACTTCTTTTAATAAAGCCTTAGTGTAATTTGTTAAAGCTTTACAGTCACCATATCCTAATTCATCGACTTCAAAAGCAGAGAAAGGTTGAAAGCCACCTATGCCAAGTTGAATACTCACATATCTTGTTCTTGATTGCATATATTCATACACGAGTCTTGTTATTTGTATGGAATCAGATACATCTTTTACAAGATCAAATAATTCACATCTTGTTTTATTACTTATCTGATCTCTTCCTTCTAATAATTTATGAACCCATTTTCCGTATTCTTTCCATGTACTTTGGTTTCCAGAGTACCCGTCGTAATAAAATCTGTCCGGAGCAAAGTAAATTGTAGGGGAATGTTCTGAAAAATGAGATCTGTAAGGTTCTTTTTTAATGGCGTGTAAGTTTATTGTATCCCATTTATACTCAATTAAATCATAATTAAATAATTTTACCTTGTTGTCTTTGTAATTATTAGTTTTATAATGAAAATTATAATCAAGATTAGTTTTTACAATATATTCTGATTTTTCTACAGCTACATTATAATCAGGATAAATATTCCACTGAGGAAAGCTTATAAAACCATCATATGTAATAGTGTATTCATATTCAACAGTATATGGATATCTATTTTGGTATATATTTATAAATTTAACTCTTAAATCATCAAACAAAGAGCCTGAATATGTTATACTTTGATCACCAATGTCTTTAGGTTTAATTTTACGAATTAGATTTCCGGCATGATCATAAACATTACCTTTTATACTACTAATTTTCTTGTAATTATCATAGAAAACCCTAAGGTTTGCGTGTTTATCTCCATTTTGATTTAAAATAGTAATGGCATATCTTACATTGTAAACACCATTCATTTCAGAATTTACTACAAACTCTTTTTCTTCATACCGAATGATTGCATTTGCACCTTTTTTAAGTTCTTCGGGAATGGTTTTAAAATTATTTCCCTTCGATATGCTACTTATAAAAAAGAAACATATCAAAGGTATAATTCGATAAGAAATATTCATTTGTTAGATTTTTTTGAGAATTATCTTTTCATTCTGTTTTGCGATAATTTGATTAAAGAAGTCTCTTAACATAGGATATTCATCAGGCATATACAATGTTTTCGCTATAGTTTTTTTACAAGTAACACGGATTATATTCCCATTTTTAGCCATATTAAATAAAAAACTTGCAGATTTATCTGGTGTAACAAATTGAATATTTGCCGGCATTTCTTCAACATCGTAACCCTCAGGAATTTGATAATTCATTATGTATGTTTGTTTATATGGATAAATAAAGTTGATTGGATACTTGCGGGTTTCTTCTTTAAAAGGGTTTTCGGAGCTAGTATAAACATTTAAGGGTTTAAAGATTATCATATCACCTATAACATCAGCAACTTCTGTTATCTTCACCGAATAATTTGATTTTAATGGTACGGTTACATTTCTCTTATTATCAATAGTATAATCAGTAATTTCAATGTTTTGATTCTTATTTTGATATTCTTCTATGTAATTATCATTATCAGTATATTTCCCTAACTCATTTATAAAATCATAAGCGAAATATTTTGTTTTCTGAGTACTAATTTTACCATTTAGATTTGATTCAGGATCAATGGAAAAACTTCCACCTACGACCTCTTGAGAAAGAAATGTCGGATTTATATTTATCCAATCAGAGAAATTTTTGCTTATAACAAGGCCTTCACCATTTAAACATCTTTTAGGTAAAATATTAGGTTGAGAAGTAATAGATGTGCCATCAAATAAAACGTTTTTCTGATTTATTAATGCATATGCAATAACTGAATTGAATTGTGATAAACCAGGTTGAAATTTATTAACCATTCCATTATTTCTTGTGCTATAAAGTACAGGATGAGCATTTATTCCAGCTTCTCGTAACATAGCTACTAATAATAAATTAATTTCTGCTGATGAACCAGATTTGTCGTTATGAACTTTTTTTAATGTTGATTCTGCAAATACTCTGTGAATACCTGTCCATTTAATGTTTTGCTTAACATATGTATGAATCTTTACTGACTTTTCTTCATCCGTAGTACTTCCTTCAATTATTGAAGGAACAATATTTTTCACAAAATTGGACTGATTTATTTTAACCCCAAAACGAGAACTCTCAACCATATCTTTGTTAATGGATTCCCAAGACTTAGCATAGTTTTCAACTTTTTGCCGAGGAATTTTAATTTGTTCAAGTTCGAAATATAATTTGAATAAATAGTTGTCTGTTGAAGCCATAAATGGTTCTTCTTTAAAAGCATCAATGTTTTTTGCTGCATATTTAAGAACCTTACATTGTAATGTTAGATTTTCTGAAAATCTTTGTGTTGAAGGAGCTCCTTCAACATAATTTGGTAATCCGGGTCTATTCTCAACTACCCATGTAATTGTATAATTTCTATTTACATAACTTTCATCTTTTATATTAAAGTCTTGGACTCCATCAATAAAATGTTTGTATTTATAATACTCTGGAATTTCAATTTCATATGAGCTCCATTTTACTGGAATATCAGATTGAAATTCCCACTCTCGTAAATAATATAAATAATCTGATTTAATAGTATACACAATATCAATTATGGAACCTTCCTTAATGTCTGGCATTGTATATTTTGCGATGTTAATTTTATCGTTGTATTCTTCAGTCAATAAATCCTTTTTAGAAAGTTTTGAATTTACAATCTTTCCATTTTCTAAGTTAAAAGTATAAGCTTTGAATTTTGTGATTTGTTCTTTCCTTGATTTATTATGATGAAGAATAATTTCATTATTTGCATAATCATATGCATTTTTATTAAATATTTTAATTCTTAAGTGTCTTTCAAAAATATATACAAAACCTTTACTTCCACTGCTATTATTATAAGCAAACTTAAGATAACCTATGTCGGCTAAAATTACAGCATCGGCACTTGTGTCAGCATCATATTTCTTCATAAAAAGCTCATCTTTGTTAACTTTTCCAAACTTGATACTTGGTTCTTGGGCATGAATACTTAAGCTAGTAAATAAGATAATGAGTGTTGCATAAAAATAATTTCTCATAATTTTGGGATTTTTAATTTATTATGAAAATAATATTTATAGAGAATTTATAAAACGTTAGACTATAATTTATATTGGTTCTAAAAAAGAAGAATGTTTTTTGTTAAACTCTGTTAACAATTTAACTTCAAATACTTAATTCAGTATCTTAGCATCATGAGGAAACCTGCAATTCGTTTAGTTATTTTATTGGGTGTGATTTCTATAATTGGAGTTATTGCAATTCAGGTGTATTTTTTTCAAATCACTTTTAATAATGAAGAGCGAAAACTGAATCAAAAGATACAGGTTGCGCTTTGGGAAGTGGTTGAGCAAATATATGATGTAAACAATATTGAATTTGTTGGAGATAATCCGGTTTTTCAATATTCATCCGATTATTTTGTTGTTAATGTTAATGATTTTATTAATTCAGATATTCTTGAACATTACTTAATTAAAACGTTTGAAAAGCAAAATATTAAACTTGATTTTGAATATGCCATATATGATTGCCAGACAGATGTAATGTTGTATGGGAAATATGTAAACGTGAGTGACAAAAAAGAGAAGTCATCAAAGATAACCTTGCAGAAACATGATGAGTTTGTTTATTATTTCGGAATTTATTTTCCATGGCGAAATCAACATATATTAGGTAATATTAATAGTGTTTATTATTTATCTGGAATGTTGATTTTTGTGATCTTGTTTTTAGCATATGCTCTAGTTGTAATTTTACAACAGCGAAGATTTTCGGAGTTACAAAAAGATGTAGTAAATAATCTTACACACGAATTTAAAACACCTTTATCTTCTATTGCTTTATCAGCGGATGTTTTAAATGAAGATGATATTACAAGCGAACCAGATCGAATTAAGAATTATTCCCGAATAATTAAATCACAAACAAATTATTTATTGAGTCAGGTTGAGAAAACACTTGGCATGAGTAAAATTGAGAATGCAAATAAGTTAAATATCGAACAATTTAATCTTTCAAATCATTTAGTACATTTAGTTGATAATATTCAGTGGAGATTGCAACAAAAAAATGGAAAAATAATTTTGAATTTTAAATCGAATCAGATAAATATCTTGGCAGATAAATTTCACTTTAATAATCTTATCCTTAATATCATTGATAATGCAATAAAGTATAATGAGAATAGACCTGAAATAAATATTTCATCCGAAGTTTCAAAAAGAAACCTCATATTAAAGGTAACGGATAATGGAATTGGTATTGATAAAAAATATCAAAAACGGATTTTCAAGAAATTTTTTAGAGTTCCAACCGGGAACGTGCATAATGTAAAGGGATTTGGTTTAGGATTAAGTTATGTTAAAGATATTGTAAAACAACATAAGTGGAAATTGAAGCTAGAAAGTACCATAAATCATGGAACAATTATTTCCATTTATATTCCTTTAAAAAACAATAATGGAGAATAAAGTAGCAAAGATATTATATGTTGAAGATGATGAAGCTTTAAGCTTTATCACCAAGGATAATTTGATTCGCAAGGATTTTGATGTTGTTCATGTCGATAATGGACTTGATGCCGTTGAATTATTCTCAAAAGAACAATTTGATTTATGTCTTTTTGATATAATGCTACCTAAAATGGACGGCTTTGATTTGGCTCATAAAGTACGTTCTGTAAATCACGAAATTCCTATACTGTTTATTACTGCTAAGACATTGCCCGAAGATCGCATTAAAGGATTGCTACTTGGTGCCGACGATTATATTACAAAACCTTATACTATGGAAGAATTGATACTTCGTATTAAGGTATTTTTAAAGCGAAAAAGAATTGTTGAAATCGAGGATAAAGACAATATCTCAAAAATTAGTAATACAACAATTGATTGGGAAAATCTTAAGATAATAATAAGTGGGAAGGAGCAAAAAATCACATATAGAGAAGCGGAACTTCTAAAGTTTTTTATCGAGAATAGAAATGCTGTGCTTACACGTGAGCGAATCTTGAATGTTTTATGGGGAGAGAACGATTATTTTGCTGGTCGTAGTCTTGATGTTTTTATAACTCGATTAAGAAAATATTTCAAAAGCGATTCAAAAATCTCAATTGAAAACAAACATGGAGTAGGTTTCATTTTTAAAGTAAATGAATAATTTATTCTGGCGATAAAACTTTCATTAGACAATTCTTACAATCAAATTCAAGCTTATACTTTCTGTTGTTATCTTCCAAATATAAAGGTTCTGAAAATTTCTTTGGATTTTTTTCAAATTTCTCACAAGCACCCATCTGGTATTTTATGCAATGCTTTGTAATCATAATTTCTTTGTCCGCGTGGTTTTCTTGCACTTCAAAAGCATTTTCGATACTCTTTACTCCATGCCTTTCGTAAAATTGTTCTGAAAGTTTATTCGATACATTTTCTTTATAATCAATAGTTTCTTGAAGGTATGGAGTATCGTTTTTCTTAATTTTGAAAGTTTCTTTTGGGTAGTTTTTTAATCTTTCAATTTCAAGTAATTCAAGTATTTTTCTCCTTAAACTGTTAAGTTCCGACATTGGGAAAAACAAAGCTTGCTCAAACTCAGTTTTTACTTCCGTGATTTTAAAAATGGAATCACCTGATTTTGCGAATTGTTTTTTAATATTATCAAATGCTCTTTCAGGATTTGTTGCAATTGTTTTCTCAATATCGTGTTCTAAATACACATGATTGTTATCTTCATCAGAAGCTTGAATAGCAATTCCTTTCTCGGTTTCTACGATACTAATCTTTGCAATTACTTTTCGCTCAGTTTTCGAAGATGTAAGTTGCTTGGTAAAACTAATATCAAAATTTCGGTAAATTTCCGTTCCAACTTCAATATTTCTCAAACTATCAGGAAAGATCTTATTGTTATCTGTCTTATTTACTTGTGTTCCTTGCAATCGTTCTTGATTATCGAAAAAACAAATTCCATCGCCATTATTAAGTTTTTCTTTCGATTCAAGAATAAAAAAGTTTTTATTCTCAGGAAGTGATTTTACTTTCCCAATTTTCTTCCCAATAGATTTTTGTGTATTTGGCGAAGCAATATCTTTATTGCGTTTATTTACAAAATAATCTGTGTAACCACGATTAAAAGTTTTTTCAGGATCAGCAGTAAAATCAATATACACTTTCCCAGATGATGATTTCTTTAGTTCATCTTTTCTTGCTAGAGCTTCATCAATCTTTTTTCGATAATAGCTTGTAATATTTTTAACGTAATCAATATCTTTTAATCTGCCTTCAATCTTAAATGAACTTATTCCAGCCTCTAATAAGTCATGAATATTATTTGAAAGATTTAGATCTTTTAATGAAAGCAAGTGTTTGTCTTTTACTATTACATTCCCATCATTATCAATTAGGGAATAATAAGCTCTACATGCTTGAGCACAAGCTCCGCGATTTGCACTGCCTTTATCAATGGCATGACTAAAGTAGCATTGCCCACTGTAACTCACGCATAAAGCTCCATGAACGAAAAACTCTAAATCAACATTCGTCTTTGATTTAATTTCTTTAATCTTATTCAGTGTAAGTTCTCTTGCAAGAATTACTCTCTGAATTCCAATGTTTTCCAGAAATTTGACTTTATCAGCAGTGTAATTGTTTGTTTGAGTACTTGCAAATAAAGGAATTGGAGGCAAATCCATTTCCAGGATTCCCATATCTTGAATAATTACTGCATCCGCACCTATTTCATAAAGTTGATGAATTGTTTTTTGAGCTTCTTCTAATTCATCATCGAAAAGAATTGTATTTAAAGTAACATAAACCTTAGAATAGAATTTATGCGCATATTCTGCAAGTGCTTTTATATCTTCCAGAGAATTTCCAGCGGCAGCGCGAGCACCAAATTTTGGTGATCCAATATATACAGCATCAGCACCATAATTTATTGCTGCAATTCCCGATTCTAAGTTTTTTGCCGGAGCAAGAAGTTCAATTTTTTTCATCAAATACAATTCAAATATTTCATGTGCAAATGTAAATTATGTAATTAGTTTATACATCAATAAATATAAAAAGTTTAAAGTCGTACTTTTGTAAATATTTATTATTGATATGATTGAAAAAATAACAAGTACAAGTAATCCTAAAATCAAGAATATACTGAAGCTTCAGCAAAAATCTTCGGAGCGAAAAAAGCAAAACTTAATTGTAATTGAAGGTTTGCGTGAAATAGGATTGGCTGTAAAAGCAGGAATAAAATTAAATATACTTTTCGTTTGCACGGATATTATTTCTATAGATGATGTTATTTCTGAGCTAAATTTTAGTGATTCAATTTTCGAAGTAAGTCTTGACGTATATAATAAGCTTGCTTATAGAAGTTCAACTGAAGGAGTTATTGCTTTGGCAAATCCAAAATATTTAAATTTCGATGATTTAAAACTTCGAGAGAATCCATTAATTATTGTTTTAGAATCAGTGGAGAAACCAGGGAATCTAGGAGCAATTCTTCGTACTGCCGACGCAGCAATTGTCGATGCCGTTATTATTTGCGATCCTTTAACCGATATTTATAATCCTAATGTTATTCGTTCGAGTGTTGGTTGTGTTTTTACAAATCAGATAGTTGCTAGTTCGTCGGATGAAACAATTAATTGGTTAAAAGAAAATAAGATTGAGTCTTATGCTGCAGCTTTAACTGCAACTGAGAATTATCACGAAAAAGATTTAACAAAACCTACTGCAATTGTAATGGGAACGGAAGCTGTTGGATTAACCGACAAATGGTTAAAGAATACCGACAATCAAATTATAATCCCAATGAGTGGAGAAATTGATTCCTTAAATGTTTCAACATCGACAGCAATATTAGTATTTGAAGCAATGCGTCAAAGGAATTTTTACAAATAAATTTATTCTGAGAATTATAAAAAGAAAAGCTTCGATTTTCATCGAAGCTTTCTTTGGGTGGGAGACCGGGTTCGAACCGGCGACTTCTTGAACCACAATCAAGCACTCTAACCAACTGAGCTACAACCACCATTTTTGGGACTGCAAATATAAATAAGAATTTTAATATATTCCAAGAAGATTGGAATTAATTTTTAATTATTTGCAATGATAGTAAACAGTGTACTTATCTAAAAAAAGTTAATTTGTTTTTATTTCAATGGTTTAAATGTATTTTTGAGATCAAATTTCCAAAAAAATAGTTTTAGTGTTAGGTTCAAAAAGATATGTAAATAGTGTTACGGGGCTTCAGGCAATAAATATTCTAAGGTTTCTTACCTTTTTGATTATTTCAATTGTTTTTACAAAAATTGGATTGTCAAAAGAGCAGATTGGTTTATTCGAAGTTTCTTTATTTATAGCTGGTACTGCAAGTTTCTTTTGGGTGAATGGATTTATACAAGCATTTCTTCCACTTTATAAAAGCAATAAAACATTCGGTGAAAAGGAGCAAATAGTTGGAACTAAATCTCCTGAAGTATTCAATATTTATGTTATAATAATGTCTTTTAGTTTAATAGTTTTTGTTATCGGACTATTAATTCAAGGCAATTTTTCAGTTTTTGGATACAAAGGAAATGTACCATTGCTTAATGTCACATTATGGTATCTTTTGCTAAGTAGTCCTGCCAATTTAGTCGAGTACATTTATATGGTTCAGGATAAAAGTGGAAACACGGTTAGTTATGGATTAGGAACTTCAATACTACAACTAATTGCTGCTATTTTACCAGTAATGTTGGGGTACGATATAGTATGGTCACTTAGATGTTTAGTTTTGGTTTCGTTATTAAAAAATATTTGGTTGATAACCTTACTTTATAATTATGCTGAACTAAAATTTTCGTTCCCTTTTATAAAGGAAGTTCTTACCTTATCAGTTCCTATAATAATTAGTGTGTTGGTAAGTGGTTCTGCTCAATATATTGACGGTTTGGTTGTTACAACTCATTATGGGGCAGAGGGATTTGCTATTTTTAGATACGGACAAAAAGAATTACCATTGGTTGTTATGATGGCTGCAGGCCTTCATTCTGCATTGTTGGTAGAATTTTCACATAAAGACAAACTAAAAGATACTTATGCTAAAATAAAGAAGAAATCTCTTAGAATAATGCATTACATGTATCCTTTTACAATTGTAACATTAGTTTTTGCAAAACCAATATTTAAAGGGATTTTTAATCCTGAATTTACGCGTAGTGCCGACGTTTTTGTAATTTACTTATTAGCAATTGCAAGTAGAATATTGTTTCCTCATACCATACTTATTGGGTTAAAAAAAACAAGAGTTATTTTTTGGATATCAGTTCTTGAAGTATTTGCAAATATATTCTTGAGTTTATATTTAGTTGATGAATATGGAGTTGTTGGCGTAGCACTGGCAACCATTGTGACTTTCTTTATCTCAAAAGTATTTTTAGTAGTTTACAATTATCTTAAATTAGGATTAAAACCTACGGACTATATACCTGTTACCTGGTATTTTATTTATAACGCCTCGCTTGCGGCAATATTTATTATTCTTGACCGCGGAATTATCGATTCAGATCTATTTTTTAGCAGATTCTGACAATCTTACTTTTAATTTGAACAATTTGACATGTTAATCTTAGTTTAATTTATAAGATTTAAAAGGGCATATAATTTGATTATTGATTAAAAACAAAATATAGATTATTATGAATATAGGAAGATCATCAAATCCAGCATTATCAAAAAAAGCATTTAATACACAGTCATATACCGAATCTTATTCAGAAACAATGACTCTAAATGGGACATTGAATAAGTCAATGGCAATGTTATTATTAGTTATTGTTGGAGCACTTTATACATGGAAAATATTTTTTGGAGCAACTTCAATTGAAGAAGGTTCTGCATTAGTTTTAAGATGGATGCTAATTGGTGGAATAGGCGGGTTTATTTTTTCGTTAATCACTATTTTTAAGAAAAGCTGGGCTTATATTACAGCGCCAATATATGCAATTCTTGAAGGATTATTCCTGGGTGCAATTTCAGCTTTTTTTGAAGCAAGATATCCGGGTTTGGTAATGCAGGCTATTGCTTTAACATTTGGCACATTACTAGTAATGTTATTTGGATATAGATCAGGAATTATTAAAGTAACTCAGAAGTTTAAGGCAGGTATAATTGCAGCAACAGGAGCAGTAGCATTAGTTTATTTAATTTCGTTTATATTTTCAATGTTTGGTGCGGGAGGCTTAATAATTAATAGTAATGGTATAATTGGAATTGTAATAAGTCTTGTAATTGTAGTAATCGCTGCTTTAAACTTAGTTTTAGATTTTGATTTTATTGTAAAGGGATCTCAAGCTGGATTACCAAAATATATGGAATGGTATGCTGCATTTGGCTTAATGGTAACACTTGTTTGGTTATATATTGAGGTTTTAAGACTGCTTTCAAAATTAGCAAGTAGGGATTAATTTCATATAAAAATATAATAAAAAAGGTGTCAGAATTTCATGACACCTTTTTTATAGTTATTGTTTAACATTGTGGTCTTCGCGGACAATAGGGTAGATCGAATTGATGAGTTTCAGTTGCATATTTAGCTTCGACACATTCAGTTGGATCACAACATGTATGACAAACTCGTTTTAAAGATCTAAATCCTAGTAGTTTAATATCAGAAGTAAGAAAATCTGATTTAATAGGTTCATCCTTAAGTAAATCAGTTGAAAGATATTTCTTGTTATCATCTGAAAATACCGTAACAACATTTGAATCAGACCCTATTTTGTTTTGTACTTTTAAAGCACCCAGGAAATTTGCGCCAGAAGAAATCCCAACACCAATACCAAGATGTGCTAATTTCTGTGCCATAATTATAGCATCACCGTCATCAATGTCAACAACAGAATCTAATTCGTCAAGTTTAACAATTGATGGAATAAATTCGTCAGAGATTCCTTGAATTCTATGTTTACCTACTTTATATCCGGTCGATAATGTTGGAGAGTTTGCAGGTTCAAGAGGGTGAACTTTAATCGAAGAATCTTGTTCTTTTAAAAATTTGCCAACACCCATAACAGTTCCTCCGGTTCCAACACCTGCAACAAAAGCATCAGGCTTTAAATAACGATATTTTAATTGCCACCATAATTCAGGACCGGTAGTTAAATAGTGAGCTTCAGTATTATCTGGATTCGAAAATTGTTTTGGTAAAAAACCACCTTCTAGGGAGTTTCCTAACTTGTTTGCTAAATCAATACTTCCTAAAAAACCACCATCTTCTTTACTTACAAGATTTATTTTTGCTCCATAGCTTTTAATAAGATTTATTCGTTCTTTACTCATCCAATCTGGCATAAAGATAGTAACAGGATGCCCTAGAGCTCTGCCAACAGCAGAAAAAGAAATGCCTGTATTTCCACTTGTTGCTTCAATAATTGTATCGCCAGATTTTAAAAGCCCTTTTGAAATAGCTTTACTTAAAACATGATAAGCCATTCTGTCTTTAATACTTCCTGTCATGTTTAAATTTTCTGCCTTAGCGAAAATTCTTCTTTTTTGACCTTTATACTCAAACTCGATTTCAAGTAAAGGAGTATTTCCTATTAAGCTTGTTAAAGCTGCAATTTTTCTAGAATTGTTATTATACATTATCGTTATTTTAGAACATTATTATTTAATAACACTTAATTACAAAGCTGATTTACAGGTACAATATAAGTAAATATTTTAATAAAAGACATTTTTGTCTTTTATTATTGAATTCCAAGGATAAATACTTTAGTGAAATAGTATTACTAGTATATTTAAAATTATTTTTATTAAAAAAAATGTTTATATTTTAAAACATACGAGTGTAATTGTTTGATTTTGTGGTAATAGTTGAAAATGCATAAATTAAGATATAAAAGTATCTGGAATAATAGATGTTAAGTTGGTTATTTTAGTATTTTTGACTCCAGATTCTTAAAAATGAGAAAAATGAGTTCATTAGAAAAGTATTTTGATAAATTTAGAAAGAACGTTATAGGGATAAATCAGGTATATACTACTCCTTTTGGTGAGCAGAAAATTATATATGCAGATTGGATCGCAAGTGGTCGATTATATCTTCCAATTGAGCAAAAAATTCAGAATGAATTTGGACCGTTTGTTGCTAATACACACACGGAAACTAGTGAGACAGGGACTTTAATGACTCATAGTTATCATCATGCTCAAAAATTAATTAAAAAACATGTAAATGCAGGCCCCAATGATGTATTGATTCAAGCTGGATTTGGGATGACTGCAATTATAAATAAGCTTCAAAGAATATTAGGACTTAAGGGATGTAGTAAAAGAATAGAGAGCCAGTGTAATAGGAATGATGAGAAGCCTGTTATCTTCATTACGCACATGGAACATCATTCAAATCAAACATCTTGGTATGAAACAATTGCTGATGTTGTAATAATCGAGCCTGATGAAAATTTGTTAGTTGATCCGGAAAAATTACGAGAACAATTAGAAAAATATAGCGATAGAAAATTAAAAATAGGATCTTTTTCAGCTGCATCAAATGTTACAGGAGTAATACCTCCATATCATAAATTAGCAAAAGTAATGCACGAATATGGTGGAGTTTGCTTTGTTGACTTTGCTGCATCTGCACCATATGTAGAGATTAATATGCATCCTGAAGATCCAATGGAAAAGTTAGATGCAATATTCTTTTCGCCACACAAGTTTCTTGGGGGACCAGGAACTGCCGGAATAATGATATTTGATTCTAGTTTGTATAATTGCGAAGTACCTGATAATCCAGGAGGAGGAACTGTTGATTGGACCAATCGTTGGGGAGAGTATAAATATATTGATGATATCGAACTTAGAGAGGATGGTGGTACTCCAGGGTTTTTGCAAGCCATAAAAACGGCTTTAACATTTGAACTAAAAGATCAAATGGGAATTGAAAACATGGAGAGTCGTGAAAAAGAATTAATTCCTAGAGCATATAATGGATTAAAGAAAGTGCCGGGAGTGAGAATATTAGCCGATAATGTAATTGATAGAATAGGAGCACTTTCATTTTACATAGAGAATGTTCATTATAATTTGGTTGTAAAAATATTGAGCGATCGTTTTGGAATTCAGGTTCGTGGAGGTTGTGCTTGCGCAGGAACATATGGTCATTACTTACTTGATGTTACTTATGATTACTCGAAAGAGATTACAGATTTAATTAATCACGGAGATTTATCACAAAAGCCAGGCTGGATTCGTTGGTCTATACATCCAACAACCTTAGATTCTGAAGTGGATTATTTTGTATACGCTGTTGAAGAAATAGCAAAAAATCACAAAATGTGGGCTGTAGATTACATTTATAATAAAAAATCTAATGAGTTTGTTCATCAAGATCTTCAAGGAAAATCTAACTATGATCTAAATAAATGGTTTTCTCTTAAATAATTAGTGAAAAAAGAGCAATATAATTTTGTATTTTTGATAAGTATATTTAATTTTGCAAGCCATTAGGATTTTATTTGAAGTAAAAAAGAGAAGCAAAATATAAAGGAGTTTAAAATGAAAAAGGAAATACATCCAAAGAATTATCGTTTAGTAGTTTTTAAAGATATGTCTAACGGTGAAATGATTTTAACTAAATCTACTGCACCTTCACAAGAAACTATTAAATACGAAGATGGAAACGAGTATCCATTATTAAAGGTTGAAATCTCAAACACTTCTCACCCATTCTATACTGGTAAGATGAAGCTTGTTGATACAGCTGGACGTGTAGATAAGTATATGAGTAAGTACAAAAAACATGTTAAGAAATAATAGATTTTTACTCTATATAAATTTAAAAGCTCTGAATATTCAGAGCTTTTTTTATGTAAATTTGTGAGTATATGTAAAATCTGTAATTATGAATTATATTTTATTCGACGATAAATCTTGGGAAAATCTGTTGCCATTAACATTTACAAGACCAGTTTGTGAAATCAGAACAGGAATACTAACAATTAAAGAGAAGTGGGAAAAATATCTTAATGCTAAATTGTCATATCTGACACAAGATTTTTTATTAGAAAAATACAAGCTTTTTGTCGATACCGGAAATATATTAATTAATGGAGCTGTATTGCCAGATGAAAATTTATTAAACCAAATAAATAAACTATCATTAAACGAAGCAATTGTTGTTAATGATGAGGTAGTTGCGGTTAAATTAGATAAAAATGATGTTGCACAATTCAAATATAATTATGTTGAGGATTATACTGTAATTGATTATAGTGGTGATATTCTAAAAATTAGCTGGCCATGGCAAATATTTAGTCAAAATGATCAAACATTAAAATTAGATTTTGAACTACTTACCAAAGATCGAATTTCAGCGAATATTAGTGAATCAAATAATATACTTGGAAGAGAAAATATCTTTGTTGAAGAAGGAGCAAAAATAGAATTTGCTACTCTTAATGCTACTACTGGTCCGATTTATATCGGTAAAGATGCTGAAATAATGGAAGGTTCAATTGTTCGAGGACCTTTGGCTCTTTGTGATTATTCTGTTTTAAAAATGGGTGCAAAAATTTATGGAGCAACAACTATTGGTCCTCACTCGAAGGTAGGTGGCGAAGTAAATAATTCTGTATTTTTAGGATATTCCAATAAAGGTCATGATGGATTTTTAGGTAATTCTGTTTTAGGTGAGTGGTGTAATTTAGGAGCAGATACTAACAATTCCAATCTTAAAAATAATTATACCGAAGTACGCTTGTGGAATTATGAAACAGAGCGATTTATAAAAACAGGACTTCAGTTTTGTGGGTTAATAATGGGAGACCATTCAAAATGCGCCATAAATACAATGTTTAATACAGGTACGGTAATTGGTGTAAATACAAATATCTTTGGAGAAGGATTTCCAAGAAATTTTGTTCCTTCCTTTTCTTGGGGAGGAGCTCACGGGTTTACTGTATATGGTATAAATAAAGCATATGAAGTTGCCGAAAAAGTTATGGAACGACGAAATATTAGACTTGATGAACTTGATAAAAACATCTTAAAATATGTTTTTGAAAAAACATCGAAGTTCCGAATCTTTTAAAATATAAAGAATCTTAAGCGAATTTCCATTTATTTTTTTATTTGGCATAGTGATTGCCAATTCACTATTTCAGTAAATTTAAATTTACTGGCTGACAATTTGTCTTAATTAAATTGTTGACATAATTAGAAATAGAACTATGAGCATTAAAAATAAAGATAAAAATAAATTTAGCAATATACTTTTTGCAGCAGATACGGAGAGTGAAGGAGATTTTATCCCGTTAATTTCAGACGATGAAGATGATGTAGATTTTAAAAAATCTGAATTGCCGAAAGAACTACCTATTCTTCCATTAAGAAATACAGTTTTATTTCCAGGAGTTATTCTTCCAATAACTGTAGGGCGCGAGAAATCTATTCGCTTAATTAACGAAATAAACAAAAAGGATAAATTAATTGGTGCAGTTGCTCAAAAAGATCCTCAGGTAAATGAACCAGAAGAGAGTGATATGTTCAGATTTGGAACTGTTGCTCAGATTTTAAAGGTTTTAGAAATGCCTGATGGAAGTACTTCTGTGATTATTCAAGGAAGACAGCGTTTTGAAATGATTGAAATGGTTCAAGCCGAACCTTATCATAAAGCAGTTGTGAAGCTGTTAAAGGACGAGAAACCAAAAGATAAAAAACGCGAGTTTGAGGCAATAGTTGGTTCTTTAAAAGATTTATCATTAAGAATTATAAAACTTTCTGCGAATATTCCACCAGAGGCATCTTTCGCAGTAAAGAACATTGAGAATACTAAATTTTTGGTAAACTTTATTTGTTCGAATAGTGATATCGAAATTATAGAAAAATATAAACTGCTTGAGATAAGTGATTTAAAGGAACGCTCAATAAGATTATTGGAGCATCTTACCCGACAAATTCAAATGTTGGAGTTAAAGCACGATATTCAAAGTAAGGTTAAAAATGATCTAGATTCGCAACAACGTGAGTATTTGTTACATCAACAAATGAAGACTATTCAAGATGAGTTAGGAGGAAGTCCAATTGATCAGGAAATAGAGGAGTTAAAAAAGCGAGCAAAAGATAAAAAGTGGAGCAAAGAAGTTGGAGAAACTTTCGAGAAGGAAGTAAATAAACTTAATAGATTGAATCCTGCTACTGGAGAATATTCAGTTCAATTAAATTATCTCCAAACCTTATTAGATTTGCCATGGAATGAATTTACCGAAGATAATTTTGATCTTAAAAGAGCTCAAAAAATACTCGACAACGATCATTTTGGTTTAGAGCAAGTTAAGGATAGGATATTAGAATATTTGGCAGTTTTAAAGTTAAAAGGTGATTTAAAGTCCCCAATTATATGTTTGTATGGACCTCCAGGTGTTGGTAAAACATCGTTGGGAAAATCTATAGCAAAAGCTTTAGACAGAAAATTTGTTAGAATGTCATTAGGTGGATTGCACGATGAATCTGAAATTCGCGGGCATAGAAAAACATATATTGGTGCAATGCCTGGTCGAATAATTCAAAATATAAAGAAATCGAAATCATCAAACCCTGTATTTATTTTAGATGAGATAGATAAAGTTGGTCGTGATGTTCATGGAGATCCCGCTTCGGCTTTATTAGAGGTGCTTGATCCTGAGCAAAACAATGCATTTCACGACAATTATTTAGAACTTGAATACGACTTGTCGAATGTAATGTTTGTTGCAACTGCGAATACAATATCAACTATTAGTCCAGCTCTTCGAGATAGAATGGAAATGATCGATGTGAGTGGTTATATAATAGAAGAAAAAGCTGAAATTGCAAAACGACATTTGATTCCAAAGCAATTGGATGCACATGGTGTAAAAAGATCTAAGGTTTCGTTATCTAAAAAAGTTATTGAATATATTGTAGAGAATCATACGCGTGAATCCGGCGTGCGAACACTTGACAAAACTATTGCAAAAATTGCTCGTAGTTTGGCTCGAAAAGTTGCTTTAGAAGAGGAGTTTAATAAAAATTTATCGATTGAAGATATCAAAAAAATTCTGGGTCCTCCTGAATTCAGTAAAGATAGATATCAAGGGAATGAATTTGCGGGAGTAGTTACTGGTTTAGCATGGACTGCTGTTGGTGGAGAAATTTTATTTATCGAAAGTAGTTTAAGTAAAGGAAAAGGAAAACTTACTTTAACCGGTAATTTGGGAGATGTAATGAAAGAATCGGCTGTTATTGCATTAGAATATATTAAATCTCATGCCGAAGAATTAAACATTTCTCAACAAGCTTTTGAAGATTGGAATTTACATATTCATGTTCCAGAAGGAGCAATACCTAAAGATGGGCCATCTGCTGGTGTTACTATGGCTACTTCTATTGCTTCAATCTTTACACAAAGGAAGGTAAAAAGCAAAGTTGCTATGACAGGAGAGATTACTTTACGAGGGAAAGTGTTGCCTGTAGGCGGAATAAAAGAAAAAATCCTTGCAGCTAAACGCGCTGGAATAACTGATATTATTTTATCATCCGAGAATTTAAAGGATATAAGTAAGATTAAAGATATATACTTGAAAGGTCTAAATTTCCATTATGTAGATGAAATAATGGAAGTGCTTGATATCGCTTTAACGAAAGAAAAAGTGAAAAAGCCTTTAAAAGTATCTTAATTAGATTTTTATAATATGAGAAACCGACTAGTAATAGTCGGTTTTTTTATTGACATTCATTCAAAAATCCTTAAATTTAACTTTTATAAATATTTGTATAATTTTAATATTATGAAAATGGGAGCAGGTTTATTTTGGGGTATTCTCTTAATTTTAATTGGGTTAGGAGTCGTTATTAGAGTTGTTTTTAATGTTCATTTTCCGATCATTAAATTTGTAATTGCTTTCTTCTTTATTTTTATTGGAATAAAGCTTTTAATTGGGAATTTTTATTTCTTTAATGGTCATTCAGATGGTGAAACAACTATTTTTAGCGAAAGTAAAATTTATGCATCCGATAAGGATTTTAAAGAATATAATGTCATTTTTGGTGGTTCTGTGCTTGATATGCGAGAAATTGATTTGTCTAAGGGATCAAAGGAAATAAAGATTAACACAATATTTGCAGGATCTCTTTTAAAAGTAAATAAAGAAACACCATATAAGATTAAAGCCGAAGTAGCTTTTGCAAATGCTGATTTGCCAAACGGTAATACCGCAGCTTTTGGAACAGCAAAATATGAAAGCGAAACTTATGCAAAAGATACAAACTACTTATATATTAAGGCAGATGTAGTGTTTGGCGATTTTAAAGTTAGAACATACTAGCATAAACTAATATACAGAAAGAAAGTAGCCCTTAAAAGGCTGCTTTTTTTATTTAGATAGGATTAAGTAATAGTACGGTACAATAAAAAAGTTAAGACATTAGTTGGTATTTATTAAAACTTTCTGATTTTTTCAAACAATTGTTTTAAGTTTGTTACATCATAAAAAAATCAAAAATAATGGAAAAGATAGCTGTTTTTCCTGGAACATTTGACCCATTTACATTAGGACATGAATCAATTGTAAACAGAGCTCAGGATTTATTCGATAAAATATACATTGCCATTGGTTATAATGCACAAAAAGATGCATTGTTTTCGTTAGATGAAAGAAAAGATTTTATTAATCAGGTCTTTAATGGAAATCCTAAAATTGAGATTGTGCATTATGAAGGTCTTACAATTGATTTCTGTAAAAAGCTAGGGGCAAATTATATTTTGCGTGGATTAAGAACAGCAGCAGATTTTGAATATGAACGTGCAATTGCACAAGTTAACAAAGCAATGTTTGAAGGAATTGAAACAGTCTTTTTATTAACAATGCCTGAACATACACCGATTAATTCTTCAATCGTTAGGGATATTCTTCGCCACGGTGGTGATGCAAGTAAATTTATTCCAAAACAATTAAAAATTAATAAAATCAAGTAAATAGATAATGATTCTTAAGTTTAAGTTGTTTGTTTTCGTACTGTTAGTAATTAGTGTTAGAGTAAATGCTCAGAATGTGAACCTAAGTGGTAATGCTATAGATTACGTTGGTGAAGAGTTAGTGTTTTTAACATTTTCAGATCAAATTACTTACACTGAAAAAGAATTGTGCAGAAGTAAAGTTGATGAAAATGGAGATTTTTCATGTTCTATCCAAACGAGTGAAACCATATATATCTTTCTAAGATTAGGAATTTATGAAGCATTTCTATTTGTTGAGCCTGGGAAAGATTATATTTTGTTACTACCTGAACGACAAGAGAAATCAATAGGGGATCAATTAAATCCTTATTTTGAACCCACTCAGTATCATTTAGGTATAGAAAACTCTTCTGAAAAAGAGTTGAATTATCAGTTAGCTTTTTTCGATGAGGTATTTTCAATAATGTTAAAAAATACTTCTTATGCTATTTATAGTAAAGATAAATCGCTTGATGTTGATTTGGAAATTTCTAAAGTAGATTCTGTTTTCTCCAATGTTGATATTAAATATTTTAATGATTTTAAAAAGTATAAATATGCTTCGTTTCGACAATTGGCATATCAAGAGAAATCAAAAAGTATATCAAATACTTATTATTTAAATAATGAGATTTTGTATTCTAATCCTGCATATATGGATTTGTTTAATCAGGTGTATAAGAAGTATTTTCAGTATTTTGGAAGAACTAATTCAGGTAAAAAGATATATGAGGATATTGGGAAACATCAAAGCATTAAACTTTTAAAGGAGACGCTTGGTCAAGATTCTATTTTAACAAACGATACTTTAAAAGAATTGGTTATTTTAAAATGTTTACACGATGAGTTTTATAATGATTTATTATCGCGCTCATCAATGATAACTGTTTTGGATTCATTAGCAACAGAAACAAAAATTCTCAGTCATAAAGAGATTGCAGAAAATATTCGTGAAAAAGTAACTAAACTAATGGTTGGATTCAAACCGCCTGAATTTCAGCTATTCGATAAAGATAGTAATTTGGTTTCTGTAGACACTTTTAACGGGAAATATGTTTATTTGGGTTTCTGCACAACAGTAAGTTATGCCTGTATTAAAGAGTTTGAAATGCTTCGTAATTTATACGAAAATCATAAAGATCACTTCGAGATTGTAATAATTTGTATGGATGAAACTTTAGCTCAAATGAAACATTTTGTCGAAAGAAAAGAATACCCATATACTTTTTTACATTATGGAAATCAGTCAGAAGTTTTTAAAGATTATGACATAAGAGCTTTTCCAACGTATTATTTTATTAATAAAGAAGGAAAACTAGAATTGTCACCTGCTCCTTCACCTGATCAAAAAGCTGAATTTATTATTTATAATGTAATGAAAGCTAATGGTGATATTTAAATCTCTGATTTTTTGAGTACATCAATTATTGAAGGGAAAGTATTATTATAAACTTTCGTTAATTCTTTTTTGTTTAACCAGCATGCTTCAGTAATTTCCTCTTCAAATTGCGGCTTAAGAATTTCAGTCCCAGAATAATGCATTTCGTACCAATGAGTAGGTTTTAAAATATCTTTATTATTCAAGGTATACGTGTGATATGTTATTTCTAATGATTTAATTATTTTTAGATTTGTAATTCCACATTCTTCTTCTACTTCTCTTAATGCACTAATCTCTGGAGTTTCATTTTTTTCCATCTTACCTTTTGGTAAATCCCATTTATTTCTTCTATAAATAAAAAGAATTTCACCGAGCGTATTTTTTACAACTCCGCCTGCTGCTTCAATAATAATATAAAGATTTGAGAATTCCTTAAATGTAAATTCTGCGTTATTACACATTACATAAAGAGTTTGAAATTCTGATGAAGTTAAAAAATCGGCAATAGCTATTTTAAGGTTTTCAGTATTTAGAAAATAATGAACAGTGTTTTTTTCACTTTCATTAATAAGTTCTTTATTTTCTATAAAAAAAACTGTTCTCTCGTTGTAAAAAACTTTATACATTTGCGATATGGAAAATTTAGACAAAAAAATAGCTCAATCCTTGATGCAAATTAAGGCAATTAAGTTACAACCTGCAAATCCATTTACATGGGCATCGGGTTGGAAATCGCCTATTTATTGTGATAATAGAAAGACATTATCCTATCCAGAAATCCGTAAACTGATTAAGGAAACATTTGTAAAAATTATTGAAGAGAAATATGGAAAACCTGATGTTATTGCAGGTGTTGCAACAGGTGCAATAGCAATTGGGATGCTAGTTGCTGAAGAAATGCAATTGCCATTTGTTTATGTTCGACCAAAACCAAAAGAGCACGGATTAGGAAATATGATTGAGGGAGAAGTTCCTGTGGGGAAGAAGGTGCTTGTTATCGAAGATCTTATTTCAACTGGGAAAAGTAGTTTGAATGCAGTTAAGGCGTTGCGTGATGCTGATATTGATGTAATGGGAATGGTTGCAATTTTCACATATGGATTTAAAGTAGCTGAACAAAATTTTATCGATTCAGATGTTGAACTAACTACACTTAGTAATTATAATGTATTAATACAAACAGCTCTCGAGTCTGGTTATGTACAAGAATCTGAATTAAATACATTGGAACAATGGAGAATAGATCCAGGAAATTGGGGTGTAAAATAATTTTTTGATTTAGAAAAAGAACAATGAGTAAATATACAAGCAAGGTAGGAAAAGTTAACAAATCAGATGAGACTATTTATAATTTTCTTTCGGATTTTAATAATTTAAAGGCTGTAGTTCCTGCAGATAAAGTGAGTGATTTTGAAGCTACAGAAGATACATGTAAATTCAATATACAAGGAGTTGGACAAGCAGGTTTAAAGATTATTGAAAAAGATCCATACAAACTGATAAAAATAACTAGTGATGGGAAGTCTCCATTCAGTTTCTTTTTTTGGATTCAGCTTAAACCTATCGAAGATGAGGCATATAAAACTGCAATTAGATTAACAATAGATGCAAACTTAAACCCAATGATGAAAATGATGGTTGGTAAACATTTGCAAAAGGGAATTGATACGATTGTAGATCAAGTTGTAGTATTTTTTAACAAAAAAGTAGAAGAATAATAAGATTATAAAAGGAATTCGATTTCTTTGAGATCGAATTCACTTATTTCTCCATCTAATGAAATAGTTTGTAAATGCCCAAATTCATTTACTCCTGTAATTTTTAATTCAGCAGTTTTGTCACTTACTTTATAAGAATTAAATTCATTATATCGAAACATTCTTTTCAAATATAATTTATTTAAAGATGAACGATCCTCTTTTAGTTTTTGATAATAATCTTTAATATGATCTCTAAGGATTAATATTTCTTGCTCAATATTAAATGTGAAATTTGCAATTTGCTTCAAAGATATTGGATTTGGAGCATCGCTTAAAAAAACTTCCTGATTTAAATTTAATCCAACACCTATTATACTTCGTTCAATATTTGAACCCTTAATTGAATTTTCTATTAGAATTCCTGCAAGTTTTTTATTTTGATAATAGATATCATTGGGCCATTTTATTTTTATATCATCAGTTTTGGTGTAGCAATAACTATAAATTCCTAATGATACAGCTTTTGAAAGGAGAAATTGATCTTTTACTTCTAAAAAGTCGGGATATAAAACCAAACTTAATAATATATTTTTTCCGTTCTCGCTTTCCCATGTATTAGAAGCCAGACCTTTACCTTGTGTTTGGTTAGATGAAAATATAATGCTTCCTTCTGGCAACTTTTTTTGTTTTAATATGTTTGATGTATACTCATTTGTTGAGTTTACAGAATCAAGTTTTATTAGTTCTTGCCAAATTTCCATAATAGTGAATTAAATAATATTCAAAGTTAATCTGAAATATGACAAGTTGTAAAAAAAACATGTCAGAATCTTAAATTTACATTAGATTTATAGTAAACGATGACAAAATTACCGTTTATGTAAAACTTAATTTATCTAAGTTTAAAGGGAATGGTTTTTGTTGAAATAGAGCTTTTAAGTAAATTTGTCCGAACTAACTTAATAGAAAAGGATTTGATGTAAATTAAAATGTAATTTCATTACATTTGTCTAAAATTAATTTGAATGGGTAAACAAGAGGGAAAAACGAATAATAATACTAATAAGTTAGTTGACGCAATAATTGAAGGATTGTTTAAGAAAAAAGGGCTGGATGTTGTTAGTCTTGATCTTACAAAGATAGAAAATACAGTATGTAAGTACTTTGTTGTTTGTCATGGTGATTCAGACAGACAGGTTGATGCATTAGCAGATTCTGTTCTAGAAACAGTTCGAGAAGAAACAGGAGAAAAAGTTTGGCATAAGGAAGGTTTAGATACTTCAACCTGGGTTTTGCTTGACTATGCCGATGTTGTGGTTCATATTTTTCAGAAAGATTACAGAGATTTATATAAATTAGAAGAACTTTGGGCTGATGCAAAATTAAATCAGCATATTGATGATAATAAATTAAAAGAAATTTAAAATAATGACTGAAGATAAAAATTATAATAAAAATCCTAAAAGCACAAATAATAATGGTGCTGATAAACCCAAGCCAAAATTTAATATATATTGGGTTTATGGAGCAATTGCAGTTTTATTTATAGGACTTCAATTTTTCAGCATTTCACCGAAGGCTAAAGAAATTAGCATGCAAGATTTTGAGCGCAATATGCTTAAAAATGGTGATGTGGCAAAAATTGTTGTTGTAAATAAAGATAGAGCTAATATTTACATCAAGCAAGATAGACTTGATGATGCAAAATATAAAGATGCAGGTGATAATGCTTTTTCTAGAGCTTCGAAAGATGGGCCTCACTTTTATTTCACCATTGGATCAATGGAATATTTTGAGAGATGGTTAAATGAAGCACAAGAAACATATTTAAGTGGAGAATATATAGAGGTTAGTTATAAGACTCAACCAAATTACATAAGAGATTTAGCAGGTTGGCTATTCCCAATAATTATTATTGTTGCAATTTGGTTATTTATTTTCCGAAGGATGTCAAAAGGAGGTGGAGCTTCAGGTGGAGGTAACATCTTTAGTGTTGGGAAATCTAAAGCGCAATTATTTGATAAAGAAAGTACTGTAAAAGTTAATTTTAAAGATGTAGCTGGTCTTGAAGAAGCAAAAATAGAAGTTCGAGAAATAGTTGACTTTTTAAAGAAACCTAAAAAATATACTGATCTAGGGGGTAAAATTCCAAAGGGAGTTTTATTGGTAGGCCCTCCGGGAACAGGAAAAACATTAATGGCTAAAGCAGTTGCAGGAGAAGCAAATGTTCCTTTCTTTTCAATGTCGGGATCGGATTTTGTTGAGATGTTTGTTGGTGTTGGAGCTTCTCGTGTTCGTGATTTATTTAAGCAAGCCAAAGAAAAAGCTCCATGTATAATCTTTATTGATGAGATTGATGCAATTGGTCGTGCTCGTGGTAAAAATCCAAATTTCGGATCTAATGATGAGCGTGAAAATACATTAAATCAGTTACTAACAGAAATGGATGGTTTTGGTAATAACGTTGGTGTTATTATTATGGCAGCTACTAACCGTGCCGATATTTTAGATAAAGCACTTATGAGAGCTGGTCGATTTGATCGTCAAATTCATCTTGAATTACCTGATATTAATGAAAGAAAAGACATCTTTAGAGTTCATCTAAAACCAATTAAATTAGAAAAAAATCTTGATGTTGATTTTCTTGCAAAGCAAACTCCAGGATTTTCTGGTGCTGATATTGCAAACATCTGTAATGAATCTGCATTAATTGCAGCTCGAAAAGATAAAAAAGTTGTTGAGCGTCAAGACTTCTTAGATGCAGTAGATCGTATTATTGGAGGTCTAGAACGCAAAACAAAAATTATAACAAAAGAAGAAAAGAAAACAATTGCTTTTCACGAAGCTGGTCATGCAACAGTTAGTTGGTTGTTAGAACATGCTCATCCACTTGTAAAAGTTACAATTATTCCTCGTGGGCGTGCTTTAGGAGCAGCATGGTATTTACCAGAAGAACGTCAGATAACTACACGCGAGCAACTGTTAGATGAGATGTGTTCTGCTTTAGGAGGACGCGTTGCAGAAGAATTGATCTTTGGTAAAATTTCGACCGGAGCAATGAATGATCTAGAGAAAATTACAAAACAAGCTTATGCAATGATCGCTTATTTTGGAATGAGTGAAAATGTTGGACATGTTAGTTTCTACGACTCAACTGGTCAGTCTGATATGGCTTTCACAAAACCATATAGCGAGAAAACGGCAGAGCTTATTGATAAAGAAGTAAAAGATTTAATTGAAGAAGCATATAAACGTTCATTCGAACTTCTTAAAAAACATCAAGATGGTTTAAATAAATTAGCAGATATTTTATTAGAAAGAGAAGTTATTTTTAGTGAAGATCTTGAGAAAATTTTTGGTAAACGACCATGGAAAACAATGCATGAAAGAGAAGAAGAGGCCAAAAAGGAATTAAAAGAAAAACAAGAGAAGAAAGAGCAAGAAGAGCTTAAAACTAAAACTGAAAACATTGAAGATTCAGTTAACGAAGAGCCTGAAGTTGATGCTAAAAATGAAATAGAATAGTTCGAATCTTAAAATAAAGAATATTGAGTAATTTAATACAAAGAACAATAACAGGAATAATTTTCTTAGCTGTTGTTGTTGGTGCAATCTTTTTTAGTAAAATAAGCTTCTTTATATTGTTCGAGTTAATTGTGATTGGAGCAATGTATGAATTTTATACATTGGTTGAAAAGAAAAAATTTAATCCTTTAAAAATATATGGAATTATAATTGGCGCATTAGTTTTTGCAGCCAATTATTTTTTTGTAACAGGTGTAGTTAGTTCAAACATTTTTTTGGCATTTATTCCTATAATAATAAGTGTTTTTATAATTGAATTATACCGAAAGTCTGAACAGGTATTTGTTAATGTTGGATTTACTCTTTTAGGGGTAATTTACTTAGCAGTACCTTTTTCATTCGCAAATTATGTTGTTTTATCGGAAAATATATATAACTCACATTTATTGTTAGGATTTCTTTTCCTTATGTGGTCTTATGATACATTAGCATATGTATTTGGTGTATCTTTTGGAAAACATCGTTTGTTTGAAAGAATCTCACCAAAAAAATCTTGGGAAGGTTTTATAGGTGGAACAATTTCAAGCTTAGGAATGGCTTATATAATATCATTGATTTTTCCTGAACTAAGTTTTTTTAATTGGGCTTGTGTTTCACTTATTGTTTCGGTATTTGGTACCTACGGTGATTTAGTTGAATCTGCTTTTAAAAGGAATATTGATGAAAAAGATTCAGGAAGTATTTTGCCAGGACATGGTGGAATATTAGATCGTTTCGATGCAGTAATATTCACTTTACCTTTATTTTATTTATATTTACAGTTCTTTCTATAACATAAAAATCATATCATGACAATTCATAAGGAAGGCCGTTCAATAGTGGCAATTGCTTTTTTTACATTGTTAATTATTAATTTAGCAGTTTATTATTTTATTACTTCAAACACAATAGTAACATGGGTTTTGGGGGTTCCATCTTTTCTAATTTTTTTATTTATCGTACGTTTTTTTAGAAAACCTACTCGACAAATATTAACTGATGAAAATACTGTTTATGCACCTGCTGATGGAACTGTATTAGTTATTGAAGAAACTGATGAGCCAGAATATTTTAAGGATAAACGAATTCAGGTTTCCGTATTTATGTCCGTTTGGAACGTTCATATTAACTGGTACCCTTTAAAGGGAATTATTAAATATTTTAAATATCATCCCGGACAATTTTTAATGGCGCGTGTTCCAAAATCGTCAACATTAAATGAGAGAACTTCTGTTGTAATTGAAGATAATAAGGAGAGAAAAATCTTGGTTCGTCAGATTGCGGGAATTGTTGCACGAAGAATAATTTGTTATGCAAAAGAATTAAATGAAGTGGAACAAAATTCAGAAATGGGTTTTATTCGTTTTGGTTCTCGAGTAGATGTGTTTTTACCATTAGATGCAAAAATAGAGGTAAAGTTGGGTGATAAAACAAAAGGTTCACAAACTGTATTAGCTACTTTAAAATAGTTGGCTCGAATTTTGCAAACAAGGACACTAAATTAAAATCTTCATATTATGAAAAAAGTTTTAGTCCTTACAATCCTTATCTCAGTAGCATTTTATGTAAAATCGCAAGATATTATTAAAACAATGTATGGCGACGATATCCATGCAAAAGTTACTGGAATCACCAAAGAAGAAATTAAGTATACTAAAGCCGAAGATAACACAAGTTATAAAATAAGAATTGTAAAAGTCGAGAAGATTATTTTTGAAGATGGCACTGTAAAAGAATTTGGAGGCATTTTAGATTTTAATGAGGAAGAAGCCGAGGTTCTTTTTAAGAAAGAGAAAAAAACAGAAGAAATTGAAGAACCTGAAATTGCTGAAAAAATAGAAAAGAAATCAGAACTTAATAAAACTGAATTTACTGGAGATTTTCCTTCAAATGTTAGTTCAATCGCCATGAAAGGATCTAAAATATTTCTTCAAGCAAGAGATAAAAACACAGCAATTCATGCACGAAATTATATTGAAAAATGGGGTTTTTGGGAAGTAAGTCCTGACGTAAAAAACGCGGATTTAATAATAAAATTAGATGTTCGTTTTCAAGGACCAATGTATTTCTTTGTAAAAGCTCATTTTGTTAATCCAAAGGATAACGTGGTTTTATATACAACACAGGAGTTTAAGCCACAAAGAGGAAATAAAGATCCTAATCACAAACGTGCTGCAGTTAAGCATTTTGTAGATGAAACATTGATCTCAAACTTTCGATAATTAAATTAGTTGAAGTAGTTGTCAATATCTATTTTAGCAAGTTTATCACTTTCAAATATAAAAGTGTATTTGGTGCCTTCGCCGGTCATTGTAATACTATCATTTTGCCATTTTAACTTTTCAGAAAAACGAGATTCGAATTCGGATTTAGAAATTCCAATATGGATTTCATTTTTTAAAACGATACCTTTATTGAGTACTTTGCCAGTTAATAAAAACTCTTGATTCATGTACGTTTTGTAAAAAAAGATCTCAGACTTCTTATAGGTAAATTTATAAATTGTATCCGTTTTCTCAGGATAATGTTTATTTCTTCGAAGTACTTTTTGAATACTGAATTTGGGATTTGAGCTTTCCTTGAAATTTAAAATACTTTCTTTAAATCCAAACGGCATTTCTAAAAAATGTTCTTGAGATATAGAAGAATAAACATTTAATGATTTATTTGTTGAGCAAGAGATTCCAATAATCAAAAATACAATAACAAGATACTTTTTCATATGTTAGCTTTTTGCTAAAATACAAAATAACAACTACATAAAGAATAAGGCGACTCCTCCAACTGCAATAATAGAACCGATAACTTCTTTTAAATTAAGTTTTTCTTTAAAAAAGATTATTGCTGGAGGTATTACCAAAACTGGAACAATAGACATGATTGTTGATGCAACTCCTGTTGTAGTGTGTTTTACAGACATTAAAGAAAATGATACTCCTAAAAAAGGACCAAAAAATGCACCAATTCCAAGACTTGTCATTACTTTTTTGTTCTTAAAAGTAGTAAAAACCTTTTTCCATCTTCGTAAAATAACAAATAGAAATGTAAAACCTACAAGTCCTGTTATAACTCTAATTTGAGTAGCAGCAAACGGATCAAAATCCTGCATTCCATATTTGCTTAGAACCAATCCGCAACCTTGTCCAACAGCACCTCCAAAAGCGAGAAGTATGCCAAGTATTGGGTAAGTGAGTTTTACAGATTTTTTAGATTTATTGGGTGAGTGCTCGTTTGTTTCTCTATCTAAAACAACTATCATTATTCCAAAAATTGTCAGGAACATACCAAGGAAGTTTTGTTTTGTTAAAACTTCTCCCATAACTATCCATCCAATAAATGCAGTAATTGGAGGAGTTAAGGACATGATTAGCATTGAAACTCTTGATCCGATTATAACATATGCTTCAAAAAGTAATAAATCACCAATAACAAATCCTACAAAACCGGAAAGAGAAAGCCATATCCATTGGTGAGCACTTGCATCAAAAGGAATAAATGAACCACGCGTAAACAAACTAAAAAATCCAATAAATATAAAAGCTAAAAACAAACGAATCAGATTTGTTGTTAACGAACCAACTTTTTTTCCTGCAGATTCAAAAGCAATAGCTGTTATAGTCCAGAATACAGCTGTTAATAGTGCTGCATATTCTCCAATATGTGATTGAAACATAGATGTCTTTTATTAAAAATAGAATAACAAATTACACACTAATAGTAACGATATGCAATTTTAGTTTAATTTTTATAGATTTTAATCTTCACCAATAAAATATGGCAATATTTTAATTTATCATTAAAAAACTTAAATTAGTTCAGAATTTATTGTTTTTAGATTACATTGCTTATTTAAAGTTTAATTATGAATAAAAGTTTAAAATATTTATTTGTTATTCTTGGAATAGGAATAGCGGTATTTATTCTTTGGTACTTTAAATCAATTGTAGCTTATATATCTATCTCAGCTGTTTTATCTTTAATTGGAAGAAGAATTGTAAATTTTTTAAATAGCTTACGATATAAGAAACTTCACATCCCAAATGCATTATCTGCATTAATTACATTAGTGTTATTTTGGGCAGTTATTTTAGTCTTTTTTCGAATTTTCATTCCTCTAATTGCCAATCAAGCTAGTGAATTATCAAATATAGATGCTGAATCTGTAATAGAAAATTTAAGAGACCCAATTGAAAAACTTGAAGTTATATTTGAAAAATTTAATATAAGTTCAAATAGGAATCAATCTATGGAAGAGTATTTAACCGAGAAATTTATTGAATTGGTTAATGTATCTGCTCTATCTGATTTTTTCAGTTCAATAGCAGGGATTTTAGGGAATATATTTATTGCGGCATTTTCTATATCATTTATTACATTCTTTTTTCTTAAAGATAAAGGATTATTGTACGATGGAATTTTACTTGTAGTTCCTGATAAATATTTAGAAAATATTAAGCATATTTTATCATCAATAAAAAAGTTATTAACAAGATATTTTACTGGAATAGTTATTCAAGTAAGTGGAATTATCGTTTTAGTTTCGTTCGGATTAACTATTGTGGGAATAGATTTTTCTAATGCTCTTGTGATAGGATTAGTTGTAGGTTTAATGAATGTTATCCCATATATTGGTCCAATGATTGGCGCAATTTTAGGATTAATTCTTGGATTAGCCACTAATCTTGATCTGAGTTTTTATTCAGAACTACTACCATTATTGGGTTTTATGTCTATTGTTTTTGTTGTTGTACAAGTTATTGACAATATATTATTTCAACCTTTAATTTATTCAAGTAGCGTGAATGCGCATCCTTTAGAAATCTTTTTAGTTATTATGATAGCTGGAAGTTTATTTGGAATTACAGGAATGATTTTGGCTATTCCAACATATACAATTTTGAGAGTAGTTGCTAAGGAGTTTTTTAATAACTTAAAAGTCGTTAAAAAATTAACTGAAAAAATTTAAGATAATAAAGTGGTATTTTATATATTTACATGACTAAATGTATATTAATGGGCAAGCTAAAAGTTTTTATTTTCATATTATTCTTGGTTATTTCGACCAAATTAATAGCACAAACTAATATTGATTCAGTAGGTTTTGTTGTAAGTTTTCCAGAATCTTATTTGAAAGCTTATGCAGGTTCTGGCTATTTTGAAGGGACTACAAATGAAAGATTCGAAATAGAGGATACTTTAAACTATGAATTTACATGGGGTGGTGATGTTCTTCCAAATACAACTTCAGCTCATGCTGCAATTTATAATTTCACCACAGTAGGAGACGGTAATTATTTAATTGATTTAAGTGTATTAGAAAAATCATCTGGAACAACTTTTACTTATAGTAGGATTGTAAATATTGCAGCACCAGTTGTGTTAACCGTACCTAATGTTTTTACTCCTAATAACGATGGTATTAATGATTTATTCGAGGTATTCTATAATGGAACCACAAATTTAGATATTACTATTTTTACAAGAACAGGAACACAAGTTTATGATGCTGTTTCTCCTAGTATTATTTGGGATGGGCGTAATTCTTCAGGTTCAGAACTTAGCGAAGGTGTTTATTATTACGTTTTAAAATCTGAATTTATGAATAAAGCACAAACCGGGTTTATTTATTTATATCGAAGTGATATAAACCAGCAGTAAGCATTCTTAACTCAAAAGATTGTTATAGAAACTCACTTACCACTTGTTATATTTTCATCATGAAAATATTTATCTTTATCACTTATTTGATAAAGAATGGCAAAACTCAAGAATATATCTCAAATTAATAATTGGTTCGAAGATTTAACGGAACCTTTAATTATTGCAGGCCCATGTAGTGCCGAAACAGAAAAACAAGTTATTGATACAGCAAAAGAGATCGTAGCAATTGGCAAAGTGAGTGTTTTTAGATCCGGTATTTGGAAACCACGAACAAGACCAGGTAACTTCGAAGGAATAGGAGAGATTGGTTTAAAATGGCTGCAACAAGTAAAAGCTGAAACTGGACTACTTACTGCTGTTGAAGTTGCAAACTCACAACATCTTGAGCAAGCAATAAAAGCTGATGTTGATATTTTATGGATTGGAGCAAGAACTACGTCTAATCCTTTCTCAGTTCAAGAATTGGCCGATCGATTAAAGGGATATGACAAGCCTGTTATGGTTAAGAATCCAATTAATCCGGATGTTCATTTATGGGTTGGAGCATTAGAACGTTTTCATAAGGCAGGAGTAAATAAGCTGGCTGCAATTCATAGGGGATTTTATCCATTTGAGGCAACTACATTAAGAAATATTCCAAAATGGGAAATTCCTATTGAGTTAAAGAGTATTTGTCATGATTTGCCTATTATATGTGATCCTAGTCATATTGCAGGAAACACAGAATATATTCCTGAGATAGCACAAAAAGCAATGGATTTAAATATGAATGGATTAATGATTGAAACACATTATAATCCTACAGTAGCTTTAAGTGATATGAATCAGCAATTAACTCCATCTCAATTAAATAACTTGCTAAGTACTTTAGTATATAGAAGTTCTTCAACAAAAGATGAAGATTTCACCAGCGTTTTAGAAACTTTAAGAAATCAGATTGATTCTATTGATCAACAAATGCTTGAGTTGTTATCGCAACGAATGAATGTTGTTGAGGATATTGGTAAATATAAAAGCAAAAACGAAGTAACTATACTTCAGTTAAGACGATGGGAAAAGATTGTTGCCACAAGAATTAAACTTGGAAAGAAATTAGGTCTAACCGAAGAATTTGTAAAAAAATTACTTCAGCTTGTACATAAAGAATCAATCCAAAGACAAACTGAAGTAATGAATAAAATATCTTCTAAAAGTAAAAGAGTCGAATAAATTTTTATTCAACAACTTTTAAAGTATAATCGAAGCCTTCCATGATTGGGTTCGATAAGATTTTATTACAAGCTTCATTTACACGTTCCATAGCCTTTTCTTCATTTGAAGCTTCAATTTCAAGGGTTATGTGCTTACCAATTCGAACATTAGCAACTTCTCTAAATCCGATATTATTCATACTATGAGTAACAGCTTTTCCTTGAGGGTCTAATAAAGCTTTTAAAGGCATTACGTTAATTTCTGCAATAAATTTCATAATTAATGTTTAATCAAAGTTATAAATCCAGTTGTTAATAGCTGATAATAAAATATATAATAAGATTATTGCCGGAACAGCAATCGTATGCAATAATATTAATAATATTGCAGATAACACAATAAAAATATAACGAATTTTATTTCCGCTCCAGCTTAAATTTTTCACTTTTAATGAAAACATTGGAAATTCTGCTACCAGAAGAAGTGAAAATAAAATCGATAAAATAGAAAGAAATATCTTGTTTGCTAATACTCCAAGAACTAAGTTGTTTGTAACACTAATTGATATAATGTACATTGAAACAAAGAATAATGCATTTGCAGGAACCGCTAATCCTATAAAACTTTCACTTTGGCGTTCATCCACATTAAATTTTGCTAATCTGATTCCAGAAAGGATTGCAATAATAAAAGGAATAATTAAAAAAACAAATTCACTTAATGTAAGATTTTCGATTGGAGGCAGATGAACAGTGCCAAATAATGATATTTTCATCATATGAAAAATGATAACAGAAGGAGCAACGCCAAAACTTACTAAATCGGCAAGAGAATCAAGTTCTTTCCCCATAACAGAATAAGCATTTAATAAACGTGCCGACATTCCATCAAAAAAGTCAAAGATAGCTGCTGCAAAAATCATATATACAGCATATAATAAGTAACCTTCAAAAGCAAGAGTAATAGAAATACATCCAGAAAGTAAATTAAGCGATGTAATTGAGTTTGGAATGTATTTTTTTATATTGATTTGCATAGCTATTTTTGTAATGTAATTAACAATATTTTTCACAAAAATAAGTTAAAAAATATAGTTTGATTCATATTTTATTAATTACTAAGTTTATCGACTTAAAAAATATAGTTGATATTTGAAATATAACGATAAGATGGGGCGGAAGATATTAATACCTATATTACTTTTCATAGTTAACTTTAGTTTTGGACAAACTGCAAAATATAGCAATGAGTTTTTATCTATAGGTGTTGGTGCGCGATCTTTAGGGATGGCGAATGCTTCAGTTGCTAATACAAATGATGTTAATTCGGGATATTGGAATCCTGCAGGATTAGCTTCTTTAGAAACAGATTTTGATGCTACTTTGATGCATGCTGAATATTTCGCAGGAATAGCAAAATATGATTATTTAGCTGGGGCAATGACTTTGGATAACCAAAGTAATATTGGAATAACAATAATTCGTTTTGGAGTAGATGACATTCCAAATACAACGGATTTAATTGATAGCGATGGAAATATTGATTATGATCGAATTTCTAAATTTTCTGCAGCTGATTATGCATTTTTGTTAAGTTATGCTCGGAAATCCAATATTCTAAATCTGAATTATGGTGCTAATGTTAAAGTTATTTATAGAAATATTGGAAAGTTTGCTCATGCTTGGGGATTTGGTTTAGATGCTGGATTACAATATACCCTTCGCGATTGGAAATTTGGAGTTTTAGCACGTGATATCACATCAACATTTAATGCATGGAGTTTTAATGAAGATGAACTTATAATTGAAGTTCAAGATTCTGTATATAATTTTGCTCCTGACAACTCATTAGAACTTACTCTACCGAGAGTAATCCTAGGCATTTCGAGAGATTTCTCTATTTATAAAAAGTTTAAAGGTATGGCAGAGTTAAATGCTGATTTTACCTTTGATGGACAAAGGCATGTATTAATAGAAGGTGATCCTATTAGTATTGATCCTCATTTAGGGATCGAAATTAATTATAATCGTTTAGCATTTATAAGATTCGGTGTGGGAAATTTCCAGAGGGTTACCGAATTTGATAATAAAGAAGCCATGACTTTTCAACCAAATTTAGGTATTGGAATACAATTTAAAGGTGTGTCAATCGATTATGCATTAACCGATATTGGAGATAATTCTATAGCTTTATATTCGAATGTTTTTTCATTACGATATTCATTCAATGGAAAAACAAAATAATCCGTCATTGCTAAAAAAAAACCTTATTTTTGTTTAAAGATAAATTATCAATTATGACAATTGCAGTTGATTTTGATGGAACTATTGTTGAACACGAGTATCCTGAAATTGGAAAACCTAAAATGTTTGCTTTTGAAACACTAAAAGCTTTACAGGAGAGAGGGGATCGATTAATTTTATGGACTTACAGGGCTGGTGATAAATTGAATGAAGCAGTTGAATATTGTAAAAAAAATGGCATAGAATTTTATGCGGTAAATAAGAATTACCCTGAAGAGATATTCGATGAAACAATAAGTCGTAAAATAATTGCTGATGTTTATATTGATGATAGAAATTTAGGGGGATTTGTAAGCTGGAGTGATGTTTGGCAAATGTTAAATCCTGAGTTATTTAAGCAAGACTATAAAAAGGAAATGGAGAATATTCCACCCTTGAAAAGAACATTCTGGCAAAAATTCAAACGAAATTTTAAATAATTACTTTATAAAATGAGAATAAAAGGATATCACCTGATAAATTTACTGTTAGTTTTTAGTTTAATCTTTACTTCATGTAATAGTAGTAAGAAGAACGAAATAGTAACTAAAAAAAATAATAAACCTGAAAATAAAGTAAGCACTAAACAAGTTTCTGTAATTAAAGTTGATTCTCCTAAAAACGGTCAATTATTTACGATTGGAGATCAGGTTGAGATAGATGTTAAATTGAAAGAAGCTGATTTAACAATTGATTCTTTGGTAGCAGAAACAGAAGGGTTTAAATCAAAAATGGATCTGGATAATTTGAATTTTATTTGGAATACTAAAGATTTAAATGTTGGTCAAAATAAAATTAGAATATGTGCATATTTAGACGGCCGAAAAGTAGATAGCTATTCTTTAAAACTTAGATTTAAATCAGATATAAAACCTGAATTATTAGAATGTAAAGTAATAAAAACATATCCTCATAACAAGCAAGATTATACACAAGGCTTGATATTTGAAGATGGGATAATGTACGAAGGAACAGGGCAGAGAGGCGCATCTGTATTAAAGAAAATAAACTTTGAAACAGGGAAATTAATTTCTGAGCTAAGTTTGCCTGCTCAATATTTTGGTGAGGGTATTACTATATTTGGAGATAAAATTATTCAGTTAACCTGGCAATCTCGAATGGGATTTGTTTACGATAAAAAAAGTTTTAAACTACTGTCTACATTGGGGTATGATACACAAGGCTGGGGTTTAACTACCGATGGGAAAAGATTAATTATGAGTGATGGAACTCATACAATCCACTTTTTGGATCCTGAATATTTCAACAAAATTGGAGAAATAGAAGTTTACGATAATAACGGAATTATACGAAGCTTAAATGAGTTAGAATATATAGATGGTTTAGTTTATGCAAATGTATATCAGGAAGATATAATTGTGGCTTTTGATCCGGAAACGGGAAAGGTTGTTAAGCGTATTGATTGCAGAAAGATTGTTCCTAATGGTTACAAAGGTGACAGAGAAAATGTTTTAAATGGAATAGCATATGACATTGAGAAAAATCGTTTGTTTGTTACAGGTAAACATTGGCCAAGCTTATTCGAAGTAAAGTTCGTAAAATAAAAAAAAGAGGGCGTCCCAAAAGTCCTTTTTGTGTCATTCCCTTGAAAAAGGGAATCTATTAATTGAATTGCAATCAATGCACTATAAGATCCCCAATCAAGTTGAGGATGACAAGTGTTCACTTTTTGGACTCCCTCTTTTATCTTTTCATAAAAATCGTTAATAGTTGAATTTCTTTAAAAAGTTAGTGATTGCTTTTGAATAGTCTTCTTTATTACTAATAAAGTCCATGTGTTTACCTTCAATTGGATATAAAAGCAAATTTGGAAACTTTATTCTTATATAATGATTGTATCCAACATTTATATCTTGTTTACCATAAAAATATAAAACGGGAATATCTATGTCGACTGTTATTGATGTAAAATCAAAACTATAATCTTTAAATCCTAATGCTTTACGACTATAATCTGTATTCCATTCATCAATTTCGGCAAACATACCCCTGAATTTCTGAGCTTCTTCTATAGAGGTAAATGATAGTTCCCATGGATCAATTCCATTTGTTATAATTGTCGAATAAAGTGAGTCCATTCGTTCAAGAATTGGATTCGAGTTATTCAAAAAATATTCTGAATTGGGAATGTCAAATTTCTTTATTGCAATTGGAATATGACTATCTTCAATACTTTCTGTGATATTTAATGTGCATTGAAACATTAATATACCTGTTATTTTTTTAGGATTTTTTTGAGCGTAAGCTGTTTGTAAAATACCTCCAAAAGAATGACCCATGATCATCCAATCTTTTATTTCTAATGATTCTCTAACTTCTTCAAAATCTTTGATCATTCTTTCAAGAGAATAATCATTGTTTTCTGGGCTTGATGATCGCCCACTACCTCTTTGATCCAAATAAATCATTTTAAAGTTTTTTTCACTAAAATCACTAGCGAATTTTTCCCAGTAATAACTGCCTTGACCAGGACCTCCATGAATAAATAAACACGGAGTTCCTTCACCTTTTATGTTAATATAAAGCTTTACATTATCGCTTGTAGTTATGTATTTTTCTTGAGCAAACATTGAGGTGCTAGCAAGAATCCATACTATAAATAGTATCGTAATTTTTCTCATCTTTTATTCTTTTAAGTGTTTATTTGCGGGTTAATCCTAAAATTTTATTCAAATGTAAAATCAGTTTCGTATGATTCAAATTTAATTGTACATGCAGGATTATCCGATGTGGAACCTACGAAAGAGTGCTTACTACTACTTTCTGTATTCATCTCTTTAATTCTAAATTTGTTTTTTGGGAAATTAATTTTACCATACGAAGCATGATAATTTAATCTAAAATCAAGATTTGCATCAAGAGGCATTATTACATATCCATATTTAAATTCGCCAGTGAAGCTTTCTAATGTAGATGTAGCTTTTCCTATCTTGAGTTTTAATTCGTAAGCGTTCCCAAAATTTATAGATTTACTTACACTCTTAAATTCCATTTTATCATATTTAGATTCAGTGCATGAAAATTTCCCTACATCGCCAGCAAATATTTTTGTTTGATATAAGGTTTCACATTCAGCAGTGTTAATATTTAATGAAGTTAAGGATGAATATTTTGATGAATAAACTAGTCTTTGAATATTTTTAACTGTTATATCAGACTCATAAACATCTATTTTTAAAAGTTTTATATCACTGTTTATGATCAAGTTTGAATATTTAGCAGAACCTGTTAATCCTTTAGTTAAATTTGAAAAATTAAATTTATCATTATAAGATCCTAAAGCAACCATTTCTGTTTTTTCTATATTGAATTTTGAGTATTTAGAATTTGCTCTAAATGATTTGATATTTTTAATTTCTAAATCACATTCGTATACATTAAAATTAGCAGTTTCTCCGGTTCCTAATTCTGCTGAACTATATTTCATATCAAATTTACCTTTTCGAAAACTTGCCAAAGTTAGATCTACTTCGTAAAGTTCAAAATCAACTGAGCCGGTTAAGCTGGCAATATCAATGCTGTTGTATTTACTTTTTAATTTGAAAGCAACACTTTCCGGAATCCATAAAGTATAATTTGCTTTATATTTATCAACACGAATAGTTTTACCATTAACTAAAGTTATTTTCTTTATTGGTCCAATAATTATGGTGTTCTTTGCCATATCAGTTTCTATTTTTAATGAATTTGGACCCTCTGAAACATCCGGATTTGCAAAAACATCAATAAGTTTATCTTGATCTTCTTTTTTACCTCCTTGAATAACTATTTCACCGGTTAATTTAACTTCATCTTTATTCCAGGTATTAATTTTTAAATCAGAATCGTAGCAAGAGAAATCAAATTCTCCAGTAGAATTAAGTTTGTAGGTTTTTTCGAAATTTTCTTTTCGTTCGTCGGCAAAGCTTGTGTTAACAGAGCTTGTTAAAATAATGATTGCCAGTAATATTTTAGATATTTGTTTTATAGTTTTCATCTTTATTTTCTTTTTCAATTTCGTTTAACATTCTGTCTAATAGTCTTATTTTATTCTGATATAAATCCATTAACGAGTTTAGTAATCGTGGATTGGGACCATTTTGATCAAGATCATTTGAATATTGATTTATTAAAGTATCAATGTATTCAAGATCTTTAAAACTCGTTGCAAGTAATTCTTTGTTGTAGTCAGATTTTTCTAAAACTTTATAATAGACTTTAATTTGATTTTGGAATTGGGCTTCCTGTTTAGCCAGATCTGGGTCAATATTGGCTAATATTAATTGTTGATTATTTTTTATAGTTATTAATTGATAAGTAATGAAAGATAAACCCATTATCATTACAATTGAAGCTGCAATTTTTAATATTAGAAATCGCTTTGGCTTTTTGTTATTTAAAGATTGAGAGATTCCTGTCCATAAAAAATCTTCATCAGGTTTTTCCACATCAAATTGATGTCGATTTTTTCTCATATACTCTTCAAATTTCATATTGTATCTCCTTTATTAACTTATCGCGTAAAAGTAGTTTTGCTCTTTGATATTGTGATTTCGATGTTGATTCAGAAATGTTAAGTATTTCAGCAATTTCTTTATGTCGAAATCCTTCAAGTAAAAAGAGATTTAACACAACCCGAGCTTTTTCGGGCAAGGTTTTTATTGTTTTGTGAACTTTAGCAGGATCTATTTCAGGAAAATTACTATCGTCAGAATCTGAGGGTACAATTTGCAAGTTATCTATTTCTGTAAACTCAAACTTCTGTTTTCGTAAAAATGTAATCGATTTATTTATTACAATTCGTTTTAACCATGATCCAAACGACGAGTCGCCACGAAATTTCTTTAATTGGTTAAATGCACTGATAAATGATTCCTGAATAATATCTTCTGCATCGTACTGGTTCGAAACCATTCTTATACATGTATTATACATTGCTTGTACATATAATTTATACAGTCTGTACATGGACTGCTGATTGCCCTTTCGTGCAGAGTTTATTAGATCTTCGTGTATTAAAATATTTTTCTGGCCCAAATCCTTTTCTTTTATATTATAGACTGTGCGAAATGTAAAAAGATGGAAAGATTTTTTAATTTTTTATAAATAAATTAAAAAATAGATTACAAAAACTTGATAATTAATTATTTGAGTTTTGACATTTTTGATTTGTAATTTTCAGATGTTACATATTCTTTATTCTAACTTCTATATCTTTTCCATTTTTCAATAAGTCAATTAGAATTGAAGTGTCTGTGTTGCCATAATGATATGGATACAGAACTTTTGGACGAATTACTTTGGCAGCCATTGAAGCCATTTCAGGCGACATGGTGTAAGGTAAGTTCATTGGAAGAAAGGCAATGTCAATGTTGGTAAGAGACTTCATTTCAGGAATATTTTCAGTATCACCAGCAACATAAATTGATTTGTCGCCTAGCTTTATGATATATCCGTTTCCTTCTCCCTTCGGGTGAAAAGGATCTCCATTTTCACGTTTATTTTCAATATTATATGCAGGAACAGCTTCAATCTCCATTTGATTAATATTTAAAATATCTCCATTTTGCATTACTATTACACTTGAAATATTTTCGCTCATCTCATTACATTTTTCTGTAAAAATGATTTTGGTATTTTCTTTCTTTAGTAATTCAATTGCATTTAAATCTAAGTGATCATTATGATGATGAGTAATTATTATTAAATCAGCTTTTGGGTAGTTTTCATAAGTTCCCATTCTTAAAACAGGGTCAATATGAATAGTTTTGCCATCGAATTCAAAGAATATAGAACCGTGATTAACAAAATTAATTTTTAACTCACCTTTGCTGGTTTCAAACATATCTGTTTGTAAATCTTGAGAATATGATATGTTATTTAGTAAAAATAATATTGACAGAAAGCTTATTGTTTTTTTCATGACAGTTAAATTAAAATTAGAAAATAAAGTTAGCTAATTATCAATAGAGAATCAACATGCATAAGTCCCTATTCTTATATGTTTATAATAACAAAAAAGCCCGAAAACAAGTTTCGGGCTTTATATAAATATGTTTAAGTTTATTTTAACTTAAAGGAATAACTTCTCTGTTGAAAGTACTGTTGATAACCATTGCAAGAGCTAAAAATAATGCAAAACTTCCACTAAATATTCCGTCAATTCCAGCAATAAATTTAATAGTAGCATTTCCAGTAAAATCTGCAATTGCTAAAAGGAAAAATAGAGCAACAACAGAGCCAAATAATACTCTCATCATTCTAGTAAGTTTAAATGTTGCAATAAATAATCCTGTTGAGAAAATTCCCCAAACTGTTAGAAACCATCCCATTGCTTGTGGTGTTGGAGCTGTACCTAAACCTAATTTAGGAATCATCATTAAAGCAACTAAAATAATCCAAAAGAAACCATATGATCCGAATGCTACCATTCCAAACATATTATTCTTTTTAGCTTCCATATTTCCAACCATAACTTGGGCAATTCCGCCAAAAAAGATACCCATTGCCATAATCATTGAATCCAATGGGAATAGGCCCACATTGTGTAAGTTCAATAATAAAGTTGCCATTCCGAATCCGCACAAGCCAAATGCAGCAGGGTTTGTAGTAGTGTCAACCAATCTCACCAATTCTTGTTTATTACTCATTGTTAGTTTGTTTTTTTTAATTTGAATCGGCAAAAATAGAACTAAAAACTTGTAATACAACCTTAGTGAGTTAATTTTATTAATCGAGGAGTATAATATAGAAAATCCGGTACATTATGCACCGGATTGATATGATATGTTGTTTAATATTAATTTGTAAATCGATAGGATAACTTAATTAGAAATACACTATTAGGTTTTGTTGTAAACAAATCACCCATATCATCAGACAATGAGAAATTACCGGTTGTGTCGTCATAATTAGTCATATTTGGTGACCAAACTAAATATAATAAAGATCCAGGTTTGTATTCCCATCTAAGAACTGCATTTGCTCTAAATTGCTTAAAGTTAAAGTCATAATCTGTATCGTAATCTTCTTCAGACCATGTCATATCTGTACTATATCTATCTTTGAATTTATCCGCTTGAGGATCTGTAATATATTTGGCGTCGGAATAATCTCCAGCACTTATAAATGGAGAAGCATATAGTTGTATTGTTAAGTCAGGTGTAAGAGAATAATCGACACGAACAGTTAAATCTGTTGTGATTCTATTAATCTGGGCAAAAACATAGCGGTCTTCATCATTATTTTCCTCTGAGCAAACATATTGCATTTCATTTTTAGAAACAGAATAATCAGGTAAAAAAGATATTTTTAATGCATCAAAAGGTCTGTAAATAAAATCAATTCCATAACGAATACTATGGCTTGAATTTTCAAATCCCCAAAATTGACCATGACTACCATAAATTTGAAGTTTTTTTCGTCTGTCAGTACCAAAATTCATCCAGTAATTACCACCACCGGTAGTCTTTATTGAAGGACCACCACGTAATGTAGTATTTGAATTTGATGGACCTTCAGCACTTCCTCCAAAACCGAATGACCAATGATTTTTAAAATTCATCCAAGAGTTTAATCCTAGTCCGTAAAAGCTACTATTTAGTCCAAAGTCCCAATTACTCCACTGATCCATACCGATGTTTAAGTTTCTAAATATCCCAAATGGCTCAGTCCAACGATAATTTGCATAAAATACTTGAAAAATTGCATCAGATTGCCTTTGATATCCTACATCGTTTAGTTCATATTCCGGCGAACGCCATGTTACCCATGTTCCATATCTAAACTTGCTATTTCCATTTTTTCTAAACTGAATAGTACCTGCCGATCCTGTTAGGGATGTTCTGTTAGAATCAAGTGTAACATAGTCATTATCCGGCCTTTGGAAATATCTTCGAGATGATTCTTGTTGTTCAAGTATTGCAATAGAGTCTCCTTGTATATGGCTCATTGAATATCTTACCGTTAATGCATATTTTTTGTCTTTAAAATATTGTGTTAAATCTATTCCGCCAGTATAAGCATCTGTATTTAGATAATTAAGGTAATCATCGTTTATGAAACGGTTAGTCGAAGTAAACATCCCACCTATAATTGTATTATTATCATTTAAGTCTTTCTGAACACGTGTGATGAAGTAGTTTGTCATTGGTTCAACCGTTTCCTTCGTTTCATCACCTGCCCTATAAACTTTTGCTTTTTCTTCGGCGGTTAAGCTTTCTATAATTCCTACTGATAATCCATTTTTAGTTTTTCCTGTAAGTTTTAATGCACCAAGAATTGTTGTATTGTTTGGAACATCTGTGTATTCATCATTATCACTATCTACATCAGGGTAATAAGTTGGAGCTCTACCGATTCGTCTTGAATAGAAAAGATTATCACGCCAAAATGGTCCGCCGTTAGATATTTGGAAATTAGTTATATTTCTGTTTTCTATAAAAAAAGGTCTTTTTTCTTGAAAATAAGTTTCAAATGCTGTGAGGTTAACTTCAGATGGATCGGCTTCAACTTGTCCAAAATCAGGATTTATTGTAAAATCTAATGTAAAGTCGTTGGTTATTCCAATTTTACCATCAACACCATATCCAAGACTTCTGTCAAATCCATCTTCTCGATAAGGATTTCCTGTTTCTTTGTTATAGTTCTCTTGTTTTGCAACGATGTACGGTGAAATTTCAATTTGACGCTTCGGGTTAATGTTTTTTATCCCATGCAATTCACCAAAATGTCTTACCCAACCAGATTCTTCCATAGAAAAATATGACCAAAAAGAATTTTCAGCATTTCTAAAAAAATGTCTTCTTAATTGTATGCCCCATATTTGATTTTCTTTATGATTACTGAAGCGCAGTTGAGTTAATGGAATTTTTATTTCTGCAATCCAACCTTCATCGTCAATGCTGGTTTTTAAATACCAAATAGGATCCCAGGTTCTATCCCAATTATTACCATCACCAGAAATTGCACGATCACTTTTTACACCTGATACTGAAGCTGTAAATGTAAATGCTGTTCTTTGATCGAAATAGCTATCAATACCTAATTCTACCCAATCTCCATCAAACCCATCTCTTCGCGACATTCGTTTTACAATTTTATCAGGCTCTGTATCATAAGCGCGAACTAAAACATAAAGGAAATTATCGTCATATAGAACTTTAAATGCTGTTTCTTGTGAAGGTTTGACGCCATCATTTGGATATCTTTCTGTAAATTCACCCGACCATGCAACAGCATCCCATATTTGATTATCAATCAGTCCATCAATAATAGGAGCTTCTTGAGTAATTCTTTTTGTGTTGTAAATTCTTTTTTCGCCATCATTGTCCTGAGAAAAACTAATTAAGGGTACACAAATCATTAAAAGTAAAACCTTGATAAAATTTAATTGCATAATAAAATCTTTAGTTGTTTCAGAAAATGACGTAATGAATTTGAATATGTTGTTTGATTTTAAATAAAAAGATCCAAATTTTTAGAATTTATTACAAATTATATGCCCTTAGAGGTTAAGTGGCTGTGTGTAAGTGGATAGCTGTAAGGTTTGATGTTTTATAAGTTGAAACAATGACCTAATACGTACAATAAATGTGCGAATATGAACAGAAGGAAAATTGTTATTTGGGGAAAAAAAGGAAAAGATTGTATGCTAGAATATTTTTATGAATACTTATGAATATTTAACTATTTATGAACCTAAAATTTCCTGTAAGGAAACCGCATACAATCTTTATGAGGACAAATGTATGTATAGATAAGTTCGAGAAAAAATAAATTCAATAAGTACAGTTTAAAACTGAATAAAAAACTGAATGGATGATACAAATGGTTGTTGTGGTCTGTTTTTATCGCATTTGTATTGTTAATCTCCAATAAATAATATCTACGTATGTAATTAATTGTTGTTTGTGTTTAAAACTTGACGATATGTTCTTATAAATAATCTATTGATGATTCTGTTGATTTTATAAATGGAGCAATAGCACGATCATATATACCCTGAACATATGCAATTGCCATTCCGTAATTTGTAACTGGAATACCTGCATCTGTAGCGGGTTTTAATCTATTAATTAATTGTTTTCGAGTTATTACACAACCACCACACTGCACAAGAAGAGCGTATTCATTAATGTCACGTGGAAGATTATCCAAGCCAGAAACAACTTCATATTCAAGTTTTTTGCCAGTAAAGTTGGATAGCCATCGAGGAATTTTTATTCTTCCTATATCATCACATGATACATGATGAGTACATGATTCTAATAATAAAATACGATCTCCATCTTTTAATTCAGAAATTTTAGGAGTTCCTTTTAAATAATGTTCAAAATCACCTTTGTATCGGGCTAAAACAGTACTGAAACTAGTTAAAGGAATATTTTTGGGAACTGAAGCATCTGCTTTAGTAAAAATCTGACTGTCTGTTATTGCAAGCGCGGGAGTTATTTTTGTTTTTCGTAAAAATGCATCTACTTCACGTTCTTTTAAAACGATTGCTACAGCATCATTATCTAATATATCTCTAATTGCTTGTACTTGTGGTAATATTATTCTGCCCGCAGGAGCTTCAATATCGATTGGAGTTATAAGCAAAACAATATCTCCATATGATAATAAATCTCCTACTAGTGAAGGTGTTTTATATGCGGACTCTGGAATTGTTGTTTTTATTAATCGCACCAGTTTTTCAAGATTTTCAGCTTTAATAGTATCGAACTCAATAATATTAGCGTTGGTTTGAGAAACTATAAATGTTCTTGAGTTATCGGATAATCGATGTAAATCAGATTTATTATGTATAATAAAGAATGGAGTATCGGTTTTTTTGAATTCTTCGATAAGAGATTTTTCAAAACCATCGAAAGTATTTTCAGTAATAACAAGAATTGCTAGATCAACAGTTTTAATTGATGTTATTGTTTTCTCTATTCTTTTATGTCCAAGCTCTCCAGTATCATCAATTCCAGCAGTGTCAATTAAAATTACTGGACCAAATCCTGTTATTTCAAATGATTTTTTTACAGGATCGGTTGTAGTACCTGCAAAATCTGATACAATAGAAATATCTTGGCCTGCTAACTTGTTAATTAATGAACTTTTCCCATTATTACGTCTTCCGTAAATTCCAATATGAGGTTTTGATTCTTTCCCTTTGGTCATAGTATAAAATTATTCTGTAGGAATTCTTTTAATTTAAAAATGCGATTATTTCTAAAGGTTTTATACTTTTATAATCGGTTGCAAATTTAACTATTCCTAAGATTTTTATTACTATGAAAACATTTAAAATTAATTCAATATCAAAGGATGACACCCTTATAATAAAAGCAATAGGGATTATTTTAATAGTTTTTCATAATTATTTTAGATGGATACAACCAATAACCGGAGAGAATGAGTTTGGAATATCTTCTACTTACGCATTAAAAAGTTTTCAGATAATAATAAATAATCCTTTAGAATTTATTAATGTATTTTTTAATTTCTTAGGACATTATGGAGTTCAAATATTTATTTTCATAAGTGCATATGGTTTGACAAAAGCTTATCTTAATAGTTCAATAACTTGGAAAATATTCGTGAATAAAAGATTTGTAAAACTGTATCCAAGTTTGTTGATCGCAACATTTGCAATGATCATTTTTAATGTTGCTGCACATGGAAATCTTCCAAGTAAAAATTTACTTATAGAGATCGGGTCTCAATTGAGCTTATTATCAACATTTCTACCTGGCAAAGCGCTTTCTGCGGTTGGTCCGTGGTGGTTTTATTCTATGATTTTCCAGTTTTATTTAATCTTTCCTTTATTGTTAAAAGTCTTTAGAAGATATAATGTAAAAGGTTTAATTGTCATATCATTTTTATCATATGCATTGTTAATTTTCTTAAATCCTTTATTGTTAAATGTTAAATTGAATATACTTAATACTGCAATTGGACATTTACCTGAGTTTTGTTTTGGCATTTGGCTCGGGGCAAAAAAAGATTTTAAAATTAATATTGGAGTATATATTCTTGCACTTTTAGTATTTGCGTTTGGTAATTTATACAAACCAATTTGGTATTTCTCACATTTAGCTACTATGATTATTTTATTGCCTATTTTACAATATCTGGTAGTTAAAATTAGACAAAACAATTTTATTAATAATATAGTAATGTTTATAGGATTGGTTTCTGTTTATTTATTTGCTGTGCATGGTTTTATTAGATGGGAATTTGTTGGTTTAGCTAATTTCTTAAATTATCCAATAGCGGAGTTTTTAGTTGCAATTATGTTTTTTCTTTTTTCTACGGGGATAGCATGGGTTTTTTATACATCTGAAAAACAAATGCGTTATTGGGTTGGAAAATCAGGAGATAATAAAAAGCAGTCATTTAAAACGGTATTGCTATTTGTATTAATGGCAGGTTTGGTTTTATCAGTAAAATCATGCGAAAGTATTAATTATGCTAAACAAAAAGATAAAAAGGAAGTTGCAGGTCAGAAATATATTATTGATTTTGAGAAAAATGAGGAATTGGAATTAGATATTATTGATACTGTTGCATTCTCGGGTAAGAAATCTTGTCTTATTAGTCCTGAAAAAGAATATGGTCCGGAATATCGTTTTTTAATTAAAGATATAGATGTTTACAAATTAAAAGAGATAAAAGTTTCGTGTGCTATCCTAAATAATATTTCAAGTTACAGAGATGTTCATGTTGTTTTTGAATTGAGGAAAAACTCAAATAGTACGCCGCTCAGTTGGGAAAATCAATATTTTAAAAAAGACACATTAAATAACTCGTGGATTGAAAATATCATGTCGTTTAAAATCGATGGTAGTAATGCTCGCCCTGATTCTTATGCTAAATTCTATGTTTGGAATAATTCAGAAGAAAGTATAATTATTGATGATTTTTCTGTTGAGATAATTTATATAGAATAATTATTCTAATATGCTGATTTTAAAAGATTGTTCTTTGTAATGTACTCATTCATTATCTGAAATCGTTTTAGTTCATTTTTCAATGAGTCCAGTATATTTTGACCGTTGATTTTTCTTAATTCCATACTACTTTCAAGTTGGTATAATTCATTATCAGAAATAAAGAAGTTACCACTTAGATAATCAGAAATTTCACGATTAGTTCTCATAAAAGGAATTTTGTGAATGTTTCTAAAGTCTTTACATGTATCTAATTGCATACCTAGAGCTTGAGATTTCTCTGGGATGTCAATATTATACTTTTCACCTAAAAGCGATTGAAAAGTTGGACTTATATTAGCATGTGAAGAGACCGATGAAAATGTAATGCTTTTATTTAATAATGGAGAGTATATAATTAACGGAACATGGTAAATATCTATTTGATTTTTAATTCCGTGAGAACCAAGTCTATGATCTCCGGTAATAATAAATATGGTATTATTAAAATCATCTCGTTTTTTATATTCATTAAAGAAATATCTAATAGCATCGTCGGTATATAATGCAGTTGCCAGAATATTTGAAAACGTTTTTGTTTGCTGTTTTTCTTCGTTGGTTAGTTCTAATTTATTAAATTTATCAGTAAATAAACTATCGTAATATTCTTTATTTGGTGGTCGGAATGGGTGATGCAAACTCAGAGTTAAGTACATATCAATTCTGGGTTCTTTATTAATAGAATCTAGAACTTCAAATGATCTTTTGAATACAGATTTATCTGGATAACCCCATGAGAAACCATCTTTATCTTTTTTTATCTTGGTATAATCATCACTAAAATGTTCTAATATAAAATTGGTATTCTGATATTCAAAGTACCTCTTCATATTATCAAAGCTTGTCCATCCGCCATAAAAGAAGTTTGATGAATATTCATTTTTCTTTAATATCTGTATTATGCTGGAATGATTAACTGAAAAATCGTCTTGTATTAATTGCATAAAACCTTTCTCTCCGTAAGGTAAAGATCCTGTTATTGAAGGAATAGCATTAAAAGTTCGCTCGGATGTGCTTAAGAAATTCTCCCAGTAAAGACTGTAATTTATTAAAGAATCAAGGAATGGAGTAAAATTTCCAAGGTATGCATTGCTACCACAAAATGCACTTGAAAGACTTTCCATAACAATAATTACAATATTAGGTGGAGTTTCATTTAAGTTAAAAAATGGGCCCAAAACACTGCAAGTATCTTGATTATGTTCAAGTGGATAGCTTATGTTATGAAAATTAAATTCAGGATGATCATTCTGATATTGCATTGCAATTTTATTGAACTCTAAAGCACTAATTTCAGATTTTCCAATAATGTATTTTGCTGAAGATTTAGCAAAGAATGATAATTTATTAAGTGTATAGTTAAACTCTTTTTCATTTGGATAATCTCTTCGAGAAGGATTTAGATTCTTTGTAAGAACTACTCCACTAAGTATAAAAATCAGACTTATAATTATTGTTTTTACAGATTGATATTTTTTAAAATAGAACTGAGATATTAAGAATGCCATTATTATCGAAATAAAATATTTACTAAAAAGTAAAAAATTTAAATCAATCGATTTGTCTACAATATATGCGAGTTCACTGATTGGATATGCAAAAAAGGCATGATCGAGTGGAATTAAATTAAATTTTAGATAATCAATTAATAATATAGAAACTATAACAATAATCAGATTGAAAATATGAAATGCAATTCGTGAAAATTTTCTTGAAATCTTAAATAATATTAGAAAAGGTAAAAATGCAATTATCGCGACAAAAGAAACAAATACGATATCATAATAAATGCCTTTTGTTATCGAACGAATTATTGATAAATCAAATTGATAATTTAAATAAAACAGTTCAAAGAATCGTAAAAGAATAAATTCAGAAAATAATATCAAAAGTAAAATCCCATATTCATTTAAAAATGGATTAAGCCAATTGAATATTCTTTTTACCTTATCTAGAATTGCCATAAAATGATAATTTAACGCAATTATATATTAAAAAACTTGTTAAAATATGAAATGCACAAAATAAAAATCATTTTATTAAACAAATGCATAAAAAATGATAATTTTAGCGATTAATCCTAAATTAATAGAAACCTATACTGCATTATGATTTCAAAATTATCGATAATAATACCGGCCTATAACGAAGAGAATACAATTAAACTGATATTGGATAAGGTATTGGATGTAGATTTAAGTCCTGTTTCAAAGGAACTTATAATTGTTAATGATTTCTCTAAAGATAAAACAAAAGAGGTTGTTGAAGAATATATTAACAATCACTCTTCGGAGAATATTCGATTAATTAATCAAGAAAAGAATAAAGGTAAAGGTGCTGCATTGCATAAAGGAATTGAACAGGCAACTGGGGAATATCTGATTATTCAGGATGCTGATTTAGAGTATGATCCAAATGAATATAAAGATTTATTGAAACCTGTATATAATGATAATGCAGATGCAGTTTATGGATCTCGTTTTAAAGGTGCAAACCCGCATCGAATTTTATTTTTCTGGCACACTATCGGCAATAGATTTTTAACCTTTTTATCAAACATGTTTACTAATTTGAACTTATCAGATATGGAAACTTGTTATAAATTAATGAGGACAGAAATGGTACAGGGATTCAAGTTGATTGAGAAACGATTTGGTTTTGAACCGGAAGTAACAGCAAAAATCTCTCGATATCCAAAAGTTCGAATTTATGAAGTTGGTATTTCATATTATGGTCGTACATACGAAGAAGGCAAGAAAATAAATTGGAGGGACGGAGTTAAAGCTATTTATTGTATTTTTAAATACAACATTTTTGCTAGAAAGTAATTTATAATGAAAATTAAAGAATCGCATTTTATTATAATTCTTCAAATTCTATTCTTCGCATTCTTCGGATATTTAATAATTTCTTCTGAGAGTGCATATGGAGGAGCAGATAATTATAGTCATTATCGCATATCGCATTTTGCATGGAAATATCCTAAGTTATTTCTTGACCATTGGGGAAAACCATTATTTACGATATTAAGCTCTCCTTTTTCACAATTTGGATTTAAAGGACTACAATTTTTCAACTTAATATTAGGATTCCTTACTTCAATATTTGCATATCTAACACTAAAAAAAATAAATTATTCAAATTCGTGGTTTGTAATTATTTTCATATTATTTACGCCAATTTATTTAATCATTTTAGTGTCGGGTTTAACAGAAATATTATTTGGATTTATAATTATTCTTTCAGTTTATCTGTTTTATTCAAATAGATATATCGCTTCAGCAATAGTTCTTTCATTTATAATATTTTCCCGTACCGAAGGATTCTTATTTTTCCCAATATTTATATTCGCATGTCTTTTTGAGAAAAAATACAAAGCAGTTCCATTTATTGCATTCGGATTTGTAGTATTTAGTTTACTGGGTTATTTTATTCTTAACGATTTTTGGTGGTTTTTTACAAAAAATCCTTATTCAGGCGGAAGTACTATTTATGGTTCGGGAGAATTATTGCATTTTATTAAAAATACCAGTTTTATAAATGGTATTCCGTTAGCAATTCTTTTTACAATTGGCTTAGTAAGTTATTTGTTAGAGATAATTAAACTTGGAGGATTTTCTAAGAAGTTAATAATAGAGATTTCATTAATTTTATCTGGATACATAATATATCTTTCAGCGCATTCATTTGTTTGGTGGAAGGGAATGGGAGCTTCCCTAGGATTAATTCGAGTAATGTCTGCAGTTATGCCATTAGCGGCAATTGTTAGTTTACATGGATTTAACCTAATTTACACGAAAATTGGAAGGAATAAATATTTAAAATACACACTAATGGTATTAGTAGGTTTTTTAATAATAAGAACTCCATTTGAAATTTATAAAATTCCTGTAAAAAGAGATGCCAGAGAAAAAGTCTTATACAAATCGGCGAGTTGGTTGAAAGAATCAAAGTACAAAGATGAAAAGGTATATTACTATGATACTTACTTTTGTCATTTACTTGGAGTAGATCCTTATGATCCTGAAAGTTGTCAGGAAGGGATACCATTGGCAAAACCATCAAGTATGGAAATTCCTATAGGTTGCATAGTTCAGTGGGATGCTCAATTTAGTCCTGTTAGTGGTAAATTACCTTTAGACTCTCTTTTGAATAATGAGCGGTATATGTTATTGGAGTCATTTAAACCTGAAGTTTCTTTTACAACATTTGCTGGTTATAATTACGAAGTTCATTTATTTCAAAAAGTTAAATATTAACCATGGTAAGTAAGGGTTTTAGCAAAAGTAGATTGTCAATCTTTGTAATATTATTTTCGGTATTTATATATATCTGGACTATCTTTAATATTTCAAATTGGGATAAAAACAAAGTTATTATTCATGATATTATATCCTATTATTCATATTTGCCGGCAACTTTTATTTATCATGATTTGAGTTTTGAATTTACTGATGAACTCCCACATGAAGTTAAATCTAAAATTTGGTATTTGACCGCTCCGAATGGTTCACGAGTTCAGAAAATGAGCATGGGATTATCGATATTGTATTCTCCCTTTTTCTTAATAGCACATCAAACTGCCAAGATATTTGGAACGCCTGCTACTGGATATTCCTGGATATATAATATGTTTTTAGTATTTAGTAGTTTATTTTACTTTTTTAGTGGATTAATATTTTTACGTAAGATTCTTTTGCGCCTTTTTGATGATAAAACAACTGCGCTCACTTTATTCATATTAGCATTTGGAACAAACCTTTTATTCTATGTTACAAATGAAAGCCCAATGTCGCATTCGTATAATTTCTTTTTGTTTGTACTGATGATTTATCATACGTTAAAATGGCATGATAATCAGAAATTTAAAACTGCGATTTATATTGGAGTGATAAGTGGATTAATTACAATTGTAAGACCAAGTAATGTTATAATTCTACTAATTCCGTTACTTTATGGAATATGGAATAAAGAAACATTCATTCAGAAAATAGAGATTGTAAAACAAAAGTGGTTTCATTTATTAATAATAGTAGCATTAACGATTTTGATTTTTTCACCACAAATGTTTTATTGGAAATATATTACTGGTGATTATTGGTATTATTCGTATGGAAGCGAAGGTTTCTTCTTTCTTAAACCAAAGATATTTAAAGGATTATTTAGTTTTAGAAAAGGATGGTTATTATATACTCCGATAATGATTTTTGCTTTAGTTGGTATTCCAATAATGTTCCGACAGCTAAAAAGTTTTTTTCTACCTATAACACTATTCTTTTTGTTAAATATTTATATTGTATTTAGCTGGTGGTGTTGGTGGTACGGTGGTAGTTTTGGAATGCGATCGTTAATTGAATCATATGCTGTATTATCAATTCCTTTAGCATTATTTATTAAGAATATTTTTCAAAAAAGGAAGCTTATTAAAACATCAGCAATTATATTTTTATTGATATTAACTTCTTTAAATGTTTTTCAAACGCTTCAGTATAGGAGAACAATAATTCATTGGGATTCAATGACAAAAGAAGCCTATTTTTCGACATTTGGTAAGTTGAAATTTCCTGATAATTACAAAGGAATCATTCAAAAACCGGATTATGACAATGCTTTAAGGGGAATACCTGAAGAGATTAAATAAAGATTATTTATTTTAAAATATCATTTAAAGTAAATCCCATTTTTAAGAGATTTTGAGGTGCTAGAATCTGTTCTAACTTATCAGGATCTACTAACTTTAATTTACTGTTTGCTCTAAAAATATCCTTTTTAGATTTTTTCATTTCCTTTGCCAATTCAGCGGCTTTATTATAACCAATGTATGGACTTAAAGCTGTTGTTATTGCCGGACTACTATATAATCGATCTTCAGCGACATCATTATTAATCTCCAAACCATTAAAAAGGTTTTCTTTTAGAGTTTTATTTGCAGCAATTAAAAGTTTGATACTTTCTAAAAGAGCATTCCCAATAACCGGCAAGTATGCATTTAAATCTAAACATCCTTGTGCACTTAATGATGATATTAAAGAATCGTTTGTATAAACTTTATGTGCAGCACTAATTACAAATTCAGGAATTACAGGATTTACTTTTCCTGGCATTATAGAGCTTCCAATTTGTTTTTGAGGTATTGTTATTTCTCTTGATCCAACCACATCTGATGCCAATAATCGAATATCCGAAACCATTTTTTCCAGATTTACGGCATGAGATTTTAGAATTGCATGAACTTCAACTAAAGAATCAATATTATTTGTTGCATCATGCATATTCTCGCTACGAGTAATAGGTAAATTAGTTAATCGCTGAAGTGCTGAAACAACTTCCATAATAAAATATCTAGGAACAGAAATCCCTGTTCCGATTGCACTTCCACCTAAATTTACAACTTTAATACGTTCAAAGCATTTTGAAACTCTCCACCAGTCGCGCGATAAAGCTTCATTATAAGAGCTAAATAACATTGCGTAAGATGATGGCACTGCTTCTTGCATTTGAGTATATGCAATACGTAATTTATTACGACTTTTATCTTCTAAAGCTTCAATATCAAAACGTAAATCGTTTATTTTTTCTTCTAGTTCAACCAAAAGTTTTATGGTAGCAACTTTTAGCGATGTTGGAATTACATCATTAGTAGACTGATAAATATTAGCATGTTCTATTGGATCTATAAGATTATATTCTCCAGGATCGTGATCGAGTTTTAGGAGTGCTTCATTTGCAATTATTTCGTTTACGTTCATATTTATGCTGGTTCCAGCTCCACCTTGAATAGCGGGCACAATAAAATGATTGAAATACTTGCCTTCAGCAATTTCTTCTGCCGATTCGATTAATGATGCAATTACAGAATTATCGAAAAGATTCAGGGGCACATCAGTTTCAGAATGTTTTTCAAGAACAGCTTTCTTGAAGTTTTCGTAAGTCATAAAACAAGCAAGCTTCGTTAAGCCAATTGCTTTATACCATTCAATATGGAAAGGAGAGTTGTCAGGGAAATTTTCTCGTGCTCTTAATGAATGAATCCCATATAAGGAGTTTTTATTAATTTGTACTTCGCCTAAAAAATCCTTTTCTATACGTGCCATTTCTTTTATAATTAAGAATTAAAAATTAGAAATTAAGAATTATGAAATTAGAAAGATATTATTAATTCTTAATTGGGCATTATTAATTACTTTGATATTGGTTGAGCATAAGCTATTACATCTTTTCCTGTGATTTCCTTTTCGCACAAAATAATTAATCTTTCTAATACATTTCTAAACTCACGAATGTTTCCTGTCCAGTTTATTTTTTTCAGTTCATTAATTGCATCCGTTTTAATTTCCTTTTTAGGAACTCCATAATCAGCGCAAATTAATTCATTAAAATGCTCAGCTAGTAATGGAATATCATCTTTTCTATCATTTAACGATGGAACTGAAATTAGAATTACACTTAATCGATGATATAAGTCTTCGCGGAAATTATTATTCTGAATTTCTTCTTTCAGATTTTTATTTGTTGCAGCAACAATTCTCACGTCAACATTAATTTCTTTATCGCTACCAACTCTTGAGATTTTCTTTTCTTCAAGTGCTTTTAATACCTTAGCCTGAGCATTTAAACTCATATCGCCAATTTCATCTAAGAAAATCGTACCTGTATGGGCTTGCTCGAATTTTCCTTTTCGTTGCTTGTGTGCAGAAGTAAACGCACCTTTTTCATGTCCAAATAATTCACTTTCGATTAATTCTGATGGGATTGCAGCGCAATTAACTTCAACAAATGGAAACTCGGCACGTTGACTTTTTTCGTGTAACCAACGAGCAACAAGTTCTTTACCCGATCCATTTGGACCAGTAATTAAAACACGCGCATCAGTTGGAGCAACTTTTTCAATCATATCTTTAACCATATTTACTGGTTCCGATTCTCCAACAATATCATAGGTTTTTGTAACCTGTCGTTTTAGGGTTTTAGTCTCTTTAATAAGTGAAGTACGATCCATCGCATTGCGAATAGTAACTAATAATCTGTTTAAATCGAGAGGTTTCTCGATAAAATCATAAGCGCCTTTTTTAATCGATTCAACAGCAGTATCTATGTTTCCATGACCTGATATCATAATTACTGGAACATCTGTTGCAACAGCAAAAATATCTTCTAATACTTCAATACCATCTTTTTTAGGCATTTTAATATCTAGCAATACAATGTCGTATTTAGTGTTCGAGAATTTCTCTAATCCAACTTCTCCATCTTCGGCTACATCAATCTTATGATCTTCGTATTCTAAAATTTCCTTTAAGGTTTCGCGTATGCTTTTCTCGTCGTCGATTACTAATATCTTAGCCATAAAAATTAATTTTTACTGTTTAATATTTTATCGGCCATTCCTTCTTTTATTGCAAAAGCCGATTGAGTTAATGATTTAATATTTAGTTTCTTGATTATAAAATTAGTAAAAATACTTGCCAGAACAATCATTTCCACTCTTATCAATTCTAATCCTTTTATATTATTTCGATCTTCGGTAGTTGATTGTATTAATTCCTTATGTAAAATTGCATAATCATTTAAATCAATTGGATAGGCGTTGCTTTTTTTTACTTCTTCCGGAATACCACCATTTTTAGCGATAATCATTGATCGGAATGAATCGAAAGTTCCGGAGCAACCTATTAATTTATCAGGCTTGTGAATTTCGAAGGCTTCATATAAAAGCTTCAATTCTGAATCAATATATTCTTCTATTTTAACTATTTCTTCATCACTTATGGGATTAGAAGGATTAAACATATCAAGTAATCGAGCAATTCCTAGATTAAAGCTATATTTCCATAATAATCCAGAACTATTTGCAATAATAAATTCGTTGCTTCCTCCTCCAATATCGAGAATTAAAGCATTATGATTGTTAAATTTTACAGCTTGCTTTACTCCCCGGTATATTAAATCGGCTTCTTCATCTCCTGAAATAATCTGAACTTTTATTCCAAATTTGTTCTCGATAGATTCAACAAATTCTTTTCCGTTTTTGGTACTTCTTACGCCTGATGTAGCTGTTGTAACAATTTTATCAGTATTATATTTTTTAATACTGTTCATGTGTTGAGAAATAGCATTTATCCCACGTTCAAATGCTTCCGGTGTAATAACTTTATCGTTTATTCCACCTTTACCTAATTTAACTCCAGCTTTATCTCTAAAAAGAGTTTTATAAGTGTTATGTTCATTGGTTTCGGCTATGAGCAAATTAAATGTGTTTGTACCTATATCTATTATTGCTATTCTCATATGATGATTTATATAAAACTAAAAACTATCTGCTAAATAAACAGATAGTTTTTAAATATTAAAGTAATTAATGGATTTATTTTATGATTTATAACGTAACCACTTCCAAAGTTCCTTATAACTAGTTTTTTTACCGTACATTAAAATTCCTGTTCGATATATTTTTCCTGCTAACCAAACAGATCCTATAAAAGTTAACACAAGTAATCCCATCGATAAAGCCAATTCCCAATATGGTACTCCAAATGGAATTCGAACCATCATAATTATCGGTGATGTTAGTGGAATCATTGAAAACCAAAATGCAATAGGACTTTCTGGGTTTTGAACCACGTTCATCATAACTACAATACTAATTATTAGGGGAATTGTAATTGGAAGCATAAATTGTTGCGTGTCTGTTTCATTATCAACTGCAGCACCAATTGCCGCAAATAATGATCCATATAATAAATACCCACCTAAAAAGAAGAAAATAAATGAACCAAATAATACGCCATAGTCAATTGATTTTGCAGCGTTTAAAATACTGCTAATTTTATCTAAGTTTTGTGGTTGTAATTCTTCAATTTGCTGAACGCCTTCTTGTTCAAATAAATCCTGAACAACTATTTCTTGTGCGTTTTGTGTGCCAAGCTCAGGGAAAAATACTGTTTTTACTCCTGTAATAATCATTAAAGTTAAAATAATCCATAATAAGAATTGAGTGAGTCCAACAAGAGCAATTCCTACAATTTTACCCATCATAAGCTGAAAAGGACGTGCTGAAGAAATAATAATTTCAACAATTCTATTTGTTTTTTCTTCGATAACCCCTCGCATTACTTGAGCTCCAAAAAGAAAAATGAAGAAATATATTAAAAAGCCACTTGCATATCCAACTGCCATTGCAACTTCGGTAGAACTTTCTTTTTCTTCTCCATCTTCAGTCCATTGAATAGTTCTAATTGAAACCTCAGATTTTATTGATTTTAATATATTTTCGTCAATACCATGACTTTTTAGTTTTCTATATTTTAATTCCTTTTCCATTGAATTTGCAATATGCGATTTAATAGAAAAACTTGGTTGCGTATTAGAAAAGAGATGAACAGCAGTTGGCTCATAAGTAATACTAGGGAGTATTTGTAAAACTGCATAATATTTAGATTCAGAGAAGTCTTTCTTTACTTCGTGGATTGATTTATCATTAAGGTATTCAAATTTGATATAATCGGTATCTTCGATTCTGTCAATAAAAATCCCAGAACTATCAACAACGGCAATGTGTCTAACTTCAGTATCTTCGCGAGACGCTAACCAAGCAGGAACAATCATCATTGCTGCAAAAAGGATAGGTCCAAGAATTGTCATTACTAAAAACGACTTTTTCTTTACGCGAGTTAAATATTCTCTTGATATAATTAATTTTATCTTATTCATGATTTTATAATTTCTAACTTATTCTTTAAATTTTATTTTCGTTTACTACATTAATAAAGATATCGTTCATGCTTGGAATAATTTCTTTAAATGAAATTACCTCCACCGATGGTATAATTAAAGAAAGCAATTCATTTTCATTTGTTTGTTTATGAAGTTTAACTTTAACAGCATTGTAACCATTTGCTTTTGTTTTCTCAACAATTTCATAATTAGGATTTAAGGAAGATGCTAATTTGTTCGTTTCTCCGTTAAAAGCAATTTCGTAAACGTTCGATTTATAGGTTTTACGGATATCATCTATCTGACCTTCAAGAATATTTTTAGAATTATTGATTAAAGTAATATGATCACATAATTCTTCAACAGACCCCATATTATGTGTAGAAAAAATTATGGTTGATCCCTTCTTCTTCAAATCAAGAATTTCTTGCTTTAACATATTAGCATTAATCGGATCGAATCCACTAAAAGGTTCGTCAAATATTAAAAGTTGAGGTTCGTGAAGAATTGTTGTTACAAATTGAATTTTTTGAGCCATTCCTTTCGACAATTCTTCTACTTTTTTATCCCACCAAGCTTGAATTTCAAACTTTTCAAACCACATTTTTAAACGTTTTAACGATTCTTTTTTCGATAATCCTTTAAGTTGTGCAAGATATAAAGCTTGTTCGCCAACTTTCATTTTTTTGTATAAGCCGCGTTCTTCAGGTAAGTATCCTATTCGATTTACATCTTCAGGTTGCAATGGTCTTCCATTTAGTAAAACTTCACCTTTATCGGGAGCTGTAATTCTATTAATAATTCTTATTAATGTTGTTTTTCCAGCACCATTTGGTCCAAGTAAACCATAAATACTATTTTCCGGTATGCTAATGCTAACATTGTCTAGTGCAACATGATTGGCAAATTTTTTCTCAATATTATGAGTTTTAAGAATATCCATTGATTAAATTATATTAAATTTTGATTTTATAAATATATTAAATTAGTAAACGTTTTTGCTATTTTATTACATTTCGAGAAGATCATTTTTTAGATTTTTAAAGAATGTTATCTTATCTGGAATAGAATTATTTATAAACAACAGTTTGTGAAAACTTTATGTTCATTATATCGATTACTGTAATAAAATTAGTATTATTGAATTTTATATAATCTTGATTAAATCTTTAATAAGAATAGAGTGAGCGTTAATATAAAGAGACACATATTATTTTTGATTCAAGTTTTTTTGGTAATGAATCTTTCATTATTCGTTTTGCCTATTAAATTGATGGCTCAAAATAATGAAAAAATAAAAGTCAGTAAGATTTCACCACACATAGATTTAGGGAAAAAAAGTATCAAAAAACATAATATAAGTGTACAAGTAAAGAATAATTTATCATTTGAAACTTGGATGAAAAATGAATTCTCTGAATTGAAGTTTGAGAAATCAAATTATTCTAATATTTATTATGTAAAAGGAATAGAGATCAATAAAATAAGCAAACTTATAAATAGTGAAAATGTCAAGTATATAGATGTTTCATCACGAAAAGCTAAAGAAGAGAGATTAAATGACAAGTCTGATTTGACATATAATAAAATTGAGCCGGTTCATTTATTATATCCTGATTATACTGGAAAAGGATTAACTTTTTCAATAAAAGAAAATTTATTTGATGTTGATGATTTAGATTTTAAAGGTAGAATTAAAAGCACAGAGTACAGTTCTGGAGTACTTTCCCTACATGCAACTATGATGACTACATTAATAGCCGGTGCGGGTAATAACGGACCAAAGGGTAAAGGTGTTGCATGGGAAGCTGAAATTACATCATCAAATTTTGCAAGTTTATTTCCTGATGATGGTGCCTTGTTAGTTAGTAATGAAGTGTCGGTTCAGAATCATTCTTATGGAGTTGATCTTATTGAAAATTATTATGGATTAGAGTCTCAGCAATATGATTTGCATTGTAATTCTTATCCAGAACTATTTCATGTGTTTTCATCAGGAAATCGGGGTACAGAAACAAGCGTCGATGGAATTTATTCAGGAATAGATGCTTACGCAAATTTAACAGGTCAGTTTAAAACTTCAAAGAATACAATTTGTGTTGGAGAAATTGATAGTTATGGAAATATAAAGACACTAAGTAGTAGAGGGCCTGCATTTGATGGAAGAGTAAAACCTGAACTTGTAGCTTATGGATTTAATGGTTCATCTGAATCTGCAGCATTAGTATCCGGAATTAGCCTTTTAGTTCAAAACGCATATAAAGAATATAACAATGATGAATTGCCTTCTTCATCTTTAATAAAATCGATATTAATAAATAGTGCTGATGATGTTGGAAGGGCGGAGGTTGATTTTGAAAGTGGATTTGGTAGTGTTGATGCACTAGGGTCAATTAAAACTGTTGAAGAGAATCGATATATAATTGATACTATAATAGAGAATCAGGAGAAGATATTTACCATTACCGTTCCGGAGAATATATTTAAATTAAAGCTTACAATTGTATGGAATGATATAGCTTCACAAGCTGGTGTTGAAAAAGCATTAGTAAATGACCTTGATTTAGAATTATATGAAGTTTCTTCTGGTACTATTTGGGAACCATGGGTGTTAAATCATTATCCTCATATTGATTCGATTAGTAAACCAGCAATAAGAACAAAGGATCATATTAATAATGTAGAACAAATTACAGTAGAAAAACCAGCACACGGAGAATATCAATTAAAAGTTTATGGTACAAGCGTTCAGTCTAATCAGATATTTAGCATTGCTTATGAATATGAAGGAGGTTTTGAATGGATTTATCCTCTTAAAGATAATAAGCTTGAAGCTGATGGAGATGTGCAAATTAGATGGCAATGGGATATGGATTCGGAGATTGGTGATGTCGAGTATAAAATCATAGGGAGTGAATCGTGGGAAGTAATTGCAGAATCTGTTAATTTATCAAACAATAATATTGACTGGAATTTACCAGAAATTAATGATGAAGTTCAAATAAGAATAAAAACGGACACTAAAGAATTTTTATCGGATACTTTTTTAGTTTCAGAATCTATCGATTTATCTGTAGGGATGAATTGTGAAGATGAAACTTTATTATTTTGGAATCAACTTTCGGGAGTTGATGGTTATGAAGTATACAGACTTGAAGAAAAGTTTCTGAAACCTTTATTTAGTACAAGTGATACTCTTTTTACTCTGACAGGGTCGGAAAAAGATTATTATAATTATTCGGTTTCTCCTATAATCAATCAAAAAGAAGGTTATAGAAGTAAGACAATAAACTATTCAACTCAAAACGTCGATTGTTACTTTGTGTCGTTTATTCCTCAAAAATTAGTTACTGATACAGTTAAATTAAATTTAGAGTTATCATCAATATATAAATTATCGACTGTTAATTTGGAACGATATGATAAAGGGAATTATACTCTTGTTCAAAGGATAAATCCAGTACTAAAGAGTAATTTTGTTTTATTTGATGATAGTCCAAAAATTGAGAGGAATTTGTATAGAGTTCGTTTAGAAAGAAATGATTTTAAAGAGGTTGTAAGTCAGGAGGAGGAAGTTTTTTTCATGCCTTTGGGGAATGTGTTGATTTATCCAAATCCCGTAAAATCTAATCAGGAAATAAATATTATTGATGGTGAAGATGGTGTGTCTGAGGTTAAAATTTATGATAGCTCTGGGAAAGTTCATTTTTCTGAAGAAACTGATTTAGGAATGGTTAAAAGTATTTCTATGGATCAGTTTAATGCAGGAATTTATTTTATTGAATTGAAATCTGAACGAGGTTATAAAAAAATCAAGAAGATAATTGTTCTTAAATAATTTAAAAAAGCCTGATACAACTATCAGGCTTTTTTAATCTAAATATTTCTAATTAATATAAATAATCTAAAGCAGTTTTATCGTTACTACTAAACGGTCTGTTTTGTCCTTGGCTAATGCACGATAGCATATACGAATTAGGTTCTGGACCTACAGGAGTTCCAGGAATATAAACTGCACCATAGCTTGTTTCTCCTTCATTTACTGGTGTTCCACCACAACTGTATGATCTATCCATATAATCTGTATGGCGTAATCCTATACAATGTCCCATTTCATGAGCCATTATAGTAGCAAGCATATCCTGATCAGGATTATTTCCTAAATAGCTAGCGTTAATTTTAATTCTACCATATGGATTTCCATTTTTAGAAGGAAAACCAGCTGATGCTAGGTAACTACCAGTACCAGGAAGAAATTGTATTTTACCTTTCTTTGATACTCTTTGAAAAGTTAGATCTAAATTTTCAGCATTATAACGAGAAAGTGCTTCGTCCAATGCCGCAGTATATGAGCTAGGTAATTTTGTCGAAATACTTACAGTAATAACTCTTGGTAACTTTTTTACTAAATTGTACGTGTGGTACTGTTCTTCGGAACCAACTCTTAAAAGCATTGCTTCTGGATAAGAACATAAATTTTCTTCTGTTAAAATAATGTCTCCTTCAACTAAATATCCTTCTTCTACAATTTGAACATCATAGGTGCTAAACCCAAGTTCATGTATTTGATAAAGTGTTTCTGCTGAAATTTCGTCTGTACGAGTTATTTCTTCACTTTCTTTTTGGCAAGAAAAGAATACAGCAGTTACTAATAATAAAATGCCACATAAAAATGTAAATCTTTTCATAGTAATTAGTTTTTGGTTAGTTGGGTAAAATTAAAGGATATAGGAGCTAAAGTAAAGGCAAGGCGATAGATAACAGTTGTTTACAGATAAATACGAGGCTTTAAATGACAAACGAGTATTATTAAAGGAAAACATAAAAAAAGGTCGTTTCTTGAGAAACGACCTTTTTTATAATATTATAAGACCTTTTTAGTATAAATAATCTAAAGCAGCTTTATCGTTATTAGTAAATGGACGGTCAGAACCATCAGTACAAGATAACATCCAAGATCTGTTTTCTGGATTAACTGGAGTTCCAGGAATATGAACTGCTCCTACGTCAGATGCTCCTTCGTTGTCATATGCACCACCACAACTGAATGATCTATCCATATAATCTGTATGGCGTAATCCAATGTTATGACCAATTTCGTGAGCTAAAACAGTTGCTAAATAACCTTGACTTGCTTTTCTAAAAGCAGTTGTACTCATTTGAACTTCGTTATATGGTTCTCCACTTGCAGTTGGGAATCCGCCCATACCTAAAATTCCGTAACGATTCCACCATTTTGGACCAGCTTTAATAGTAATGTCAGCATTTTTAGAAACAACTTGGAAAGTGATTTCTAAATTCTCGTTATTATAACGTGCTAAAGCTTCTTCTAATGCAGGACCAAAGTTGCTAGGAAGTTTTCTGTCGACACTTACAGTAATTGTTCTTGGTGTACTTACTAAATTATAAGTGTTGTAATGTTCTTCAGAACCTACTCTTAAAGCTACTTTTTCTGGGTACGAACATAAATTTTCTTCGCTTAAAAAGATATCACCTTCAACGATATATCCATTTTCAGCTTTAATTACGTTATTTGTGCTTAATCCAAGCTCTTGAATTTGGTTTAACACCTCTACACTTACTTCTTGATTTGTTTCTATAGGATTAGCATCCTTTTCACAAGAGTTAAAAAATAATGCTAAAGACATAGCCGAAATTCCAAAAAATAACTTAATAGTTTTCATAGTAATAATATTGATTTTGGTTAGTAAAGCGGTAAAAATATGTCTTTTGAAGGCAAGAGAAATTATCGATTATCAATAAGGTTAATATCTCATGATAAATGTTAAACAGAAACAGATAAATTGAACTTAAAGAATGATAAAATACAAAAAAATATTTTTGTGTTTGTAAATTGAATAAAGATTTGGTTATTTTTTATATATTTTTGTACTGAACCGAATCTAATTTTATGAAAAAAAGTACCTTAGTAATAATAAGCATTCTATATTCAATATTTTGTTTCTCAAATAATAATCCACAGGTTGATAGTTTATATAAACTTTTAATAAATATTGAAGATTCGTTAAAGGCAGGAGTTTTAAATAATTTAAGTTGGGAATTAAGAAACTCTGAACCTGAAAAATCAATTGATTATGGTAAAGAGGCTATTAAATTAGCACAAGAATATAATGATTATGAGAATTTAGTAAAATCTCATAGTTTTATTGGTGTTGCTTATAGAATTTTGGGAAATTATTCGGAAGCAATTGATTATTATTACAAAGGATTGGAACTGGCAAAAAAGTATGGGGAAACGGAACAGGAAGGCTATGCATACATAAATATAGGAAATCTCCATATATACCAAGAGTATTATTATAATGCTATTGAAAATCTTGAAAAAGCTAGAGAGATAGCGGAGAGAATTGATAATAAACGAATGCTGGGATATGTTCATTTGAATATTGGGAGAGCCCAAATGCTTAGAGAGGAACATAATGAAGCATTAAAAAACTTTAACAAAGCATTGGAGCTTCGAGTTGATATTGATCAAGTTGGAGGGCAAGCTGTTTGTTATAAATATATTGGAGATATTTACAGGAATTCACTTGAATATAATAAGGCATTAGATAATTATAATAAATCACTTGAAGCTGTAGATAAGGAATCTGACATGGACTTATTTGCAAGTACAGGAGCAATGATTGCAAAGGTTTATTTTGAACTTGGAAATTTTGATCTAGCTAAAGATTATGCAAATAAAAGTTTAGATGTGGCTCAATTGATAGGGGCAAAATTAATAATTAGAGATAACATTAAAATTTTAGCAGATATAAGTCTAAAAACAACAAACTATAAATCAGCTGCAAATTATCTAAACTATATTATCGAATATAACGATACACTTTTTAATCAACAGCTTTCAGAAAAGATTTTCAACTTAGAATATAAGTTCGAAAAACAAAGAAAACAGGCAGAGTTTGATATTTTGGCAAAGGATAAAAAGATTCAGGATCTTGAGTTAAGTCGAGCAAAAACCTCAAATATAACTCTTGTAGTAATTCTGATTTTAATTACAGCAATGTTTGGATTTGTGTTGGTATCATTAAAGAATCGTCGTGAAAAAAATCGCTTACTTGAGAAACAAAAAGCAGATCTCGATAGGATTAATAAAACTAAAGATAGAATGTTTCTTATTATTAGTCATGATTTACGTGGACCAATAGGAAACTTAAAATCATTAATAGAAATTTTACTTGAAGATGAGGAAATAATTCAGAACAAAAGTTTAATTGAAACATTTAGTGTTTTTATGAAATCGGTACAGTCGGTAAGTGATTTATTAGAGAACTTGTTATTATGGGCAAAGAGCCAGCGCGGAGATGTTGTATTTGATCCTGAAAATATCACTTTAAATACAGTTATAAATAGAAACCTTCAGCTATTTAAATCCATTGCAGAAATAAAAAATATAGATCTAAAGGTAATAATGGAAGATAGCTTTGAAGTTTACGCCGATAAAAATATGTTAATGACTGTTGTTAGAAATATTCTCTCAAATGCGATTAAATATACACCTAAGAAAGGCGAGATTAAAATTCTGATAGAAAGAAATGCCCAATTTTATATAGTATCTGTTTCTGATAACGGAATAGGTTTTGACGAAGAAACATCCAACAAAATTTTTGATTCAAGGAACTTTTATACAACTACGGGAACAAATAATGAGTCTGGTTCTGGATTAGGTCTTTTATTATGTAAAGAATTTACTGAAAGAAATGGAGGCAAAATCTGGGCAGAAAGCGATCCTGGGAAAGGCGCTAGTTTCTATTTTTCTGTTCCAATAGCAAATTTCAATTAAGATAATTATTGTTGGATATCTCGTTTAAACCAATATCAATAATTACAGTTTTTCAACTTAAACAAATACAATTCCATTAGACCAATGTCATTTTTAGTAGCGGTTTTTATTTCGTTACCACATATGCAATCAATTTCTAAACCATATTGACTTATAATTTTAAAGATTCTTCTGTTAGCATTAGCTTTTCAAAGGGTAAGTTGTAATTGAACAAGTCTGCCGCGTCTTTTGTGGCAAAAAGGATTTGTGCAGCAGACTTGTATCATAAAAATAGAATGGTGTTTCTATTTTTCTTTACGTAGATATTAATTTTTTACTAAAAGTGATTCGCTTTCTTAAATACAATTATTAAGTGTATTTAAAGCTTCAATTTTATGCTAGGAATTAGTTGTAAATAGTTATCCTTAAAATCTTTTTTATTTGTTCGTATATAATTAAAATATTAGTTGTAGCTTGCTAAATAAATTCCGAAAGTAAATTTGTAACACCAGAAAAAAAAGATAGTACAATTATATTGTCATTTCGATAATTTGGAATTTATATAGCACTTTTTATTTGATTTGCATTTTCAATTGATGGCCCACCAAATTTTAAAATCTATATATTATTTTTGAGATCGAAAGTATTGAATGAATTTGAGATATAGAAAAAAGCATGTGAATTATTACATAATAATAACAAAATGTTATATATTTAACAAAACGTATGTATTTTAACATGATAACTATTTCTCAGGCAGTCGAAAATATTATTAATAGTAAACCATTTATTATTGAAGCTCTTAACGATGGAATAATTAATTATTCATCTCTTGCTAAGTTTATCAAAATAGATGTTGAAAAATCTTTAAATAAAGAAGTAAATGAGGGTGCTATTGTAATGTCCATAAGACGTTTTGAAGCTAATAAACCAAGTGAGATAAGTTATAAAGTTGATAGCTTGATTACTAAATTGGGAGATATTGTTGTGCGGTCGAATTTAGTGGATTATACATTCCGTAATTCTGATACAATGATAAAAAAGCAATTGAGCTTATTTAGACTAATAGGCGAGAGAAGAGGATTTTTTTATACTATTTCACAAGGGGTATACGAAACAACATTTGTATTAAGTGATGTAATTAAGGACGAGATACCAAGTATATTTGAAGGAGAGAAATTGATTTCTTCTAGTTATGGTTTATCATCCATTACAATTAAGCTTCCAACTGAAAATACAGATCAACCAGGATTATATTATTATATATTTCGGAAATTGGCTTGGGAAGGGATTAATATTTTGGAGGTTGTTTCTACATCAAACGAGTTTACCATTATATTAAATGATAAGGATATTGATAGTGCATTTTCGGTTATTAAGAAAATGAAAGATAAAGCCTGATTAATATTAGATTCAGGCTTTACTATTTATACTTTTTCTGTTTTCCAATGCCCTTTTTTAAATAACCACATGGCAATGATTGTCATAATAGATTCAGCAATAATTATTGCAGTGTAAACGCCATATTCGTCCATTCCGTTCATTTTTGCTAAATAATATGCAACAGGAATTTCTATGATCCAAAAACAGACGATATTTATTAATGTTGGAGTTCTTGTGTCTCCGGCGCCATTAAAAGCCTGTACCATAACCATCCCCATAGCATAAAAGATAAATCCTAAACTGATTATTCTTAAGCCTTTTGCTCCTGATTGAATAACATCTAAATCAGTTGTAAAAATTCGTATAAAGAAATGAGGTTCAATAATAAAAACAATTGAGAAAACTCCTAATAAAACCATGTTTACATAACCTGTAGTCCAAACCGCTTTCTCCGCTCTTTCAGGTTTCTTAGCACCCAGGTTTTGACCAACTAAAGTGGCAGCTGCATTACTGATACCCCAAGAAGGTAATAAAACAAATATTATAATTCGAATAGCAATTGTGTAACCTGCTAAAGCTGTGCTACCAAAAAATGCAATTATTCTTACCATCCCAATCCAACTTGAATGTGCTATAATAGATTGTAAAATTCCACCAAGTGAGATTTTTATTAAATCTTTCATTACTTTTAGATTAAATCGAATGGCTTTTTTATATATTTTAATTCTTCCATTTCCTTTGAATAGCATGTAGAATTGAAATACAACAGCTAGTCCACGACCTATTGTTGTTGCAATAGCGGCCCCTTTAATTCCAAAAGCAGGAATTGGTCCAAATCCAAATATGAAAATTGGATCGAGTATTATATTAGCAAAATTTGCCAAGAATAAAACACGCATTGAAATAGCTGCATCACCTGAACTTCTAAATACAGCATTTATAATAAAAAGTAACATGATAATTAGGTTACTTCCCAGTAAAATGGAAGCATAAACGTAACCTGTCTCAATAATTTCAGGACTAGCTCCCATGATTCTCAATAAATCCTTAGCAAAAATCATTGCAGGAATTCCAATAATTAAAGATACCAATGCTCCTGCAATTATTGATTGAACTGCTGCTACAGATGCTCTGTAAGGTTTCTTCTCGCCAATTCTTCTGGAAATTAATGCTGTTGTTCCCATACTTAATCCCATTCCAATAGCATAAATTATTGTAAGTAGAGACTCCGTTAAGCCAACAGTTGCAATAGCATCAGGTCCAAGTTTAGATACAAAGAAAATATCTGCAATAGCAAATATTGACTCCATGATCATTTCAAGAACCATAGGTATTGATAATAGAAGAATAGCCTTACTTAATCGTGTAGTAGTAAAATCTTTATCGGTACCAGAAATGGCTTCTCCAATATTTTTTAAAAAAGTAAAAAAGGAACTTTTAGTATTAGATTGATTGTAAATTGACAATCTTTTTTTATAAGACATAATATAATAGTAAATAGATAAAACAATGTGTTAAATGAATAAATAATCGAAGTTTTAAAGCTTCGGCTTTAAAAAATAGACGCCACAATGGCTGAAAGTGAGGATTTAATTTTCATTGTTTTAGGTTTTATCTGGCAGCAAAGATAATCAAAAACAAGTTTTTATTCCAAATTAAAGGGAAAGTATTATAATGAAAAAAGGATTCTAAACAGAATCCTTTTAAAAAATATTTTATATAGTTTTAATCTTCGTATGCCTCATCTTTTACATTTGCGGCTTCATCAAAATTATCATCTAGATATTTGTTCCCGTCTTCATTTTCATCTTCTTCAAAATCGTCACGTAATTTTCCATCCGCTCCATAATCATCATCATCTTCGATTATTTCACGAGCTTCATTTTCAGTCATTCGAATTAGATAATAGACTTCTTCAGTTTCGAATGGTAATGCAGAAACAAACATTCCTTTTGCATTTGTGAATGTGATTAGATTATCTTCGAATCCTTCTGGATACTCTATTTTTATTCTATTAACAATATCCCCTGGAAGTTTTTCGTAATCGATTACAACTCGTTTCTTTGCCACTTTAGTTTTTAGTTTAAGTTTATTTCCGAAATATATTTAGAAAAAATCAAAAATTAAAATATTTTTTTTTGATGTTTAATGTATTAATTAATACACTGCACAAGCATTGTAAGTAGATTCATTTTTATCTTTATACATAGAAATTAATTTAAAGGTTTTAGTTTTTTTAAGAAAAATTTAAAAATAATAATGCCCAAAAATCATAATGTCTTTGGGCATAAAATATTAAGAGTTTTTTTGATTATTCATACCTAAGAGAATCAACTGGATTTGAATTTGCTGCTTTAAAAGTTTGAGAAGCAATTGTGATCATACCAAAACTAATTATAATAAATACACCAATAAAGATTGTTCCAAATCCAAACGGAGGATGATTTGATATGTATTGTAACCAAGAATTATTTATAACATAGGCTAATGGCGAAGCAATGAGTGCTGCAATTAAAAACATTTTTAAATATGATTTTGAAATTAAATAGATTATTGTTTTGTTTTCAGCTCCATAAACTTTCCTGATTCCTATTTCTTTAATTCTTGTTTGCGTACTATATGTGGCCATTCCAAGCAATCCAAGACATGCAATAACAATTGCAAGAACTGATGTAAAGCCAACGGTATAAAGTATATCTTCAAAATACGAATAGTAATCTTTAATTTCTGAATTTAGAAATTCACCATTAAACACATTTTCTTCATCAATTTTCTTCCAATGGGTTTTAATTTTTTCAACAATTAAAGGTGAAACGTCTGCTTTTATTCTTAGAGCTGCAATTCCAAATTCACTTGGATTGTAGCGAAGAACAAGAGGCCTTTTAGGAAGAAATAAAGCGACATATTGATAATCCTTTACAACACCCGATATTTTAACCAAAGTTGAGTCGCTAACAATCATACTTTTTCCAATGGCTTCTGATGGAGATCCAAGTTGTAATTTTTTTACTGTGCTTTCATCTATAATTATAAAACTTTCAATTTTCGAGTTCATATTTTCAGGAAAATTATCACCTGCAATTATCTCTAAACCCATAACATCGGTATAGTTCTCATCAATAAAAAACGAGTGAGCACTAAGTTTTTCATCATCAAGATTTAATCTTATATCTGAATCACTAATACGACCTACTCCAGGGACATGTGATGCACCGGATATATTACTTATTTCTGGAATCTGAGAATAATAGTTTTTTACTTTTTCAAAATCGTTATCTCCAAGTCTGATATTATAAACAACATCACGATCAAAACCCATTTTAGCATTGACCATATAATTCATTTGATTATAAATTAAGATGATGGAAATTATAAATATCATTGAAAAGACAAATTGGGTAACTAATAATATTTTCCGTAAAGTAATTTTACTTAATAGCTTAATATTGCTAACTCCTTTAAGCACTTTAATAGGATTAAATGCTGATATATATATGGCTGGTAAAAAGCCTGAAATTAAACCTGTTGCAATTGCAAATACAAAAAAGTATAAATAAACCTTGAAATCCTGAGCTGGTGTAATATCAAGCATCGACATCATTTTCATTCCAGAAAAACCAGGAAGTATAAATTGCAAAATAATAAATGCAAACAAGAGTGCAAAAATAGAAATAAGCACAGCTTCAGATAAAAACTGAAAAATAACTTGACTTCTTTTCGCTCCTAAGGTTTTTCTAACACCTATTTCTTTAGCTCTTAATAATGATCTTGCCATTGATAAACTTGTGTAGTTGAATGCAGCAGATGTAATAATGACAAGAGCTAAACCCGCAAAAAAGACAATAAATATTTTTGGTAAGAACATTCCAATCTCGTTGGCTATAAATGCTCCTGGAACTATCTTATTAAAAGGTTTTAAATAAAACGAAACATCTTCTTCTTCAATATCTGTATAATTTTCTTCGCTAATCTCATTAAGGGCAGTTTGTATATTGTCTAAGTTGGCATTTTTATTTACAAGAATGTAAATATAATTAGACCAATACTTCGACCAATTATCTGAAATTCCGCTTATTTTTTCGTTATTCTCAAGTATTTCAATTGTACTTGAAGAAACTAAAGCATCGAATTGAAATTGTGATTTATTAACAGGCGTTTTAAGTATTCCAGTAACTTTAAATTCACCTAAACTATCTACTGACATGAATTTGCCAATAGGGTCTTCCTCGCCAAATATTTTTTTTGCAATTTCTTCTTTTAGTATAACAGTAAATGGTTCTTCTAATTGGTTTTTTGATGAATTCCCTGTTAATTCAAAATCAAATAAATTTAGAAATGAAGGATTCGTATAGAAGCCACTAATTGAAATTCGTTTTTTATTATAAAGTGCTTTCCCTCCAAACGAATTGTTTAGTACAGTTGCATCTTCAACTACAGAATAGTTATTTATAAGTTCAGAATAGAGAGGATATGTTGTAGATGCGTAAGTTTTTAATGAATATGTACTTTTATTATTTATACTTTCTATTCTGTAAATTCTATCACGTTTTGTAACGAAATCGTCATATTTAAACTGATCGGCAATTACAACTATAATAAGCATACAAACCGACATGCTTAAAGCTAATCCTAAGATGTTAATAAATGAAAATCCTTTGTGTCGAAGTATGTTTCTGAATGCTGTTAATAAGTAATTCTTTATCATAATTTTCCTTGTTTGATTATTACTATCTGACGCAGTGTTAAATTATTAGGTTACAACACTGCTTTAGATTATTGACTTAGTAATAATTAATTAGTTGGAAAATCTGAAGTGTTTTTATTTTAAATGATTATTGAAAATTAAGAATCTAGAATTTGAATTATTTGAATTACCAATACTTTTCTAATTGCATCCCAGGACTGTCTTCGGTTCTTCTTTCAAAACCAAGTTTTTGGTAAAAACCAGCTTTATCTTTTGCAGAAAAGAGTTGAATATCACGAATGTTATGTTTTTTACATTTCGAAACTAATTTATCCATTATTTCTTTCCCTATTCCTTCACCCTGTCTTTCAGGATGAATAATAACATCAAGAATAAGAGCATGAACAACTCCATCGCAGATAATTCTTCCAAATCCAATTAAATTATCATTATCGAAAACAGAAATTATATACCATGAATTTTCTAATGCTGTGTATAATTCATCTATAGAAAGCTCGTACTTTGAATTCCATCCGGTAGTTTCGAAGAGTTCAAAGAATTGTTCAGGAGTTGGTTTTTTTACTGTGTAGTTCATCATGAAATAATATTTATAGAGTTGTAAATTAATAAACTGCCAATTATTACAAGTATTATATAAATATATTTATAAAAACTTAGTGAAATGAATTTATTCGATAACCGACCCAAATAAATCGCTAAAATAACAACTGGTAATGAACTTATAAAATACATTAAAACTTCTTTAGTAATATTCCCAGCTACACCATGACCTGCTATAACTAGAATTCCTGTTGTAAAAAAATACCCTTGTAATGTTGCTCTGAAATTCTCAGGATTCCATTTCTTTAGAGAGCTATATATAACTATTGGTGGTCCATTAGTATTATACGCACCTCCTAATATTCCTGCAATAAATCCAAAAAACCACGATAATCTTTCTCCTTTTAGTTGATGAAGTTTAGGTTTTACGAGATTATAAATTGCAAAGAAAAATACTATTGTTCCAAGAACAAGTTTAATAACATTTTCGTTTATATCATCTAAATACCAAAGCCCGATTGGGATTCCGATTAATGATGAAACAATAAGTCTCCAAGCACTTTTAATTTCTACTTTTTGCCAGTTTCTAATTAAAATTGATATTGCAATAAAAAATGCTATTAAAGCAATTAATGGAGTTGCAATTTTAATATCTATGAATAAAGCAAGTAAAGGCATTGCAATTAAAGCATCACCAAAACCAAAAGTTGAGCGTACTAATGTTGATATAAATACTATGCAAAGGATGATGATAATTAAAGTTGAATCCATTAAATATAGATTTCTCCTTTCATAAATAGTTTTGCTTTACCAGCTATTTTAACGCGGTCACCCAAATTACTACAGTCTAACTTTCCTATTCGTTCTGAAAGTTGAATTGCTGACAGTTCATTTTTATTTAGTTTTTCTGCCCAATAAGGAATTAGGGTTGTATGAGCTGACCCTGTTACGGGATCTTCGTTTATTCCTGCACGTGGAGCAAAAAATCTTGAAACAAAATCACAATTATCTCCCGGTGCAGTTATAATAATACCAAACGTATCTATTTTCTCTAATAATCCGAAATTAGCATTAATATTTTCAATCTCAGATTGATTTTTATATACCACTAATAAATCTCTAGACATTAAAATTTCTTTTGGCTTTATCCCTAAAGCTTCAACTAGAAAATCTGGTTCTGGTATTGATTTAGCCTTGTTTGAAGGAAAATCCATAATAATCAAATCATCCTTTTTTTTAATAATTAATTCTCCACTTAATGGTGAAATAAACTTTATTTTATCTTTTGAATAATTTAATTCGTTAAAAATAACCCAAGCAGTTGCTAGGGTTGGATGGCCAGCTAAATTAATTTCTACTTTCGGAGTAAACCATCGAATTTCAAAATAATCATCCTTTGGAACAAAAAAAGCAGTTTCTGAAAGATTATTCTCTTCAGCTATCTTTTGCATAGTCTTTTCGTTCAGCCATTCTTTTAAAGGACAAACAGCTGCAGGATTTCCACCAAAAACATGATCGGTAAAGGCATCAACTTGAAAAATAAGAATATCCATAATAAAATTTATAATAGATTAAACAATCTTTATAAAAGTATTAAATATTTAGGTGTGAATTTTTAATTAAAAGATATTATTTTGAAGATTAAATTAGTTCCAGCTATTATATTCTTTAAAGTCGATAAAAACTTCGCTTGTTTTATTTTCATTAACAATAAATTTGCCTTTAATCGATTTGCAAGGTTCACCGTTGTATGAATGAATTTTTGCTTCATAGTCGTGAACTCCTATAATTAATTTTTTTTGTAGTTTTTCTTTTACAATTGTCGATTCATTTGGTTCTTCCTCATTTTCGCTTAATGATCCTATTTTTACTCCATCAATGTATATTTCCACATCGAAAGAACTGTTTAGAATGGATTGATTAGATTCAAAAATTACGTTTCCGATCTTTTGTTCTACCTGTTCATCCATTTCACAACTAAGTAGCAATGTAATAAGTACTATACCGATGAGTTTTTCAGGTTTCATATATTTATATTTAAGTTCTAACTTTATTTGTATAACTAATGCTTAATCAAATTCGAGGTTTGTTACTTTTTATATCAGTAATGAACTGTTTCTTGTTTATGCGTTTTTAATTTATATTTATAAGATGATTTTTTGTTCTAAAAAGTTGCTTGTACATTAATCAGTTTTGATAACAATTTATAAACACTCCATAAAATCATGACAAAATTTAAGGATAAAATAGTCTTAATAACTGGTGGTGCATCAGGGATTGTTTAAGATAAATATTTCCATGAGCATTCGAATAAGGATATTAATTTATCGATGGCATTAAAGTATTAGCATTAATGCATATTACTTTTGGGGTTTATAAAACAATGAATGAATTTACTGGACATAAAAAATAATGATGATGAATGCATCTGAGATAATTACATTACAAAGAGGGTTCTTTCACAGTAGTAAAACAAAATCTGTAAAATTCAGATTAGAGCAATTGAAACTCTTTCGAAAGATACTGAAAGAAAATGAATCTCTACTTTACGAAGCTATTGATAAGGATTTTGGTAAATCAAAATATGAAACATATATAACCGAGTTATCTTTAATTTATCATGAAATTAACCTTGCTATACGAAAAGTTCGCAAATGGTCGAGACCGAAATATGTATGGACAAATTTGGCTAATTTTCCAGGGAAAAGCAGAATTATTCCTGAACCATTCGGAACTACATTAGTAATTGGTGCATGGAATTATCCTTTTCAACTTACTTTAGTGCCTGCAGTTTCTGCATTAGCCGCAGGAAATACCGTTATTGTAAAACCAAGTGAATTAGCGGCGCATACATCAGCAGTAATGACTCAGTTGATTAATGAGAATTTTGATCCTAGATTGCTTTATGTAAAAGAAGGTGGTATAAAAGAAACGACTGATTTATTAAATCAACGATTCGATAAAATATTTTTTACTGGTAGCACTGCAATAGGAAGAGTTGTTATGCAAGCTGCAGCAAACCATGTTACCCCAGTTACTTTAGAACTTGGTGGTAAAAGTCCTGTTTTTGTATTGCCAGATGCCAGTTTAAAAATGACTGCTAAACGAATAGCATGGGGTAAATTTTTAAATGCGGGACAAACCTGCGTAGCTCCAGATTATGTTCTAGTACATTCGGACATTAAAAAGAAATTTCTGAAAGAACTAAAAGAACAGATTGAGCAAATTCATGGCATTGATCCTATGGGAAAAGAGACTTATGTTCGGATTATTAATAAACGTCATTTCGATAGACTAAATGATCTGATTCATAAAGATAAAATTTATTATGGTGGAGAAACAGATGAAGAGCATTTATATATTAGTCCAACCATTCTAGATAATATTTCTTTTGATGATAGAGTTATGGAAGATGAAATTTTCGGACCTATTCTTCCTGTTATTGAGTTTAATAATTTAGATGAGATAATAAAAAAGGTAAATACAAGACCAAACCCATTGGCTCTTTATGTTTTTACTAAAAAACGAAAATTGAAAGAAAAACTAATTAAGGAGATTTCGTTTGGAGGTGGAACAATTAACGATACGATTCTGCATTTATCGAATTCAAAATTACCTTTTGGGGGTAAAGGATTTAGTGGAACTGGTGATTATCATGGCAAAGCAGGTTTTGATACTTTTAGTCATAAAAAAAGCATTTTGTATAAAGGATTGTGGTTTGAACCATTTTTAAAGTATAAGCCTTATAATAAATTTAAGCTGAAGCTATTAAAATGGATTATTGAATAAAAAAAGAGGGTGTCCAAAAAGTTCGGCATTGTCATCTTCAACTTGATTGGAGATCTCTTTATTAGCTGTTAATCAATTCGCTAAGAGATTCCCTTTTTCAAGGGAATGACATTTTCCTTACTTTTTGGACACCCTCTTTTATGTGTTATTTATATGGTATTTATTTCAATCCGTTTCTTTCCAAGAAAGCATCAAGTTGTGGTTCCATTCCACGATACTTTTTGTAAAGATCCATTGCAGGTTCAGTATTTCCTCTTGAAAGTATATTATCTCTGAAAGATGCTGCAGTTTCCTGATCAAATAATCCTTTTTCTTTGAATACGCTAAAAGCATCAGCATCTAGAACTTGAGCCCACTGATAGCTATAATATCCTGAAGAATATCCACCAGCAAAAATATGTGTAAAATATGTACTACGATAACGAACAACGATTTCATCAATCATTTTCATTTTTTTCATAATATCGTTTTCGAACTGATTAGCATCTTGCTCAACAGCCTCAGTCATTGTGTGCCAGTACATATCTAATAAAGCAGCCGAAGTATATTCTAATACTGTAAAACCTTTGTTAAACAATCCACTATTTGAGATTTTTGCAATTAATTCATCAGGAATAACTTCACCAGTTTCGTAATGCTTAGCATACATTTTCATTACTTCAGGTTCTGCTGCCCAGTTCTCCATAATTTGAGATGGAAGTTCAACAAAATCTCTTGTTACAGATGTTCCCGATAATGAGTGGTATTTACATTTTGAGAATAATCCGTGTAAAGCATGTCCAAATTCGTGGAAAGTAGTGCTAACTTCATCGAATGAAAGTAATGCAGGCTTGTCTCCTACAGGAGCAGTGTAGTTAAAGCAAGTTGTAATAATTGGATCAACACCTTCAGATTGTTTTCTGAAAGGTTCCATCCATGCACCACCTATTTTACTTGGGCGAGGAAACCAGTCCATATAAAGAATACCTAAGAATGATCCGTCAGGATTCTGTACTTCAAATACTTCAACATCTTCATGATATTTTGGAACATCAAATCTCTCAACAAATTTCAATCCCCATAATTTAGTTGCAACTTCTAAAGCGCCATTACGAACATTGTTTTTCTCGAAATACGGACGAAGCATTTCTTCATCTAAAGCATATTTTTGTTTACGTAATTTCTCTGCATAATACCACCAATCCCAGTGAGCTAATTTAAATTTTCCACCTTCGCGGTCGATCATTTTTTGTAATTCTTTAGCTTCTGCTGTAGCAATAGGAAGAGCCGCATCCCAAACTTTATTTAAGAAGTCGAAAACAGTTTCAGGATTTTTAGCCATATTTTCATCTAAAACATATGCAGCATGACTATCGAATCCGAATAAGTTTGCACGTTCAACACGTAAAGCAGCCATTTTTGATAAAATCGCTTTATTATCGTATTCGTTATTATTGTCACCGCGCATAATATATGCAGTGTGTAATTTCTGGCGTAATTCTCTATTCTCAGCATAAGTTAAGAAAGGAAGCATGCTTGGTTTATGGGTTGTAAAAATCCATTTACCTTCCATACCTTCTGTTTTTGCAGTTTCAGCTGCAGCTTGAATAACAGATTCTGGCAATCCAGCTAAGTCAGCTTCATTTTCGATAACCATTTTAAAGTTATTAGTTTCTGCCAAAACATTATCGTTAAATTTTAAAGTGAGAACAGAAAGCTCAGTGTTAATCTCTCTAAGTTTAGCCTGCTTTTCAGCATCAAGGTTAGCACCGCCACGCTCGAAGTTCTTATATGTAACTTCTAATAAACGAGCTTGTTCTGGAGTTAATTCAAGTTCTGCTCTTTTTTCGTAAACAGCTTTAACTTTTTTAAACAACTTCATGTTTAAAGAAATATCATCGCTATGTGCCGATGTCAAAGGTGCAGTTTCTTGCGCTACCTTTTGCATTTCTTCGTTGGTTGAAGTATTATTTAAATTCATAAATGTATACTCAACCTGTGTAAGAAGTTTGCCACTAAATTCTAAAGCTTCAATAGTATTTTCAAAAGTAGGAAGCTCAGGATTATTAACAATGGCAGCGATTTCTTCATTATGTACCTTTATTGCTTCTATAAAAGCAGGTACAAAATGTTCAACTTTAATTAACTCAAATGGAGGAACTCCATGTGGTGTATCAAATTTTTTTAATAATGGATTTTCCATTTTTTCCGAATTTACGGTACACGATGCAAGGATTATTCCTAGTGCAAGTACCAATAATGTTGTTTTTTTCACGATTTATCTATTTTTAGATTATGGTTTTAATAAATAACTAAAGAGCTCAAATTTAAAATTATTCTTAGGAATAAAAAAAAATGTATTTTTACCAATCTAAAAAGCTTGTACATTATGAAGAATTTCGTGAGAATAATAGGGTTTATATTAGTATTGTCTTCAACAATTATGTTTGTCTTAAAACTAATGATTTTTATTCCGATTGAAAATAGACATTTGCTTGTATTATTTATTATCGGTGCTATATGTATTATTTGGGCTAACTTTCGTAATAAACCAAAAGAAGAAAGAATTAGAAGGTTCTAATTTGAACGATTATGATAAGATATTTTTTCCATATTGCTTATAAGGGAACAAAATATCGTGGTTGGCAAAGACAAAAAACAGTTTTATCTATTCAGGAGATCATTGAAGATAGATTACAACAAATCTTTAAACTTAAAATTTCATGTTTGGGATGTGGCAGAACGGATGCCGAAGTACATGCCGCTCAATATTTTTTTCATATTGATGTAAAGAATGAAATTCCTGAAAACTTTAAATTCGTTTTAAATAGAAGTTTGCCTAATGATATTTTAATTCATGATGTAATAAAAATGGATGGAGAGCAGCACGCTCAGTTCGATGCCATTGAAAGAACTTATGATTATTTCATTCATATTACTAAAAATCCTTTTCTTTCTGATATAAGTTCGTATTATTTATTAGAAGATTTAGATTTTGTATTGATGAAAATTGCTGCATCTCTTCTTTTAAAGTATACAGACTTTAGAGCATTTTGTAAAACTCCTGATCGTCATAATAGCACAATTTGTAATATCAAATCAGTAAACCTGTATAAAACTGAAGAAGGTGATAAGATTCGATTTCAAATCACAGCAAATAAATTCTTGAAAAGTATGATACGGATAATTGTAAATAAATTGATTGATATTGGATTGGGAAGACTGAGTATTGAAGAATTCGAATACTATTTAAAAAGCAAAGAAACTCCTAAATATAATAAGTTAGCACATCCACAAGGATTATATCTTTCGAAGATTACATATCCTTTTTTGAAATTAAAACAAAGGACAGATACATTTCCTATTTTACATAGTGAGATTAATAATTATTGGATAAAAATTGATTAGATAAACAAAAATTGATTTTAAAGCGTTTAATCTTTAAATCTAAAAATTAGAAATCATGAGAATTTTAAAGAAAATTTTATTTGTAATAGTTGGAATTATTGCGTTAATATTAATTATTGCTGCATTTGTAAAAAAAGAATATGCCGTAGAGCGTCAGGTAATTATAAATAAATCGAATACTGAAGTATTTGAATATGTTAAGTATTTAAAGAATCAGGATAATTATAGTGTATGGGGAAAAATGGATCCCAATATTATAAAGAGTTTTACAGGAATAGATGGAACCGTTGGATTTATTTCGGCATGGGAAAGTGATAATAAAGAGGTTGGAAAGGGAGAACAGGAAATTGTAGGAATAGAGGAAGGTAAACGCATTGAATTCGAATTGAGATTTATGGAGCCCTTCGAAGCAGTTGAGCCGGCATATATGATTACAGAAGGTATTGATAGTATTAATACAATTGTAAAATGGGGATTTAGCGGTAAGATGCAATATCCATCTAATATTATGTTATTGTGGATGGATATGGAAGAAATAATTGGTTCTGACCTTGAAAATGGTCTGGATAATCTAAAAACAATTTTGGAAAAGTAATTTTAAGATAAATAAATGGTAATAGTTACAGTAAAATCAACACCAAAATCTGAATTTAAATCTGAATTTATTAAAGAATTCAATAAGGTGGCTGCAAGTGTTCACAAGGAAGAAGGTTGTATAGAATATGGAATTTTCCAAAAAGATCATGAAAGCTCGGAGTTCTTTATATTCGAACGATGGGAATCTCAAGAAGCACTCGATGCACATTTAAAAACCACTCATATGACTGAATATTTTACCCGAACAGAAAATTGGTTTGATTCTGAAAAGGAACTAAAAATATATCAGGTAATAAGTGCATAATTTATGCAATAAAAGAATAAAAAGGGGCATATGCCCCTTTTTATTATTTGAAAAGTTTGGTGTTGAGTTTTCCTCTGCAATTAATTTTAGCTTTCATTATCTAATACAATGATGTTTATCATTTCTACATTAATTATTCTTTTAAAAGTAATAAACTTTATTTTCTTGTTTTTTTCAATAAAGTATTAATTTAGATAAATTGTTATTTACCATAACGAATTTAATTATTTAACCTTTATGATGAGAAAATTACACCTTATAGCGATTTTACTTTATAGCTTAAATTCAATTGGACAGCAAATTGATTCAACTATTTTCGATTCCGACTTTGAGAAAAAGATTTTTACAGATTATGTTAAATCAAAAGATGTTAAACCATTCGATTTATATATGGCCATAAATTTTTCCGAAGACTATAAAAAGTTTGAAAAAGAATTGAATGATTTTTATAGTGATCCAAATAATATCAGGATTGCTCAATACAAGAGTAAGAAAAAGATAAAATCAATTTATAATTCAGTTCACAGTAAGTTTTTAAGAAAGTATAGAGAAGAAACTTATTTTGGTGAGATTTTTAAAAATGGTGATTATAACTGTGTTTCTGCCAGTA